>OJKA01000002.1_pt1 | contig 445979 bp, 383 predicted proteins | sample 1596451 | NCBI WGS metagenome assembly OJKA01 (sample SAMEA4350155, study PRJEB24818) | metagenome | biome: human; feature: gut; material: faeces | place: Denmark | collected 2013-09 | reverse complement strand
GGACCAGTTGAGCGGATTCACGTTTAAACTCTGCGCTGAAATTTCTTTTTTTCATTGAGGCACCTGTAATGTTCTGAGGTGAGCATATCACCTCTGTTCAGGTGGCCAAATTCAGTAAACCACTACAGGGTGCCACCCCACTGCGTATCGGTTAGCCAAAATATGGTAGCTTCCGTGGGTAAGAAACCGCTCTCGTAGGCTGCGGAGAGGAAAACATGCCTGCTGTTCTGCCCATGTGAACAGGTCCTTTCCAGAACGTATACGATCGGACTCATCACTATCAGGTAATAAATCGTCTTTCTGTGCGGCGAATCGTGGTTGCCAAGCCTCTATCAGGTCTTGCTCGAACGTTTTAAGCTCATCATTAAGCAATAATTCTTCTCTTACCCATTTTGAGCGTTGCTCTGAAGCTCGGTAATAATCACGGATGGCATACTCAATACGGGCCGAACCGAGATTTATCTTTCGCAATTGATTGACAAAGGGTCGACTATCTAGCTGAGCGATCACTTCTTGAGGAGGAGAAAATGACCGAAAATCTACAGGTAATGAGGAACGTCGAAACTCCTCTCGCAGTTCATCAATGCGGGATTCAATAGCCAGCACTGGGATGCTGCCCACCTCATTGCCGCTGAGCATACGTATCACTTGGTCGAACCACCAGCCTTCTAAACGCTCGGTGAAAATTTCGATATGCTGTCTTCCTACAGCACGGTGCAACTGCCGGTAAATATCTTCTTTAACATCAGTAATCGAAGGAGATCTATCAAGTACATATATTGATCTTAACAGAGCAAATCGAGCCTCCTCCGGTAAGAGCTTATAGGCGTTGAAAGCTTCTTGTAGCGCGCGGTTATTTGAACTGTTTGCAGTCGTGAGTAACAAAAAATCGGCTTGAGCCTCGTTACGACTTTCTGTTCGTAATAGAAAAGACGCCGAATTCGAAGGTGCCAAACCAGTTGTTATTAGGAAGTGACGAGTTCTTGAGAAACCGCCACTATCGGTGGCTACACTTTTTATCCAGATGAGTAGCGTTTTCCAAAGGTCAGCGCTGCTGTCAGTCAGCTTTCCAGTTTTGGCTTTATGATGTTTGGTCTGGATAAGATGAATCGGTAAGCCGTTTGCCTCAAAAGCTATATCATCAAACTTTTCAATTGAAATCCTGAACTCTGGTGAATCCAGAGTAGCTTCCAGCCCTTTTAGCAATGCGTAGCGACACTGATACAGATAGCCAGTGGCCGACGCGCTGGCCTCATGCGCGTTACTCATCCCGTCACTCCGTTAATTTATCGATAATATTTTCTAACTGAAATCCAATCAATTTACTACTGTCAACACCCAGGATTCTGAAAAATATTTTATGAGGGGAACCCTAGATAGCCTAATCAGTCCAAGTACTGACCTGCTCCCCGTTGATTAGTACACCCGATGTTAGTAATGTCTTCATAAGCCACATGAGGACATCCCCATGAAGAAGCGTTTTTCCAACCAACAGATCATTAGTATTCTCCGCGAGGCTGAAGCCGGAGTAACGTCGAAGAACTTAAAGTGATGACGTGAGGCAACTTTTGGGTTGGAAGAAAATTGCAGCTTGCGGCCATCGCACTGAGGGTTTAATCCACCTCTCTCAGAAAGACCTGGCATAAGAATACGGAGCTTTTGAATGCTATATCCACGTTGGTGCGACATAACTATCCAAGAGCAAGACAACAAGCAGCTATGGCGCTTGTCCGAACGCGATGGAGGAAGGGCTGCTATCGAAGCTACCCTAACTACTCGGATCCGAGCTCACTACGACAATTTGGACGAAATAGCTGAAGACGTCCGTGAGTTGGGATACCCAGGCGCGGCTGCAATTTTGGCTGAGCGCATGCCGCGCTCCACCCGAGCACGTTCGGGAGAGCTTGGCGAGATCCTCGCGACCGAGTTGGTCGAAGAACATCTTGAATTCGAGGTTCCGATCCGTCGCCTGCGATACAAAGATGGTCGAGAGATGGCGCTGCGCGGCGACGATTTCGTCGGTCTAAAGCTCGATGACCAACAAAAATTGCACTACTTAAAAGGCGAGTCTAAGAGTCGTGTAAACCTTGCCAACGCCACCATCTCTGAGGCGCGAAAAGCACTGTCCAGAGACGATGGCAGACCTACGGCAACGTCCCTTCTCTTCGTCGCGGATCGACTCATGGAGGGTGAAGGCGAACGACGGCAGATGGGTAGACGGATTCGTAATGAAGTCGCCAGTCGATCTGCGCCCCAAGGGCGAACCAGTCACATGCTGTTCACCTTGTCGGGCAACGCCACGCCTCAGGCACTGTACGACGATCTCGCAGCGGCGGATCTGGTTCGTCCCCATCTTTCTGCAAATTTGCGCATAGAAGACCATCAGGCCTTCATTCTGGCCTGCTACGAGAGGGCTCTGGCACTTGGAAACGACTGAAGAACTGACTGCATTCCTGCTCGACATCACACAAGACGGATATCGAGGTCGCTTGCAGGCCCGGGGTCAAGCAAGGGCTCTTATTCGCCATGAAGGAAACTTGCCACCAGACGCTCCAGCCTTCAGCGAAGGGATCGACTCCGATCTTGCGGACTATGGCTTCTCAGTACTACGTGCTTCCTTGGCGCTACGCGAGCTTGAAGGCGATGCAGTGACTTGGCGAAAAGGCTTCGTACAGGCAGGTGGGGCCTTTGAGGCATTGGTTCAGAATGGGTCACAGGCCGACGCATCTCGAGGGTTCTATCGAACAGTGGGGGCTGCTTCCTATCACTTGGCCAACTACTCTGCGCTGGCATTTTCGCTTCTGTCGCAATTACAGGCCGATCAGAATCGTTCGCCTGCCGAGGATGCTCTCGCGCTCCTAATCGTGCGTGATCTTCAAGGCTTGGTTCAACGTGCGAGGGAGTGGCTTAGCAGCCCAGCGAACCGAGATGAGGGAATCGCCAGAGCTGCGGCCGAGGGAGCGCTTGACCCCGACGATATCGTTTCGCGTGTAGCGACGTCGACAATGTTCAGAGCATTGGTGTTCTTTGAGTTTGCCCTGCAAACCGGCCAAGAGTCCCTCGTTGTAGAAGCTCGCAACCTGCTGAAACGGGCGATTTCGTTGACCAAAGCGGCCAGCGCGGTGTCACTCTGGTGGATTCTTCGAATCACCGTGAACCTGATAGATGATCTTTGGGCAAGCAGTCTGCACAAGGTTCTGCCCTCCGAAGGGCCACTAGGCTCGCAAGACTACGCACAACTTCGGAAGCTTTTTGTCTCTGAGTTGTACTGCAGGAAGTCATCTGAGGTCGAATTGTGGCCTTCTCAACTTCTGGCGGCACAGCGAGCGGTCGATGTCTCCGACGACCTAGTGGTCGCGCTCCCCACGAGCGCGGGCAAGACGAGGATTGCAGAGATCGCTGCGTTGATGGCTCTGGCGTGTGGTAAACGCGTTTTGATAGTCACGCCACTCAGGGCTCTGTCCGCTCAGACCGAGCGCTCCTTCCGCAAGACATTCACACCTCTTGGATTTTCCGTCTCGTCGCTGTATGGAAGCAGCGGTGTAGCAGGAAATGACGAGGATGCGCTCCGGGAACAGAACATCGTCATAGCCACCCCAGAAAAGTTGGATTTTGCTTTGCGGAACGACCCCGACATCATCAATGATGTCGGCTTGATCGTCCTAGACGAAGGACATCTGATTGGTCCAAGTGAACGCGAGATCCGCTATGAGAATCTGGTGCAACGGTTGCTGCGGCGCACTGACCATGGCGACCGGCGGATCGTTTGTCTTTCGGCAATTCTGCCGGCAGGCGATCAGCTCAACGATCTGACTGCATGGATTCGCAGTGATGCGCCTGGCGATCCGATCCAGTCCAGTTGGCGCCCTACGCGTCAGCGCTTTGGCACTCTGTCTTGGCTCGGAAATTCTGCGCGGCTGAGCTTCGACCTTGAGCCAAATGGCCCTTTCATTCGACACTTTGTGCCAGAGGTCCCACCCATTCGCCCTCGTCGTACGGCATTTCCAAAGGACAACAAGGAGCTAACTCTCGCAGCGGCATGGAAGTTCTCTGAGCAAGGAAAGAGAGCTCTCGTATTTTGCACCCAACGAGATCATGTTGAAGGATTTGCCGAGACGGCCCTGGACCTGCAGCGACGAGGCTTTCTGCCATCTCTGCTTGCCAACGCCCAAGAGGTTGAACGTGCCATGGCCGTAGGTAGGGAGTGGCTAGGCGCGGAACATCCTGCAGTACGCTGTCTGGCCATCGGCGTTGCAATTCATCATGGTCGTCTTCCCGGCCCCTTCCTGCGGGAAGTGGAGACACTACTTGCCGCAGGCGTTCTACGCGTTACCGTGGCGTCACCCACCTTGGCGCAGGGACTGAACCTCAATGCAGCGGTACTCCTGATCCCAAATCTGTACAGGGCGGGCACTCTGATCACGGGAGAGGAGTTTGCCAACGTTGCTGGCCGCGCCGGGCGCGCATTCGTGGATCTCGAAGGACTCGTGATCCACGTAATGCATCAGCCAGAAAATTGGCGCCACCAGCGATGGAGAGAGTTGGTCACGTCGGCCAAGGCTCGGTCACTCTCAAGCGGCATCATTGTCGTGGTCAACGAGGTCATACGGCGCCTCGCGACGTCGGGTGTTTTTGCGCGTGGGGATGCCATGGATTACCTGTCTAGCACGCAAGATGCTTGGTTCCCGGATGCTGTAGATGGTGAGATGGAGTCAGACTCAATGGAGAGCCTCATCGAGCGGTTGGATACAACCGTCCTTGGGCTCGTCGAAGCGCTTGACGCGCAAAGTGCGGATCTACCAAGGCTGCTCGATGAAGCCCTTGCGGGTTCACTTTGGGCAAGGCAAATCGCTCACCTTGACGGCGCCGAAAAGCAGAAGCAAGTGTGGATTCTCCTCAGTAGAGCACAGCTCATTTGGAACAAAACAACGGTCGAGCAACGCAAAGGTCAGTTCGCGATGGGAGTGGGCCTAGAATCGGGCCTTGCCATCGACGCGTTGGCTGTCGTGCTGACTGAGCTTCTTGACCGTGCCGATGCAGCCGCCCTCGCCAGTGACGCAGATGCCCTGATCGCTGCTCTCATTGGAATGGGAGAGCGGCTTCTTGCGATCCGTCCCTTCGTTCCAGATGACCCACTGCCGGCGAACTGGAGAGACTTGCTGGGAGCTTGGGTGCGAGGGCAAGACGTAGCAGCCATCGGCCAAGAGGGAATGCGCTTCGTGGACGACGCATTTGTCTATCGCCTGGTTTGGGCGATTGAAGCCATCCGGATGAATCGGCGCATCAATGGAGGCGAATCAGAACTACCCGTCGAAGGAGCTGCTGCCGCCTGCCTGGAAGCTGGACTACCGTCCAACGCCATGGCCATGCTTGTTCGGGCCGGACTGCCCTCGCGGGTGGCCGCCAAGATAGCCGTGGAGCAACTCGCGCCCGCCTTCACGAATCGCGCGGAAATGAAAACCTGGTTACGATCGGAAGAAGTAGCAGGCTTCGACCATGTTCCTGGATGGCCCACGCTTGAGACTCATGCAATCTGGCAGCAGTTTCGGCACGACGTTGTGTCAAGCGTAGATGGCAGGTGGGCGTCGCAGGAGTGGACGATGCAATGGGCAACAGACTCAACAGTGCCTCTGCGTATTGAAGTTGATCCGCAAGATGGACAAGTGTCGATAGCGACGCCAGATTTTTCACAGCTCACAACAATCAGACAGAGGCTTCAGGCGGAACTACCGAGCCTGCTTGAAGTTGAATCTCTACAGAGCGGAACGAGTGTCACCATCCGCCGTATTGGAAAAGGCGAGGCGCGTTGGGTGGATAAGGACTGATAGCTTTTTTGTGTAGATGGTACGTAAAATCAGCCACTGCTCCGAAAACGACACGGAGCCTGCTCCGGCCACAATGACCTGATCCAGCATACGCACCTCAACTAGCCCCAGGGCTTCCTTGACCACTTCACGCGGATACACCGATGCACTGTCGATGGTGCCGTGGAACATCTCCCTGTGCTCGATCAGCCGGTGGCGCGTATCCAGAAACAGCACCGCAAAGACTTCATGCTCAAAGCCTGCCAACTTGCTGCGCAGGTATTCCTTGACCAGCGCCGTGGAACTAAAACGGGTGCACTTAAACTCTGACTAACAAAAGATTTGTATGCTCAAGATAGATTGCATGTACAGCATAAGTGGTCAGTTTGGGGGGGCTTGACAGAAAGGGATTTGCGATTTAGCTTAATTATCAGCCAATTAATGGCAAAGGCGATCCCAGTCAAAGGAGCCGTATTTAAGAAGAGTCCGCTTAAGGATACTTAAGCAGGATTTTTTGCTGTTCTGCGTTCTGTATACCCGTTAACAAGACGATACCCCTATCACACTCTTAGTAAAATGGCGGCCATCAGTGACCAATCATTGCTTTTGTCTCAACACCACAATGTTAGGATCATTGGCGCAAATTTAAGTATTCCCCTCTTATCTAAGGTTTTATTATGTTTTACAGACATGGAGTCACAGTATGATGCAAAAACATTTTGACATTGTTCAGGCTATTATCGGTAACTGCTTTATGAACAATATGGCAAACAATAGATTTTTATACAGCAAGACGAATGGTAGCTCAACTACAAAATACCCATTAAACTGCATAGGTTTTTTCTCATGGAATAGCAGTTTGCAAAATAATTACACAAAATTTGTCCTATTTCCTATTTTCTTTGATTATCTGGATAGCTATGTTGATCTTCGTTTTGACTGTGTCAACGAAAGCTTCAACAAAAAAATCCTCATTCTCGAATCCAATATTGATAAAGATTCAATTGATGATTTGTTCCTTCATACGCTGTACAAAATGTGTTCTCAGATTAGAAATAAAATGCTTCACCATCGGCTCAACTATAACGGTGCCGAAGTGACAGCCAGCGAGACCACTGTCACCATTCCGCAGTTCAGAGTTATCAATGAACTGATTTACCAATATGTAAAATTCTCAAAGACCGGTAATTCACTCTTTGAAAAAAACGCTCTCTATTCCGGGTTAGTTGATATTCTTAAAAAAAATAACGATAGTGAACATGAGTTTGTTCAACGAGTAGAGTTGATGTCCGACTACTTGTTCATAACCCCCTATGAAGCTCGCGATTTGCACACTATCAACGCCCCCATGACTTCCACTGACCTCATTATCGATCGAGTCTCTTATCCTGCAAAATGTTTCTACGATGACAATGAAATATTTAAGGAAAAATATCCAGATCCTGAAGAAAAAATCATCATTGGAAATCGTTATTATTTTTTCCAAATGGAAGACAAATTATACTTAGTACCTTCGGAAGCGGTAAACCATCGCAAAAAGATCACTTTCGGTGAGATTGATGCCTGGGAGTTTCAAACACAGTAACCTTTCTACAGGTCCGATGCACGTGTGTATCGGGTACTTCAGCGTGAGCCAGTGCATCCGGGTTATGCTCGCAGGAAGAGATACAAAGAGTGCAGTCGGTGAAAATGTGGAAACAAAGCATCACCTATTACGATACATACACTGACTTTATGAGTAACATCAGGAAAATCAAACTTCATGTCCCTGAAAACTTCCAGCAGACCGATATAGCTGGGGTTGTTAGCGACCAAACCACCATCCGCAAAATAAGTGCGGAGATCTTCACAATAGGTTGGTGATTTGTTTTGATTTGGTGATTGATCTGATCGCACAATCCGGGCTGGGTTCCCTCAAAGTGATCTACTATTCCGCGCAGCTATTTAGTCGATGTTGAGCAGGTCATTAATATGCGGCGTTCATGGTCAGAGAAACCAACTCGATAGCCGACTGGCGAGAGGCCATTTTATGGTCTGTTGCACTTCAGCACTTGGTGGTCATTCTGGTGGTCTTGACAACAAGAGCCTTCAGGTTTAGCTTATTTATTAGCCAGTTACTGGCAAAGGCGATCCCAGTCAGAGGAGCCAAATTTAAGAAGCCTGCTTAGGAAACTAAGCAGGCTTTTTGCTTTTTCGGTCGCTATAAAATCCCCTCTGATAAGCACCCTGCCTGCTCCGCACCCCGTTACATGCCGCATCACAACGTTGATTAAAGTTATGTAAATGTAAATCGTTTAAACTTTGCAATTATTGTAAGTGCTAGTGATTATCATTTATTGTACGCGAGCCAAAGGAACGAGCCCTCGCTCGGTTCACTGTACGTTCCAATTACTCTGGGATATAAACGATGAATTCTCTGCCTCGCGCCGGACTGCGCCGTATCACTCTTGCCTCTTCCCTGGTCTTCTCAGTTAGCCTACCGGCTTTCGCTCAGGAAACGTTAACGCTCTATACAACCCGTGAACCGGGTCTAATCCAGCCTTTGCTTGATAGCTGGACCAAAACCAGCGGCATCAAAGTCAGTACGGTCTATATCAAGGACGGTATGCTTGAGCGCGTTAAAGCTGAAGGTAAAAATTCACCTGCCGACCTGCTGATGACCGTCGATGCCGGTAATCTCATTGATTTAGTGGAAGCGGGTGTAACTCAGCCAGTAGAGTCAGAAGCACTGAAAACCGCTATTCCGGCTAATCTGCGCGGTGCAGATAATCAGTGGTTTGCGCTATCGATGCGTGCCCGCGTGCTGTATGCCGAGAAGTCACTGCCAATCGATAACTGGCATTACGAACAACTCGCCAGCCCTGAGTACAAAGGTAAAGTCTGTATTCGTTCCGGACAGCACCCGTATAACACGGCGCTGATCGCCGCAATGATTGCTCATCACGGCGAAGCAAAGACCGAAGAATGGCTGCGCGGTGTGAAAGCTAACCTGGCGCGTAAAGCTACTGGTGGCGATCGCGATGTTGCTCGCGATATCCTCGGCGGCATTTGCGATATTGGTCTCGCCAACTCCTATTACGTCGGCCATATGAAAAATGCCAAAGAAGGCAGCGATGCGCGTCAATGGGGCGATGCGATTAAAGTCGTTAAACCTACCTTTGAAAATGGCGGTACACACGTCAACATCAGTGGTGCAGCTGTAGCCCGCTATGCGCCAAATAAAGCCGATGCCGTTAAGCTGATGGAATATCTGGTTTCCGCACCTGCCCAGCAGCAATATGCGAAAGCGAACTTCGAATACCCGGTACTGAAAGGCGTGACGCTTGACCCGGTTATCAACGCAACTATTGGCGAAATCGACGTCGATAAAACACCATTAACCGAAATCGTTAAATATCGTAAACAAGCTAGTCTGCTGGTAGATAAAGTTGGATTCGATCAATAAACCTCTGCAGTTTCCGACGTTACGCGGCCTGGTTTCTGGGCCGCAGTCATTATTAACGCCGCTACATCTTGGCGCACTGTGCGTGGCGCTTGGCGTTCTGACACCGATCATAGCGCTGATTTGGCAGGCTACCCAGGCCGATTTATCTCACTGGGGTAATCTCCTGACGTATGTACTACCTGCCGCACTAAAAAATACCGTGCTGTTATTAGCCGGTGTCGCGGTGATGGTCGGCGTGATTGGCGTAGGCAGCGCATGGGCGGTAACGGCATGGGATTTCCCTGGACGTAAAATACTTAGCTGGGCGTTACTGTTGCCGCTGGCGATGCCGACCTACATTGTGGCCTTTGCGTGGCTCGATCTGCTGCATCCGATTGGCCCCCTGCAAACCTTTATCCGTTTTTTACTGGGTTTTGACAGCCCAAGACAGTTCCGTCTGCCAGATTTGCGCTCACTTTCCGGCGCAATCATCCTACTCGGATTGGTGCTTTACCCATACGTGTATCTGACAACCTGCGCCATGTTTATTAGCCAACCGGCCCATTTACTGGAAGCCGCACGCACGCTGGGATGCAGCGCAACCGGAACCTTCTTTCGTGTTGCATTGCCCATGGCCCGTCCGGCACTGGCCGTTGGGATCAGCCTGGCACTACTGGAAACGCTCAACGATATCGGCGCATCGGAGTTTCTCGGGGTACAGACGTTAACCGTTACCGTGTACACCACATGGATCTCGCGTTCTGATTTATCTGCCGCGGCGCAAATTGCCTGCATGATGCTGATGTTTATATTCCTTATTCTGACGCTGGAATTTTATGGTCGCAGAAAACAAGGATTCAGCAGTCGCAGCCTACGGGAAATTCAACCTACGCGCGTGCAGGGCTGGCGTGGCTGGCTGCTTGGTGGCGTTATTTCACTGCCTGTCCTGCTGGGTTTTCTGGCTCCGGTTCTGTTTTTAATGTGGGAAAGCGCCAAACGCATAGGTGATGAGAATCCGCTTTCCTCTTCGTTACTATCAGCATTACAAAATACGCTATCGCTGGCGGCAGGAACCACGCTGGTGGTGGTTTGCGTCAGTATGTTAGTGGCCTGGAGCGCGCGTCATAGCGCCGCCGACAACGCCATGCCAGGATTTCGTCGCGGCGTGATGCGTCTGGCTTCTTTAGGCTATGCGGTTCCCGGCACAATTCTGGCAATTGGTTTTTTGACCCCCGCCATGGCGGTAGACCGCTGGCTGGCCGATTTACTGGATGTTCGTGGTCTGCCGCTGATGTCCGCCGGGATCCTGCTGGTAATTTGTTGTGCCATGCGATTCCAGGCGATTGCCATTGGCGCACTGGATTCTGGTCTGGGCCGTATCCCCCCCTCGCTGGAACAGGCGTCTCGTCTGTTGGGTGAGAATGGTGCGGGGACGTTTGCACGGGTCCATTTTCCCCTGCTGCGTCCAGCGTTAGTCAGCAGTGCCCTGCTGGTTTTTGCCGATGCCATGAAAGAACTGCCAACAACGTTGCTTTTGCGCCCGGTCAATTTCGAAACGCTGGCAACATTGTTGTATGCGGAAGCCGCCCGTGGAACCTATGAAGAAGGTGCTATCGCCGCGCTAATGATTGTTTTAGCTGGCACGCTACCGGTTATTTTGTTGGTGCGTCACCAAATGACTCGCCGTGGTTAAGAGAGCAACAATGTCAGAAATTGCATTACGACTCCAGGATGTACACGTTACTTATGGCAACAGCCAGCAATCGGTACTGAGCGGATTTTCAATGTCGGTACGTAAAGGTGAAATCGCCTGTCTGCTGGGCGCTTCAGGCTGCGGAAAAACCACGGTGCTACGCGCAGTTGCCGGATTTGAACGCCTGCAAAACGGAGAGATCTATGTGTCACAGCGCCGTGTTGCCGGTCCCGGCATTCATCTGCCACCGGAAAAACGTCATGTCGGCATGGTCTTCCAGGAATATGCGTTATTCCCCCATCTGACCGCGCAGCAAAATGTGGCCTTTGGATTGCGTCGCATGCCGCGTGAGGAACAACAGGCCAGAGTGACTGAGCTGTTGAAAATGGTGGAGTTACACAGCCATGCCAACCGCTATCCGCATGAGCTTTCAGGCGGGCAACAACAGCGTATCGCCCTTGCGCGCGCGTTGGCGCCACATCCGGAAATCCTGTTGCTCGATGAACCCTTCTCCAGCCTTGATAAGCGCACACGTGAACGTCTTGGCAACGAGGTACGGGATATTTTGCGCGCCGCCGGGCAAACGGCGCTGTTGGTTACCCACAGCGAACACGAAGCTCAACTAATGGCAGACCATATTGGCGTGGTAAAAATGGGGCAGTATCAAATAAAAAAAGCGACCCATCCGACCTGAAGGTCACCAGAGTCGCCCTGAAAATTAATAATGTTTCTGTACCAGGCTGATGTTCACCGGCATACCGGAACGTCTTTCCAGTGCCTGGTTCCCACGGCTCACATCCACGTCATTCCCGCTGATAAAGGTACGCAGAGCGGGAGTGACTGGCAAAGGTACCTTTCTGTCAGACTCGTATTCCGAACGATTTCGCGACAGCGGCTCATGCACTTCCACCCACCGACTACCGTCCGGCTCTTCGCTGTATTTCACCGGTCGGTCAATTAATTGTACACGGGTCCCTACAGGCACCGTATCAAACAGGTACTTGATGTCGTCATTCCGCAAACGGATACACCCCTGGCTTACCCGCAGACCAATACCGAAATTGGCATTTGTCCCGTGAATGGCATAAAGCCTGCCGATATAAATTGCATACAGGCCCATCGGATTTTCTGGCCCGGCAGGAACAAATGCTGGCAAGCTTTCCCCGCGAGCGGCGTATTCGCGTCGGGTATTTGGCGTCGGTGTCCAGCTTGGTGCTTCCTGCTTACGCTCTACCGCCGTCACCCAGTTGCGCGGCGTTTCTCTACCCGCCTGACCAATGCCAATGGGTAAAACCTCAACCGTATTGCTGCCAGCAGGATAATAGTAAAGCCGCATCTCGGCGACGTTGATGACAATCCCCTCGCGTACGGTATCCGGTAATATCAGTTGCTGCGGCACAACCAGCGTTGAACCCGATTTAGGCAGAAAAACATCGACGCCCGGATTGGCTTCAAGCATATTGCTCAACCCCTGCCCGTACTGAGCGGCAAATGCCTCCAGCGGCTTGGTATTACCTGGTGGAATCGTAATAGTCAAAGGGCTACCCACCAGGCGACTGCCCTCTGGCGGCAGTGGATAACTCACCGCCTGCGCGCCCTGACTCGCAAGCAGCATAATGAGTGAACAAAGCAGTTTTACACGACGCATCTTTTTCCTTTCCTTCGTCGCAGCAGATATCCGTTAATTATAGCTTTTATTATCTGTTTTAGTGGGTTACGACATATTTGCGCATAAAAAAACCTCGCCAACAGGCGAGGTTCAGGTTGAGCGGTAACTACGCTTCCTTACCATCCGGAAGCTCGATGTTACTGGCGACTAACTGCCCCATATTGTTGTACATCGCACAAGCAGCCTCAACAATTGGCATCGCCAACGCGGCCCCACTGCCTTCACCCAAACGCATCCCCATATTCAGATATGGATCCAATTCAAGATGCGCCAGCGCGGTACGGGCGCCCTTCTCAGCGGAGAAATGTGACGGGATTAGGTAGGGTTTAATTTGTGGTGCAATCTGGCAGGCCGCCAGCGCAGCGGAATAAGAAAGAAAACCATCCAGCACGACCGGCAGGCCGCAGGAGGCCGCCCCCAACATTACCCCTGCCATGCCGACAAGATCGAACCCACCAACTTTAGCCAGCACATCGACACCGTCATGGCGATCCGGCTGATTGACGGCAATTGCCCGACGCACAACGTCTACCTTATTCCCCACCCGAGAAAGAGGAAGGTTAGCGCCAATACCCACGACTTCCTCAGCATCACTGCCGGTAAGCACGCTAACAATGGCCGCCGCAGGTGTAGTATTTGCCATACCAAGCTCACCGACACCAAACAGCGTTACGCCGTCTTTGGCCAGTTCATGGGTATAGCGAATGACTTCCAGCAACAGCTCCTCGGCCTGCGAATGGCTCATTGCCGGGCCTTCGGCTATATTGCCGCAGCCGCGTGCCACGCGCATATTCACCACGCCGGGAATAGGTTCAGCATCAATCCCCACATCTATCACATGGACCTTCGCCCCCGCCTGAGCGGCGAGGACGCAGACGCCGGTCGTTCCACGCGTCATATTGGCAGCCTGTATAGCCGTGACAACTTTAGGTGAAACGGCAACCCCTTCATCCCACACGCCGTGATCGGCGCACATCACCAGCATCGCTTTGCCATTCACATGCGGCACACCCTTCAGGCCAGGCATCCCGGCCAATTGTACGGCGAGAGATTCGAGTCGCCCCAAGCTTCCCGGCGGCTTAAGCAAGCCGTCGATATGCTGCTGCGCGCGCAGCATCGCGGCACTGTCAGGTAATGGGATCGCGCGGTGTAAAGAGGTTAAAGTCTGCATAAGGGTTCCAGTATGTGGGCTGACTCAGAGCAGAGCCAGCAAGAAAATCAACTCGCCAAGTTCAATGGCAGCGCCCAGCGTATCGCCGGTTTGCCCACCCAACGTGCGTTTTAATAACTGCCCAAGAATAAAAATCGCCACCATTGTGACAACCAGCGCTGCCACGCCGCGCATGCCGGGAAGCAGCACGGCGGCAAGGATCGCCGCCAATCCCAACGTAACGCAGGTTTGACGCCCGGTGACTTTACCAATAAAAACGTTGCCCAGCCCTTCTTCGCGGGCATAGCGATGCCGATACATCAGCAACACCGCCGTTCCTCGCCCGGCGACACATGCCGCCGCCAGCGCAGCCAGCATCGGCGTGCCACGCAAAGCCAGTTCGCTCACCACCAGCACCTTCGCCAGTAAAACGAAAATTAACGCCAGTCCACCGTGGGTTCCCAGACGACTGTCGCGCATGATTTCCAGCATCCGCTCGCGTCGACGCGCCGAAAAAATGCCGTCACAGGTATCCGCCAGACCATCCAGATGAAATCCCCCGGTCAATAACGCCAGCGTCAGCACCGCAAAAAGGGCGGCCAACGGTATACCGCACCAGGTCTGGAGCGCCATGAAGACCAGCCCCGTCAACCCTCCCAACACGACGCCAATCAGGGGGAACATCACAATACCGCGGGAATAGTGCTCGAAATCCAGTCCTTGCGACCAGCGAGCAGGAACGGGCAAGCGACTGATAAAAGAGAGCATTGCCCAGAACAACTTACTCATTTAATTTTGACTCCAATTCCTGATACCACCAGCCAGACCTCATCAGCCGCCGCCGCCAGTCGCTGGTTCACGCGTCCTGCAATATCACGAAAATGCCGCGCCAGACGGTTCTCCGGCACAATCCCCATTCCCACTTCGTTAGTGACCAACACGATCTTTGCCGGGCAGCGCTGACAGGCTGCAATCAGCGAACGGATTTCACCTTCGATAGACTGCTCCATCGCCGCGTAATCCCAGCTATCCGGATCGCTGTCACCGCCCAGAGCAAACAGCAGGTTGGTCACCATCGTAGTGATGCATTCAAGCAGAATGGCTTCCTGAGGATCGTTCGCTGCCGTGATCAGTTCATCAAGATGTTGCCAACGTTCGGCTGTACGCCAGTGCGCAGGACGTCCATCGCGATGATGCTGAATTCGCGCAGCCATCTCCTCATCAAAAATCTGCGAAGTCGCAATATACAAAACGTTTGGGGAATCAGCGATCAGCGCTTCCGCATGCCGACTCTTACCGCTTCGCGCGCCGCCAGTAACCAGAATCATCATACTGGCTCCCGGTGTTGCTGCATGATGGTATAAATTTTCTCAATATCGATGTGTTGCCGCATCGCATCCGCCAGCAGATCAAACTGCTGCGATTTATATTGCGCGTAATGGAAGGTGGAATCCAGCGGAGCTAACCCTTTACGTTCTCGCAGGCCATTGACCAACGCACGGGTGAAATCATCGCTGTCGAAAAGACCGTGAAGATAGGTGCCGAACGCCAGACCATCCGCAGTGACCGCGCCGTCAACCACGTTGCCGCCGTCTTTGTGCAACGTCATCACCGACTGACATTCATCGGTTAATGCTGTTTCGCCCATATGAATTTCATAACCGCGAACGGATAGCCCCGCCGTGCCCGCCAGCCAGTCAGGCAGCGATGAGGACATTTGCCCCTCAACCAGGGTCGTGGTTTTGTGCTGGGCAAAATGGGTTACGGTATTGAGCAAGCCCAGCCCCGGCAGCGTACCGAGTCCTGACTCCACTTCATCAATGATGGTATCGCCGAGCATTTGATAACCGCCGCAAATCCCCACCACCGGTACGTTATTACGATGCAATTGCACGACGCCATGCGCCATCCCGCTTTCACGCAGCCACACCAGATCGCCAAGGGTATTTTTGCTGCCGGGCAAAATCACCAGATCGGCCCCCGCCAGCTCTTCAGGCTGGCGAACATAGCGCACACGCACATCCGGCTGCGCAGCAAGCGCATTGAAATCCGTAAAGTTAGAAATGTGCGGTATTTGCACAACGGCGATGTCGATGTCGCGTTTATCAGTGCGCAAATACTTGCCCTTTTGCAGCGCAACGCCATCTTCATCTTCCAGATCAACATCCAGCCATGGCATCACGCCCAGCACCGGAACACCGGTCAGCGCTTCAATTTGCTCGATACCGGAGTGCAGCAGCGTCACATCACCGCGAAACTTATTGATGATCACCCCTTTTACGCGTGCGCGTTCGTGATCGTGCAACAGCGCCAGCGTGCCGTAAATGGAGGCGAATACCCCACCACGATCGATATCCGCCACCAAAACGACAGGGCACTGCGCCATTTCTGCCATGCCCATATTGACGATATCGCGATCGCGCAGGTTAATCTCTGCCGGGCTCCCCGCACCTTCCAGCACCAGCACATCGAACTCCTGCGCCAGGCTGTTATAAACTGACAGGATCTGTTCCCGCAGACGTGGTTTGTACTCGTGGTAACTCACCGCGTCCATATCCGTCGCTACTTTGCCCATCAGCACTACCTGCGCTTTGCGATCGCTGGTCGGTTTAAGCAGAACCGGGTTCATACGCACATCTGGCGTAATACCTGCGGCTTCAGCCTGAAAAATTTGCGCGCGGCCCATTTCTTTTCCCTCTGGCGTAATGCCAGAGTTCAGCGCCATGTTCTGCGATTTGAACGGTGCGGTATGCAGTCCATCCTGATAAAAAATACGACACAGCCCGGCGACCAATACGCTTTTACCCACATCAGATGCCGTTCCCTGCAACATTATTGCCTGCGTCATGACGCCTCCTTCAGTGCGTTCTCTCGCATACAGCTAAAAAATTCAGCCTCTGTTTTACACAGCGGGAAGCCCAACTCGGTATGCAGCTTCACCAGCCAGGGCTGAGTTAATCCCGCTTGTTCAATAAGATCCGTACGGGCGAAAACGTCACCTGGCGTGCCGTGCGTGAGTACTTCGCCCCGGCGTAAAACGTACACCGCATCGCTGACTTCATAGATAAGATCGATATCATGGCTTGAAATTACGACATGGTTTCCTTGCGCTACGATGCGTTTGATAATCTCAATCATCTGCGTGCGGCCTGACGGGTCGAGGCCCGCAGTAGGTTCATCCAGCAGCAGATACTGCGCCTGCAACACCAACGCCCCGGCTATCGCTACGCGTTTTTTTTGCCCATGGCTTAAACACTGAATGGGCTGATGGCGAAAATGCTGGGCGTCGACCAGCGTAAGCGCATCTTCCACGCGTCGGGCGATTTCAGCCTCATCCACCCCGAGATTGCGCAGGCTAAAGGCGATATCGCTGTCGATATCGGTATAAAAAATTTGCTGATCGGGGTCCTGAAATACCGTTGCCACCTGTTGACGCAGCGCCAGCAGGCCGCGTTTACTGTAATCCAGCGGTTTGCCCTGCCACATCACCGCGCCTTGCTGTGGGCGCAATAAGCCACTCAGGTTCATAAACAGCGTGGATTTCCCGCAACCATTAGCGCCTACCAACCCGGTGACGGCATGCGTAGAAAAATCCAGCGTTAGCCCTTTGAGGATCGGGTCATCCTGATAGCGAAACCAAAGCGCTGAGGTGGCAAGCATACTTTTCCTTACAGGTGAAAATCACCCTGATAAAGTTTGATATCCAGTGTGGTGGTCATTTGCTGGTAGCGGATCAACACGCGAGTGAACAGCAATCCCACCAGCATTGCCAGAGAGCGGTAGCCCAACGGCAAGCTACGATAACCAAAACGCAGCGTTTGTGCGCGGTGAATAGCCAGCGCCTCGTCTAACAGAATAAAAATAAACCGCCAGGTCAGCAGGATCTGCTCAGTTAGCAGGCGAGGAACGTGCGCGCGTTTGAGTAGGATAATTAATTGCGGAAACGGCAGATTCAGCACCAGCCAGAAGGTTGCCGCCAGCGCTGCAAGGCTGCGCCAGAATGTTTCATTCGCTGTCACCAGACCTGGTGCGCTGATCCCCAACCAGTAACTTCCCACAGGTATGCTGGCCAACAGCGTCTGTGGATCGCGGCTGATGCTAAACAGGATGGTCACTACGCCAACCGCCAGAAAACCAAACGGTAATGCCATCCAACGGCACCAGCGCCAGAAGGAAATACGCAGCAGCCAGCAGCTCAGCGCGGCAATCAATAACAGCTCAATACCCTGCCCCAACGGGGGCAGAGTAAACGCCAGAATCATCATCACCAGCCAGAGCAGAAATTTCCGCACTGGCGAGACATGAACCCAACGGCTTTGATAGCTAAGCCTGTCAAGCCCGGTCATCACGGCGTTGCCTGCCCTTGGTATAACCCAGAATATAGAAAATCACGGCTGCGCCCAGCGATCCCTGAAGTGTAAACAGCAGACTTTCAATTTCACCGCTTGCCGGTTCATACAGCGGCTGGAACCAGGGTTCATAATGCGGGGCAATAGCCTGAATCTGACTCTCCGCCTCACCGTCTGAACCGCCGTACTCTCCACCGTGGTTGATAAAGAACGGCAGGATCACCAGCGCCACTACCATGCCCAATATAATCAGCGTCTTTTTCATCGTTAATGTCCTTGTGCGGTTATTAACTGGCGTTTGGTTAGCTGATCGTAAATCAGCACGGTGAGTAACCCTTCCGCAATCGCGATTGGGATCTGCGTCAGACAGAAAATCCCCATGAACTTAATGATTGAACCGGTAGCGCCAGCAGAGGGATCCGGGAACGCCACGCCCAGCTGTACCGACGTCACGAAATAGGTGACGAGATCCGCCAGCATCGCGCACAAGAAGACGCAAACATCACGACGCAGCCCTGCACGGCAGGCCATTTTCCACACCATGTAACCCACTACCGGGCCAATTACCGCCATCGACATGCCGTTCGCGCCAAGCGTCGTTAAACCACCGTGTGCCAGCAGCAGTGCCTGGAACAGCAGAACGATCGCCCCGAGGATGGCCACTACGCCAGGTCCAAACAGGATAACTGCCAGGCCTACGCCGGTAGGGTGTGAACAACTTCCGGTAACGGAAGGAATTTTCAGCGCCGACAGCACAAAAATAAAGGCGCCGCACAGTGCCAGTAAAACTTTCTGGTGGTTATCTTCCTGCACGATTTGGCGCAAACGCACCAGACCGTACCACAGGCAGGGTAAAAACAGCAGCCACCATGCCAGCGCCCACATCGGCGGCAAGAAGCCTTCCATAATGTGCATGGCGAACGCTTGCTCAGGAACAATCATCAGTAATAGCGCCGCAGCCAACCCGCTGAAAGACAGCTGTTTTAGCTGTTGTTCAAGCTTCATTGTGCATACTCCCACTGTTTGTTGACCAGAATGGTCGAGAAATAAGGCAGCGGCTGATCGTCGCTCACCTCATCGAGATGACGCCAGCACTGTTCACCTGGCAGCGTGGCTTCAGACATCATTAATGCGCAGCCCAACAAACCTTCTTGTTGCAGCAGCGCTTTGATACGCGCAAAACGACCGTACACTTTCATCAACACCAGACTGTCATGCTGCTTTAACGCCTGCTGAATTTCAGCTTCCGGCGCGGTACAGGAGACCACTGCCAGCGATTGTTGCTCCATGGCGAGCGGGGTTTTCGAACGCGCGGCAATCGCAGCGAAAGAAGTCACGCCCGGGACGATTTCTAACCAGTCAGGCGAACCAATGCGCTGCAGTAAAAAGACCCAGGTACTGAACAGCATGGCGTCGCCGAGCGTAATAAAACCTACTTTTTTTCCAGCTTCGACTTCCTGAACCAGCGCGGTTGCAACCTCATCCCAGACGGCCTCTTTTTCCGCGCTGTCGGCACTCATGGGAAAATGGCAGCAGCGGACCTCGGTCTGCTCGCCGATATACTCCCGTACAATCGACAGCGCCAGGCTATCGCCGCCTTTACGCCCGGCAGGCGCATAGAGAATATCCAGCATGCCCAGCGTACGTGCAGCACGTACGGTGATCAGATCGGAAGCGCCAGGTCCGGTGCTTAATGCGTACAGTTTCCCGCTCATGCTGCTTCCTCCAGCGCCACATTAAGCGCCTGCTGTAAATGTGCCACGAACATGGCGCGAACCGCCGGATTCTCACCCAGTCCACTGAGCCATGGCGTAGCCGTTATCCCGGCCGCATTGAACAATGTTTTCCACGAATCATCTTCGTCAGAGGCCATATCATTGATGGCATGGTCACCAGCAACTAACATCAGCGGCATCAGATGCACCGCCGTCACCCCTTCCTGGGATAAACTTTCAATCAGCACATCCACTTCCGGATAGCTTTCCACCGCCCCAACCCGCGCCGGAAAGCGCTGCGCCGTCATCATATGGTCGAGACAGGCATAGGCGGCAAAGGCATGATGGCTGGCGCCGTGTCCCATAAACACCACTTTTTCATTTTCTCTAAGCGTCGGCATTTGCTGTTGCAGCGCCAGCATCAGCTGGGCGTAATCTTCATGGCTGCTCAGTAGCGGTACACCCAACGTCAGGCGTGAAAACAGCGGACGCATACTTTGCACTTCGCGGACAATTTTTTCGTATTCGTCGCCATTGATAATGTGCAGCGACTGAATAGCCACATCCTGATACCCCTGCTCCGCCAGTTTTTGCAGCGCCTGCAGCGGTGTGTCGATTTCAATGCCGTCACGCTGCTTGAGCTTGCGGATAATCATCCCGGAGGTAAACGCCCGGAACAGGTCGCGATCAGGGCAACTGGCTGCGAGATCGCGCTCACAGGCCACAATATTTTTCTCACAGGTGTCGTGATAGCTGGTGCCAAAGCTGACCACCAGAAGCGCCTTTTTCATCTCTAACTCCTTAAGCCGCGGCCAGCCAGCGCGTTAAACGCGCCGCAAAGGCGGCCTGACTTTCCAGTAACTCGTCTCCCGTCACCAACGGTGCCGGACGTGTAATCACGATGCAGGGGATACCGGCATCCAGACAGGGTTGAACTTTTTCCTGATAACCACCTTCAGCGCCTGAAGCCTTAGTGATCACCACATCAGCCTGACACTGGCGATAAAACGCGGCGTTGAACTCGGCGCTAAACGGCCCACACAGTGCGAAGATTTCACCGACGCCAAATCCCAGATCCGCGCATTGCTGAATGACCTCAGGTACAGGCAGAACGCGCGCCAGCAGCGTTTTTTCAGGCAACCCTTCGCGCCAGATGGCCAGATCTTTACTGCCAGTCGTCAACAGCACGCGATCGCCGAAGCGTCGCGCCACCTCACAGGCTTGCGGAATACTTTGTACGGTATAAAGCTGCGGGTGAGTTAATCCGCTCAACTGCTCAGGGCGCTGGTAGCGGCTCAGCAGTACGCCCGCCGCTTCGCAGGCATTCATGATGTTGCGACTCACCACCTCGGCGTACGGATGCGAGGCATCGATCACCCAGCGCGTCTGATTTTCCTGTAGCCAGGCAATCATTTGTTCACGTTCCAGACGCCCGCAGCGCACCTGGCCTTTGATGTCTCCCGCCAGCTGCTTTCCCGTCGGGGTCGCAACGGACAGGGTGTAGGCCACGTTTGCCGCATCCAGTTGCTGGCACAGCATGCGCGCGTCGCTGGTGCCGCCCATGACCAGCACATCACCATAATTCACAGCACATAACCTCGTGGCGTGATCATCAGGCCGTCCTGAACATAGGTTGTTTTATTGCCCACGATCACAAGACTGGTCATATCAACCGGCTCAAAGTCCATTTCACCCAGCGTGGTCAGCCATTTTTCCTGCTTTTTACGTCCGGCTGACTTCACAATACCAACCGGCGTTTGTGCGCTCTTGCTGGCAGATAACAGCTCAAATGCGCGCGCCAGATGTCCTTCGCGACCCCGACTGCGTGGGTTGTAGAAACAGATAACAAAATCGGCCTCACCGGCGGCAACGATGCGTTTTTCGATAACCGGCCACGGCGTTAACAGATCGCTTAAGCTGATGTGGCAGAAATCGTGCATCAACGGCGCACCCAGCAAAGAGGCGGCGGCAATGCTGGCGGTCATCCCTGGGATTAGCCTGACCTCAACGTCCAGCTTTTGCTTGCTGACCAGTTCGAGCACCAGCCCGGCCATACCGTAAATCCCCGCGTCACCGCTGCTGATCAGCGCCACGTTGTGCCCCGCCTGCGCCAGTTCGATCGCCGCCTGACAGCGTTCAATCTCTTTGCACATCCCGGTTTTGATCACCTGCTTGTCGCCAGTGAACGCTTTTACCAGATGGGTGTAGGTTTTATAGCCCACGATGATTTCCGCTGCCTGCAGTGCTTCAACGGCTTCCATGGTCATCATTGCCTGCGAGCCAGGGCCAATTCCAATTACGCTTAACATCAGTGTGAAACTCCCAAAGTGATAGTGACGCCCTGTTCTCGCAGGGTCTCGCCTAACAGTTGTCCGTGGCTCAACAGCCAGGCTGCAGGACCAGAAACGCTTCCTGTACCCACCGTTTTGCGAACAAACGATGAGGCCGGAAAACGGTGCTCATGCTCACGCAGCGCGTCAGCAGTAAAGGTTTCGAAAGGAACGCGGCAGCATGAAGCCAGTTGGATAAGTCCCTGTTCATCTTTTTTCAGCGTGATGCTGCCAATCGCTTTTAGCGCCAGCGGATCGAGCTGTTGGGCTTCGAGTTGGCGGGCAAGCAGCGCAGCCAGCAGCGGGAACGGCGTATCACGGCGACAACCAATTCCGGCCACAACCCGCTGCGGCACCAGCTTCCAGTGCGGAACAGGCAGCTCAGGTAAATTGGTGCGTAAGGTGATGCACACCAAAGCATCCAGTTCAGGGAGTTGGTTGAGATCGGTGACCGTAATAAATCCGCGCCGGTCGCAATGGCTGACATCCTGCGTCAGTTCGTCATCCCACCACAGCCCAACCCGCTTATTGCTGACCAACATCTGATTGACGATCTTCACCGCCGAACGGAAATCACTCATTCGGGCATTCAGTTGAAATGCCAGCGTATCCAGTGCCGCCATATCGTTCACATCCGTCGCGGTGGTGATAACCGGGTCGGCACCCAACATGCCCGCCAGATAACGAGCCAACGCATTAGCACCGCCCGCATGACCGGAGAGCAGGCTGATGACATGCTGGGCACGTTCATCAATGACCACCACCGCCGGATCGCAAAACTTGTCGTTGACCAGCGGGGCCAGTACGCGCACCGCAATGCCGGTCGCCCCGATAAAAATCAGCGCCGAATAATTCGTAAACGCTTCGCGAGCGGTATTCGCAAAGCCGTTTTCGAAGGGAATAAACCCCTCCTCCAGCAGCTTTTCACTGGTAAAACAGGTAACCGGCAGCATAGCTGCCAGACGTTTCGCCAGCACAACGCCGCCAGGAGTCAGGCAAAAAAGCGCAATTGACTCAGGCTTTACGGTATTCATGGCTAAAGTCCGCCGCATAGAGTTTGGAGTAGTGATACTCCGAGCCCAGGAAATTACCGACCAGAATAAGGGCCGTTTTACGGATGCCAGCATCGCGAACCTTGTCGCCAATATCCGCCAGGGTCCCGCGCACGGTCTGGCTTTCCGGCCAGGTCGCTTTATAGATCACCGCTACGGGCGTGGTCGCCGGATAGCCGCCTTCAATCAGACGCTCAGCCACCCGATGAATACGCTGGACGGAAAGATATATCGCCATTGATGTCTGGTGGCTGGCAAAAGACTCCAGCTGTTCACGCTCTGGTACCGGGGTGCGGCCTTCCAGGCGCGTAATGATCAGGCTCTGTGACACTTCGGGCACGGTATACTCAACACCCAGCTCCGCCGCCGCGCCGAGGAACGCGCTGACGCCGGGCACCACCTGCCAGTCAATCCCGCGTTTGGTCAGCTCCTCGCCCTGCTCGCGCACGGAACCATACAACGAGACATCGCCGGTTTGCAGACGCACAACGGTCTTACCCGCTTTCACTCCGGCTTCCATCAGATCAAGGATCTGCTCCAGATGCAGTTCGGCACTGTCGTGACATTCAGCACCAGCAGGGCAATACTCCAGCAGTTCGGTGTTAATCAGCGATCCGGCGTAGATAACAACCTGCGCCTGCTGCAGCAACCGGTAACCTTTGAGGGTAATCAGCTCGCGATCGCCAGGACCTGCGCCAACAAACCACACGCTACGGGGATCAAAAATCTCAGACATGGTTTCCTTCCTTCTGACAGGCGATAACAAATACGGGGTTATTCGGTTTAAAATAGTGACCACTGCCAAGCGCGGTAAGCGAGGAAACCTGTAGCTGCAGGCAATCCACTCCCTGTACGCCAAGATGGTCCAGATGTGTTAGCGCGGTGTTGAGGTTTTCCTGGAGGATAAATGTCATCACCAAACGCCCTGCGGGATGCAATTGGCGCATCGACCAGTCAATCAGGTCGGTCAGATGACCACCGCTGCCGCCCATAAAAATGGCATCGGCTTTTTCCGCGATGGTCATGGGAGCAACGCCGGGAAAAATATCGATATTTGCGCAGGCAAAATGCTGGCGGTTTTCATCCAACAACCTGAGCGCCGCCGGGTTACGTTCGATGGCCGTGACACGTAATCCGGGATATTGCAACGCCGCCTCTATCGACACGCTGCCGGTTCCGGCGCCTATATCAATCAGGTGACTGGCGCGGTGTAATTCAAGTTTTGAGAGGGCAAGTGCGCGTACCGCTTCTTTGGTCATCGGCACTTTCTCTCCACGCAGAAACAGCTCATCTTTCATCGAGGATCACCACTGCATTCATGTCATAGTCAGCGTTAACTTCACGCACAGGCAGGAAATGGATCTTTTCGTTTTCCATCGCCAGGTTTTCGCCAATCACCATCCAGCGATGCCCCTTGCCTCGGGCAATGAGCTGCTGCGCGATTTCACGCGGGCCACACAGCGCATCAGTCACCATCGCTACCTTGTTATGTCGCGCCAGCTCATCAAAACAGACGCTGCGGCCATGGCTACTGGTCAGCCACATATCGTTCATATCAATACCGGACTGCGCACACAGGTACTGCACCGCACTAATGCCGGGAATAATCCGCACATTCTCAATACCAAAATGCGCCACCATGCGCGTCCCGATGCCGTAAAACAGCGGATCGCCAGATGCCAGTACCACAACATGCTTCTCCTGGTGCGCGCTAATCCAGCTCAGGAGTTCCGGGATATTGGCGCCAAGAGCAAACTGTTCACCGGCAAAATCCGGGAATTGCTGCAAATGCCGCTTTCCACCGACCAGAACATCCGCCGCCGCGACCGCTTCACGTGCCGCAGGCGTCATCAAATGCAAACCGGCGGGGCCCATCCCTACAACGGTTAACATTGCATCTCCTCAGCAATTTCTGCGACCGGACGATTACTGCCAAGAACCTGATTATCAAAGGAAAACATGATGGCATCGCAGGTCGGTGGATTTTTGGTAAAGCGCAATGTTTGCAGAACACGCATACAAATGCGCTGAGCCAGATGGTCATAAATGTGCTGGAAACCGTATGCGTCGATATGCTCCATCGCCGCTTCGGTGGTATCGCACTCGCTGACCAGCGTCAGCAGTTCCAGCGGTGCGCCAAGTAATGCGAGGTGGGCCACCAGCGTTTCCATGCGGGCATCGGCAATATGGCTATGGGTATGGAAGATCCCCGCCGCGATTTTGACGAGCTTACCGGGATGTCCCACCAGCACAATTTGCCGGAATCCAAGACGTACGGCTTCTTCAATCATGTAGCCGACAAAGTTGCTCATGGTGACTACAACCTGGGTGTCGATACCCATCTGCTCGCGCACAAAACGCTCGCCGTGGTTTCCCGGCACCAGTACGACACGCTCCAGCCCAGCCGCCCGCTTAATTTCCAGCTCCAGCGACAGCGAACGTTTCCAGCTCTCTTCCGACATCGGCGTGACAATACCCGTGGTGCCGATAATCGAAATACCGCCCAGAATGCCAAGGCGGGAGTTGTAGGTTTTTTGCGCCCGTTCTTCTCCTTCTGGCGCGAAGATTTCAATCTGCGCCCCACGATTTGGGCCAATCGCTTCGCGGACGGCAGATTCAATGGTCTGGCGAGGTGTACGGTTAATCGCCGAGCTGCCGACCGGTAGGCCAATCCCTTTACGGGTTACCGTACCGACCCCTTCACCGCCCTGTAAGGCAATCACGCCACTATCGTCTAACGTCACGCGCGCAAAAATCAGCATCCCATGTGTGGCGTCCACATCATCACCACCGTCTTTGCGGATGGCGGCTATCGCCTGCTGCCCTTCGATATGTGGCGACTCAACATTCAGGCACAACGTCACCCCGGAAGGCGTGACGATGGAAACCTGATGGATGAGGTGTTGGCGCAATACCATCAACGCTGCCACTTTTGCCGCCGCCGTGGCGCACGATCCCGTGGTATATCCTTTACGCAGCGCTTTACCGTTGTGCCACACCGGCGTATCGAAGGCCTCGCTCATCGCGCCCCCTGCATGTGATAAAGCATGGCGTTGACGATAGCGGCAGCGACATTACTCCCCCCTTTACGGCCTAACGCGGCAATGGCGGGCAACTTGCTTTGGGTCAAGGCATCTTTCGACTCTTCTGCACCAACGAACCCGACCGGTACGCCAACCACACCGCTGACAGCGACATCATGCTCAAGCAGGCGAAACAGCGCTGTCGGCGCGTTGCCAAAGACAAACAGCTTTTCCCCCTCTTCCTTCACCGCAATGTCGACAGCAGCCATGGACCGGGTAATACCCTGCTCTTTTGCCGTACGCACAACCCGCGGGTCACTGATGTAACAGCGGCATTCACCGCCGAATTTTGCCAGCAGCGTTTTATTGATCCCGGAAAGCGCCATCGTGGTGTCGGTATAAATCACGCTCGAACGGCTAAGCGCCGCACAAAACTGCTCCAGCACATCACTGGAAAACCACAGAATGTCCAGCCAGTCGAAATCTGCCGTCGTGTGAATGACCCGCTTGATAATGGCTTCATGTAACGGACTGGCAAACTGATAGTCCGGACGGGTTTCACGGATGATCTCGCCAATAATGTCGAAACTTTTGGCTTCAATCGCCTGGGGTTGCTGGATATATTGCATTATGTTGTCCTCAGGCTACACCGGCCCACAGCCACCGCAGCGCAATAAACAGCGCCAGTGCCAGCGTCGATGCCACCCACATCAGTCGAATCGTATGGGAAATGTCGTCTACCGAAATGTCGCGTTGTGCATCACCGATCCACGGTTTCTCAACGCGCTCGCCAAAGTAGTCATTAGGACCACCCAGACGAATGCCTAATGCCCCGGCTACGGATGCCTCTGACCACGCGCAGTTTGGGCTGCTGTGGTTGTAGCGATCGCGCCAGCCAATCTGTAAAGCTCGCGAGCCGTCTTTACGGCATAAAAATGCCGCCACGCCCAGCAGCAGCCAGCTCAGTCTTGCAGGAATAAAGTTCGCGACATCGTCCAGACGCGCGCTGACCATACCGATAGCGCGGTATTTTTCGTGTTTGTAGCCCACCATGGAGTCAAGGGTGTTTACCGCTTTGTAGGCCATCGCCAGGGGCGCACCGCCGAGAAGGAGAAAGAACAGCGGCGCGATAATGCCGTCGACGGTGTTTTCAGCCACGGTTTCCACCACCGCGCGATTGATCTGTTGCGGTTGCAGTTGCGAGGTATCACGCCCCACTATCCACGACAGTTTTTCCCGACTCGCGGCAAGGTCACCGGCCCGTAGAGGACGTTCGACATCCTGTGCGGCATTCGCCAGGCATCGCCCGGCCAGCACGGTAAAGATCATCCATACCTCTACCACCCAACCCAACCAGGGATGAACAGATTTTGCCAGTACCAGCACGCCCCAGGACGCAGCCCAGGTCAGACCAACCACCACAATCCACATTACCGCGCCACCAATGCGCAGCGCACGGTCGCTATGACAATAACGCCGAATAATTCGCTGCACGGCAGAAATCAGATTGCCAATCCAGCGCACCGGATGCGGCCAGTTCTGCGGATCGCCGATGATAAAATCAAGCAGCCAGGCAACACACCACGCAAGGATCGTCATAGCGCGCTCCTCGCGGCTGTCAGCCAGTGGTTAAGCATCTGCGGACGTTGAGCAAAATGAACGTGTAGATAGCTGGCGAAGGTGTTTCCGACCTGCCAGCCGCCAGACCAGGCTTGCAGCGTTTTACCATCGCGCACTTTGCGACAGTTCATCACCGCTGGCGTTTCAGGGGTAAAATCGGAATAGTGGAATTCATGCCCGCGCAGCACTTCCCCTTCTGCTGCTAACAATGTTTGCTGCGCGGCCTGCGCTTCGCAGTAGCCAAATCGGGTCAGACGTTTTCCCATTTTGCTGTGGCCGGGAATGATATCCGCCATCAGCCAGGTATCGCCGTTACTGTCCTCAAGCGAACTGCCGAGATACATCAGCCCCCCACACTCTGCGTAAATCGCGACGCCACGTTGATGTGCCGCTCGCAGTTGCTTCAGCATCGAGACATTGCGAGCCAGCGCCGCAGCATGTAGCTCAGGATATCCACCACCTAACCAGATCATCTGACAGTCGGGTAAGCAGGTGTCGTGCAACGGGCTAAAACGAACAATATTAAGCCCCGTACGTTCCAGCAGCGTAATGTTGTCCGGGTAGTAGAAGTTGAAGGCTTCGTCATCGGCAATTGCAAGCGTTAGCCCTGCTCCGGCATCTGCGGCAGGCAGCGCGGGCCATTCGCCAGCAGGAAGATTGGTTGACTGGCTTAATGTCAGCAGTGCGTCAATATCAAGGGTTTGCTCCAGAGTCGCGGCAAACTCCTGCCACGGTTGCTGATTGATAACCGACTCACGTGCGGTGACTAAACCCAAATGTCGTTCGGGAAGGGCAACACCATCCATACGGGGTACGTAACCTAAGACGGGTACATCGCAGTAACGTTCGATTGCGACTTTCAGTAACTGGTAATGCGTTTCGCTGTTAACTCGATTAACAATAACGCCGGCGATGTTCAGAGTGGGATCAAAATGCTGAAAACCCATTACTGTTGCGGCGATTGAGGTGGAAACGGCTTTGCCATCAACCAGTAAGATGACCGGACAGCCTAACTGTTTAGCCATCGCGGCGGTGCTGCAGTAGTTTGGGTCGGTACCATAGCCGTCATACAACCCCATCACACCTTCAATAACGGCGATATCTGCATGTCGCATCTGCTCGTTGAATAGAGCGTTCAGCGTGGGGACGGGAAGCATAAAGCTATCAAGATTGCGGGAAGCGGTACCGCATACCGCTGTATGCCAGCCGGTATCAAGGTAATCAGGACCCACTTTGCAAGGCTGGACGCGCAAACCGCGTTTTTTCAACAAGCTCAACAAGCCCAGCGTCACCGTGGTTTTACCACAGCCGCTTCCGGTACCTGCAAGAACAAATGCGTGAAAATTGGCCGCCATACCCTGATCCTGTTCAGGGTGGTAGGGGTGTAGAGATACCCAGTCTCTCGACTGTATGCATCTGAACCACCCACTTCCCACCGAAGTTGTTGGTAGTCACTGACAGGCAGGTCTTCTGGCTTAGCGTCATCCTCACCCGTCCTTCCCAATCTTGCGATCAGTGGTCCATACGGGGTCGTCAGCATCACAGCAGCGGGGGCTGCGGGGGATTCTCACCCCCTTCCCTACCACAAATGTGGCAAACCTGTCAGTTCAAGAGCCTGGTTAATTAAGCTCTCTGTTATGAGGTAAATTCACGACCTCATGACAATAATTCAGTTTAATATCTTTCCGAATTCATTCAGCCAATTTCCTGGCCTTTTCCCACATATTCATACGTTCACTTTTTGAATGAAAGTATCAGCTAAGAATAAAGAAAGTCATTCACACAGACACTGTATCTCATCACAAAAATAAAAACTGGTGCAGTTTATCCCTCTAATACCATTATTTTGTTGCGCTATGACAATTTATTGGCAGCTGTCATTATTTTTCATTTTATAATGACGGGCATAGCGCCACATATCAAAAATCGGCAATAGCAAAATATTGCTATTTAAGCGGACTCTCCGCGTGAAATGACATTAATTTGCTGGCGAAATGCCTGCGGCGTAACCTGATACGTTTGACGGAACACTTTGCAAAAATAGCTGGTTTGCGAAAAGCCTAAATTACGCGCAATGCTGGCTATGCTCCAGTCACTGTGGCAAAGCAACTCTTTGGCACTTGCCATTCTCTGTTGGTTTACCCATGCGTTAAAACCGATACCCTGATATTTTTTGAACAATTTACTGAAATAGTACGGGCTAAGGAAAACATGAGAGGCAACATCTTCCAGACGCAGCTCGTCTGATAAATGCGCATCAATATAGCGCAGGGCTTTTTTCATTTTACTGTCATGGGGGTTGGTACTGCGGTTAGCGCGTACCGGCTCTGACTGCTGCGGGTTATCTTTGATAACAACAAAATTGAGTTGTTTCTTAAGGCAATTTTCGACGATGAGCTTGAGTAAATCCGCTGAGGCAATGACTCGAGAATAGTCCATCTCAGGTACATTACGGAACTCGTTGACCAGCTCAGGATCGGCTTGCCAGCGGTCATCGACGTTCAGAATATCAACGAGGCCTACATCGTTACTTAAGCGTACTTGTCCACAAAGCACAAACCCTACCAGGTGTCCCGCGATGACCAGCGGAATTGAGAAATCGGTAAGCCCGGCATGGCAGCGATAAATGCAAGGTTGATCGGACTTAGAGGCTTCCAACCCGCCACAGCGGTCGCTCATACGACAACGCGTACTATGCTGAGGATGCTGGCGCATCAACTGGCAAAAAGGAGTGAAATTAAAAAGCTCAGAAATTTCATCACCGTGAATATTGACAACCACAACAGCCAGACTGGTGGCCTGTGCAAAATCCTGTGCGATTTTATTAATGAGTTCTGAGTTCAGGGCACTCGCAGAAATCATGATAAAACCTCTCAGTTAATTTATTGTTATAAATAAAACATATTATTCACACATTCATTTTCATCTCGCGATCCAGCGCTCTGATGAAAGTCAGCATTGAACATAACAAAAGTCTCCCATTCTTGGGAGACTTTTTAAGCCGTTCAGGAAACCGGATCACGAAAACAGTTTTTACCTTTCAATAATAAACATCTTTCATGAAGCTAGCTCTCGTTTTCCTCCAACTTACACGAATTACACGGTAAATTTTTGCCAATAAAATAACGATAAATTGCTGCGCCCGCACAGGCGCCGATGATGGGAGCCACAATCGGCACGATGAAATAAGGGATATCGCGCCCACCGGTCATCGCAACATCACCCCACCCGGCCATCCAGGCAAACAATTTAGGACCAAAATCACGTGCCGGGTTCATCGCAAAACCGGTAAGTGGACCGGTTGATGCGCCGATAACAGCAACCAGAATACCAATCAACAGTGGTGCCAGAGGGCCTTTGGGAACACCGTTACCGTCGTCCGTTAGCGCCATAATCATCCCCATCAGAATGGAGGTAATTACCACTTCGACCAGTGCGGCCTGCCAGACACTCAGTGCGGCGGCAGGATACGTGCTAAAAATACTGGCAAGTTGCAGGCTTTCCAGACTGCCGCGTACCATTTGGTGGGCTGATTCATACTCAATAAATAAACTGCCGTACAACAAATAGGCCAGCATAGCGCCACCAAAGGCACCCGCTATCTGAGCGACAGAATAAGGCAGTACTTTACGGCCAGGAAAACAGGCAAACAACCAAAGTGCGATTGTAATAGCGGGATTGAGATGGGCCCCAGAAATCCCGGCTGTCAGGTAAACTGCAAGCGAGATCCCCAAGCCCCATATGATACAGATCTCCCACAATCCCAAACTGGCACCCGCGACCTTCAGGGCGCTCAGGCACCCAATACCAAAAAACAAAAATAGCCCGGTACCCAAAAACTCAGCAATACATTGCGCTCTTAGTGAATCGTTCATTGTGACACCTTCTAAGCAGAGTTCGTGTCTTTACCAGCGGACTCCTTGCTGGCAGGAAGGTTACTTCAAGACTTACTATAAAAATCTGTATCGGCAAATTGTTGGCAATCTGCAAGCGACATACCCTTAAAAATCGTGTTGTGATAGCAAATTTTTGCTATCACCTTTATTAAAACAGGCGACAAAACGTGGATTCACCCAATTAAAAGTACATTTTCAAAATAATAAAATATTGCGAACAGCAGAATTCCATTTTCAAACGATCATCACAATTTCATTTTTCTCGCATAGCAAATGATATTTAAACTGTCACTCAGAAAAGTGTAAATATGGAATTAACATAACCAAATAGTCATATCAATTAAGATTAAAATAACCAATAAAAACATAGTATTACAATAACTCACAGCAATTTTATCTCATCGTTACCCCACTATTTTTTCACTCTTACTTTCAACTCAGCCATTCTTTTTCCTCGCTTCTTTTTATAGTCATGAAAATCGGGACAACCCAGGCGAGGTCTTTATGCAACAAGAAGCGTTAGGAATGGTAGAAACCAAAGGCTTAACTGCAGCCATAGAGGCCGCAGATGCAATGGTGAAGTCAGCCAATGTAATGCTGGTCGGCTACGAAAAAATTGGTTCGGGGCTGGTAACAGTTATTGTCCGCGGCGATGTCGGCGCAGTCAAAGCAGCAACAGATGCCGGTGCCGCCGCAGCCCGTAATGTGGGAGAAGTGAAAGCCGTACACGTTATCCCACGCCCGCATACCGATGTAGAAAAAATCTTACCGAAGGGAATTAGCTAATGAGCAGCAATGAACTGGTTGAACAGATCATGGCGCAGGTGATTGCTCGTGTGGCAACGCCGGAACAGCAGGCTATCCCAGAAAATAATCACCCAACACGAGAAACGGCTATGGCAGAGAAAAGCTGCAGTTTAACGGAGTTTGTCGGTACCGCGATTGGCGACACCGTCGGTCTGGTAATCGCCAACGTAGACAGTGCCCTACTGGACGCAATGAAACTTGAAAAACGCTATCGCTCCATTGGCATCCTTGGCGCCCGTACTGGTGCGGGTCCACACATCATGGCCGCTGATGAAGCGGTGAAAGCCACCAATACTGAAGTCGTCAGTATTGAGTTACCACGTGATACCAAAGGCGGCGCAGGTCATGGCTCGCTGATTATTCTTGGCGGCAACGATGTTTCCGACGTGAAACGCGGCATTGAAGTTGCACTGAAAGAACTGGATCGCACCTTTGGCGACGTTTATGCCAACGAAGCCGGTCACATCGAAATGCAGTACACCGCACGCGCCAGCTACGCGCTGGAAAAAGCCTTTGGCGCACCGATTGGTCGTGCCTGTGGCGTCATCGTCGGCGCACCAGCATCCGTTGGTGTCCTGATGGCTGATACTGCCCTGAAATCCGCCAACGTGGAAGTTGTGGCTTACAGCTCCCCTGCTCATGGCACCAGCTTCAGTAACGAAGCCATTCTGGTTATTTCGGGTGACTCTGGCGCTGTTCGTCAGGCTGTTATCTCCGCCCGTGAAATCGGTAAAACCGTACTCGGGACCCTCGGCTCAGAGCCGAAAAACGATCGTCCGTCCTACATCTGATATCAGTGAGGCTGATTCATGAGATCGAAAAGATTTGAAGCACTGGCGAAGCGCCCTGTGAATCAGGATGGCTTCGTTAAGGAGTGGATCGAAGAAGGCTTCATTGCGATGGAAAGCCCGAACGACCCCAAACCGTCGATTAAAATCGTCAACGGTACAGTCACTGAACTGGACGGTAAATCCGCTAGTGAATTTGACTTAATCGACCATTTTATTGCCCGCTATGGCATTAACCTGGCGCGCGCTGAAGAAGTCATGGCGATGGATTCGGTCAAACTGGCCAATATGCTTTGCGATCCTAACGTGAAGCGCAAAGACATTGTGCCGCTGACCACCGCAATGACGCCGGCAAAAATTGTCGAAGTCGTGTCCCATATGAACGTCGTTGAGATGATGATGGCCATGCAGAAAATGCGTGCTCGTCGTACACCATCTCAACAAGCGCACGTCACTAATGTCAAAGATAACCCCGTGCAAATTGCCGCTGATGCCGCTGAAGGCGCATGGCGTGGATTTGACGAACAGGAAACGACCGTTGCCGTTGCGCGTTATGCGCCATTTAACGCCATTGCGCTGTTAGTCGGCTCACAGGTTGGACGCCCGGGCGTGTTAACTCAGTGTTCTCTGGAAGAAGCAACCGAACTCAAACTCGGGATGCTAGGCCACACCTGCTACGCTGAAACCATCTCCGTCTATGGTACTGAACCCGTCTTTACCGACGGCGATGACACGCCATGGTCTAAAGGCTTCCTCGCCTCATCCTACGCATCCCGTGGTCTGAAAATGCGCTTTACCTCCGGCTCTGGCTCAGAAGTTCAGATGGGTTACGCCGAAGGCAAATCGATGCTTTATCTGGAAGCCCGCTGTATTTACATCACCAAAGCTGCTGGCGTACAGGGTCTGCAAAACGGTTCCGTAAGCTGCATCGGAGTCCCTTCCGCCGTGCCGTCAGGAATTCGTGCAGTGCTGGCTGAAAACCTGATCTGCTCCTCTCTGGATCTGGAATGCGCCTCCAGCAACGACCAAACCTTTACCCACTCGGATATGCGTCGTACTGCGCGTCTGCTGATGCAGTTCCTGCCGGGTACTGACTTCATTTCTTCTGGTTATTCCGCAGTGCCGAACTACGACAACATGTTTGCGGGTTCGAACGAGGATGCTGAAGATTTTGACGACTACAACGTTCTCCAGCGTGACCTGAAAGTAGACGGTGGTCTGCGCCCGGTTCGTGAAGAAGACGTTATCGCCATTCGTAACAAAGCGGCGCGTGCGCTGCAGGCCGTCTTTGCCGGGATGGGATTACCGCCAATCACTGATGAAGAAGTGGAAGCGGCGACCTACGCCCACGGTTCGAAAGATATGCCGGAACGTAACATCGTTGAAGATATCAAGTTTGCACAAGAGATCATCAACAAAAACCGTAACGGTCTGGAAGTGGTGAAAGCCCTTGCTCAGGGCGGATTTACCGATGTCGCTCAGGACATGCTCAACATCCAGAAAGCCAAGTTAACCGGGGATTACCTGCATACCTCCGCCATTATCGTTGGCGACGGACAGGTGCTATCCGCTGTCAATGATGTTAACGACTATGCCGGTCCGGCAACAGGTTATCGCCTGCAAGGCGAACGCTGGGAAGAGATCAAAAACATCCCTGGCGCACTTGATCCCAACGAGCTTGGCTAAGGGGTGAAAAATGGAAATTAATGAAAAACTGCTGCGCCAGATAATTGAAGATGTGTTGTCTGAAATGCAGACCAGCGACAAACCCGTCTCTTTCCGCGCATCTACAGCGGCAAGCGCACCTCAGGCTGCTGCGGCACAGGGCGACAGCTTTCTGACCGAGATTGGTGAAGCCAAACAAGGCCAGCAACAGGACGAAGTGATTATTGCCGTAGGGCCGGCGTTTGGCCTGTCACAAACCGTCAATATTGTTGGGATCCCGCATAAGAATATCTTGCGCGAAGTGATTGCCGGTATTGAAGAAGAAGGCATTAAAGCGCGCGTTATCCGCTGCTTTAAATCCTCCGATGTGGCGTTTGTTGCCGTTGAGGGTAACCGTCTGAGCGGTTCCGGGATCTCTATCGGCATCCAGTCAAAAGGCACGACGGTTATCCACCAGCAGGGGTTACCACCGCTTTCAAACCTGGAGCTGTTCCCTCAGGCACCGCTTCTGACGCTGGAAACCTATCGTCAGATCGGTAAAAACGCCGCGCGTTATGCCAAGCGTGAATCTCCACAACCGGTCCCGACTCTGAATGACCAGATGGCCCGTCCTAAGTACCAGGCGAAATCAGCCATTCTGCACATTAAAGAGACCAAATACGTTGTGACAGGCAAAAACCCGCAGGAACTGCGCGTGACGCTTTGATAAAGGATACCTCCATGAATACCGACGCAATTGAATCGATGGTTCGGGATGTGTTGAGCCGGATGAACAGCCTGCAAGGCGAGTCCGCGACTCCGCCCGCGGCGAGTTCATCAGCACATACCGCGAAAGTCACGGATTACCCTCTCGCGAATAAACATCCTGAGTGGGTAAAAACTGCGACCAACAAAACGCTGGACGACTTCACGCTTGAAAATGTTCTGAGCAACAAAGTGACCGCGCAGGACATGCGCATCACCCCTGAAACACTGCGCCTCCAGGCGGAAATCGCCAAAGATGCCGGACGTGACAGGCTGGCGATGAACTTTGAGCGCGCTGCTGAGCTAACCGCTGTTCCTGACGATCGCATTCTTGAGATCTACAACGCGCTGCGCCCGTACCGCTCAACAAAAGATGAGCTGATGGCTATCGCCGACGATCTCGAAAATCGTTATCAGGCAAAAATCTGTGCAGCTTTCGTTCGTGAAGCGGCAGCGCTGTACGTTGAGCGTAAAAAACTCAAAGGCGACGACTAACTCAGGGACAGGATCATGCGATATATAGCTGGCATTGACATAGGCAACTCATCAACGGAAGTCGCTCTGGCTACTCTGGATGAGTCTGGCGTGCTGAGCATCACCGGCAGCGCGCTGGCAGAAACCACCGGAATTAAGGGCACATTACGTAATGTGTTTGGCATTCAGGAGGCCCTTACGCTGGCGGCAAAAAACGCCGGTATCAATGTCAGCGATATTTCGCTCATCCGTATTAACGAAGCCACCCCGGTCATTGGCGACGTGGCGATGGAAACAATAACCGAAACCATCATCACTGAATCCACCATGATCGGCCATAACCCTAAAACACCGGGCGGCGTCGGGTTAGGCGTGGGCGTCACTATTACGCCGGAAGACCTTCTCAGTCGCCCGGCGGATACGCCCTATATTCTGGTGGTGTCATCGGCATTTGATTTCGCCGATGTTGCTACGATGATTAATGCCTCCGTCCGTGCCGGATACCAGTTGACTGGCGTTATTTTGCAGCAGGACGATGGTGTGTTGGTCAGTAATCGTCTGACTCATCCCCTGCCCATCGTCGATGAAGTCCTTCATATTGACCGTATCCCGTTGGGGATGCTGGCTGCCATTGAGGTCGCCGTACCAGGAAAGGTCATTGAAACGCTTTCTAACCCCTACGGCATTGCAACTGTCTTTGGCCTCAATGCCGATGAGACTAAAAACATTGTTCCGATGGCACGGGCGCTGATCGGCAACCGTTCAGCCGTGGTGGTGAAAACGCCGTCAGGGGATGTGAAAGCGCGAGCGATTCCTGCCGGAAATCTGGAGCTACAGTCTCAGGGTCGTACAGTACGGGTCGACGTTGCAGCGGGCGCCGAAGCGATTATGAAAGCGGTTGGTGAATGCCCAAAACTGGATAACGTTACCGGAGAAGCTGGCACCAATATTGGCGGCATGCTGGAGCATGTGCGCCAGACGATGGCTGAATTAACCAATAAACCCAGTCATGAAATTTTTATTCAGGATCTGCTGGCGGTCGATACCTCGGTTCCTGTCAGCGTGACGGGTGGACTTGCCGGTGAGTTCTCGCTGGAACAAGCTGTCGGCATAGCCTCCATGGTGAAATCAGACCGCCTGCAAATGGCGATGATTGCCCAGGAGATCACGCAAAAGCTCAACATTGACGTCCAGGTTGGCGGGGCCGAAGCCGAAGCTGCCATTCTGGGGGCCTTAACTACTCCGGGCACCACGCGACCACTGGCTATTCTGGACCTCGGCGCGGGTTCAACCGACGCTTCTATCATCAATCCTAAGGGCGAAATTATTGCCACGCACCTGGCGGGTGCAGGCGATATGGTCACGATGATCATTGCCCGTGAACTGGGTCTGGATGACCGTTACCTCGCGGAAGAGATTAAAAAGTATCCGTTGGCGAAAGTTGAGAGCTTGTTCCATCTTCGCCACGAAGACGGCAGCGTTCAGTTCTTCCCTACGCCTCTCCCGCCAACGGTTTTTGCGCGCGTGTGCGTAGTGAAGCCCGATGAACTGGTGCCACTGCCGGGTGAACTGGCGCTGGAGAAAGTACGAGCCATTCGTCGAAGTGCTAAGGAACGCGTTTTCGTTACTAACGCACTCAGAGCGCTACGTCAGGTGAGTCCGACCGGGAACATTCGGGATATTCCCTTTGTGGTACTGGTTGGCGGCTCATCCCTGGATTTTGAAGTTCCGCAGCTGGTCACCGATGCTCTGGCGCATTATCGACTGGTTGCCGGGCGCGGCAATATTCGTGGTACCGAAGGTCCGCGCAATGCGGTTGCGACAGGGCTGATTCTCTCCTGGCATAAGGCATTCGCTCATGGAAAGTAATCTCACCACGCCAGCCATCGTTATCTTCACCAGTGCTGACTGCGCTGACGTCTGGAATGACGTACTGCTGGGTATTGAAGAAGAAGGGATCCCCTTTGTGATTCAGGAGAATGACTCAACTGACGTTATCCACAACGCATGGTTGGCCGCCTGCCAATCACCATTGCTGGTTGGTATTGGCTGTAGCCGTGAAAAACTGGTCGTGCACTACAAAAACTTACCCTCATCAGCACCGCTTTTTACGCTGACGTATCAACAAAATAGCCACGATCGCCGCAGCATTGGTAACAACGCTGCGCGGCTGGTTAAAGGCATTCCGTTCCGGGAATGCCACTCATAACCCACAGGAGAAAAGCAGTATGAATAACGCACTGGGACTGGTTGAAACAAAAGGGCTTGTCGGCGCTATTGAAGCCGCTGATGCCATGGTGAAATCCGCAAACGTGCAGTTGGTTGGTTACGAAAAAATCGGCTCTGGCCTGATCACCGTTATGGTTCGCGGTGATGTCGGCGCGGTGAAAGCAGCCGTAGATGCTGGAAGCGCAGCCGCAAGCGCCGTTGGTGAGGTGAAATCCTGCCACGTTATCCCGCGTCCGCACAGCGACGTTGAAGCCATTTTACCTAAATCCGCATAAGTCGTTGCAACCAAGGAGCACAGCGTGAAGCAATCACTGGGATTACTTGAAGTTAGTGGTCTGGCATTAGCCATCAGTTGCGCGGACGTCATGGCGAAAGCCGCCTCCATCACGCTGGTGGGCCTCGAAAAAACCAACGGTTCGGGCTGGACGGTGATCAAGATAATCGGTGATGTGGCCTCCGTCCAGGCAGCCATTTCCACCGGTGTCAGTTTCGCTGACCAGCGAGATGGACTGGTGGCTCACAAAGTCATTTCCAGACCCGGGGACGGGATCCTGTCGCATAGCGTTGTCCTGGAGCCTGAACCAACGCCCGACCCCATACCAGCCATACCGCATGAAGAGATATTTGTAGACCATGCGGCACCCGAAGCACCGCAAGATGCAGAATTGATTAGCTGCAATTTGTGTCTTGATCCTGCCTGCCCTCGCCAAAAAGGTGAGCCGCGCACACTTTGTCTTCACTCCGGCAAACGAGGTGAAGCGTGATGGATAAACAGCAACTGGAAACCACTGTCGCTAAGGTTCTGGATGAAATGCGCGAGCGCCCGATTCCGCTGGGGATCTCTAATCGGCATATTCATCTGTGCGCTGAAGATTACGGTCGCTTGTTTCCCAATCACCCAATTAGTGAGAAAAAAGAGCTGCTGCAGCCAGGGCAATATGCAGCAGAGCAGACTGTCACGCTGGTGGGGCCAAAAGGTCAGTTAAAAAATGTGCGTTTACTCGGTCCGCTGCGCAATACCAGCCAGGTCGAAATTTCCCGTACTGACGCCCGCACGTTGGGAATTGCTGCTCCGCTGCGGATGTCGGGCAATATTCAGGGCACACCCGGTGTTCGTCTTGTCAGCCCATTTGCTGAACTGGACTTAGCATCCGGGGTGATCGTTGCCCAACGGCATATCCATATGTCGCCGCTCGATGCTCTGATTCTGCGAGTTTCCCATGGTGATAAAGTCTCGGTCGCCATTAATGGCGATGAACGTCGACTGATTTTCGATAACGTCGCCGTACGCGTTTCGCCGGATATGCGCCTCGAAATGCATATCGATACAGACGAAGCCAATGCTGCAGGCGCTGATAATCCCCAGGCATTCGCCACACTGGTGACCTCACGATGAACAACGAACTGCTGCAACGCATTATCGAGGAGGTTGTTTCCCGATTAAAAAAACGCGCGGAAAGCACGCTCACTCTTAGCGTCGCGCAGTTACGGGAAATCGATTCACGGACAGTATGCTGCCAGTACTCGTCGCTCCATCTCCAGCAAGTGGACCTGCCATTTCTGGAGCAAATTGCCGAAGGCTGCCCAGTCAACATGTCGGTGGTAATGATTCACGACGCGCTGGCATGCGGAGTCCGCGTGAAGATTTCACTACAACACCGATTGTTACCCGCAATCCCCGTGAAAAAACTCGCGCGTCTGCCGCTGGAGTTCAGTGACGAACTGGGGCGAATCATCTTTTTGCATCCTGAGAAGCTTCTCAGCTATGCCGACGTCGCCCAATTGAGGGATGGCGTACTGGTGCTACGCCGTCGATGTGTCGTGACGGCTCTGGCTCAGGAAGCTGTCAGTCTGCGAAATGTCCAACTAATTAAGCAGGAGTGAGCTATGCATCTGGCACGGGTTACAGGCGTTGTGGTTTCCACGCAAAAATCTCCATCACTGGTGGGAAAAAAACTGTTGCTGGTACGTCGGGTAAGTGCTGACGGAGAGCTTCCTGCGTCTCCAGTGAGTGGAGATGAAGTCGCTGTTGATTCTGTCGGCGCGGGGACCGGCGAACTGGTATTACTCAGCAGCGGGTCCAGCGCCAGACACGTTTTTTCCGGCCCTAATGAGGCCATCGATCTGGCTATCGTCGGCATTGTCGACACGCTTTCTCGTTAGGAGGAACTATGGCGATTTATACCCGCACAGGTGATGCCGGAACCACAGCCCTATTTACCGGACAGCGCGTGAGCAAAACGCATCCGCGCGTGGAAGCCTACGGTACGCTGGACGAACTGAATGCGGCGCTTAGCCTGTGCGTTTGCGTGGCGAAAAACCCTCAGCACCGGCAGTTACTTGAAAATATCCAGCTGCAACTTTTTTGGTTCAGCGCCGAACTGGCAAGCGAAAGCGAAGAACCGACGCCAGAGCAACGCTACATCAGCTCAGAAGAAATTGCGGCACTGGAAGGTGCCATCGATATCGCAATGGGAAGAGTACCGCCCCTGCGCAGCTTTATTTTACCAGGCCGCAGCGAAGCCGCCAGCCGACTGCACTTTGCCCGAACTCTGGCACGCCGCGCAGAGAGACGACTGGTCGAGCTGTCCACCGAGATCTCCGTCAGACACGTACTGATGCGTTATATCAACCGCCTGTCCGACTGCTTATATGCGCTTGCACGAGCAGAAGATCATGACGCCCATCAAAACGAAATCATTGAGAAAGTGGCTGAGCGCTATCTCGCTGCCGTTCAACCACCAGCCACAAAGGAGCCGACTATGTCTCTGTCTTTTCAGGAGCTCCACCAACTCACTCGCGCTGCGGTGACGAGAGCAGAAGAACTTCAGGTTCCGGTCGTCATTAGTATTGTTGATGCGAACGGTACCCAAACGGTGGCCTGGCGCATGCCTGACGCATTACTTGTGAGTAGCGAACTGGCACCGAAAAAAGCATGGACTGCCGTGGCGATGAAAACCGCCACGCATGAGCTGTCATCAGCAGTGCAACCAGGCGCCGCGCTTTACGGTCTGGAAAGCCATATGCAGGGAAAAGTCGTCACCTTCGGTGGCGGGTACGCATTATGGCGTGAGGGTTTACTCCTCGGGGGTCTTGGCATCAGCGGAGGAAGCGTTGAACAGGATATGGACATTGCAGAAACGGCCATTGCGGCGATTAACGTGAGAACACATCAATGAATACTTCAGAACTTGAAACCCTTATTCGTAACATTTTGAGTGAGCAACTCGCCCCGGCAAAAGCAGAAGTTAAGGGTAACGGTATTTTTCCGTCCGTTGGCGAAGCGATCGATGCCGCTCATCAGGCTTTTCTGCGTTACCAGCAATGTCCATTGAAAACCCGCAGCGCCATCATAAACGCCCTACGCGAAGAACTGACGCCTCATCTTGCTTCACTGGCCGCTGAGAGCGCTGCCGAAACGGGTATGGGCAACAAAGAGGATAAGTTCCTTAAAAATAAAGCCGCGCTTGACAACACTCCGGGTATCGAAGATCTCACCACCACGGCGCTAACCGGCGATGGCGGCATGGTGTTATTCGAGTATTCACCGTTTGGCGTAATTGGTTCTGTCGCCCCCAGTACTAATCCGACAGAGACCATTATTAACAACAGCATCAGCATGCTGGCGGCAGGGAATAGCGTTTACTTCAGTCCGCATCCGGGTGCTAAAAAGATTTCACTCAAGCTGATTGCCATGATTGAAGATATTGCTTTCCGTTGCTGCGGAATTCGTAATCTTGTCGTCACGGTCACAGAACCCACTTTTGAGGCTACCCAGCAGATGATGGCGCACCCTAAAATCGCAGTTCTGGCGATTACCGGTGGCCCAGGCATTGTTGCTATGGGCATGAAAAGCGGGAAAAAAGTCATCGGCGCAGGCGCAGGAAATCCACCCTGCATTGTTGATGAAACGGCCGACCTGGTTAAGGCGGCGGAAGATATCATCAATGGCGCATCCTTTGATTACAACCTCCCCTGCATTGCTGAGAAGAGCCTGATTGTTGTTGATGCCGTTGCCGAACGACTGGTTCAACAGATGCAGTCTTTTGGTGCGATGCTTCTCAATAGAGAAGAGGTAGACAAACTGCGAGCCGTCTGTCTACCAGAAGGCATAGCCAATAAAAAACTGGTAGGTAAAAGCCCGGCAACCTTACTGGAAGCAGCAGGAATACCAGTTCCGGCAAAAGCACCTCGATTACTGATAGGCATCGTCCAGGCGGACGACCCGTGGGTTACCAGCGAGCAACTGATGCCAATGCTCCCCGTCGTAACGGTGAGCGATTTTGATAGTGCATTAACGTTGGCCCTGAAGGTTGAAGAGGGATTGCATCACACGGCCATTATGCATTCGCAAAATGTGTCACGTTTGAACCTTGCCGCGCGCACGCTTCAGACCTCCATCTTTGTGAAAAATGGCCCCTCTTACGCCGGGATCGGCGTTGGTGGTGAAGGCTTTACAACCTTCACTATTGCGACGCCAACCGGTGAAGGAACAACATCTGCGCGCACTTTCGCACGCTCTCGTCGTTGCGTGCTGACAAACGGTTTTTCTATTCGTTAATGGGGCCGTTATGAATAGCTTTTCACTGCAAACTCGATTGTACAGCGGCCAGGGAAGTCTGGATGTGCTCAAGCGCTTCACGAATAAGCATATCTGGATTATTTGCGATGGTTTTCTCGCGCGTTCTCCCCTGATTGAAAAGCTGCGCAACGCTCTGCCAGCGGATAACCGCATCAGCATTTTCAGCGATATCACCCCCGATCCCACCATCAGCACTGTAGTTCAAGGGATTGCACAAATGCAGTCCCTGCGGCCGGACATCGTGATGGGTTTTGGTGGCGGCTCAGCACTGGACGCCGCAAAAGCCATCGTCTGGTTCAGCCGCCAGTTCGGTATTGAAATTGAAACCTGTGTCGCAATTCCCACTACCAGCGGTACGGGCTCCGAGGTAACCAGCGCCTGCGTGATTAGCGATCCGGATAAAGGCATTAAATATCCATTGTTTAATAATGCGCTTTATCCAGACATGGCCATCCTTGATCCAACGCTGGTCGTCAGCGTACCGCCAGCCATAACCGCGAATACCGGCATGGACGTATTAACGCATGCGCTGGAGGCATACGTATCCACGAAGGCCAGCGACTTCACCGATGCACTAGCTGAAAAAGCGGCTCAAATCGTCTTCCAGTACCTGCCTGTCGCCGTCAGCAAAGGCGAATGTCTGGCAACCAGAGGGAAAATGCACAATGCGTCAACGCTCGCGGGAATGGCATTTAGTCAGGCTGGACTGGGGATCAATCATGCGATTGCCCATCAGTTGGGCGGTCAGTTTCATCTGCCACACGGACTTGCCAATGCGCTGCTGCTGACCCATGTCATTCATTTTAATGCTCGCGATCCGCGGGCTGCGAAGCGCTATGCCCGTTTCGCTAAAGCCTGCCATTTATGCCCGGATAACGCGAACGATACAGCGGCATTGAATGCGCTCATTCATCATATCGAGCTACTCAAAAAACAGTGTGCGTTGCCTTCTTTAGTTGACGCGCTTAAAGACGGAAAGCAAGCCTGGTCACAACGTATCCCGGTGATGGTTCAGGCCGCGCTGGCTGATGTCACGCTGCAAACCAATCCTCGTGTTGCCGACGCCAGTGCCATGCAGGAACTGCTTGAGGAATTATTATGAAGACAGCCATGACGGCAGAGTCCACGCTCTATGATGCGCAGACAATTCGCGAACGCGTTCGCGCAGCGGGTGTTGTCGGAGCCGGAGGCGCAGGCTTTCCTGCTCACGTAAAATTACAGGCGCAGGTCGATACTTTTCTGGTCAATGCGGCTGAATGTGAGCCAATGCTGAAAGTTGACCAGCAGTTGATGGCCGTCCAGGCTGAGCGACTTATCCACGGCGTTCAATATGCCATGACGGCTACCGGAGCCAGTTCCGGAATTATTGCGCTCAAAGAGAAATACCAAGAGGCTATCAATGCATTAACACCCCTTCTGCCTGCCGGGATCCGCTTACATATTTTGCCCGATGTCTACCCGGCAGGTGACGAGGTTCTGACCATCTGGATGGCAACAGGCCGGAGAGTTCCGCCTGCCGCGCTGCCGGTCAGCGTCGGGGTAGTGGTCAATAACGTCCAGACCGTGCTCAACATCGCGAGAGCAGTTGAGCAGCAGTACCCCGTTACGCGTCGTACCTTGACCGTTAACGGCGCAGTCGCCAGTCCCATCACACTCACAGTCCCTGTCGGCATGTCTTTACGTGACGTTCTGGCGCTGGCCGGGGGTGCAACCGTTGACGATCCCGGCTTTATTAACGGTGGTCCGATGATGGGCGGCCTGATTACTTCACTGGATACCCCAGTCAGCAAGACCACCGGGGGCCTGCTGGTTTTGCCTAAGTCTCATGCGTTGATTCAGCGGCGGATGCAGGATGAACGCACTGTGCTTTCTGTTGCAAAAACCGTTTGCGAGCAGTGCCGTTTGTGTACGGATTTGTGCCCAAGGCATTTGATCGGTCATGAATTATCCCCGCATCTGCTGGTTCGTGCGGTTAATTATCAGCAGGCGGCCACGCCGCAGCTACTGCTCACGGCCCTGACCTGCTCAGAATGCAATGTGTGTGAAAGCGTTGCCTGTCCGGTTGGGATTTCGCCGATGCGAATCAACCGCATGCTTAAACGCGAGCTGCGGGCGCTCAACCATCGTTATGAAGGGCCGCTAAATCCTGAGGATGAAATGGCGAAGTACCGGCTGATCCCAGTTAAGCGCCTTATTACCAAACTGGGCCTTAGCGACTGGTATCACGATGCGCCACTGGCTGAGACTGACTACTCCACAGATAAAACGACGCTGTTGTTACGCCAGCATATAGGTGCCAGCGCTATCCCATGTGTAGAACAAGGCGAATGCGTTGTTCGCGGTCAATGCGTTGCCGATGTGCCGTCCGGTGCATTAGGCGCGCCTGTTCACGCCAGTATTGACGGTATTGTCAGCGAAATCACTGAGCAATCCATCACGGTAATAAGAGGTTAATCATGTCTCAGGCTATAGGGATTTTAGAACTCACCAGCATTGCCAAAGGAATGGAAGCTGGCGATGCCATGTTAAAAAGCGCGAATGTGAATTTACTGGTCAGCAAGACCATCTGCCCGGGAAAATTTCTACTCATGCTCGGTGGTGACGTAGGTGCCGTACAACAGGCGATTGCCACTGGAACATCTCTTGCTGGCGATATGCTCGTTGATAGTCTGGTACTCCCCAACATTCATGCCAGCGTACTCCCCGCAATCAGCGGACTAAACAGCGTAGATAAGCGTCAGGCAGTTGGTATTGTCGAAACATGGAGCGTTGCTGCCTGCATCTGCGCCGCCGACAGGGCGGTTAAAGCCTCCAACGTCACGCTGGTCCGCGTCCATATGGCATTTGGTATTGGCGGCAAGTGCTACATGGTCGTTGCCGGCGATGTATCCGATGTGAATAACGCGGTGACGGTTGCCAGTGAAAGTGCGGGTGAAAAAGGCCTGCTGGTTTACCGCTCGGTCATTCCTCGCCCGCATGAAAGCATGTGGCGACAGATGGTGGAGGGATAATGGAAAGGCAACCCACCACGGATCGAATGATTCAGGAATATGTACCTGGCAAACAGGTCACATTAGCGCATCTTATAGCTAATCCGGGTAAGGATTTGTTCAAGAAACTGGGATTACCAGATTCGGTTTCTGCGATCGGTATTCTGACCATTACCCCTAGCGAAGCCTCAATCATCGCCTGTGATATCGCCACGAAATCAGGGGCGGTAGAGATTGGTTTTCTCGACCGGTTTACCGGCGCGGTGGTACTGACGGGCGATGTTTCAGCCGTTGAGTACGCGTTGAAACAGGTAACCCGAACGCTGGGCGAAATGATGCGTTTTACCGCGTGTCCCATCACCCGGACGTAATCTCATGAAACGTATCATGCTAATTGGCCCCAGCCAGTGCGGTAAAACGTCGCTCACACAGTGCATGCGCGGAGAGGTGCTCCACTATCAGAAGACCCAGGCCATAGTCTGGTCACCTACGACAATAGACACACCGGGTGAATATCTTGAGAACCGCTGCCTGTACAGTGCGCTGCTGGCCAGCGCCTGTGAAGCGGACATTATTGCGCTGGTACTCAATGCTGACGCGCCGTGGTCACCATTTTCTCCCGGTTTTACCGGACCAATGAACCGACCCGTTATTGGCCTCGTTACCAAAGCCGATTTAGCCAACCCGCAGCGTATTTCTCTTGTGGAGAGTTGGTTAGCTCAGGCTGGTGCGCAAAAAGTATTTGTCACCAGCGCGCTGGAGAATACCGGGGTCGATGAGATGTTCATTTTTCTGAATGCAAAGGAACCTTCATGTCTCACAAAATAATGGCCATTAACGCAGGTAGTTCCTCGCTTAAGTTTCAACTACTGGCGATGCCGCAGGGTGAAATGATCTGCCAGGGGTTGATAGAACGTATCGGTTTGTCTGATGCACAGGTCACCCTAAAAACACCAGCGCAGAAATGGCAGGAGACTTTGCCTGTAGCAGATCACCGTGAAGCCGTAACGTTGCTTCTGGAAAAACTGCTCAACCACCACATTATCAGCAGTCTGGAAGAGATCGACGGCGTGGGCCACCGCGTCGCACACGGCGGGGAATCCTTTAAAGACTCCGCGCTGGTAACTGATGAAACGCTGGCAGAAATCGAGCGACTCGCGGAACTGGCTCCACTGCATAACCCAGTAAATGCGTTGGGGATCGCGGTATTCCGCCAGCTATTGCCCAAAACGCCAGCCGTTGCGGTGTTCGACACCGCGTTTCATCAAACGCTTGATGAGCCTTCTTTCATCTATCCCCTGCCCTGGCGTTACTATGTCGAGTTGGGTATTCGTCGTTACGGTTTTCATGGTACCAGCCACAAATACGTTAGCTCACAGCTTGCTGAAAAACTGGGTGTGCCACTCAGCGCCCTGCGCGTTGTTTGTTGTCATCTGGGCAACGGCAGCAGCATCTGCGCCATCAAAGGCGGACAATCGGTGAATACGTCAATGGGCTTTACACCACAGTCTGGCGTGATGATGGGCACGCGAAGTGGCGATATTGATCCATCCATTTTGCCCTGGATAGCCCTGCGAGAAGGCAAAACACCGCAGCAGCTCAATCAATTGCTCAACAATGAGTCCGGATTGCTCGGTGTTTCTGGCATCTCACCTGACTACCGCGACGTTGAACATGCCGCAGATACGGGCAATCACCAGGCTGCGCTGGCGTTGACGCTTTTTGCTGAGCGCATTCGTGCCACCATTGGTAGCTATATTATGCAGATGGGCGGTCTGGATGCCCTGGTTTTTACCGGTGGTATTGGCGAAAACTCCGCACGGGCGCGCGCTGCGATTTGTCGTAACCTGAATTTCCTGGGTCTGGCCGTTGATGAGGAAAAAAATCAGCGTAATGCCACCTTCATTCAAACGGAAAATGCGATAGTCAAAGTAGCAGTGATTAATACCAATGAAGAGCTAATGATTGCGCAAGACGTTATGCGTTTAGCGATATCTGAAACTGTGACATTGGGCATTCCTGCATAATACTGCCGCACCGCAAATTGCGGCAAATCATGGTAATAGCGCGATCGCCATGACACTATGCGCCGAGGATTGCTGATCACATAGGTGAAGACGTGGCTGTTGCGCAATGTCCCGCATCGTGCGGAGAACTTATCCAGGGCTGGATTCTGGGCAGTGAGAAATTGGTCTCCTGCCCGGTTGAATGGTATAGCACCGTTGAGGTCACTTCAGGTTCACCGCTGACAGATGAACGTCCACTTTCGCGAGCAATGGTTGAGAGGTTATTGCTGCACTGGCAATACCCGGCACACATGAGTCAGGATATCCGAATAGATGTCCAGTCAACCATTCCTGTCGCTAAAGGGATGGCCAGCAGCACAGCGGATATCGCCGCCACGGCAATCGCCACGGCACAGTATCTGGGGCATCAGCTAGACGAATCCACTCTGGCGCAGCTTTGCGTTTCGCTGGAACCTACCGACAGCACCGTTTTCCGCCAGCTTACGCTGTTCGATCATAACGACGCCTCCACGCAAATTGCCTGTGAATCCCAGCCACAACTCGATCTGCTGGTTCTCGAAAGTCCGGAAACCTTGCTTACTGCTGATTATCACCGTACTCCACGTCAGTCAGGGCTACTGGCGGGCGCCCCAGCTCTGAAACGCGCATGGGAAAAGGTACAGGAAGCCTGTATCAGTCAAAACCCTTATCGGATGGGCGAAGCCGCCACGCTGAGCGCGATCGCCAGCCAGTTGCTGTTACCTAAACCAGATTTTGATTCACTATTAGCACTGGTAGAAGAATGTGATTTATACGGCGTCAACGTCGCGCACAGCGGCAGCGTCGTCGGTCTGATGCTCGACAGAAGGCGTCATGATGTGGACTACATTAAATGGATGCTGACGCAGAAAAAATTGACAGTGCACTGGCCGGAACAACATTTGTTGCGGATGGTAACTGGCGGGGTCGAACTGCAATAAGGGCCGCCGCTAAGCAGCGACCCAAACGAGCATAAAATCGTTACTCAGCTTTCGCATCGGCGTTTTTCACTTCGCCCATCGCTTTCAGCTTTTTAGAGATGTCGCGGCGCTCTTTAGAGATCTCAGCGTTTTTGATGATGTAATCATCAACACGATCTTCATAATCGCTTTTCATGCTGGCGATAATGCCCTGAATCGCTTCCACGCTCATTCCAGGCTTGATGTAGTCGCTCAGGTTGTCCAACAGCAGAACGCGTTTCTGGTTGTCACGGATCTTTTTCTCAACGTCCTGAATTTCACGTTGCAGTTTGTTTTTACGACGGAACAGACGAACAAATTCCAGCACGTCCTGGAAAGAAGGCTTGGTAGTTTCCATTTTTACACCCCTGATAATGTGAGATTCGGATTCGTTAAAACAACGGCTAAAGTGGGTCAACATTACTTTCATGCCCGCCATACTTCAAGTTGCATCTGCATCGACAATGCATGGTTGAAACCTGAATTATCGAGGGTAAAGCCATTGCAGTTACCAATGGTTTTAGCCTTTTTCAGTATCATACCTCTAATCTTTGCTGAATCGAAGCAGCAGTAGAACCTATCGCCTCATCTGCTCTTTATTTGCGCAGCGCGCGACAGATTAAATGTGAGAGCAACTCCAGCTGTCGCGCCATTTCCATGTTCAACCAAACGTAGCCGTGAATGGGCGTTTCTGCGACATTATCGCCTTTATGCTCAGCAATGAGCTGACGCAACTCCGCCACGGTGTCATTGAGCTTTTCCGTATTGGCAAGCACCGGCTGCGGATTTCCTTCGTACAAGGCGTGGGTTATGGTCAGTAGCGCCTGCTGCATCCTGAGCTGAGTTTCACGCAAAGTTTGTGCATTCAGCATGACAAAGTGGCTGGTGCGGCTGGCCCAAAGCGCATTAATTTGCAGCTCAAGCATGCAGACCAGATTGCGGTTAACCGTTTGAATAGCCTCAAAAATGGATTTTTGAATACGGGTTTCTTTACTGGCGGGAACGATGAGTCCGCGCATTTTGACAACGTCGCTTAAGAGCTGCTGTAAATGCTTCTCAAGCCGCGGTTGCTCAAGCAAATTAGGGGATAGCGCGGCCTGATACACCCGATTGTACCCCGTCACACAATGTGCCAATTGGATACGCCAGTGTATAAATGCCCGCTGCGGCCAGATGCCAGTAAACAGCATCGCCAGTAACGAACCCAAAATAACGTCGCCACCGCGCCATAACGCGGTATTCATATCTCCGGCAGGCGCCCCCACTACCACGGCAAGCGTAATGCCAATCAGCAGCGCCTGATACGGCCTTTTACCCAACGCCAACCAGCCACAGAGAAACATCGCCACCGCGCACCAGATTAGCATTAGCGGAAGCGAAAAGAGTTCCAGACGCAGGGCAATCAATCCAAGCACCGAGCCCAGGATCGTTCCGCCTATACGCTCAAACGCTCTGGGAACAACGTTACCCCAAAAAGAAATTGGCCCCATAATCACCACCAGCGTGATCAGAGGCCATGTACCTTCGGGAATGTTTAACAGGCGTACCAACAGAAAAGTAAGAAGAAACGCCAGCGCAATGCGAATGCCATGCACCACACGATAATGACGATACAAACGAATTTCAAAAGGACTCAGCGACTTATCTGCACGCACTCATGCACTCCGTCAGGGAATAGCAAAGAAGCGAATTGTACCTGTTTTTACGGTGAAAACATCATCCTGATGACCAGGACATTCATCCTGATTTACACCAAAAACAGTTACTTCAACTGTACCGGCACGTACATTTCAATGTCCCAGTAACCGTCCTCCATGCCGTTGTTCATATAAACTTCAAAACAGGGTTTAGCCGCTATCGCATACGTCGAATCCTGCATCAGGCGCTCAAAAAACTGATACCACGGCGTCGCGAAGTCATGATTTTCAACGCGCGCAACGGCTATAGCATAGTCGCCACCTGCCAGCTCGGTCTGGATCACGCCTTCGCTGTTTTCCGGGATCTCAAAACCTTCAGGCACAGACACCACGGTATCACAACGAAGTTTTTCCGCCGGAACAACGTCAGGATTGTCGTAATAAACGGCTATCCATTCCAGCGGTACGATCTGCTTACCGTCGACCCACATCATTAACTGTTCGAAACCTTGCTTTACCGTTTGTTCCCACGGTCCAACCATATGGAAACCGGCAATTATGCGTTTCTCGACCTGCTTTATCTCGTACTCCATATAACCTCCGTTATTACACTGTATTTATATACAGTGTAATTTTTAGATATGACGGCCACAAGGAATCAGTGATTATTATGTGAGCAGATTCGCACTCTTGCCAGTCAGGCACATCAGGAAAAACTACGCCTTATGGTGGAAGTAATCGCTCAAACGCGAGAAGACGCCGCCTTCGTTGACAGACTCCAGCGTAACCAGAGGCCAGTGCGCCACCAGTTTATCCCGATCGTAGAGTTCAATTTCCCCCACACGTTGATGGGCAGCAATGGGGGCAACCAGTTCTTTCTTATCAAGAACATATTTTGCCTTGATATTCGCGACTTCGGCTTTAGGCAGGGCCATCCAGAAATCCTGCTCTGTGCCAAGGCTAATTTTTTCTTTATCGCCATACCAGATCCGTTCAATACCGACCTGCTTACCGCTACGTAAAACCTGCACGGTATCGAAGTTCTGTTGTCCCCATTGCAGCAGTTTTCTCGCCTGCTCTTCACGTCCTTTCGCACTCTCCGCCCCCATCACAACCGCAATCAGGCGGCGCTGCCCATCAACAGCAGAAGCAATCAGGTTGAATCCAGCGCCGGAGGTATGCCCAGTCTTCAGGCCATCGACGTTCATGGTTTTATCCCACAACAAACCGTTACGGTTTTGCTGCGTGATTCCGTTCCAGGTAAGGCTTTTTTCACTGTACATATGGTAGAAATCCGGCTCTCCATGGATGATAGCTCGCGACAGCACGGCCAGATCGTAAGCTGAGCTATGCTGACCTGGCGCATCCAGACCATGTACCGTTTCAAAATGCGTGTCCCGCAGGTTCAGCTTTTGCACATAGTTGTTCATCATCGCGACAAACTGCGGCTGCCCTCCGGCGATGTAATCCGCCAGCGCCACACAGGCATCATTACCGGAATCAACAATTAACCCACGACTCAGGTCGCGCACAGAAACGCGATCCCCTTCTTTCAGGAACATTAAGGATGAACCGACGAATACCGGATTATCTTTCGCCCAGGCGTCGCGCCCAACGGTGACAATATCTGTCGGACTAATACGCTTGCTGTCAATTGCGCGATCGACAACATAACCAGTCATCAGCTTGGTCAGGCTGGCAGGGTTGCGCTGCTGGTGTTCATTTCCGGCTGTCAGGATTTGGCCCGTGGTGTAATCCATTAATACCCACGCCCCGGCATTAATCGCAGGTGGCTGTGGGGAAAAGCTTACGACCTCGGTCGCGTACGCGGGCGAAAAACTCATCGCAAAGAGTGAAGCGGCAATAAACAAACGGCGTTTCAACAGCATGTCCTCAGGAAATGGAGAAATAGCCGTTCTTTTTACGGAAGTTCTGGCGAACAAACATGGATAAATTGCAAGAAAATGTGACATAAGGCACATTTTCTTGCTGTAAGGAAAGGTTTTCAGATATCAACCGCGGCGGGCATTACCCTTTGCGCGGTGCTGTCTCTGCGTGATGGGTGCGATGACGATGATAGCCATCTATCATGCTGCGGAAAATTTGCCCCGGTGTGTCACCCAGCGTGCACAGGTAAATATGTGCACAGATGAACAGTAAGCCGACAATCGCCAACACCATATGCAGCACCAGCATCACAGGCCCTGCCCCTATTACCTGCGGGTAGAGACATAACAACCCGGTAATGATCAACAGCGGAACCAGCGCATACATGATGGCCAGATAAGCCAACTGTTGTAGCGGGTTAAATTTACTCTCTGCCGTTGCGGCAAACGGGTGCGGCTCACCTTTCATGATGCCATACAGATAAAAACGCGTTTGCAACAAGCAGCGTGATATCAACCCGTTAAACTTCACCCGATAATGACAACCGTTGCCGCTGGTTGCGTTGATTAGCACAAAACCAACCCAGAAGGCCAACAGGGCGAAACCGCACCAGGTATGTACCTGCACCATCAATGCCACCGGTCCGACAGAGAAGTGCCCAAACAGGCCACTCAGCAGAAGCAGGATAAAAAGCAGCGCATTACCCCAGTGCCAGCGGCGAACTGCCAGCGAATAGAGGTAATCCCGATGTTCTTCTCCAGTTGCTGTTTTGGGTGACAACATCCGACGTAACAGCGCGTGTAAAACCAGGCCCGCAATCATCAGCACAATAACAACGCCTGCATAAATGAGCCACAGCGGCCAGTAGTCCGGCGCATAGTTAAGCTCTGCTCCCCAGATAGAATTCATGCTTTACCCTCCTGATGGATCTCTTTACGCCGATAAACACTCACCGGGCCGCTACGCGTATCCTGCTGGCGATAAACCTCTTTCTGATTTATCCAGTGCTGAATTTCCGGGTCGTCACGACGACCAAATTTCAGCGCATCCGTCGGGCAAACGGAAACGCAGGCGGGCGATTGTCCAGTCTCCAGTCGGGTATCTGCACAGAAGTTACATTTGTCGGCAATTCCCGTTTGCGGATTGAGATAACGGACGTGGAACGGACAAGCGGCAACGCAATAGTCACAGCCAATACAGCGAGACTTATCCACTTGCACAATGCCATTTTCGTCGCGAAATGACGCACCGGTCGGACAAACGCTGACACACGGCGCATCTTCACAATGCTGACAGGAAACGCGAACAAACTGGAAGTGGGATAGCACCTCGGGTTCATGTTCAGGTGAACGGATCTGCACCTGTAGACGGCTAAATCCCTCTGGCACGTCATTCAAAACTTTGCAGGCAACCGTACATGCCTGGCAGCCAATACAGCGTTTCTCGTCATGCAGCATGACATAAGGGTTTGTAGATTGATTCATGATGTTCTCCTTTCTCATGCCCGACGAAGCGTAACGCCAGCGGTGTGCACCACTGTACCGGAAACCGGACTGGTGACATGCGGAAGCAAATTACCGCAATGGACACCGTGCGTTGTCGCCGCGGTTTTGGCTCCCGCCTTGGCGCCAAACCCCATATAAACAAACAGCGTATCGGGCCGAATTCCGGCGGTGACCAGCGCTTTGCCTTTTTCCTTACCGGTCGCATTTTCCAGCCAGATGTCATCGCCGCTTTTGATGCCTTTTTCACGGGCCGTTTGCGGGTGGATCCACACCGCGTTGTCCCACATCAACTCGCTAAGCAGTGGCACGTATTGCGTCGCACCGTTGGTATGAACCGCCACTTTTCCCTGGATAAAATAGAGCTCACTATCGCCTTTGAGCGCAAAATTGCGCGCGCGCGGAATACCGTAGCCAGGCAGGAGCGTCTCCAGCTCTTCAGAATAAAGCTCTATTTTTCCTGAAGGGGATTTAAAGCGCAGTTGCTCCCCATAGGTACCGTCGCTGTCAACCGCCACCGCGCCCGGATAGCGTTCCACAAACTGACGCACCGCTTCAGGTTCACGCAGCAGTAACGGAACACCCCACTCCCGATACCCTTTCTCACGCAGTTCAGCAGACAGCGCATGATCGCCATTAAGCTGGTATAACTGACGCGTTTGCATATCCTGCCATGGGTAGAATTGCCCAAGGCCTAACTGCACGGCCAGCTCTTTCCAGATTTGCCAGCTTGGACGCGCATCACCAATAGGTTCTACTACCTGCTGGCGCAGGGCATAGGCTGGATTCAGACCCGACATGTCTGAAACTTCTTCATCGCGCTCAAGGTAAGTACATTCAGGCAAAAGGTAGTCGGCATACGCCGCGCTTTCGCTTAGATAAACATCACAACTGACCACAAGGTCGAGCTGTTCAACGGTTTTGACCAGATCCGGTCGGCAGGTAACGGTTTGGAAAGGGTTGTGTCGGGACATAATCCATCCCTTCACCGGATAAGGCGTCTGGTTTAACACAGCATCAATGATGCTTTGCACCACACCACCGCCCGCCGCGATGTACTTAAACTGCGGGGCTACCAGATCGATACGCTGCGCCGTTGGCTTGGGTAATTTGACATCGGGTTTTGCCAGCACCGGAGCGACCTTCTCTCCGGCCAGCTTATTATAAGTTGCCGCCGCTTTTTTCTGGTATAAACCGCCTTCACGCTCAATATTGCCAAGCAGCACATTGAGGGTAAAAATCATGCGCCGCATATCAATTTCTTCTTGCGAGAACGTCGCACGATGGCCCGGGCTGACGATAGCATGAGGCGCGCAGGCGGCCATTTCTCGGGTGACCCGAACAATGACATCAGCAGGCACATCAGCTTGCTTTTGCGCCCATTCCGGCGTGGTCTCTTGTACTGCTTCTGCCAGTTGGTCAAACCCTGTGGTGTAGCGCGCAACGAAGTCCGCGTCATACAATTTTTCATTGATCATGACGTGACACATGGCCATCAACACCGGCAAGTCGCCGCCCGGTTTGAGCGCATGCCATTCATCCGCCTTGCTGGAGAAGACGGACAGACGAGGGTCGAAGCTGACCATTTTTGCGCCCTTTTCCTGCGCCATCATCAGTTCATGCGTTTCGGCAACCTCAATTCCTTCATAAAGGTTGTGACCAAAAGAGACCATATAACGGGTATTGGCGATATCCATGGCCAAATCGCCGCCCATCATCACTTTGGCGGCAATCGATTTTCCGGCCGGGCATGTCGACGCGTGCGTAAAGGTGTTTGGCGATCCGAAAGCCGTCGCCAGTTGAAATAAATGCCCTGAAAGCGAACCGGATTTAGAAGAAAAGACGACGCCCTGAGGACCATGCTGCGTTTTAATTGCCGTCATTTTTTCGGCAATTTCTTTATACGCTTGTTCCCAGCTAATAACCTGCCATTCTCCGCTCCCGCGAGGTCCTGTGCGTTTCATGGGTTTAACAATGCGATGAGGGTCGTTGACCAGGCTAACGCCGCTGCCGCCACGAGCGCAGACACGCGTGCCTTGTTGAGGAGCATTAGGGTTCCCTTGAATAAAAACCGTTTTGTTATTAATTACCTGCGCCTGTATCGGGCAACGATAAGAACACATTTCACACAAACTTGGCGTCAGGGATGTTTTCCCTTTGATACTCTCAGGAGAATTTCGTGCCAGTGCGCCTGGCGGAAAACTGCCTATCGCACAGGCTGAACAGCCTATACCCACTCCTCGCAAAAAATTACGCCGACTAATGCTCATATAACCTCCTGTTATTAGATATATCCAATGATTATATGGCGTTTAGAATATTTATTTTTTACATTAATCACATTTCATTACAATGCATGACAGCGAATTGACACAAATAAAAACTCTTTGTTTATAAAAGACTTTTAAAGTTTCCAGAACACCACGAATCGGGCGCAAAGTAGCAACAACAATAATAATAATTCTCAATCAATTAAATATCTATTGCATCAGAATCGATAATTGCATCACTGCTTCTATCTTAATCTTTGTCATTCATTAAAAATGATAAATCAGTTCTAATGATAATTTACCCCCGTTAATATTTATCAATGAACACATCAACTGACAGCATTCCTTATGCTATTTTCAACATAGACAAGGACTGATATTATTTTACTAAAAAACATAACATACAGCTTATCTTAATATAAAACACAATCAGACAATTCAAATAAAAGCCAGAATAATGAGAAGTTAAAAATGATAAGATGTATTTCTATAAGAACAATAGGTAATCGCCTCAGTACTCTTTAACAAAGTTATCATGACACAATCAAACGAGTGATAAGATTGGCAGAGTCAAGATCATCATAAGATTGAGTCTTTAAATTTATCTAAATTACACTATTTTTTAGTCGTGATCGTATTCATAAAGATCAACACTACTTATGATATTGACTACACGCAGCAATTACGATATATTCTAAAGAATCTTTCATAACCGGAGAAAAAATGTTCAATGAAATCACCATATCATCAATTGGACGACTCATCCTATATAGGGACTTTGTTTTTTTATCGATATTATCAGTATTCATCAAGAAAGACAAAAAAAGAATCACCTTTTATAAGATATGTAGCCATACTTACAATTGGTTTTGTGTTTAAAATAATACAATAAAACAAGGTCTGTAATGAAAAAAATCACAGCCATTCTGTTTCTTATGCAAATTACATCTCTTCTGGCTACAGGATTGCTATTGATACCGGAAACAATTGCACTGTATGTCAGAACGGCGGTCGGCGTTCTTATTTTTGCTTTATATTTCAAAGATTTTAAATGCAGCATTTATTTACTTTTATCATCTATCTTTATAGTGATTTTCTTCATCACAAGCCATAACTTTACATGTATAAATATATTATTTACTGTGTGGCTTATATTTTTAATGAAGAAACTTGGAGATAAAAACCTGGTTAAATGCATTTTCTACTCAACTCTAATGTTTTCGCTTGTTTTTTGTGCCTTTGTCATTAATGGATTAATTCATCCTGACATTGTTTATATAGCTGAGTCAGGAAGGTACAGGAATAATTTAGGTTTCTGGTCAGCAAACTATCCGGGATTCATATCATTTTCCTGTTTTATGACACTATTCGCAACCCTTGGCTTTCTTAAAAAAAATATAAAAAATAAATATCGCATTGTTTCATACATAGTTATGGCATTTTGTTTTGTAATTCCATGGATAGCTGACTCCAGGACGCCTGGATATGCAATGGTAATGGCTATTTTTTTCTTTATGCTTTGCTATATAAATACATTCAAACAAATTGCCATTAGGTTAATCCCATTTATTCCTTTAGCTGCATTGGTTTCCACTATTTATTTATCTTCAAAAAGCGGTAGCAACATCGACTTTATTTTGAGCGGGCGCTTAACTTATTACCATGATTTTTTACGTGAACTTAATTCATGGGATTATATTTTCGGAACTCAGCTTCCAGATTATGCACTAGATAGTTCATATCTCATACTACTCTCTGCATTTGGTATATCATATATACTAATCCTAACAGCCCTCCTAATCAAAGCTGTAATTAATAATAAAAATAAATTTGCATTAACGATTTTATTTTCACTCATGTGCTATGGAGTTACTGAAGCTGTGATGGCCAGAGCTGAAATACCAGTAACAATCCTATTTATCTCACTCATGTTTATCAACACAAATAAAAAAACAGAGCTCACTTAATTTTGTATTTGCGCATAAAGTGTTGTTACATTTTTGTTTAAAATATAAGCCATTACAGTTCGGGAGTCATAGATCATTCAGTAAACTAACAGAAAACCTCAGACCTCGGCAGTCTTAACAAACTGGAAGTAAAATTTGATTCGACTGTATCGAAGACTAAGAGAAACTTACAGACGTAACAAAACTGGTTTTTCATCCTATATGTAACACCAACTAATTGGACTACATTCGTTTTATCTTAGGAAAAAGTGGATAGCACTAGGATAAAACACTAGTATATTGAGTTCTATTATTAAAAACCCGCCTTCATAGAAGGCGCATTGGTACACTCCAAAAGCGGCGTACCAAAACCCTTAAAAAGAAATATCTGTCAGTCCAGTAAGATTTTAATCCCAAGGCAATAAGGCAGAGCCAAAACCAGCAGATGGCCAAGCCCGTAGGACATGGTTTTCATGTTGGCAATAAATTCCAATACAGGTGTAATAAAGAAATGTCAGATACCTCCAACTGTCCTGGTTTTCTCTTCCACGATTACGAGACCTTTGGTACCCATCCGGCGCTGGACAGACCCGCGCAATTTGCGGCTATCCGCACAGATAATGATTTCAACATCATCGGTGAACCAGAAGTCTTTTATTGCAAACCCGCGGACGATTATCTGCCGAAGCCTGAGGCGGTGTTGATTACGGGTATCACACCGCAGGAAGCACGTGAAAAGGGAGAGAATGAAGCCGCTTTTGCTGCGCGCATCCACGCCCTGTTCACCGTGCCGAAAACCTGTATCCTGGGCTATAACAACGTGCGCTTCGATGATGAGGTGACGCGCAACATCCTGTATCGCAATTTCTACGATCCCTATGCCTGGAGTTGGCAGAACGATAATTCGCGCTGGGATCTGCTGGATGTGATGCGCGCCTGCTATGCCCTGCGCCCTGAAGGCATTAACTGGCCGGAAAACGACGACGGCTTACCCAGCTTCCGCCTGGAGCATTTGACCAAAGCTAATGGTATTGAGCATGCCAATGCTCACGATGCGATGGCGGACGTATACGCCACGATCGCAATGGCGCAATTAGTGAAGTCACGTCAGCCGCGTCTGTTTGATTATCTCTACAGCCATCGTAATAAGCACAAGCTGGCCGCGTTGGTTGATGTCCCGCAAATGAAACCTCTGGTCCATGTCTCTGGTATGTTCGGCGCATGGCGCGGTAACACCAGTTGGGTGGCGCCATTGGCGTGGCATCCGGAGAATCGTAACGCGGTTATTATGGTCGACTTAGCTGGTGATATTTCGCCGCTGCTCGAACTCGACAGCGACACCCTGCGCGAGCGGCTCTACACGTCTAAAGCGGATCTGGGTGATAACCCGGCCGTACCGGTTAAATTGGTGCACATCAACAAATGCCCGGTACTGGCACAGGCGAATACCCTGCGTCCGGAAGATGCCGACCGTCTTGGCATTAACCGCCAGCATTGTCTGGATAATCTCAAAGTTCTGCGCGAAAACCCGCAGATACGCGACAAAGTGGTCGCGATCTTTGCCGATGCGGAACCCTTTACTCCATCAGATAACGTGGATGCCCAACTGTACAACGGCTTTTTCAGCGATGCTGACCGTGCGGCGATGAAAATCGTTCTGGAAACCGAACCACGCAATTTACCGGCGCTGGATATCTCCTTTGTCGATAAGCGCATTGAAAAACTGTTGTTTAATTACCGTGCACGTAACTTCCCGGGAACGCTGGACGAAGCTGAACAGCAGCGCTGGCTGGACCATCGTCGCCAGGTATTCACACCGGAGTTTTTGCAAAATTACGCCAATGAATTGCAGCTATTGAGCCAGCAATATGCGGATAACAAAGAAAAGTTGATGCTGCTGAAATCACTCTGGCAGTATGCCGAAGAGATTGTATAAATCCCACGTATAAAAAAACGGAGAACATGTCTCCGTTTTTTTTCAGCTAAATGCAGTTATTACGCGATATCTTCGTCGTACTGTGGGACCGGGTTGCGGAAGCTTTTGGTCACGCAAGCCAGGTAGATCAGACCGATACCCGCCCAGATTAAGCCCAGAACCATTGAGCTTTCTTCCAGGTTCACCCACAGCGCGCCAACGGTCAGCGCACCGCACATTGGCAGGAACAGGTACTGGAAGTGATCTTTCAGCGTCTTGTTACGCTTCTCACGGATCCAGAACTGGGAGATTACCGACAGGTTAACGAAGGTAAATGCCACCAGCGCACCAAAGTTAATCAGCGCCGTCGCCATCACCAGGTCGAAGTTGATTGCCAACAGAGCAATCGCCCCAACCAGAATGATGTTCATGGACGGAGTACGCCATTTCGGGTGTACATAACCGAAGAAGCTTTTCGGGAATACGCCGTCACGACCCATCACGTACATCAGACGCGCAACGCCTGCATGCGCCGCCATACCGGACGCCAGTACGGTAATGGTAGAGAAAATCAGCGCGCCGACCTGGAAGAACTTACCGGCAACATACAGCATGATTTCCGGCTGCGAAGCATCTGGATCCTTAAAGCGCGAAATATCCGGGAAGTACAACTGCAACAGATAGGTGGAGACGATAAAGATCAGGCCACCAATCAGCGCGGTCAGGAAAATCGCACGCGGGATCACGCGCTCAGCGTCTTTGGTTTCTTCTGACAGGTTGCTGATACCGTCAAAACCGGTGAACGAGAAGCACAGGATGGTCGCACCGGTGATCATCGGGATCACGTGCGCATCACCGGACCAGAATGGACGGCTGCTCGCCAGCGTACCAGCACCTTCACCTTCGAACACGCCATAAATGACCATGCCGAGGATCACCGCAATCAGCACCACCTGCAACAACACGATGACGGTGTTGAAATTAGCAACGGATTTGAGGCTGCGAAGGTTGAAGGCGGTCATAAAGGCCACCAGCGCCACCACGAACATCCACGATGGAATCGAGGGCACCAGCGCTTCAAAATAAATTTTCGCCAACAGAATGTTGATCATCGGGGCGAACAGGTAGTCCAGCAGTGATGACCAACCCACCATAAAGCCAACTGTCGGGCTAATGGATTTCTGGGCGTAAGTGTAGGCAGAGCCTGCAGACGGATAGCGGCGTACCAGTTTACCGTAGCTCAGTGCGGTAAAAAGGATGGCGATCAGTGCAAAGGCGTAAGCTGTCGGGACGTGACCATCGGTCATTCCTGATACGATACCGAATGTATCGAACAGCGTCATCGGCTGCATATAGGCAAGGCCCATCATGACAACCGGAACCAGCGTAAGCGTTTTACGTAATTCCACGCGAGAGGTGTTTGGAGTAGCGTTATGCGACATGGTTATCCCCCATTACGGCGAAAACCGTCGCGTAAGCAAAAAATTGCCCCATTTTTTGTTAATCCTCAGCGACAACAACTGTCGATTTTTAAGTAAGTATCTATCCGGTACGAAGCCCGGCCTCTTTTATGAATGATTGGTTTGATGCAAAAAAATAACCGACGCGTATTAAAACGTCGGTTAATGTCATTTTTTGCAAGCGGCGTATTTTGCACTAAATTGGGGAGAAATAACAAGAGATTGAAGTGGCTACAAAAGAATATTTTTTCTTAACTGATTGATTTGTCAGCAGCCGTTTTAACATACACCCCCGCAATAGCACTATTTGCTAAAATTTCATCTCGCCACCAGGCACTGGCCAACCCGGCGGTCTGTTCATTCCAGCCTATCCACACGGGTTCAAGGACAATTTGCGCGACCACTTTTTTCTCAATCAGTGCGCCGCTCTCCAGAAATCGCTGCGCCAGATAGCGCGGAATATAGCCACATCCCAGGCCGCTGATTTGTAGTTCCAGCTTGGTTTTGAAGTCAAAAACGGTAATGGCTTCCTGATCGTCAAGCACCTGAGAACCTGAGACATTGGCATGCTGCGCATTGTCGCCCACTACAATGGCGCGAAAACGGCGAATAGTGCGACGATTTAACGGTTCCTGTTCCTGCGCCAGCGGGTGATGCGGCGCAACCACAAACACCTGTTCCAGAACCCCCAGCCGTGCAAAGCCAAATTCGCTCGCTGCAGGGGGTTCATGCATGGCACCGACAATAATATCCGCCCGGCCCTGAATTAGGGCATCCCATGAGCCGCCCAGCACGCCATTGATAAATTTCAGACGCGTCACGCTGTGGTGTTGATAGAAAGACTCGATGAGTGGGGCCAGCAATGAAAAGGGAAAGGTATCATCTACGCCAATAACCAGTTCATTCTCCCAGCCTTCGTGTAGTTTAATGGCCTGCTTTTCGAGTTCACGGACGGTATGCAGCACCTCCCGCCCCTTTTCCAGCAGCATCTGTCCGGTGCGGGTGAACTTAGCCCGGTGCCCGCTGCGATCGAGTATCTGAATATTAAGATCGCTTTCCAGCTTATGGACGGTGTAGCTAAGCGCAGACGGCGTCTTAAACAATTTTGCCGACGCCGCCGCGAAACTGCCCTCTTTTTCTAAGGCATCGAGGATGATAAGAACGTCCAGCAGTGGTTTCATACTCGCCCCCTGGCGGTATACAGCGGCACTCTGCTGGCTTGTCACTCCATCGGCATCACCAGCGGATCAGGATACTGGTACTCAAACCCAAGCTCATTACAAATACGGTTGCCATCAATGACTTTACCTTTACCGTTATCCGTACCGTCGCGAAATTCCGGCGGCTCCATCCCCAACTGGCGGGCCATCTGCGGATAGAACACGTTACGCGCCGGATGCATAGGCGCACATATATTATAGATGTGTCCCCCTTTAGGCGCTTGCAGCAGTAACGTGATGGCAGAAACCACATCGTCCAGATGCACCAGATTGACGCCATGATGTCCGTCTGGCGCCGTCTTGCCGGCAAAGAAGCGACCAGGATGTCTTCCCGGACCAACTAACCCGGCCAGACGCAAAATATCCACCGACGTGCCAGGTAAATTGTGCAACCAGTCTTCAAGTTCTTTCAGAACACGACCACTTGCCGTGACCGGATTACGCGGCGTCCCCTCTTTCACTGTTCCTTGAACGTCACCATAGACTGACGTAGAACTGGTAAAAATAATCCGCGGGATCCGATACGCCAGCGCGCTGTCGACCAGTTCCTGCATTGCCTGCAGGTAAAATGCTTCCCCAGGACCGCTACGGCGTGCAGGCAGCGTAATAACCAACGCATCGGCGTCCATCAGTGCGTCGAGATCGTCAGCCTCACAGACCAGTTCAGGTTCCAGGCGCAGCGAGTAACTCTCGATACCGCTCATGCGGGCCGCTTCCACCCCATCCAATGTGGTTTTGCTGCCGGTAACCTGCCAGCCTCTCGCCGCCAGCGACATGGCTAACGGCATGCCTAACCAACCTAATCCGACAATTGCGACCTTTTTCATGCCTTCTCTCCTGACTTTTGGCCTATAACGCAAGGCTACGCCAGCCCACGGTGGCTGACAATTCATAGTATCAATATGAAATGAATTAATGATCAAAAAAAGCCCTTGCTTTCCGTAGCTAAAGTGGTTTAGGTTAAAAGACATCAAATGAATAAACATTCATCGAGAAAATTTATGACACGCGCTCAATTCAAACACCATCATCACCATCATCCTGACTAGTCTTTCAGGCGATGTGTGCTGGGAGACATTTAAATCTTCCAGCGGTGCATGAGCGTATGAGAAAGCCCCCGGAAGATTTCTTCCGGGGGCTTTTTTTTGTGCGTGACCCAAACTGATTCAGACAGGATAACGAGGAATAAAGAATGTTAGACAACACCCGTTTACGCATAGCTATGCAGAAATCTGGCCGTTTAAGCGATGATTCACGCGAATTGCTGGCCCGTTGCGGCATTAAAATTAATCTTCACACCCAGCGCCTGATTGCAATGGCAGAGAATATGCCTATCGATATTCTGCGCGTACGTGATGACGATATCCCGGGTCTGGTGATGGATGGCGTTGTTGACCTCGGCATCATCGGGGAAAACGTTCTGGAAGAGGAACTGCTCAACCGCCGCGCACAGGGTGAAGACCCTCGCTATTTTACCCTGCGTCGTCTGGACTTCGGCGGCTGCCGTCTCTCGCTGGCAACCCCGGTTGATGAAGCATGGGATGGCCCGGCAGCGCTGAACGGTAAGCGTATCGCGACCTCTTACCCACACCTGCTCAAACGCTATCTCGATCAGAAAGGGGTGTCGTTTAAATCCTGTCTGTTAAACGGCTCTGTAGAAGTCGCTCCCCGTGCGGGTCTGGCCGACGCGATTTGTGATCTGGTGTCCACTGGCGCAACGCTTGAAGCCAACGGTCTGCGTGAAGTGGAAGTCATTTACCGCTCTAAAGCCTGCCTGATTCAGCGCGATGGCGAAATGGCCGACGCCAAGCAACAACTGATCGACAAATTGCTGACCCGTATTCAGGGCGTTATTCAGGCTCGTGAATCCAAATACATCATGATGCACGCGCCGAGCGAGCGTCTGGACGAAGTTATCGCCCTGCTGCCTGGCGCTGAGCGTCCGACCATTCTGCCGCTGGCCGGCGACCAGCAGCGTGTTGCCATGCACATGGTCAGCAGCGAAACCCTGTTCTGGGAAACGATGGAAAAACTGAAAGCGCTCGGTGCCAGCTCAATTCTGGTGCTGCCAATTGAGAAGATGATGGAGTGATAGCCATGAGCTTCAATACCCTGATTGACTGGAATAGCTGTAGCCCCGAACAGCAACGCGAACTGCTGATGCGCCCGGCTATTTCCGCCTCGGAAAGCATCAGCCGTACGGTGGCCGAGATCCTTGAGAACGTCAAAAATAACGGCGACCGGGCGCTGCGTGAATACAGCGCGAAGTTTGATAAAACCGAGGTCGGCGCGCTGCGCGTCACCGAGGAAGAAATCCAGCAAACCAGTAGTCGCCTGAGCGACGAACTGAAACAAGCTATGCAGGCAGCGGTGCGTAATATTGATACTTTCCACACCGCGCAGATCCTGCCACCGGTGGATATTGAAACTCAGCCAGGTGTGCGCTGCCAGCAGGTTACCCGCCCTATCGCTTCCGTGGGCCTGTATATTCCAGGAGGTTCAGCGCCGCTGTTCTCTACCGTATTAATGCTGGCGACCCCGGCGCGTATCGCCGGCTGCAAAAAAGTGGTGCTGTGCTCACCGCCGCCGATTGCCGATGAAATTCTCTACGCCGCGCAACTGTGTGGTGTAAAAGAGGTGTTTAATGTGGGCGGCGCTCAGGCTATTGCCGCGCTGGCGCTGGGCACCGAATCTATTCCTAAGGTCGATAAAATCTTCGGGCCGGGCAATGCGTATGTGACCGAAGCCAAACGTCAGGTCAGCCAGCGTCTTGACGGCGCGGCCATCGACATGCCTGCTGGTCCGTCCGAAGTGCTGGTTATCGCCGACAGCGGCGCGACGCCGGACTTTGTTGCCTCTGACCTGCTTTCTCAGGCAGAACACGGCCCCGACTCGCAGGTGATCCTGCTGACGCCAGACGCTACGCTTGCCGAAGGCGTTGCCAAAGCCGTAGAGCGCCAGCTCGCTGAGCTTTCCCGCGCTGAGACCGCCCGCCAGGCGCTCAGTGCCAGTCGGCTGATTATCGCCAAAGATCTGGCGCAGTGCGTGGCCATTTCTAACGCCTACGGTCCGGAACACTTGATTATTCAGACCCGCAACGCACGTGAACTGGTTGATGAGATCACCAGCGCCGGTTCGGTGTTCCTCGGCGACTGGTCGCCGGAATCCGCAGGCGACTACGCTTCTGGCACCAACCACGTTCTTCCGACCTACGGCTATACCGCGACTTGCTCAAGTCTTGGGCTGGCTGACTTCCAGAAACGGATGACTGTACAGGAATTAACCCCACAAGGTTTCTCTGGCCTGGCCTCAACCATTGAAATACTGGCCGCTGCTGAACGACTGACTGCACACCAAAATGCCGTTACCCTGCGCGTTAACGCCCTGAAGGAGCAAGCATGAGCACTGACAACTTTCTCAGCGTCACTGATTTAGCCCGGAAGAATGTTCGCGAGTTAACGCCCTATCAGTCTGCCCGTCGTCTCGGCGGTAACGGCGATGTCTGGCTCAACGCGAATGAATATCCCACCGCTGTGGAGTTCCAGCTCAGTCAGCAAACGCTGAACCGCTACCCGGAGTGTCAGCCGAAAGCGGTGATTGAGAATTACGCGCAGTATGCTGGCGTCAAACCGGAGCAGGTGCTGGTCAGCCGCGGCGCAGATGAAGGGATCGAGCTGCTGGTGCGCGCGTTTTGCGAACCCGGTAAAGATGCCATTCTCTACTGCCCGCCGACTTACGGCATGTACAGCGTCAGCGCCGAAACGATTGGCGTCGAATGCCGCACCGTTCCGACCCTTGATAACTGGCAGCTGGATTTGCAAGGCATCGCGGACAAGATTGATGGCGTGAAGGTGGTCTACGTTTGCAGCCCTAATAACCCAACCGGCCAGTTGATTAACCCGCAGGATCTGCGTTCACTGCTCGAAATGACGCAGGGTAAAGCTATTGTGGTCGCTGATGAGGCCTATATTGAGTTTTGCCCGCAAGCCACGCTCGCAGGCTGGCTGTCTGAGTATCCGCATCTGGTGATATTACGCACGTTGTCAAAAGCGTTTGCTCTCGCCGGTTTACGCTGCGGGTTTACGCTGGCGAATGAAGAGGTTATCAATCTGCTGTTAAAGGTGATTGCCCCTTACCCACTCTCTACGCCGGTGGCAGATATCGCCGCCCAAGCCCTGACGCCGCAAGGGATTTCCGCCATGCGTAAACGCGTAGAGCAGATCCTGGAAGAGCGTCAGTATCTGGTAGATAACCTGAAAACGATTCGCTGTGTAGAACAGGTTTTCGACTCTGAAACCAACTATGTTCTGGCGCGCTTCACCGCATCAAGTAGCGTATTTAAATCTTTGTGGGATCAGGGCATTATCTTACGAGATCAGAATAAACAACCTTCGTTAAGCGGCTGCCTGCGAATTACTGTCGGAACCCGTGAAGAGAGCCAGCGCGTCATTGACGCCTTACGTGCGGAGCAAGTATGAGCCAGAAGTATCTTTTTATTGACCGTGATGGAACCCTGATTTCCGAACCGCCAAGTGACTTTCAGGTCGATCGCTTTGACAAACTCGCCTTCGAGCCGGAAGTTGTTCCCGTTTTGCTGAAACTGCAAAAAGCAGGTTTTAAGCTGGTTATGATCACTAACCAGGATGGGCTCGGAACGCAGAGTTTCCCCCAGGCTGATTTTGACGGTCCGCATAACCTGATGATGCAAATTTTCACCTCTCAGGGTGTGACATTTGATGAGGTACTGATTTGCCCGCACCTGCCAGCGGACGAGTGCGATTGCCGTAAGCCAAAAGTGAAGCTGGTTGAACAGTATCTGGTTGAACAGGCCATGGATATGGCGAACAGCTACGTCATTGGCGATCGGGCAACCGATATTCAGCTCGCTGAAAACATGGGCATTAGCGGATTGCGTTACCATCGCGACACCCTGAACTGGGTGATGATCGGCGAGCATCTGACCAAACGTGACCGCTACGCACACGTAGAGCGTAATACTAAAGAAACGCAGATTGACGTCAAAGTCTGGCTGGACCGTGAAGGCCAAAGCAAAATCAATACCGGCGTTGGCTTCTTTGACCACATGCTGGATCAAATCGCCACCCATGGCGGTTTTCGCATGGAGATAGCCGTCAAGGGCGATCTATATATTGACGATCACCACACCGTTGAAGATACCGGTCTGGCGCTGGGTGAAGCTTTAAAGCTGGCATTAGGCGATAAACGCGGCATCAATCGTTTTGGTTTTGTGCTGCCGATGGACGAGTGCCTGGCGCGTTGCGCACTGGATATTTCCGGCCGCCCGCACCTGGAGTACCGCGCGGAGTTTACCTACCAGCGCGTTGGCGATCTGAGCACAGAGATGATCGAACACTTCTTCCGCTCACTCTCTTACACCATGGGCGTCACCCTGCACCTGAAAACCAAAGGCAAAAATGACCACCACCGTGTGGAGAGCCTGTTTAAAGCCTTTGGCCGTACGCTGCGTCAGGCGATTCGCGTCGAAGGCGACACGCTGCCCTCTTCAAAAGGAGTGCTGTAATGGACGTGGTGATTCTGGACACCGGCTGCGCCAACCTGCACTCGGTAAAATCCGCCGTCGCACGCCATGGATACGATCCTGTTGTCAGCCGTGACCCGGACGTGGTGCTGCGCGCCGATAAACTGTTTCTGCCGGGCGTCGGTACCGCCCAGGCGGCGATGGACCAGTTGCACGAGCGTGAACTGATTGAGCTGATCAAAGCCTGTACGCAACCAGTGCTGGGGATCTGCTTAGGCATGCAACTGCTGGGCCGTCGCAGCGAAGAGAGTAACGGCGTATCCCTGCTGGGCATTATTGAGCAGGATGTCCCGAAGATGACCGATTTCGGTCTGCCGCTGCCGCACATGGGCTGGAATCGCGTCTATCCACAAGCGGGAAATCGTCTGTTCCAGGGCATTGAAGATGGCGCATATTTCTACTTTGTACACAGCTACGCTATGCCGGTAAACCCGTGGACCATCGCCCAGTGTCATTACGGTGAACCGTTTACCGCGGCAGTACAAAAAGACAATTTCTTTGGCGTACAGTTTCACCCGGAACGTTCGGGCGCGGCTGGGGCGCAGTTGCTGAAAAACTTTCTGGAGATGTAATGATTATTCCGGCATTAGATTTAATCGACGGCACGGTGGTGCGTCTTCATCAGGGCGATTACGCAACGCAACGTGATTACGGCAACGATCCGCTCCCCCGTTTGCAGGATTACGCCGCCCAGGGTGCCGAAGTACTGCACCTGGTTGATTTAACCGGCGCGAAAGACCCGGCGCAGCGCCAGATCCCGCTGATTAAAACGCTGGTCGCTGGCGTCAACGTTCCAGTGCAGGTTGGCGGCGGCGTGCGTACCGAAGCGGACGTGGCGGCGCTGCTTGACGCTGGCGTGGCGCGCGTGGTGGTGGGTTCGACGGCGGTAAAATCCCCCGAAGAAGTCAAAAGCTGGTTTGCTCGTTTTGGTGCCGATGCGCTGGTGCTGGCACTGGACGTTCGTATTGACGAGCGCGGGAACAAACAGGTAGCGGTTAGCGGCTGGCAGGAAGATTCCGGGGTTTCACTGGAAGAACTGGTTGAGACCTATTTACCCGTCGGCCTGAAGCACGTGCTGTGCACCGATATCTCCCGCGACGGCACGCTGACGGGCTCAAACGTCGCGCTTTATGAAGAAGTGTGCGCCAAATATCCGCAGGTGGCGTTTCAGTCATCTGGCGGCATTGGTGGAATTGAGGACGTAGCGGCCCTGCGCGGGACCGGTGTCCGTGGTGTTATCGTCGGACGAGCCCTGCTGGAAGGTATGTTCACCGTTGAGGAGGCCATACAATGCTGGCAAAACGCATAATTCCTTGCCTGGACGTCCGTGACGGACAGGTGGTAAAAGGCGTCCAGTTCCGTAATCACGAGATTATTGGCGACATTGTCCCACTGGCAAAACGCTATGCCGATGAAGGCGCAGATGAACTGGTGTTCTACGATATCACCGCTTCCAGCGATGGCCGCGTAGTGGATAAAAGCTGGGTATCACGCGTGGCGGAAGTGATCGATATTCCGTTCTGTGTTGCCGGTGGCATTAAATCCATCGACGATGCGGCACGTATCCTCTCTTTCGGAGCGGACAAAATCTCCATCAACTCCCCGGCGCTGGCCGAACCGGAACTAATCACCCGTCTGGCGGATCGCTTTGGCGTGCAGTGCATCGTGGTGGGCATCGATACCTGGTATGACGCCGAAACCGGCAAATATCACGTTAATCAGTATACCGGGGATGAAAGCCGTACCCGCGTCACGCAGTGGGAAACACTGGACTGGGTGCAGGAAGTCCAAAAACGCGGCGCGGGCGAAATCGTCCTGAACATGATGAATCAGGACGGCGTACGTAACGGTTATGACCTGGAACAGTTGAAAAAAGTACGTGACGTTTGCCACGTCCCGCTGATTGCCTCCGGCGGCGCGGGCACCATGGAACACTTTCTCGAAGCCTTCCAGGATGCCGACGTTGACGGCGCGCTTGCCGCCTCCGTCTTCCACAAGCAAATCATCAATATTGGCGAATTAAAAGCGTACCTGGCAACACAGGGCGTGGAGATCAGGATATGTTAACGAAGCAACAATGCCGTGAGCTGGACTGGGAAAAAACCGACGGGCTGATGCCAGTCATCGTGCAGCATGCGGTTTCCGGTGAAGTATTGATGCTGGGTTATATGAATCCGGAGGCGTTGGATAAAACGCTCGAAAGCGGCAAAGTGACCTTTTTCTCGCGGACCAAGCAGCGCCTGTGGACCAAAGGAGAGACCTCAGGTCACTTCCTGAATGTGGTGAGCATTGCGCCTGACTGCGACAACGACACTTTGCTAGTGCTGGTTAACCCGATTGGCCCAACCTGCCATAAAGGCACCTCAAGCTGCTTTGGCGACACCAGCCACCAGTGGCTGTTCCTGTATCAGCTTGAGCAACTGCTGGCCGAACGTAAAACCGCTGACCCAGCCAGTTCTTACACCGCGAAACTGTATGCCAGCGGCACCAAACGCATCGCACAGAAAGTGGGTGAAGAAGGCGTAGAAACCGCGCTGGCTGCGACGGTGAACGACCGTTTTGAGCTGACAAATGAAGCCTCTGATCTGATGTATCACCTGCTGGTGCTGCTGCAGGATCAGAAACTCGACCTGACGACGGTGATTGAGAATTTACGTAAGCGTCATCAGTAAGTTGCAAATGTAAAAAAACCGGGCAAGCCCGGTTTTTTTATTGAGATGAGCGCTTACTCTGTTTTGCCTTTATAGCTGCGCAACGCATTTCGCCCCAGCACCACGCCAGCCCCAATCATCCCGCCGAGCAGAACCGCCAGCACCAGGGTAATCGCTTTTTTCGGACTGTCACGACGAACCGGTAACGTTGGTTTCATCACGTAGCGGTAGGCGTGTAACTCCGCCCCTTCAAGCTTAAGACTTTCGATATCCAACAGCTTTTGTTTGGTCTGGAAGTAGTTATCAGACAATATCAAAGGGCGTGTGGATTCGTGCTCAATCATGGATTTCAGGGCATCGCTACCCAACAGGAACATGCTATCCTGCGTCACATCCTGCGTCTGCTGAATTTGCGGCTTAATCACACCAGCTTGTTCTGCATAACGCAGCGCTTCCTGAATTTGCTTAATTCGCAGATCTTTTTGCTCCTGCGCGACCACTTCCTGAGTTTTCAAGGAGTCCTGAAGCGTAGTTGTTTGCAATTTGATGTTATCAACCAGATCAAGCTCCAGCTCTTTGGCAACCTTTTCATCTGTTTGTTGAATATATTCAGCCAATTGACGCTGAGCTTCTTCTGGAGAACCAGCTACATAAGCGACCGCCAACGGCAATGGTTGCCCTTTTACAGACTGCTCAATCGACAGTTTTTCAGGCTTTTCCTGATTATCCAGCGTTTCCGCCAACGCAGAGAATGACGTACTAAAACGGCCAATCACGTTTGCCTGTAACTCAGTAACCTTAGGGGCACTGGCACCATACAACACGTTAAGTGCGTTGTTATAGGTGGCAATCTGTCCAACATCCGGTTGAGTGATAATTGCTGTAGAGGTCCATTTCTCCTTAGCAACTGCCAGATAGCCCACAGCAAGCACTATGGCAATAACAATCGCAATAACGATTGTTACTTTCCCGCGCCACAACTGTACTAGTAAATCAATCAGATCAATCTGTTCCGGATCATGACTGCTCCCGGACATGTTGTTATCACTTACAGACATAGAAACCCTAGATCCTAGATAAGGAAAGACTTAAACTGGGATTAGTTTAGCTATAAATTGAGGCAATGCCATAGGATTAATGATAAAAAAATCAAATTGTTTGAGGGATTTTGATTGGTATTTCAATCACTACTGAAAATCAATACGATCAAACAAAAGTGTAAATACTCAAAGAACACTTTCATGAGCAAAAAAACAGCAATAATCAGATTTCATGCCCGCCAATCGTTGCACTTTACAATTCATTTTAATGAATTCATGTCGTGAATACTTACCGTCTAACCAGTAAAGATGGTAAGCGTAAAAAATATAACAATTAGCTTTTTTACCATCTAACGGTATCATTCCACTTTTTAGTAGCGCCTGTTGGTGCCTGGCTATTATTTAGCCAAAAAGAGGAATAAACATGAAATACCTGGTTACGGGTGCCGCTGGTTTCATCGGCTTCCACGTTAGCAAACGCCTCCTTGAGGCTGGCCATCAAGTAGTCGGTATTGATAATCTGAACGATTACTACGACGCCAGTCTTAAACAAGCTCGTCTGGAATTACTTGCGCAGCCTGGTTTCCAGTTTAATAAAATTGATTTAGCCGACCGCGAAGGCATGACTGAACTCTTCGCATCCGGGCATTTTGAACGTGTCATTCATCTTGCCGCACAGGCTGGCGTACGTTATTCACTCGAAAACCCGCATGCCTATGCAGACTCAAATCTCACAGGATTTCTGAACATACTGGAAGGGTGTCGCCATAATAAAATTCAGCATTTACTCTATGCCTCATCCAGTTCAGTTTACGGCCTGAATCGCAAAATGCCTTTCTCTACGGATGATTCCGTCGATCATCCCGTGTCGCTGTATGCAGCAACCAAAAAAGCCAACGAGCTGATGGCTCATACTTATTCCCACCTGTACGGATTGCCCACCACCGGGTTGCGTTTTTTCACCGTGTACGGCCCATGGGGTCGACCGGATATGGCGCTGTTCAAGTTCACCAAAGCGATGCTGGAAGGGAAAAGTATTGACGTCTATAACTACGGCAAAATGAAGCGTGACTTTACCTATATCGATGATATCGCAGAAGCGATCATTCGCCTGCAGGATGTCATTCCACACGCAGACACACAATGGACCGTTGAAACAGGCACGCCAGCAGCCAGCATTGCGCCCTATCGCGTCTACAATATCGGCAATAGTTCACCGGTTGAGCTAATGGACTATATCCAGGCTTTGGAAGATGCTCTGGGTATTGAAGCGAAGAAAAACTTGCTACCACTACAGCCAGGTGATGTACTGGAAACCAGCGCAGACACTAAAGCACTGTATGAGGTAATTGGTTTTAAACCTGAAACCACGGTAAAAGATGGGGTGAAGAACTTTGTTGACTGGTATCGTAATTTCTACAAAGTTTAATTACTGACCTGATTAAAATAAAAAGGCCTTTTATAAGGCCTTTTTTATGGAGACGAGATTAATCACTACCAAACAAATCGCGGGTATAAACTTTATCGGCAACATCAGCTAATTCTGACGTCATGCGGTTAGAAATAATAATATCCGCTTCATTTTTGAACGCATTAAGATCACGCACAACTCGGGAATGGAAAAATTCATCCTCTTCCATGACCGGTTCATAGATAATAACGGGTACGCCCTTGGCTTTAATGCGCTTCATGATGCCCTGAATCGATGATGCCCGGAAATTATCGGAACCACTTTTCATGATCAAACGGTACACGCCGACCACCTTAGGCTTACGCGCAAGAATAGAATCTGCAATGAAGTCCTTACGCGTACGGTTCGCATCAACAATCGCGCCAATAATGTTATTCGGTACAGACGCGTAGTTAGCCAGCAACTGCTTAGTATCTTTCGGCAGGCAGTAACCACCATAGCCGAATGACGGATTGTTGTAGTGATTACCGATACGCGGATCCAGGCACACACCTTCAATAATCTGCCGTGAGTTCAAGCCAAGACTTTCTGCATAGCTATCCAGCTCGTTAAAGTAGGCAACACGTAACGCCAGATAGGTGTTAGCGAACAACTTGATGGCTTCGGCTTCAGTAGAGTCGGTAAACAGCGTCGGAATGTCTTTTTTAACCGCACCTTCCTGCAGCAACGCGGCAAAACGCTCGGCTCGTTCGGAACGTTCACCAATAACGATACGGGACGGATGCAAGTTGTCGTATAGCGCACGACCTTCACGCAGGAATTCTGGCGAAAAGAAAATATTGTCGATACCCAACTGTTCTTTAATGGAGTTCGTAAAGCCAACCGGAATCGTTGATTTAATTACCATCACCGCATTTGGGTTGATTTCGACCACATCGCGGATCACTGACTCGACGCTCGAAGTGTTAAAGTAGTTAGTTGTCGGATCGTAATCAGTCGGTGTCGCGATGATAACGTAGTCCGCGTCGCGGTAAGCATCATACTTATCGGTCGTTGCACGGAAATTCAGCTGTTTTGTCGCCAGATATTCTTCGATCTCCTTATCAACGATCGGCGATTTTTTCTGATTCAGCATCTCGACCTTCGTCGGAACGATATCCAGAGCGACCACTTCGTGGTGCTGGGCAATCAGAATACCGTTCGACAAACCTACATAACCTGTTCCTGAGATAGTTATCTTCATTCGCTGTGTAACTTCTTCCGGTTGAACATTTGAGGGTGAACACGCTGCCAACAACGTGGCGCATCGGCTCTGCATTGCGCCAGTATATCGTGATTTGCTACAACACCGGATATCGGACCTGACTGAATCCCATTTTTTGGCAATAAAAAAGCCCGGAGGAGCGCTCCGGGCCTGGATTCACAGTTAGACTAAATCAGATTAATCCAGCCATTCGGTGTGGAACACGCCTTCTTTATCGGTGCGTTTATACGTATGTGCACCAAAGTAGTCGCGCTGGGCCTGGATCAGGTTAGCCGGCAGTACCGCAGAGCGGTAGCTGTCGTAGTAGGCTATCGCTGCAGAGAAGGTCGGTACCGGAATACCGTTCTGCACAGCATAAGCCACTACATCACGTAGCGCTTGCTGATATTCGTCAGCGATATTTTTGAAATACGGAGCCAGCAGCAGGTTCGCGATGCCTTTGTTTTCAGCATAGGCGTCGGTGATTTTCTGCAGGAATTGCGCACGAATGATGCAGCCCGCGCGGAAGATCTTCGCAATTTCGCCGTAGTTCAGATCCCAGTTGTATTCGTCAGATGCGGCACGCAGTTGAGAGAAGCCCTGAGCATAAGAGACGATTTTGCCCAAATACAGCGCGCGACGGACCTTCTCAACAAACTCTGCTTTATCACCAGCCAGTTTAGCCTGCGGGCCAGACAGCACTTTAGATGCCGCAACGCGCTGGTCTTTCAGAGAAGAGATGTAGCGAGCGAATACGGATTCGGTGATCAGCGACAGCGGTTCGCCCAGATCCAGAGAGCTCTGGCTGGTCCATTTACCGGTGCCTTTGTTCGCCGCTTCGTCCAGGATCACATCAACAAGGTATTTACCCTCTTCGTCTTTCTTGGTGAAGATATCTTTGGTGATGTCGATCAGATAGCTGCTCAGCTCGCCTTCATTCCACTCGGTGAAAGTAGTTGCCAGCTCTTCGTTAGACAGGTTCAAACCGCCTTTCAGCAGAGAATAGGCTTCCGCAATCAGCTGCATATCGCCATATTCGATCCCGTTGTGCACCATCTTCACATAGTGACCTGCGCCATCGGCACCGATATAGGTCACGCACGGTTCGCCATCTTCAGCAACAGCGGCGATTTTAGTCAGAATCGGCGCAACCAGTTCGTACGCTTCTTTCTGGCCGCCAGGCATAATAGACGGACCTTTCAAGGCCCCCTCCTCACCGCCGGACACGCCGGTACCGATGAAGTTGAAGCCTTCAGCTGACAGTTCACGATTACGACGAATGGTGTCCTGGAAGAAGGTGTTACCACCATCAATGATGATGTCGCCTTTATCCAGATACGGCTTCAGGGAATCAATAGCAGCATCGGTGCCAGCACCCGCTTTCACCATTAACAGGATACGACGTGGGGTTTCAAGAGACTCGACGAACTCTTTCACCGTGTAATAAGGAACCAGTTTCTTACCCGGGTTCTCGGCAACAACTTCTTCAGTTTTCTCGCGGGAGCGGTTGAAGATGGAGACGGTATAACCACGGCTTTCGATGTTGAGCGCCAGGTTGCGCCCCATCACTGCCATACCGACGACGCCGATCTGTTGCTTGGACATTACATACTCCTGTCAGGTGTGGTCACCGCGCGACGTAAACGCGGCTTGAGATGTGGTCTAGATATTAACTCGATAATAGCAATTTTGAATAGCCTTTAATTTCACAAAATAGCAAAAATCAAACAGTCAAAATCACTGAATTAATCACAAAATAATAATAGAATTGAAGTTAGGTTCAATATAAAACACGAACTATAAAAACAATTGAAATTTGATTATGTACCACCTGATGAAAATTAAGTGATACATATCTTCCTTTAAAAGCAACATTAGTCGCTCAGGAATACAATTCATCTAAAAACTCAAGTGTGTATATTATGAGTTCACAATAACTATTTAATCAATTTAGCAAGATATTTTCCATAGTTATTCTTTGCCATCGGTTCAGCAAGTTTGAGAACCTGGTCAGCAGTGATAAATCCTTTACGGAATGCAATCTCCTCCGGGCAAGCAACTTTTAACCCCTGACGTTCTTCAATAGTTGCAATAAAATTACTAGCTTCGATGAGACTCTGGTGAGTACCAGTATCAAGCCACGCATAACCACGTCCCATCATCTCAACGGAGAGATTTCCTTGCTCCAGATAAAGTTGATTAATATCTGTGATTTCTAGCTCACCGCGCGCCGAAGGCTTCAGGGTCTTAGCTAGGGAAACTGCACTATTATCATAGAAATAAAGTCCAGTCACTGCATAGTTACTTTTAGGTTTTGCGGGCTTCTCTTCTAAGGAGATAGCCTTGCCTGTCTCATCAAACTCGGCTACGCCATATCGCTCTGGATCATTGACATGATAAGCAAAAACAGTCGCACCTGATTCTTTTTTCACTGCGTTTGAAAGTAATTTTGGTAAATCATGACCGTAGAAAATATTATCACCTAACACTAGCGCACAACTATCATCACCTATGAACTCTTCACCAATAATGAAAGCCTGAGCCAGACCATCAGGACTATCCTGTATTTTATACTTTAAGTTCAGTCCCCACTGACTCCCATCACCTAGCAGTTGTTCAAATCGAGGCGTATCCTGGGGTGTACTGATAATAAGTATATCTCGAATCCCTGCCAGCATTAACGTGGTCAGTGGATAGTAAATCATCGGTTTATCATAGATCGGTAATAATTGCTTACTCACCGCCATTGTAACTGGGTAAAGTCGTGTTCCTGAACCACCTGCTAAAATAATACCTTTACGAGTTGTCATTTTTTATCTCAAATAGTGTTTATGCCAAAGAGTAGGGATCAAAGTGACGATGCGGTAAATAGTTCAGCCAACATCCGCTTCACACCAACCTGCCATTGTGGTAACTGCAGATTGAAAGTCGTCTGAAATTTTTCCGTTGAAAGACGGGAGTTTCCAGGACGGCAAGCTGGTGTCAGATATTCACTCGTTGATATTTTTCTGACATCCTTAACAGCTAATTCAATCCCTGCTTTACGTGCTTGAGCAAAAACCAATTCAGCGTAATCAGCCCAAGTTGTAACCCCAGATGCAACCAAATGATATAAGCCAGCGACTTCTGGCCTAGCTTGTGCGGTGATAATGGCGTGAGCAGTGCAATCAGCAAGCAACTCAGCACCAGTCGGTGCACCAAATTGGTCACAGATAACCGACAAAGTCACATTTTTTTTTGCCAATCTTAGCATAGTCTTGGCAAAATTATTCCCTTTACCAGCATAGACCCAGCTAGTACGAAATATAAGATATTTTTCACAATGTTGCTGCAATAATTGCTCACCAGCTAGTTTGGTTTCACCATAAACATTGAGCGGATTCGTCGGGTCAGTTTCTTTCTTTGCAATGTCACCATCACCAGGGAAAACGTAATCAGTGGAGTAGTGGATAACCCAAGCATCGATCTTTTTGGCTTCCGATGCAATAGCCCCAACACTCTCGGCATTCACTATATACGCCAACTCAGATTCGGACTCTGCTTTGTCAACTGCGGTATATGCAGCAGCATTAACAATAACATCAGGTTTGATTCGGCGTATAGTTTCGGCAATCCCTTCGGGATTGGCAAAATCACCACAATACTCACTAGAATTAAAATCTAGTGCAGTCAATTTACCCAAAGGGGCCAATGCCCGCTGTAGCTCCCAACCTACCTGCCCGCCCTTACCAAATAATAGTATATTCATTACACTCGATCCTTATAGTTATGCTTAATCCAGTTAGCATACTCCCCGCTTCTCACATTATTTATCCACTCTGTATTGTCGAGATACCACTGGACAGTCTTGCGAATCCCGGACTCAAAGCTTTCCTGAGGGGACCAATTAAGTTCATTTTTGATTTTATCCGCATCTATAGCATAACGACGGTCATGGCCCGGTCGATCTGCAACCCAGCTAATTAGTTCACGGTATGAAGTTGAAGATGGAACGAGTTCATCAAGTAAATCACAAATTGCATGAACCACTTCAATATTTTTTTTCTCATTATGCCCGCCTATGTTATAGGTTTCTCCTGGCGTGCCTTTAGTCAATACGCAATAAAGCGCACGTGCATGATCCTCTACATATAGCCAGTCTCGAATTTGATCACCCTTGCCATAGATTGGCAATTGTTTTCCTTCAAGGGCATTCAGTATCACCAGAGGTATAAGTTTTTCTGGAAAGTGATATGGACCATAGTTATTAGAGCAATTAGTAACAATTGTCGGTAAACCGTAAGTCCGCTTCCACGCACGCACCAAATGATCACTGGATGCTTTTGAAGCTGAATATGGGCTGCTTGGTGCATAAGCTGTTTCCTCGGTGAACAACGGTAATGAATCATTATCGCCTTCCCATTGATCCGGGTGCGGTAAGTCACCGTAAACCTCATCAGTTGAAATATGATGAAATCGGAACGCTTCTTTACGTGAACTTTCTAAGTTATTCCAGTAAGCTCTACACACCTCTAACAATGTGTATGTACCTACAATATTCGTTTCAATAAAATCTGCCGGACCAGAAATTGAGCGATCTACATGGCTTTCTGCAGCCAAATGCATAATTAAATCAGGTTGATGACGTTCGAAAATGCGTTCAATGTCAGCTTTATCGCAAATATCTGCTTTCTCGAAAGAATAACGCTCATTATCAGCAATGCTTTTTAACGATTCTAGATTACCTGCGTAGGTCAATTTATCAACATTGACAACATAGTCAGCGGTATTATTTATAATATATCGAACCACTGCAGAACCAATAAAGCCCGCACCGCCTGTTACCAGAATTTTCATCAAATAGACCTATAAATTAAAGTTGAGAAGCATATTCTTTAAAAGTTAATCCTTTCATATCCTTATCAGAAAGAATAGGATCGGATACCAGCCATTCAATATTCAGATCAGCATCATTCCATAAAATACATTTTTCACTTGCAGGATCGTAATAATTTGTACACTTATATTCAAAATCAGCGACATCAGAGAGAACAACAAAACCATGAGCAAGTCCTGGCGCGATCCAAAATTGTTTTTTATTGCTTTCGCTAAGAATTACTGACTCCCAAAGACCAAAAGTTGGTGAATTTTTACGGATATCAACGGCCACATCAAGTACTTCTCCATGGACCACACGAACTAACTTGCCTTGTGGATTATTGGTCTGGAGATGTAAGCCGCGTAAAACATTTTTGACTGAACGTGAATGGTTATCCTGGATAAAATCATGTTCAATATCTAACATTTTCTTATAACGCTGGGCGTTAAATGTTTCCAAAAAGAAACCACGTACATCTTCAAATACTTTGGGTTCTATGATCTTAACACCATTGATCTTAGTATCAATAACTTTCATCATCGCACCTTTAATAGGATTAATAAGCACCGTCGCGTTTTAAAACGACACTAATTGTTTTAAATAAAATAACGATATCATTCCATAGAGACCAGTTTTTAACGTACCATGAATCAAAATATACACGTTTTTCATAATCGACATCATTTCGTCCACTTACCTGCCATAAACCAGTCATACCTGGTTTTGCCATGAGGTAGTAATCAGCTTCATCGTTATAGCGTAGTAGTTCCTCAGCGATAACTGGTCGCGGACCTACTAAGCTCATCTCACCTTTCAAAACATTAAAGAGTTGCGGAAGTTCGTCCAAGCTGGTACGTCGAATAAATTTTCCTATTGGAGTAATTCGAGGGTCATCTCGTAACTTAAAGTCTTTTTCCCATTCATCTCTGGCTTGAGAATCACTTTCAAGCAGGTTTTGTAGCACCTCCTGCGAATTCATCACCATTGAGCGAAATTTAAGACATTTAAATAAGTTTCCTTTTCGACCGACCCTTTCATGCCCATAAATAGCATACCCACCGTCTTTCTTTACTTTAAGGCTCAGATAAATAAGTAGTGGGGAAAGTAAAATTAAAAGAAAGCTAGAGACTATAATATCAAAAGTTCGTTTAACAAAACGAGAACTACGTTTAGCTAGATTGTTATTTACTCTAAGTAATAAGACTTCATGGCTAAAGATGAATGCCATATCTGTTCCATACAATGGCACACCACGAATTGTAGGTATTACTGAAATCGAACGACATTTTTTCTTTGTGAGATTTTTAAGCCATCGATCTAATTGTTGATAGTCACCATCATCAAATGCAAGGATAAATTGGATGTTTCTAAAATCTTCAATTTTGTAGATATCTTCCTCTTCTGTAAGAAGCTTAATATCTTCACTAATAGGTTCAACTTTGCCATTGACAGTATATAAATATTGAATATCATAGCCTAAGTTCTTTTCACTCATTAATGCTTGATATGCATCATAAGCGTTAACACCGCCACCTAGAATAATAGTTTTCTTTTTCCACATACCTATCTTTTTTAGGAATCGCTTAACTAAATTTCGGCCGACCGGTATAAATATAAAAATCCCACACCAAGTAAAAGCCCAAAGATAGCGAGAAAAATGCCATTTTGAAAACGCGACGATCGCCAAATCTATTACAGCGAAAATGATGACTGTTCGTAGTATTTCTTTTAGCTCATTCCAGAATGGTTTCCTGTATGTATAATGGCGTAAGCGAATTCCAAACCACGCTACAGCGACGAATCCAAGAATGAAGTGAGAGAGTACTCGGTAATTATAATCTTCCCCAGGCAGAAAAGGTGATAAGTCACCGCCAAAAAAATGCTTGGTAAGCATCATTGCTACAAAAAGAGAGGATATATAGACAAAAAAATCAACACTTGCGAAAACATATTTCGGTACATTATGCTTAAACTTATTCTTTAACATGACTCACCTATTATAAGAATTCTTCCAGTAATTCCTGTGCATACTCATTTTTTTTATGACACTAAGCGGGAGATTTTTATATCTTAATCCAATTTTGTATCCAATTAATTTTGCCACATTATTCATAAATGCTTTAATAATTAACAATGGATTATGTCTCATTAGATAAATCACCTCTGACTTAATAAATCTATTACCTTCTGACGATACTGCATTAAAATTTTTCTGAATCCACGGTTCATCTTGATGGAAAACACCAATATCGAAATAACGCTTATATTCTTCGATAATTGAGTAATTATGTGAATGACGGACTGCAGCCTCAGAGCAATAGCCTGTTTTTAGATTATGTTGAATAGCTTTCGCCGCAAAAAACATATCTTCACAAAGGATAGTGTCAGTTGGGAAACCACCAATACGCTGAAAATCATCTACTTTATAAGCGGAAAATGAATTAGACATGAAAGCAGTTTTGATGCCACGAATAGGGATACAATCTAGCTGATTTATCAACGACTCGCATCCATAATTAAATTCACGTGCATGGGCAGCTATTGGATTAGCATCAATATGAGGAAGTTGCTTACCATATGCAGCGCATAGATCATTTTCGACCATAAAATTGATTAATGTAGCCACACTATTTCTAGTTTCAAGAATAGCATCCTGAGTCAGAAAAATAACATAATCCTTATCATGAAAAATATCCATAGCTAGATTACGAGTACCACCATGATTAAAATCATGCTGCTGGATCTCATGGACAATAAATCCATACTGTTGGGCAACTGCTTGGGTGTTGTCCTTACTTTGTGAGTCCACAACCACGACATCAGTACCGGGTTGACAATTTAGATGAATAGCTTGCGCCGCTTTCTCCCAAATTTCCCCACCATTATAAGTCACTACCGCAATACCAATTTTTAAAGTAGAGCTCATTATTTCATTTCCAAAGAATCAATAATCTGTTTCGCTAACTCAGCCCAACTGTGACTAACCAAATATGCAGGATCATCAGTAAATGTAGTCGGCCCGAAAATATCTTCACCTTGGGAAAAGGCAGCTAATTTTTCGGCCAACAAAACAGCATCATCAGGTTTGAAAAAGTTCACTCTTTCATAATTTCCTATTGTCTCATGAGCATAGGGTAGATCGGCAGAAAGAATTGGTAATTTAAACTCTTTTGCTTCAGAAAGAGGAAGACCCCATGTTTCAAGCTTAGAAGGGAAAATTAGAGCATCGGTTTCATTGCGATATATATCATCTAATTTTTCTTTACTTTTCAGACCAATGAAATGTATATTTTGCAACCCACGCCTTTCACACTCAAAAATAATAAAATCTCCAAATTTCGTCATTCCTTTATTAAAGGTCAATATTATGTTTAATTTATTATAGATATGTATTTGTTGTTTTTTTAAGATTGCCATCGCATCAAGAAGTATATTGAAATTTTTAAAAGTTCTTGGAAATGCTGGGTACAGCAATCTTTTTACTCCAGTAGACACTGAGTTGCATTGAGCGGTTTCACGGTTTCTTATATTTTCTGCCTCAGGGCGGGCAACCAACAAATTATTAATACTATAGTTTTCCTTAAAATACTTTGCAATCCATTGCTGTTGCACAATGACTAGCTTATTAGATTTGATATTAACGCGATATAAATATTTGTAAAGTTTGGTAAACAAGAAAAAAGTTCGATCATACTTAAGATCGAGATGACTTGCCTGATAAAATGGAGATGGGTTATGGCAATACACAAATTGGTTGGCCGTAGCTACCCGTGCAGACATATCGTGCAGACATATCCAAGCATCTGGATTTAGTTCTTTACTCAATGTAAAGCTAGTTATATATTCAAACTTGAGTCTTTTAAGCCAGCCTGTTTTAATATTTTTATACTCATAAAATTCAATATTTTCTTGTGACTTAAATTGTTCAAATAGATTGACATCGTGAACCAAGCAAATTAACCTCACCCCAGAGACTTTGCTAAATGTAGTGATCATCGTCCTGAATACGGTCAAAATACCGCCTTCAACCATATTAACACCGGAAAGAACAATTAGCTTATTCATAAATCAACCAAAGTATTGAGAAAATTACACTGTAGGCAAACCTCTCAGTATAATAGGGTTTAACATATTTATGCAAGAAACGTATCTTTTGTAAAAAAGTTAATTTCCTTTTACATTCATTATTTTCTAACAGATTAAGCATTATTCGCGCCGATACGACTGAGCGCTTAATTCCTGATAAGGTCTTTTTCACTCTTTTAGCTCTAGCGAAGGTACTACGTTGTTGGGCACCTACAACGTTTGCTGAGTGTTGGCGATAATTAACAAGAGGCCGAGCCAGATAAAATATTTTCCCACTCCTCGCAGCCTGAAAAGCATACCAGTGATCATGCATTGCAATATGCTCAGGCACCATTCCGGCCATTTTGAGAAGTATTGAATTCATAATAACTGTACAGCCATAAACCGACGATCGCCAAGTTAAATAATTTAATGCCAAATTATTATTCGGATCAAGTTTTGAATAATTGTAAAAATCATCATTTATTAAGTTAAGATTTTCATCAACTATTCTAAGGTTTGAAAAGCCTAAACAAGGGACTTTTTCTCCGTTGATTATCTCTTGTTCACGAATCTCATTAAGCATCAGTTCTATTTTATCTTTTTCCCACACATCGTCTTGATCGCAAAAAAGAATATAATCCGCTGTACTGAATTGGATTCCATTATTGAAGTTTTTCACAACTCCTGCGGCATTATTACAAACATGACAACTAACCCTAGGATCTTGCTTCGAAATATTATGAATAAGGTCAACTGTACCATCAGAAGACCCGTCATCTGTAACAATTAAATTTAGCGCCGTATGCGATTGTTCCAAAATAGAAAAAATTTGCTGCTGAATAAATTTGGCACCATTATGAGCCGCAAGAATAACATCAACATGGATATCCTGATTCATAGTTATTTAAACACTCATTTTAATATGAGTATTTTCCTCCTTTGCCTATAACTCCATCCCAAATACCTTGCAAAATAAATTTAATTCGTTTCCTTTTGGGTGTCATAATCGCAAAAAGAGGTATTTTTTTTAGCAAAAGAAAAATAATTATAAGTTTGCTCCTCATGTCAAAACTCTTTGATTTTAATGAGAAAATCCAATTTCGTACAAGATAATATTGTCGTACAGGCGAGCCTATTCTAACCTCCCAAATAAAGAGTTTTGGATACTCGTTTTCACCAATATTATGGTTCATTATTACACGTGGAGTTTCAAAAGAAAGATATCCTTTCTTTCGTGCACGATGGCTCCACTCAACATCAATCATATCGATGAACCAATCGGCTTTAAACATCCCCACGGTTTGAAAGGCATGTAGAGGAAAAAGAGCGCCAGAAGAAATAATAAAATCTTTCTCAGCTAGTTCCAAATGTTTTGGTTGATGATCTGTTGATTGCTGATTAATTGTTGGACCTATGCAAGCAATAGGATACTGATCTTTAAATTTATTATACTCAGCAATCATTTTTTTGCAGTATGAATCTGAAATCTGCGAGTCTTGATCAAAGGTAAAAATGAAATCACAATTTTCATCCATCGCTTTCTGCAACCCTATATTTTGCGCCTCAGCGATACCGACATTGTCATTCAGTCGAACAATATCCACATCCTTGTAGCTATTAACTTGTGAAGGCTCACTATTATCAACAATAATCACCTTAGATACCTGATGTGTTATTTTTCTGACAAACTCATCAAGTACTGAATTATCCGGATTATAGGTGACAATGATTGCAAATATTTTGTAGTCCATATTAATTTATCTTTTATAAATTCGTAATTTATTTGATACAATCTTTAGCAACAGCGCATCTAAAGCTACTCGGCCTGTCCAAGCGATAGCTGTACCTAATAATCCATAATGTAAAGTTAAAACATACAGAATGATAAGATACGGGATTATCTCAGAAAGATGAATAAATGCTGTAAACTTAGCTTTTCCTGCGGCCTGTATTAGTGAATATGGGATCTGAGCTAAGGCGTTAAAATAAAACCCTACAATTAGGACCTGTAAGATGTGCGCTGAATGAATGCCAAACTCCTCTCCCATCCATAAGGACATTAGCTGCTTTGAAAAGAACAAGCATATGATGACCACGGGAACACAAATAATAGACATCAATAGAATACTTTGCTTTTCAAGCTTTATTCTTTCCTCAGCTGATTGCGCATAACTAAGCTTAGGAAATAAGGCTCTTGCTAAAGCAGCTGGAATATTTAATAGTCGACCGATGCCTTCTGAGGGGGCAGTATAAAAAGCGACTTTACCCGCGCCTAATAAATTTGACACTACAAACCGATCAAAATAGACCATCATAGGGCTGATTATATTACTAATCGTTAGCCATCCTCCAAATTTTATAAGCCGTATAAATGTTTTCCTGCTAAAATTTATACCACTGGAAATTATTATTTTTCTACAAATAAAACATGTAATTATAAATGAAATTAACCTACCGAATATTAAACCAATGATCGCGGATTTTAATGTAGGCTGGAAAATACAGCATAAAGCAGGGAGCCCAGCAATTGCTGAATTACTAATTGAACGCTGTATATTAATGTTAATAAATTTCTCATGGCCTTCCAACCATGCTAACCATATCTGATTTAATAGATAAATTGGAATAATAAATGCCAGTAATATGAAAGACTGACGAACTTCATCTCTCATATCTACTGACACTTTTAAAAACGAATTAAGATGCGGTACACTCAGTAATAAAAGAATTGCGGCCGTACAGCCCATAAACAATACTACTATACCTGATGTGGCGATAATTTTATACTGTTCTTGCAAGTCATCACGATAAATAGAAATTTCTCGAATGACAGCACGACTGAGCCCTGCATCAAAAATACTAGCATAACCCACAATTGCAAATGCCAATGTGAATATACCAAAAGCTTCGACGCCTATAACTCGAGCAAGATAACCTAAGGCAGGTACAGCAATTAATGTTGGAATTGCAAAACCTGCCAAATTATAAAAACTATTCTTTATTAGACTCATAACTCTATTTTTTGAAAACCTGCAGAAGCCTGCACATTTTTAGGTATGCTACCGCCCCTGGCCTTGCAGCTACCAGAGCACTACCTAAATTCCAAAGATGTAACCAGCCCCGCCAGCTATCGCAAAGCTCTGTTAAATTCAAACGCTAATTGTCTTACCAAATGCCAGCAGAAACAAGAAAAAATCTGACAAAGCCATGATTAAACTTGGTAGGTTAACTTGTTGTTATTGGTCATTTTTCATAAAAAAGCGACAGTAACATTCCATTGCTTAAAGCATAGAAGCTTGGATGTTAGCTGCCGCTATTTTTTCTGGCTTACCGTCACAAAGACCTGTAAATATCTACTCGCTCAGTAGCTTCTCGATGCTCCTACGGAACTTCGGACCTTCTTTCAGGCTACGCAGCCCATACTTCACAAACGCCTGCATGTAGCCCATCTTTTTACCGCAGTCGTAGCTGTCACCCGTCATCAGCATCGCATCAACAGACTGTTTTTTAGCCAACTCTGCAATGGCATCAGTCAGCTGAATACGTCCCCAGGCACCTGGAGCAGTTTTTTCCAGCTCTGCCCAGATATCAGCAGAAAGTACATAGCGTCCTACGGCCATCAGATCGGAATCCAGCGTTTGCGGCTGATCCGGTTTTTCGATGAACTCAATGATACGGCTGACTTTACCTTCGTTGTCCAAAGCCTCTTTGGTTTGAATAACAGAGTATTCAGACAGATCGCCCTCCATACGCTTAGCCAGCACCTGACTGCGCCCGGTTTCATTAAAACGAGCAACCATAGCAGCGAGGTTGTAGCGCAGCGGATCCGCACTTGCGGTATCCAGAATAACGTCAGGTAATACCACGACAAACGGGTTATCACCAATGATAGGACGAGCACAAAGAATGGAGTGACCCAGACCCAGTAACTGAGCCTGACGGACGTTCATGATAGTCACGCCCGGAGGACAGATAGACTGCACCTCGGCTAATAACTGGCGCTTAACACGCTGCTCAAGCAACGATTCGAGTTCGTAAGAAGTGTCGAAGTGGTTCTCAACCGCGTTCTTAGACGCATGAGTTACCAGAACGATTTCTTTGATACCTGCAGCTACAATTTCGTCGACAATGTATTGAATCATCGGCTTGTCTACGATCGGCAGCATCTCTTTAGGGATTGCCTTAGTGGCTGGCAACATGTGCATCCCCAGACCCGCTACCGGAATAACTGCTTTCAAATTAATCATTAAGTCATTCACCTATTCATTAGTTGCTGAATTATAGCTTTTTAGCTTGTTTTAGCCAGTATGAATTACATTGTACAGTTGCCGCGTATGTTACGCCGCTTATCTGTAGAATGCAGTAATCTTAAGCTCAAGTATGTGCGACTTGAGCCAGGAATGGTCGCAAAGTTACCTCCCCTGCCCCGGTAGTCGAAAATTCACCGCTTCAACATTCACCACCTGATGGTTTACCCGGTCAATGTCAACTGAACTTTGCCCGCTTTCGTTTACCGCATGGATATTCGCCAGTGATAGCAAGGTGTCCTGCTTAGCCATAAACTTACTGCGTACGTCCTGGCGCAGATCGAAGTGCATCTTAAGTGCGGGACCCGTAGCCGATTGCTGCATCACCCTGACGTTACGTAAAAAAAGGTGCTGCGGTTGGTTGTGCAACTCAAGCGTGGCATGCTTCATCTCCACGTTGGTGATGGCCACGAATGACGTTGCATTACCAGAGGAGATCTGAATTCCGCGTAATTTGTATTCACGTTTGGTGTTATCGAGATGGATATTATTTAGCTTAAAGTTTTGTGGAATGGATAAATATCGACCTTTGATGACGCCATAACCAATGAGCATACCTGCGCTGTTCTCCATATTGATATTATCAATCACGAAGTTATCACATCCATAAATAGCAACCGTCGCATTATCAATGCCTGCTTTCTTACTGAAATCCGGTGTGATATTTCGCGCGGTAATATTACGAATGATAAAATGCTTGCCGTTCTCCACATGAACTAACTGCCGACAGTCGGTACCGGTGATGTTCGCCACCACGAAGTTTTTCACCGCCAGTTCATCGGGATAGCTATTGTCATAGGTACTGCCCGCCAGCCCGATACCGATGCCCCAGTTCACATTGCCATTGGTACAGTTAATACGTTCAATGACATGGTCAGAAATGAGGATGTTGCTGTCGTTGATAGCCACATTCCACTCAATGGCATCTCCCTGGAGATCGCTAAATCGGCAGTTTGTAATCTTTACGCCATCCATTCGGTTATGAAAACCCTGACGTAAAATCCCATAGTTAGCGCGTGTGACAGTAATATCATCAATAATCAGATTACGCATCAGCCTTGAAGTTTTACCGCCGATATAGATTTGCGTCACCGGACCGAAACCGCTCATGGCAATCCTTTTTATTACACAGTCCGAACCACGCACATCCAGGGTAACGTTCTTCAGGCTCCCGCCCTGCTCGCCCACCACTTTGCATCCATCCTGCAGAATAAAGCGCCCACGGCCATTGCCACTTATTCGCCCTTGTATGAAGAGCGTTTTGCCTGGCGGAATAACAATAGCAGTATTGAGATCCTTACATTCCAGGCCTTTTGGTACGACGACCATTTGCCCTTCTTTGAACGCCTGCCTGAAAGAGGCCACCCAATCCTGTGGGTTGTAATCCTGAATGTTGACGCTGCCCGATGATTCAAGCGCGCGAACAACGGGAGAATGCAGCACGACAAGCGCAGAGCCCGCCGTCAGAAAAGTACGGCGTGAGAGTTTGTTCTCTGACATACAACCTCGATTTACATCGTTTGCAGCAGACTGGCTAACTGTTTATTGATAGCTAACTGATTAAATTCATTTTCAATTTTTTCACGCGCACACTGCACAATCGACTGTACCTGCTCACTGTCGAGCAGGCTAAATGCCGCTAAACGCTCTGCCAGTGCCTGCGCGTCGTTTTCCGGTGCCAGCCAGCCTGATTTACCCGACTCGACCAGCTCCGGGATCCCGCTGTGAACGGTGGAAATCACCGGAATACCCACCGCCATCGCCTCCATCAGTGCCACCGGGATCCCTTCCATATCGCCGTCTCTTCCGGTGATCGAAGGCAGCAAAAATACATCCGCCTGTTCAAGCATCTCCTTTACCTGATGACTGGGCTTAAAGCCGGGCATCTCAATAACGCCATCGAGTTGATATTGCTCGATCAGCGTACGTAAACGACGCTCCCAAGGGCCGATACCCAGAATTCGATAACGAAATGAAACGCCCTGCTCTTTTAACTGACGACAAGCTTCGATGGCGAGGTGCAGTCCTTTTTTCTCGGTTAACCGGGCAACAGAGATTATTTCCAGCGGTGCAGTTGGCGATTTCAACTGGCGTGGCGTAAAGCGTGTCATATCGATTCCCATACGCGAGACGGCAATTTTTTGCGGCGGACATCCCATGTTTTTTAACCGTCCGGCCCAGAGATTGCTGATGGGCAACATTAAATCACCGCGTTGAAACAGCTGCTGATACTCAGGGGTATAGCGGGCCAAAACGCCCCGGTGCGAAACATCAATCCCATGAAATACCGTGGCGATTTTTCCGCGGATCATCCCAAGCTCACGCAGCTTGGCGGCCGTTACGCCTGCGGGCCCAAAATGAGCAATAAAAACATCCGCCTCAAACGCTCGCGGATTCCCGCCGCAAATAGCTGCCAAAATCAGATTGCGCGCCTCCTCACCATAGCGTGCAACATTAAGCGCTTTCCAGGTCGCTGCGCGGGTAATACCGTGCAGAGCCGCCGCTGCCCTATATTTCAGTTTCGCCAGTTTGCTTTCCGGTTCATTCAGCAACCAGCGAGTTTTTTCACCCAGACGGTAGGTATTAAAGGAGGCATGAGTATTTTCAAGATCGCCCTTCTGCAAAGCGACAATCTCCACGTCGTAGCCCATATCGATAAATGCGGTTATCTGATTGAGTACAAATGTCTCGGAGGAGAGCGGAAATTTAAGCAGGAAAAAACCAATCTTCATTTATCCCCCTCAATACGCGTTAAAACCGACTGCACCATGCGTACCCCACGTTCGCGTTCGCGCATAACCGCGTCGCCGAGACGTATGCGCAGCTCAGGTAACTGTCCGAGAGTATCGGCAACCTTCCCTTCGAGACCGCCATCGAGAAGATGACGAATATCAACAGCCATCTCCGGTAACCCCAGTTGTTGCATGATCCCGGCCGATTTGTGCTCGTAGTTAATGGCGATGGCAGGCGTCATAAAATTCATCGAGATGATGGCAGAATGCAAGCGAGTCCCCACCGTCAGATCGCAGGCGCCCAGAATCTTCCCCATCTCCAGATCGTTAAGTTCATCCATCACCACGTGATATCGGGCCGGATCGTTAACATACTGGCGCAGGTTTAACGCCACCATGCGGTCATCTTTGTTGTAACTATCAATACCGGTGCAAGTTGACAGCGCTATCACCTGGTAACCTTCGTCGAGGATGCGGTTCACCACCCCGGAAAAGGCTTGCTCATAGGCCTGCTGCGTTGTCCCCAGACGCTTATCAAAAGGAGCCAGCTCACGCAATGTAATGGCAACGGTCTTCTGTTTAGCCGCCATGTCTAACCAGTGCTGTACCGCATAACCTGGCTCAAAATCCTCATGATGGTTGTCAACCAGCCAGGCCGTATCCACGCCAGTTTCGACTTTATCCGTGGTAATTGCGCTGCGCTTCATCAGATCCAGACTGACGGATTCACGTAAAATTAGCGCATTACAGTGACCAAACACGTAGTTCGCCAGTTGATTAAACTGCTCATCCTGGAATGGCCCCACGCTGTGACCAATCATGTACAGCGGTTTTTTCGCCATAAACGAACACAGGGCATGTTCAAACTGCGGCACGCCATACAGATCGACAAAGAACGATCCGCCGACCTGGATGATGGCGTCATAGCGCGACAGCAGACGGACAAAATCGGTAAAGCCCTGGGCGATAGCGATATTGCGCAGATTACCGGAATCGGTAACACGCGAGAGCAGTACCTGATGCTGATAGCGACGACGCAGCACTTTCTTCACGCGCCCCATAACACCCGCTGCGTTGTTATGTTGCTTCATCTGCAAATACAGCGGGTCGCCCATCACCGGGCGGTTTAACAACCACGAAGAGCTCACCGGGTAACGGCTCATCACATCCACTTCGGTCTCGGGACGCAACGCGTTAATGGCATCCAGCAAACCGCGCAGGATCGCGCTATCCCCTCGGTTCCCGCAGGTATGGTTGCCTAAAATTAGTAATTTCATTATGACCTCTTAAAACGTTGTTCTTATCCCGCACGGAGCAAGGTTTTCATTTTTTCACTGCGACAGAATTGGCGTTTTATTTCCACCACCAGCGGATGGCGCGACAGCACAATCATTAGCGCAAACACCACTGCTCCTGCCGCTATCTGGATCCCCAGCAGCGCGCTTAATGGCACCTGATTGCGCAGGGTTAAGCCCAACGCATAGCTCACCACAAGGGTTGGTAAGGAGAGATACAACGGCAGCCACAGGCTGAGCATGTACTGACGGTAGCTGGAGCCAAGAACAGGTTTGATCATCACGAAGTAGCTGAGGATCGTGTTAATCACCTGGACCAACAGAAAGCCCAGCGTCACGCCAATCGCCCCCGCCAGATGACCGCCAATGAAAATGGCAGGAATAAACAGAATGGTTTTGAACACATTGAATTTGAAGCTGATATCGACCCGGGCTTTCGCCATCAAGAGCGATCCTATTGGATTCCCCACCGAGCGCAGCAAACCCACAATGCACAATAGTTGCAGGACCGGAATAATGCCGTTCCACTTCTCGCCAAACACCAGCGGCACCACATTATCCGACACCACCATCAGTCCCAGTAGCGCCGGGAAGTTGATAATCCCAACCACTGACAGCAGCTTGTAAAAATTCACCCGTAGTTTTTCGCTGTCGTCCTGGATTTTGGCAAACGCCGGAAACAGCACGCGGGTGATAATCGGGTTCAGTTTGATCGGCGGGACAACCGCCACGTTCCACGCAAGATTGAATCCGCCCGCCACGCCAACTCCCAACGTGCGGGCTAAAACCAGCGTGGAAAGGTTGGTATTGATGTAATTGATGATGCTGTCTGCCGTCAGCCATGCGCCAAAACGCAGGTTCGACGAAACGGATGCCAGTGAAAAATGTAGCCCGGGTCGGTAAATCCGGCGGCCAAAATAGCCGAACAGCAGCGTACGTAGCGTACTATTCACCAGATACCCAAGAATGGCCGTCAGCGCGAGCGGCCAGAAATGGGCGCTGACCACGGTAAAGGTAAATCCAGCCAGCACCGAACTGGTTTCAATCATGCCAATTTTGTTGAAGGCCAGCTCTTTTTGCATCAGCGCGCGAAACTGCTGCCCGTGCGGTATCACCACAAACGCCAGTGATAAGGTTTTGATGAGCGGTGCCAGTTCTGGGTTATTGAGCACATGGGCAATCGTCTCGCTCAGCAGAAACATCGCCACGCATACCACGATACCCAGCCCAACGTTGAGCCAGTACAGCGTTGTCAGCTCCAGATAACCAATCTCTTTGCGTTGAATAATTGAGTTGGCGATACCGAAATCCGACAGTGTATCGGCCAGCGCTATGATCACCAGCGACACGGTTAACAACCCGAACTGGTGGTTATCAATAATTCGCGCCAGGACGGTCATCTGAATAAGTCCGAGCCCAATAATGATCACCGTGGCAATCGCCGACCACTTTGCGCCATTAAGCGTTTTTTCTCGTAAGCTCATGTTAATACGCCGCTTTGTTAACAAAGCCTTTGAATATCGTCAGAAAAACAATTTTGATATCGAACCACACGCTCCACTCGCGAATGTATTCGAGGTCAAACTCCACACGTTTCTCCATTTTTTCCAGCGTATCGGTTTCACCGCGCCAGCCGTTGATTTGCGCCCAGCCGGTAATACCCGGTTTCACCTTATGGCGTAACATGTATCCCTCAATCAGTTGGCGGTACTGTTCGTTATGCGCCACCGCATGCGGACGTGGTCCGACGATAGACATCCCCCCGGTGAGCACGTTAATAAACTGCGGCAGTTCATCAAGCGACGTCCGACGCAGGAAATTCCCCACAGGAGTAACGCGCGGATCGTTTTGCGTGGCCTGCGTCACCACCGCATCGTTTTCCATCACTTTCATTGAGCGAAACTTCCAGACTTTGATCGGCTTCCCATCCATGCCATAGCGAGTCTGGCGGAAAATCACCGGTCCTTTGGAGGTCAGTTTTACCAGTAGTGCTATGCCACACAGCACCGGGGAAATAAGTAGCAGGATCAGTGAAGCCAGCACGATATCTTCCGCGCGCTTCAACAGACGATTAATTCCCGAGAGTGGCGTGTCATACAGCGGCACCACCGGAATGCCGTTCATCTCTTCAATCCGTGAATGCAGAATGTTGAAGGTAAAGACATCAGGAATAAGGATCACTGAACAGGTGGTATCGGCCAGCTCGCGCACTAATTTTTTGACGCTGGCACCATCGCTCATCGACATGGCGATATAAACGTTATGAATGCGTGAGGCTTTGGCGTCATCCACCAGTTGTTGCAGATTACCGGCCCAGTCGCGGGAGTTTTTTCCAGGGATAGGGTCGTGATAGATACCTGCTACTTCAAACCCCAGCCACGGTTCATGGCGAAAACTGTCCAGTAGCATTTGTCCAGCTGGCAGGTCCCCTGCCACTGCCACCCGGCGAGTGTTGTAACCGCGATTACGCAGCCATCCCGCGCCGTAGCGAATAAACGAACGACTCAACACCAGGCCAACGCTGGATAGCAGATACCACGCCAGCCAGACGGCGAGACGGTTATCAAAATCATTATTAAAGGCGATCAGACCTGCGCAAAAAATCAGGCTTAGCGTCCAGTTTTGCAGCAACAGCACCAGCTCAGTGGTAATTTTGACACCACGCCAGGAGCGATAAAAATCCGTTATGCCACCGAGCATCTGAAAAACGACCAGAGTGATCAGCGCCACCAGCAGGTGCATGTACAGGAAAGGCAAACCGCTTAATTCGCAGATTACCCACAACCCGCCAAACATGATGGTGATATCTGAAAAGCGTTGCACCATCGAAATTAACGACGCATTGGTTTTGGCGCGCTCGCGCTTCTTTAGATGTGTCATCGTGGTTCCTGTTAGTCACCCTTTGCCCAGAATCGGGCAAAGGAAGCACCAGCATTACTGATTCAGTAACGCCAGAAGAGTGCGCGTTCGCGCTTCCATCAACGGAATATCTCCGCGCGATTCCACGTTCAGGCGCACCACCGGTTCGGTATTGGAAGAGCGTAAATTGAAGCGCCAGTCGACAAACGACATGCTGATACCGTCCGTTCTGTCCACCGTCAGCGCCTCACGGGAAAAATGCTGCTCCACGCGCGCAATCGCTGCCGCCGGCTCTGCCAGCGTGCTGTTTATTTCACCACTCGCCGGGTAGGCCACCATCCGGTCGCGGACCAGTTCGCCCAGCGACTGCCCTTTCAGACACAACAGTTCCGCTACCAGCAGCCACGGGATCATCCCGCTGTCACAGTAGGCAAAGTCACGGAAATAGTGATGCGCACTCATTTCACCGCCGTAGACGGCATCTTCGTGGCGCATCCGCTCTTTGATAAACGCGTGTCCGGTTTTTGACATCACCGGTTTACCGCCTGCCGCCGTCACCACGTCCACGGTGTTCCAGGACAGACGCGGGTCGTGGATAATCTTCGCCCCCGGATTCTTCTCCAGAAACGCCTCCGCCAGCAGGCCGACAATGTAGTAGCCCTCAATGAACTGACCTTTTTCATCGAACAGGAAGCAGCGGTCAAAATCACCGTCGAAGGCAATCCCCATATCGGCGCCGTGTTCAATCACCACGTTGCGCGTGTCAGCCCGGCATTCCGGCAGCAGAGGATTGGGAATACCGTTGGGGAAGTTGCCATCCGGCGTATTGTGGATTTTGATGAACTCGACCGGCACGCCCAATGTTTTAAAACGGGCTTCAATGGCGTCAACCACCGGACCTGCCGCGCCGTTGCCGGAATTGAGCACCAGCTTCATCGGTTTCAGATTGGCGGGATTTATGTAACCCAGCAGGTGGTCAATGTAGGCATCACGGGTAGTAATACGCTGGTAGCGGCCACGTTTTGTCTCATCAACCGCCGGGAAGTCGTTGGCTTCCGCCAGGCACTGTACGTCGCGCAGACCGGTATCACCGCTGATGGGCCGTGCCCCTTCCCGCACCAGCTTCATGCCGTTGTAATCCATCGGATTATGGCTGGCGGTCACTTCAATACCGCCGTCAATACCCAGGTGGAAGGTGGCGAAGTAAATCTCTTCGGTACCCGACATGCCAATATCCAGCACATCCACCCCCGCATCCTGAAGTCCTTTCGCCAGCGCCAGCTTTAGCGTCTTGCTGGTCAGGCGCACATCACCGCCGAGGACGATCGTTTTTGGCTTCAGGAACTCGCCGTAAGCGCGGCCAATACGCCACGCGATATCTTCATTCAATTCTTCGCCCAGCCTGCCGCGAATATCGTAGGCTTTGAAACAGGTTAATTTCGTCATGATTTACCCCTCTTCAGGCAACAGGAGGCCCTGACTCTTAATGAGCCTTTTTAATGAGTGTTAAATGCATTGCCCGGTGCGCTTCGCTTACCGCGCCTACGTTGTTGTAGGCCGGATAAGCGCGGCGCATCCTGCATCAGGCGCGCCCGTATCTGTCCGCAAACCGCACCACATCATCCTCATCGAGGTAAGATCCGGAGCGCACTTCAATCAGATCGAGCGGGATTTTCCCGGGATTCTCCAGACAATGGGTCGCCCCAAGCGGAATATAGACAGACTCGTTTTCAGCGAGCAGTTTGATGTCATCATTGATCGTCACTTTCGCGGTACCAGCCACCACCACCCAGTGTTCAGCCCGGTGATGATGCATCTGCACGGACAATCCTTCACCGGGTTTAACGGTAATTCGCTTCACCTGGTAACGGTCTCCGGCATCAATGGAGTCGTACTTGCCCCACGGACGGTAAACTTCACGGTGAATATGGTGTTCATGTCGTCCGTCAGCTTTAATTTGCTCCACCACTTTTTTGACGTCCTGCACCGCGTTGCGATCGGCGATCAGCACCGCATCTTTGGTCTGCACCACCACCAGATCCTTCACCCCGACGGTCGTCACCAGGCCAGATTCGGCATACACGTAGCTGTTCTCCGTTTTGTGGCTAATGACGTCGCCATGATGCACATTGCCTTCGGCGGTATGGGCGCTGATTTCCCACAGCGATGACCAGGAGCCAACGTCGCTCCAGCCTGCGTTCATGGGCATTACCACCGCATCCGCCGTACGTTCCATTACCGCATAGTCCACAGACTCTTCCGGACAGGCGAGAAACGCCTGTTCATCAACGCGGATAAAATCGAGATCGGGGTCAACCGTACTCATGGAATTCTCACAGGCCTGAAGAATGTCGGGGCGATATTTTTTCAGTTCTTCCAGATAACGTCCGGCACGGAACAAGAACATGCCGCTGTTCCAGTAGTAATCGCCGTTCGCCACATAAGCCTGCGCGGTTTCCAGATTGGGCTTTTCAACAAACTGCGCCACTTCGAACGCCACGGCGTCGGTATTCGTTGGCGAAACCTCGCCACGGCGGATATAGCCATAGCCCGTTTCCGGCTGGTCCGGCACGATACCAAACGTCACCAGCTTACCCGCACTGGCATAGGGCATAGCATTGCGAACCGCCTCGCGAAATGCCTCTTCGTCGGCAATCATGTGATCGGCCGCCAATACCAGCAGCAGCGGATCTTCCCCCGGACACTGACGTTTTGCCGCCAGTGCGGCCAGCGCTATCGCCGGTGCCGTGTTACGTCCGGCGGGTTCGAGAATAATGTTCTCAGTCAGCTTGTGCAGTTGCCGTAGTTGTTCCGCGACGATGAAACGGTGTTGTTCATTACAGATAACCACCGGGCTTTCACACTCCACGCCGTTCAGACGACAGATCGTTGTCTGCAGCATGGTGAGATCACCTTTCAGGCACAGGAACTGCTTTGGATACAATACGCGGGACAGAGGCCATAAACGGCTACCCGAGCCACCGGCCATCACTACCGGAAAGAGTTTGCTTTGACTCATCATTAACCCCGAATATCAGCAATAAATTGGCTAAGCACGTTATCTTTATCCAGCGTGCGTTCGGCATAGTCACGTGCCACCGTATTGACTTTTGGCATACTCAACGCTTGTTGGATACCGCAAACCAGCGCGTTTACCGATTCCGGCTCCACGCATACTGCGATGCCTGGAACAATGTTACAGAGTTGCCCCAGCTCGGTTTCCGGCTCGGCGGTAATCACCGCGTTACCACCAACGGCGAGGATATTGGTCAGTTTGGAGGGCAGTACGGCATCCGCCGCACCGCGCTTTTGTACCACCAGATGACAGTCCGCCATCTTGAGCAGCGCAGGCAGCGCGTCATAAGATTGCAGCGGAAAGAACATCACATTGTTCAGGCCGCGTTCGCTGGCCATACTCTCCAGCCGCGCTTTACCCCCGCCCTGCCCGACAATCACAAACAGCCAGGGCCGCTCGCTCAACAGGGCCGCTGCGTCGATCACACTCTCCAGCCCTTGCTTTTCACCAATATTGCCAGAGTAGAGAATGATTTTTTTTTCATCAGGCAAGCCCAGCTGCTGGCGCAACGCCAGAGCATCGGCGGCGTCCACATCGCGAAAACGCGCTACTTCTGACCAGTTCGGAAAGAAAATAACCTTCTGTGCATCAACGCCCTTTTCCTGTGCTTTGTTCATCATTGAGCGAGAAATGGTCGAAATATGATCCATATTCAACAGCCCACTGCGCTCAAAGGCGCAGGCCAGTTTTGCCACCATACCGCGCTTGCCTTTGCCCGCCATGCCAAGTCCCAACATGGCATCAACTTCGTAATCCTGAATATGCAGCAGCGTGCGCGCCCCGGACAGCTTCGCCAGCAGGCGCATTCCCGGCGTACAAAACAGTGTCGGTACTACCCCAATGATGCGATCCGGCTTCCAGCGGCGCTGCGCCAGCAGCGGGAAGAAACTGCTCAGGGCGAAACTGCCTAAATGCAGTAGACGCTTGAGCGTGGAGGGCTGCTCAGGCACATACAGCGGGCAACGCCAGACGATGGCATCGCCCTCTTCACGATGGTAGCGCCAGGATGAATAGCGACCGTTGACTTTCCACTGCGGATAATAAGGCGGCGCAGTGATCACCCGTACGTCATGCCCCTGTTGCGCCATCCATTCCACCATTTCACCGGTGTATTTACCGATACCGGTCAACTCCGGCGAATAGTTGATGCCATACACAAGGATCTTCATAGCCCGGGTGCTCCGGCCTGACTCTTCTCACAGAAGTAAGCCCGGCTGTTGTTGTGCACGCGGTCAGTGGCCAGAATCTCTTCAATTGCCAGCCAGCGGTACGCGTCATGTTGAACGTCAGGCAGTTGCAGGTCGTTTTCCGACACCCGCAGACGAAATCCCAGCACGATGTAATGCGTTGAGAAATCTTCCCCGGAAAAGTTGTCGTCATAGAAGTGCTGCCAGACACCGTAAAACTGCGCAGCGGACAGCGGTAAACGTAACCCCAGCTCAGCTTCAGTAAGCCGCTCAAAGGCCGCGTGCAGCGGTTCATCTTTTTGCACCCGACCGCCGGGCACAAACCAGTACCCCTGCGCAGGACGATTGAGGCGCTTGCCAAGCAGAAATTCACCGTGGGCGTTTTCCACGATCAAATCGATGGAAATCAGCGGAGTTGAACGTACAACGGTGGCAAAATCCTCATGACGTAAAAACATGCTTACCCCCGGTAACGCTGCTGGTTTTCAAGGAACCACTGATATGTACTGGCAAGCCCCGCTTGCAGAGATATCTCGTGATACCAGCCCAACTGATGCAGACGCGTAACGTCGAGCAATTTGCGCGGTGTGCCGTCCGGTTTGCTGGCGTCAAACACCACGCGCCCCTTGTAGCCCACGACCTCCGCAATAGTCTGCGCCAGTTCACGGATGGTGCAGTCCACGCCGGTCCCCACGTTGATATGCGACAGCATCGGCTGGGTATATTCCTGCAACACTTCCTGAGCCAACTCCATCACGTGGATACTGGCCGCCGCCATATCGTCGACATGCAGAAATTCACGCATTGGCGTCCCGCTGCCCCATACCACCACATCCGGCGCATTTTGCCCGCGAGCTTCATGAAAGCGGCGCAGCAGCGCCGGGATCACATGCGAATTACTCGGATGAAAGTTGTCATGCGGCCCATACAGATTGGTCGGCATCACCGAGCGATAATCACGGCCATACTGTCGGTTATAGGATTCACACAGCTTGATACCGGCAATTTTGGCAATCGCATACGGCTCATTGGTCGGTTCAAGTGTCCCCTGCAACAGTTCACTCTCGGCGATTGGCTGGGTAGCTTGCTTGGGATAAATACAGGATGACCCGAGAAACAACAGTTTATTCACGTTATGCAGATGTGCAGCATGAATAATGTTGCTCTCAATCATCATGTTTTCATAAATAAAATCAGCAGGATAAGTATTGTTTGCCACAATCCCTCCTACTTTTGCCGCCGCCAGATAAACCTGGTCAATACGTTCAGCGGCAAAAAACGCCTGCACCGCACTGGCGTCCAGCAGATTAAGCTGGTCGCGGGTACGCAGCACCAGCTCCACATTATTTCGCTGCGACAATTGTCTGACGATGGCGGACCCCACCATCCCGCGATGGCCCGCCACAAAAATACGTTGTGTCTTCATCCTCAGTACTCCAGCGCGATGGCGACCTCGTAACCGTGCGACTTGAGCAGGGAATGTTTCTTCGCCGCATCAAGATCGTTCGCAACCATTTCCGAGATCATCTGGCGCAGTGTGATTTCCGGTTTCCAGCCCAGTTTTTCATGTGCTTTGGCCGGATCGCCCAGCAGCGTTTCCACCTCAGCCGGACGGAAGTAGCGCGGGTCAACGGCAATCATGACATCGCCTGGCTTCACGCCCGGCGCATCATGTCCGGTCACGGAAACCACGATGCCTTTTTCATTCACGCCCTCACCTTCAAAGCGCAATTTAATCCCCAGTTGAGCTGCCGCCATTTCTACAAACTGGCGCACGGAATACTGCACGCCGGTGGCAATCACGAAATCTTCCGGCTTATCCTGCTGCAGCATCATCCACTGCATCCTGACGTAATCTTTGGCATGCCCCCAGTCGCGCAGTGAATCCATGTTGCCCAGGTACAGGCAAGACTCCAGCCCCTGAGCGATGTTGGCGATCGCCCGGGTAATTTTGCGAGTGACAAAGGTTTCGCCGCGGCGCGGAGACTCGTGGTTAAACAGAATGCCGTTACAGGCATACATCCCGTAAGACTCACGGTAGTTGACGGTTATCCAGTAGGCATACAGCTTAGCAACGGCATACGGTGAACGCGGATAGAACGGCGTGCTCTCTTTCTGCGGGATTTCCTGAACCAGACCGTACAGCTCAGAGGTGGACGCCTGATAAAAACGGGTCTTTTTTTCCAGACCAAGGAAGCGGATCGCCTCCAGCAAGCGCAAGGTGCCGATCGCATCAACGTCTGCGGTGTATTCCGGTGAATCAAACGACACCGCAACGTGGCTCATGGCACCCAGGTTATAGACTTCATCCGGTTGGACTTCCTGTAAAATACGGGTCAGATTGGAGGAGTCCGTCAAATCGCCATAGTGCAGATGAAATTTGGGATTGCCTGAATGCGGATCCTGGTAGATGTGGTCCACACGTTCGGTGTTGAATGATGAAGCGCGACGCTTAATACCGTGTACTTCGTACCCTTTTTCCAGCAGGAGTTCTGCCAGGTAAGAACCATCCTGCCCGGTTACGCCAGTAATGAGAGCGACTTTTGACATGTTATAACCTCTTCAGTGATCCCCTCAGGGAGTAACTTTCTCGACGCGTTCGCGCGTGACTACTGCGGGATTTCCCCGACAAATGACATTTGCTGGCAGCGATTTAAATACGCTGCTTCGTGCTCCGACGACGGTGCCATCGCCAATCGTTACGCCAGGCGCGACAAAGACATCTGTCGCCAGCCAGCATTTATCGCCAACCACTATCGGTGTGGCGTTAATATCAAAATGTTGGCTGGCATAATCATGACTCCCGGTGCATAAATAACTTTTTTGCGAAATAACTGCGTGGGCCCCAATCGTAATATCACCTAACGTATATAAAACCGCGTCATCACCCACCCAGGCATAATCTCCCAGAGTTAGCTTCCACGGATAAGTAATTTTTACTGAAGGCCGAATGACTACGTTTTTTCCTATTTTTGCGCCAAACATCCGTAATAAAAATGCACGCCAGCGATACATGACCTGCGGAGACCAGCGAAATAATGTTGCTTGCACCGCCCACCATAATTGCACTTTAATAGCGCCGCCGCCGCGAAAACCGCCAGGCACTTTAAATCCGCTTAAGTCTTGCATATTGTGCTCTTACGTTTTTCCATATAAGGTTTTTGCTTTATCGGTTGTGCGCAGACGTAAATATTCTGACAAACCGGTCCAAAAACCAGGCACATGTAATATCTGGCGCTGTACTTTTTTGGCATCCCGGCACAATTCCAGATTATTCGTCGTTGACACTCCGCCCATAGAAAATTCCGACACCAACCCGCGCAGCTTTTTAAAAGCGTAACCGGATTTGTATAATTTGGCTGCCAACGCGTAATCTGACGATATTTTATATTGCAAATCATAATGCCAGACATTCAGTCCTGAGAGCGGAAAGAATATTGCCTGATGGCTGGCTGGCAGACTGTGATAAATATACCAACCCGGTTTTGCCCGACGCTTAATTTTGTTGCCATTGCCGAAATCCAGCAACGCATCGCCAATGACCATAGTTTGGTCACTCTGCATTTTTAGCTGGCGGATAAAACAAGCCGCATTCGCATGCAGAATATCCCCGGAGTTGAGGAACAGTGCAAACCGCCCGCGCGCCATGGCGATGCCTTTGTTCATCGCATCATAGATACCGTTATCCGGCTCGCTGACAAACCGTAACCGGTGTTCTCCACTGAGTCCTTCAAGAAACGCCGACGTACCATCCGAGGAGCCGCCATCAACAACAATCCACTCAAAACTGATATCACCCGCTTGCGCCAGATGTGCCAGCGACGCGTGAGTTTTGACGAGCCCTTCCAGATTGCGAAAGGCGACGGTAATGATACTGAGCAGCATGTGAGTTACCTCGCGATATTCAGCGCCTTGCGCAAAATAAACGGACACACAATTAAAAATGCGTATTCCGGACTAAATACTGAACCAGTAAAAAACAGTGACAATGGTGTAAAAAGATAAAGCTGCACCCGATAATTCTGATTATCGCCAAACGCATTGATCATCATTTTCATGACTTTCCCCATGTACCATAGGGCTAATATCACCGCGAACCATGAAAAATAAATAATCAGCAGATACAAGCCATTGTCTATTGTTTTACCGACATCTGCACCGTTAAAAATTCCGAATGACGCGACGTATTCATAAAGTGAGCCAAATCTCACTACGCCATCAACGTTCAGTAACGAATAACCGACCATCACTAATGGCCCTACGATACGATAATACGATGACGAACCTTCAGTTCCTAAATCACCAAGCCGCGTTGCGATGTACGGAAAAGCAAATATCACACCAACTAAAAACACGCTCAATGAGATTATCGCCAGAGGTAGTTTCTTTTTTATCGCATCCTTATTTAGGTACTGAAACGCCCATTCCAGGAGGTAAAACAAAATAAACGTCATTACTCCTGAAAACGATCCCGATAATATTATCCCTACCAGAATCATAGCATCGGACTTAGGTGTTTTGATACCGAACTGTTTGATACTGAGCCAAATTGAGATTAATGCCAGAGCGAAGAATGCCGGTTCGAAATAGAGCGCCGTGGTTCGTTTCCCACCAAACTTAATAAAGTTCAGAACATAGCTGTTACTGTAAATAAGATATTTCGAAATAACTTCCATTAAACTGCTGCCGCCGCTGAGAATTATCTGCGCCATTTCAGCTGCAGCTAACCCCACCACCAGTCCCACAACCAGCCAGAAAAAGCGCAAGATTTTAATGTAGTTATGCGATGAAATGGTTTTGAAGCGAATACTCCATACCATGCCAATAATCACCACGGTATAGATAAACAACATGGCGGACGTCACGTACTTGCTGGCATCCAGTGACTGACCGAACAGATAGTTAAATGCCGTCAGTCCGCCCCCTACGCCCAGCGCGATCATTAATTTTTTGATATTGATGCGCTCGATAAACAGCAACAGCAGAACGGGTAAAAAGGTGACAATAGTTATCGGGAAGCTCTCGCCAAGCTGGGCGAGTTTGACGTTTACCAGCAGATAAAGCAGCGGTAGCACCAGATAGCTACAGATTCTGATAGAACGAGACATATTCCTCCAGCATCTGTTGTCCACTGTATGCCAACCGGCTGCGCTGGCTAAATGCGGCAAGCGACGTGTCAAAAACCGCCTGCGCAATGTCTGATTTTTTCAGCTGCACCAGTTGCAACACTTCAGCTTCGCTGAACGTTTTTCCGCCTGATTTAGCCAGCACTTCCTGCGCGGCATCGCTGTGCGTGGCTATTACCGGTACGCCGATGGACAGCGCTTCGCACAGAATCAGCGGGTAGTTATCGACACGGGAGCTGAACACCAATCCATCCATCTGATTAAGCGCACTCATCAACGTGCGCTTATCGCTCTCAAAACCGTGATTGATGACGTTATCTCCCGCAAATGGCGAAAATTTGCCGAAGGTATTCAACTCAATTTTGTCTCCGAGCGCGGTAATCGCTCGCACCAGTTGCTGACTGGTTTTGCCGTCATAGCGCAGGTCATGAGCCACCACGGCAATTTTCGGCCGACCGCTCTTCTCATGCATCGCGGGTAGTTCGGCAAGAATGGCTTCAGTTGCCACATCAATGCCATTATTGATAATGCGGCAACGTCCCGCGCCATACAGGCTGTTGAACGCGTCGGCCACATGCTGACTGGGCGAGATAAACTGGCAACCCAGCGCCAGCATCGCACGAAACATCTGCCGCTTAACGGGCAACTGCTGATGGGCTTTATCGATTTTTACCGGCGGATAGTTGCTCAGCGTTGGGCATTGCAGACAGCCCGTTTTCCAGCCTTCGCAGCCATCGGTAAAGGCACAGCGCCCGGTCACACTCCAGTGATCGTGCAGCGTCCAGACGAAGGTGATATCCGGTTTATGCGCTTTCACTTTTTGGCAAAAGGAGACTACCTCTTCCAGGTTCAACCAGTAGCTGTGCAACACATGAAAATGCAGTACCAGCGGGCCGTTAGTGCGGGTAACCGTACGATATAGCTTGTCGAGATTGCCGAACATGTCGCGGTTCGCGAAACGAAACAGCGCAATGTTCGCCGCCGACGTCAGGCGCGGCGTATATTTGATAACCTGCGGGTATTTCGCATGGCTGGCGCTTTTTTTACCGCCTTTGCCATAGCCATAGACAAAACGCGACGACAGCCCTTTTTCCAGCGACCTCAGATGCAAATCTAACGCCACGCCTGCCGCCCCACCTTCTGCGAGTCGCACATTAAATTGTAATATCTTCATTTTATTACCTTCACCCGTGCCTTCTCGCCCACGACCAGCGCATTGTCCGGAACGCTATCCACCACGACGCTCCCGGCACCAATCGTCACGTTATCGCCAATAGCAACGTCGCCAAGCAGAGTGACATTGGCCCCCAGCTCAACGCTGTTACCGATTACCGGGCAGGACAAATCGTTGGTGCCAAGATTGCCGATGGTGACGCCGTGACGTAGGGTAAAATCATCCCCCACAACCACGTGTTTATTGATAACCACCCCATAGCCATGATGGATGGTGAAACGACGACCGATTGATGCAGCGGCCTGAATTTCATAGCCAAACAGGCATTCGGTGATAAGGCGGTACATCACCAGTACCGGTGCGGCCCACAGGTTGTTTAAGATGTTTTTTTTACGCCAGACGGAGCAAAAATGGGCAATCCGATAGGCCACCACCATGCAGCAGGGGCGCAGACTCCAGCCGTTCACGCGTAAATCTTCCAGCATAATTAGCGTCCTCGCAGTCCGTCGGCCAGACGCTTACTGTTGCGAACAGAAAGCAGCGTCAGCAGCGTGCGCCAGTTCATCCGTTTGTTGCGGATCTGATAGAGGGTAAACAACTGATACTTCTTGCTGGCCCGGTCAAATTTGCCTTTGTGCTTGCGGTAAAACTGAAAGTAGCCGGAGAATTTATTCGGCGATGAGGTAATGCGCATCTCACCGTGATTTACATGCAGGATCTGCGTCGCCTCTTTGACCTTCCACGGTTTGCCATACGCCACCACCATGCGCAGGAAGATGTCGTAATCCTGCGCCGCTTTCAGCGTGGTATCGAACAGACATGCTTTAAACCGCCATGCCCAGGTAAATACCTGGTTACCAATGATGTTGCGCTTATAAAACCTGCGGCGTGAATAAACGGACTTAGGATAGAGCGGCAGACTGGTCGGCTGCGAATACACTTCACCCTCACAGACATAGTCATTGGCATACAGAAACGCCCGCGTGACCAAATGATGGCGATAGTTGAGAAATACACTCAGTCGGTTCGGCGTCCATTCATCATCATCATCAATCCCCGTAATGTATTGCCCGTTGGCCTGCATAATGGCCTGATTACGCACCGCACAGGCCCCGGAGTTGGTGGGATTATGCGTATACGACACGCGCGGATCGTTGAGTTCCTCAACAAACTGCTGCAACTGCTCATATGAGGAAGAGCAATCATCCACAATGATCATCTCCCAGTGAGGATAGTCCTGCCGCAACACCGATTTAATCGCCCGAATGGCCAGCTGCTGGCGGTTCCAGGTTGGCATGTAAATTGAAATTAGCGGGTTTTCTGTGGTCATTTTCGTTTCCAAAAAAAGTTGCCTGATGGCACTACGCTTATCAGGCCTACATTCGATATGCGTTGCTGTTAGTTATTTCGAATCCGACGTGTATTCGTATTCGTAGTAGCCGTAATCCTGATACCCGCTGGAGCGGCGGAAGATCGAGTTGAGGATCACCCCTTTCACCTGAATGCCATTTTGCTCGAAGCGGCCCAGGCTGGTTTCCACCTCTTTCAGCGTGTTGACCGCATAACGCGCTACCATCAGCGTGGTTCCGACGTGGCGCCCTACGATAGCCGCATCGGTCACCGCCAGAATTGGTGGGGTGTCAATCAACACCAGGTCATAGTGCGAACTGGCCCAGGCAATCAGTTCGCCGAAGCGCTCGCTCATCAACAGTTCGGAAGGATTGGGAGGAATTTGACCACGAGGGATCAGATCAAAATGCGGAATCGATGTCGGTTTAGCGCTGGATGAAATATCCCCTTTGCCAATGAGGATCTCAGACAGGCCGTTAACATTATTGGTCCCCAGCAGTTCGTGGGTATAGCCTTTGCGCATGTCGCAGTCGATCAATAGCACGCGTTTGTTAGTCTGGCTAATAACTGCCGCCAGGTTAGCGCAGACAAATGTTTTCCCAATCGACGGACTGACGCCGGTCAGCATCAATACGTTGTTACGCGCCTGCATCATGGCAAAGTGCAGGCTGGTACGCAGGCTACGGACCGCTTCTATGGCGAGATCCGTTGGATTCCCCACGGCCAGCAGTTGGCTTTGCTTGTAGCGTTTCACACCTTTAATGGTCTGAACGTTATCACGCGCTTTTTGCCATTCAGACAGCGGAATACTGGCATACACGCTGATACCATGCTCTTCCAGCGCCTGGGGGCTTTCAATACCGCGATTAAACAGAGAACGCAGCAGTACGCCCACCACGGAAAGCATTAAACCGAGAATGATACTGCCGAGAATAATCAGCGCCGTTTTCGGCTTCAGCACGCCAGGCTGAGCAATCGCGGGATCGACAATGCGCACATCACCGACCGTACTGGCCTCGGTAATCTTCAGTTCCTGTTGCTTGTTCAGCAACTGCATATAGACCTGCTGACCGGACTCCACATCACGCGTCAGGCGAACAATTTCCTGCTGTGTTTTCGGCATCGCCGTTACACGCCCGTTCAGCTTACTTTTCTCATCTTCCAGCGCCTGGCGTTTTTCCAGCAGCGTGCGGTACGCCGGATGCGCTTTGGTGAACAGCTTGGAAATCTCCGCTTCTTTGAAGGTCAGTTCATTCAGTTGCGCATCGATATTCACCATCGAATCCAGCACCGCTTTGGCTTCCAGCGGCAAATCCACGGAGTCTTTATCCTGACGAAAGGCGTTAAGCTTGTTTTCAGCAACATCCAGGTGGTTACGCACTTCAGGCAACTGTCTGGCCAGAAACGCCAGACTTTTGGCGGCTTCTTCGGATTTACGTTCCACGTTTTGTTGCAGATAGTTACGGGTAATACTGTCGAGGATCTGGCGGATTTGCTCGCGGTCTTCACCGGTAAAAGTCAGGCTCAATACACCGGTATCTTTGCCTGTTTCCGTCACCATCAGGTTATTTTGCAGGGTGTTTATCATGCCCAGCGTGGAGAATTTGCTGACGGTAAATTGGCTCTCCGGGCTGGCATGAATCGCCTCAACCAGCATCGTCACGCCATCGTGTTCCAACACCTTGCCGACTTGCCCCCGAACGCTAAAACCCCCGTCACTCACCAGTTGATAGCTTTTGTCATTCAGCACATTAAGCGTGAAGGTCTGTTCATTCATAGCCTTTGGCAGCGTGAAGGTAGTCACATTAACCGTTTCGTTCTGACGGCCCATCAGCCGGTCCCAGCCCGCGCCAAAAATAGGGAACGTATCTTTGGTCACGCCGATATCGAGGTTGAGATCGTCTACCGTTTTCCCTAATACCAGTCGTGACTGAATGAGCTGAATTTCCGCTTCCGAGGCCGGGGGTTTGTTCGACAACGCCGAGCCAATATCCTGCACCAGTGAATTTCCAGTATTTTGCTCAATTTGCACCAGCGCGTCCGCACTATAGATGGGGGTGGCGAACAGTGTGTAGACCGCGGCACACAATGCAAAAGCCGCGGTAATGCCAAGTACCCACCAGCGGGCTTCCACCACCGTTGCGACCAGACGACCAATATCGATTTCATCATTGCCCGTTACCGGCGCAGCAGACTGTTTTACTTTTTCTGTCATCGTTTTCCCTGCTCTGCGTTCAGTGCCTGAGCCCATTGGCGGGCAGACCGCTCAAGTAATGTGTACACCGCGTCAAACGCATCACGGCTTTTACGATATGGATCGGGAATTTCGCGCTCGCTGTCCCAGTGACCAAAAAGCATCACTTTGCCGCGCATCTCCGGCACCATTTCACACAGGGCAGAGATATGGCGCTTTTCCATGGCCAGGATCAGGTCATACTCCCGGCACATTCGTCCCGAGATCTGCCGGGCACAATGATTATCCAGTGACAGGTTGTGCGCCTGCGCCACACTAATGGCGCACGGATCCGCGCCTTTCCCCACCAGCGCCCCAAGACCGGCAGAAGAGACCGTCAACGCCGGGTGAAATTGCCTTAACAAGCGCTCTGCCGTCGGGGAACGGCAAATGTTCCCCACACAGACAACTAAGATTTTGTTAAACATGACGATTACCAGTTGTGAAGGTCGCTGGCCGTGTCCGTCATATAGCGAACACCGCTAATAGTCGGCAGCAACTGATTGATCAAACGGTTCCAGCGAGCAACCGGCGCAGTAGTGACGTACACCACATCGTATGGCTGGAGTCGGAATGATGTTGCCATCACCAGCGATGTCGCATCGGACATATCAAGCTGATAGATATTGGCGATCTTGCCGTTGTTCCCGCCTTCGCCTTTCAATGGTCGAATAACGAAAATACCGCTGGCATTGGAGGTGGTCAGGTCAATACCTTCGGCATTGCCCAGCGCTTCGGTAAGCGTCATGCCACTGAAGTCCATTTTGAGGGTGCTCTGTTTTTTCACTTCCCCCATTACAAAGACTTTCAGATCGTCATTACGCGGGACAAACAGAATGTCGCCAGGATAGAGCAGTCGGTTCTGGCTCAGGTCGCCATTTTGCATCAGTGCTTGCAGTGAAATGCGTTGCTCCTGCCCTTTATGAGTCAGCACAACGTTGCGCCAGTCTGCCGCTTCGGTGAGACCGCCAGCGGCGTTAATGGCATCGAGAACGGTAAGTGGCACGTTGGTGATGGCCTGCTGACCGGATTTGTTCACCTGTCCGGAGACATAGGCCTTCTGCGAGCGGAAAGCGGCGATATTAACGTCCACCTGCGGGTCAGCAATGTACTTCGCTAAGCGCCCGGTAATATCACTACGAATCTCTGCCAACGTTTTCCCTACCACGCTGACTTTGCCGATGTAGGGGTAAAACATCGTGCCATCAGGTTGCACCCAGTTACCGGTATCGCTTGAGCTACGGTACTGCCCGGCTGGTGTGGTGAGTTCAGGATGGTCCCAGACTGTCACATTCAGGACATCCCCCGGACCGACCCGGTACTGATACCCGGCAATCTCCTGGTCCAGCGACATATTAGGTTGTGCAACATTTGGTCGAGGACGTAATTGTTCTACCAGTCGTGGGGTGAGTGGATAAACATTCACCATGCGATCGATATCAAAATCAGCGTCCTGCTGTTTAATCACATCTTTGCCCATCGTAGACATATTGCTGCCCGGAAGCACGGTACAACCGTTTATCAAGATTACCGATACCAATACTGGTATCAATTTAAGTTTGGATTTCATCATTGATTATTTATCACTTTGGCAGAGTAATTATCACATGCAATCTAAATAGCGACTTCGCCTGTACGTATTTACCTTGCCGTTAATTGAAATGGAATTTAACTGGCATCAGTCCTAAAAAAAATGAATTCATCTGCGGTCTCTTGACAGAATAATTTAGGCTTGTTTCAGGCGACCAGACACGCTACCGCCCCTGGCTTCACTAGCTACCAATGCACTGATTAATTTAAATTTTTATCTTCTCCTTTATTTTCATCACATTTACAGCGGCAACGCATCGGGAATACGTGCCACTGGTTAATGAGGAAATATTTATCTTTTGATTATTACCGCAAGAATTGTTGCAGCTAAGCGAATATCAGGCAAGATAACAAACCACCAATACCAAGCTTTTAAGATTAATATTAAGCGTTGGATTTGTATATTTTTAGGATTTTATTGATGTTGACAATATTGATATAAAAACATCCCACCTGCGATATTTCCTAAATATATTTAGATTAGTAAAATAATTTCCTGTAGTGACATTAAGGCTATTATCCTGCATCTGTTCTGATATAACCGACAGAGAAATCCCCTCTCGCCATTGCATTTTTCGCCAGTTTTACCCATGATCGAATTGTGACAATTGTCATACAACTATGGGTATAGCATTTACTATGGAATGGATTGCCGATCCGTCAATCTGGGCCGGACTGGTCACGTTAATCGTGATCGAACTTGTTCTTGGCATTGATAATCTTGTTTTTATTGCCATCCTCGCGGAGAAACTACCTCCAGCCCAGCGGGATAAGGCGCGTATTACCGGGCTACTGCTGGCGATGGTTATGCGCCTGCTGCTGCTGGCATCAATATCCTGGCTGGTAACACTGACCACGCCGCTGTTCAGCATTCGCGATCTCAGCTTCAGCGCCCGCGATCTGATCATGCTGTTCGGCGGTTTCTTCCTGCTGTTTAAAGCCACTATGGAGCTCAACGAACGGCTGGAAGGAAAAGACAGCGACAATCCCACCCAGCGTAAAGGCGCTAAGTTCTGGGGTGTGGTCGCGCAGATCGTGGTGCTGGACGCCATATTCTCTCTCGATTCCGTCATTACCGCTGTTGGGATGGTCGATCACCTGGCCGTGATGATGGCTGCGGTGATTATTGCCATCAGCCTGATGGTGCTGGCGAGCAAGTCGCTGACGCGCTTTGTCAACAGTCATCCAACTATCGTTATTCTGTGCCTGAGCTTCTTGCTGATGATTGGTTTTAGCCTGGTGGCCGAAGGGTTTGGTTTCCATATCCCGAAAGGTTACCTGTACGCGGCTATCGGCTTCTCGGTGATGATCGAAGCATTGAACCAGTTGGCTATTTTTAACCGTCGTCGCTTCCTCTCAGCCAACCATACTCTGCGCCAGCGCACCGCCGAAGCGGTAATGCGGCTGCTGAGCGGGCAAAAAGAAGATGCCGAACTGGATGCCGAAACCGCGGCAATGCTGGCGGACCATCATGAAGGTCAGATTTTCGCGCCTCAGGAGCGGAGGATGATTGAACGTGTGCTGAACCTTAATCAGCGTACCGTCAGCAGTATCATGACCTCGCGTCACGATATTGAACACATCGACCTCAATGCTCCCGAAGCAGAAATCCGCGCCTTACTGGAAAAAAACCAGCATACGCGTCTGGTGGTCACTGGCGAAGACGGGCAGGAAGAACTGCTTGGCGTGGTGCATGTCATCGATTTGCTGCAACAGTCTCTGCGCGGCGAGCCGCTCGACCTGCGCGTCCTGATTCGCCAGCCGCTGGTGTTCCCGGAAACTCTGCCGCTACTTCCGGCGCTTGAGCAGTTCCGAAACGCCCGGACGCACTTCGCGTTTGTAGCCGATGAATTTGGTTCCGTCGAAGGGATTGTGACGCTGAGTGATGTGATGGAAACCATCGCCGGCAATCTGCCAAACGAGGTAGAGGAAATCGACGCCCGCCATGATATTCAGAAAAACGCCGATGGTTCATGGACCGCTAACGGGCATATGCCGCTGGAAGACCTTGTGCAGTACGTCCCTATCCCATTAGATGAAAAACGTGAGTATCACACCATTGCCGGGCTTTTAATGGAATATTTGCAGCGCATCCCAAAAACCGGGGAGGAAGTCCAGGTTGGCGACTATCGGCTAAAAACCCTGCAGGTGGAAAATCATCGCGTGCAAAAAGTCCAGCTGATACCGCTACACAGTGAAGAAGAGATGGATTACGAGGTGTAAGTCACGAGCCGGATGGGGCATTAGCCACCATCCGGCAATATGAATCAGAGCTTATCCAGCAACTTTTTAACATCTTTGCCGTTGCGGGAATCTTTATTGCGATCGGCCCAGTCATTCAGGCGACGTTTTGCTTCATCCTGCAGATGTTTACGCAAAAGCTGATCAACTTGCAGACTGTAGTTCAGTGATTGCCATTGACCATAGACTCTGAGAGGAACCGGGGTGGCCTTCAGGAAATTAATCAACTTACTTTCGCCATCCCAACCGCCCAGAACGCGAATGTTAAACAGCGTGTCGCAATTCTGCTTCACCAGATCTAACGTTCCTTTGCCGGTCAGTGCCAACATAGCGGACTCCCCTACCATGTTATCCAGCGTCACCTCACCGTTATCCAGCGTCATATCGGTTACAAAACGATCCAGACGGGTCACGTTCTCCATATTTTGCTGGGCTTTAGCATCTCCACCGCTACGCTCGACGGCCTGCTGTATCATCTGCTGGAAGTTCATCCCTTCCATTCGCGTATCGTTCATTTCGACATGGGCCTGCCCTTGCCAGCTGTGACGAAACGCCTGGGCGTCAATATCCGAGCCGGAAAAATCTCCCGTCAACGACAGCTTGCCGGTGAGTGCGATGGGGTAATCAAAGGCCTTCAGAATAGTGCCAATTTCAACACCTTCCAGGCGCGGATGAAAGACCGCTCGCGGTTCTCCCTTTCTGGCATCCAGCGTGCCGGGCAATGAGATCAGCCCGCCATCACTTTTTCCCTGCAACTGTGCAATGTTCAGTAAGCCGAACCGGTTGTCTATTTTTGCCGAGACATTCTCAAACGCCATTTTCCGCCACAGCACCTTGTCAGCCTGCAAAGCGATGTCTGCCGAAAAACCCTTGAGTCCCTGATACGAAACAGCATCAACCTGGGAAGCAATAACGGGGCGCGCCAGCGTTGACTGACTCTGACCTTGCTGAACTTCACCTTTTGCTGTCACCGCTGCGTCATGTTGTACGAGCAGGTTATCCAGATTGAGCTGACCAAATTTTAGGTCAACGGCCCATTCCGGTTTTTCCAACAAGGCCACATGCGCTTGCCCGGAGAAAGAAGAGTCATTAGCGGTCAAATTTATCTGGCTAAATGAAAGCTGTTTTTTCTCTTCCAGCCATTGCGCCTGAAGATGTCCCTGACCGTTGATCCCCTGCGGCGGCAGATCGGCCCCCTGCAGTTGCCAGCTTAACTGCTCAATATTCGCAGATAAGTTGTGCGGATAATCGGAGGCATCGACCGTACCGTTAAAGGATAACGCGAGATCGCGCTGATCGCGGTTCACACGCCCGGAGAAATCAAACGTGCCGCGGTGCTGGCTATCTTGTTCCATCTCCAGACGAATATCGCGAACGGTAACCTGTTCATCGTCTTCATGTTGGAACACCAGAACACTGTCGGCAACACGCAGACGGGCGATATCAAACGACCATCCTTTGTCTTCCGCCAGATCGGGCAACATATTGTCTTTTGGGGCAACGGGTGCATCTTTGTCGCGTACCGCCTCAGTTTGCGGGGTCAATTGAATCACTGCGCCTTTGAGCATCACCTGCTTCACGCTGAGCTGGTGGCTCAACAGCGGCCACAATGCAACGTCGAGACGCATATTATCAGCACGAACCAGGGGTTCGCTGGCGCCTTCAGCCGTTAACATCACTCGCCCTGAGAGGATACTCAGTTGCGGCCATACGTGCCAACGCAGGGGGCCATCCAACTGCAGCTGATACCCGCTACGTACGGCAACCTGCTTGACCATATACGCGCGGAAATCATTCGGATTCACCAACAGTACTAACGCAGAAAAGCCGGCCACCAGCACGACCAGAAGAATCATCAGCGTCGTCAGAAATCGTCTCATGCTATCCCCAATGGACTGATAAACACTCAGTCTTTATCGATCCGGCTGGCAACGGCGCCCTGCTGGTCGCGATATTTCGCATCCTGACGACGGTTGTAGGGTCGCGCTGCCGGACCGGAAAGCGGTTCGAAACTTAACGCGCCAATCGGCATCCCCGGACGCAGAGCCAGCGGTAATTTTCCGGAGTTGTAAAACTCCAGTACGATACAGCCAGACCAGCCCGGATCGATACGGTGAGCGGTGACGTGTACCATCAGTCCCAGACGAGCCAGCGAAGAACGGCCATCTAACCAACCGACGAGATCGGAAGGCAGTGTCACGGATTCGAATGTTACCGCCAGTGCAAGTTCCCCCGGATGCAGGAAAAAGGCTTCGCCGTCCTTAAGGACGATTTCATCACTCATCACGCGATCCAGCGCGGCGCTGACTTCATCTTTCGGTCCGCTTAAATCGATATACGCCGCCGTATGACCGCGGAACGTACGGAATTTGTTGCCAAGGCGCACATCTACCGTGGCGCCATTGATTCGCTCGACAGGAGGGCGTGGATTGATCGACAGGCGACCTTCATCCAACCAGGCTTCAATATCTCGGTCACATAAACGCATGGCACTTTCTCCTTTCGTGCTTCAAACCCTTAATGCCAGGTGCGTTAAGGGTGAACCAGGTTATCACTGAACGGTACACAATTCGCTGAACTTATTCAAAGAACTGACTGATTTTAGCCTTCAGAATATCAATGGCGATGCGGTTTTTACCCCCGCGCGGCACAATGATGTCGGCGTATTGTTTTGAAGGCTCAATAAATTGCAGGAACATTGGGCGGACGGTTTTCTGGTATTGCGCCATCACCGAATCCATTGAACGACCACGTTCGTTCACATCCCGCTTGATACGGCGCATCAGGCAAATATCTAACGGCGTATCAACAAAAATAGAGAAGTTCATCTCGTCACGCAAACGCGCATCCGTCAGCAGCAAAATGCCTTCCAGTATGATGACTTTCTTGGGTTCGATATGAATAGTGTCTTGCGTACGCGTGTGCTCAACATAGCTATATACCGGCAGCTCAATGGCGGAGCCGCGTTTCAGCGCTTGCAGATGTTGAAACAGCAGGCTGTGGTCCATCGCGTTCGGATGGTCGTAGTTGGTTTTTACACGTTCTTCCATCGACAGATGGCTTTGATCTTTGTAATAGCTGTCTTCGGGAATAACGCCAATATGTTCGTCACCGACTTGTTCACGCAATTCGCGATAAAGAGTACTGGCAATAAGGCTCTTGCCGGAAGCCGATGCGCCGGCAATGCCGATAATGACGCACTGATGGGACTGATCAGTCATAAATTTAGCGACCTGATTAACCTGGATGTAAGGAAGGGCGGCGCCGAAACGCCAAACGCGGCAATTATAGGGATTTCAGCGGCGCGATGCCACCCCAGGCTGCACCAATGCTGTCCCTGTCGCAAATTAAAATGGTCAGATTTAGAACAGCCGCTATATTTATTCACCTGCCTTAGGAATTAATAGCTTGGGAGTGTTAATTTATGAGCAGCTGGCGTATAAATTGTAAATTGTTTGTACTAGCATAATCCCAGATTAAATGTGATGCGTCTGGCATCTCTGCTGGGCGACAACGGCTATTTGGGTAGAGTGGTAATGAGTAAACAATCCCAACATGTTTTAGTTACCTTACCCCATCCTCTACTGCGCCTGGCCAGTTTAGGTCTGGTGGCTTTCATCTTTACGTTGTTTTCGCTGGAACTGTCACGTTACGGCGCACAGCTTGCACCGCTGTGGTTTCCAACCTCTATCATGATGGTGGCTTTTTACCGTCACGCTGGAAAGATGTGGCCTGGGATCGCGCTGGCTTGCTCATTCGGTAGCATCGGCGCCTCTTTACTCTTCTTCCCCGGACAGTCGCTTAATTTCTCCTATACGGTCATTAACATTATTGAGGCTGTTGTTGGCGCAATGTTATTGCGTAAACTGCTGCCCTGGTACAATCCCTTACAAAATCTTAACGACTGGGCGCGTCTGGCATTTGGCAGCGCGGTTGTTCCGCCACTGCTGGGCGGCGTATTGATGTGGATGTTGCTGCCGAAGGAAACTACGTTAAATACCTTTCTCATTTGGGTACTGTCAGAATCCATTGGCGCACTGGCGTTGGTGCCGTTAGGTTTGCTGTTTAAACCACATTACCTGCTGCGCCATCGCAACCCGCGATTATTGCTTGAGACCCTGATTACGCTTCTGGTGACCTTAACGTTCAGTTGGCTATCCATGATGTACATTCCATGGCCATTTACCTGCGTTATTGTCCTGCTGATGTGGAGCGCTGTCCGTCTGCCGCGTATGGAGGCATTTTTAATATTCCTCAGCACCGTGATGATGGTTTCGCTGATGCTGGCCGCCGACCCTTCACTGCTTTACACCCCGAAACAGAACATGATGACGGACATCCCCTGGTTGCCGTTTTTGATGATCCTGTTGCCCGCCAACATGATGACCATGGTGATGTATGCGTTTCGAGCCGAACGCAAGAACATTTCAGAAAGCGAGTCGCGCTTTCGCAACGCCATGGAATATTCCGCGATTGGCATGGCACTGGTTGGCACCGAGGGGCAATGGCTACAGGCCAATAAAGCCTTGTGCCAGTTTCTGGGCTATAGCCAGGAGGAGCTACGTTCGCTGACCTTCCAGCAGTTAACCTGGCCGGAAGATCTGAACAACGACCTTGAACAACTCAACATGCTGGCACGCGGAGATATTAATAGCTATTCCATGGAAAAACGCTATTACACCCGCGCGGGCGACGTCGTCTGGGCGTTGCTGGCCGTTTCGCTGGTGCGTCATAGCGACAACACTCCACTCTACTTTATCGCGCAGGTTGAGGACATTAACGACCTGAAGCATACCGAGTGGATTAACAAACGGTTGATGGAACGCATTACCCTCGCCAATGAAGCCGGGGGTATTGGGATTTGGGAATGGGAACTGCAGCCTGACGTGATCAGTTGGGATAAACGGATGTTCGATCTGTATGAAGTTCCTGCGCATATCAAACCCAGCTGGCAAGTCTGGTATGAGTGCGTTGTACCCGAAGATCGCGAGTACGCCGAAAATGTGATTCGTGATTCGCTGGCCGCGCGGGTTCCGTTTAAGCTTGAGTTTCGTATCGCAGTAAAAGATGGCATACGCCATATCCGCTCGTTGGCCAACCGGGTGCTGAATAAAGACGGTGAAGTTGAACGCTTACTTGGTATCAATATGGATATGACCGAAGTGAAGCAGCTTAACGAAGCGCTGTATCAGGAAAAAGAGCGCCTGCACATTACGCTGGACTCAATCGGCGAAGCGGTAATTTGTATTGATGTCTATATGAACGTGACCTTTATGAATCCGGTCGCTGAGAAAATGAGCGGCTGGCAGCAGGACAGTGCCATCGGCATTCCGCTATTGACGGTACTACATATTACTTTTGGCGAGAACGGTCCGCTGATGGAAAATATCTACAGTGCTGACATGTCGCGTACGGCAATCGAGCAGGAAGTGGTCCTGCATTGTCGTAATGGCAGCAGTTATGACATTCAGTACAGCATCACGCCCCTCAGCACCCTTGACGGCGGCAGCATTGGTTCGGTGTTGGTTATTCAGGACGTCACAGAGTCACGGAAGATGCTCCGCCAGCTTAGCTACAGTGCCTCACATGATGACCTGACGCAGTTGGCAAACCGGGTCAGCTTCGAAAACCATCTAAAACAATTGCTGCATTCAGTACACGACACGCGCCAGTGCCATGTACTGGTTTTTATCGATTTGGATCGTTTTAAAGCGGTGAACGACAGCGCGGGTCATGCCGCCGGCGATGCCCTGCTGCGTGAACTCTCTGCGCTTATGCTCAGCATGTTGCGATCCAGCGATATGCTGGCGCGCCTTGGCGGCGACGAGTTTGGTCTGTTGCTGCCGGATTGTAATATCGAAAGCGCCCGCTTTATCTCAGGACGCATCATCAGTGCTATTAACAATTACCAATTTATGTGGGAAGGCCGTTTGCACCGTATTGGCGCCAGTGCGGGAATTACGCTGATTGATGAGAAAAACCATGTCGCGACTGACGTTATGTCTCAGGCCGATATCGCCTGCTACGCGGCGAAAAACAGCGGCCGTGGGCGAGTCTGTGTCTATGAGCCTCAGCAAAGCCAGGCCCATGCCGCGCGTAGCCAACTGTCATTGGATGAACAAAGACACACTATTACACACAACCCTATGCTGATGATCGCCAGAGGCGTTGCTTCTCCGCGTATACCGGAGACTTTTAGCTTCTGGATTATCTCGCTTCGCTTAGGCACCGCTGAGGGTGAAATCATTGAAGATCAAGCCTTCCATGCCGGGTTGGTCGATCCCACGTTGAGTCAGGCGCTCGATCGTCGGGTATTCGGCGAGTTCTTCCAGAGTGCTGCCCCGGCTGTCGCCAACAAGGGCCTCAGTATTGCCCTGCCCCTTTCCGCCGCCGGCCTGCTCAACACAGAACTGGTAGATGAGCTGCTAGAGCACTTGCAACGCAGCCCGCTACCGCCACGATTGCTGCATCTGACCGTTCCATCAAGTGTCATCAAAACAAGCCCAACGCAGGCGGTATCCGCCCTGCATCGACTGCGGCAGTACGGTTGTCGAATTGTGTTAAGTCAGGTTGGTCGCGACTTAGAGCTTTTTGACAACCTGAAATATCACATTGTCGATTACCTGTTGCTCGACAGCGAGCTAAGTGCCAGCGCTCCCGGCAACCTGATCGACGAAATGTGGGTGTCCATTATCCAGGGTCATGCTCAGCGCCTGGACATAAAAACCATCGCCGGTCCGGTGCAACTGCCGCTCATCATGGATACGCTTTCAGGCATCGGTATTGATATGATTTATGGCGATATTATTGCCGACGCCCAACCGCTGGATCTGCTACTGAATACCAGCAATTTCGCCATCAACTGACGGTTGCCAACCATCCGTATACCAGATATGCAACAGCGCATAGGAGCGCCAGGGTTTCCAGCGCTCTGCATACCGCCGGATCTGGGCTGGTGTCATGCCGGGAAAACGCTGCTTAATCAGATAATCATCCGGCAGAAAAACGTCCTTCGCCTGCCAGCCGCGCAGCGCAAAGTAGTTGGCGGTCCAGCGCCCTATCCCGGGAAATGTTTGTAGCTGCTTAACGCCTTGTTCGATATCGGCAGGGGCTGTTGTCGCGAGCGTTCCTTCAAGGGTTGCATGAGCAAGGTGAATCAACGCTTCAGCGCGTTTGAGCGGCATTCCTAACGTTTTCAGGTGCAGCGGATCGGCGTTGGCAAGCTCTTCTGGAGAGGGAAAACACACATACTCGGGCGCATCCTCCAGCGTATTGCCATAAGCGTGCGCTACTTTCGCTGTCAGTTTCGCGGCCATCGCCACGCTGACTAACTGCCCTAAAATCGCCCGTACCCCTTGCTCAAAAGCATCGACACATCCCGGCAGGCGCAATCCCGGACGCGCCGCGCCGAGGTTACCCAGCGCGCCGACAATTTGCTGCGGGCAACATGAAAGATCGAACAAGCGCGTTATTTTTGCCAGGCACTCGGAGGCTACAGGCTGTAACCCTGAGCTCAACGTCACGTGTAACACATTGGCGTGCAGATCCGGGACAACGCTCACCAGGCCACGATGCTCCCCTACGGACAGACTTCGGACATAACTCAGTTCTTCTACGGTTTCGACACCTTCAACCGCACGGGCGGCAAGAAATCCCAGCATCCAGGGCCAGTCATAAGGCGGTTGCCAGCTCAGCGTGAACATTCGGTTTTCCTTTTAAAGCAAACTTACAGCATAAACGGTATTCAATCAGTACGCCTTGCTTTCATATTCCAGTTGTCGGGGCGTCAACTATTCGTTAAAGTCACGCCCCTTCTTCACTGGCATGGGGATTTTTACGGTGTTTATTGGTTTTGACTACGGTACGGCAAACTGTTCAGTGGCCGTTATGCGTGATGGGCAGCCCCACCTGCTCAAAATGGAAAATAACAGCACGCTGCTACCCTCAATGCTGTGCGCACCAACGCGCGAAGCGGTTAGCGAGTGGTTGTATCGCCATCACGACGTTCCAACCACGGACGATGAAACACAGGCGCTGCTTCGCCGTGCGATGCGCTACAATCGCGAAGAGGACATCGACGTTAACGCCAACAGCGTGCAGTTCGGTCTGACATCGCTGGGTCAGTATATTGAAGACCCGGAAGAGGTGTACTTCGTTAAATCGCCAAAATCATTTTTGGGTGCCAGCGGTCTGAAGCCGCAGCAAGTTGCGCTTTTTGAAGATCTGGTCTGTGCAATGATGCTGCACATTCGCAACCAGGCGCAAAGCCAATTGCCGGAAGCTATCACTCAGGCCGTAATTGGTCGCCCCATCAACTTCCAGGGATTAGGTGGCGATGACGCCAACATCCAGGCGCAGGGGATTCTTGAACGTGCGGCCAAACGTGCCGGTTTTCAGGATGTCGTCTTCCAGTACGAGCCGGTAGCAGCGGGGCTGGATTACGAAGCCACACTGCAGGATGAGAAACGCGTGCTGGTGGTAGATATTGGCGGGGGTACGACCGACTGTTCACTGCTGCTGATGGGGCCGCAATGGCATCAGCGCGCCGATCGCGAAAACAGCCTGCTGGGACACAGTGGCTGCCGTGTAGGCGGGAACGATCTGGATATCGCGCTGGCGTTTAAACACCTGATGCCGCTGCTAGGTATGGGCGGTGAGACTGAAAAAGGGATCGCCTTACCGATTCTCCCCTGGTGGAACGCGGTCGCGATCAACGATGTTCCCGCGCAAAGTGATTTCTACAGCAGCGCCAACGGTCGTTTACTGAACGATCTTGTCCGCGACGCGAAAGAAGTCGATAAAGTAGCCTTGCTGCTTAAAGTCTGGCGCGAGCGTCTGAGCTATCGCCTGGTGCGCAGCGCAGAAGAGAGCAAGATCGCGCTTTCCGACCAGACCATTGTAACGGCTGCGATACCGTTTATCAGCGACACGCTGGCAACCGATATTAGTCAACATGGATTGGAGGCCGCGCTCAATCAGCCCCTGGCGCGCATTCTGGAGCAGGTCCAACTGGCGCTGGACAACGCGCAGGAAAAACCGGACGTGATTTATCTGACCGGCGGCAGCGCGCGTTCACCGCTGATTAAAAAAGCCCTCGCCCAGCAGCTTCCAGGGATCCCTATCGCGGGTGGCGATGACTTCGGTTCTGTCACCGCCGGTCTGGCCCGCTGGGCTGAGGTTGTTTTCCGCTAAGCGGCTCGCAAGCTGAAAGGTGTGCGTATTGACATCACCGTTGCTGTGGCTTATTTTCAGGAGTGAGGGTTAGGGAAGGTTTCCCCTCCCCCTGGTGTCTTAGTAAGCCGGTAAGCTAATGACTAAGAGTATCACCAGTATGATGACGTACTTCATCATAACCCTTTCCTTATTTTGGCCCCTTCCTCGGGAGGGGCTTTCCCGTTCCAGCGTCCCGCTGAAATCTCTGGCTTACCTCCTTTTGCCTTGACCGCACTCTAACGCGCAATGACGCATTCGCTATTTTCGCCGCAAATTGTTGCGTAACGCCTCGCAAAGCCGCGTCAGCATTCAGACGAATCCCGACAGTGTTTCATAATTCCTCCATTTTTCTCCCTTGTTCGCTGGCTAAACTAGTATCATTCCGCGAATCGTTTCAGGATGAGAAACTCATAACAATGAAAGGCAGTAATAAATCCCGCTGGGTGATAGCAATCGTGATCGTCGTGGCCGCCGTCACCGCCATCTGGTTCTGGCAAAGCCGCAGCGCTTCCCAGGAAACCGCACCGGGCGCTACCAAACCAGCGCAGCACACGCCTGGGTCGGCACGCCGTGGAATGCGCTCCGGACCGTTGGCTCCCGTGCAGGCTGCCACCGCCACCGAGGAAGCCGTTCCACGTTACCTGACAGGGCTGGGTACCATTACTGCCGCCAATACCGCCACGGTACGTAGCCGGGTGGACGGTCAGCTCATTGCCTTACACTTTGAGGAAGGACAACAGGTAAAAGCCGGCGACCTGCTGGCAGAGATAGATCCCAGCCAGTTCAAAGTCGCTCTGGCTCAGGCGCAGGGACAACTGGCAAAAGATAAAGCCACGCTGGCGAATGCCCGTCGCGATCTTGCCCGCTATCAACAGTTGGTTAAAACCAATCTGGTCTCCCGCCAGGAGCTGGATGCCCAGCAGGCGCTGGTCAATGAGACGTTAGGCACAATCAAAGCGGATGAAGCCAGTGTCGCCAGCGCTCAGTTGCAGCTCGACTGGAGTCGGATAACCGCACCTGTCGATGGTCGTGTCGGCCTGAAGCAGGTCGATGTCGGTAACCAAATTTCCAGCGGCGATACCACCGGGATCGTCGTCATTACGCAAACTCATCCCATCGACCTGATATTTACTTTGCCTGAAAACGACATTGCTACCGTGTTGCAGGCACAAAAATCGGGGAGCCAGCTGAAGGTCGAAGCCTGGGACCGAACCAATTCACAAAAACTGAGTGAAGGCGTCCTGCTCAGTCTCGACAATCAGATTGATGCCACTACAGGAACCATCAAAGTTAAAGCCCGTTTTAACAATCAGGATGATGCGTTATTCCCTAACCAGTTCGTCAACGCCCGCATGCTGGTCGACACACAGCAAAATGCCGTTGTGATCCCAACAGCAGCCCTGCAGATGGGCAACGAAGGGCACTTTGTCTGGGTACTGAACAGCGACAATAAAGTGAGCAAGCATCTGGTTAAACCGGGTATTCAGGACAGCCAAAAAGTGGTGATCGCCGCTGGGTTGTCCGCAGGCGATCGGGTCGTGACTGACGGTATTGACCGTCTGACGGAAGGCGCAAAAGTCGAAGTCGTTGAGGCGCACGACGCCTCTGTTTCCGATGAGAAAACAGCGCCACGCGGATACGGCAAAAAAGGAGCCAACTCCTGATGCAGGTGTTACCTCCGGACAACACAGGCGGACCATCGCGCCTGTTCATTCTGCGCCCCGTCGCCACTACGCTGCTGATGGTCGCGATTTTGCTTGCCGGTATTATCGGTTATCGCTTCCTGCCAATCGCCGCCTTACCTGAAGTGGATTACCCCACGATTCAGGTCGTTACGCTCTACCCTGGCGCCAGCCCGGACGTCATGACCTCGGCGGTAACCGCGCCGCTTGAACGTCAGTTTGGCCAGATGTCTGGCTTAAAACAGATGTCATCACAAAGCTCCGGTGGCGCATCGGTCGTTACGTTACAGTTTCAACTGACGCTCCCGCTGGATGTTGCCGAGCAAGAAGTTCAGGCCGCGATTAACGCCGCCACCAATTTATTACCTAGCGATCTACCTAACCCTCCGGTCTACAGCAAGGTAAACCCGGCAGATCCGCCGATCATGACGCTGGCGGTCACTTCCAGCGCCATGCCGATGACGCAGGTGGAAGATATGGTCGAAACCCGCGTCGCGCAGAAAATCTCTCAGGTATCCGGCGTGGGTCTGGTAACACTTTCCGGTGGGCAACGTCCGGCGGTCCGCGTGAAACTTAACGCTCAGGCCATTGCCGCACTCGGTCTGACCAGCGAAACCATCCGTACGGCCATTACCGCTGCCAACGTCAATTCAGCAAAAGGGAGTCTTGATGGCCCAACGCGCGCCGTTACCCTTTCAGCTAACGACCAGATGCAGTCCGCAGATGAATATCGTCAGCTCATTATTGCCTATAAAAACGGTGCGCCGGTTCGTCTGGGCGATGTCGCTACCGTCGAACAAGGAGCAGAAAACAGCTGGCTGGGTGCATGGGCAAATAAGCAGCAAGCTATAGTGATGAATGTTCAGCGTCAACCTGGAGCAAACATTATCGCCACGGCAGACAGTATCCGCCAGATGCTGCCACAACTCACCGAAAGCCTGCCCAAATCGGTTAAGGTCAGCGTACTTTCCGATCGTACCACCAATATTCGTGCCTCTGTTGCAGACACCCAGTTCGAGTTGATGCTGGCGATAGCGCTGGTGGTGATGATTATCTACCTGTTTCTGCGCAATGTTCCGGCGACGATTATTCCTGCAGTCGCCGTACCGTTGTCGTTAATCGGCACCTTCGCGGTGATGGTATTTCTTGATTTCTCCATCAACAACCTGACCTTAATGGCGCTAACCATCGCGACAGGCTTTGTTGTGGATGACGCTATCGTGGTTATCGAGAATATTTCACGCTATATCGAAAAAGGCGAAAAACCGCTGACTGCTGCCTTGAAGGGCGCGGGCGAGATTGGTTTTACCATCATCTCTCTGACGTTTTCATTGATTGCGGTATTGATCCCACTGCTCTTCATGGGCGATATCGTCGGGCGCTTGTTCCGTGAATTCGCCGTTACGCTGGCGGTGGCGATTCTGATTTCCGCCGTTGTCTCGCTCACTCTTACGCCGATGATGTGCGCGCGTATGCTGAATCAGGCCTCATTGCGTAAGCAAAATCGCTTCTCCCGCGCCTCAGAGCGAGTGTTTGATCGCGTCATCGCCGGGTACGGTCATTGGCTGGCAAAAGTACTTAACCATCCGTGGCTCACACTTAGCGTAGCGCTCGGCACGCTGGCATTGAGCGTCATGCTATGGGTTTTTATCCCCAAAGGTTTCTTCCCAATCCAGGACAACGGCATTATCCAGGGTACGCTACAGGCACCGCAGTCCAGCTCATTCGCCAGCATGGCCGAGCGCCAGCGTCAGGTTTCAGATGTCATCCTTAAAGATCCGGCGGTAGAGAGCCTGACCGCTTTTGTCGGCGTGGATGGTACTAATCCGGCATTGAACAGCGCGCGTTTGCAAATCAACCTTAAACCGCTGGATGAACGTGACGATCGGGTGCAGAAAGTGATTGCGCGCTTACAGGACGCGGTTGACAGGGTTCCCGGAGTTGACCTTTATCTTCAGCCTACTCAGGATCTGACGATTGATACTCAGGTGAGCCGAACGCAATATCAATTCACGCTGCAAGCGACATCCCTTGATGCCCTCAGCACCTGGGTTCCACAGCTGATAGCAAAACTAAATCAGCTACCGCAACTGTCCGACGTCAGCAGCGACTGGCAGGACAAAGGGCTGGTAGCGTATGTGAACGTCAATCGCGACAGCGCAAGCCGTTTGGGCATCAGCATGTCAGATGTCGACAACGCCCTGTACAACGCCTTCGGCCAGCGTTTGATTTCGACTATTTACACCCAGGCAAATCAATATCGCGTGGTGTTAGAACATAACACCAACAATACGCCGGGGCTTGCGGCACTGGATACAATACGTCTGACCAGTAGCGACGGTGGCATAGTACCGCTCAGCGCGATCGCCAGTATTGAACAGCGTTTTGCCCCGCTGTCGATTAACCACCTCGATCAGTTCCCGGTCACCACCATCTCGTTCAACGTGCCAGACGAACATTCGCTGGGTGATGCGGTACAGGCGATTCTGGACGCCGAAAAAACGCTTAACCTGCCCGCAAATATTACGACCCAGTTCCAGGGTAGCACGCTCGCCTTCCAGGCCGCGCTGGGAAATACCATCTGGTTGATTGTGGCTGCGGTTGTCGCGATGTATATCGTCCTCGGCGTGCTGTATGAGAGCTTTATTCACCCAATTACTATTCTCTCCACGCTGCCGACGGCGGGCGTCGGGGCACTGCTGGCGTTAATGATTGCCGGCAGCGAACTGGACGTCATCGCGATTATTGGCATTATTTTGCTCATCGGTATCGTCAAGAAAAACGCCATCATGATGATCGACTTTGCCCTTGCCGCGGAGCGCGAACAAGGCATGGCGCCGCGCGATGCTATTTTCCAGGCCTGTCTGCTGCGTTTCCGCCCAATTCTGATGACTACGCTGGCGGCACTGCTCGGCGCGTTGCCGCTGATGTTAAGTACCGGTGTGGGCGCAGAGTTACGCCGTCCGTTAGGCATTGGCATGGTCGGTGGACTGCTTGTGAGTCAGGTATTAACCCTGTTTACCACTCCGGTAATTTATCTGCTGTTTGACCGTCTGTCGCTGTATGTGAAAAGCCGTTTCCCGCGTCAGGAAGAGGAAGCGTAAATGAAATTTTTCGCGCTTTTCATTCATCGGCCGGTGGCGACCATTCTCATTTCGGTGGCTATCACCCTGTGCGGTATTCTGGGCTTTCGTCTGCTGCCGGTCGCTCCGCTGCCGCAGGTGGATTTTCCGGTGATTATGGTCAGCGCATCATTACCCGGTGCCTCCCCTGAAACGATGGCGTCTTCGGTCGCAACTCCGCTGGAGCGCTCGCTGGGCCGCATCGCGGGCGTAAACGAAATGACTTCGAGTAGTTCGCTTGGCAGTACGCGTATTATTCTCGAATTCAAATTCGACCGTGACATCAATGGCGCGGCGCGGGACGTTCAGGCCGCGATTAACGCCGCGCAAAGCCTGCTGCCCAGCGGGATGCCGAGCCGACCAACGTATCGCAAAGCTAACCCTTCCGATGCGCCAATCATGATCCTGACGCTGACGTCGGACACTTACTCGCAGGGTGAACTGTACGATTTCGCATCAACACAACTGGCGCAGACCATCGCGCAAATCGACGGTGTGGGCGACGTGGACGTTGGAGGCAGTTCTCTGCCTGCCGTGCGGGTAGGACTCAACCCGCAGGCGCTGTTTAACCAGGGCGTGTCACTGGACGACGTGCGTAGCGCGATCGACAATGCCAACGTGCGTAAGCCGCAGGGCGCTATCGAGAATGATACCCATCGCTGGCAGGTACAAACTAACGATGAGCTGAAAACCGCCGCCGAATATCAACCGATTATCATCCACTATAACAACGGCGCAGCGGTGCGACTGGGTGATGTTGCGTCTATAACCGACTCTGTACAGGACGTTCGTAACGCGGGGATGACCAACGCCAAACCGGCCATTCTGCTGATGATCCGCAAGCTGCCGGAAGCCAATATTATTCAGACTGTAGATAGCATTCGCGCCAAATTACCGGAGCTACAAACGCTGGTCCCGGCCGCCATCGATCTGCAAATCGCCCAGGACCGTTCACCGACCATTCGCGCTTCACTAGAGGAAGTCGAACAGACGCTGATTATCTCCGTGGCGCTGGTTATCCTGGTGGTCTTTGTTTTCCTGCGATCCGGGCGTGCGACTCTGATCCCCGCGGTAGCGGTTCCGGTCTCGCTGATCGGTACCTTTGCCGCCATGTATCTGTGCGGATTCAGCCTGAACAACCTGTCGTTGATGGCGTTAACCATTGCCACGGGATTTGTCGTAGATGACGCCATCGTGGTGCTGGAAAATATTGCCCGCCACCTGGAAGCGGGAATGAAGCCACTCCAGGCGGCGTTACAGGGTACGCGCGAAGTGGGATTCACTGTGCTTTCCATGAGCCTGTCGCTGGTGGCGGTGTTCCTGCCGCTGCTGTTAATGGGCGGATTGCCTGGACGCCTGCTGCGCGAATTTGCCGTCACGCTGTCGGTTGCCATCGGTATCTCGCTGCTGGTGTCGCTGACATTAACGCCAATGATGTGCGGCTGGATGCTTAAATCCAGCGCCCCGCGTGAACAGTCGCGTAAACGGGGATTTGGTCGCGTGCTGGTAGCGCTGCAGCAAAGCTACGGCACTTCACTTAAATGGGTACTGCGCCACACGCGACTGGTGGGCGTGGTATTACTCGGCACCATTGCGCTGAATATCTGGCTTTATATTTCCATCCCCAAAACCTTCTTCCCGGAGCAGGATACGGGCGTATTGATGGGAGGGATCCAGGCTGACCAGAGCATCTCTTTCCAGGCGATGCGCGGTAAACTGCAGGATTTTATGAAGATCATCCGCGACGATCCGGCGGTGAACAATGTCACCGGCTTTACCGGTGGGTCACGGGTTAACAGCGGGATGATGTTTATTACCCTCAAGCCCCGCGATGAGCGCCGTGAAACCGCTCAGCAGGTGATCGACCGCCTACGCGTTGCGCTTTCAAAAGAACCAGGTGCGAATCTGTTTCTGATGGCGGTGCAGGACATCCGCGTTGGCGGACGGCAGGCCAACGCCAGCTATCAATACACATTGCTGTCCGACGATCTGGCGGCGCTGCGTGAGTGGGAACCGAAGATCCGTAAGGCGCTTGCCGCCCTGCCCCAACTGGCGGACGTCAACTCCGATCAGCAGGACAATGGCGCGGAGATGAATCTGATTTACGATCGCGACACCATGTCTCGTCTTGGGATCGACGTGGCGGCCGCCAACAGCCTGCTGAATAACGCCTTTGGTCAGCGACAAATTTCAACCATCTATCAGCCGATGAACCAGTACAAAGTGGTGATGGAGGTCGATCGACGTTACACCCAGGACATCAGCGCGCTGGACAAAATGTTCGTCATCAACAATGACGGTAAAGCGATCCCGTTATCGTACTTTGCCAAATGGCAGCCAGCGAATGCGCCACTGTCGGTAAACCATCAGGGATTATCTGCCGCCTCAACCGTGTCGTTTAACCTGCCGACAGGTTCTTCACTGTCAGAAGCGACAGAGGCCATCAACAGAACCATGACCCAGCTAGGCGTCCCCTCCACGGTTCGTGGCAGCTTTGCCGGTACCGCCCAGGTATTTCAGGACACTATGAACTCGCAGGTGATCCTGATTATCGCCGCCATCGCCACCGTCTATATCGTGCTGGGTATGCTGTATGAAAGCTATGTACATCCGCTGACCATTCTCTCCACGCTACCTTCGGCAGGGGTCGGGGCTTTGCTGGCGCTGGAGCTGTTCAATGCCCCGTTCAGCCTAATCGCCCTGATAGGGATCATGCTATTAATTGGAATTGTGAAGAAAAACGCCATCATGATGGTCGATTTTGCGCTGGAAGCGCAGAGAAACGGTAAGCTGCAGCCGGAAGAAGCTATTTTCCAGGCCTGCCTGTTGCGCTTTCGCCCAATCATGATGACCACGCTGGCGGCGTTATTTGGCGCACTGCCGTTAGTGTTATCCGCAGGGGATGGCTCTGAGCTGCGCCAGCCGTTGGGGATAACCATTGTCGGTGGGCTGGTCGTGAGCCAGCTCCTGACGCTGTACACCACGCCTGTGGTCTATCTCTTTTTCGACCGTCTGCGTCTGCGTTTTTCGCGTAAAAACAGCAAACCGGTAGCAGAGTTATGACAGAACTTCCCGACAGCACCCGCTGGCAACTTTGGATTGTGGCATTTGGTTTTTTTATGCAGTCGCTGGATACCACCATCGTTAATACCGCGCTTCCCTCGATGGCGGCAAGCCTCGGGGAAAGCCCGTTACACATGCATATGGTCATTGTGTCATATGTTTTAACCGTTGCCGTGATGCTGCCCGCCAGCGGATGGCTGGCGGACAAAGTTGGCGTGCGTAATATCTTCTTCACCGCCATTATCCTGTTTACGCTTGGTTCGCTGTTTTGCGCCGGGTCCAGCACGCTCAACGAGCTGGTGATGGCGCGCGTCTTACAAGGCGTTGGCGGTGCGATGATGGTGCCAGTCGGCAGGCTGACGGTGATGAAAATCGTCCCGCGTGAGCAATATATGGCGGCGATGACGTTTGTCACTTTACCCGGTCAAATCGGCCCGCTGCTGGGCCCAGCGTTAGGCGGAATTCTGGTTGAATACGCCTCCTGGCACTGGATCTTTTTGATTAACATTCCGGTAGGCATTGTCGGCGCGATAGCGACGTTAATGTTGATGCCCAACTACACCATGCAAACCCGACGCTTCGACCTCTCCGGATTCGCGATGCTGGCGGTCGGTATGGCGGTTCTGACGCTGGCGCTCGATGGCAGCAAAGGAACAGGTCTCTCCAGTATCACGCTGGCGGCGTTGGTCATCTGCGGGGTGCTGGCTATTGCGCTGTATCTGAAACACGCCCATCGAAATCCCCGCGCGCTGTTTAGCCTGAATCTGTTTCGCACATCGACCTTCTCGCTAGGTCTGTTCGGCAGTTTTGCCGGACGCATCGGCAGCGGTATGCTGCCGTTTATGACGCCGGTGTTTTTACAGATTGGCCTCGGTTTTTCACCATTTCATGCCGGACTGATGATGATCCCGATGGTGCTGGGCAGTATGGGCATGAAGCGCATTGTGGTGCAGGTCGTTAACCGCTTTGGTTACCGTCGCGTACTGATTACCACCACGCTTGGCCTGTCGCTGGTCAGTCTGTTGCTAATGACCACGGCACTGCTGGGCTGGTATTACGCCCTGCCCTTCGTGCTGTTTTTACAGGGAATGGTCAACTCAACGCGCTTTTCATCCATGAATACCCTTACGTTAAAAGATCTGCCTGACGATCTCGCCAGCAGCGGCAACAGCTTGCTGTCGATGATCATGCAGCTGTCGATGAGTATCGGGGTGACCATCGCGGGCCTGCTGTTAGGCATGTTTGGCCAGCAGCATATCGCCATCGACAGCGGTAGTACGCATAGCGTCTTTATGTATACCTGGTTGTGCATTGCATTCATTATTGCGCTGCCCGCCATTATTTTTGCCCGCGTGCCGAACGACACGCAAACCAATGCGGTGATTTCACGACGCAAAAGGAGCACCTGATGAAGTTCTGGCGGCCCGGTATCACCGGCAAACTGTTTCTGGCGATTTTCGCCACCTGCATTGTGTTGCTGATCAGCATGCACTGGGCCGTACGCATAAGCTTCGAACGCGGTTTTATCGACTATATTAAGCACGGTAACGAACAGCGGCTGCAAATGCTCAGCGACGCGTTAAGCGAGCAGTACGCGCAGCACGGCAACTGGCGATTCTTACGCAATAACGATCGTTTCGTTTTCCAGATCCTGCGCTCTTTTGAACACGACAACGACGATGATAAACCGGGTCCAGGCATGCCGCCACACGGCTGGCGTACACAGTTTTGGGTTGTCGATCAAAATGCCCACGTACTGGTCGGCCCGCGGGCTCCTGTCCCCCGCGACGGTATGCGCCATCCCATCCGCGTCAACGGTAGCGAAGTGGGTGCTGTGATTGCCTCTCCGGTGGAGCGTTTAACGCGTAATACCGATATCAATTTCGACATGCAGCAAAGACGTTCCAGCTGGCTTATCGTCGCGCTCTCCACGATTCTGGCTGCGCTGGCAACGTTTACGCTGGCGCGCAGCCTGCTGGCCCCGGTTAAACGGTTAGTGGAAGGCACGCACAAACTGGCGGCGGGCGATTTCACCACTCGCGTTACGCCAACCAGTACGGATGAGCTAGGCAAGCTGGCGCAGGACTTCAACCAGCTCGCCAGTACGTTGGAAAAAAACCAGCAGATGCGTCGTGACTTTATGGCCGACATTTCTCACGAACTGCGCACGCCGTTGGCGGTGTTGCGCGGTGAACTGGAGGCCATTCAGGATGGCGTCCGCCAGTTCACGCCCGACTCCGTTGCTTCTTTGCAGGCTGAAGTGGGTACGCTCACCAAACTGGTTGACGACCTTCATCAGCTCTCCATGTCAGATGAAGGCGCGCTGGCCTATCAGAAATCATCGCTGGATCTTATCCCGCTGCTTGAGGTGGCAAGCGGCGCATTTCGTGAACGCTTTGCCAGCCGTGGACTGACGATTCAACTCTCGCTCCCGGACAGCATGACGGTATTTGGCGACAGGGATCGTCTGATGCAGTTGTTCAACAATCTGCTGGAAAACAGCCTGCGCTACACCGACAGCGGCGGCGGGCTGCACATCAGCGCCGAACAACGCGAACGCATGGTGTTATTAACCTTCGCGGATTCCGCTCCCGGCGTAAGTGACGAGCAGTTACAGAAGCTGTTTGAACGATTTTATCGCACCGAAGGCTCGCGTAACCGCGCCAGCGGAGGTTCCGGGCTGGGGCTGGCGATTTGCGTCAATATCGTACAAGCGCATAATGGTCTGATCCGCGCCGCCCATTCGCCTTTTGGTGGGGTTAGCATTACAGTAGAGTTACCGCTGGAACGCGATTTACAGAGAGATGTATGACTGAGTTACCCATTGATGAAAACACGCCGCGTATTCTGATCGTGGAAGACGAACCCAAGCTGGGGCAACTGCTCATCGACTACCTGCGGGCAGCGAGCTACGCTCCTACGCTCATCAGCCACGGCGACCTGGTTCTGCCTTACGTGCGCCAAACACCGCCCGATCTGATCTTGTTGGATCTGATGCTGCCCGGTACCGATGGTCTGACCCTGTGTCGGGAAATCCGCCGCTTCTCAGAAGTCCCCATCATGATGGTAACCGCTAAAATCGAAGAGATTGATCGCCTGCTGGGGCTGGAGATCGGTGCAGATGATTATATTTGTAAACCGTACAGCCCGCGCGAAGTCGTCGCGCGTGTTAAAACGATCCTGCGCCGATGCAAACCGCAGCGCGAACTACAACAAATGGATGCAGAAAGCCCGCTTATCGTCGATGAAGGCCGTTTTCAGGCCTCCTGGCGTGGGAAGATGCTCGATTTAACGCCCGCCGAATTCCGCTTACTTAAAACGTTGTCACATGAGCCGGGAAAAGTATTCTCCCGAGAACAATTACTTAACCATCTCTATGACGATTATCGCGTCGTTACCGACCGCACCATCGACAGCCATATTAAGAACCTGCGACGCAAGCTGGAGTCGCTGGATGCTGAGCAGTCGTTTATCCGCGCGGTCTATGGCGTGGGGTATCGCTGGGAAGCCGACGCCTGCCGAATTGCTTAAACACTCCTGCCCTTCAGGGCCCGCTGCTCCATGGGGCCCTGGTGACTAGCAACTCTCCAAATATCGCTCATACTCTTTCTGACAACACTGTCGTCAATAACTGTTTGATCTAAAACTTTTAATCAAGGAGTTCATATGGCTGGTTGGTTTGAATTAAGTAAAAGTAGCGATGATCAGTACCGCTTTGTTCTTAAAGCTGGGAACGGGGAAATAATCCTTACCAGCGAGCTTTACACTACCAAAGGCGCTGCGGAAAAAGGGATCGCATCTGTCCAGGCTAACAGCCCTCTGGATGAGTGTTATGAGAAAAAAACAGCGGCTAATGGAAAATTACATTTCAACCTGAAAGCTGCAAACCACCAGATTATTGGTAGCAGTCAACTGTATGCGAATGAACAGTCACGCGAGACCGGTATTACTTCGGTTAAGACCAATGGTGTCAGTCAGACGATAAAAGATAAGACCTGATAATTACTCGCTCAGCCGGGTAACGCAACGCTGTCGCCCGGCGTTTTTCTTTACCTGCCTTCCCTGCAGCGCTACAATGCCCGCCCTTAATATGGGGGCCCTCCCCTAACCGCCTCATTGAGTGAGGCGAGTCTGACCTGTCATCAGAACGAGAAAATTATGTTTAAACCGGAACTCCTTTCCCCGGCGGGAACGCTGAAAAACATGCGTTACGCTTTCGCCTATGGCGCAGACGCTGTGTATGCGGGCCAACCGCGTTACTCACTGCGCGTACGCAACAACGAATTCAACCACGAAAACCTGCAGCTCGGTATTAATGAAGCCCATGAACTGGGTAAAAAATTCTATGTGGTGGTTAACATTGCCCCACATAATGCCAAGCTGAAGACCTTCATTCGTGATCTGAAACCGGTGGTGGAAATGGGGCCGGATGCACTGATCATGTCAGACCCTGGTCTGATTATGCTGGTGCGCGAAAACTTCCCTGACATGGACATTCACCTTTCGGTACAGGCTAACGCCGTAAACTGGGCGACGGTGAAGTTCTGGAAGCAGATGGGGCTGACCCGCGTGATCCTCTCCCGTGAGCTGTCGCTGGAAGAGATTGAAGAGATCCGCACCCAGGTGCCGGATATGGAGCTTGAGATCTTCGTTCACGGCGCGCTGTGCATGGCCTACTCCGGCCGTTGCCTGCTCTCTGGCTACATCAACAAGCGTGACCCAAACCAGGGTACCTGTACCAATGCCTGCCGCTGGGAATACAACGTGCAGGAAGGGAAAGAAGATGTAGTGGGCAATATCGTGCATAAGTACGAGCCTATCCCGGTACAAAACGTCGAACCCACGCTGGGTATTGGCGCACCAACAGACAAAGTCTTTATGATTGAGGAAGCCCAGCGCCCGGGTGAGTACATGACCGCATTCGAAGACGAACACGGCACTTACATCATGAACTCGAAGGATTTGCGTGCCATTGCCCACGTTGAGCGCCTGACGCAGATGGGCGTGCATTCCCTGAAGATCGAAGGCCGCACCAAGTCGTACTATTACTGTGCACGTACCGCGCAGGTCTATCGTAAAGCCATTGATGATGCCGCAGCCGGTAAACCGTTCGACCCGCAACTGCTGGAAACGCTGGAAGGCCTGGCGCATCGTGGTTACACCGAAGGGTTCCTGCGCCGCCATACACATGACGACTATCAAAACTACGAATACGGCTTCTCTGTTTCCGAGCGTCAGCAGTTTGTCGGCGAATTCACCGGCGAACGTAAAGGTGAACTGGCGGCCGTGCAGGTAAAAAACAAATTCACCGTCGGCGACAGCCTGGAGCTGATGACCCCACAGGGCAACATCAACTTTACTCTCGAGCAGATGGAAAACGCGAAAGGCGAAGCCATGCCAGTTGCGCCGGGCGATGGTTACACCGTGTGGATGCCTGTACCAGAGGATATCGATCTGAATTATGCATTGTTAATGCGTAATTTTGCCAGCGAGTCCACACGAAACCCGCATGCTAAGTAGTTAATTACGGTTATTTTTCAGCGTTCGGAAGATTCTTAGAAATCGATCACATACCGTTTCGTTCATTAAGGGTATTATCCCCTCCGCTGAAAAACATAACCCATAAATGCTAGCTGTACCAGGAACCACCTCCTTAGCCTGCGTAATCTCCCTTACGCAGGCTTATTTTTTGCCTGCCATTTAAACTCTCCGAATCTCCCCAATTCAAATCTTTACTTTCAGGCGAAAAAAAACCGGGCATTACGCCCGGCTCATTAGGTGATTAAAGATTAATGTGCTGCTTCTGGCTTGTGCTTTTGTGCACTCTGGAAACCATAGGTCAGCTCATTTTTCTCTTTATCCAGCGCAACGGTCACCTGACCGCCATCCACAAGCGAACCGAACAGAAGTTCGTTAGCCAATGGTTTTTTCAGGTTATCCTGGACAACACGCGTCATTGGGCGTGCGCCCATTGCGCGGTCATAGCCTTTCTCTGCCAGCCAGTCACGTGCTTCCTGACTCACTTCAAGAGAGACACCTTTCTGATCCAGCTGAACCTGAAGCTCGACGATAAACTTATCAACAACCTGATGAATCACCTCGGTAGAGAGATGATCGAACCAGATAATGTTGTCGAGACGGTTACGGAATTCCGGCGTAAACACTTTTTTGATTTCGCCCATCGCATCAGTACTGTTGTCCTGATGAATCAACCCAATCGATTTACGCTCAGTTTCACGTACACCAGCGTTGGTGGTCATGACCAGCACCACGTTGCGGAAATCCGCTTTACGCCCGTTATTGTCGGTCAGCGTGCCGTTATCCATCACCTGCAGCAACAGGTTAAAGACATCCGGGTGCGCTTTTTCGATTTCATCCAGCAGCAGTACCGCATGCGGATGCTTAATAACAGCATCAGTCAGCAAACCGCCCTGGTCAAAACCGACATATCCTGGAGGCGCACCAATCAGACGGCTGACCGTGTGGCGTTCCATATACTCGGACATATCAAAACGCAGCAGTTCAATGCCGAGGGCTTTGGAGAGCTGCACCGTGACTTCGGTCTTACCGACGCCAGTTGGTCCGGCAAACAGGAACGAACCGACCGGCTTATGCTCGTGTCCCAGCCCGGCACGGCTCATTTTGATCGCTTCAGTCAGCGCCTCAATGGCTTTATCCTGTCCGAATACCAGCATTTTCAGACGGTTGCCCAAGTTTTTCAGCGTGTCGCGATCGCTCTGCGATACGCTCTTCTCCGGGATCCGCGCAATGCGGGCCACCACGGACTCAATATCCGCCACGTTGACGGTTTTCTTGCGCTTACTGACCGGCATCAGACGCGCACGCGCGCCCGCCTCATCAATCACGTCAATCGCTTTATCCGGCAGATGACGATCGTTAATGTATTTCACCGCCAGTTCGACCGCTGCACGCACCGCTTTGGCGGTATAGCGGACGTCATGGTGCGCTTCGTATTTCGGCTTCAGACCATTGATTATCTGCACGGTCTCTTCTACCGATGGTTCAGTGACATCGATTTTCTGGAAACGGCGCGCTAACGCACGGTCCTTTTCAAAGATATTGCTGAATTCCTGATAGGTTGTGGAGCCTATAACACGGATCTTACCGCTGGAGAGCAACGGCTTGATCAGGTTAGCCGCATCCACCTGGCCGCCCGATGCCGCACCCGCACCGATAATGGTGTGGATCTCATCGATAAACAGAATGCTGTTAGTATCCTGTTCCAGCTGTTTCAGCAGCGCCTTAAAGCGTTTTTCAAAATCACCGCGATATTTGGTGCCTGCCAGCAGCGAGCCGATATCCAGGGAGTAAAGGGTGCAATCAGCCATGATTTCAGGCACATCACCCTGGACGATACGCCAGGCGAGGCCTTCGGCAATGGCGGTTTTACCGACACCAGACTCTCCCACCAACAGCGGGTTGTTTTTTCTGCGACGGCACAGTACCTGAATGGCGCGCTCCAGCTCTTTGTCCCGGCCAATGAGCGGATCAATTCCGCCCACTCGGGCAAGCTGGTTAAGGTTAGTCGTGAAGTTCTCCATACGGTCCTCCCCGCCAGCTTGCTCTTCGTTATTTGGCTGATTCCCAGAGTCAGAAGACTGGCTGGGTTCATCTTTACGCGTGCCATGAGAGATAAAATTCACCACATCAAGACGACTTACTTCATGCTTACGCAGCAGATAAGCCGCCTGAGATTCCTGCTCGCTGAAGATAGCAACCAGCACATTTGCGCCGGTAACTTCATTGCGTCCGGAGGACTGAACATGAAAGACCGCACGTTGCAGTACACGCTGAAAACTCAACGTCGGCTGCGTGTCGCGCTCTTCCTCACTGGCAGGCAATACAGGTGTGGTCTGTTCAATGAAGGCTTCGAGTTCCTGACGGAGCGCCACCAGATCCACAGAACACGCTTCCAGCGCTTCGCGGGCCGACGGGTTACTGAGCAACGCCAGTAACAAGTGCTCGACGGTCATAAACTCATGTCGGTGCTCGCGCGCTCTGGCGAAAGCCATGTTTAAACTGAGTTCCAGTTCTTGATTGAGCATAGGCACCTCCCCCAATGTTTATGCCTGCATTCAGGCTTTTTCCAGCGTACACAGCAACGGATGCTCGTTCTCCCTCGCATATTTGTTCACCATCGCTACTTTGGTTTCAGCCACTTCGGCAGTAAACACGCCGCAAATCGCTTTGCCTTGATAGTGAACTGCAAGCATCAGTTGCGTTGCACGTTCTACATCATAAGAAAAGAATTTTTGTAACACGTCAATAACAAACTCCATCGGAGTGTAATCATCATTGACTAATATCACTTTATACATAGATGGCGGTTTTAGCGCGTCGCGCAATTTGTCTTCCGCCAGCAGATCGAAATCCAGCCAGTCGTTCGTCTTACCCATTGTCAGTCGTCATCTTCAGTTACGGTTTCCGGCAGAAAATCTTGCCGCTGACAAGCAGCCTATGCGCACAATCAATCTACCTCAAGTATTAGATAACTATCATCTATTAGTGCCATCCGCGACATCTGTCACATAACCGACAATAGCGTTAACTGCTTCAAATTTTGATGCATTTTTACCCTATTCTGTCTGCCTGGCGCTTGACGCCCCGCCTGATTTCTCTAAATTGTAGTTTCGAGAGTTGGCGAGGTTTTGAACAGCCCCCACTCCGCCACCGGTTCATTCCATCTTACTTATATAAGATTTACGAAGGATGTCGAAGTATGGAAACGGGTACTGTTAAGTGGTTCAACAACGCCAAAGGGTTTGGTTTCATTTGCCCCGAAGGCGGCGGCGAAGATATTTTCGCCCATTATTCCACCATTCAGATGGATGGTTACAGAACGCTAAAAGCCGGACAGTCTGTCCAGTTTGATGTCCACCAGGGGCCAAAAGGCAATCATGCCAGTGTCATCGTGCCTGTCATTGAAGCAGAAGCTGTCGCATAGCTCTTCTGTCTCATTGTGTACATCCCGCAGTCAAAATGCCAGCCTTTGCGGCTGGCATTTTTATCTCTGTGGTATTATTCCCGCGCCAGAGCATCTACTGGATCCAGACGTGCCGCATTCCGCGCCGGTAGCCAGCCAAACAACACCCCTGTTGCAGTCGAACACAGGAACGCCGTCAACAGCGCGACGGGTGAGAATCCAATTTCCCAGCCCGGCAGGAATAGCTGAAGTGTAAAGGCGATCAGCATCGACAGGCTAATGCCCAACGCGCCGCCAACCAGACACACTAACACCGCTTCAATTAAGAACTGTTGCAGCACATCACTGGCACGCGCGCCTACCGCCATACGAATGCCAATCTCACGCGTTCGTTCGGTTACCGAAACCAGCATAATATTCATCACGCCAATCCCACCAACCACCAGCGAAATCACCGCCACCAGCGTCAGGAAGAGTTGTAATGTACGTGTGGTCTTTTCAGCGGTTTTCAAGACACCGTCCATATTCCAGGTGAAGAAATCCTTCTTACCGTGTCGCAACGTCAACAGTCGGGTCAGTTGCTGTTCGGCCTGGGCACTGTCAAAACCATCCTTTACTCGCACGGTGATCGAGTTCAGCCACGACTGCCCCATAATTCGTCCGGACATGGTGCTGTAGGGCAGCCAGACCCGCAGGATCTTGCTACTGCCGAACATCGACTGTTTCTCTTCTGCAACGCCAATTACCGTGGCCGGCATATTTCCCACCAGCACGACTTCGCCGACAACTTTCGCTTTATTGGGGAACAACTGGCGCCGGGTATTACTGTCGAGCACCACCACCTGAGCGCGCCCCGCCAGTTGCTCGGCGTTAAAGGTGGTCCCTTCGCTAAATGTCATGCCATAGACGTTGAAATAGTCGCCGCTAACGCCGTTAGCACTGGCAGCAACGTCGATATTGCCATAGCGTAACCGCAGGTTCTTCGACACTGCAGGTGTTACCGAACTGACCCAGGGCTGCTTCTGTAGCGCCGTCAAATCGTCATACTTCAATGCCTGTTGATATTGCGGATCGTCGTCGCCGAAATCTTTGCCAGGATAGATATCAATGGTGTTAGTACCAATAGCGCGAATATCTGCCAGTACCAGTTGTTTAGCCGCATCGCCTACCACCACGATCGACACCACAGAAGCAATACCGATGATGATCCCAAGCATGGTGAGTAGCGTTCGCATCTTATTCGCAGCCATTGCCAGCCAGGCCATGGTAAGCGCTTCACGAAATCCGCTGACAAACTGGCTCCAGCCGGATGCCGTTTTCACCGTTGGCTCCGCGATATCGCGTCCACCAGAGGGTTTCTGTGGCGGCGGATTGCGCACAATCTCGCCGTCACGAATTTCAATGACCCGCTCGGCCTGTGCGGCAACCTGCGGGTCGTGCGTGACGATAATTACCGTGTGTCCGCGATCGCGCAGCTGATGCAAAATCGCCATCACCTCTTCGCCGGAATGGCTATCCAGTGCACCGGTGGGTTCGTCGGCAAGAATAACCTGTCCCCCGTTCATCAGTGCACGTGCGATACTGACCCGCTGCTGCTGACCACCGGAAAGTTGAGAAGGTTGATAATCAACCCTGTCGCCCAGACCCAGCCGCTGGAGTAATTCCTGCGCACGCGCCAGGCGCTGCTTACGCTCGGTGCCAGCGTAGACCGCAGGCACCTCGACATTTTGCGCCGCGGTTAAATGTGACAGCAAATGATAGCGCTGGAAGATAAAGCCGAAATGCTCACGGCGCAGCTGTGCCAGCGCATCGCTATCCAGCGTGGAGACATCCCGTCCGGCAACCCGATACGTACCGCTGGTAGGTTTGTCCAGACAGCCGAGAATGTTCATCAGCGTCGATTTACCCGAACCCGACGCCCCGACAATCGCCACCATTTCCCCGGCCTGAATGCTCAAGGATACGTCCTTCAACACCTCAACCTGGCCTTCACCTGAGGGATAGCTGCGGCGGATATGGCTCAGTTCAAGCAATGCTGTCATTTTGCAGCTCCAGCGTTGCCCTCGCCTGTAATGACTTCATCACCCTCTTCCAGCCCTTTCACGATCTCCACATCGGTGTCATTCCGCGCGCCGATAACCACTTCACGTTCGCGGGTTTCGCCGTTACGCAGTAGCCTGACGTTATAGCGGTTGTTACCAATAGGATCGCCCAGTGCCGACAGCGGGATCGTCAGAACATTTTTGACATCAGTGAGCTGGATATGGACCTGCGCGGTCATATCCAGACGCAGGATCCCTTTCGGATTGGGAACTTCGAAGCGGGCATAGTAGAAAATCGCATCATTCACTTTCTCTGGCGTCGGAAGAACATCTTTCAGCGTGCCTTCGTAGCGTGTCTGCGGATCGCCCAGTACGGTAAACCAGGCTTTTTGCCCAGGTTGCAGGTGAATTACATCAGCCTCAGAAACCTGCGCTTTTACCAGCATGGTGCTCATATCCGCCAGCGTCAGAATATTAGGTGCCTGCTGAGCGGCAATAACGGTTTGCCCTTGTAGGGTAGTAATTTGCGTTACTTCGCCTGCCATTGGCGCGACAATGCGGGTGTAATCAAGGTTGGTTTTTGCCGTATCGAGAGAAGCCTGATTACGTTTAATTTGCGCGTCAATTGCGCCAATTTGCGCCTGTTTGACCGCCATTTCGGTGGCCGCCGTGTCGAGATCCTGCTGTGAAACGGCCTGGGTTTTTGCCAGCTGTTGCTGACGGGAAAGCGTCACCCGCGCCAGTTTCCACTCAGCTTCTGCCTGTAAACGCTGGGCGCGCAATTCCATTAGCGTCGCTTCAACCTCTTTGATTTGGTTTTGCGCCTGTTCAGGATCGATTACGCCGAGCAACTGATCTTTTTTGACTTTATCGCCAATCGCGACCGACAGCGTTTTTAACTGCCCGCTGACCTGCGCCCCGACGTCAACTTTACGCAGCGCATCCAGTTTACCGGTAGCCAGCACGCTTTGCTGCAGATCGCCCGGACGAACAATTAATGTTTGATACTGAGGTAAAGGCGCATTAAGCGTTCGCCAAAGTGCAATTACCGCCACAATAAGGATGATGGCGAACAGAAAATAGCGTTTTTTGATTTTTCCCTTGAGCTTCATAAATGTCCCAATTCCCCCAATACGTCCACCAGAGTGGAGTGCTAAACATCAACGTTAAATAAATCGCCGTTGAAAAGCGCAAGAATAACAGAGTTATTGATGAATGGTTAAGATCCGCTGTGCTGAAATTAGTACCAGGGTATCAATCGGATTTATATTATGAGTCAACTAACTGAAAGCACTTTTCTTTCCACCAAACCCGTCACCAGCTTTGGTCTTTTTTACAGCCTGAGCAGCGGTCATTTACGTCCCGCACATTGCTGGGATAAGCGGAGCTTTCGTCGTAAGTTTATCTGGCGCTCACTCTTGATACCTCGCCTCACCCAGGAATGGATGACAGAACTGTCCCAATGGCCGGATCTTGAAAACCTGCTATCCCACCAACCCCGATTGCCGGTGCGTTTGCATCGTCCTTACCTTGCCGCAAACTTCACCCGTAAAATGCGTTTAGACGCGGTGCGTTTTCATTATAATGTTATCCGCCATGCATTTTTACCCGCAGAATTTAACGCCTTATTAAGCAATGACGGCTTACAACTGGCGCAAATTGAAGGCAAAGATGGCGATATATTTACCGTAACCATGATGATGTTCCCGGTGCTGGATAAAGAGGGAGAGAGCACTATTCAGGTGCAAAATGGCGACGGCGACGTACTGACTAAAATGACGTTTACGTTCTGCGAATATAATGGCAAAAGTACATTATTTATTGGCGGTGTGCAGGGCAATGCGCAACTTCCTCACGAAGCAATCCAAAAAGCGACCAAGTCTTGTCACGGGATATTCCCAAAACGTATTGTAATGGAAGCCATTTGCCGGTTAGCAGAGCGATTGAATATCGATAATGTTATGGCAGTCAGCAATGAACAGCATATCTTTCGCAGCCAACGCTACCACGATAAAAATAAGGTAATTCATTCCGACTACAACGCATTTTGGGAATCGGTTGGCGGCGAGTGCGACAGACACGGGTACTATCATATTCCGCGCACGCTGGCGCGAAAAAGCGAGGCGGATATTGCCAGCAAAAAACGCGCAGAATACCGCCGCCGCTATCAGCTACTGGACAGCATCCATTCGCAGCTGTCGTCGATGTTTCACCACTAATCCGCTCTGCCGCGTGCCAGCCACAGCACGCGGGAAAACATTTTTCGCAGCAGCGTTGGCACTGCGTCAACGCCGCGCCGCCCGGCTTCCATCGCTACCTCAATGGCTAAATCCGGTTTTGACGAACGATGTATCGCCTTGGAGATAATTTTGCGCATATTCATGGGCACGTTCTCCGGGATTTGCGCCACCCGGTGAAAGACGTCAGCAAACCCCTGGCGATACATAAAGTGTTCCATATCCAGCGCGGGGAGCATGGTCAAATGCTCACGCTCTTCCTCTCTGTCGTCATTCAATAAGCTACGTACCGTGGCCGCATACTTTTTCCCGGCTTCATCACCATCGACCAGCACATGCCACTCGATACCCATCCGGCGGGCGAATTTAACCAGCGGCTTAAGGCCGGACTGGGCGAATTCAATAACTTTAATCCCTTCTGCATCAAAGTGATGTCCGCACTGACGGGCCAGTTCGTTAATAACCCAGGTTTCCGTTTCGCCTTCTACCAGCAACCAGCAGCGGGCAAACAACGATGACGCACGATTAAAACGAATATGAAATGCGATTCGCCGACCATCTTCTGCACTGATCCCACCCGGCCCCAGCCGCCAGGCGGCGACGCGGGATGATTCACGAACCAGACGAACAACATGTTCCACGGGCGTAAGGGACAACAGCTCACCGGAATTGGTTGTCGCCACTCGCTGCAGAGGCAGTAAATTCAACAAGTGCCAGGCCACCGACAGCATGATGGGATGTAAACGCGTTTCCGGATCTTCCACCAGCAATAAAGGTCGGGCGTCTTTATCCAGCCTCAGCGTGCCTTTGGCCTGCAACAGGGTCGAAAACAGGCCCAACAGAATAACCCGGTGCGTACGTCCGCCGGGTTTATCAATCATGCGGTTAATAATGTCCAGATAGCGCCAGCTCCGTTGTTCGTTATTGGAGCGACGGCGCATCAGACGGTAGCGGGACTGGCCAGCCCCTTGCTCGGAAAAATAGTGCTCCAACAACTGCACCATGGCCGATAACCCCTGGCGGATCTGTCCGTCGGTCAGGTTTTGCGGTCGGGTAGCCAGCTCACGCGCCAGAAAATCCAGTTGGCGGGCGGTGACTTCGACGTCCGCCGAATCCGGCACGGTACCGTTGCGGATCCGGCGCATAAATCGCGCGTCGCGCAGACGCAGTACCGGCATCAGGCGCACAAGATGCCGCGCCTGATCGTTAATGTCATCGAGAGGTAATGGATGGCCGTCGCCGTCAAGAAAACTGCGCAAGGTCAGAACGCTACCGTCATCCGCACACTCGCCTTCCAGACGATAAAAAATGCGGTGATAGCCATCCTGGCACGGCGTCCAGCTGGCTTCCAGAGGGCGATAGCGACGTACCCGGTGACGCCCCGGCTGGGATTCACGAAACGTCAGGATAATGTGCAGGTGGTGTTCCCGGCCCTGTATGTCGCCCGGCGGGAACCAGAAATCCTCGCGGACAAAATGATACAAGTCTGGCTCCGGCGACAGCAGCAGGGTTAAGGCATCCAGCAGACTGGATTTACCCCACGCGTTCTCCCCAATCAGCACGTTGCTCTGCTCCAGCATCAACGACAGACGGTTAATACCACGAAATCCAACAATCTCAACGCGTTCGAGAATCATATAGCCTCCGGAAATGCTAACTTTTTCCTTCAAGTTATCAGGAGTATAACGGCAAGCGGGGGCTCAGGACACCCGATATCAATCTGGCGCGAATCGCAAAAGCAAAAAAAATAAGAATATTCTTCTTATGTTTTCTCCTGAATATAATTTCAGAACTTAATCATCGTCCTTTCGCTAATTGGACTATGCTTCATTCACCCAAGATTCAAAAAGGAATCGCAACATATTGCCTTAAATCAAATTTTTTCATCAATTTAACTGGCGAAGGGATGATATTTTTTTCTAAAATACCCGCTCTTTCATCATCGTCCCTTTTAGCGATGAATTACCGGGCAAGGAATACGAACCCGGAACTTTTAATTGAGGTGGTTATGTTCAGGAAATTAGCAGCTGAATTCTTCGGTACGTTTTGGCTCGTTTTTGGTGGGTGCGGTAGTGCAGTGCTGGCAGCCGCATTCCCGGAATTGGGAATTGGATTTGCCGGTGTCGCGCTGGCATTCGGCCTGACCGTATTAACCATGGCATTCGCCGTGGGTCATATTTCAGGTGGGCATTTTAACCCGGCGGTAACCTTCGGTTTATGGGCTGGCGGTCGTTTCCCGGCAAAAGATGTTATTGGTTACGTTATTGCTCAGGTTGTAGGCGGTATTGTTGCAGCAGCGGCACTGTATCTTATTGCCAGCGGTAAAGCGGGTTTTGATGCAACGGCCAGTGGTTTTGCATCAAACGGCTTTGGTGAACATTCACCAGGCGGTTATTCCATGCTTTCTGCCGTCGTCATTGAAATTATTCTGACCGCAGGCTTCTTATTAGTGATCCACGGTGCGACCGATAAACATGCTCCGGCAGGTTTTGCACCTATCGCAATTGGTCTGGCGTTAACTCTGATCCACTTGATCAGTATTCCAGTCACCAACACCTCCGTAAACCCGGCACGTAGTACCGCAGTAGCCATTTTCCAGGGCGGCTGGGCATTGCAACAATTGTGGTTCTTCTGGGTTATGCCGATTATCGGTGGGGTACTCGGCGGCCTTATTTACCGCACTCTGCTGGAAAAACGCGATTAATCGCTAACAAAAAAGGCCTGGCGCAAGTCAGGTCTTTTTTATCCTCTCTATATTTCCTTTTATTTGCAACTTTACTCCCCTCTTTGCTTTGAGTAGTGTGTGCTAGCGCATTTCGTCTTACTTCTCAGCAAGGATCTGGTTTTCATGTTTTCAGGGCTGTTAATCATTCTGGTTCCCCTTATTGTGGGCTACCTTATTCCGCTCCGGCACAGGACTGCATTACAACTTATCAATCGCCTGTTGAGCTGGATCGTCTACCTTATTCTCTTTTTTATGGGTATTAGCCTGGCGTTTCTGGATAATCTCGCCAGCAACCTGTTAGCTATTCTTCATTATTCTGCAGTCAGCGTGACGGTCATTATACTGTGTAATATTGCGGCGCTGTTCTGGCTGGAGCGTTCGCTGCCCTGGAGACACAACCACAAGCAAGAAAAGCTCCCCTCGCGAATTGCAATGGCGCTTGAGTCGCTCCAGCTTTGCGGCGTCGTCGTCATCGGTTTCCTGCTCGGCCTCACTGGGCTTTCCATTCTGCAGCATGCCACCGAAGCCAGCGAATATACGTTAATCTTTTTACTGTTCCTGGTGGGGATCCAACTGCGCAACAGCGGTATGACCTTAAAGCAAATTGTGCTAAACCGTCGGGGGATGATCGTGGCCGTCGTCGTCGTCGCCAGTTCGATGCTGGCGGGGGTTATCAATGCATTGATCCTCGGTCTGCCGCTGAAAACCGCGCTGGCGATGGCATCAGGTTTTGGCTGGTATTCCCTGTCCGGTATTCTGTTGACCGAATCGTTCGGACCCGTAATTGGTAGTGCCGCCTTCTTTAACGACCTGGCCCGTGAACTGATCGCCATTATGTTGATTCCAGGAATGGTGGGCCGCAGCCGCTCTACCGCACTGGGATTATGCGGCGCGACATCAATGGATTTCACCCTGCCCGTTTTACAACGCAGCGGCGGCCTGGAAATGGTCCCGGCAGCCATCGTCCACGGCTTTATTTTGAGTCTGTTAGTGCCTCTGCTGATGGCGTTTTTCTCCGCCTGACGCCCGGGCAAATACCTCTCTGGCGGTAGTCAGCTACCGCCAAAATTGCGCTAAATCAATATCCCTGCAAGTAGTTGCAGAAATCCCTTTTATCCCTACGCGCACAGGCATAATCTTAAACATGTATATTAAATATAACTTTAAAAGGTGTGACCATGTTTTGTGTGCAATGTGAACAAACCATCCGTACTCCGGCAGGAAACGGCTGCTCTTACGCGCAGGGTATGTGCGGTAAAACGGCTGAAACCTCCGATTTGCAGGATCTGCTGATTGCTTCCCTACAAGGTCTGTCTGCATGGGCTGTTAAAGCACGTGAATACGGCATCATCGACCATGAGGTTGATAACTTTGCGCCGCGTGCGTTCTTCTCCACGCTGACTAACGTAAACTTCGATTCCCCGCGTATTGTTGGCTATGCCCGTGAAGCTATCGCCATGCGCGACGCCCTGAAAGCACAATGCCTGAACATCGACGCGAACGCAGCTGTCACCAACCCGATGGCCGATCTGCAACTGGTCAGCGACGATCTAGGCGACCTGCAACGTCAGGCCGCTGAATTCACCCCGAATAAAGACAAAGCGACCATCGGCGATAATATCCTCGGCCTGCGTCTGCTGTGTCTGTACGGCCTGAAAGGTGCGGCAGCTTACATGGAGCACGCCCACGTTCTTGGTCAGTACGACAACGATATCTATGCTCAGTACCACAAAATCATGGCGTGGCTGGGTACCTGGCCTTCCGATATGAACGCTCTGCTGGAGTGTTCAATGGAAATCGGCCAGATGAACTTCAAAGTGATGAGCATTCTGGACGCCGGTGAAACCACTAAATACGGTCACCCGACCCCGACTCAGGTCAACGTAAAAGCAACCGAAGGTAAGTGCATCCTGATCTCCGGTCACGACCTGAAAGATCTCTACAACCTGCTTGAGCAGACTGAAGGCACCGGTGTTAACGTTTATACCCACGGCGAAATGCTGCCAGCACACGGCTATCCGGAACTGCGTAAGTTCAAACACCTAATCGGTAACTACGGCAGCGGCTGGCAGAACCAGCAGGTTGAATTCGCCCGCTTCCCTGGCCCAATCGTGATGACCTCTAACTGCATCATCGACCCAACCGTTGGCGCCTACGACGACCGTATCTGGACCCGTAGCATCGTCGGCTGGCCGGGCGTGAGCCACCTTGAAGGTGACGATTTCGGTCCGGTTATCGCACAGGCGCAGCAGATGGCTGGCTTCCCGTACAGTGAAATTCCGCACCTGATCACCGTAGGTTTCGGTCGTCAGACCCTGCTGGGCGCTGCTGATACCCTGATCGACCTGGTGAGCCGTGAAAAACTGCGTCACATCTTCCTGGTTGGCGGTTGTGACGGCGCACGTGGTGAACGTAACTACTTCACCGACTTCGCCACCAGCGTGCCGGATGACTGCCTGATCTTGACCCTTGCTTGCGGTAAATACCGTTTCAACAAACTGGAATTCGGCGATATCGAAGGTCTGCCGCGTCTGGTCGATGCCGGTCAGTGTAACGATGCCTACTCTGCCATTATCCTGGCGGTAACCCTGGCTGAGAAACTGGGCTGTGGCGTGAACGATCTGCCGCTGTCTCTGGTACTCTCCTGGTTCGAACAGAAAGCGATTGTTATTCTGCTGACCCTGCTGTCTCTGGGCGTGAAAAACATCGTAACTGGCCCGACTGCGCCTGGTTTCTTCACACCGGATCTGCTGGCAGTTCTCAACGAGAAATTTGGTCTGCGTTCCGTGACCACCGTTGAAGAAGACATGAAGCAACTGCTGAGCGCGTAAGGAGTAAAGAATGACAATGCCAACTCATCAGTGCCCATGGCGGATGCAGGTTCACCACATCCATCAGGAAACGCCGGATGTATGGACAATTTCGTTGCTGTGCCACGATTATTATCCTTACCGCGCCGGGCAGTATGCACTGGTCAGCGTACGTAATTCAGCGGATACGCTGCGTGCTTACACCATTTCCTCAACGCCGGGCGTTAGCGAGTACATTACGTTGACCATCCGCCGGATTGACGATGGTGCAGGTTCACAGTGGCTAACCCGCGACGTGAAGCGCGGCGACTATATCTGGCTGTCCGATGCCATGGGTGAGTTCACCTGTGAAGATAAAGCGGAAGACAAGTTCCTGATGCTGGCCGCAGGCTGTGGTGTTACGCCAATCATGTCAATGCGTCGCTGGTTGGCAAAGTACCGCCCGCAAGCGGATGTACAGGTAATCTTTAACGTTCGCTCGCCGCAAGATGTCATTTTTGCCGACGAGTGGCGTGAATATCCGGTGACATTAGTTGCTGAAAACAATGCCACCGAAGGTTTTGTTTCTGGCCGACTGACTACCGAACTGCTGAAAAGCGTACCGGATCTGACCTCGCGTACAGTGATGACCTGTGGCCCGGCACCGTATATGGATCTGGTCGAGAAAGAAGTCAAAGCACTGGGTGTGACGCGCTTCTTTAAAGAGCAGTTCTTCACACCTGTTGCCGAAGCCGCCACCAGTGGTCTGAAGTTTACCAAGCTACAGCCGGCGAAAGAGTTCTATGCGCCGGTGGGCAGTACGCTGCTGGAAGCGCTGGAAAGCAACAAGGTTCCGGTTGTCGCCGCATGCCGTGCAGGCGTTTGCGGCTGCTGCAAAACCAAAGTGGTTGACGGTAACTACACGGTCAGCAGCACCATGACGCTGACCGACGCAGAAATCGCTGAAGGTTATGTGCTGGCCTGTTCCTGCCATCCGCAGGGTGATTTAGTGCTGGCGTAATTGGCCGGTATCTGATGTGCAAAAGGCTGCCTGGCTGTACCGGGTGGCCTTTTTTTATGCTCTCAGGCGCTGCAAAATTCTGATATTTTCACTCTCCCCGGCAAAATACCTCCTTCCCCCGTAAATTATCGACCACACTTACCCTTCGCAGATTAAGCATAATCCCCGACTACCACGTCGAACTTTCTACAAGGATCCCCATGAAAAAAGTGGCCATTGTCGGCGTCGGTCCCACCGGGATTTATACGTTTCATGCCCTGGTTGAGCGCGGTGAACCGCTGGAAATAGAGCTTTATGAGCAAGCTGAAGAGGCGGGCGTTGGCATGCCTTATAACAGCGACAACAACGCAGACTTCATGCTGGCAAATATAGCCAGCATAGAGATCCCACCGATTTATATCAGTTATCTGACGTGGCTACAGAATCAAAGTGATGACTATCTGGCGCAGTTTCGGATTGAACGTAATTCTTTGCATGAACGGCAATTTTTGCCCCGCGTGATCCTCGGTGACTATTATCGCGATCGTTTATTCGCTATCGTCGAGAAAGCGCGAGGCTCAGGCTTCACGATTAGCATAAACGAATCAAGCGAAGTCACCGACCTGCGCGCAAACCCGAATGGGGTCTCTCTGTGGATCAATCATGCTTCACAGCCTGTCGAGGTGGACTTCGCCGCTATCGCCACCGGTCATCTGTGGCCTGAAACGGATGTACAGACACGGAAGTTTTTCCCCAGCCCGTGGACCGGTCTGATGGACGTCCAGATTAGCGCTTGCCGGGTAGGAATTCTCGGCACCTCGCTCAGCGCGATTGACGCAGCGATGGCCGTGGCCTGCCAACACGGTGCCTTCACCACCGGGGCTGATAACGCACTCCAGTTTATCTGTAAATCCGACAGCCAAAGCCTGAAGCTGACCCTAATGTCGCGCAGCGGTGTGCTGCCTGAAGCGGATTTTTACTGCCCTCTGCCCTATGAATCGTTGAATATAGCAACGCCTGAAGCAATTGAAGACGTCATTGTCCATGGGCAAAAAGGATTACTGGACCGCATTTTCCGGATTATTGTGCAACAACTGCAAGATGCAGCTCCGCAATGGAGCCAAGAGATAGCACTTGAGACGCTCAACGCCGATACATTCCCCGAGGCCTACTTTGCCGACAGGCTTGAGCACGATCCTTTTGAATGGGCGAAGCGCAACCTGATTGAAGTTGAACGCAACAAACAGGAACAGCGTACCGTCGCGTGGCGCTATACCCTGCTGCGGCTACACGAGGTAATCGAAGAGATCGTCCCACATCTTGATCCGCCTGATGAAAAGCGCTTTAAGCAAGGACTGGCGCGCGCGTTTATCGATAATTATGCGGCAATCCCGTCTGAATCAGTCCGCCGACTGCTGGCGCTGCACGACGCCGGGCTGATTGAGATCCTCACACTTGGTGCGGATTATGAGCGTACGAATGAGCAAGAGATGACGGTAATTTACCACCACGGTCGACGCAGTGAATTCGATGTGTTTATTGACGCCCGAGGGCAACGGGCATTGCAGAGCAAAGATATCCCTTTCCCAACGCTACGCGATCAACTGCTGACCTGTGGCGATGAGATCCCGGACATCGGCGAAGATTACACCCTGCAAGCGCCGGAAAACGCCCGCAATCGCATCGCTTTTGGCGGGCTGCCGTGGTTGATGCACGATCGTCCGTTTATTCAGGGACTGGTTGTCAGTGCTGAAATAGGCGCCGCGATGGCAAGGGCATTGACGCAGCGAGCGCTGAGACGTCGGCACAAACTATGGAACAGTGATGACATATAGATTAGCGACAGATTGAACGACGAGGCGGGCAAACCGTTAGCGCACCCCCGCCTCGGTATTGACTCTCAAATGGTAACTATCGCCAGGCAGAATTTCCTGCAACGGAGTAACGCCCCGCCCCCAAAAACGCCACGGCCAGCGCGCCGATGAAGAAATACACCAGACTTTCAATCGCCCATGCACCGGTTTTATCCAGTGTCCAGGTTTCGCCCATCCCGACCATCAGCCATGCCACAACCATCGTAAACGCCAGCCCCAACGCCGCCGGACGCGTCAGGATGCCTAGAATAATCAGACACGGCGCTACAACCTCTCCCAGCAGAACGCCGTACGCAATAAAGCCCGGGAAACCTTTCGCTATCAACATGCCGCTGATGCCATCAATACCAGCAAACAGTTTATGCAGCCCATGAAACAGCATCAGCCCACCGACGGCAAGGCGTAACAAAAACTTGCCAAAATCTTCGTGAGTCAGTACTCGGTTAACTGAATTTAATAGTTTTATAACCATTTGAATTTATTCCTTGTTTCACCATGTCCAATAACAAACTACGCTTAATACAGGTTAAATGAAACCTGCCGGAAATAAGGGGGAAATGAGAAGCATAACGATTATCTTCATCTAAACTTGTAACCGGTATCACATTAGAGGAGAAGGAAAACCATGAAACAAACGGTTGCTGCTTTTATTGCTAAAACACTCGAACAGGCTGGCGTAAAACGCATTTGGGGTGTAACGGGTGACTCGCTAAATGGTCTGAGCGATAGTCTGAATCGTATGGGAACAATTGACTGGATGCCAACCCGTCATGAAGAGGTTGCTGCCTTCGCCGCGGGCGCTGAAGCGCAGTTGACGGGCGAGCTGGCCGTCTGCGCAGGCTCGTGTGGGCCAGGCAACCTGCACCTGATTAACGGCCTGTTTGATTGCCACCGCAACCACGTTCCGGTGCTGGCAATCGCCGCGCATATTCCATCCAGTGAAATAGGCAGCGGTTATTTTCAGGAGACCCACCCGCAAGAGTTGTTCCGTGAATGTAGCCACTATTGCGAGCTGGTCTCCAGCCCTGAGCAGATCCCCCAGGTGCTGGCTATAGCTATGCGTAAAGCGGTGCTCAACCGTGGCGTCTCCGTGGTGGTATTACCCGGCGACGTGGCGCTGAAGCCCGCCCCTGAAAGCGCCACCACGCACTGGTATCATGCGCCGCTCCCGGTAGTCACCCCGGAAGAGGAAGAGCTGAGAAAACTGGCGCAACTGCTGCGCTACTCCAGCAACATCGCCCTGATGTGCGGCAGCGGCTGCGCCGGTGCGCATAAAGAGCTGGTTGAGTTTGCGGCTAAAATCAAAGCCCCGATCGTGCACGCTCTGCGCGGGAAAGAGCATGTTGAGTACGATAACCCCTATGACGTGGGTATGACCGGGCTGATTGGCTTTTCATCCGGCTTCCATACCATGATGAATGCCGACACGCTGATCCTGCTCGGTACCCAGTTCCCCTATCGCCCGTTCTACCCCACCGACGCCAAAATTATTCAGATTGATATCAATCCGGCGAGTATTGGCGCGCACAGTAAAGTTGATATGGCGCTGGTAGGCGATATTAAATCCACGTTACGTGCCCTACTACCTCTGGTGGAAGAGAAAACCGAGCGGCAGTTCCTGGACAAAGCACTGGAGCACTACCGCGAGGCGCGCAAAGGGCTGGATGATTTAGCCAAGCCCAGCGATAAAGCCATTCACCCGCAATATCTGGCGCAACAGATCAGCCACTTTGCCGCTGACGATGCCATCTTTACCTGCGACGTTGGCACGCCAACGGTGTGGGCAGCACGCTATCTGAAAATGAACGGCAAACGTCGCCTGCTCGGATCGTTTAACCACGGGTCGATGGCTAATGCCATGCCGCAGGCACTCGGCGCACAAGCGACCGAACCAGGACGTCAGGTTGTGGCAATGTGCGGTGACGGCGGCTTTAGCATGCTGATGGGCGATTTTCTGTCGGTGGTACAAATGAAGTTACCGGTGAAGATTATTGTCTTCAACAACAGCGTGCTGGGATTTGTGGCGATGGAGATGAAAGCTGGTGGTTATCTGACTGACGGCACCGAACTGCACGACACGAATTTCGCGCGGATTGCCGAGGCCTGTGGCATCACGGGCATTCGCGTGGAGAAATCTTCAGAGGTTGATGAGGCGCTGCAAAGGGCGATGTCAATTGACGGTCCGGTGCTGGTCGATGTGGTGGTGGCGAAAGAAGAGCTGGCGATCCCGCCGCAGATCAAGCTCGAACAAGCCAAAGGTTTTAGCCTGTATATGCTGCGCGCAATCATCAGCGGACGCGGTGATGAAGTGATCGAACTAGCGAAAACTAACTGGCTCAGGTAAAACAGAGGGCATTACCTCACTTAAAAAGGAATGCCCGTGATTGATTTACGCAGTGATACTGTCACCCGACCCAGTCGCGCCATGCTCGAAGAGATGATGGCCGCCCCGATCGGGGACGACGTCTACGGTGATGATCCTACCGTTAATGCCCTCCAGCAATACGCGGCCGAGCTTTCTGGCAAAGAAGCCGCCATTTTCTTACCTACCGGCACTCAGGCGAACCTGGTTGCACTGCTCAGCCATTGTCAGCGCGGCGAAGAGTATATCGCCGGTCAGGGCGCGCATAACTATCTCTACGAAGCGGGTGGCGCAGCGGTGCTCGGCAGCATTCAACCGCAACCCATCGATGCCGCGCCGGATGGCTCCCTGCCGCTGGACAAAGTGGCAGCAAAAATCAAAGCAGACGATATCCATTTTGCCCGCACCCGTCTGCTCAGTCTGGAAAACACGCATAACGGAAAAGTGCTGCCGCGCGAGTATCTGAAAGAGGCCTGGGAATTCACCCGGGAGCGCAATCTTGCCCTGCACGTCGACGGCGCGCGTATTTTTAACGCCGTCGTCGCCTATGGCTGTGAGCTTAAAGATGTCACGCAATACTGCGACTCGTTCACCATTTGTCTTTCCAAAGGTCTGGGAACGCCGGTAGGCTCGCTGCTGGTCGGCAGCCACGAGTACATCAAGCGTGCCATTCGCTGGCGCAAAATGACCGGCGGCGGAATGCGCCAGGCGGGTATTTTGGCGGCGGCCGGACTGTATGCGCTGAAAAATAACGTGGCGCGTTTGCAGGAAGACCATGACAACGCCGCCTGGATGGCGGAGCAACTGCGCGAAGCAGGGGCGGACGTCATGCGCCACGACACCAACATGCTGTTTGTGCGCGTTGGCGAAGAGCACGCGGCCGCGCTCGGTGAATATATGAAAGCGCAGGGTGTGCTGATTAACGCCTCCCCGATTGTGCGCCTGGTGATGCATCTGGACGTATCACGTGAACAACTTGCTGAAGTCGTCGCCCACTGGCGCACTTTTTTAACCCAATAAGGAGATGGGCGTGCCGCAACGGATTTTGGTTCTTGGCGCCAGTGGCTACATTGGTCAGCATTTGGTACAGGCGCTCAGTCAGCAAGGGCATCAGGTGTTGGCTGCGGCACGTCGCATTGAACGACTGGAAAAGCAGCAACTGGCCAACGTCAGTTGCCATAAGGTCGATTTGAATTGGCCAGATAACCTCACCCCGCTACTGGTGGGTGTTGATACGGTTTATTACCTGGTCCATGGCATGGGTGAAGGCGGTGATTTTATCGCCCACGAACGTCAGGTGGCGATGAACGTCCGCGATGCACTGCGTAATACACCGGTCAAACAGCTTATTTTCCTGAGCTCATTACAGGCTCCCCGGCATGAACAATCCGATCATCTGCGTGCGCGACAGATAACCGCAGATACTCTGCGTGAATCAGGCGTGCCAATGACGGAATTGCGTGCGGGCATTATCGTGGGGGCAGGTTCCGCTGCCTTTGAAGTGATGCGCGACATGGTCTACAACCTGCCGGTACTCACCCCTCCGCGCTGGGTGCGCTCACGTACCACACCCATCGCGCTGGAGAATTTGATGTACTACCTGGTGGCGTTGTTGGATCATCCCACGCAACATCACCGCGTACTCGAAGCAGCCGGCCCGCAGGTGTTGAGCTATCAGGAACAGTTCGAGCATTTTATGGCGGTCAGCGGTAAACATCGCCTGCTCATCCCCATCCCCTTCCCTACCCGCTGGATTTCGGTCTGGTTTTTAAACGTCATTACGTCAGTACCGCCAACCACGGCCAAGGCGCTGATCCAGGGCTTAAAACACGACCTGCTGGCCGATGACACCAAACTACGTGCGCTGATCCCGCAAAAGCTGATTGCCTTTGATGATGCGGTGCGCAGTACGTTGAAGGAAGAAGAAAAGCTGGTCAACTCCAGCGACTGGGGTTACGACGCACAGGCGTTTGCCCGCTGGCGTCCAGAATATGGCTATTTCGCCAAACAAGCTGGCTTTAGCGTTGAAACCGCCGCCAGCAAAAAAGCACTGTGGCAGGTAGTGAATCGACTCGGCGGCAAAGAAGGCTATTTCTTTGGCAATATTCTATGGAAGACGCGCGCGGCGTTGGACCTGCTGGTCGGCCATAAGCTGGCAAAAGGTCGTCCCGAACACCCACTATTGCAAGTTGGCGACACCGTTGATAGCTGGAAAGTCATCATCGTTGAGCCGGAGAAACAGCTGACGCTGCTGTTTGGGATGAAAGCGCCGGGATTGGGTCGCCTGAGTTTCACACTGGAAGATAAAGGCGATCATCGACGCATTGATGTACGCGCCTGGTGGCATCCACACGGTATGCCTGGCCTCTTCTACTGGCTGTTGATGATCCCCGCCCACCTGTTCATTTTCAGGGGGATGGCGAAGCGTATAGCCAAACTTGCAGAACAAATCACAGACTAATGATAAAAAGAGCCTGTATTCTTTCATGTTTCCCATTGCATACAGGCGTATTTCACGGAAGAATGCGCACGACGTTTTTTAAACACAGTGGATTGATATGAAGGTACTGGTTACCGGAGCCACCAGCGGCTTGGGCCGAAACGCGGTTGAGTTTTTATGCAGCAAAGGCGTCAGCGTCAGAGCCACCGGTCGCAACGAAGCGATGGGCAAGCTGCTGGAGAAAATGGGCGCAGAATTTGTGCATGCGGATTTGACCGAGCTGGTTTCTTCGCAAGCAAAAGTGATGCTTGCCGGCATCGACACGCTGTGGCACTGCTCCAGTTTTACCTCACCGTGGGGAACTCAGGAAGCCTTCGATCTGGCCAACGTTCGCGCAACTCGCCGTCTGGGCGAGTGGGCCGTAGCCTGGGGCGTTCGCAACTTCATTCATATCTCCTCGCCGTCGCTCTATTTTGATTATCACCACCATCGCGATATCAAAGAGGACTTTCGCCCGCACCGCTTCGCCAATGAATTTGCCCGCAGCAAAGCAGCTGGCGAAGACGTGATCGCGTTGCTGGCGCAGGCCAACCCGCAGACGCGTTTTACGGTATTGCGTCCGCAAAGCCTGTTCGGACCACACGATAAGGTCTTTATCCCGCGCCTGGCCCATATGATGTACCACTATGGCAGCATCCTGTTGCCGCACGGCGGAAGTGCGCTGGTAGATATGACCTACTACGAAAATGCAGTGCACGCGATGTGGCTGGCAAGTCAGCAAGCCTGCGATAAGCTGCCGTCAGGTCGCGCGTACAACATTACCAACGGCGAGCATCGCACTCTGCGCAGCATTGTGCAGAAACTCATCGACGAGCTGAATATTGATTGTCGGATCCGCTCCGTTCCCTACCCGATGCTGGACATGATTGCCCGCAGCATGGAGCGCTTAGGCAATAAATCGGCAAAAGAGCCAAAGCTGACGCATTACGGCGTCTCGAAGCTAAATTTTGATTTTACGCTGGATACTACCCGCGCTCAGGAAGAGTTGGGTTATCAGCCCATTGTGACGCTGGATGCAGGGATTGAACGTACCGCGGCCTGGTTGCGCGACCACGGTAAGCTGCCGCGTTAACCATTGCCGGATGGCGGCGCAAGCGCCTTATCCGGCCTACAAAATCCAGCCTAAATTAGCCGTAGGCCTGATAAGCGAAGCACCATCAGGCATTGGTGTTCTGCGTTAACCCTGCCCGTATTTTTCCAGTAACGCTTCGGCAATCGCCTGAGTTTCCGCATCCGCCACGCCGTTCCACAGCGTCGGGCGGAAGTGCATCTGGAAGGCCATAATCACCCGCTGCTGTTCGCGCGGCATCATATCAGATTTTATCTCATAGCCGTAACGCGACAGCAGATCGAGTAAAGATTCGGTTGCTACCGGCGTATGAGGCGCTCGCCCGGCAAGATAAAACGCTACGCGCTGAGTGTCCGGCCACGCGCCAATTCCCTGTTCGGCCAGCACTTTCCATGGGAAAAGCGGTCCAGGATCGTCCTTACGTTGCGGCGCGATGTCCGCATGGGCTACCACGTTCTGCGGTTTTATGTCGTAGCGGGCGATAATATCTTTCGCCAATGGGATCAGCGCCTGAATCTGCGCGGGCTCAAACGGCGCAAAATATTTTATCCCTGCCGATTTTTGCCAGCCGCGGTTTTCCAGCTCAATGCCAATTGAGGTATCGTTAATACGCGTAGCGCCACGCCAGAAGCTAATCCCCGCATGCCAGGCCAGATCTTTTTCCGGCACCAGTTGCCAGATACGCGGTTTGCCGTGATAGAGCGGCGGCACAGCCGGGATCAAATAGTGCGAGCTGACGTTTTTATCGGTCAGCGTAGCCAGAGAAGAGTCAAAATCATCGGCCGTGTAATGGATAACCAGCACTTTAATGCGTGGATAAGCAGCCTGTGCCTGACGGCGGGTATCTAACTGATACCCGTCTTTGTCGACAATCCCTTTTTCGCCAGCACATCCCACCAGCAACAGCGTAAATGCCAGCAGACACAACAGACGCTTCATCGGCGAGTTTTCACCGCGGTACCGCTGACGCTCACCATCAGCATACTGCCGTCTTTGCCCACGGTTTCGTAATCAATATCAATACCGACCACCGCATCAGCACCCAGCGCTTTGGCCTGTTCGCCCAGCTCCTGGAAAGCAATTTCACGCGCTTTACGCAGCTCTTTTTCATACGCGCCGGAGCGACCGCCGACAATATCGCGAATGCCAGCGAAAAAATCGCGGAAAATATTCGCACCTAAAATGGCTTCGCCAGTCACAACACCGCAGTATTCCACGATGCTCTGCCCTTCCAGCGTAGGGGTAGTCGAAAACTGCATGGTTAATCTCCTTTTTGCGCTAAGAGCACGATCTCAAAAGCATTATTGAACCGATCCACTATCATTGAAAGGATATATTCTATCAACGTAGAACACTAATAGTAGAAAGCTAATAAGGAAATCATTATGCGCTACTCGAAACTCTCTCTGCTGGTTCCATGTGCACTACTTCTCAGCGCCTGTACGACCGTGACGCCGGTCTATAAAGATAACGGCACGCGTAGCGGTTCATGCGTAGAAGGCGGGCCAGACAGCGTGGCTCAACAATTCTATGATTACCGTATTCAGCATCGAAACAATGATCTTACCCCACTTCGTCCATACCTTAGCGACAACCTGGCTAAACTGCTGAACGATGCCAGTCGCGATAACGCACACCGCGAGCTGTTTAACAGCGATCCGTTCTCCAGTCGGGCTACGTTACCGGACAGTGCCAGCGTCGCCAGCGCATCGACTATTCCGAATAGTGATGCACGCAACATTCCGCTACGCGTAGAACTGAAACAGGGTGACCAGAGCTGGCGTGATGAAGTGCTGATGATCCGCGAAGGCCAGTGCTGGGTCGTTGATGATGTCCGCTATCTGGGCGGCAGCGTACACGCGCCAGCCGGGACGTTGCGCCAGTCTGTCGAAAACCGTTAATCGCGCCATTTACTCGCCCAAATCATAACCCCCATTAATTGTCTGGCATTCTGCATAGAATGCCGACAATTATTCTTGCCCACTGGTGGCCCCGCTATTTTGTGCTATGTTTAGAGAAGAATGCGGTTTGCATTTAACTTTTAACGCATAAATATTGCATAACTATTCTGTCAAAGGTAGTATCTGCGGCTTCAATAGCTATCAGACTGCCAGTATCGAGTGTCAATGAGTATTCAATTAAACGGCATTAACTGCTTCTACGGCGCACATCAGGCGCTGTTCGATATCACGCTGGATTGCCCTCAGGGTGAAACACTGGTGTTACTTGGCCCAAGTGGAGCCGGGAAAAGCTCGCTACTGCGCGTACTCAACCTGCTTGAGATGCCGCGCTCGGGCACGCTCTCTATTGCGGGTAACCGTTTCGACTTCACGAAAACCCCGTCAGATAAAGCCATTCGGGATCTGCGTCAAAACGTGGGCATGGTCTTCCAGCAATATAATCTTTGGCCGCATCTCACGGTGGTGCAGAACCTGATTGAAGCGCCCTGCCGCGTACTGGGTCTGACAAAAGAGCAAGCGATGGCGCGTGCCGAGAAACTGCTGGAACGACTGCGTCTGAAGCCATACAGCGATCGCTATCCACTGCATCTGTCCGGCGGCCAGCAGCAGCGTGTGGCCATTGCCCGCGCGTTGATGATGGAACCACAGGTGCTGCTGTTTGATGAGCCTACCGCAGCGCTTGACCCGGAAATCACCGCCCAAATCGTCAGCATCATTCGTGAGCTGGCGGAAACCAATATTACTCAGGTGATCGTCACCCACGAAGTGGAAGTTGCTCGTAAAACGGCCAGTCGCGTGGTGTACATGGAAAACGGTCATATCGTCGAGTTTGGGGATGCGAGCTGCTTTGCCAACCCGCAAACCGAAGCGTTTAAAAACTATCTTTCTCACTAAGATTCGGGACAATACAATGAAAAAAGTTCTGATTGCCGCGCTAATCGCAGGTTTTAGTCTTTCCGCTACCGCAGCCCAAACCATTCGTTTCGCCACCGAAGCGTCTTATCCTCCGTTTGAATCGATCGATGCTAACAACAAGATCGTAGGGTTTGACGTTGATCTGGCGAATGCGCTGTGTAAAGAGATTGACGCTACCTGTACCTTCACCAATCAGGCCTTCGACAGCCTGATCCCGAGCCTGAAATTCCGTCGTTTTGACGCGGTGATGGCCGGTATGGACATCACGCCTGAGCGTGAAAAACAGGTTCTGTTCACCACCCCTTACTACGACAACTCTGCGCTGTTTGTTGGCCAACTGGGTAAATACACCAGCATTGATCAGTTGAAAGGCAAAAAAGTCGGCGTTCAAAACGGGACGACGCACCAGAAATTCATCATGGATAAACATCCGGAAGTGACTACCGTGCCGTATGACAGCTATCAGAATGCCAAACTCGATCTGCAAAACGGTCGTATTGACGGCGTCTTTGGTGATACCGCAGTAGTAACAGAGTGGCTGAAAGACAATCCAAAACTGGCCGCGGTTGGCGACAAAGTCACGGATAAAGATTACTTCGGTACTGGTCTGGGCATCGCTGTGCGCCAGGGCAATACCGAGCTGCAGCAGAAATTTAACGCTGCGCTGGAAAAAGTGAAGAAAGATGGGACTTACGAGACCATCTACAACAAATGGTTCCAGAAGTAATATTTGATGAATGAATTTTTTCCTTTAGCAAGCGCCGCCGGGATGACCGTCGGCCTTGCCGTTTGTGCGCTGATCATTGGCCTTGCGCTCGCCATGTTTTTTGCCGTCTGGGAGTCAGTAAAATGGCGCCCGGTGGCATGGGCGGGCTCGGCCCTGGTCACCATCCTGCGCGGTCTGCCAGAAATTCTGGTGGTTCTGTTTATCTATTTCGGCTCCTCACAACTGCTGCTGACGCTGGCCGATGGCTTTACAATCAATCTCGGGTTTGTACAAATCCCGGTTCAGATGCAGATCGAAAACTTCGACGTCAGCCCGTTCCTGTGCGGTGTCATTGCACTGTCATTGCTGTATGCCGCTTACGCGTCGCAAACGCTGCGTGGCGCGCTGAAGGCCGTGCCACTCGGGCAATGGGAGTCAGGTCAGGCGTTAGGTTTGTCTAAAGCAGCGATCTTCTTTCGTCTGGTGATGCCGCAGATGTGGCGTCATGCCTTACCGGGACTGGGTAACCAGTGGCTGGTATTGCTGAAAGATACCGCGCTGGTCAGCCTTATCAGCGTGAACGATCTGATGCTGCAAACGAAGAGTATTGCCACCCGTACCCAGGAGCCGTTTACCTGGTACATTGTGGCAGCCGCTATTTACCTGGTGATTACGCTGGTGAGTCAGTACATTCTCAAACGCATTGACCTGCGCGCGACACGTTTTGAGCGGAGACCAGGCTGATGCTTGAGTATTTACCTGAATTGTTGAAAGGGCTGCATACCAGCCTGACGCTGACGGTCGCCTCCATCGTAGTTGCTCTGGTGCTGGCGCTGATTTTCACCGTCATCCTGACGCTGAAAACGCCGGTGCTGGTGTGGCTGGTTCGCGCCTATATCACACTGTTTACCGGTACACCGCTGCTGGTGCAAATCTTCCTGATCTACTACGGACCAGGACAGTTTCCGGCATTGCAAGAATATCCGGTACTGTGGCATCTGCTCTCTGAACCCTGGTTATGCGCCTTAATTGCGCTGTCGTTAAACAGTGCGGCCTACACTACGCAACTGTTCTACGGCGCTATCCGTGCAATCCCGGAAGGCCAGTGGCAGTCCTGCGGTGCATTGGGGATGAGCAAAAAGGATACGCTGGCGATTCTGTTGCCGTACGCTTTTAAACGCGCCCTCTCCTCGTATTCCAACGAAGTAGTGCTGGTATTTAAAAGTACCTCACTGGCTTACACCATTACGCTGATGGAAGTCATGGGCTATAGCCAACTGCTATATGGCCGCACATACGACGTTATGGTCTTCGGTGCGGCGGGTGTGATTTACCTGATCGTCAACGGCTTGCTGACACTGATGATGCGCTTAATCGAACGTAAAGCGCTGGCGTTTGAACACCGGAATTAAGCATATGCCTGATGGCGCTACGCTTATCAGGCCTACGGTTCATGCACCTTTTGTAGGCCGGATAAGGTGCTAGCACCACCATCCGGCAAATATGCATAAATTAAAATAATAAAGACGGACAACAACCTAAATTGTCCGTCTTTTTTTATGCCAATAAAAATACTTAATCATTTTTATTGCATATAAATTCATTAAATGGCATTGTTACTCCATGCCGCAGACACGGTAATAATCATAAGATTGACAGACGGGAGTTCCACCATGAAAAAGTTAGTACTGGCCGCATTACTTGCTACTTTCGCCGCTGGCGCCTCAGCTGCTGATAAAATTAGTTTCGGTGTATCAGCCACGTATCCGCCATTTGAATCACTGGATGCGAGCAATAAAATTGTCGGTTTTGACATCGACCTGGCAACGGCGCTGTGCAAACAAATGCAGGCAGAATGTACTTTCACCAATCACGCTTTCGATAGCCTGATCCCCGCGCTGAAATTCAAGAAGTATGATGCGGTTATTTCCGGAATGGATATCACACCTGAGCGTAGCAAGCAGGTTGCGTTTACTCAGCCTTACTATGCCAACTCCGCGCTGGTGATTGCGAAAAAAGACACCTATAAAACCTTTGCCGACCTGAAAGGTAAGCGCATCGGTATGGAAAACGGCACCACCCATCAGAAATACCTGCAGGATAAACATCCTGAGGTGAAAACCGTGGCCTACGATAGCTATCAGAATGCGATTATCGACCTGAAAAATGGCCGTATTGATGGCGTATTTGGCGATACTGCTGTGGTTAACGAGTGGCTGAAAACCAACCCGCAGTTAGGCGTAGCCACTGACAAAGTAACCGACCCGCAATACTTCGGTACTGGCCTTGGCATCGCGGTTCGCCCGGATAACAAAGCCCTGCTGGAAAAACTGAACAGCGCGCTGGCGGCAATCAAAGCTGACGGCACGTACAAGAAAATCAGCGATCAGTGGTTCCCGCAGTAACGTCTGCCCAATCTGAAAAGCCGCGCTTTGCGGCTTTTTTTATCTCTTCGCCTGCGCTTTCAGTCAGTTCTTACGCCATAAACACTTTCCTGGCATACACTTGTTAAAACGAAAAAAAGTGAGGCAAACGGATGATAGCGTTCCCTGCCAGTTTACTGATCCTCAATGGAAAAAGTGCTGATAATCTCCCCCTGCGTGATGCCATTGCGAAGCTTCGCGATGAAGGCGTGGAAATCCATGTTCGCGTGACCTGGGAAAAAGGCGATGCCCAACGCTACGTTGATGAAGCTCGTCAGCTAGGCGTTGAAACGGTGATTGCCGGCGGCGGCGACGGCACCATCAACGAAGTTTCGACGGCGCTGATCCAGTCGCAGGGCGACAATATTCCGGCGCTGGGTATTTTACCGTTGGGAACGGCAAATGATTTTGCCACCAGCGTGGGGATACCCGACGACCTCGATAAGGCATTAAAGCTGGCTATCGCCGCAAATGCGACAGCGATCGATATGGTGCAGGTCAATGATAAAACCTGTTTTATCAACATGGCGACCGGCGGCTTCGGCACACGTATCACTACCGAAACGCCGGAAAAACTCAAAGCTGCGTTGGGTGGCGTATCATACTTTATCCACGGATTAATGCGCATGGATACGCTCAAACCCGACGTCTGCGATATTCGTGGGGAAGATTTTCACTGGCAAGGTAAGGCGCTGGTGATTGGTATCGGTAATGGTCGTCAGGCTGGAGGCGGGCAACAGCTTTGCCCAACGGCGCTGATCAACGATGGTCTGTTGCAACTGCGCATTTTTACCGGCGAAGAACTGTTGCCAGGGCTGCTTTCGGCGTTAACGCAATCCGAAGACAACCCTAACATCATCGAGGGCGCATCATCGTGGTTTGATATCCGCGCCCCACACGAAATTACCTTTAATCTTGACGGCGAACCGCTCAGCGGACAGGAGTTTCATATTGAAATCCTGCCTGAGGCGTTACGTTGCAGACTGCCGCCGGGTTGTCCACTGTTGCGCTAACACAACGACACCCCGGCTGTAATCAGGCGATGGTAACTTTGCTGTCCAGATAAACATCCTGCACGGCGTTAATCAGCTTAACGCCGTCGGCCATGGTTTTCTTGAATGCTTTGCGTCCAAGAATCAGCCCCATGCCGCCTGCTCGTTTGTTAATCACCGCCGTACGTACCGCATCACTGAGATCGGTTTCGCCGCCAGCCGCGCCGCCGGAGTTAATTAACCCGGCGCGCCCCATATAACAGTTCGCCAGTTGATAACGTACCAGGTCAATTGGATTCTCGCTGGTCAACTTGGTGTAGACGCGATCGTCGGTGTAGCCAAAATTAACCGCTTTATACCCACCGTTATTTTCCGCCATTTTCTGCTTAACGATATCCGCTCCGATAGTGGCAGCCAGATGGTTAGCCTGTCCGGTAAGATCGGCAGAAACATGGTAATCCACGCCATCTTTTTTAAACGCGGAGTTACGCAGATACGCCCACAACACGGTAACCATACCCAGCTCATGGGCGCGCTCAAACGCGGCCGAAATCTCCTCAATCTGGCGGCGAGATTCCTCAGAACCGAAATAGATGGTTGCCCCTACCGCAACCGCGCCCATATTGAACGCCTGCTCTACGCTGGCATACAGCGTCTGGTCGAACGTATTCGGATAACTCAGCGTTTCGTTGTGGTTAATTTTAACGAGGAACGGAATGCGGTGCGCGTAGCGACGGGAGACAGAAGCCAGCACGCCATAGGTCGATGCCACGCAGTTACACCCTGCTTCGATAGCCAGCTCCACAATATTCTTCGGATCAAAGTACAGCGGGTTAGCCGCAAACGATGCGCCAGCGGAGTGCTCTACCCCCTGGTCCACCGGTAGAATCGACAGATACCCTGTCCCGGCCAGTCGACCCGTGTTATACAGCGTCTGCATATTACGCAGCACGGCAGGCGGCCGGTTGTTATCCACCATCACACGGTCGACGTAATCATGTCCAGGCAGGTAAAGTTGATCAGAAGGAATGGTCATACAACGATGCTGTAAAAGGTTGTCGGCGTCTTTGCCAAGCAACTGCGCAATATCAGTCATAGCTATGCTCCCGTAATTTCCGATTTGAAACCGGAATGTGGATTGTCCTGACCCGCCTTTTTGCGGGCAGCATTAAGCCTGGTACCGACTGCGTATTTTTTCCATCTTTAGCGCACTTTTCAGCAACTTCTGCTGGCTCGATTCAGGAAGAAATAATGTTAAGGCGGTCAAATTTAGACCACAAAGGTATTTTAAAGGTATTATCTAATGGTACTATCAATGCGTACCTTACCTGTCATGAAGGATTTAAAGATGAAAACTACAGTTAAGCTGTCGTTCATGATGTTTGTAGAGTGGTTTATCTGGGGCGCCTGGTTTGTACCGCTGTGGCTGTGGCTGAGTAAAAGCGGCTTTAGCGCCGGGGAGATCGGCTGGTCCTACGCTTGTACCGCGATCGCCGCGATCCTGTCGCCCATTCTGGTCGGTTCAATCACTGACCGCTTTTTCTCCGCGCAAAAAGTGCTGGCGGTGTTGATGTTCGTCGGCGCTATTCTGATGTACTTCGCCGCCCAGCAAACAACCTTCAGCGGATTCTTCCCGCTGTTACTGGCCTATTCGTTGACCTATATGCCGACGATTGCGCTGACTAACAGTATTGCTTTTGCCAACGTACCGGACGTTGAGCGTGATTTCCCGCGCATCCGAGTGATGGGAACCATCGGCTGGATTGCCTCTGGTTTGGCCTGTGGTTTCTTACCGCAAATGCTTGGCTATAGCGACATTTCACCCACCAATATTCCCCTGCTGATCACTGCCGGAAGCTCTGCACTGTTGGGCGTCTTTGCGTTCTTCTTACCGGATACGCCACCAAAAAGTACCGGCAAAATGGATTTCAAAGTCATGCTGGGTCTGGATGCGCTGATCCTGCTGCGCGATAAAAATTTCCTCGTCTTTTTCTTTTGTTCTTTCCTGTTTGCGATGCCACTGGCGTTCTATTACATCTTCGCCAACGGCTACCTGACAGAAGTCGGAATGAAAAACGCCACCGGTTGGATGACGCTGGGCCAGTTCTCTGAAATCTTCTTTATGCTGGCACTACCGTTTTTCACCAAACGATTTGGCATTAAAAAGGTATTATTGCTTGGTCTTATTACTGCGGCGATCCGCTACGGATTTTTCGTTTACGGTGGTGCGGAAGAATATTTCACTTACGCCCTGCTGTTTCTCGGCATTCTGCTGCACGGTGTCAGTTACGACTTCTATTACGTCACGGCCTACATCTATGTCGATAAAAAAGCGCCGGTTCACATGCGCACCGCAGCGCAAGGGCTTATCACCCTCTGCTGTCAGGGATTCGGCAGCCTGCTCGGTTACCGTCTGGGCGGCGTGATGATGGAAAAAATGTTTGCTTACCAGGAACCGGTTAATGGTCTCACCTTTAACTGGGCTGGCATGTGGGGATTTGGCGCGGTCATGATTGCCGTCATTGCCGTGATGTTTATGATTTTCTTTCGCGAATCTGACAAAGAAATCACCGCCATTAAGGTGGACGATCGCGATGTAGCGTTGAAACAAGGGGAAGTAAAATGAAAGCAGAACGTATTCTCGGTGCTCTTTATGGGCAGGCGTTAGGGGATGCGATGGGCATGCCGTCGGAACTGTGGCCAAGAACCCGGGTTAAAGCCCATTTCGGTTGGATCGACAGTTTTTTGCCTGGTCCGGCGGAAAATAATGCTGCCTGCTACTTTAACCAGGCAGAGTTTACTGATGACACGTCTATGGCGCTGTGTCTGGCAGATGCCCTGCTTGAATGCGACGGCGAAATTGTACCAGACGTAATTGGTCGCAATATTCTGGCCTGGGCCGAGCGTTTTGATGCCTTTAGTAAAAACGTGCTCGGCCCGACCTCAAAAATTGCGCTCAAAGCCATTCGCGACGGCAAACCTGTCGCCGAACTGGAAAATAATGGCGTGACCAACGGTGCGGCAATGCGCGTTTCGCCACTGGGATGCCTGCTACCCGCCCGCAATCTTGATGCCTTTATCGATGATGTGGCATTGGCCTCCAGCCCGACGCATAAATCGGATCTGGCTATCGCGGGAGCCGTTGTCGTCGCGTGGGCGGTATCGCGCGCCATCGACGGAGGAACATGGTCAGAGATTGTTGATGCGCTGCCTGCCATTGCCCTGCATGCGCAGCAAAAGCGGATCACTACCTTTAGCGCCTCTCTCTCTGCACGCCTTGAGATGGCGCTGAAAATCGTCCGTAATGCCGACGGCATTGAGTCTGCCAGCGAACAGCTGTATCAGGTGGTGGGAGCCGGAACCAGTACGATTGAGTCCGTGCCTTGCGCCATCGCGATGGTCGAACTGGCGCAGACCGATCCCAACCGCTGCGCCATTCTGTGCGCGAACCTCGGCGGCGATACCGATACCATCGGAGCGATGGCTACCGCCATTTGTGGCGCGCTGCACGGCGTCGGCGCGATTGACCCGGCATTGAAGCAGGAGTTGGATGCGGTTAATGAGCTGGACTTTACCCGCTACGCCAGTGGGTTAATGCGACTGCGTGAGCAGCGGGAGGCGCTATGAGCAATACGCATCTGCAACAACTTCTCTCGCAGTTACATACACAGCGGCCAGTAACGGTGGTGGGTGCAGCGGTGATTGATGTCATTGCCGATGCGTATGCCCTTCCCTGGCGAGGCTGTGACATCGAACTCAAACAGCAAGGCGTGAACGTTGGCGGCTGCGCGCTCAATATTGCCGTAGCGCTCAAGCGCTTAGGTATCGACGCCAGTAATGCGTTACCGCTGGGTCAGGGGGTGTGGGCCGACATTATCCGCAATAGGATGGCAAAAGAGGGGCTGCACAGCCTGATCGACAACGCCGAAGGCGATAACGGCTGGTGTCTGGCGCTGGTGGAACCGGATGGCGAACGTACCTTTATGTCCTTTAGCGGCGTTGAGAATCAGTGGAATGCCGCCTGGCTGGCACAGCTGGATATCCCGCGTCATAGCCTGGTGTATCTCTCGGGTTATCAGCTAGCGTCCCCGTGCGGTGAATTGCTGGTGCAGTGGCTGGAAGGACTGGAAGAGGTGACACCGTTTATCGATTTTGGCCCGCGCATCGGCGACATTCCCGAGCCCTTACTGGTACGAATTATGGCCTGCCGTCCGCTGGTGTCACTTAATCGTCAGGAGGCGGAAATTGCTGCCGAGCGATTTGCATTGAGTCAGGATGTGGAAGGTTTTGGCGCAGAATGGGTGCAGCGTTTCACCGCACCGGTGGTCGTGCGTCAGGATAAAGACGGCGCATGGTATTTCAGCGCACAGACATCCGGCTGCGTACCGGCATTTGCAACGGCGGTCATTGATACTATCGGCGCAGGAGACAGCCACGCCGGCGGCATGCTGGCCGGACTAGCGTCTGGCTGGACGCTGGCCGACTCAGTGCTGTTAGGTAACGCGGTGGCGTCCTGGGTAGTTGGGCATCGTGGCGGCGATTGCGCCCCATCACGCGAGGCGCTACTCCTCGCACACAAAAACGTATAGATCGCTACGACAGTAACTGATGCTGTATTCAATAGGCCGTTGCTGCTGGTCAAGCGCTACCTGCTTGATCACCAGTACCGGCACTTTACTATCCATTTGAATGTGCGCCTGGAACTCTGCATCCGGCATTCTGGCGCTAACGCGTGAGCGCGTACGCTGTGGGAAAATATGCTGGCTACGAAAATAGTCATACAGAGAAACACCAATGGCATCCACATCATGAATTAGATGTGCGGGTACCCAAGACTCTTCAATAGATACTGCGTCTTCGTCAACGTAACGAATGCGTTTGAGCAGAAAGACATCACTTCCTGTGACAACTGCCAACTGCTGTGCCACCTCTTCCGGGCAAGGTACAATTCTTTTGTTAACCCACAACGTATCCGGTTTTTTACCGCGCAACACCACCTGCTGAGAAAAACCGCGCGCTTCTTTGAGCGAATACTCGAAGATATTGTTGATTTGCGTTCCGTAACCGCGGGCACGTGTTACTACACCCTCTTCTTCCAGGGCCTGCATCGCCTTGCGTACCGTAATCCGAGAAACGCCGGTCAACTGGCTGAGGTCGCGCTCGCCGGGCAGGATATTGCCGTGTTCCAGGATCCCACTGCGCACAGCATTCTTCACCGTCTGCGCAAATTTCATATACAGCGGCGTGTTATCCGCCGCTGAAATACGTTCATTCAGTTGTGCGATAAGCTGGGTATGCGCTTGTTCCATTTATCTTTTCCCTGGCCGCCGTTTCTGCAGCCAGTATACCCATTACCACCACGCGTGAAAATGATGCACCGGACCAATTCCCTCGCCAACTTCCAGCGTGTCTGCCTGTGTCAGCGCCGCTGAAAGCCACAGTTTGGCTTCCTGTACGGTATCGGCCCAGTTGTTATGGCGCGGACGCAGGGCTGCCAACGCCGCCGATAGCGTACAGCCGGTGCCATGGGTATTTTTGGTCATCACCCTCGGCGCGGTAAAACGCTGCTCGCCTTCGCGAGTAAAGAGCCAGTCGGGGCTTTGCGCGTCATCCAGATGACCGCCCTTCATCAACACCGCCTCGCAACCCAGCGCCCGTAGCGCTCTTCCCTGCTCTAACATCTCCTGCTCAGTCTGCGCATGCGATGCCCCGAGCAGTGCAGCAGCTTCGGGTAAATTAGGGGTGATAATCGAAACCTGTGGCAGCAAACGGGTACGCAGCGTTTCTACCGCCGAGGGTGACAGCAACGGATCGCCGCTTTTTGCCAACATCACCGTGTCCAGCACCACATTTTGTACCCGATGGCGACGCAAACGTTCGGCGACCGCTTCAACAATATCCGTCTCCGCCAACATACCAATTTTTGTGGTGTCGATACGCACATCACTCAACACAGAGTCCAGCTGCGCAGCGACAAAGTCAGGTTCAATACGATACACCGACTGCACCCCGCGCGTATTTTGCGCCACCAACGCCGTAATAACGGAACAGCCGTATGCGCCCAGCGCCGAGAAGGTTTTTAAATCGGCCTGAATACCCGCGCCACCGCTTGGATCGGTTCCGGCGATCGTTAATGCGTTAATCCGTTTCATGCTTACTCCTGGGTGTTCAGGTTATAGAGGACGTCGAGAAATGCCGGGACAAAGCTGCCCGGTCCGTTTGATTGCTCGGTGGCGATTTGCCCGGCCTGTTTCATCCAGCTACAGGCGGAGGCGACGTTATCAAGTCGGTCACCACACAAGGCACAACTGGCTGCAACAACAGCTGATAGCGCGCATCCGGTGCCCACCACGCGAGTCATTAACGGGTCGCCGCCGTCCACGCCAACGGTACGCTGACCATCGGTGACGTAATCCACTTCGCCGGTAACCACGACAATAGTCCCAATCTGACGAGCCAGCGCCTGCGCTGCCGGAAGCGCAGCGACAGCTGTATCGGTGGTATCCACGCCGCGTCCCCCACCGTTCATGCCGGCGAGAGCAAGTATTTCCGAAGCGTTGCCACGAATAGCAGCAGGCTGTAGCGACAGTAAATCCAGACAAAAGCGTCGGCGAAACTCAAGCGCGCCTACGGCAACGGGATCGAGCGTCCACGGGGTTTTAGCATGATAAGCCCGCTCAACGGCGGCGCGCATCGCCGTGGCCCGCTCCTGAGTTAAGGTGCCGACATTAACCAGCAATGCACTGGCAATAGCGGCGAATTGGCTGGCTTCTTCAGGTTCGATCACCATCGCCGGCGATGCGCCCAGTGCCAGTAATGTATTGGCAGTAAAGCTTTGCACGACCTCATTGGTCATACAGTGTGTGAGCGGGGATAGGGTTCTAAATTGGTGCAAAGTGTGAGCCGCGAGCGCGCGGCTGTGCAGGTCAGGCTGCATGGTTCAGCTCCTGCCCGCGCGAAGAAGGGACACGGGCAGTGTCAGACTTCCCTACGCTGGCATTATCCAGATCAGGTGGTACGGGTATTTCTCAGCCTTCACCAGGAAGGGCACCCCGAGTCGTTGAAACACAAACGTAATATGCTGGTTTCAGTAACAGGATACTGCCTGTGCTTAGCGATGTAAATTGGCGTACTACCCGCCCCCACAGTGAAACTACTGGTCAAGGTTGCTGCAATTCTGTACTTTCATTTACACTTTTTACGAAATGACTGGAGTGATCACAAAATAGTGCTTGTCAGACATCCGGTATGCCAGGAATGATACATGACTGATTTTGATGACCCGAAGAGGTAGAGAGGATGGGTATGAAGAATAAAATGTTGCTGGGTGCACTTCTGCTTGCAAGCAGCGTCGTCTGGGCCGCGCCAACCGCAACAGCTGCCCCCACCGGTATCGATAAATATGAACTGAGCAGCTTTATTGCTGACTTCACCCATTTCAAACCCGGTGACAAGGTCCCACCACTGTATCTCACCGAAGAATACACCATTAAACAGTGGAATCTACGCAATCTGCCCGCGCCGACGGCAGGCACCCACTGGACCTACATGGGCGGCGCGTATGTGCTGGTCAATGATGCCGATGCTAAGATCATTAAAGCTTACGATGGCGAGATTTTTTATCACCGGTAAAATAAACGCACCCAGTATAGTTGGGTGCGTGAATTTCCTGCTTTGCTTACTTTTTAATTATAGTCAATAACGACCTTTACCCGACTCATTGTTTCTCCCGCAGTGACTTTCCCTGCATACGTTCTGGTGCGGGCGTAAATATTGATTGGTACTGTATTCCCTTTCACAGTGTCAGAACGATACAGGTTACTTCTGCCATAGCCAATACTGGTTGAACCGTCCATTGATAACTGAAATCCTACCGACCCTGCGCTATTCGCCGCAGTACCATAATCGTTGGTCAGGGTTATCGAATCCTCCGCCAACGGACTCATCGGTTCAAAATAAAATAATAGATTAACAGGCGTAAACTTCAGATTCCCGGCCCCACTTGTCTGACAGGTGAATATTACCGGGTGAAGCTCAAATTCTTTTTTATCAAGATCATTAATATTTATCCTCCCCAGATCAATTTCCTGATTACCAAAATAGCAGGTTGTGATATCGACCATAATCGTAACATTTAAATTATAATTTAATTTTTTTGAACTACAGTTATCCTTATTTCCCTGACAGTATTCAAGGCTCAACTCAGTAACGAGAGGGATAGTCGCACCAGGGGCGATGATCGTTGCGGCCCCGCGGTCTGGGGCCGCAACAATTGAATAGTTCAGTACTAAACCCGCCATGTCAAAAAAATCTGACAATGTATACTTTGCTTTATTTGCAACAATATCCTTTGCTTGATAACTCACTGAAAAGGAAACAATATAATATTGACTGCCTACCTTAAAAGCATATTCACTGCTATGCAAGATGGCCATTGCGGCCTTCAACCATGCCCTCTCCTGTGACTTACAGTCCAGTACAACAGTGCTATCCTGGCCAGAAGCAAAAACACTACCATCAAGTACACCGGACATCGAATCTGGGGTGAAAGAATATGCTCCCGTAATATTTGGCGGAGGAACAAAATCACATTTATCAGCCTGTGCCCAAAAAGAGCATAATGTTAATACCGTTAACAGTATCCATCTCATCATCATTATCCTTTTATTGACATGAGTATGTCTTACTGACATCAATTTCCTGATTGAAGGAGATTGTGCAGTAACGTCCTTGTTGTTTATCAATGGTAACTTTTATTTTTGCAGGTACGTCATTAGTACGAATAAACAACATACTGCCTTGCCCAACCAGACCAATATTTTCGCCCTGTTCGCTTTCCACTTCATAACCAAAGGTTAATGGGGAACCATCCGGTCGCAGTGCTTTAAAATACCAGGGCTTACGCTGGTCGGTATCAAATTGCGCTTTGACCACTGCCCCACGATATGGCGCAACACTTTTACGGTTACCCTGTAATTCTGTTTCACTATTGGTATTAGAGACATCCAGTGTCAGCATATTCTCACGGTACGCACTCATCCCATCATATACCACCGTACCTTTACTGTTGGTCTCCCGATATTTCTGCCCATTGATATAAGCACCTTCAAGTCCGGGGGCATTTATGATGGCGAAAGTCTCAGAAAGGTGGTTTGCCAGGTTTATACCACCAGCCCACGCCACAACCCCACCGGAGATGCTGCCACTGCTTTGTTTATATTTTGTAGATTGACTATAACTACCGTTAACCGTTGCAACAGGAGCACGCCACGTAACGTTTGCCCCAGCGCTGGTTTCGCTGTCTTGTCGCTGATGGCTCAGGTTTAAACCATAGTTAAATTGATCGCGATCGCCTGCAATCCCACTGATACCGGTATTATTTGATGCGAAACCATCATCATCAAATGTGGTCGAGTTCGAGAGATATACCTGTCGCCGTGGCGTGGATATGCCATCTCCCCAGTTAAAGGGTATGGAGATAAAGATGTTGAAACGTTTATCTTCATTATGATCTTCATCGTAGGTTTGGCTAGCAGAAAGCGTATAGCTAATCCGTTGCCAACTATTGGTGTAGCTCAGTTGATAATCTTTATTACTACCGCTACGTCCCCAGTAGTCACGCCATAATGTGCTTAGCGATACGGCTCCCCCCCCCTCAGGAAGCGACTGATTGATGTTGGCTGTAAAACTGTTTTTACGACCGAAATCATACTGATAATAATCAGCAATATCGTAGACATCATTTTCATCACGATGATAACTGTTTTTGTTATTCGCCCATACGTGATCGTTAAATGTACGATAGTCACGAGAAGAATATCGGTATGCCGCTAAACTAAATCGCGTCCCTGTCTGCGTAACATATTTATTCCACGCAACCTGGTAACTCTGGCCATCAAAAATGTCACCATTATCCTGTTTACTATGTGACTGCGTGGCGTCAAAAGAAACAGCACCAATGCGCGTATTCCAGCCAGTTCCCAGCGTAAAAGCATTATAGTTATCCCCCAGCATTGTACCGCCATACAGCGTTAATAGATTATTAAAGCCATACTGATAACTGGCCTGAACGAAATCACTTTGGTTGCTGGCGCCTTCAATATGGCTGCGACCCGCAACAAAATCATACTTAGACACGCCAGGCTGTAACATATTAGGTACAGACGAATAAGGAACCAGATAGGTCGTAACGGTACCATCCGCTTCTTTCACGCTAACGTCGAGGTCCGACCCGCCGCCTGCTAACTGCAAATCGGCAATCGAGAAGGGGCCCGGCGGTACCTCTTTTTGATAGACAACAAAACCATTTTGTTCAATAGTGACAAGGGCATTACTTTGTGCAATCCCTTGAACTAACGGCGTAAAATTCTGTTTTGAGTTCGGCAGCATCTGCATATCGCGATACAAGCGCACCCCGCAAAACCGAACGGTATCAAAAATATCTGATGATGTGTACATATCACCCGCGCGCAATGTGCCCAATATTTCCGGGAGGCCGCGCTCCAGATAAAGCGTATTACTCTTCCACTCACCATTACTATCATCAGTCTTATTGTAACTGGCATCAGAATGTAGTTGCCAACCAAATAAATTCAACCCGCTATTAAAACGAGCAAAAGTATTTTTACTGTTACCGGAGTCTTTATAATCGCTATAGTATTGGCTCACATAATAGGAAGTATACAGCGCATTAATCCCCCGGTCCCAGTTTTCAGGCTCGACGTAACCGTATTCAAGTTCATTGACAAAAGCCTGCGGGACATTGAGATCAAGGCGAAATCGGCTCACATCAAAAGTCGAAGCTCCCCCTTTAAGTGCAGTTTTTAAAGGCACACATTGTGCTTCTTTATCGACTTTAATCCCTTCAGACTTAATCCCAAGACGATGAATGAGATCCCATGTCAAACACGTGTCATCAGGTTCATCTTTGACATTCAACTCATATTTTCCACGCCATTGGTTGTTAAGATAGATATCTAGATCATAGGTTCCAGAAATCGGTTTTTCACCATCAAATCTAAAATCACTGACCTTTTCACCCTTTAATCCCCCCATCATAAAATGGGTATCAAATGTTTCTTCTTCAGCAAATAGCTGACCCGAGAACAACAGAAAAAATATCGTGGAAGCAAGTGGAGTTATCCTTAACATGGCCACACCTCATATTATTTAACTCTGAGTGTATCGCTAACATAATTACCGCGATCATCAATAATGGTCACAACATACTGATTGCTACCATTATTTCTCAGTTGGAGCAGTTGACTGGATAACGGTGGTAATAAAATAGTTTTACCATTTAGCTGATTTCTGTTCGCTTCAATCTTGGGAATGGTAATCCAATTCGCAGTAGCATTATTTAAATTTAGCCCACCGTTGCTGCGAGAAAAACTTAACTTTTTAATACTATTTTGTGTGACTGACTCGACGCTCTTAGGTCGGTACAGCAATTTCAATCTGTTCTGCATAGCAAATTTTAGCGTATTCTTCCCATCTTGATTATTTGTATTTGGGGGTATATCCAGCACATTAAAATAAAAAAGACTTTCTTTATCACTTGGTAAGTTATTGGCAATTTTTTTGATTTTTATTTGCTGCCCTGAATTACCTTTAACACGGATAACTGGCGGAGTCAGCAAAAATGGTACATCTATTTTTTCCGGAGGTAATGTAGTATCGCCATCATCAATCCAGGATTGTACCAGTGATGCCTTGGTACTCTCATTCATCAACTGAACGATAATCTCTTTTTTCTCTGCCGGATATATAACACGGGTGCCATAAATCACGATATCAGCGTGTGCCGGGAGCGTCAATGCTATCAGGCCTGAAAGTAAAATCCGTTTCATAATACACTACCTTATTGATAGCGCTATATTGTCGAGTCATCCCGACAATATAGCCATTTAGAATTAATCAGTTTCAACAGTAAATTTTATCGTAGATTTTACATCGCCAGCGTTAACAACCTGAGCCAGTCGTGCCCATCGGGCATCAAATTTTAAGGTGTACTTGACACCTTCATTTCCAATGGACTCACCTTTCAACCCGCTAACATCCACAACCTGGTGTTTCTCGTTGATATTAACGAAACTCGTGGTGGTGTTATAAAAATCAACAGCGAACCCTACGCCGGTAGTATCGTCCCCATCATCCTGTAATAGTCCCGGATGTTCCGAGAATTTAGTTGGTGAAAAGCTAATATTTTTTAACTCTACCGTAGACGGACAAATAATTTCAATTGAATCTGCATCGGTATTCCAAACTTTTGTATTGCTAATAGCTCCGATACCAATTTTATACACATCAGAAGTTGAAATTGTACCCATGTCAATAATTGCCGAGTCACCACCATTGGAATTAAAATGACAAGAAGACCCTTCTACAGTTGCTTGAATGATTAACTGTCCCTCATCAGTGATATCCGCAGCATGCGCCATTCCGACAGATAAAAATGGTAACATTGCCGAAAAAATAATGGATCTTTTCATTGGTCATTCCTTATTAACTTTAATAAACACATCCTTTTAACAACTTCGAAATCAAAATGTCACGAGAATAATTTTACCGCAATGTGAAATGATGTTTTATTTGATTTAAAGCAAATTTCACTAAGCATTATTCAAGAATTAGATAATACATTTTTAAGTAATTCACGATAATAATAAATAACGGAACGCAAATGTAATAGACGGGAAAATTTAAGAAGCGGCAGTATTACGCTGGGTAAAACTGCCGTTTGACAAGATTCATTCTGAGGTCATTAATCGTAGGTATTGAGCACTATTTGCCGTGTCGTATCACCCGGTAACATCACACGTTTCGTATTGACCCCTTGGTAGTTTGGTTTGTCGTTTCCAGCCGTCAATCGAGCCGAATCTGACTGGCAATCATTTTGAGGCTCGCCACCTGTCATATCGATATGACAGGTGGGCTCAACAATATGCCCGATGATTGTTAGCTTTCCATCGATTGTATCAGAAGCCAAAGCCTGCAAACTCATTCCATAAGCCAGAGTAATAACTCCCAAGAATAAACTTTTCTTCATTGTGTTCATTATTCCTGTAATGGGTGGAAAACAGCATACAAACTGCCTGCACTGTGAATTATGGGTTAACTACCCTGTTTGAACCAATTGAAATTATAGATTAATGAGATAGATTTGATCAATTACAATGATGCATTGAGATGATTTATTCGGAAAAAGGTATGAATTATAAACGCAGAATGAACAATATCGTAATATTTTTAAATTTAATATATTCACCGCATCAATAATACATTAATGCGGTGAATATCTGTAACGCTATAAATTACACCGCGCGGAAAGCAATCTCGCCCGGAATAACTTCTCCCTGCCAATACAGCTGTGCCGCCACACGCCCTGCAAGGTCGCGGTAAATGGCGGTAAATTCGCTGTCTGGACGGCTGATAACCGTCGGCGTACCGCGATCGAGGTCTTCACGCAGAGAAATATGCAGCGGCATTTGTCCCAGCAGTTGGGTGTGGTACTGCTCGGCCAGTTTCTGCGCGCCACCGGTGCCAAAGATTGGCTCATGGTGACCACAGTTGCTGCAAATATGCATACTCATATTCTCAACAATACCCAATACCGGCACTTCGACTTTTTCGAACATCACAATGCCTTTTTTCGCATCGATCAGCGCGATATCCTGCGGCGTAGTGACAACAACCGCGCCCGTTACCGGAATGTTCTGCGCCAGCGTCAACTGGATGTCACCAGTGCCCGGCGGCATATCCAGTACCAGATAATCAAGATCCGGCCATAAGGTTTCCTGCAACATCTGCAACAGCGCTTTACTGGCCATCGGGCCGCGCCACACCATCGCGTTATCGTCAGTGACCAGATAACCAATGGAGTTCGTTGCCAGACCATGAGACATGATCGGCGCCATATGGGTACCATCTGGCGAGGTTGGACGCTGGTTTTCCGCGCCAAGCATTGTCGGGATAGACGGACCATAAATATCGGCGTCCAGAATCCCCACCTTCGCCCCTTCTGCAGCCAGCGCCAGCGCCAGGTTCACGGCGGTAGAGGATTTACCCACGCCACCTTTACCTGAACTGACGGCGATGATGTTTTTCACACCATTAATACCTGGCTGATTTTTCACGCGTTTCAGCGTCGCGATGTTATGCGACAGTTTCCAGTCGATCGCTTTCGCGCCGGTAATACGCAGCAGATCGGCGCTACATTGCTCTTTTAAGTCCTCAAACGCGCTATGCCAGACGAACGGCATGACCAGCTCAACGTGCAACGTGTCATCCATCCAGGCGACGTGGTGCAACGCTTTAAGCGTCGTCAGATTATGCTTCAGGGTTGAATGCTGAAAATTCGCCAGCGTCCCGGCAACCATGGCGCGCAGGGTCTCTGGTGATTTGGCCTGGGATTGTGCGTTCATCCCGACTCCTTTTTGTTGTTCTGAATATACAATAGTCGCCAAGTAGTTTACTCCAACCGCAACAATTATTCATTTACGGATAAATGCCCTTATCGCTTGGCGCAGTAATTACCATTTTGGTACTATCAAAGCCCTTTTCACTACAAAAGAAGTAATTGCCCACTATGACTCAAGTCGCGAAGAAAATTCTGGTAACGTGCGCGCTGCCGTACGCCAACGGCTCAATCCACCTCGGCCATATGCTGGAGCACATCCAGGCTGATGTCTGGGTCCGTTACCAGCGAATGCGCGGCCACCAGGTTAACTTCATCTGCGCGGACGACGCACACGGTACGCCAATCATGCTGAAAGCACAGCAGCTTGGGATCACGCCAGAGCAGATGATCGGTGAAATGAGTCAGGAGCATCAGACTGATTTTGCAGGTTTTGACATCAGCTATGACAACTACCACTCGACGCACAGCGAAGAGAACCGTGAGCTGTCTGAGCTGATTTACACGCGCCTGAAGGAAAACGGTTTTATTAAGAACCGTACAATCTCCCAGCTTTACGATCCGGAAAAAGGCATGTTCCTGCCGGATCGTTTTGTTAAAGGCACCTGCCCGAAATGTAAGTCTCCGGATCAGTACGGCGATAACTGTGAAGTCTGCGGCGCAACCTACAGCCCGACCGAACTTATCGAGCCGAAATCCGTTGTGTCTGGCGCGACGCCGGTGATGCGTGACTCCGAACACTTCTTCTTTGATCTGCCGTCATTCAGCGAAATGCTGCAGGCGTGGACGCGCAGCGGCGCGTTACAGGAGCAGGTCGCCAACAAAATGCAGGAATGGTTCGAATCCGGCCTGCAACAGTGGGATATTTCCCGCGATTCCCCGTACTTCGGTTTTGAAATCCCGAATGCGCCTGGCAAATACTTCTACGTCTGGCTGGACGCGCCAATTGGCTATATGGGTTCATTCAAAAACCTGTGCGATAAGCGCGGTGACACCACCAGCTTTGATGAATACTGGAAGAAAGATTCCGACGCCGAGCTGTATCACTTCATCGGTAAGGATATCGTTTACTTCCACAGCCTGTTCTGGCCTGCCATGCTGGAAGGCAGTAACTTCCGTAAGCCGACCAACCTGTTCGTCCACGGTTATGTGACGGTGAACGGCGCGAAGATGTCTAAATCTCGTGGCACCTTCATTAAGGCAAGCACCTGGCTGAAGCACTTCGATGCCGACAGTCTGCGCTATTACTACACGGCGAAACTATCTTCACGTATTGATGACATCGACCTGAACCTGGAGGACTTTGTCCAGCGCGTTAATGCCGATATCGTCAACAAAGTAGTCAACCTGGCATCCCGTAATGCAGGCTTTATTGCTAAGCGTTTTGACGGCATTCTGGCGACTGAGCTGGCCGACCCGGCGCTGTATAAAACCTTCACCGACGCCGCAGCAGTGATCGGCGAAGCATGGGAAAGCCGTGAATTTGGTAAAGCTATTCGTGAAATCATGGCGCTGGCCGACGTGGCAAACCGCTACGTTGACGAACAAGCACCGTGGGTTGTGGCTAAACAGGAAGGCCGCGATGCCGACCTGCAGGCAATTTGCTCCATGGGCATTAACCTGTTCCGTGTGCTGATGACCTACCTGAAGCCGGTTCTGCCAACGCTTGCTGAACGTGTGGAAGCGTTCCTGAACTGCGAACTGAGCTGGGATGCCATTGAGCAGCCACTGCTCGGTCACAAGGTCAACACCTTTAAAGCGCTGTACAATCGCATCGACATGAAACAAGTTGAAGCGCTGGTGGAAGCGTCGAAAGAAGAAGTGAAAGCCGCTGCCGCACCAGTAACCGGTCCGCTGGCGGATGACCCGATTCAGGAAACCATCACCTTTGACGATTTCGCCAAAGTTGACCTGCGCGTAGCGTTGATTGAAAACGCCGAATTCGTGGAAGGTTCCGACAAACTGCTGCGTCTGACGCTGGATCTCGGTGGTGAGAAACGAAACGTCTTCTCTGGTATTCGTTCTGCGTATCCGGATCCACAAACCCTGATTGGCCGCCAGACCATTATGGTTGCTAACCTGGCTCCTCGTAAGATGCGCTTCGGCATTTCTGAAGGGATGGTAATGGCCGCAGGTCCTGGCGGGAAAGATATCTTCCTGTTAAGCCCGGATGAAGGTGCAAAACCAGGCCAACAGGTGAAGTAAGTCAAGTATCTCAAGCGCTGCAACCGCAGCGCTTTTTTTTTGCTACGTGAGTGCTTCCTCTAATCTTAACCCTTAATCCATTTTCGGACTGCTCAGTTGTTAATATTAGATTTATTCTATACTGCACTGGGATCAAGATAGTCCGGGCTTACCAGATTCGTGGAGGTTATTGTTTAACATCCGATATTCATGAAATGGAGTTTTACATGAAAGCGTTACATAAATTTTTCACTCTCGCCGTGGTATCGGTTGTGTTTTTTTCCCTGGCAGGATGCGGTGATAAAGTAGAGACAAAAACATTTAATGCCAACCTCAACGGTTCGGATATCACTGTCTCTTACACCTATAAAGGTGATAAGGTCCTGAAGCAAATCTCTGAAAGTAAAATCAGCTATGCGTCAGTCGGTGCCAGCAATAAAGAAGAAGCAGCAAAAGTATTCGACGCATTAAGCGCCAAATATCAAAATATTACTGGTATAGAAGAAAAACTCACCTATTCAGATACCTACGCGCAAGAAAATGTCACTATCGATATGGAAAAAGTCGATATAAAAGCGTTGCAGGCCATTTCAGGGATGAAACTATCTGAAAACGCCGATAAAAACATCAGCATGAAGCAAATGCAAACGGTAATGGAATCGGCGGGTTTTAAAGAAGTGAAGTAAAGCTTCGGCGACCCGATTTTGATCGTGATCGCCAGCGCTGCTTTACGCTTTCTTTTTATGCTCTCGCGACGTTAAACCACGCAGGAAATAACGCAGGAACTGATCGCCGCATTCGCGATAATTCTTATGGTCCGGCGCGCGCATCATGGCGGTAATTTCCGGCATCGACACACGGAATTTCTGCTCGGTCATAATTGCCAGAATATCATCGGTTTTCAGTGAAAAAGCGATACGCAGTTTTTTCAGCACCGTATTATTGTTAACACGACGCTCAAGCGCCAGTTCCGGTGCAGAATCATCTTTACCACGCAGATGATAAATCAGACCGTTTAAAAAACCGGAGAGAATGATATCCGGGCAGCGAACAAACCCGTCTTCATCTTCTTTTGTCGTCCAGGTATCGAAATTTGCGGAGATGGATTCCATGTCAGCAAGCGCAAGAATACGCACCATGTCGTTATTGTTCGCTTTCAGGGTGTAGCGCAGGCTACGAAGAATATCGTTACTTAGCATAGAGCCTTCAACTGTCGGTGATGCAATGGCGCGCAGTGTATCAGTTTTACAGTCCAATCGCCTCTTTTAGACTTTTAAGATAACGACGACTCACCGGAACAGTCAGCCCGTTACGCAAAATCAGTTCCGCCTGGCCGTTGTCTTCCAGACGGATCTCCTGCAATTGCGCCATATTTACCAGATATTGTCTATGACAACGCAGCAGAGGAGTACGGCTCTCCAGCGTCCTGAGCGTCAACTCAGTGAAGCCTTCTTTACCATCACTGCTGGTCACATATACGCCACTCATACGGCTGCTGATAAACGCCACGTCATCCATTTGCAACAAATAAATTCGGCTGTGACCGCTGCACGGAATAAACTTCAGCGCCTGCTGATTTTCTGGCAGGAGTGATACATCCTGCTTCGTGCGCTCCTGACGCAAACGGATCAGCGTTTTTTCCAGCCGAGCTTCTTCGATCGGCTTGAGCAGATAATCAAACGCATGTTCTTCAAAGGCTTTCACCGCATACTCATCAAAGGCGGTCAGAAAAACAATGTACGGACGATGCTCGGGATCAAGCATGCCAACCATTTCCAGGCCGCTGATTCGCGGCATCTGAATATCAAGGAACAGAACATCCGGACGCAATTTATGTACCGCGCCAATGGCTTCCACCGCATTCGAACATTCGCCGACAATCTCGATGTCGCTTTGCTCCTGCAACAGGATCCGCAGATTCTCCCGGGCTAACGGTTCGTCATCGACAATTAGCACTTTGATCATGCCAGTTCCTCCAGAGGAAGTCGTAAAGTGATTCGGGTAAAGCGGTCAGGTTCACACGCTACGCTAATGCCAAAATCATCGCCAAACCGCTCGCGCAGTCGTTTATCGACCAGATTCATACCCAGTCCACTGGCTTCTGATGTTGGCTGATACAGCCCGGCATTGTCTTCGATATCCAGCATCAGATATTGCCCTTCTCGACGGGCGGTAATCGATACTTCACCGGTATCTAATAACTGAGAAGTACCGTGTTTGATAGCATTCTCCACGATGGGTTGCAGAGTAAAAGCGGGTAATTGCTGATGCGAAAGTTCTTCTGGCACCGTCAAGGTCACCTGAAGACGCGATTGGAACCGTGCCTTTTCAATTTGCAGATAAGCATTAACGTGTTCAATTTCATCGGCCAGCGTCACAATTTCCGACGGGCGTTTTAAATTTTTACGAAAGAACGTCGACAGATACTGCACCAGTTGGCTGGCCTGCTCGCTATCACGTCGGATCACAGCTTTGATGGTGTTGAGCGCATTAAACAGAAAATGGGGATTGACCTGGGCGTGCAGGAGTTTTATTTCCGACTGCGTGAGCATCGCTTTTTGCCGCTCATACTGTCCGGCCAGAATCTGCGCCGAAAGCAGTTGGGCGATCCCTTCCCCCAGCGTGCGGTTGATTGAGCTAAAGAGACGGTTTTTGGCTTCATACAGTTTGATGGTCCCCATCACCCGCTGGTTTTCACCCCGCAAGGGGATCACCAGCGTCGAACCTAATTTGCATTGCGGATGCAAAGAGCAGCGATAAGGGACTTCATTGCCGTCGGCATAAACCACCTCTCCGGTTTCAATCGCCCGCTGGGTGTACGAGGAAGAGATAGGTTTGCCCGGCAGATGATGGTCGTCACCAATACCGGTAAATGCCAGCAGTTTCTCACGATCGGTAATCGCCACCGCACCGATATCCAGCTCTTCATACAGCACCTGAGCAACCTTCATGCTGTTAACCTCGTTGAACCCCTGGCGCAAAATCCCTTCCGTTGAAGCGGCAACTTTGAGCGCGGTGGCGGAAAAAGCGGAGGTATATTTTTCAAACATCGCCCGTTTATCGAGCAAAATACGCATAAATAAGGCGGCACCGACGGTATTGGTCACCATCATAGGCGCGGCAATATTGCTGACCAGTCGGTAGGCATCATCAAACGGCCGGGCGATCAATAAGATGATCAACATCTGCACCAGTTCAGCAACAAAGGTAATGGCGCCCGCCGTCAGCGGGCTGAATACTTTATCGGTACGACCACGACGGGTGAGCACGCTGTGCACCAGTCCGCCGAGCAACCCTTCCACAATGGTCGAGATCATGCAGCTAAGCGCCGTCATTCCGCCCATTGAATAACGATGTAAACCACCGGTCAGACCGACTAAGCCGCCAACCACAGGGCCGCCAAGCAGCCCGCCCATTACCGCACCAATAGCGCGAGTATTCGCAATGGAGTCATCAATGTGCAGCCCGAAATAGGTGCCCAAAATGCAGAAAATGGAAAAGGTAACGTAGCAAAGCAGTTTGTGCGGCAGCCGGATAGTCACCTGCATCAGCGGAATAAACAAACGCGTTTTGCTCATGAGCCACGCGATAACGAGAAACACGCACATCTGCTGAAGCAGCAGCAACACCAGATTAAACTCGTACATACCCGCCAACCACACATCTCTTAAAAGCGCGTAACATACATGGGCTGCGCGTAACTTTCTTTGAAGTGTTGCAAAAAAAAAGGAATTTGTGAGAACGATCACTCGAAAGCGCGATCATGACTACAAACCCACCCATTTATTGATCAAAAAACAGGCAAAACTACCTGGTTCGCAAAAGAGCGTCTAAAGTAAAACTGGGACCTCGCAAGCATAAGTGAGACGACGATGGCGCTTTACACAATAGGTGAAGTGGCTTTGCTTTGTGATATCAACCCTGTCACTTTACGCGCGTGGCAGAGGCGTTACGGATTACTGAAACCGCAACGGACAGACGGCGGACATCGCCTGTTTAACGACGCGGATATCGATCGGATCCGTGAGATAAAACGCTGGATCAACAACGGTGTCCAGGTCAGCAAGGTTAAAATGTTGCTCAGCAATGAGAGCATTGATGTGCATAACGGTTGGCGTGAACAACAAGAGACGCTGTTGAACTATTTGCAAAGTAATAATCTGCATAGCCTCAGACTGTGGATCAAAGAGCGTGGTCAGGATTATCCCGCACAAACGCTCAACACCCATTTATTCATTCCGTTACGCCGACGTCTGCAATGTCAGCAGCCGATCCTCCAGGCGTTACTGGGGATCCTCGACGGCGTACTGATCAACTACATCGCGATTTGTCTTGCCTCAGCACGCAAGAAACAGGGCAAAGATGCTCTGGTGGTTGGCTGGAACATTCAGGATACGACCCGCTTATGGCTGGAAGGTTGGGTCGCCAGCCAGCAGGGGTGGCGCATTGACGTCCTTGCTCATTCGCTGAACCAACTGCGACCGGAGCTGTTTGAAGGTCGCACCTTGCTTGTCTGGTGCGGCGAGAACCAAACGCCCACTCAGCAACAACAGCTGAATGAATGGCGCGCGTTAGGTCACGATATTTATCCACTCGGTATTTAATATTCTATTAACAAACGTGTACAATCCTTGGATTCACATAAGGAGTGCATAATGAGCGCAGCTAAAATCGGTGTCATTACCCTCTTCCTGCTGATGGCCATCGGCGGTATCGGCGGTGTCATGCTGGCAGGTTATACCTTTATTTTACGTGCCGGGTAAGATGTCTCGCTAATTTCTCAAAACCGCGGTCAACAATTACCGCTGCCAGCGCGACCAACAGCGCCCCCTGAATCACATAGGCGGTATTGAACCCACTCAGCCCGATAATAATCGGCGTACCCAGCGTGTTCGCTCCAACGGTTGAGGCGATGGTTGCAGTGCCTATATTAATAATCACCGACGTGCGAATCCCGGCCAGAATAACCGGGGCCGCCAGCGGTAACTCTACTTTACGCAGCCGCTGCCCCTGACTCATGCCCATTCCACTGGCGATATCCATCACGCTGGAAGAAATGCCGCCAAGTCCCGCCAGGGTTGCCTGCAAGATCGGTAATACCCCATACAGGATCAGCGCAATAATTGCCGGTTCAGGACCAAACCCCATCACTGGTACGGCGATCGCCAACACTGCAACTGGCGGAAAGGTCTGCCCCACGGCGGCAATCGTTTCCACTATCGGCCTGAATTCCGCGCCCCAGGGCCGGGTTACCGCAATTCCCGCCCCAACGCCAATCAATACGGCGATAAGGCTTGAGATCCCCACCAGTGTAAAATGGCTCAAAGCCAGCGCCGTAAAACTTTCCTGCTGATACACGGGACGTGGCAGCTCAGGAAACAGCGAACTAAACAGGGTCTGACTGTGAGGCAATCCAACCAACAGGATCAGAAACAACGTAACAAGCCACAGCAGTGGATCAGCAAGACGTTTCACGGGTCGGCATCTCCGAAAGCAAATCGCGAAAATGGAGCGTTCCGCAGGGTACCCCCTGCAGCGTCACGACAGGTAAAACGTCGCAACCGCGCGCCACGAACACCGATAACGCATCACGAAGCGTCATCTCATCCACCAGCGGCTCGCCGTCTGAGTGTTCTCCGCGACGAATAAAATCGCCTACCGTACGCAGCGACAACAGCCGTACGCCCAGTTCACTGCGGCCAAAAAAGGTTTGTACGAAATCATTCGCTGGCGCGGTGAGCATCGACAGCGGCGTGCCTTGCTGCACGACCTTTCCTGCATCCATCAGCACCAGATGCTCCGCCAGCCTTAGCGCCTCGTCGATATCATGCGTCACCAGCACAATGGTACGCCCGAGCAGACGGTGAATACGCGTCATCTCCTGCTGCAGCGCACCACGAGTGACCGGGTCCAGCGCGCCAAAAGGCTCATCCATCAATAGCACCTGCGGATCCGCCGCCAACGCACGCGCAACCCCGACCCGCTGCTGCTGTCCGCCGGAAAGCTGATGCGGATAACGGTGGCGCAAACTCGCCTCAAGGCCCAGCAGAGCCATCAGTTCATCTGTTCGGTCATCAATACGTGAGCGCGACCACTTTTGCAGTTGCGGTACGGTGGCGATGTTCTGCGCGACGGTCCAGTGGGGAAACAAGCCAATAGACTGAATCGCGTACCCCATGCGCCGTCGTAGCTCCAGCACCGGCAGGCTACGAATTTCTTCTCCGGCAAAGCGGATCTGCCCGCTGTCGTGTTCAACCAGCCGATTGATCATCTTTAGCGTGGTGGACTTCCCCGAACCTGACGTGCCGATTAGCACCGAAAAGCTGCCCTCCCCTAACTGCAGGTTAAGGTCATCAACGGCTTTTTGCTGACCATAGGTTTTACTGACGTGGCGAAATTCAATCATTATTCGATACCTTTAGCAGCGCGAGACCTAAATCAAACAGCGCATCAATCAACACTGCCAGCACAACGACTGGGATCACGCCCAACAGCACTAAATCGACGGCGCTACTGAGCAATCCCTGAAAGACCAGCGCGCCAAATCCCCCTGCTCCAATCAGCGCAGCAATCACCGCCATTCCCACGGTTTGCACCATCACTACCCGTAAACTGCGTAAGAAGACCGGCAATGCCAGCGGGAACTGCACCGAGACAAATCGCTGGAAAGTGTTCATACCCATCGCTCGAGCGCTTTCCAGTACATCCTGCGGTACCTGATTCAACCCAGCCACAACGCCACGTACAAGCGGTAACAACGCATACAGCACCAACGCAATAAGCGCAGGCGTCATACCAGTTCCCGCGACGCCGAACTTGCCCAATAAAGGAAAGTGCTTCACCAACCCGGCAAGTGGCGCAATTAACAGGCCAAACAGCGCGACTGAAGGAATGGTTTGGATGATATTCAGTGCCGCAAATACCGGCCCCTGACGGGTGACAGAGAAAGCACACCAGATGCCCAGTGGCACACCAATAAGCAGCGCGGGCACCACGGTAGCAAACAGAATCGTCAAATGTTGCGCCAGCGCGTCGTTGAAGACATCCTGGCGGTTGGCATATTCTTTAAGCAGAGAAAGATCGTTAAACGTGCCGGAGAACAAAAGCACCAGCGGCACAATGAATATTTGAGCATGCAGCGCCCAACGCCACAGTGCCTGAGCGGTGATGCGACGAATAGCGTCACTGGCGGCCAGCAGCATCAGCCCCACGCCCAACCAGAATCCACTGCCCAGACTAGTTCTGGCCAGCGGACTCCCTGTCTTCGCCAGATACGTTGCCGTTGTACCTGCGGTTACCAGCGCGGCGATCACCAACAGTTGGCAAACGATAAGCGCCAATATATTGCCGGACCTTCCCGGTACAACGCTCAGAAGACACAGCAGCAAACAGGCCACCGCCAATCCCCATGCCGTGTCGGAGCTGATATCCCAGAGTTGACGACCTTCGCCGGACACCAGACGATTAGGGGCATAGCTAATGAAAGGCAGCGCTGCCGCCGCGAAAGTAAGAAGCACCAGCAACAACAGCACCCGATTGACTGAAATATTCGACAAAACACCCACCCGCTGCAAACGCCGTTACTTCACCCATCCTTTTTGCTTCAGGTAATCTGCTGCGACTTTTTTCGCATCCTGCCCCTCCACGGCAATACTGGCATTCAGCTGCTGCAACGTTTGTTCATCCAGACTGGCAAAAACCGGCTGTAGCCACTCTCCCATTTGCGGATAGTCTTTCAGCACCGATTCACGCACGACGGGTGCTGGCGCATAAATGGGCTGGACACCTTTTGGGTCGCTTAAAGTTTGCAGACCGAGCGCCGCAACCGGGCCATCGGTGCCATAAGCCATCGCCGCATTGACTCCAGAAGTCTGCTGCGCCGCCGCTTTAATCGTCACCGCGGTATCCCCCCCAGCCAGCGACAACAGCTGATTTTGATTCAGTTTGAAATCATAGGCTTTTTCAAACGCTGGCAGCGCGTCAGCCCGTTCGATGAATTCCGCAGAGGCGGCAAGTTTGAACGTTCCTCCGTCCTTCAGGTAACGGCCTAAATCAGCAAGGGACTCAAGTTTGTTCTTTTGCGCAACATCCTGGCGTACTGCAATAGTCCAGGTGTTGTTGGCTGGTGCAGGGGTTAGCCAGACCAGCTTATTTTGCTCTGCATCCAGCTTTTTCACTTTGTCGAATCCAGCCTGCGCATTTTTCCACGCGGGATCATTTTCATCTTTAAAAAAGAATGCGCCATTACCGGTATATTCCGGATAAATATCCAGCTCACCGGAGGTGATTGCCCCACGCACCACTGGGGTGGTACCAAGCTGTATTTTATTGACGGTTTTCACGCCATGGCTTTCGAGCACCTGCAAAATAATGTTGCCGAGCAGCGCCCCTTCGGTATCTATTTTTGAACCGACCGTGACGGGTGACGCGGCCTGTAAGGGTAGGCTTATCGCAGCTAACAGCGCCAGCGAACCCACCGATACTTTTGAGATTATCATGCTGTACTCCTCATCCTTTTGCGGCCCTTTTCAGAGACTTGAGGAAAAAGCATAGTCGAAAAATCAGGGCTTAACCTGGCAATTGGGGAGTAAGAGAGGGATTCGTTAGCAATAACGTGATGAGAAATAAGAAGCAGACGCGGCGCGTACGTCTAAAGATAAAGGCCGGAAACCCGGCCTTTACTCGCTAATCAATTACAGCAGTTCAAATTCGCCCTGCTTCACTCTGGCGGAATCCACGCCGATGAAAACGTTAAATTTGCCAGGTTCTGCATCGTATTGCATACGCTGATTCCAGAACTTCAGCGCGTCAATGTCAATCGGGAAGCTGACGGTCTGGGTTTCACCCGGCTTAAGATTCACTTTCTCAAAACCTTTCAGCTGTTTTACCGGACGACTCATGGAAGCGGTCACGTCCTGCAAATACATCTGAATCACCGTCGCACCTTCGCGCTTGCCGGTGTTGGTCACCTGCACGCTGGCCGTCACGGTCCCGTCACGCTTCATCGTTGGAGAAGAGAGCTTCACATCAGAAACCGTGAACGTGGTGTAGCTCAGGCCATAACCAAAGGGATACAACGGACCATTCGCTTCATCAAAGTAGCGCGACGTGTACTTGTTCGGCTTATCTGCGTTATACGGGCGACCGGTATTGAGATGGCTGTAATAGACCGGGATCTGTCCGACAGAGCGCGGGAAAGACATCGGCAGCTTGCCTGACGGGTTGTAATCGCCAAACAGCACATCGGCGATGGCGTTACCGCCTTCCGTCCCGGCAAACCAGGTTTCGAGGATCGCATCGGCCTGTTGATCTTCTTTAACCAACGCCAGCGGACGTCCGTTCATCAGTACCAGAACCAGAGGTTTACCGGTGGCTTTCAGCGCGGCAATCAGGTCACGCTGACTCTGTGGAATAGTGATATCGGTGCGGCTGGAAGCTTCATGCGCCATACCTTGCGCTTCGCCGACTACCGCAACCACCACGTCAGACTGCTTCGCTGCGTTCACGGCTTCATCGATCATCGCCTGCGGCGAGCGCGGGTCAACCTTCACCGCCTCTTCATACAGATTGAGGAAATCGACAATGCCTTTGTCGTTGGTGATATTCGCCCCTTTGGCGTACAGCACTTTGCCCTGATCGCCGACGGCATTTTTAATCCCCGTCAGTACCGTTACCGACTGATCGGCAACACCGGCAGCGGACCAACTGCCCATCACATCACGCTTGCTGTCGGCCAGCGGACCGACGACTGCCACGGTGGCGGATTTTTTCAGCGGCAACGTTTCCAGACGGTTTTTCAGCAGCACCAGGCTTTCTCGCGCTACTTCACGCGCCTCTTTACGGTGCAAACGGCTTTCCGCGTTGGTGTCCTGTGGGTCAGATTCTTTGGCCCCCAGATGACTGTACGGGTCGTTAAACAGCCCCATATCATATTTCACGTTCAGCACGTGGCGCGCGGCGTCATCCAGCTCCGCCATTGTCACTTTGCCGGATTTAATCAAGCCCGGAAGATATTTGCTGTAATACTCATCGCTCATACTCATATTGATGCCGGACTTGATCGCCACACGCACCGCATCTTCAGGATCGGAGGCAGTACCGTGCTTAATCAGTTCCTTAATCGCGCCGTGATCGGAAACGGTAATACCCTTAAAGCCCCATTCATCACGCAGCACGTCTTTGAGCAGCCATGCATCTGAGGTTGCAGGCGTACCGTTTAGCGAATTAAGTCCTACCATTACCGCACCGCTACCAGCGTCCAGCCCGGCTTTATACGGCGGCATATAGTCGTTGAACAGACGCTGTGGGCTCATATCGACGGTGTTATATTCCTTGCCACCTTCAACCGCGCCATAAGCGGCGAAGTGCTTGACGCTGGTCATCACCGAATAGCGATCCGCCGGGCTTTTACCCTGCATCGCTTCAACCATGGTTTTACCCATCGTAGCCGTTAAATACGTGTCTTCACCAAAACCTTCTGAAGCACGGCCCCAACGCGGATCGCGAGAGACATCGACCATTGGCGCCCAGGTCATATTCAGACCATCATCGGCGGCTTCATACGCGGAAATACGGCCAACGGTTCTGACCGCATCGAGATTAAAAGAGGACGCCAGGCCGAGACTTATCGGGAACACGGTACGTTGGCCGTGCAATACGTCGTAGGCAAAAAAGAGAGGAATTTTCAGGCGGCTGAGTTCCATCACCTGATCCTGCATTTTGCGGATATCCTGGCGCGTGACGGTGTTAAAAATTGCCCCAACCTGCCCGTCTTTGATCATCTCGCGGATGGCTTCTTTCGGGTTATCAGGCCCGACGCTTATCAAGCGTAGTTGCCCAATTTTCTCATCCACGGTCATCTGTTTAAGTAAATCGGTAACGAATGCATCCCGCGCTTCTGGCGTCAGAGGATGGTTACCAAACAGCGTGTCCGCCTGCGCTGGTTGCAACGCCAGACTCACCGCGACACCTACAGAACATAGCCATTTCATGTTGATTCTCTCTTTATTTTTTCCCGACGAGGCAGCGAAAATATAACAAAAACCGCAGTTTGCCGTAAGACTAAACGGGAGCGATAAAGAAAGCTAAGGTTATTCTCCTAATTTTCAAAACCAGCGCAAATCATTAGAAGACGAACCAGAGACAATATGAATGAGAAAGCGTATTGTCATACAAAGCGCTATGCTTGTTCCTGATATTGAGTCCCACCACAAGGAGTGGAGAATGTCTTCCATTACAACAGATAATAAAGCTTTCCTGAATGAACTGACCCGTCTGGTTGGTCATTCTCACCTGCTCACTGAACCTGCTAAAACGGCCCGCTATCGCAAGGGATTCCGCTCCGGCCAGGGCGAAGCGCTCGCCGTTGTGTTCCCCGGCTCGCTTTTAGAGCTGTGGCGCGTTCTCAATGCTTGCGTCGCCGCAGATAAAATTATCCTGATGCAGGCCGCCAATACCGGCCTGACCGAAGGCTCTACGCCGAGCGGAAATGATTACGACCGCGAAATTGTCATTATCAGCACCCTGCGCCTGGATAAACTGCACGTCATCGGCAAAGGCGAACAAGTGCTGGCTTATCCCGGTACAACGTTGTATTCGCTGGAAAAGGCGCTCAAACCGTTTGGCCGTGAGCCACATTCTGTGATCGGGTCATCCTGTATTGGCGCTTCAGTAATTGGCGGCATTTGCAACAACTCCGGCGGATCGCTGGTACAGCGCGGCCCGGCATATACCGAGATGTCGCTGTTTGCGCGTATTGACGAACAAGGTAAATTGCAGCTGGTCAACCATCTGGGTATCGAGCTGGGCCAGACCCCGGAACAGATCCTGAGCAAACTTGATGACGAGCGGATTAAAGATGACGATGTCCGCCACGACGGGCGACACGCGCACGATCACGACTATGTCACCCGCGTCAGAGATATTGAGGCGGACACGCCTGCCCGCTATAACGCCGACCCGGATCGCTTGTTTGAATCATCCGGTTGTGCAGGAAAGCTCGCGGTTTTCGCCGTGCGTCTGGACACCTTCGAAGCCGAAAAAAATCAGCAGGTCTTTTACATCGGTACCAATCAGCCTGAAGTGCTGACGGAAATCCGCCGTCATATTCTGGCAAAATTTGAGCACCTGCCGGTCGCTGGTGAATATATGCACCGCGATATTTACGACATCGCCGAGCAATATGGCAAAGATACGTTTCTGATGATCGACAAGCTCGGCACCGATAAAATGCCGTTCTTTTTCACCCTGAAAGGTCGCACCGATGCGATGCTGGAAAAAGTGAAAATTTTCCGTCCGCATTTCACCGACCGGGCAATGCAGAAATTTGGTCATTTGTTCCCCAGCCACTTACCGGCACGCATGAAAAGCTGGCGCGATAAGTACGAGCATCACCTGCTGTTAAAAATGGCCGGTGGCGGCGTGGCTGAAGCGCAAAACTGGCTCAGCGAATATTTCAAAACCGCTGAAGGCGACTTCTTTGCCTGTACCCCAGAAGAAGGCAGCAAGGCGTTTTTGCATCGCTTTGCGGCGGCTGGCGCGGCGATTCGTTATCAGGCCGTACATGCCGATGAAGTAGAAGATATTCTGGCGCTGGATATCGCGCTGCGTCGTAACGACACCGAATGGTATGAGCATCTGCCGCCAGAAATCGACAGTCAACTGGTGCATAAGCTCTATTACGGTCACTTTATGTGCTATGTATTCCATCAGGATTACATCGTGAAAAAAGGCGTGGATGCACATGCGCTAAAAGAGCAGATGCTGGAGCTTCTGCACGAGCGCGGAGCACAGTATCCGGCAGAGCATAACGTCGGACATCTGTATAAAGCACCGGAAACATTAACCCGTTTTTACCGCGAGAATGACCCCACCAACAGTATGAATCCGGGTATTGGTAAAACGAGTAAGCAAAAGTTCTGGAAAGAATCGTAGGCCCGATAAGCGTAAGCGCCATCGGGCACGTTGCCGGGGGCGCTTCGCTTGGCCAGCCTACGGTTTAATCGTTTTGCGCGGTTTGCTCACCCGTAGCTGAACCTGCCGCCGCCATCTGCGCCGCTTTTTGCTTTTTGTAGCTCAGCGCTGCCGCCGGAACCGGCATCACCTTGCCGGTTTCAATCCAGGTGCGTAAACGGCTGGCATCGGCAAAGTGGGTATATTTACCGAACGCATCCATCACCACCAGCGCCACCGGTTTGTTATTGATCACGGTGCGCATCACCAGACAGTGGCCTGCCGCATTGGTAAATCCGGTTTTGGTTAACTGAATATTCCAGTTATCGCGGTATACCAGATGGTTGGTGTTACGGAATGGCAGCGTATAAGCCGGGTTGGCAAAGGTCGCCATATCTTCACGCGTAGTGCTTAACTGGCCAATCAGCGGATACTGCTTGCTGGCGATCAGCAGCTTGGTTAAATCACGAGCTGTCGAGACGTTATGAATCGATAAGCCGGTTGGTTCCACAAAGCGTGTCTGAGTCATGCCGAGCGCTTTCGCTTTGGCATTCATGGCTTTAATAAACGCGTTATAACCGCCAGGGTAATGGTGCGCCAGACTGGCTGCCGCACGGTTTTCTGACGACATCAGCGCCAGCAGTAGCATGTCTTTACGGCTAATTTCACTGTTCAGTCGCACACGAGAGTAGATGCCTTTCATTTCCGGTGTCTGACTGATATCAACTTTCAGTTTCTCATCCAACGGCAGTCGTGCATCAAGCACCACCATCGCGGTCATTAATTTGGTAATCGACGCAATCGGACGCACAAGGTCCGGGTGGTTCGAATAGATAACTTTGTTGGTATTCAGATCAACAATCATCGCGCTACCGGACGCTATCTCAGGTTGAGAAGCCGCTGCGGTAGTTGCCGTTTTCGCCACGGCTTGGGGTGCAAAAGGAACGGCCAGCACCAGGGCAAGGCTTAATAATGAAACTCGGAATTTCAGCATGATGAGATTTCTGATAATGGTTCACGCACGTCACAACGCACACCGCCAGAGACTAAGTATTATCTCAAGCTAGCTCAGGCATCATAGCGATCCGGCAGGTTTGCCGCCACAGGAGAATCGTCTCGAAATGCTGCGTTGCTGACTTTTACGTCAACAACGCAGCGCAGACAGGTTTATCCGTCAGAATAATCGGTAGCCGTAACCCCACAGGATTACCGTAATAGCCAGTAGAACTTCCAGCACCAACACACCGATCGCCAGCGTCGAACTGGAAAAACTTAACCCTTCCTCGCGTGTGATATTCAGGAATGTCGGTATGCCGAGATAAAGTAAATAGCCGGTGTAAAACAACGCGATGGTCCCCACCAATGCGCACAGCCAGACCAGCGGATAAAGTGCGACCAGTCCGCTTAAAAACAGCGGCGTCGCGACATATCCTGCAAAAACCATACAATGCGCCAGCGACGGGCGCTGCGGGTAATTACGCGCCATCCACCAGATAACCCGCCCCATAACGGCGACGCCCGCCAGCATCACCCCGTAAAACAGAATTGCCATCGCAAATCCGGTCAACAGAGATAGCTTCAGGATATTGCCATCGCCAAAATTCCAGCCGATTTGTGTAGTACCGATAAACGCGCAAACCACCGGGATTGCCGCCATCAGCAGTACATGGTGGGTATAGTGATGCGAAACGCTTTCGTTTTCGCTGTTGATCACGTGCATTTCACGATCGGGATGGGAAAACAGCCCCCAGACATGGTTCATACCGCCCCCTTGTTGTCAGCTCCGGACCTCAACACTTCAAGTATAATTCAGCTTTTGATTATTTTATGTACACAGAAAAAATACCGAAGCGCCGGGTAAAAAGTTTGTTCAGGCGTAGGCATGATAAGCGAAGCGCCATCAGGCATTGGAGAGCTGAGCGACCTTAAGCGCTACTACGCGGCTTTTCCGGCATCAAATAATCATAGGGTGTATGCTATTAGCAGTGGAGGTCATACAATCGTATGGATATAAATCATTATGTTGCGCAATACGGCTATGCTGCGTTAATCATCGGCAGTCTGGCGGAAGGCGAAACCATTACCCTGTTAGGCGGCGTTGCGGCGCATCAGGGCGTCCTGAAATTTCCCCTGGTGGTACTCTCGGTCGCGCTGGGCGGGATGATTGGCGATCAGTTGCTTTATTTACTCGGACGTCGTTTTGGCGGCAAAATTTTGCAGCGTTTCTCGCGCCACCAGGCGAAAATTGATTACGCACAGAAGATGATCCAGCGACGTCCTTACCTGTTTGTGGTCGGTACGCGCTTTATGTACGGCTTTCGCGTTATTGGTCCCTTACTGATTGGCGCCAGTCACCTGCCGCCGAAGATCTTTTTACCGCTAAATATTCTTGGTGCGCTTGTCTGGGCATCGTTATTTACGACTCTGGGCTACATCGGTGGTGAAGTGATAGCGCCGTGGCTGCACAGCCTTGACCAGCATATCAAGCATGGCATCTGGCTGGTGCTGGTTATCGGGATTGTCGCGGGCGTCCGCTGGTGGATGAAACGGCGAAGCACGCGTAAAGCGCAATGAAGATGGCCCGACAGCAGAACACCGTCGGGCCGATTAATCAGGACGCGTGATAACCGCCGCCCAGCGCACTGGTCAACTGAATTGAGGCATCCAACCATTGCCCTTGCAAAAGCAGACCGTTGCACTGCTCACGTAATGCCGGGATCTTTGCCTCGCTGACCCTGGAGCCCGCAATAATACCCGCATTAAAGCGTGCCTGAGCCAGCCCCACTACGCGCTGAGCGTCATGTGCAATCTGCTGCTGATGCTGATTTTTCTGCGCTAATGTTTCTACCTGCGATGCGGCACGTGCCACGTCATTCACCGCATCCACCACCGCTTTGTTGTAATTCGCCACCGTCAGGTTGCTTTGCGCTTTCGTAATATCGAGATTTGCGTTCAGCCTGCCGCTGTCAAAGATAGGCAGAGTCAGCCCGGCGGTTACGCCCATTTGCTGCGCGGAATGGCGGAACAGGTCACTCAGATGTAACGCATCCTGTTGTAAAAATGCCATCAGATTCACATCGGGATAAAAAGCCGCTTTCGCCGCATCAATGCTGCTCAGCGATGATTCAATGTACCAGTGCGCCGCCTGTAAATCCGGGCGGCGGGCCAGTAGCGAGTAACCCAATTGTGACGGGAGCTGGCTTTCGACCGCGGGCAGTGGGGTCGAATGGAGCTTCAGGGCAGTGGACTGGGCATTGGTCAGCGCGCTCAGCCGTGCTTCAATCACCTTCATTTTACCGCTGACATCATTCAACTGCTGCTCTGTTTTGCTGGAATCAATATCAGTTTCAACGCCTTCCACTGAAGAAGTTAGACCGTTTTGATACAGCTGACGATCGACGGTTATCACATTTTGCTGCTCGTTTTCGATTTGCGTCAGTACGGTTTTCAGCGCCGCCTGCGTCTGCCATTCCCAGTAAAGGCGGGAGACACCGCTCGCCAGCAGCTGCCGGGTTTGCTCGCGCTCAGCCTCACGTGCCTTAACGGCCCCAATACGCGCCGTCACTTCAGCCCGATTTTTACCCCACAGATCCAGATTCCAGCCAGCGGTTAAACCAAGGGTTCCATTGGTGTACCACGGTCCTGTTGTTCCGGCGGCCGGATCGGTAATGGCAAACGGTCCCATCAGCCCCTCAGCTGACATTCTCTGACGCTCAACGTCTGCGGAGAAGTCGATCTCCGGGCCATCCTGTGCTTCCACAGCCTTAGCCTGCGCCTCCGCCAGTTGAATGCGCTGTTCCGCTACCTGCATATCAGGAGAATTTCGCAACGTGCTGTCAATCAACGCATTAAGTTGTGGGTCGTGATATGCCCTCCACCACTGGCTGTCCGGCCAGCCATTTTTTAACGCGGCAGGCAATGTGGTATCGACATTCGCAGCAGGGGTCTGCTGTGACAGAGACTGGCGGTCATCATGCATAGGCGCACAGCCTGCCATCAGAACAAAAAGCGGCAACAATGCCGTGGTGATAAACACAGAATTACGATTCATGGAGATATACAGGTAAGAAAAGATGTGCAGAGATTACGACTTGTCGCTTTTGCTTTTTTAGTTACGCGTGGCAATACATCTTTGGCAATAAAAATATAAAATCAGAAAAATATACACCTCGCGAATAATATAGGTTAAATAGTTTTAATAATTAATGGATGGAGATTTTATGTCACAGAATATCTATGACGATCCTGAGTTCTTTGCCGGATATGCCACGCTGGATCGTTCAGTAAAGGGGCTCGACGGCGCGCCAGAATGGCCGACAATACAAGCGATGCTCCCCTCTCTTCAAGGCAAAAACATTCTTGATTTGGGCTGTGGATATGGCTGGTTTTGCCGCTACGCACGCGATAATCAGGCTGCCAGTGTAGTGGGACTGGATATTTCACAAAAAATGTTAACTCAGGCGCACAGTATGACGCAGGGTAATGGCATCGTTTATCAGCGTGAAGATCTCGAAACGCTTACCTTGCCCCCAAATTCCTTTGATCTGGTTTATAGCTCGCTTGCCCTGCACTATTTGCACGATATAGAACGATTATTCGTAACCATTTACCAGTCATTAACACCGGGAGGCATGTTGGTTTTCTCTGCTGAGCATCCAATTTATACCGCACCGCTTAACCAGGGCTGGATCAAAGATAAAACCGGGCAACTCTCCTGGCCGATTAATCATTATCAGCAGGAAGGTGAGCGCATCAGTAACTGGTTTGCTGAGGGCGTCAAAAAACAGCATCGTAAGCTGGCGACCTGGATTAATGCGCTGATTGGGGCCGGATTCGACATCGTTTGTGTCGATGAGTGGGGACCTTCCGCGCAACAGATTGCTGAAAACCCAGCGTTAGATGAAGAAAAAGAGCGGCCGATGGTGTTTCTGCTCAGCGCACGTAAACCAGCATAACAGCGCCTCCAGGCAGAATGATTAATACTTTCCTATACTCAATCTGAACTTACCAAAAAAAGGAAAGTTAATGAAAATTCTGCTGTGGGTTATTCTGATTATTTTTCTGATTGGACTGTTGGTGGTAACAGGCGTGTTTAAGATGATTTTTTGATATTGCTGCCTATCAGCCAGTCCGGATAAGGCATTAGCATTTAATCCGGTCTGGCGCATCAGCTGTGTTCAAAGGGTAATAGCCTGAATCGCACGCGCGATATCCGGCGAATTGTTTAACGCACGAATTTCCTGAAACAGCGCGGTTGCCTCTGAATATTCTTTTCGCAGATATCCTAACCACTGCTTAATCCGCGCTACATGATACAGCCCGGTGTCCCCCTGCTTTTCAAGACGGGTATATTTTTGCAACAGCGTCACGACATCAGACCACGGCATACGCGGCTCGTTGTATTTCACCACGCGGCTCAGGTTTGGAATATTTAATGCGCCACGTCCGATCATCACCGCATCGCATCCGCTGATGGCCATACAATCCTGGGCGCTCTGCCAGTCCCAGATTTCGCCATTCGCGATAACCGGAATAGTCAGTCGCTGGCGAATCTCGCCAATCGCCTGCCAGTTAATATGTTCTGCCTTATAGCCCTGTTCCTTGGTTCGACCATGCACCGCCAGTTCGCTGGCGCCAGCCTGCTGCACGGCATCGGCAATTTCAAACTGCCGATCGCTGTTATCCCAGCCCAGACGCACTTTCACCGTCACCGGGAGATGAGCCGGGACCGCCTCGCGCATAGCTTTTGCGCCCCGGTAGATAAGCTCAGGATCTTTCAGTAACGTTGCGCCACCGCCGCTGCCGTTCACCAGCTTCGACGGACAACCACAGTTCAGATCGACACCGTACGATCCCAGTTCTACCGCGCGCGCGGCATTCTCCGCCAGCCACTGTGGATACTGTCCTAACAGCTGAATGCGAACCAACGTGCCGGATGGCGTCCGGCTGTTGTTATGCAGTTCCGGGCAGAGTCGATGAAATACTTTTGCCGGCAGGAGCTGATCCACCACGCGCACAAACTCGGTGATGCACAGATCGTAATCATTCACTTCAGTCAGCAGCTCGCGCACCAGTGAATCGAGCACGCCTTCCATCGGCGCCAGTAAAACACGCATATCGTCACCCGCAAAAAAAGAGGCGCTATGGTAGCGCCTCCGTTCGGGAGATTAAAGAGGCTCAGCGTGGCAGCAGGCAGTTATCTTCTTTCCAGCCGTATAACCATTCCATACCGCGATAAAATTCCGCCTGCGATTTGTCTTTCCACAACAGATTACGCACCTGACGCTCGACACCTGCGGCATGGTAGACGCGTCCCATTTCTCGCGTTGACCAGACGATGCGTGCGGTACGCGGAATACGCACCGACTCATACAGCGCAAAGGCATCAGCCGCATCGCCGTCACACTGCTGTAACGCTTTACCTAGCGTGACAGCATCTTCCAGCGCCATACAGGCTCCTTGCGCCATATATTGCGCCACCGGGTGCGCGGCATCTCCCACCAGCGTGATGCGGTCGGTTCCCCATTTCTCTACCGGCTCACGATCGGCGGTTGACCAGCGCCGCCATGACGTCGGTTTATCCAGCATCTGACGGGGGCGTGGATGAATACCCGCAAAATAGGAGAGCACTTCCTCTTTGCTACCATCCTTCACCCCCCACTCCTCCTGCTGACGACTGTGGAAGGTCACCACCAGGTTGTACTGTTTGCCGCCGCGCAGTGGATAGTGCACCAGATGACAATGCGGTCCGGCCCACAATACCGGCGCGTTAATGCGCAAATCTTCCGGCATATCATCGCAATCAATCACGGCGCGATAGACCACGTGCCCGGTAACCCGTGGAGCATCGCCAATCAGAGACTGACGAACAACCGATTTTACACCGTCACAGCCCACCAGAATATCCGCCGTCCAGCTGTTGCCGTGCTCGTCAAAGACCGTCACGTCATCTTCTGACTGGCGTATATCCACCACGTTAGTTGACGTGCGATACTCAACGTTGGGATGAACCAGCGCCGCTTCCCAGACGCTGGCGTGAATATCAACCCGATGGATAACCGCATAAGGACCGCCAAAGTGATCGCGGAACGCCTGCCCGGTTTCAATCCGTACTACCTCTTTCGCATTTACCGCATCCATCATCGTGATGTGGTCGGTAAAAACGGCGCGTTGACGGGCAACTTCCCCCACGCCAAGGCTGTCCAGAGCAGAGAATGCATTCGGCCCGAGCTGAATACCCGCGCCAATTTCACCAATTTCGTGCGCTTTCTCCAGCAACATCACTTTAATGCCCTGACGGGCCAGCGATAGCGCGGTCGCCGCGCCGCCAATCCCGCCACCCACGATAATTGCGCGTGTCACTTTAGCCATTGTCGTTCTCCTTATCAGGCTGGAATTTTGTCTTGTTGATTCTCGGGCGCGGCGGCGATAAACGCCGGAAGCTGGGTACAGGCATCATATACCTCCTGACAGCGCGGATATCCGCTCAGATCGCAACCCATCCGCAACGCATTTGCCCACTGCGGGATCAGACAACAATCTGCCAGCGTCGGTGCGTCCCCCACGCAAAACGTCCCCGAGTGACTCTGGCGCAGCATTTGTTCCACCGCGCTTAACCCTTGCTGGATCCAGTGCGCATACCAGCGTTTTTTATCTTCTTCACTGACTTTTAACTCTTCGCTCAGGTAGCGCAGTACCCGCATGTTATTTACGGGATGGATATCACAGGCGATGGCATAAACAATTTCCAGCACCTTACTGCGCGTCGGGAAGTCAGCAGGCAGCAGCGGCGACTGTGGAAAGTGGCCATCCAGCCAGTCGGTTATCGCCAGAGACTGCCCGAGTGATTCGCCATCATCGATGACCAGCGTAGGCACCAGCCCCAACGGGTTCATCCGCCGGTAGGCCAGTTCGTTCTGCTGACCAATGCGAATATTGACGCCCACCGTCTGGTAATCGAGCCCCTTCAGCGCCAGCGCAATGCGTACACGATATGACGCGGAGCTATTAAAGAAACTGTACAGCTTCATTATCCACCTCAGACAATCTTCACGGCGATGGGGGTTAAACCGTCTACGTTTCCGGTAATCACATCCCCTTTCACTACCGCCCCTACGCCTTCGGGTGTACCGGTGTAGATCAGATCGCCTGGCTGCAGTTCGAAAAAGCCTGACAGATAGCTGATGGTTTCATTCACAGACCAGATGAGGTGGCGAATATCGCTACGCTGGTGATCGTCGCCGTTGACCTGCAACCAGATTGGCGCATGGTTAACATCCACACTTTCGCTGGCTTTATGCAACGGCGCGATGGGCGCGGAGAGATCAAACGCTTTGCCGATTTCCCACGGACGCCCCATCTGACGCATCTCCATCTGCCGGTCACGGCGGGTCATATCCAGACCGGTGGCATAGCCCCAGATATATTCATGCGCTTTTTCCAGCGGAATATCGCTGCCCTTTTTACCAATCGCCACCACCAGCTCTATCTCATAGTGATAGTTATCGGTCTGCGATGGGTACGGCAGTTCAAGGATCTGACCAGCTGCCACCGGGACTACTGCATCAGCAGGTTTACAGAAGAAGAACGGGGGTTCGCGATCCGGATCAAAGCCCATTTCACGCGCATGAGCGGCATAGTTACGGCCCACACAGTAAACGCGGCGCACGGGAAATTGTTCATCGCTGCCAACCACCGGAACGGTAACAGGCGCTTGTGGTTCGAATACATATTGCGTCATTTTCTTTCTCCCAAATTAATAGCGTGCTTCGCGGAACAGCCCCAGCGCTTCCTGAACCGGTCTGTCCGAAAAACTGAATAAGACGGTATCTTCGTGGGTCTGGAACGACACGCCGTGCCAGGTCGGCACCACAAAAATATCTTTTGGCGAAAAGTTGAAGGTCTCGTTACCGATGGTGACCTGCCCACTTCCTTCCACCACGTGATAGATAGTGCTGTCAGTGGTACGCGCCATTCGTGAGGAAAAGCCCTGCGGCAACAGTTGCAGGAAGGTTCCCATCGAAGGCATGGGATAACCGCCGGTTACCGGGTTGACGTAACGCATCTTGTAACCGTCCCACTCATCGGCGTCGCCCATACGGGTCAGGTCATGTAGCGCTTCACGGCTGCGATCGTAGCGATAGTTAAAAATCGGCGATGAGTTACCCTTCTGATGACGCAGCGGCAACATATTGGCCGCGTAGCGCGGTAAGTAATCCCCTTCCTGGCGCGTGACCGGCTGCTGATCTTCCGGGTAGTCTTCCGCAAAGCCGCAGCCCAGCAGGTTCACCAGCGGCAAATCCAGACCGTCCAGCCACACCACCGGTTCACTGCCCGGGTTGCCGTGATCGTGCCAGCGCCACTGCGGCGTCAGAATAAAATCGCCTTCATACATCTGGGTGCGCTCGCCATCCACGGCGGTAAATGCCCCTTTCCCTTCGACAATAAAGCGCAGTGCAGACTGGTTGTGGCGGTGACTCGGCGCAACCTCGCCCGGCATAATTAACTGCAATCCTGCGTACAGCGTTGGAGTGATTGAAGACTGTCCGCGCAACATTGGGTTTTCCAGCACCAGCACGCGGCGAATCGCCTCTTTCGCGCCAATCAGATCGCCACTTTCTAACAGCAGAGGGCGGATCTCCTGATATTTCCAGTACGCAGGCGCGCAATGTGCGTTCGGTGTTGGCGGCACCAGGCGGTGCAGCGACTCCCACAGAGGGGTCAGATTCTGCCCGGAAATATGCTGGTAAAACTGCTGACGGCTGTTCTTAACATCCTGATTCAGTTCAGACATAGGGATTCTCCTTATTCATTCACAACACCTGCGCGAGGCAGAGTATTTGAGGCAGAGGCCGACTGGCGGATAACAACCGTCAGCAGCGTAAGCATCACCGCGCTGATGGCCGCCGGGACGGAAATAATGAAAAACAGGTTATCGAATGAGAAATTCATCGCCATCATCACGCCGCCAGAAAGCGAGCCGACAATCGCGCCGCAGCGCCCCACCGCATTAGACCAGCTGACGCCCGTCGCCCGGCTTTGTGTCGGATATAGCGTGGCGGTTAACGCATTTAGACCAACCTGAGAACCGCTGATACCAATGCCGGTGCCAAAAATAGCCAGAGCCATCAACCACAGACCGTTCTCGCTCAGGCCAATCATGACGATGCACACTGCGCCCAGTGCATAACTCACGGCCAGCACGCGGAAAGGATTGTATTTATCCATCAGCATGCCCAGCGCCAGCGCCCCCAGCGTTCCTCCAATCTGGAAGGCGGCAGTTACCCATGAGGCATGCTGCAGATCAATTCCACGATGGTTTAACAGCGTTGGCATCCAACTGGAGAGCAGATAAATAATCAGCAAGCTCATAAAGAACACTACCCATAGCATCAGGGTAATGGGCAGCTGTCGCCCGACGAACAGCTGGCGAATGCTTCCTTTAGCAATCGCGGTGCCCTCGTTGAGATAAAAATGGGTAGTGTCATAACGTTCCCGGGTGATGGCGCTAACGGTTCTGGCAATCACGTTTTGCGGCAGTTGGCGACGAACCTGCCAGCGCGGGGATTCCGGTAGCGCAAACAGCAGAGCCACAAACAGCATGAGTGGTAGAACGCCTCCCAGCACCAGAATGCCGTGCCAGCCAATAACCGGCACCAGTTGCGCGCTCACAATTCCACCCATCGCCGACCCCAGGGTAAATCCACAAAACATCATGGTCACCAGCGCGCCACGCCGCCGCGCTGGCAGGTACTCTGACGTCATGGTGATGGTATTTGGCATCGCGCCGCCCAAACCTAACCCGGTAAGAAATCGCAAAATAACCAGCGTTTGTAGATCGGGAGAAAAAGCCGAAATCAGGCTCAGGGCGCCGAACAGCGCCACGCAGAGTTCAATCACCCGTTTACGGCCAAAACGGTCAGACAATGGGCCGCAGAGCAATGCGCCAGCGGTTAGCCCCAACAGGCCTGCGCCAAACAACGGCGCCAGATCGCCGGCAGTCAGCTGCCAGTGAGTACGAATGTCGGGAGCGATAAAGCCAATAGCTGCGGTATCAAATCCGTCGAGCATGACGACCAGAAAACAGCAAATGATAACGCGCCACTGGGTCTTACCGACGGGAGCGGAATCGATCAGTGCTTGTAGATCACGTTGATGAGTCATAGTGAATGCCTCAGTGCAGGTAGAGTAGATGTCTGTTTTGTTTTAGGTATGTTGCGACTTTGTATGTTTGGAGATGAAATGTACAATGGCTTTTCATGCAGAGGCATAACCTGGAGGTTATAGCAAATGGCAAATTGGGCGCAGAAACTTAAGTTGCAACACCTGCAAACGCTTATCGCGCTGGGCGAACAGGGAAATCTGACTCACGTCGCACGGATGATGAATATCACCCAGCCAGCGTTGTCAAAATGGTTATCACAGCTCGAAGAAGAGATTGGCATCACCCTCTTTGAACGTCACAGCAAAGGCTTGCGTCCTTCCGAAGGCGGCAAGCTGTTACTGCAGCATGCCCAACGCCTGCTCAATGATATGGAACGTTCGCAATATGAAATCGCCCGTTTTAAGCAAGGCGGCCTGGTGGGAAGTCTGAAGATTGGCTGCTCACCCGTAGCGACCGACTGCGTTTCACTGGCAATACTGGGTTTGCTCAAAGAGTTGCCAACCCTGAACCTTAATATCGAAGAGAAAGTGATGACCCCGCTGCTGCACGATCTGCTCGCGGGTTCGGTGGATGTCGTCGTCGGTCGCGTCGGTGGCCGGGCGCTTCAGTTGCCGCTCAATTACCAGGTGCTCTATACCGAGCCGGTCTGTTTCGTCGCCCGTCCCGATCATCCCTTGGCAAAATATCCCTTGCTCACCTGGCACGATCTGGCGAACTGGCGCTGGATTGTCTGGCCAACAGGAACCCCTATCCGGATAAGCATTGATAACGCGCTGGTTGATAACGGCGTCATGTTGCCGGAAAACATCATTGAATCGGCGTCGATCAACGTCAGTACCAACCTGCTGCAAAGTAGCGATATGATCTCTATTCTTTCTTTGCGTCTGGCACAACGGTATGCCGCCCAGGGGCAGTTGGCTATTCTGAATCTGCCGAAGATTGAACAAAAAGGCAGCGTCGGCGTATTCTGGCGCAACAACGAAACACCTACTACCGCCCTGAATCGTTTTTTGTATTATCTGGCACAGGCTTAGCGCGGAGAGTTAGGGCCATCGCCCGATGTTCCAGATATCTATTTCCTCTATGCTTAGAATTCATGATGTGATCGGTAGCACGTTTTTAAGTTTAATTGTATGATGAATCAGTCTCGTCAAGGGTTTCAACTATGAGCAAAGCACTGAACGTTATCTGGCAATATTTGCGCGCATTCGTCCTGATTTATGCCTGCCTCTACGCAGGTATTTTTCTTGCGTCGCTACTTCCTATCACCATTCCGGGCAGCATTATCGGCATGCTGATTCTGTTTGTCTTACTGGCTTTGCAGGTGTTACCGGCAAAATGGGTTAACCCTGGCTGCTACGTGCTGATTCGTTATATGGCCCTGCTGTTTGTCCCGATTGGCGTGGGGATCATGCAGTACTTTGACCTGCTCCGCGCACAATTTGGTCCGGTAGTGGTGTCCTGTACCATCAGTACGCTGGTCGTTTTCCTGGTGGTGAGTTGGAGCTCGCACATTGTGCACGGTGAACGCAAAATCGTTGGGCAAAAAGGGTCAAAAGAATGATGTCGTATATCTGGTGGTCGTTACCTCTTACGCTGGCGGTATTTTTTGGCGCACGTAAGCTGGCTGCACGATTTAAAATGCCGCTATTGAACCCGCTGCTGGTTGCCATGGTGGTGATTATTCCCATTCTGCTGCTGACCGGCATTCCCTACGATCACTATTTCAAAGGCAGCGAAGTACTGAACGATTTACTGCAACCTGCGGTGGTCGCGCTGGCCTATCCGTTATACGAACAGTTGCACCAAATTCGCGCCCGCTGGAAATCAATCATTGCTATCTGTTTTGCCGGGAGCGTTGTGGCGATGGTAACAGGTACAACAATCGCTTTGTTGATGGGCGCATCACCGCAAATTGCCGCGTCTATCATGCCAAAATCGGTCACCACGCCTATCGCTATGGCCGTGGGAGGCAGTATTGGCGGCATTCCGGCTATCAGCGCCGTATGCGTTATTTTTGTCGGTATCCTCGGGGCAGTATTTGGTCATACGTTGCTTAATGCGATGCGTATTCGCACCAAGGCCGCTCGGGGGCTGGCAATGGGCACCGCGTCGCACGCCCTGGGTACCGCACGCTGTGCAGAACTGGACTACCAGGAAGGCGCGTTTAGCTCTCTGGCACTGGTTATTTGCGGCATTATCACCTCGTTGGTTGCCCCATTCCTGTTCCCGATTATTCTGGCGGTGGTGGGTTAACCTTCATTTTTTAGCTATTTATTTGCGATGCGTTGCACATTTTTCATTTAAGTTTCATAAGTTGCATACACAATGGAATTTGGATCACATATAAAGCCATAACGGGCCCGTAAACTACGATTCCATTACATTGTTATGAGGCATCGCCATGCATCCACGTTTTCAAACTGCTTTTGCCCAACTCGCGGATAACTTGCAATCAGCCCTGGCCCCTGTTCTGGCGGATTCGCATTTCCCCGCCATGCTGACTGCTGAGCAGGTCTCTTTGCTGAAACGCGAATCGGGACTGGACGAAGACGCGCTGGCATTCGCTCTGCTGCCGCTGGCTGCGGCCTGCGCGCGTACTCCACTGTCCAATTTCAACGTTGGGGCTATTTCTCGCGGCATCAGCGGCAACTGGTACTTCGGTGGGAACATGGAGTTCCTGGGCGCGACCATGCAGCAAACTGTTCATGCCGAGCAAAGCGCTATCAGCCACGCCTGGCTGCGCGGTGAAAAAGGGCTCGCCGCCATCACCGTCAACTACACGCCGTGCGGCCACTGTCGCCAGTTTATGAACGAACTAAACAGCGGACTGGATTTACGTATTCATCTGCCGGGACGTGCGCCACATGTGCTGCGCGATTACCTGCCAGATGCCTTCGGCCCGAAAGATCTGGAGATTAAAACGCTGCTGATGGACGATCAGGATCACGGCTTCGCACTGCAGGGCGATGCGTTGACCCAGGCAGCAATCACCGCTGCCAACAGATGTCATATGCCGTACAGCAAATCCCCAAGCGGCGTGGCGCTGGAGTGTAAAGATGGTCGTATTTTTAGCGGCAGCTATGCTGAAAATGCTGCTTTTAACCCAACCCTGCCACCACTGCAAGGCGCGTTGAACCTGTTGAATCTGAACGGTTATGATTATCCAGATATCCAACGCGCCGTGCTGGCTGAAAAAGCCGATGCGCCGTTAATTCAGTGGGATGCGACATCTGCCACGCTGAAAGCACTGGGCTGCGACAATATAGAGCGCGTGCTACTCGACTAAGTCGTGTTGCCCGATGGCGTAACGCCATCGGGCAACAGTGACTAAAATCCCCTCAATCAGATTGCTGTTTCTTGCGCTACGTCTTCGGGTAAAGTAGCCTGATTGAAATTCCATCCAAATAACGAGTTTTCTGCATGTTAAAGCGCGTGTTTTACAGCCTGTTAGTCCTGCTAGGCTTGCTGCTTTTGACTGTGCTTGGACTCGATCGGTGGATGAGCTGGAAGACTGCTCCCTACATTTACGACGAACTGCAGGATTTACCCTACCGCCAGGTAGGTGTGGTTCTGGGCACGGCGAAGTATTACCGCACCGGCGTCATCAATCAGTATTACCGCTACCGCATTCAGGGCGCATTGAACGCCTATAACAGCGGGAAGGTAAACTATCTGCTGTTAAGCGGCGACAACGCGCAGCAAAGCTACAACGAACCCATGACGATGCGTAAAGATCTGATTGCCGCAGGCGTCGATCCCGCTGACATCGTGCTTGATTACGCCGGGTTCCGAACGCTCGACTCCATCGTGCGTACCCGTAAGGTGTTCGATACCAACGATTTCATCATTATTACCCAGCGATTCCACTGTGAGCGTGCCTTGTTTATTGCGCTCCATATGGGTATCCAGGCCCAGTGCTACGCCGTACCTTCGCCAAAAGATATGCTCACCGTGCGGGTACGTGAATTTGGCGCCCGTTTTGGCGCACTTGCCGATCTCTACATTTTTAAACGTGAACCCCGCTTTTTAGGCCCACTGGTCCCTATCCCTACCATGCATCAGGTACCGGACGATGCACAGGGATATCCGGCAGTCACGCCTGAACAACTGCTCGAATTACAAAAGAAACAAGGAAAATAAGCATGGATGTACAAACCCTTTTCGTCGTGTTGGCCTTTCTGCTCATTCCCGTGTTTTGTTTTCGTGAAGCCTGGAAAGGCTGGCGCTCGGGAGCCGTAGATAAAATTAAAAAGAATGCGCGTGAACCGGTTTTCGCTTATCGCAATCAAGAGCCACTGCAATTTTGGTCTTACGTACTGGTTTATGCTGGATGCGGGTGCTTATCCTTCGGTATGGTTATTTACTTAGTTTTTTATCGATAACGCATTTGCCTTTATATTAGCGTTTGAGAATAGCTAATATTTTGATAATAGTTACCATTTCAAGATAAGGGATTAATGCTGCCCGTCAGCATTTCCCTCAAACTATCTTCTATTTGTGAATCCTTTCACAGAATACTCTTCCTGCAGTGCTTAGCCTTAAGAATAGCCTTTCACTTTTTATATTTTGTTATTAACGGTTTGCCTTAATTTACTCAAGCATTAAGGAAGAAAATATGCCACAACAAAATTATCTGGATGAGCTCACGCCTGCTTTTACCCCATTATTAGCAATAAAAGAGGCTTCCCGCTGTTTATTATGTCACGATGCCCCCTGTAGTCAGGATTGCCCGGCGCAAACCGACCCGGGGAAATTTATTCGCTCCATTTATTTCCGTAATTTTAAAGGCGCAGCCGAAACTATCCGCGAAAATAATGCGCTCGGTGCGGTGTGCGCTCGAGTTTGCCCAACCGAAAAATTATGCCAGCGCGGGTGTACGCGTTCAGGAATTGATAAACCTATTGATATTGCGCGTCTGCAGCGCTTTATAACCGATTTTGAACAGCAGACCGCGATGAAAATATATCAGCCAGCAACAAAAACGCTGGGCAAGGTCGCCATTATCGGTGCAGGTCCGGCAGGATTACAGGCCAGCGTAACGCTGAGCAATCTTGGTTATGACGTAACCATCTTCGAAAAACAGGCTCAGCCAGGCGGCTGGTTGCGCTATGGCATCCCAGAGTTTCGTTTGCCGCATTCGGTTTTGGATCATGAAATTGCCCGTATCGTTGAAATGGGCGTGACCATCAAGTGCAATTGTGAAGTCGGCAATGCCCTTTCCGTTGAGCAACTCAAAGCAGAATATCGCGCCGTACTGGTTACCCCAGGTATGTCTTACGGCTCAACATTGCCTCTTTTTGAGCAAGCGAATCACGTTGAAATTGCCGTCGATTTTCTGCAACGCGCCCGACAAGCCAGCGGCGATATTACCGTCGCCAAAAGTGTATTGATCATCGGCGGTGGCGACGTGGCGATGGATGTCGCCAGTACGTTGAAACTGCTGGGCTGCCCGTCAGTCACTTGTGTCGCGCGTGAAGAACTGGCTGATTTTCCGGCCAGCGATAAAGAATTCAGCAGCACCCAGGCATTAGGCGTGTCGATTATTGACGGTTTCACGCCCGTGGCGGTAAGCGGAAATCAAGTTACCTTTAAGCACGTACGCCTGCCAGGCGAACTCACACTAGAAGCCGAGCACATTATTCTTGCCGTCGGTCAACACGCTCAGCTTGATAATTTCGCCACGTTAAAGCCACAACGCAATCTTATCAATACGCAAAACTACCAAACCGCCGATCCGGTTCTGTTTGCTGCGGGCGATATTGTTGAAGGCGATAAAACGGTCGTTTACGCCGTGAAAACCGGAAAAGAAGCCGCTCAGGCCATTCATCACTATTTAGAGGGAGCTTGCTCATGTTAACGAAAGATCTTTCTATTACCTTTTGCGGCGTCAAATTTCCCAACCCGTTCTGCCTCTCTTCCTCTCCGGTGGGCAACTGCTATGAAATGTGCGCCAAAGCCTATGATAGCGGTTGGGGCGGCATTGTTTTTAAAACGATCGGGTTCTTTATTGCGAATGAAGTCTCCCCGCGCTTTGACCATCTCAGCAAAGAAGATACCGGCTTTATTGGCTTCAAAAACATGGAGCAAATTGCCGAGCATCCGCTGGAGGAGAATCTGGCTGCTATTCGGCGACTGAAACAAGACTACCCGGATAAGGTCCTGATTGCGTCGATCATGGGGGAAAATGAGCAGCAATGGCAGGAACTGGCCCGCCTGGTTGAAGAAGCGGGTGCAGATATGATCGAGTGTAACTTCTCCTGCCCGCAAATGACCTCGCATGCTATGGGCAGCGATGTAGGACAAAGCCCTGAGTTGGTTGAAAAATACTGTCGGGCGGTTAAACGCGGTTCGCCCCTGCCAATGCTGGCTAAAATGACACCAAATATTGGTGATATGTGTGAGGTGGCGCTGGCGGCAAAACGCGGAGGAGCCGACGGCATCGCGACCATCAATACGGTTAAATCCATCACTAATATCGACCTGAACAGGAAAATCGGGATGCCGGTCGTCAACGGTAAATCCAGTATTTCCGGCTACTCCGGCAAGGCCGTTAAACCTATTGCTTTGAGATTTATCCAACAACTACGCATGCACCCTGAACTGCGGGATTTTCCGATTAGCGGCATTGGAGGAATTGAGACCTGGGAAGATGCCGCCGAGTTTTTACTGTTAGGCGCTGCCACGCTGCAGGTGACCACCGGGATCATGCAGTATGGATATCGGATTGTGGAGGACATGATCAGCGGGCTGTCACATTACCTCGCCGATCAAGGGCTTGACTCACTGGAGGAGATGGTGGGTCTGGCCAATGCCAATATCATCCCCGCCGAGGAGCTTGACCGTAGCTACATTGTCTATCCGAACATCCATCTTGATAAATGCGTCGGCTGTGGTCGTTGCTACATCTCCTGCTATGACGGCGGGCATCAGGCGATGGAATGGAATGAGGAAACACGTACACCGCACTGCAATACGGAAAAATGTGTGGGATGTTTATTGTGCGGTCACGTTTGCCCGGTAGCCTGTATTGATCTGGGCGAGGTGAAATTTAAACCCGGAGAGAAAGAACATGCGTTAACGTTGTAACGCAGATAAAAAAGCCCGGTGCAGGTTGCGCTGCACCGGGCTTTTTAAGTTGTACGATTACTTCTTACGCGCGTACTTCAGTGAGTCCAGCGCGACCGCGAAGATGATAATGCCGCCCTTGATAATATACTGCCAGTAAGGGTTTACGCCGATATAGGTCAGACCGTAGTTGATGACGGTGAAGATAATCACACCGGTCACCACGCCAAACACGGTACCTACCCCGCCGCTGAATGACACGCCACCAACCACGCACGCCGCAATCGCATCCAGCTCATACATAAAGCCGAGGTTGTTGGTCGCCGAGCCGATACGCCCGGCTTCCAACAAACCACCGAAGGCATAGAACACGCCAGACAACGCATAGATAATCAACAGGTTCAGCGCAACGTTTACCCCAGACACTTTCGCAGCTTCCGGGTTTCCGCCGATGGCGAAAATGTTTTTACCGAAGCGGGTCTTGTTCCACAGCACCCACACAAAGGCCACGGCAATCAGCGCGTAGAAGGTGATGTAGGAGAGTCGGAAACTGCCCAGTGCAATAAAGCCCTGTGCAAAGGTTGAAAATCCGCTGTCAAAGCCAGAGATTGGCGATGCGCCGACGAAGTCGTAGTACAGGGAGTTGATCCCGTAAACGATAATCATCGTACCCAGGGTGGTAATAAACGGCGTCACGTTCAGGTAAGCAATGATAATACCGTTCACCAGACCGATAATGGCACCAATCACGCAGACAATCAGCACCACTACAATGATCGGCATCGTCGCCATTTCCGGGAACACCTTGTTGGCATTCTCCATCGACTGCAACAAAGTCGCTGCCACCACTGCCGCCAGGCCAACCTGACGCCCCGCCGACAGGTCGGTCCCTTGGGTAACAATCAGTCCAGCCACACCCAATGCGATAATAATACGCACCGAGGATTGCGTGAGAATATTACTCAGGTTCAGTAAGCTTAAGAAAGTGGGATCCTGGAAAATAATAATCGCCAGCAAAACCAAAAGAACAACGTAAATTCCGCCTTCTTTCAGGTAAGTAAGAAAACTTTTCTTATTTAACGCACTCATGAGGAGCCCCTAATCTTAAAGGTGCAAAGACGCAAGACGGAGGATTTCGTTTTGCGTTGTTGTTTTAGTGTCAACAATTCCGGCAACGAGACCATTGCTCATCACCAGAATACGATCGGTAATACCCAGCAGCTCCGGCATTTCAGAGGAAATAATAATAATCCCCTTATCCTTTTTCGCGAGTTCGGCAATTAACTGGTAAATTTCAAATTTCGCACCAACATCGATTCCACGCGTCGGTTCATCCAGCATCAGAATTTCTGGCTGCGTTAATAACCAACGGCCAATAACCACCTTTTGCTGATTACCGCCAGAAAGTGAACCGATTTGCGTACGATGGCCCGGTGTTTTCACCCTCATGGAGTCAATTACCCACTGGGTGTCACTCTTCATGCGGGAATTATCCAACAGACCGACTTTGTTTTTGTAATTTTGGATATTAGAAATTAACGAGTTAAAACCAATGTCCAGATACGCATAAATACCGGTTGAGCGGCGCTCTTCCGTGACCAGCGCAAAACCATGGTTGATGGCTTCATTTGCACTGTGGTTATTAATCTTTTTGCCGTGTAGCGTAATCGTACCCGATGATTTCTCACGAATACCAAAAAGCGTTTCAACAATATCCGTGCGTTTTGCCCCCACCAGACCGGCAATCCCGAGAATTTCCCCTTTGTGTAAATCAAACGAGATATCACGAATCGACGGCTGACGCAGCGAGGTCAGGTTACGCACTTGCAGAATGACTTCACCAGGTTTGTTTTCTTTATCCGGAAAACGTTGGTTCAGTGAACGCCCAACCATCATGGCGATGATCTTATCCATATCCAGCCCTTCCAGCGGCTGGGTCGCAATCCACTGGCCGTCGCGTAGTACGGTAATTTCATCACACAGCTGGAAGATTTCTTCCATTTTGTGAGAAATATAAACAATACCGCATCCACGCTCTTTCAGCTTACGGATGATAGTGAACAGATGATTAACTTCTTTCTCGGTTAACGATGACGTTGGTTCATCCATGATGACGATTTTGGCGTCATAGGAGAACGCCTTCGCAATTTCAATCATCTGCATTTGTGAAACGGATAATGTGCCGACGCGCGCACGCGGATCGATATCAATATCCAGTTCATCAAATATCGCTTTGGTATCGCGGTACATTTTTTCCTGATCGACAAACATGCCTTTGGTGGGATAGCGTCCCAGCCACATGTTGTCCATCACAGAGCGTTGTAATACCAGGTTTAATTCCTGGTGTACCATCGAAATACCATTCTCAAGCGCTTCCTTAGCAGAATGAAAATCGATTTCTTTACCCTGAAATAAAATACTGCCGGAATCTTTTTGATAGATGCCGAAAAGACATTTCAATAATGTTGATTTCCCCGCGCCATTCTCCCCCATTAAGGCGTGAATAGAATGCGGGCGGACTTTTAAATTGACATTATCAAGCGCCTTAACGCCGGGGAAGGACTTGTTGATGCCGGTCATTTCCAACAAGTATTCGCCTGACGACTGAGTATGTGTGCTGACCATAATTATACCTTGTTGGCCTTGCAGAGTGCGTTATTAAGGGCGCAATGAAATTGCGCCCACAGACGGAGTATTTACTTATTGGTGAACTCGGCCAGATTATCTTTATCGACACCTACGTACGGAACGCGAACAATCTTGTTCTCAATTTTCCAGTTAGTGCCATCTGCCGCACCTTTGCCATCAGCCAGGTTTTTCGCCAGATCAAAGGTGGCTTTCGCCTGGTTATTAGCATCGTTCAGCACGGTACCGGCCATAGCGCCAGATTTCACCAGCGCCAGTGCTTCAGGCAGGGCATCCACGCCAAATACCGGTACGCTGGTTTTATTGTGTGCCTTCAGCGCTTCAACTGCGCCCATTGCCATCGCATCGTTGTTGGCGATAACGACTTCGATTTTGTTCGCGTTCGGACCGGACATCCACGCATCCATCTTATCTTTCGCCTGAGCGGTATCCCACATTGCAGTATCTAACTGCAGTTGCTCAGTTTTAATGCCTTTGTCGTTCAGCTCTTTAATCACGTAAGTAGTACGTGCTTCAGCATCCGGGTGTCCCGGTTCGCCTTTCAGCAGAACAAACTGAATTTTGCCGTCTTTGTTCAGGTCCCAGTTCGGGTTAGCTGCCCAGTGTTTGGCAATCAAATCACCCTGAATAATACCGGACTCTTTAGAGTCAGTACCGACGTAATACGCTTTGTCATAGCTGTCCAGCGCCTTGCGAGAAGGTTCTTTGTTGAAGAACACGATCGGTACGTTCTGTCCGCGTGCTTTTTCAATGACCGTGCCTGCAGCTGCCGGGTCAACCAGGTTAATCGCCAGTGCTTTAACGCCTTTTGCCAGCAGCACGTCGATCTGATCGTTTTGTTTGGACTGGTCGTTCTGCGAGTCGTTCATCAGCAGTTGTACATCTGGCGCCGCTTTGGCATCTTTTTCAATAGCCTTACGTACCACTGACATAAAGTTATCGTCATACTTATAGATAGTCACACCAATACGGGTATCAGCAGCGTGCGCAGCCGCGCCGAATAACATGCTTGCCATTACAGCAGACAGGGTCAACACCTTCTTATTCATGGTATCTCCGGTTTTATTATGCAGGGTAGTACTTGAGATAAATACTCGGCAGGCAGAACGTTACTGAAGTGTTACTGAACGCCGAAGCTCACTTTTAAAAATATTTCTTCCGTGTCTGGCAACGCTCCCAAAACAGGCTTTAATTATCGTTTAAGGCAGCTATACCTCGATGAAAGTGATTATTCACCGTTACATAGTAGTTACAGCGCAACAAACAGTGTCATCATAGCTATCGCATTGTTAATATACTGTGAATTTACTCACATATTGAAAGCGGTTACATCGCGCTGCGTTATAAGTTAGTGATCGGTGCCGCATTCTGCCGCAGCGCCACTGAATGGCGACGTACCAGCGTCGGCATAAAGCAATGCGTCGCCTGCGGATCCAACGTGCCAGCCGCGCCCTGTAGTGCAAGTTCCGTCGCCATTTTTGCCATAGAGGCAATGGGATAGCGCACGGTGGTTAGCTGCGGATCGGTGTAACGCGCGATGGGAATATCATCGAAGCCAATGATTGAAAGGTGTAATGGAATAGCGATACCGTTATCTTTTAGCGCGGTCAGTGCGCCAGCTGCCATATTGTCGTTATAAGCGAAGACCGCTGTCAGTTGTAAATTGCGCCCCAGCAATTCCACCATCGCAGACTCTCCGCCCTGCATATCGGGCGAACCGGTGCCGACCCAGCTTTCTGCCGCAACAATCCCCTGCTCTTTCAGAGCAGTTAACCACCCTTTTTTGCGCATGGTGTCATCTTCAATGCGATGGCTTGATGCCAGATAACCGATGCGTTGATGACCATTATTCAGCAACATACGGGTCGCCATTTTAGCGCCGCTGATGTTATCCAGGCAGACGCAACGGTGGGCGTAACCCGGTACCAGGCGATTGATCAGCACCATGCCGGGGATTTGATCCATAAACTCGGCCAGTTCCCGATCGCTCAGTGCTTTAGAGTGTACAATCAATGCGTTACAGCGTTGGCGAATCAACACCTCAATGGCATGACGTTCTTTTTCCGCCTCATGGTAGCTGTTGCCAATCAGGACATACTTCTGATGCTGCTGGGCAACCATATCCACGGCTTTTACCAGCGCGCCAAAAAACGCATCTGATACATCCATGACGACAACACCAATCGTATCGCTTACCTGCGTCGCCAGCGCTTGTGCGTTGGCATTAGGTCGATAGCCAAGCTGAGTGACTGCTTTCATTACCGCTTCACGCGTATCGGGACTCACCAGCGCACTGTTGTTCAGTACGCGGGAAACGGTCGCTACAGAAACGCCAGACTGCCGTGCCACATCACGAATGGTTACCATATTCACTGCCCTGTTTTAGATTGCGGCTGCCCGCAGACACCCCAGGCTGGGTATTTTGTCAGCACAATGAAACGGACTGCGTGAGTGATGTCACAGGAATGAAAGCGCTTACATCCATTTTGTTAATGAATGTGATCCAGATCGTTATCTGGATGTTCGCGGTAATGATGTCCCTGCAGCACGCATGGTTAATTGACGCCACAGCCATTCCACCGGGCCCTGGCGGTAATAACGTAGCCATATCACGGAGAAAAGTAAGTTAATGACCCAGACCGGGATGACGAAATACAGCAGCTCCAGCCGGTCGAATTTCATAAATAAGCCGAATTGATAGAACAGCGTGGTACAGATTAAGGTTTGTAACAGATAGTTGGTTAACGCCATGCGTCCCACACAGGCGACGGCAATGACCCATTTTAAACGGCTAAGCTGCGGCCAGAAACCGTACATCAGCGCGGCGTAACCAATGGTCTGCATCGGCGCTCCCAGCTCTCGCGGGGCTTGTAACAGGAAAGCACACCAGCGGTAGGCCCAGTCCAGATTCCACTGAGCGATGATAGCAGGCAGGTTTATCGCCATCCCAACGATGACCAGCAGCACGCCGGTACGTCGATAGTGCTGCAAACTGTACTGCCCTTTTAGCCAACCGCTGCGCATTAATGCCGCGCCGAGCAGCATCATCCCCGCCAGTTGCCAGCCGTACTGAGCACCCAACGCCAGCAAGCTATTGGACATCATATCCACGCGATTGCTGATTGCTTCCATTCCGCCGTTCACTTTCCAGTATTTTTCATACAGCAACGCTGAAGCATCCGGCGTCCAGGCGCGGCTGGTTTCGCTCCCGGAGATCACACCCAACAGCAGCAGTACGCCAACGCCCACCAGATACAGCAGCACACCAGTGTTAAATAAGCTTTTTACCGACGGCGCATCCCGGATCAGCCGCCAGCAAATCAGGCCGATCAAGCCATATGCCAGCAGGATATCGCCATCCCAGAAGAGTAAACCGTGAATAAAACCCAATAGCACCAGCAGCGTAAGCCGTGACTGGATCCAGCGTTTACCGCGTGGGAGCAGCATTTGCAGACCGGCACCGAACAGCAGCGCAAACAGCGTGAGGAATTTTACCTGCGCAAAGAGATCGAGCAGCGCCCAGGTCCAGGCATCGGATAAGGTGATGTCGCCATACCACGCAGGATTGAGATATGCCGCCTTTGGCAAGCCAAAGGCGCTAATATTGAGAAGTAGGATACCAAGAATGGCGACGCCACGAATAAAATCCAGCGTGACATTACGCTCCATGGTTCCTGCCCTAATCAGTTGTGATGACGTACTGCGCGCAGGAATTCCTGACGCGTGTTCTGGCTGGACTTAAACAATCCACCAAGAGAAGTGGTGGTGGTCGCACTGGTCGCATCACGAATGCCGCGCGCTTTCACACAGTAATGCACCGCATCAATCGACACCGCCACATTATTCGTCCCGAGCAGCGTTTGCAGCGCGGTGAGAATTTGCTGGGTCAGGCGTTCCTGTACCTGTGGGCGCTGGGCGAAGAACTGCACAATGCGGTTAATCTTCGACAGACCAATAACCGAATCTTTCGGAATATACGCCACCGTCGCTTTGCCATCGATAGTGACAAAGTGGTGTTCGCAGGTGCTGGTCAACGTAATATCGCGGACCGTGACCATCTCGTCCACCTTCATTTTATTTTCAATGACGGTGATTTTCGGGAAGTTGGCGTAATCGAGGCCGGAGAAAATCTCATCGACATACATTTTCGCAATGCGATGCGGAGTTTCCATCAGACTGTCATCGCTCAAATCGAGATTGAGCAATTGCATAATCTCGGTCATATGGCCAGAGATAAGACGTTTGCGTGTTTCGTTATCCATCTCTTGCACGGGCGGGCGCAGCGGGGTTTCGAGACCACGCGCAACCAGCGCTTCATGAACCAGTGCCGCTTCTTTACTGAGTGATGACATTTATTCTTCTCCTGCAGGTGGGGCGCCTCTGCCCTGCATGGGGCAAAGTTTTTAGGCTGTATCACAGCCAGAACATTGTGCGTGAGGCGGCGCACATAATCCAGTATTCACCGCGATAATTATTGAAATTGGCACAGCCTTTCAGCTGTAGCAACTTCACTTTCTGTTCAGCCCGGTGACGTCGAGTGTTAATGTAAAGTTATATAGATGATGAAGTATGTTTGCTCAATGCGGAAGTGAAAGTTACTCACAGTGCAATGAATAATCTGTATTATGGTGAGTTCGCAAACACATACAGGTTCAACACAACAAGGAGCCACGCATGGAAATGCTTGAAGAGCACCGCTGTTTTGAAGGCTGGCAGCAACGCTGGCGTCACGACTCCGCCACGTTAAATTGCGCCATGACCTTCAGTATTTTTCTTCCACCACCCCGCGATAACGCCCCGCCTCCGGTGCTGTACTGGCTGTCGGGCCTGACCTGCAATGATGAAAACTTCACCACCAAAGCCGGCGCACAGCGCATCGCGGCTGAGCTCGGTATTGTTCTGGTGATGCCAGACACCAGCCCGCGCGGCGAGCAGGTTGCCAACGATGATGGCTACGATTTAGGCCAGGGCGCGGGATTTTACCTCAATGCCACTCAGCAGCCATGGGCAACGCATTTTCGCATGTATGACTATCTGCGTGATGAGCTTCCGGCACTGATTCATTCGCAGTTTAACGTCAGCGATCGCTGCGCCATCAGCGGACACTCCATGGGCGGTCACGGCGCATTGATTATGGCGCTGAAAAATCCCGGGAGATACACCAGCGTTTCAGCCTTTGCGCCGATCGTAAACCCTTGTCGCGTTCCGTGGGGCGAGAAGGCTTTTAGCGCTTATCTGGGTGAAGATAAAACACAATGGGCTGAGTGGGATAGCTGCGCGTTAATGCTGGCCAGTAAGCCCACAGACGCGATTCCGACGCTAATTGATCAAGGAGACAGCGATCAGTTTCTTGCCGATCAGTTGCAGCCCGCAGTGCTGGCCGAAATAGCCCGTCAAACCGCATGGCCAATGACACTACGCATCCAGCCAGGTTACGACCACAGCTATTACTTTATTGCGTCGTTTATTGAGGATCACCTGCGCTTTCATGCCCAGTATTTGCTGAAGTGATCACCAGTAAAGCGTATTTTCTATTGCCGCGCTGTAGCTCATCTCTTCTGACTGCGGCGCGGACGCTTTACGATTTAGATCGGCCGCCTGTTGGCGTACCTGTAATCTCCCCACGCTCTCACCGCCTTCATAACCTTCGTTAAAATTACGCACTTCAGACTCGAATAAGATTGCATCCAGGTGATGCAACTTATTCAGTGCACGCAACAGGGAGATAAGCGTGTCCAGATTGAGGCCGCCGCCTTTCTCAATGCGTTTAATGGTCGCAATGCCGACCTGTGCGCGGTCAGCAAGTTGCTGCTGCGTTAGCGCCAGAGAAATCCGCGTTTCTCTGATGCGAGCGCATAATGACAAGATGATTTCATCATTATTCATGGTGTTATATTTCATGCCGCCCTCCCCGATTTTTGGGCTGAATTTTCCCAAGGCAGCCGTGATACGTCTCACGGTACTTCGCGCTCATGTCTTTACCCGTTTCATACATGGCGGCAATCACCTCATCGAGCGAAACGCATGGCTCGCTGACACGGCTCATCGCCATCGTTGCGGCGTTAATCGCTTTTACGGACGAAATCGCGTTTCGTTCGACGCAGGGAATTTGTACCTGCCCGCCAACCGGATCGCAGGTCAGTCCGAGATGGTGCTCCATGGTGATTTCTGCGGCATTCAGCACCTGAGCAACTGACGCCCCCATCAGTTCCGCTAATCCGGCTGCGGCCATCGAACTGGCCACGCCGATCTCTCCCTGACACCCAACCTCAGAACCTAAAATAGACGCGTTTTGTTTGAACAGTAGCGCGATGGCGCCAGCGGTGAGGAAAAAGCGGATAACCGATGCGCTATCCAACTTACAGACAAACTTATCGTACCAACTGAGGACCGCAGGGATGATACCGCTCGCACCATTGGTCGGCGCGGTCACCACTCGCCCTCCAGCGGCGTTTTCCTCGCTGACGGCAATTGCAAACGCATTCACCCAGTTGAGGTTGGTGAGAAAGTCGTTAGCAGAGGGTTTCATTGCCAGTAATTTATAGAGCGAGCAGGCCCTGCGCGGCACCTGATACGAGCCTGGCAGTAGGCCTTCAGTATGCAGACCACGATGGACAGCCTGCTGCATTATCGCCCAAACGTACGCGAAATAGTCATGCAACGCCGCCTGGGAATGCACCTGTAATTCATTTTTCATCATTAATGCCGCAACGGATAGTCCATTACGCTGACACAGTTCCTGCAGCTGCGCGGCATTTTGAAACGCAAAAGGAAATGCGTTTTTTTGCGCGGCTCTCTCGGGCGCCGGCTCGCCGGGTTTGCGAACCTGTCCGGCGCCGGTTGAAAACCATGTTTCTTCATACAACGTAAAATAATCATCCCTGGCGCGAAACGTCATCGCATAGGGATGGCCAGAATGCGGTTGTTGATTCGGCTTAATCGCGACCGTCACGGTAACTGAAGGAGAAAGCGTCAGGGTGCCGTCCTGTTCAGCACGTTTAATGAGATCCATCTGCTGGCGTAAATCAACATCATCCGGCTGATTGCCCAACAGCCCCAGATAAAGAGCGATATCAACGTTATGACACTTGCGGCTTAATGAGAGCGCGCCGTATAGCTCAACCTCGATTTCTCGCGTTAGCGGTAAGATCTCCTGTAGCTTTAATTGTGAAATGAAGTTAAACGCGGCACGCATTGGCCCTACTGTTCTTGAACTGGAAGGCCCAATGACGACTTTAAAAATATCAATACAACTTTCCATTTTAGACCCATCCCTGTTAGTTAAAATAGAATATACCGCCAGTAGCAACAGACCGTGACGTGTATATCAAAAATGATACCTTTCAGACTTTGTTTATTTATTGGTATAAAAAACAATACTATTTTATCTTTTTTTTAACATTCACATCTGTGATAAAGCAGGATTCAATCGTCACCCTCGACTATTACAATAACCTTAATTTACAGGAGTGACATAATGGCAATTATTTATTTTATTAGTGCAAAAGATCCTGAAAAACTTCAGGCATGGCTGCACAATACATTTCTAAATACCGAGACCAAACAATATCCGTGCGCACTGGAACAATTATCTATAGCCGCATTCAATAAACCGTATTTAAAATTATCAATACCCGATGAAATATTCACCGATGACATATACAAGAAACTAAGGGCTACATCGTTCACTCAGCAATTTGATTTTTTCCTAAAACCGCAAATCATCCCGATGAACGGGATCATCGCCTTTGACATGGACTCGACGTTTATCGAGGAAGAAGGTGTGGATGAGATTGCCCGCGCGCTAGGCATCACCGATCGGATAACGAAACTGACGCAGCAAGCGATGGAAGGAAAACTGGATTTCAATAACAGTTTCACCCAGCGCATCGGAATGTTAAAAGGGACACACATCCATGTCATTAATGCCGTATGCGATCGGATGACGGCCTCTCCCGGCATTACCACCATTTTGCCATTCCTCAAGCAGAAAGGATTTAAAACAGCGATCATTTCCGGCGGACTGGATATTTTCACCCACCGCTTACAACAGAAATATCAGCTGGACTATATATTTTCAAATACCGTTGAAGTCAGGAATGGTATGCTGACAGATAATATTTCCGCGCCAATCATGAATGCAGAAAATAAGCAAAAAACATTGGCCATGCTTGCCGACTCTCTGCAGATGCCTCAGCATAATATTATCGCCTGCGGTGATGGCGCCAACGATATTCCCATGCTCACGTATGCTGGCACTGGTATTGCCTGGCGAGCAAAACCCGCGGTCAGAAATTTAATTAACAATCAGATTAATTTTCACGGATTCGAGTCGCTTTTGTTCTTTATCGAAAATGGATTATAACCCCACAAGCACTGTCTGAAGGGAAGATCATATGAGCTTGAAATCATTTATATTCAGCCAGGCTGATAAGCCGGTTGTAAAAGAAAAAAAAGAGATTGACCATACTTACAAAAAATTCAGGATAGAGATTATTACCTCGGTTTTTATCTCTTACGCGGTCTTTTATTTAACACGTAAAAACTTCTCAGCCGCCATGCCGGCCATGCTGTCAGATACCACTCTGACCGCAGAAGATTTTGCCATCATGTCTTCACTGTTTTACATCCTGTATGGCTCAATGAAGTTTGTTGGCGGCATGCTGGTTGATAAAATCAATCCGAAAGCCATGACCGGCCCGGTGCTCATTGGCGTGGGGATCGTTAATATTCTGTTTGGTTTTTCCGACAGCGTTGCCGCGTTTTATGTGTTGTACAGCCTCAATGCTATCCTCCAGGGCACCAGTTTTCCACCAATGGCAAAGATCATGGCATCCTGGTTTTCCAAGAATGAACGCGGACGTTGGTGGGCGGTCGTTGAAGCGGCGCATAATATTGGCGGTAGTCTCGCCCCACTGCTGACAAGTTTCGCGATTGTCTGGAGCGGTAGCTGGAAAATGGGTTTTTATGTACCGGGCGCAATCTCCTTGCTGATGGGGATCGTAGCGCTCTTTACGATTAAAGACCGTCCCGGGACCTTAGGTTTGCCTAACGTTGGCGAATGGCGTAAGGATCCAACAGAGCTTGCCCAAGTGAAAGCCAGTCCGGTAAATCTCTCCTTTTGGCAGATTTTCGTCAAATATATCCTGATTAACCCATTAGTGTGGATTATTATCATTGGCGATATGTCCGTTTATATTGCCCGCACCATCCTCAATGACTGGCCGCAAATTTACTATTCTCAGGTGCATGGCTGGAGTCTGATTAAAGCCAACTCCATTATCTCGTGGTTTGAAGCCGGTGGACTTGCCGGAGGGCTACTGGCGGGTTACTTATCTGACTTTATGTTTAAAAGTAACCGCTGGATGACAGGCTTAATATTCGCATTAATGCTGTGCGTATGTATTACCTTAATCCCACTGGTTCAGGATACCTCATATACCATTACGGCCATTCTCTTCACCATAATGGGTTTCGCCCTGTACGGGCCGCATATGCTTTTTGCCGTAGGTTGTCTGGACGTCACTCACAAAGATGCGGCGGGATCGATAACTGGCTTCCGCGGATTGTTTAGCTATGTCGGCGCGGCGTTAGCAGGCGTACCGGTGATATTAGTGAAGAACAACTGGGAGTGGTCTGGAGTCTATCTCTATGCCGTGATCGCAATCCTGTTAACCACCTTGTCACTGGCCTTACTCGCCAAATTCCATCGACTATAAGCCAACCATAACAGGACAGTGGCGCCATCGCCGCTGTCTTTCGGTTGGGTTCTTTCAGCGTCAAAAAGGTGTCCATCTTCTTCATCCCTCCATCATTCCTTCACTTTTTCTCCTTTTTTCTTCCTTCACTATCTTATTGATTAAAAAAGTATTTCACCCCAAATCATATCAAACACAAATGATTTCTATTATCATTTGTGTTTACAAATATTCATACTTTTGTACAATCCTCCCGCTTCTTTACTGAAAAGAGTCCTTAAAAGACAAATACATACAATTGTCATGGCCTTTCACATGACGCGCAGTTTGATTCATTTAAATGGAATGATACAAATGACTATACCTCACGTTAAGGCTGTAGCTGCCGCAGTATGCGTCGCCAGTCTCCCATCACTCGGCCATGCCGCTGAACAAGATACCGTGGTAGTTACCGCTACCGGCTTTGAGCAGAAAATTCAGGATGCCCCGGCTTCGATATCTGTTATTACCAAGCAGCAGATTGAGGACAAAGCCTATCGCGATGTCACCGATGCGCTAAAAGATGTCCCTGGCGTCGTCGTCACCGGCGGGGGGAGCAGCAGCGATATCAGTATTCGCGGTATGGCTTCGCAATACACGCTCTTCCTGGTCAACGGTAAACGCATCAGCACCCGCGGCACACGTCCTAATAGCGACAACTCAGGTATTGAACAAGGTTGGCTGCCGCCGCTTGAATCCATCGAGCGTATCGAAGTCATCCGTGGCCCGATGTCATCCCTGTACGGCTCCGACGCGATGGGCGGTGTCATTAACGTCATCACCAAGAAAGTGTCGAATACCAAAGCCTGGACCGGTTCTCTGCACGGCGATGCCACTTTCCAGGAAGACAGAGACTCCGGCGATATTTACCAGACCAACGCCTATGCGTCTGGGCCACTGATTGACGGATTACTTGGCGCGAAGGTGACCGGGTTATTCTCCCATCGGGCGGAAGATAAAATCCTCAATGGCTACAATGAACAGCGTATGCGTAACGGGGGCTTAACCCTGAACTTTACGCCAGACGATAAAAACGACATCGATTTCGATTACGCACGTGAATTGCAGGATCGCGACAGTACCCCAGGCAAATCTATGGCTGAGGAAAACTGCCGCAACGGAAGCTGTAAGCCAAACAGCAAAAGCGAAAGCAAGTATGTGCACACGACGTATTCTTTAACCCATAGCGGTTATTACGATGACTTCAACTCCACCAGCTATGTCCAGCAGGAAGAGAGCGAAAACCCGGGTCGCAAAATGAAGTCTTACAATACGATTTTCAATAGCCAGAACCAGGTCTTCCTTGGGGCGCATACCCTGACGCTAGGCGGGCAATACCGTTATGAAAAACTGCGCGATAACGGCAACCAGCTGCAAGCGGCTGATGGGCTGAACAAACTGACCCGCTGGAGCTGGGCGTTGTTTGCTGAAGATGAATGGGCCGTTACCGATACCTTTACGCTGACCGGCGGTCTGCGTATGGATAAGGATGAAAACTACGGTGACAACTGGACGCCACGCGGCTATGGCGTATGGCATCTGAGCGATCAATGGACCTTAAAAGGCGGCGTTTCGGCGGGCTATCGCGCCCCGGATCTGCGCCAGTCATCAGCAAACTGGGGACAGGTCACCGGCGGCGGTCGTCTGAACGGAATCATTGTCGGCAACCCGGACCTGAAGCCGGAGAAAAGCCTCAGCGAAGAAATCGGCTTACTGTGGGATAACGGCGATAACCTCAACGCAGGCGTCACCCTGTTCAATACCGACTTCAAGAACAAAATCACTGAAGTGCGCCGTTGTAACAGCAGTTCCGATCCGGCCTGCACCATCGGCAATACCCATTATGACTTCGTCAGCGATCGCGTTAACGTCGATAAAGCCAATATGCGTGGCGTAGAATCCACCTTCGGCTGGAAAATAACCTCTGACGTCAACTGGACTGCGAACTACACCTACACGGAATCTGAGCAGAAAAGCGGTCAGTTCTCCGGCCAGCCGTTGAACAAAATGCCGAAGCATATGTTTAACACGACGCTGGACTGGCAGGCCACGCAGGATCTCGGTTTCTGGAGCCGCCTGAATCTGCGTGGAAAAACGTCTGAATACCTGAGCCGTACTTCCATGGCGCAGGGTACGCCGTCCTATACGCAGGTCGATGTGGGTTTACGTTACTATGCCACCAAGGATCTGTTGATGACCGCTGGCGTGTATAACGTGCTGGATAAGCAAATCGATTACGATACCTACGACACCGTTCTCGATGGTCGTCGTTACACTGTTGGCATGACTTACAGCTTCTAAGTTTGACGCAATAAAAAACCCCGGCACTCATCATGCCGGGGTTTTTGTTATGCTTTTTATACTGTTATTTCTTCACGCGACCCGGGAATTTCATTTCGCTGTAGCGGACAAAATGGGTTCCTTTGGTCAGCTTATAGCCAAACCAGATAATCAGGAACAGCGGGATACCAATATAGGTAGCCATCACGCCGCCCCAGTCAATGCTGTCTTTCAGGAACGCTTCGTAGTTCTGGCCGAGAGTGATAATCAGGCACAGCACAAAGGCGAAGATCGGACCCAGCGGGAAGAAGCCAGAACGGTACGGCAGATCCTTCACATCGTGGCCCTGCAGCACATAACCGCGACGGAAGCGATAGTGGCTAATGGCGATCCCCAGCCAGGCGATAAAGCCCGTCATCCCGGAAGTATTCAGCAGCCACAGGTATACGGTCTGATTGCCAAACATCGAGGTCAGGAAGCACAGCCCCGCCACCACGGTGGTCGCATACAGCGCGTTACGCGGTACGCCGCCGCGAGACAGTTTGCCGAAAATACGTGGCGCTTTACCGTCACATGCCAGGGTGTAAAGCATACGCGTCGAGGCATACATCCCGGAGTTACCTGCAGACAGTACCGCCGTCAGAATAACCGCGTTCATCACCGCCGCAGCAGACAGCAGACCCGCATGCTGGAATACCAGCGTGAACGGGCTAACGCTGATGTCTTTCACATCGTTACGCAGCAGGCTTGGATCGGTGTACGGAATAATCAGGCTGATAATCAAAATCGCGAACACATAGAACAGCAGGATTCGCCAGAATACCTGACGTACCGCACGTGGAATGTTCTTTTCAGGATCTTCAGATTCACCTGCCGCGATACCGATAAGCTCCGTCCCCTGGAAGGAGAAGCCGACGATCATCGCCACGCCAATCATCGCAGCAAAACCACCGGCAAACGGTGCATCACCGGTCGTCCAGTTGCTCCAGCCCACCGGCTGAGCGCCTTTGAAGATACCGAAAATCATCATTACGCCAACTACGATGAAGATAATGACGGTGGTAACTTTGATCAGTGAGAACCAATATTCCGCTTCACCAAATCCGCGAACGGATATGTAGTTCAGCAGGAAGATCACGCCGAGGAACAACGCACTCCAGATCCAACCCGGCGTGTCCGGGAACCACCAGCTCATCACCAGCTGTGCGGCCACCAGGTCAACGGCAATCGTTACCGCCCAGTTGTACCAGTAGTTCCAGCCCAGCGCGAAGCCAAAGCCTTCTTCTACGTAGTTCTGACCGTAGGTGGAAAACGAGCCAGAAACCGGCATATAGGCCGCCAGTTCACCGAGGCTGGTCATCAGGAAATACACCATCAGACCGATCAGAATATAAGAGAACAACGCGCCGCCAGGACCCGCTGCAGAAATAGTTGCACCAGATGCAACGAAAAGACCTGTACCGATGGAGCCTCCAATGGCAATCATCGTCAGGTGACGCGCCTTCAGTTCACGACGTAGCGTGGGCGCTTCTGTGGTTTTAGTTTCGGAAACCATGTGAAAATGCTATCCATCCAAAAAATGAGGCGCGATTGTAGCAGACGAAACGGCATTCTTCCGGCACAAATGCGCTGTTATAAGAGACCTTCATGACTGGCCGCGGATTATAAGTAAAGCAGAAAATAGAGGGGGCAAGGCGGTTAAAACGTAACCGCCATTATGCAAAAAGGAGTCGCTACGACAGTGAACGTCCTATTTCCCCTGCTCTACCTGGTCGCTGTAGTGCAAAAAGCGCGTAATGGAATTGGAGATATGTTTTTGTCGATGATGAACACGCCACAGCGTGCGGACCAAACGTGGAAGCGGCACAGGAACTTCGCTCAGCGTTCCCGCCTGTAACTGCTCGGCAATGACCCGCCGTGACAAACAGCTGATCCCAAGGCCATGGCGCACTGCATGCTTAATGGCCTCGGAGTTACCCAACTCCATTGCCATCTGAAATCTCGGCAAATGAGACAACAGCAGGTAATCCACCAGTTCACGCGTACCCGATCCTCGTTCACGCAGGATCCACGGCGAAGCAGCCAGTTGTTCCAGCGTAACGGGTCCCTTTGTAAGCGGTGACGACGGTGCGGCGAACACCACCAGCTCGTCTTCCAGCCACGGTTCAGAGATAATTTCCGTACTGTGACACGGCCCTTCAATCAGCCCGATGTCTACCCGGAAATCCAGCACCGCATTGATCACGTCCTGGCTGTTGCCCACGCTAAGCTCCAGCGGCAAATCGGGGAAATCATGCCGATAGCGGGCGATCATGGCAGGGAGAATATAGTTGCCAATGGTGCTACTGGCATAAACCCGGATAGCGCCATTATCTTCGCGGAAAAGCTGTTCGATTTCGGTCGTTTGCTCAAGTAGCGCCAGCGCCCGTGGGTAGAGCAAGCGCCCGTGTTCGTTGACCACCAGTCGTTTACCAACACGGTCAAACAGTTGCACGCCGAGTTGCCCTTCCAGATCGGTAAGTGCCGCACTCACCGCCGACTGCGACAATGCCAGCATGACAGACGCCTGGGTCGTTGAGCCGCTTTTTAATACCTCAGCAAACACTTCAAGTTGTCGCAGGGTGATATGCATAGTCGTTTTCCACCGGATAACCGTTACTTATACCCTAAATAATTCGAGTTGCAGCCAGCGTACATGCAACCTGAAGTATGACGGGTATACCACTTATATAGATTAATTATAAATATATAATCAATTTTATTTTTAAACCACTTCGCCGTACTCTTTTACCCAGATAAAGGAGAAGGATATGACAGAACTCACCTTGCAGACTCATCGTCGTACAGCGTGGCATTTTATTCCGGGGCTCGCCCTGAGTGCAGTTATCACTGGGGTCGCCTTATGGGGTGGATCCATTCCCGCCGTTGCAGGTGCCGGGTTCAGCGCCCTCACCTTAGCAATCTTACTGGGGATGGTTCTCGGCAACACCGTCTATCCGCACATCTGGAAAAGCTGTGACGGCGGTGTGCTGTTTGCTAAACAACATTTATTACGTCTGGGGATCATCCTCTACGGCTTCCGCCTCACCTTCGCGCAAATTGCTGACGTCGGCGTCAGCGGTATCGTGATTGATGTGTTAACGCTAAGCAGTACCTTTATGATTGCCTGTTTCCTGGGGCAAAAAGTGTTTGGTCTGGACCGCCACACCAGTTGGCTGATTGGCGCGGGGAGCAGCATTTGTGGTGCCGCCGCCGTGTTGGCAACCGAGCCGGTAGTGAAAGCGGAAGCCAGTAAGGTGACGGTCGCTGTCGCCACCGTAGTGATCTTCGGTACTATCGCTATCTTCCTGTATCCGGCAATGTATCCGCTGCTGGCACACTGGTTTAGCCCGGAAACCTACGGCATTTACATTGGTTCCACCATGCATGAAGTGGCACAGGTAGTGGCTGCCGGGCACGCCATTAACCCGGATGCGGAAAATGCCGCAGTTATTGCCAAAATGCTGCGCGTCATGATGCTGGCACCGTTCCTTATCCTGTTGGCCGCTCGCGTTAAACAGCTGTCTCCAGCCTCCGGTGGTGAGAAGAGCAAAATCACCATTCCGTGGTTTGCCATCCTGTTCATTGTGGTCGCGATTTTTAACTCGTTCCACTTTCTGCCGCAGTCGGTAGTGAACATGCTGGTAACACTGGATACCATTTTGCTGGCAATGGCGATGGCCGCACTGGGGCTGACCACTCACGTTAGCGCCCTGAAAAAAGCCGGTGCTAAACCGTTACTGATGGCCCTGCTGCTGTTTGTCTGGCTGATTGTAGGCGGTGGCGCGATTAACCTCGCTATCCACGCGCTGATGGCATAAACGAGCACGACTCACCTCCATTAACCCGCTATACTTCCTCCTTTTGCATTTGAGTATGGCGGGTTTAATTTATGAAATACATCGGAGCGCACGTAAGCACCGCTGGCGGTCTGGCTAACGCCGCTATTCGAGCCGCAGAAATCGAAGCGACCGCATTCGCCCTGTTCACCAAGAATCAGCGTCAGTGGCGTGCCGCGCCGCTGACCACCGAAATCATTGATGATTTCAAATCTGCCTGCGAGAAGTATCACTATACTTCCGCGCAAATCCTGCCTCACGACAGCTACCTGATTAACCTCGGTCACCCGGTCAGCGATGCGCTGGAAAAATCGCGAGACGCGTTTCTTGACGAAATGCAACGCTGCGAACAGCTTGGCTTATCCCTGCTTAACTTTCACCCGGGCAGCCATTTGATGCAGATTCCGGAAGATGAATGTCTGGCGCGCATTGCGGAATCGATCAACATTGCCCTCGCCCAGACCCAGGGCGTTACGGCGGTCATTGAAAATACCGCCGGACAGGGCAGTAACCTTGGCTTTAAGTTTGAGCACCTGGCCGCCATTATCGACGGCGTAGAAGATAAATCCCGTGTCGGCGTCTGTATTGATACCTGCCACGCCTTCGCGGCCGGTTACGATTTGCGTTCCGTTGAGGAATGTGAAAAGACGTTTGCGGAATTTGAACGAATTGTCGGCTTCAAGTATCTGCGCGGTATGCACCTGAACGACGCCAAGAGCACGTTTGGCAGCCGCGTTGACCGTCACCACAGCTTAGGTGAAGGCAATATTGGCCACGATGCCTTCCGTTGGATCATGCAGGACAATCGTTTTGACGGCATTCCGCTGGTGTTGGAAACCATTAATCCAGATATCTGGGCAGAAGAGATTGCCTGGCTGAAAGCCCAGCAAACTGAAAAAGCGGTGGCCTAATCATGAACGACAGGGAAAAGCAGATCCTTAAGATCCTGCGCCGCAATCCGTTGATTCAGCAGAATGAAATCGCCGATATTTTGCAGATCAGCCGTTCACGCGTCGCTGCGCATATTATGGATTTAATGCGTAAAGGCATGATCAAAGGTAAAGGTTATATCCTTACCGAACAGGATTATTGCGTGGTTGTCGGTGCTATCAACATGGATATCCGGGGTGTTGCAGACATCCATTATCCGCAGGCAGCCTCTAACCCTGGCAGCATTCATTGCTCAGCAGGCGGTGTAGGACGTAACATCGCCCACAACCTGGCGCTGTTGGGCCGCGACGTACATTTAATTTCCGCTGTTGGCAGTGACTTCTATGGCGAAACATTGCTGGAACAAACGCGTCAGGCTGGGGTTAACGTTTCCAGCTGCATTCGTCTGCATGGACACAACACCTCAACCTACCTGTCGATCGCTAATCAACAGGAAGAGACCGTACTGGCCATTAACGATACCCATATCCTGCAACAATTGACGCCGCAGTTGCTTAACGGTTCGCGAGATTTGATTCGCCATTCCGGTGTCGTACTGGCCGATTGCAATCTGACCGCCGAAGCCATTGAGTGGGTCTTTACTATTGCCGATGATATTCCGGTATTCATTGACACCGTTTCAGAGTTCAAAGCGGAAAAAATGAAAACCTGGTTTACGCGTATTCATACGCTAAAACCCACGCAGAAAGAGCTTGCGATTTTATGGGGCCAACCTATTCATACTGATGCGGATCGCGTACTGGCCGTCAATAGCCTGCATCAGCAAGGGGTAAAACGCATTTTTGTCTGCCTGGAAGATGAATCCGTTTTTTGCAGCGAAAAGGACGGCGAACAGTTTTTATTGACGCCGCCTGAGCATACGGTGGTAGACAGTTTTGGTGCCGATGACGCTTTTATGGCGGGATTACTGTACAGCTTTCTGGAAGGCAGTGAGTTTCGTGAAAGCGCGCGCTTTGCCATGGCCTGCGCAGCATTATCGCGGGCCAGCGTCAGTATCAACAACCCAACGCTCTCTGCGGATAACGCTCTGTATTTGCTGCAAACAGCTTGAATGTCTGCCGGATAGCGCTACGCTTATCCGGCCTACAAACTTTATTTTATGCCAGTCCGATAAAGAAACCGGCTATTGTGGCGCTCATCAGGTTTGACAGCGTTGCTGCTGCCAGCGCACGCATTCCAAGTTGCGCGATTTCCGGCGCACGCTGTGGCGCAATCGCCGAAAATGCCCCGACCACGACGCCAATCGAACCGAAGTTCGCGAAACCACACAACGCAAACGAGATAATCGCGATGGTCTTCACGTCCAGCGTTCCGCCCGTTTGCAGATACGGCGAGAAGTTGAGATAAGCGACAAATTCGTTGATCGCCAGCTTCTGTCCAATCAGACTACCTGCCAGCGTCGCATCGCTCCAGTCCACGCCCATAATCCACGCCAGCGGGGCTAACACATAGCCAAAGATCCCTTCCAGAGTGGCGTGTTCAAAACCAAACCAACCGCCAATTCCGCCGATAATGCCGTTAATCAGCGCGATAATGGCGACAAATGCCATTACCACCGTCGCAACGCCTGCGGCAATCTTCAGCCCGGTCATAGCCCCACTGGCCGCCGCTTCGATGATGCTTTTCGGTGGTGTTTCAGTAAATGACAGGTTTTCAAAGGTGACGCGAGATTCTTCCGTTGCCGGACTCAGCATACGGGCGAACAAAATGCCGCCAGGGATTGCCATCAATGATGCCGCCAGCAAATAGTCAATCGGGACGCCCATTCCGGCGTAACCAATCATCATTGAGCCAGCAATCGAGGCCATCCCGCTACAAATAGCGGTAAACAGTTCATTACGATTAAGGCGGTCAATAAACGGTTTCACGATTGCCGGGATCTCGTTTTGCCCGAGGAAAATCGTGGTTACTGCGACAAATGACTCGATCTTACTGATGTTCAACGCCTTCTGGAAAATACCGCCGAGGATGCGGATCAATAGCCCCATCACGCCAATGTAATAGAGCAGACTGATGAGTGCGGTCACAAAAATGATGGCCGGGAGCACCCGGAAGGCGAAGATAAACCCAGCCCCGTCAAACAGCACATCCATTTTTGGCCCAACCAGGGAGCCGAAGATAAATGCGCTACCCGCGTCACTATATGACATCACCTTGTGGACGCCGAGCGCGGCCTGTTCAACCAGCCATTTTCCCGGCGGGAAATAGAGCATAATACCGCCGATGGCAATTTGCAGTACCAGCGCAGCCCCAACGGTGCGCAGACTAATACGTTTTTTATTTACTGACAGCAGAAACGCGATGGCCAGTAATACCACCATACCCACAACACTTCTCATTATATCCATAATGAAATTCCCTTCATGCCAGGAAACCCGGCGTTATCGCCAGGTTTTGGTAGGTTTGATATTCGCGGGCGACCGCATTCTGCCCGGGAAATTCTGTCAGGCGAGGCGTTGATACTCCTTCGCAATTTCACAGGCCAGCACCGCGTTGTTGAACACCAGTTGAATATTTGATTTCAGGCTTTCGCCACCGGTCAGCTCCGCAACTCGCGCCAGCAGGAACGGCGTACTTTCTTTACCCACGACGCCCTGCTCTTCCGCTTCGTTTACCGCCTGATCTATTGCCGCATTAATTTTCTCTTCTGCCATGGCAAACTGCTCCGGGATTGGATTAGCGACAACCAGGCCTCCATTAAGACCCGTTTGCCATTTCACCGCCATCGCGCGGGCAATCTCTTTAGCGCTGTCCAGACGGATACTGACTTCAAACGGACTGGTACGACAGAAAAATGCCGGTAACGCTTGGGTTCGATATCCAATTAACGGCACGCCAAAGGTTTCTAAATATTCAGTCGTTAAGCCAAGATCCAGAATAGATTTAGCACCAGCACAAATTACCGTGACATTGGTATGTGCCAGTTCCTGCAGATCCGCGGAAATATCAAACGTATGTTCAGCACCACGATGAACGCCACCAATTCCCCCGGTCGCAAATACTTTAATTCCAGCCAGCGCGGCAATAATCATCGTAGAGGCAACGGTGGTGGCACCATTTTTCCCTGCCGCGACCACAAATGGCAAATCACGACGACTTACTTTCGTAACGCTATGTCCTTCTCGTCCAAGCAATTCAATTTCATCTTTACTTAAACCTACTTTCATTATTCCGCCGATAATGGCAATGGTCGCAGGAACAGCGCCGTGCTTACGAATAGTTTCTTCTACTTCAATCGCTGTCTGAGCATTCTGCGGAAATGGCATTCCATGAGAAATAATGGTTGACTCAAGCGCAACAATCGGTTTTTTACTGTTTAATGCTTCCTGGACTTCTGGTGATATTTGTAATAATTCAGAGGAAAGAGTTAATTCAGACATTCTGTGTTCTCCACTATTGAGCTAACATTCGCAACAGACAAATCAGGGTTATTGGTATATTCACAGGCTAATGCCATTGATGAACACCCCTGCGCAAATCGAACCGAATCAATAAAGGGCATGCCGTCTACCCAGCAGGCGGCCAGTCCAGCCATCATCGCATCACCAGCCCCTGTGACATTAATGACGCGAGTTTCAATGGGGAGCGACCAACCACAACTCCCCGCAATATCACTGTAATAAACGCCGTCGCCACCCATGCTGAGCACCAGCCGGTTTAAGCCGCGATCATGAAACCACGCGGCGACTTTGCTAACGTCATCACGCCCAGAAAGCGCAATACCGCTGAGCGTTTCGGCTTCAAGGCGGTTTGGTTTGAGGGTGTGAATTTTTGCAAGGCGGCCGCGAATTTTTACGCACTTCCAGGCCGACACCGGGTCAACAAACACCGGAACATCTCCGGCATTTTCCAGTACCCATGCCAGAGCGTCTTCGCTGATATTGCAATCGGCGATAATGACTTTTGCCTGCCGAATAAAATCAAAATGCTGTGATAAAAACTCTTCTGAAATATGCTCGGTGATACTCATATCATTAATAGCCACCAGCATTTCACCGGTATTATCAAGCAGCGATAAATAACTGGATGTATTCTCTCCGGAAACGATAAGACACTTGTCGACATGTACTCCTGATTGATTAGTTTGTGCCAATAATGATTGACCATAAAAATCGTTACCAACCGCTGTTAGCAACCAAGAATTTTTACCCAGCAGCGCGAGATTATGTGCGATATTGCGTCCAACGCCACCGGGAGTGAATTTTATCTTACCTGGATTCGAATCCGCATAATTTAGAGAAGCATGCGAATACCCAGCAACATCCATATTGGCCGAGCCAATCGTTACGATGTATTCCTTTTCACGCATAGCACGTCCCCTGGCAATTAATTTGCCACAAATGAGTTCGTTAAAAATAACCAACGCCACACATCAGGTTATTAGAGCACATGTTCACCATCAAACACGTGTTCATAGTAGGCGTGTTTTTGACAAAGTAAATCCATCCACAAGCTATAAAGTCGATAGATATGAACAGAATCACAATTTTTTATAGATACAGTTTGTCAGGGAGAGAGAAAATGAGAGGTAGTACACAAATTGATCAGGTTAAAAAGCATCTTTGGTCATAACCGAAGGTTTTTCAGACGCGCCAGGCGAACTGGCGCGTATCAACTAAGCGAAACCAGATCCTCTGGCATATGGTTGTACAAAATCCGCCAGAAGTGCTCAGCCGTTTTATTCAGGCGGGTATCCATTCTATAAATATAGGCCTGAATAGGCACCATCAACTCCGGCGTGTCCAGACAAACCAGGCGTTTATCCCGTAGTTCGTTCACGATCGTCCACGCTGGCAGCCAGGCAATACCATGCCCATCCAATGCCATATTCTTCAATAGCTCACTCATCGAAGACATAAACAGCGTACGCGCCGAAATACTACCCACCTCCGCCAGGTGACGGTTAACCAATCTTCCCATGTAGGATGTGCTGGTATAGTTCAGTATCGGCACCTGCGGCTGATAGATATCAAACAACGCCTTACCCTGTGAATCCGCAGCACAGACGGGATACAGCTCAGACTCAAACACCTTCAAGCCGCAGAAAGGTGACTGCATTAAGTCTTCATCGCGAAAGGAGATAATGAAATCACTTTTCCCCTCGCGCAGCGTATTCACTGCCTGGACTACGTCAATCGCTTCGACGTGGTATACAAACTCCTCGCCCCATGCTGACATTGAATGTACTAATCTGGGCAACATCGTCAGCGACAGAGAATGCGCTGCCGCTATTTTGATATTAGGAACGCCAAGCAGGTTGTGACCACTAAGCTCATCTAAGTTACATTCCAGCTGTTGCAGCAGGCTACGGGTCTGCGAATGGAATAACTTACCCTCCTCCGTCAGCTGCAGTGGACTCGTCGTACGGTCAAACAGCAACACCCCAACGGCGGATTCGAGCGCCTTGATCCGCCGGCTAAATGCCGGTTGGGATAGGTTGCGCTCCTCCGCTGCCTGGGAAAAATGACGACACGCTTCCAGCGTCAAAAAGTCATATAACCATTTTGTCTCGATATTTTTCATGCCTGTCACGCGGATGTTTAAATATGTCAATTAGTCTTAAGCATCATGCCTGAATATGCCCGGAGATGATATTCAACATCAGCATCTGGTGATTCGTTTTTTGCATAACACCTTCGTTTTTGACATTAACCTGTTTCTTTACCCATCGACCACGACCGCTTATCGCCGCGGAATTTCAGACACCTGCCTGATTACTGGCCTGCTGAGGTGGCAAAAGAAACTGCACCCATGCAGTTTTTGCATTGAACCATACATTATTGCATTTCTCCTCACGACACACTGCTGTTAAACATAGACACCAGACACACACCAGCCCTGATATTAAATATCGGTAATAGAGGTATATATCGTGAAAGGTTTAATTGGCGTACTTGGTGGTATGGGACCTGCTGCAACCGTCGATCTTTTTAATAAATTCGTCACCTTTACCGCAGCGCAACGCGATCAGGAACATATCCCATTAATTATTTCATCCATCCCTGATATTCCAGATCGAACTGATGCGTTAATGCATCATGGTCATTCCCCACTTCCGGCAATGCGTGATTATATGCATAAACTGGAAGATGCTGGTGCGGAGTGTATTGTGATCCCCTGTAATACTGCCCACTTTTGGTTTAATGAATTAAAAGAGTGCTGTCATACAGAGTTACTCAGTATCGTTGAAACCACCATGAATGAAGTCAAAAACTGCGGAAAATCGCGTATCGGTTTACTTGCTACCAACGCCACCCTTTACATGGGACTCTACCAAAAAGGCATAGAATCTCTTGGCTTAACCTGTGTCAGCCCTGATTCATCCGGTCAGGAAAAAGTCATGGATAGTATTTATTGCTTAAAAGCCGGCGATCTTAAGCGGGCACAAACGCTGATGAATGAACAGGCTGAAATGCTCTTTTCACGCGGTGCAGAAGTCATTGTACTGGGATGTACTGAAGTCCCCGTCATTCTTGCCAACGCAGTCAAAAACTCCCCAGATAAATATATTGACTCAACCGGTTCATTAGTACGCGCCGGTATTAAATGGTACGAAAAACGGGTTGGTAAACATCATCTTCTGGCGCAATAACAGCCGTCACCAGATTAATAAAGCATTAAACAAACACTTATTTTAATAACAAATTATTCTCTGGCGGAGGCCATTATGGTTTGGTTAGAAATTATCGTCGTGTTGGGTGCAATATTTTTTGGTATCCGCCTCGGCGGAATAGGTATCGGTTTATGCGGCGGGCTGGGGCTGGCTATTTTAACGTTGGGATTTGATCTACAAATTGGTTCGCCCCCCGTTGACGTTATTCTCATTATTATGACAGTTGTCGTGGCAGCATCGGCGCTACAGGCCGCCGGAGGTATGGATTATCTGGTTCGCGTAGCCGGTAATTTCATGCGGCGTAATCCTAAATATATCAATATTATTGCACCGATTATCACCTGGTCGATGACCATTATGGCCGGAACAGGGTTCATTGTATTTTCTACCCTACCGGTGATTGCCGAAGTCGCCAAAGAGTCCGGTATCCGCCCTTCTCGTACGCTCGCCGGCTCCGTGGTCGCCTCTCAGGTGGCGATATCCGGTTCGCCGATCAGTGCCGCAATGGCGGCGATGCTGACCATTATGGAAGGCAACGGTGTCACCTTTATCCAGGTTATGGCGGTATGTCTGCCAGCTTCGTTTGTTGCCGCGATGGCCGCCGCTTTTATCGCCTCACGTCAGGGATGCGAGCTACAAGATGATGAAGTCTATCTTGAACGCCTGCAAAAAGGGTTGGTGCGTAAATATGAAGGGCAAAACAGCACTGTACCGGGTGCCAAACTCTCAGTCGCCCTGTTCATGTTGGCAACGGTCGTCATCGTTATTCTTGCCGCCTGCCCGCAGCTACGCCCCGGATTTGATGCCGGCAACCCAATGAATACCCGGGATATCATCATTATTTGTATGTTATCTGCCGCTTGCCTGATGGTGGTGTTATGCAAAACATCAACCGATGCTATTGTCCTGACCTCCACATTTCGAGCAGGGATGAGTTCACTGGCCGTCATTCTCGGGATTGTTACATTGGGAACGACCTTCATTGATGCCCACTTAGCGGAGATTAAGGATATCGCAGGCGATATTCTACGGGCTTATCCGATGCTGTTGGCGCTGGTGCTATTTGGTACCTGCGCGCTTCTCTACTCGCAAGGCGCCACAACGCCGCTGATTATCCCTCTGGCCGTTGCACTCGGCGTACCTACATGGGCGATTCTGGCCTCCTATGTGGCGGTAACCGGGGTGTTTGTTCTACCAACATACCCGACTTCGCTGGCGGCAATGGAGTTCGACACCACAGGGACAACACGCGTGGGCAAGTATGTCTTAAACCATCCGTTTATGCTGCCAGGACTGGGTGGGATCATTGCTGGCGTTGCCTTTGGTTTTATCATAGCGCCAATGATTGCCTGAACCGTTTTACATATCTATCTTCAGGTAGCAGTTAATCGATAAAAAAAGGGGCAGAGAAATCTCTGCCCCTGATGTCAGCATTAAATCATGCCGCTTTTGCCACAACCTCATCTTCCGGGCGCTTCAGCACCGCGTAGGAGAGACCGGCTACCAGCGTACCGGCAATAATGGCCAGCAGGTAGCCCAGTACCGGCGTAATTGCGCCTGGAATTAACAGGACGAAAAGCCCGCCGTGTGGCGCCATCAGTTTCGCACCCACTGCCATCGAGATAGCACCGGTAATCGCACCACCAACGATACAGCAAGGCAGAACGCGCATCGGGTCACGGGCAGCGAATGGAATAGCCCCTTCGGTGATAAAACACAGGCCCAGTACCAGCGCTGCTTTGCCGCCTTCCTGCTGCGCTTTGTCGAACTTACGGCGCGCAACCAGCGTTGCCAAACCCAGAGCCAGCGGGGGAACCATACCTGCCGCCATGATGGCCGCCATCGGCGCATAAGTTTGCGTACTCAGCAGACCCACACCGAAAGCATACGCCGCCTTGTTAACCGGACCACCCATATCGGTACACATCATGCCGCCAAGAATCGCTCCAAGCAGCACCGCATTCGCTGTACCCATGGTTTGCAGCCAGTGGGTCAGACCTTCCAGAATGCCAGCCACCGGTTTGCCGATCAGGTAAATCATGGCCAGACCAACCACCAGGCTTGAGAACAGCGGAATGATCAGGATCGGTTTCAGCGCTTCCATACTCTGCGGGAGTTTCAACTTCGTGCTGATAAGCTTCGCCACATAACCGGCAAGGAAACCAGCAATAATCCCGCCAATAAAGCCGGAACCGGTGCTCACCGCCAGCATACCGCCGATAAGACCCGGCGTCAGACCAGGACGGTCAGCGATGGAAAACGCGATATAACCTGCCAAAACCGGCACCATCAGCGCAAAAGCTGAACCACCGCCAATCTGCATCAGCGCCGCCGCCAGCGTACCCTGCTCTTTAAACGCTTCGATACCAAAAGCGAACGAGAGTGCAATACACAGACCGCCAGCAACCACCATCGGCAGCATGTAAGAGACGCCCGTCAGCAGGTGACGATATGCCCCCGCGCTCTCTTTCTTACTTTCGGTTGCTGAAGTCTGCGCTTTACCGGTTGGCTGGTACGGTGTTGCTTCTTCCAGCGCTTTGTCCAGCTCCTGCTTGGTTTTCTTCAACGCAAGACCCGTAGAGGTGCGGTACATCGGTTTGCCGGCAAACTTCGCCAGATCAACTTCAATGTCAGCTGCCACAATCACCAGATCCGCCTGAGCCACTTCTTCCGGCGTAATGGCATTGCCTGCGCCAACAGAACCTCGGGTTTCAACCTTCACCCACCAGCCACGTTTTTTCGCTTCTGTTTCAATCGCTTCAGCAGCCATAAACGTATGAGCAACACCGGTCGGACACGCCGTCACTGCCACCACGCGTTTTGGACCACTGCTGGCCACAGGTGCTGTTGCAACCGGGGCACTGTAAGGTTTTGCATGGCCCTTCGCTTCGCTGAGGAACAGTTCAGGGTGCGCAACCGCACGACCAATGTCGCCCAGCCAGACTTTTTTGCCGTTCAGCGAACTGTCGGCAGGAAGCGTATCGCCCAGAACAATTGCCAGTTCGGCATCATTCGGATTATCAATAATTTCCAGATGTGCTTTCTGTGCCGCCGCTCCAAGCAGGGTTTTCGCCATGTAAGCGCGAGCCTGGCCGAGATTAGCGTCAATAATCAGCAGCGTTTTCATTATGCCTCTCCTGCTGTCAGTTAAACGGTTTTAAGTCGACACGCGCCATCATTGCGGCCAACTGAGGACGATCGGTAATGCCTACATTGCTTTGGCTTACTGCCAGGGCGGCAACAGCCGTCGCAAGACGCAGGGTATGTTCACTGGACTCACGCATCAGCAGGCCGTAAATCAGACCGCCAACCATTGAATCACCCGCGCCGACGGTGCTGACCACCTCAACTGACGGCGGTTTAGCAATCCACTCACCTGAAGCGTTAACCCACAGCGCACCTTCCGCGCCGAGTGAAATCACCACGTGAGCAATACCCTGCTCGCGCAGCGCATGCGCCGCATCAATCACATCTTTCATTTCCGGCAGTTTGCGGCCTGCCCAGATTTCCAGCTCACGACGGTTTGGTTTCACCAGCCACGGTGCCGCTTTCAGACCCGCCACCAACGCTTCACGACTACTATCAAAGATAATGCAAGGACACTGACTGCGCAGGCGCGTCATCCAGTCGGTGAAGGCTTCCGGGCTTACGCCGGTCGGCAAACTGCCGCTGACGCACACCATGTCGAACTGGCCCAGCCAGCTCAGCGAGTCATTCACAAAGCGTTCCCAGTCAGCCGGGGTGACTTCAAAGCCGGAGAAATTAAAGTCAGATACTTCACCGTCTTTTTCGGTCAGTTTGACGTTGATACGGGTACGCCCTTGTACAACCTGAAAACGGTTGGCAATACCCAGCTCGCTGAACAACTGCTGAAAACCATCCTGGTTGTCTTTACCCAGGAAGCCGCCCACAGTGACATCGATACCTAAGTCCTTCAAAACCTTAGCGACGTTAATTCCTTTCCCTGCCGCGTGCAGACCGGTAGTTTTAACCAGGTTCACTTCACCGCGTTCAATTTCCGGGCAAAAACCCACCAGGTCGTAAGCCGGGTTAAGGGTGATAGTCGCAACACGTCTGCTCATTACGCGCCCTCCCCCAGACCTGCCGCGATGGCTTCTCCAATCGCCTTCAGCGCCTGTTCAGCATCTTCGCCCTGTGCGGTAAAGCGCAGGTGATGTCCTTTTTTCACACCTAATGCCACAACTTTCATCAGACTGCGTCCATTCGCCGGTTTGCCGGTTCCATCAAGATTTGTCACGGTAATTTCACTGTTAAATTGTTTAATCGTATTCACCAGCATGGTGCCCGGGCGGGCATGTAACCCATGCTCATTGCGCACAATAAATTCGGCGCTCAGTACATCATCAGTTAAGGCGTCATCGCTGGTCAGCAGCGCCAGCACCGTTGCCGCATCGGCTTTCAACAAACGGTCAGCTTTATTATTCAGCAGCAGATCGCCAAGGCGCTTCAGCACGGCAACCGGTTGATCGTCATTCATGGCGACGGTCACCAGCAGGGCTGCCGCTTCACCTTGTACATCGAACGTTGTTGCTGCACGGCTGACCGCAACAGCGCTACGAACGTTGCCTTCAGCACAGTCATTCAGCCAGATCCCCTGACCGAGATTCATCGGCTGCTCATTGATTGCTCTGGTCACAAAGGTGGCGTCAACTGCACCGACTTCTTTCAGTCGTGCCGCGTTGAGTGCCTGCAGCGTCACCAGCGAGTTGGCCACGACATCCAGCGACAGCGTTTCGTTATCAAGCTTCAGCTGTTCGCTTTGCTTTTCGCCCATCAGCAGCGCACGCAGTTCTTCCGCCGTGGTCGCAGATTTCAGCTGTTCAGCGACGGAGTCATCGCTCAGCACGTGTGTCAGCTGACGCAGTAAACCGAGGTGTTCATCAGAGCTTGCGGCGATGCCGATTGCCACATAAGCAACCTGCCCTTCGCCCCAGGTCACGCCCTGCGGAAACTGAAAAACCTGCACACCGGTTTTCAGCACCTGATCGCGCGTGTCCGTCGTACCGTGAGGAATCGCAATACCGTTGCCGAGGAACGTGGACGTCTGTTGTTCGCGCGCCAGCATGCCATCGACGTAGCCTTCCGCGACGTTACCCGCCTGCACTAAGGCAGCGGCAACCTGGCGAATAGCCTCTTCTTTATTCCCGGCCTGTTCGCCCGGGTGAATATCCTGAACAGATAACTGGAACATGGTTCTCCTCTCCCGCTGATTTGAAACGATTCAGCTAACATGAGAAAAAAGGCGTCACCTGACTCCATCAGTTATGGCGAGATGACGCTGAAACGTTTCAAGAAGTCTTGCTCTTTTTTCTTCAGCACACAAGTAAAGTTGACAAATTACTTGCTGAATTTAGAGATAACGCACATTTTCTCTGCGAAGGAGAAAAAACTGCTGACGGAAAAACGGCGTCAGCTTGTCAGATTCAGCAACGTCAGCAAACAGCATTCTTTGACTGAAATGCTATTTTGATTTTTGATGCCGATTTTGATTTGGCTCCCTGTTTATTTTCTGACAAGCGGCGTAAACTCCGCGTCTCTTCACATCATTGATATCAAAACATGCATAACACCCCCGTAGCCGCCACACCCAAGGCGTTTGATTTAACGTCTTCGGCGTTCCTGCTTGTCGCATTTCTGACGGGTATCGCCGGTGCGTTGCAGACGCCAACGCTTAGCCTTTTTCTGACGGATGAAGTCCATGCCCGTCCCGGCATGGTCGGGTTCTTTTTTACCGGCAGCGCCGTGATCGGCATTTTGGTGAGTCAGTTTCTGGCCGGGCGCTCGGATAAAAAAGGCGATCGCAAAAACCTGATTGTGTTTTGCTGCGTGCTGGGGATGCTGGCCTGCGTGCTGTTCGCCTGGAACCGTAACTATTTTATTCTGCTGTTTATCGGGGTATTCCTCAGCAGCTTTGGATCGACTGCCAACCCGCAAATGTTTGCTCTCGCCCGTGAACACGCCGATCGCACAGGTCGGGAAGCTGTCATGTTCAGCTCAATATTACGTGCGCAGGTTTCGCTGGCCTGGGTAATTGGCCCACCGCTGGCCTACGCGCTGGCCATGGGGTTCAGCTTTACGGTGATGTATCTCAGCGCAGCGGTGGCGTTTGTTGTCTGCGGCGTAATGGTCTGGTTATTTTTACCCTCGATGAGTAAAAACGTGCCGCTCGCAACAGGCGCAGTTGAAGCCCCGCGCCGCAATCGACGCGACACGCTGCTGCTGTTTGTTATCTGCACATTAATGTGGGGCACTAATAGTCTCTATATCATTAATATGCCGCTGTTTATCATCAACGAACTGCATCTGCCGGAAAAACTGGCTGGCATCATGATGGGTACCGCTGCCGGACTGGAAATCCCGACCATGTTGATTGCTGGCTATTTTGCAAAGCGTCTGGGCAAACGTCTGTTGATGAGAATTGCCGTCGTCGCCGGATTCTTCTTTTATGCCGGTATGCTGCTGGCTCACTCTCCGGCGATATTACTTGGCTTACAGCTGCTGAATGCGATTTACATCGGCATCCTCGGCGGAATTGGCATGCTCTATTTCCAGGATCTGATGCCAGGACAGGCAGGCTCAGCAACGACCCTGTATACGAATACCATTCGCGTGGGCTGGATTATTGCCGGATCGCTGGCGGGGATTGCCGCTGAAATCTGGAACTATCACGCGGTGTTCTGGTTTGCGCTGGTGATGATCGTCGCCACCGTTGTGTGCCTGGCGCGCATCAAGGACGTTTAAGGCGCGGTCAGCGCTTCAAGCTCGATGAGATAAACCATGGCCTGGTGCGTCGTCTGTCCGCACATTTCCGCACTGGGCTGTAAACCGCCGCACACTTTTGGTCGTAGCGGCGAAGCAAAAATTTTGCAACGCAGGGATTCATCCAGCTGAACGCATGGCGTATTAGCAGGTTTGCCATCAGGCATGCCAGGGATGGGACTGGAGATTGAAGGCGCGGTGCAGCATGCACCACAATCCGGACGGCATTCCATACAGTACTCTCTTTATCGTAAACCATCGGATTGTGCGGGAAGCGCACAGTACCACCTTTTTGGCACCAGCAAAAGCATGAATTCCGCTTGCCTGAATGCCCCGGCGCGAGTAGTTTTACGCGATATTTTAGACACTCCTCACTACAGGATTTTTTCGATGCCAAGAGCGAACGAAATTAAAAAAGGTATGGTACTAAACTACAACGGCAAGCTGCTGATTGTAAAAGATATCGATATTCAATCACCATCCGCACGTGGTGCAGCTACTCTGTACAAAATGCGTTTTTCTGATGTGCGTACCGGTCTGAAAGTTGAAGAACGCTTCAAAGGCGACGATATCGTGGATACCGTCACCCTGAGCCGCCGCGGGGTTGATTTCTCCTACGTCGATGGCAACGAATACATCTTTATGGATAAAGAAGACTATACCCCGTATACCTTCACCAAAGACCAGATTGAAGAAGAGCTGCTGTTCATGCCGGAAGGCGGTATGCCGGATATGCAGGTACTGACCTGGGACGGCCAACTGCTGGCGCTTGAACTGCCGCAGACCGTAGACCTGGAAATCGTTGAAACCTCACCGGGTATTAAAGGTGCTTCAGCGAGTGCGCGCAACAAGCCAGCAACCCTGAGCACCGGTCTGGTGATCCAGGTTCCTGAGTATCTTAGTGCGGGTGAAAAAATCCGTATTCATATCGAAGAACGTCGCTATATGGGCCGCGCAGATTAATTTTCTACCGCTCGCTGACGATAAGGGACAGCTCGTCTTTTAAGCATATATGGTGAACATGTGATTCCGGCTCAGGGTTACGTTCACCTCATGCTCATCATTTCTCTGAAGCGCAGATACCCGTGAACGTGCAAGGGAGGCTCACCGCCGCCTCCCTTGCAACCCAGGCTCCCGGCGGGAAAATCGTCGCTACGCGAGTTATTCGTCTTATGTCGTCTGCCTGTCGGGTCGGTGCCGAGCCTGCATCCCTGCAGGCCGTCCCCTCTGCCCGCATCCCTGCGGGCAGCCCCGGTCAGCCGTCAACGCCTCATCGATTTTCAGCCGGACCGGGGTCATCGCTGTAATGCTCTGACTTCCAGTTAAATCTGATTTGCTGTTCAGATATATTCAAAAAAAAATACAGGTGGTTAGGTGTGGGCTGGTCCGGCTGAAAATTGCCGACGTGTTTCCGTAAGGCCGGGAGAGCCAGCATGGATGCTGGCTCAGGGCGCGCTTTGCAAGGACGCTTCCTCGCGCCCGGCCCGATAGCCTGGAGGAATAAGCGGAGGGTATTGCGTAGCAACAATTTTCCCGCCGGGAGCCGGGATTGTAAAGGGCGTGGCGGAGAACGCCCTTTACACGTTCACAGGAATCCGGATTTCAGAGAAACGATGAACATGAGGTGAACGGAACTCTTTCTCCGAGATAGCCTGTTCTTTACCTCCGCCAGCGCAGGCTGTCCCTTTGTCATTTTCAGCGCTGACTGCTGAAATAAAAATCATCCATCAGCAGCGACTCCAGATACTGTTCATCCTCTTGCATAAAACGCACTATCAGATTAACCGCCTGAGGATAAAACCCCTCGTTATCCCGCACCCGACAAGCGTCGCGAAATAACGGTGCCCAGCACAGAATATGATGATGCAAAAAGTAATACTGCGCGGAGAATTTCTCCTCTTTAGCAACCATCCTCGCCATTAATGCCAACTGTACGGCAATATGATCGGAGGGTTCATTCTCCCGCGCCGCCAGCCCTTGCTCAACCAGCAGCACATTCATTTGCCGACGTTCTTCTGCCGCCGTCGTGTGTGGATAGTGCCCCGCATAGGGAGAAACACTAGCCGGCGGGGCCAGCAGAAACAACGAGGCAAAATCTGCGGCCAGCTCCAGCTGTCGGGAGTCGCGCCGCAGAACCCGGCCCAGGCTACGCTCAAAACGTTTAACATTGGCAGATAATCCGGGGATCGCCTCGAGTGAGGCAATCCATGCCTGGCTATTGCCATTTTCCAGACTGGCGAGCTGTTTTTCATCCAGCTCACGAAATAACAGTTGCGAAAACCACTGGTACACAGCCGCCCGCTGCTGATGAATTTGATTATGCTGCACTGGTCCCCTCCTCTTTCACAATCTGCGGACCACCGAAAGCCGTCACCGGCGGGGCTTTCTGCTGATAACGCTCGACCTCCACCAGCACGGTATGTGCTGAAGGCCCCTGGGCCAGCTGTGAAGTACCGATATCCGCACTCAGCACGTTCGGGTCGCCATAGGTGCATAATGTCCCGGCTTTCCCCCCTTCCTGCGGGGAGTACCACGCGCCTTCATGAATACGGACCACGCCAGGGGTAAAATCCGGACTGATTACCACGCCAGCCAGTACCTGACCACGAGCGTTAAAAACGCGGGCGATATCACCGGCTTTTAAGCCACGAGTGGTGGCATCCTGTTCGCTGATATAAAGCGGCTCTCTTCCGGCAACTGCATAGGTGTTGCGAAACGCCTCGCTTGAGCACAACTGGGAATGCAGACGTTTATCCGGATGGCAGGATTGCAAATGCAGCGGGTATTTATCTTTTTTGCCGCTATGGGTACGCTCAAAGGGTTCCATCCATACCGGATGCCCCGGACAATCCTCATAGGCAAAACCCGCGATGGTTTTGCTATAGATTTCAATAAGACCTGACGGCGTTCCCAGCGGATTCAGGTCTGGCTGCTCACGAAACTCGCCGTGACGTACCCACGGCTGACCCGACGGATATTCAATATATCCGTCACCCTGCCAGAACGTTGTGAAGTCCGGTAAGGTAACACCGAGCGACGCCCCCATCTTCACACCTTCGTCATAAAGCGCCTGTATCCACTGCATTTCATTCCGGTTTTCACGGTACACCGCTTCCTTATCAAATCGCTTACACAGCCCGGCAAAGATGTCAAAATCATGCCGCGCTTCGTATTGCGGTTTAACAATCTGATGCAGCGCCATCAGCCCTTTATTCGAATGCGTGCCGAACTGCTCAATATCGTTACGTTCAAAACGGGTGGTCACAGGCAGAACGATATCGGCAAAACGGCACGACGCGGTCCATTGGTGATCTAACACCACCACGGTTTCCAGCTTTTTCCACGCGTCGATCATGCGGTTCCTGTCCTGCTGGGCGTGGAATGGATTGGCCGCACTGTAGATCGCCATTTTGATGTCAGGATACGTTAACGTCTCACCGTTGAAGGCAATCTTGTTGCCTGGCGCAAGCAGGCAGTCAACGATACGCGAAGTGGGGATATGCTCCGATGCGCCGCGAAAATCCGCTTTGTACTTCGCCTGCGGGGGATTAGTAATACTCCCCAGCCCGGAGAGCACTGGCCCGGTCGATGTTACCGTCCCACCCCCGTTATAGTGCCAGCCAAATCCGACCCCGCCGCCGGGCAAACCAATTTGACCGACCATACTGGCCAGTACCACCAGCATCCACGGATACTGCTCACCGTGGTGCATGCGTTGTACGCACCAACCGCCCATAAACTGTGTCCTGCCTTTCACCAACAGGCGGGCGAAGTCTCGGATCTGCTCTGCTGTCAGCCCGCAGATTTCAGCCGCCCATTCGGCATTTTTCGGCTGCTTATCACTCTCGCCCAGCAGGTACGGTAAAAACTGTTCAAAGCCGACGGTGTAATCGGTAATAAACGCCGTGTCGTACAGTTTTTCTTCGTACAGGGTATGCGCCAGTGCCAGCATTAACGCGACATCGGTTTGTGGCCGCAACGCCAATTGCTCGCAGCCAAGATAGTTTTGAGATTTGCTACGCACTGGATCAACGCTGATAACGCGCATCTTATTCTGCGCTACCGCCTCTTTAATCTGCTGCCAGTAGCCAAACGCATCGTGATCGGGAACCAAAAACTCGATCTGCAAGTTCTTGATCGGATCGCAGCCCCACAACACGATGGTATTGCTGTTTTGAATCACCAGCGGGAGTGACGTCTGCTGCTCATAAACTTCCAGTGAACCAATCACATGCGGTAAAATGACCTGGGCCGCTGCCGCAGAATAGTCTCCGACAGTTGTCACATAGCTACCATGCAGGCCAAGTCCCCGGTCCATCGCCCCGCCCGCTTTATGGTATTTGCCTACCATTTGCCAGTCAGCAAGCCCGGTAAATACGCCTGATGAACCATAGGTTTTTTGCACCCGCTCCAGCTCTTCGTACAACAAATCCAGCGCCTGATCCCAACTGACCCGTACAAAACGGTTATCTCCGCGCTGGCTGCGATCCGACTCCTCACGTTTAAGCAGCCAGTCCAGACGCACCATCGGGTAGCGCACCCGCGACGGGTTGTAGACCACTTCACGCACCGCGTTCAGCATATCGCAGGGATATTTGTCATGTTTGAACGGACGGGTTTCGGTCCACTCACCGTTGACCACTTTGGCTTCAAAAGCGCCATAGTGCGAACCTGATTGAATCCACTGTTCGGGATTTTCCCCCGCCGCCCACACTTTTGATATAAGCGGATTAGGCGCCAGTGCGCTGGCAGCACCCACCGCCAACATACCGCTGAGAAAACGGCGGCGGGACGGATTAAAGTCATGAATATCCATACATTATCCTTACTTTTTGTTGGTGTCAGACACATCGCTGGCGTGGGTCTGGAGGTATTTCAACAACGTACGTTCCTCCACCGGATTAAGCCGGTAATAGGTCGACATGGCTTTCAATCCAGCGATCCAGCCATTAGCGGTATATCGGGTCGTAGGAGGAGTGCTATGACAGGCGCTACAGGTGGATTGCAGCATTTGATCTGAGTACTCCCAGATTGGCGCAAGTGTGCTGATAAAGTCCTGATCGGTGGTCCAGGCGGTGACGCTCACCTGCTGCCATTCCTGATGTGAATCAGGATCGACCTGGGTTTGTAGCACTTTTACGTTCGCCATCAGGGGCTCATCGAGCACGGCGGAGAAAACGCGTTTCCCCATATACTGGGTGATCACCCGTCCACGCCCTTTGCTTTCACGCCAGCCCGTAATTTCGAGCTGGACGTTACTGCCTTCTTTTTTCAGCACCTTGGCCTCGGTGGCGGGAAATAACAGCGCCTTCCCTGCCGGACTTTCTGCCGTTGCCGCCAATGATTTTTCGCTTAATGAGAACAGTGTGGACGCATCCGTTGGCGTATCTCCCTGACGCTGTAGCTGCTTAAAGCGATCGCGAAAACCGCTGCTCATATCGGGTTTGTGATGGGCTATTCCTTTGTGGCAATCGATACAGTTACTGTCTTTTGCTGCCGCCGCGCTCATTTGCGCCGCCGCATTTGCCGATTGCTTGCCATGATCCATTGCCTCATAGCTATGGCAGGATTTACACGCCGCTGAATTATTCGCGCTCATGCGCGCCCACTCCCGTTGGGCCAGCTCCGAGCGTTTGGCAGCAAACTTTTCCGGAGTGTCGATAGAAGGAGAAATAAAGGTGTGATAGAGATCGTTTAAGGCTTCAGTTTTACGAATAAGCGTTGGAACAACGCCCGGTGGAATATGACAATCCTTACACTCAGCCCGCACGCCAGACGCGTTGCGAAAATGCACGCTGGTTTTATATTCCTCTCCAGCCGTGCGCATCGAGTGACACGATAAACAAAATTCGGTGGTACTGGTGTAATGAACGCCTTGCCACGTTCCCCAAATAGCCAAGGCCATTACTACCGCCCCGACGAATGCGCACCACAATGCGTTCTTTCTTATCCACGACATGCTTGCCTCCATTTTTTAATAGCGACACGCTAAGGGATAATAAAAATCAAAAATAGAGACAGCGAACGCAGATTATAGGAACAGCATCCACTCTATGAGGTGAGTCAAATAGTAAAGATCAGAAATTCGTAATATAGTGACCATCTGTAAATAAGGAATTTCTTATGCTAACACTGACGCTCAATAGAGAAAGCCGTACTCCGCTGCAACTGCAGATATTTCAATTTTATTTCCAGGCAATTCAGCAGGGTGATTTGCTTTGTGGAGACAAACTCCCCTCTATTCGCGAGCAGGCTCAGGTATTGCACGTTGCTAAAATAACGGTGGTGATGGCCTATGATAAGCTGATGGCGGCTGGGTTAATCAAGAGCCGACACGGCATTGGCTATGAAGTGATATTCACTACGCCTGTACGTATAACCCCAACTCATGTGCCCGTAACCCAAGGCTCCCCACCGGTAAAACCTAAAGCTGCCGGGGTCTCTACCGATGTTTACGCCGAGCCTGGACGAGAGTGCTACTGCCGGATGGGCGTCCCCGACCCCAACGCTTTTCCCTGGTCAAGCTGGCGGAAATGGAATAATGCTCCAAGCATACTTAAAGAACAATTATTTACCCGGTACCATTCACCAAATGGATTATTTTCACTACGTGAGCAACTGGTCAGATACCTTAATTTATCCCGCGGAATTAATACCCGAGCAGAGAACATCATCATTACCAACGGGATTCAGGAAGGATTATCACTGCTCAGCCAAATATTTATTATTCATCATGCTGCCAGTCAGCAAAAAAAGTGCCATATTGTGACCGAATCCCCTTGTTATTCTGGCGCATGGCATCTTTTTAATTATTACGGTGCAGACATTACGTCAATTGCCGTAGATAACCACGGGCTGCAAACAGATAATTTACCCGAGTATGAAACCCAGCTTTGTTATGTTACTCCAGCTCATCAGTATCCGATGGGAAGTGTGCTTTCGCTGGAGCGCCGTCAGTCATTATTAACGTGGGCGCAACGCGTCGGCGCTTACATCATTGAAGACGATTACGATGCCGTTTTTACCTATGGGGACAATCCCCTTCCCGCGCTGAAAGCCATGGATTATCACAACCGGGTTATCTATATGGGGACATTTTCTAAAACGCTGGGGCCAGGCGCACGGCTTGGCTATCTTATTTGCCCTGATGAACTGCTTCCGGCGGTACAGAATATGAAAGCGCTCAATAACAACGGCAGTCAGTGGTTGTTGCAGCAATTTTTAGCCGAACTGATGCAAAATCAGGTTTTTTATACGCATATCAGCAAGCTGGCCTGCAGCTATGCGACGCGTCTCACTCTGTTACGCGATGGCCTGTCCACTCTGTTTCCCAAAGGGAAAATCGCTGGCGCAACGGCAGGTCTGCACCTCTCGTTACGCATTGCCAGACATACCGAATTCATCGCCAGGTTGCAACAAAGCTGCCTGTTGGCTGGGATCCGTTTCGACACTCTGTCGGATATAGAAAATGGATCAGAAGCCGCATGGCGCAAAGAAAACAGCGATGCTGTTATGTTTTTTGGATTTGGTGGATTGCAGATACAGCAGATCAATAAAGTGCTGACAGTGCTGGAGCAGGCGCTCGCGCAGCCTTGATGAATAACAGGGATTGCACCTGTAGCGCAATCCCTGTTGTTAGACTTACAGCAGGTCGCGGAACTGCGTTTGTTTCAGCGCCAGCTCAACGCCGCGGACTTCTGCCAGTCCTTTCAGGCGACCAATCGCCGAGTAGCCCGGATTGGTTTTCTTGTGTAGATCGTCAAGCATCTGGTGTCCATGATCCGGACGCATCGGGATAGGACGCAGATCGCCCGCCTTTTTACGCCGCTGCTCTTCGCTCAAAATGGCAGCCACCACCGATACCATATCCACATCACCCTGCAGGTGCGCACCTTCGTGGAACGTTTTCGGGTTATCTTCACGGCAGGTCGAGCGCAGGTGCGTGAAGTGGATACGATCGCCAAAGGTTTCGATCATTTTCACCAGATCGTTATCAGCGCGCACGCCGTAAGAACCGGTACACATGGTGAAACCATTATTAATACTGTCGACGGTTTCTTTCAGCCACTGCATATCTTCGATAGTCGAAACGATACGCGGCAGACCGAGGATCGGGCGCGGCGGATCGTCAGGATGCACGGCCAGACGCACGCCGACTTCTTCTGCCACTGGCACAATCGCCCGCAGGAATACCGCCATATTTTCGCGCAGATCGTCTTTACTGATGCCGTCATATTCAGCAAGGCGCGCACGAAACTGATCCAGCGTATAGCCCTCTTCTGCACCAGGCAGGCCAGCAATGATATTGCGTGTCAGCTTTTCAATTTCTGCATCGCTCATGGCATTGAAGTAGTCCAGCGCCTGGCGTTGTTCTTCGTCGGTATAATCCGCTTCAGCTCCCGGGCGTTGCAGAATGTGCAGTTCGAAAGCCGCAAAGGCAATCTGGTCAAAACGCAGCGCTTTGGAACCATCCGGTAGCTGATATTCGAGGTCGGTACGCGTCCAGTCGAGGATCGGCATGAAGTTATAGCACACGGTATCGATGCCGCAGGTCGCCAGATTACGGATACTCTGCTGATAGTTGGCAATCCACGTTTGATATTGACCTGAACGCGTTTTGATATCTTCGTGGACAGGGATACTTTCCACCACCGACCAGGTCAGCCCTTTTTCAGCCAAAATGGCCTGACGCTGTTGAATTTCTTCTACCGGCCACACTTCACCGTTAGGAATATGGTGCAAGGCGGTTACAACACCCGTTGCGCCAGCCTGACGCACATCATCAAGCGATACCGGATCGTTAGGTCCGTACCAACGCCAGGTTTGTTCCATTGTTTCACCCCACAAGTTGTTATACCAAATTAAATCACCTTAATGATGACTACCATACAGGCATCCGTTAGATGATCAACACATTGCCGATGATTGGTTGATCAAGCTCACATTCCCCGGATAAATGAGGCACACCAATTCAATTTGCTGTCATATAACTTTATACTGCCATTGTTAATTAATGGTTAATCAGGTGTATTTAATGAAAACTATTGCCTCAGCGCCACTGGCGGAAAATGTCATGATGCCGCAGTACGACCGCCAGCAATTAAAAACGCGGATTGTACATTTTGGTTTCGGTGCTTTTCACCGCGCCCATCAGGCGTTACTCACCGACAGGGTGCTGAATGCGCAGGGTGGAGACTGGGGTATTTGTGAGATCAGTCTGTTCAGCGGCGATCGACTGATGAGCCAACTGCGCGAACAGGATCATTTATTTACCGTGCTGGAGAAAGGGGCCAACGGCAACCAACCGATTGTTATCGGCTCCGTCAACGAATGTCTCAACGCCAGGCTGGATTCACTGGCGGCTATTATTGAAAAATTCTGCGAGCCTCAGGTGGCTATTGTCTCGTTAACCATTACGGAAAAAGGCTACTGCATCGATCCGGCTACAGGCTCGTTAGACCTCAGTAATCCACGTATTGCTCACGATCTGCAAACACCGACTGAACCGCACTCTGTCCCAGGAATTATTGTTGAAGCGCTACACCGCCGACGTGAACGCGGGCTACAGCCGTTTACCGTCCTCTCTTGCGATAATATCCCGGACAATGGTCATGTGGTAAAAAACGCCGTACTGGGAATGGCGGAAAAACGTTCACCAGAACTGGCAACCTGGATTCAGGAGCATGTCAGCTTCCCGGGTACCATGGTGGATCGCATTGTTCCTGCCGCTACCGAAGAGTCACTGGCTGAAATCGCACGCGAGCTGGGCGTTGCCGATCCTTGCGCAATCAGCTGCGAACCGTTTATCCAGTGGGTGATTGAAGATAATTTTGTGTGTGGCCGCCCACAATGGGAAACGGCGGGCGTCCAGATGGTCGAAAACGTCTTGCCGTGGGAACAAATGAAACTGAGGATGCTGAACGGCAGTCATTCGTTTCTCGCTTATCTCGGTTATCTGGCCGGGTTCCAGCACATTAGCGACTGTATGCAGGACAGCGCATTTCGTGAAGCCGCCTACCGTCTGATGCTCAACGAACAGGCACCTACGCTACAAATTACCGACGTTGATTTAGACCAGTATGCCCTAAGCCTGTTGGAGCGTTTTGCCAACCCAGCGTTGAAACATAAAACCTGGCAAATTGCGATGGACGGTAGCCAGAAATTACCCCAGCGCATGTTGGAAGGGATCCGCGTACATTTAGCCCGCCAAAGCGAATGGCCGCTGCTGGCGCTCGGTGTCGCAGGCTGGATGCGTTACGTGAGCGGCGTGGATGACTCAGGCGCCGCAATTGATATTCGTGACCCACTAAGTGAGAAAATTGCCGCTCTGGTTAAACAGAGCACAGAGTCAGAACGTGTCAGCGCCCTGCTTTCGCTGCGCGAGATTTTCGCCACCGATCTCGTACAGAATCCGCAGTTTGTCGCGGCCATTCAGCAGGCCTGGCAACGCATTGCCCAATACGGTGCGCATCAGGCTGTCATTGATACGTTAAAAAGTTAACGATTTCTGCCATTAAACAGGACGAAGCGCGTCTTCGTCCTCTCACCCCTTCTCTTTTTCACCGTTTTTCGCCAGGATTGTTAAATGCCATTACGGTAATTTATGAATCTGGAGTAAATGTGACTAAAACCAATCTCATCACCGGTTTTCTCGGCAGTGGCAAAACCACCTCTATTCTTCATTTATTGGCAAACAAAGATCCTGCTGAGAAGTGGGCCGTGCTGGTTAATGAGTTTGGCGAAGTTGGCATTGATGGCGCGCTACTGGCTAACAGCGGTGCGCTGTTAAAAGAGATCCCCGGCGGCTGTATGTGCTGCGTTAACGGTCTGCCGATGCAGGTTGGTCTCAATACGCTGCTACGTCAGGGAAAACCTGACCGTCTGCTCATTGAACCCACCGGCCTCGGCCACCCTAAACAGATTCTGGATTTACTCACCGCACCGGTTTACGAACCGTGGATCGATCTGCGTGCGACCCTCTGTATTCTTGACCCGCGGCTGTTACTGGATGAAAAAAGCGTCGCCAATGACAATTTCCGCGACCAGCTGGCCGCCGCAGATATCATTGTTGCCAACAAAACCGACCGTGCCACGACGGAAAGCGAAGACGCCCTGCAAAGCTGGTGGCAACACTATGGAGGTAATCGCCAGTTAGTTCATGCCGACCATGGACAAATTGATGGACAGCTACTGGATTTGCCCCGACTAAACCTGGCAGAGCTTCCTGCAAGCGCGGAGCACGCCCATAGTCATGCCGACAAAAAGGGGCTAGCAGCGTTGAGTCTACCCGCACAGCAGCGCTGGCGTCGTAGCCTGAACAGCGGACAGGGCCATCAGGCCTGCGGTTGGATTTTTGACGCCGATACTGTGTTCGATACTATCGGTCTGCTGGAATGGTCGCGTCTTGCTCCTGTTGGACGAGTGAAGGGGGTAATGCGTATTAAAGAAGGACTGGTACGCATTAACCGCCAGGGAGACGACTGGCATATAGAGACGCAAAACGTCGCGCCACCAGATAGTCGTATTGAACTCATCGCCGATACCGAGACCGACTGGAATGCGCTACAGAGCGCATTGTTGAGACTTCGTTTAGGCGCTAGCGCGTAAGGTTGCCTTCGTTTTTTAGCAATGGTAAACGACGATGAAAACCCGATACCCTCTAATCCTCCTGCTTAATATTGTGGGCCTGGCACTGTTTCTGTCCTGGTATATTCCAGCCGGGCATGGGTTCTGGTCTTCACTGGATACGGGCGTTTTCCGCTTCTTTAATCATAAACTGGTGGAAAGTCCGCTGTTCTTATGGGTTGTTGCTATAACCAATAACCGGGCATTTGATGGCTGCTCATTGCTGGCAATGGGCGCATTGATGCTGCACTTTTGGCTCAAAGAGACATCGGAAGGTCGCCGACGCATTGTGGCTATCGGTTTGGTTATGCTGCTTACCGCAGTGATATTAAATCAGCTGGGCCAGGCGCTTATTCCCGTTAAACGTGCCAGCCCAACCCTGATGCTGGATAATATTTATCGCGTCAGTGAACTGCTGCATATTCCGACCAAAGATGCGTCGAAAGACAGTTTTCCTGGCGATCACGGCATGATGTTGCTTATTTTTTCCGCATTCATGCTGCGTTATTTCGGAAAAGTCGCAGGAATAATCGGCCTTATTATCGCTGTGGTTTTTGCCTTCCCACGCGTAATGATTGGCGCCCACTGGCTCACCGATATCGTGGTTGGTTCCATGACGGTGGTCTTGATTGGCCTTCCCTGGTGGCTAATGACGCCATTAAGCGACCGATTAGTCACTCTGTTCGTGAATTATCTACCCGGCAAAAACAAACAATTTTTAAACAAATAACGCAGAGTAATTAACATCATCAGGGATACTTCTGATTCCCTGATGATGCCTGGCAATATTTCATCATTCTGATTGTCATTCTCCTGTCATCTTATTCATGTTTAAAATGAGCAAGTTGCGTGTTTTTTACCCTAATTGTTCTTAATTTAGACAATGCCGTTTATTCACTTTCTGTATCAATTTTTCTTATAAGAAATCACGTAAAATCACTCGCATTGACCGGAACGATAGGGTAATCTCGAACACGTTTTGCCTCGCGGGATAATTATTCCCTTTCAGAATAAATTTGTGCGTTCTGCCACAGATTTGACCTTAAGGAATTGTCTCATCGTGCGATGGTAATTAGTCTCGTCACGTTTGGCATTTTTTATAACGATATTTATCGTTAAGGACTTCAAGGGAAAACAAACAAAATGGTCAAATCTCAACCGATTTTGAGATATATCTTGCGGGGCATACCCGCGATAGCAGTTGCGGTTCTGCTTTCTGCATGTAGCACAACGAACACCGCCAGGAATATGCATTCTGAGACGCATGCTGTGGGCAATGGAGATAACTCTTCACTGCAAGCCTCTCAGGATGAATTTGAAAATATGGTACGTAATATCGATGTTAAATCACGTATTATGGACCAATATGCTGACTGGAAAGGCGTGCGTTACCGCCTTGGCGGCAGCACCAAAAAAGGCATTGATTGTTCAAGCTTCGTACAGCGTACGTTTCGTGAGCAATTTGGTTTAGAGCTTCCTCGCTCAACCTATGAACAACAGGAAACGGGTAAATCCGTTTCGCGCACTAATCTGCGTACAGGCGATCTGGTTCTGTTCCGTGCTGGCTCTACTGGCCGACACGTCGGTATTTATATCGGCAACAACCAGTTCGTACATGCCTCGACCAGCAGTGGCGTTATCATTTCCAGCATGAACGAGCCTTACTGGAAAAAACGTTACAACGAAGCTCGCCGGGTTCTAAGCCGCAGTTAATTTCGTTTGGCAGCTATCCCTTGGCTATCCTGATGAGACATATAAAAAAGCACTGCTACGGCGGTGCTTTTTTTTGCTTTGCCCTTGTGACTAAGAAAAATCTCACAACATGAGTCATTTCAGGTTATATTCATACAGGATAAGTGGTTACTTCAGGTAAACATAAGGAACTATGTTAAGGCGCTCCTCTTCTTCCGATCGGAAACTCCTGCTCACCTGCGTTATAACGGGGATAGTCGTCGCGTTACTCGTCAGCTCACTGCAGTTTTTTATGTCATGGCATCAACGAAACGCAAAGTACGACACGCTAACGTCTAACATACAAAACTATATTGAAAGTTTCTTCGCTGACCTTGAAACCACCACCAACACACTGCAACCTCTGGTAAAAGACACCTGCTCGCAAGCTTCAGCTCAACTCACTTCCAGCGCCGCGTTTAGCCTGAATGTGCGGGCCTTTTTGCTGGTAAAAGACGGTATCGCTTTCTGCTCTTCAGCAACCGGTTCAATGAATACGCCTCTTCAGCAATTGGTTCCCGTGCTGGACATGACGAAAGATATCGATATGGATCTCCAGCCCGGTACGCCAATGATGCCGAATAAACCGGCAATACTCATTTGGTATCGCAATCATTCATTACAGAACAGCGGCGTTTTTGCCACCCTGAATGTTAACCTGGCACCCTATCTTCTCTATAACGCCCGGCAAGATGATTTCAACGGTGTGGCACTCATCGTCGGGAAGACGGCTATCACCACGTTTTCCAAACAATTAATCCCCGTGTCTGAACTCCCTGCTCTCCCATCATATAATGCAGCCTTGTCTACATTCCCGTTGGAGGTGCGTTTTTACGCGGATCGGTGGACGTATAAAGATGTTGGATACGCCATCATGCTCGGATGCATGGCCGGGATCATGACCGCTCTCCTTCTCTGGTACTACATCTATGCCGTCCGTTTACGCCCGGGGAAAGATATCCTTAACGCCATCAAACACAATCAGTTTTATGTGGTGTACCAGCCCGTGGTAGAGGTGCAAACGCTGGAGGTGAAAGGTGTTGAGGTACTATTACGCTGGCATCACCCGACCACCGGTGAGATCCCCCCGGATGCCTTTATTCATTACGCAGAATCACAGAAAATGATTGTGCCGCTAACCCAGCACCTCTTTAAGCTGATAGCCCAGGACGCGCCGATGCTGCAAAAAGTGTTACCCGCTGGCGCAAAATTGGGGATCAATATCGCGCCAACGCACTTACACGGCGAGACGTTTAAAGATGATATTCAACGCCTGTACGCCTGCCTTCCCGCGAACTATTTTCAACTGGTGCTGGAAATCACCGAGCGGGATATGCTGCATCAAAACAAGGCAATCGAGCTATTTGAATGGCTGCATTCAGCAGGTTTTGAGATTGCCATTGATGATTTTGGCACCGGTCATAGCGCACTTATTTATCTGGAACGCTTTACCGTTGACTACCTGAAAATCGATCGCGGCTTTATTAACGCCATTGGGACGGAAACCCTGACCTCTCCGGTTCTGGACGCCGTGTTGACACTCTCTAAACGTCTTAATATGCTGACGGTTGCTGAAGGGGTAGAAACACCTGAGCAAGCCCGTTGGCTGCGCGAACGTGGAGTACATTTTTTCCAGGGATACTGGATTAGCCGCCCATTAAAGCTTGCTGATTTCGTGCGTTGGATGGCGCAGCCCAATAAGCCGACGTGGTGATCGCAGTATGCGATTCATATATTCTCACTCGCCGCTACATCTCTTATCTTTCAGGCATGATGCCCGTCGGGTTGTGGCAGGAAAAGGAAATCGCTTTTAATGATCCCTCGCGTATTGCTTCTGTTTATCACCCTCATCGGGTTTAGCGCCGAGGCGCAGTCCATCAAAGAAAGCTATGCTTTTGCCGTGCTGGGTGAACCGAAGTACGCGTTTAACTTTAATCACTTCGATTATGTTAATCCCGCAGCCCCTAAAGGTGGTCAAATCACCCTCTCCGCCATTGGCACATTTGACAACTTTAACCGTTATGCAATGCGAGGTAATCCCGGCGCACGTACCGAAACGCTTTACGATACGCTGTTTACAACCTCTGACGATGAGCCTGGTAGCTATTACCCGCTAATTGCCGACAGCGCACGCTATGCTGACGACTATTCCTGGGTAGAAATTGCCATTAATCCACGAGCGCGTTTTCACGATGGATCACCCATTACCGCCCGCGACGTCGCATTCACCTTCCACAAATTTATGACTGAAGGCGTGCCGCAGTTTCGTCTGGTCTACAAGGGAACAACGGTAAAAGCCATCGCGCCATTAACCGTACGCATTGAATTAGCCAAACCGGGTAAAGAGGACATGCTCAGCCTGTTTTCATTACCCGTGATGCCAGAGAAGTACTGGAAAGATCATAAGCTCAGCGATCCCTTATCATCGCCACCGCTCGCCAGCGGCCCTTATCGCATTACCAAATGGAAGATGGGCCAGTATATTGTCTATTCGCGCGTCAAAGATTATTGGGCTGCTAATCTGCCCGTCAATCGTGGACGCTGGAACTTCGATACCATCCGCTACGACTATTATCTGGATGATAACGTCGCCTTTGAAGCGTTTAAGGCCGGTGCGTTTGATCTGCGTCTTGAAAATGATGCCAAAAACTGGGCGACGCGTTATACCGGGAAAAATTTCGCGAATCATTACATCATCAAAGATGAACAAAAAAATGAATCCGCCCAGGATACGCGCTGGCTGGCCTTTAATATTCAGCGTCCGGTGTTCAGTGACCGACGGGTGCGGGAAGCCATCACGCTGGCCTTTGATTTTGAATGGATGAATAAAGCCCTGTTCTATAACGCCTGGAGCCGGACCAACAGCTATTTTCAGAATACCGAATATGCTGCGACAAATTACCCCGATGCAGATGAGCTGGTGATACTCGCGCCCTTGAAAAAAGATCTCCCTCCTGAGGTCTTCAGCCAAATCTATCAGCCGCCAAAATCAAAAGGCGATGGCTACGATCGTGAGAACTTGCTGAAAGCCGATACCTTACTGGAACAAGCCGGATGGGTACTCAAGGGGCAGCAGCGCGTAAACAGCGTCAGCGGTAAACCTCTGAGCTTTGAACTATTGCTCCCGGCGGGCAGCAACAGTCAGTGGGTGTTGCCGTTCCAGCACAACCTGCAACGCTTAGGCATTACCATGAACATTCGCCAGGTTGATAACTCACAAATCACCAACCGCTTACGCAGTCGCGACTATGACATGATGCCAAGGTTGTATCGCGCAATGCCGTGGCCGAGTTCAGACCTGCAAATTCTGTGGGCTTCTCAATATATTGACTCCAGCTATAACGCCCCCGGTGTGCAAAGCCCGGTTATCGATAAGCTGATCGGTCAAATCATTGCCGCGCAAGGTGATAAAGCCAAACTGATCCCACTCGGCCGGGCACTGGACAGAGTTTTAACCTGGAATTACTACATGTTGCCGATGTGGTTTATGGCCGAGGATCGTATCGCCTGGTGGGACAAATTTTCGCATCCGGCTATTCGCCCAATTTATACCATTGGCCTCGACAACTGGTGGTATGACGTCAACAAAGCGGCGAAACTGCCCGCAGCCAGACGGCAGGGAGAATAGATGGGCGCTTATCTGATTCGACGTCTGCTGCTGGTGATCCCAACGCTTTGGGCCATCATCACCATCAACTTTTTTATCGTGCAAATTGCCCCCGGCGGTCCGGTTGAACAGGCCGTCGCCGCCATTGAGTTCGGGCAAAGCGGGGCATTACCTGGCGCGGGTAGCGAAGGCGTTCGCGCCAGCCATGCGCAAACCGGCGTTGGTAACATCAGCGACAGTAATTATCGCGGCGGCCGGGGTCTGGACCCGGAAGTCATCGCGGAAATCACTCGGCGCTACGGGTTCGATAAGCCCATTCATGAGCGTTATTTCAAAATGCTTTGGGACTATATTCGTTTCGATTTCGGCGACAGCCTGTTTCGTAGCGCCTCTGTGCTGACGCTTATCAAAGACAGCCTGCCGGTTTCCGTTACGCTGGGCCTATGGAGTACGCTCATCATCTATCTGGTGTCGATACCCCTTGGGATCCGCAAAGCGGTTCACAACGGCAGCCGTTTTGATGTCTGGAGTAGCGCATTTATTATTATTGGCTATGCCATTCCGGCCTTTCTGTTTGCCATTTTGCTGATCGTCTTTTTTGCCGGGGGCAGCTACTACGACCTGTTCCCGCTGCGCGGGCTGGTTTCCGCCAATTTTGACTCCCTGCCCTGGTATCAGAAAGTGACCGACTACCTTTGGCATATTACCCTGCCGGTGCTGGCGACGGTAGTTGGTGGGTTTGCCGCGCTGACTATGCTGACCAAGAACTCATTTCTGGATGAGGTGCGCAAACAGTATGTCGTCACCGCACGCGCTAAAGGGGTCAGCGAGAAAAATATTCTGTGGAAACATGTGTTTCGCAATGCCATGTTGCTGGTGATCGCCGGCTTCCCGGCGACGTTTATCAGCATGTTTTTTACCGGTTCGCTGCTGATTGAGGTGATGTTCTCGCTTAACGGTCTGGGACTACTGGGGTATGAATCCACCGTATCGCGCGACTATCCGGTAATGTTTGGCACACTCTATATCTTCACCCTGATCGGTCTGCTGCTGAATATTCTCAGCGACATCAGCTATACGCTGGTCGATCCCCGTATTGATTTTGAGGGACGCTAATGTCGCGATTAAGCCCCGTCAATCAGGCCCGCTGGGCGCGCTTTCGCCACAACCGTCGCGGCTACTGGTCGCTGTGGATTTTTCTGGTGCTGTTCGGTCTTAGTCTGTGTTCAGAACTGATTGCCAATGATAAGCCGTTACTGGTGCGCTACGACAATAGCTGGTATTTCCCCCTGTTCAAAAACTACAGTGAAAGCGACTTCGGCGGACCGCTGGCGACCCGGGCTGATTATCAGGATCCGTGGCTACAGCAGCGCCTGGAAAACCAGGGCTGGATCCTGTGGGCACCAATACGCTTTGGGGCCACCAGCATTAACTTTGCCACCGATAAGCCCTTCCCTTCCCCGCCTTCTGCACAAAACTGGCTGGGAACAGACGCCAACGGCGGTGATGTACTGGCACGGATCCTCTACGGCACACGTATTTCTGTCTTATTTGGCTTAATGCTCACCCTATGTTCGAGCGTGATGGGCATTATGGCTGGCGCAATACAGGGCTATTATGGCGGCAAGGTGGACCTGTGGGGGCAACGATTCATTGAAGTTTGGTCCGGTATGCCAACGCTGTTTCTCATCATTCTACTGTCGAGCGTTGTCCAGCCTAACTTCTGGTGGCTGCTGGGTATTACCGTGCTGTTTGGCTGGATGAGCCTGGTTGGCGTGGTGCGCGCGGAGTTTTTACGTACCCGAAACTTTGATTATATTCGTGCCGCTCAGGCGCTCGGCGTGAGCGATAGCAGTATTATTCTGCGCCATATGCTACCCAATGCGATGGTTGCCGCTCTGACCTTTTTACCGTTTATTTTGTGCGCCTCGATAACCACTCTAACCTCGCTGGATTTTCTTGGGTTTGGCTTACCGCTTGGCTCGCCATCGCTCGGAGAACTTCTGTTACAGGGTAAAAACAACCTGCAGGCGCCGTGGCTTGGCATCACCGCGTTCATCTCCGTTGCCCTGCTCTTATCGCTTCTGATCTTTATTGGTGAAGCGGTACGCGACGCGTTCGATCCCAACAAGGCGATTTAAGATGACACAACCTCTGTTAGCTATTGACAATTTATCGGTAGGTTTTCGTCAACAAGAGACCGTGCGCACCGTGGTCAACAATCTGTCACTGCGCGTTGATGCCGGACAAACGCTGGCGCTGGTGGGGGAGTCCGGCTCAGGTAAAAGCGTGACCGCGCTATCTATTTTACGGTTATTGCCCTCCCCTCCGGTCGTCTACCTTTCCGGCGACATCCGTTTTCATGGTGAATCATTACTTCACGCCGATGAGCAAACGCTTCGCGGCGTGCGGGGGAATAAAATCGCCATGATTTTCCAGGAACCAATGGTGTCACTGAACCCGCTCCACAATCTGGAAAAACAGCTTTATGAAGTGCTGTCGCTGCATAGGGGAATGCGTCGGGAGGCCGCGCGAGCAGAAATCCTGACCTGTCTGGATCGCGTCGGCATTCGTCAGGCGGCCAAACGTCTCGCAGACTACCCGCACCAACTGTCCGGCGGGGAACGCCAGCGCGTGATGATTGCCATGGCATTGCTGACACGACCGGAGCTGCTGATTGCCGATGAACCGACTACCGCGCTGGACGTTTCCGTTCAGGCACAGATCCTGCAACTGCTGAGGGAACTACAGCGCGAGCTGAACATGGGATTACTGTTCATCACCCACAACCTCAGCATTGTGAAAAAGCTGGCCGATACCGTGGCGGTCATGCAAAACGGTCAGTGCGTTGAGCAAAATAAAGCAGCACAGTTGCTCACTGCGCCCACGCATCCCTACACGCAGAAGTTGCTAAACAGTGAACCTTCCGGCGACCCGGTACCTTTACCGGCCGGACAAGCCCCGCTGCTGGAAGTGGAAAAACTGCACGTCGCCTTCCCCATCCGCAAAGGTATCCTGAAGCGTGTGGTGGACCACAACGTCGTGGTTAACAATATCAGTTTCTCTCTGCGGCCCGGTGAAACGCTGGGGTTGGTAGGTGAGTCTGGGTCGGGGAAAAGCACTACCGGACTGGCGCTCCTGAGGTTAATCTCCTCACAAGGAGGTATTGTGTTCGATGGTCAGGCGCTGCATACCTTAAATCGTCGCCAGCTGTTGCCGGTCCGTCACCGTATTCAGGTGGTATTTCAGGATCCCAACTCCTCGCTTAACCCACGCCTGAGCGTGCTACAGATTATCGAGGAGGGGTTACGCGTTCATCAGCCAACCCTGTCAGCCGAACAACGCGAGGCGCAGGTGAAAGCGGTGATGACGGAAGTGGGACTGGATAGCGAAACGCGGCATCGTTACCCGGTTGAGTTTTCCGGCGGTCAGCGTCAACGTATTGCCATCGCCAGAGCATTGATTCTCAAACCTTCCTTGATTATCCTGGATGAGCCAACATCATCGCTAGACAGAACCGTACAGGCGCAAATCCTGACGTTATTAAAGTCCTTACAGGAAAAGCATCGGCTGGCTTATATTTTTATCAGCCATGATTTGCACGTAGTACGCGCGTTATGCCATCAGGTTATTGTGCTACGTCAGGGGGAGGTTGTGGAGCAAGGGCAATGCGAGCACGTATTTAACGCGCCACAGCAAGCCTATACGCGTCAGCTGCTTGCGCTAAGCTGACGCTCAAAACGGATTGTTATTTGAAAACGGCTCTGCGATGGCCACGCCGAAGTTTTTCAGTCTGCAGGTCGCGGCAAATTCATCCTGGCGATTCACAAACAGGCACGGCTCCCCTTCGCATTCCAGTACGGAACAAGGAACCTCAATGTCGCTGAGGGCCTGGCTGAGCTTATGCATGACTGACCATGCGCTGTCACCATCAGGGCTGAGCAATTTGAGCGCCACCAGGCTGTTCTCATTGCTCTGACCGTTTTGCGGAATCGGTTCAACCTTTGAACCTGCGAAACCCACCGACCAACGATAGCTCTGCGGCAGACGATGAACGATTGAGAGTTGTAATGTCATCACTTTCTTTCCCTGGAAGCACAATCACTTCACAATTATTTTACATCAATATTAACACATCATTGACAATACGTCTTCAGACAGTTGGTAAACGTTTACACCCTGTCTTTATGCCGCTTTCCGAACCAGGTAATTAAAATTATTCAATGGTTCTGGCATATTTCCGGGCTATATGTACTCGTTTCTGCGATCTAACTCAACCTTTTTAACTACAATGATGTGACTTTTTACATAAATTGATTTTACATAAAATAAACATAACCAGGGGAAATGATAGATTTGCGGTTGATGTATATCAACTCTTGAGGCCTTAAGGCCCCCAGGATGTGTAATAGATCACCGTTTTTGGGCGCGACTGGCGTAAAGACAGAAGAGAATTGAACAGGTAGCGCAAAATGCGATCGACCATATCATTGGCCAGGCCGAGTTAAAGGTCGCCAGAGACAACAGCGCCCCAACGATGGCGCCAATGCCGAAGCGGAATGTCCCTGCCAGCGATGACGCCGTTCCTGCCATATGTGGAAATTCATCCAGAATAACCGCCATGGCGTTAGATGACACCATCGACACACAGCCAACAAACGCCGCAACGCCCACAACCAGGGCCCAGAACCCCACCCCAAACAGTGTGCTAAAGACCATCCAGCCAGCCATCACGAACTGGATCCACAGGCCGGTACGGAACATATTCAATGCCCCAACCCGACGCACAAAGCGGCTGTTGATGATAGTCATCACGAACAGGAATACGATGTTCAGTGCGAAGTAATAACCGAAATGTTGCGGTGAAACGTGGTTGATCTCAATGTAGACAAAGGGTCCGGCGCTCAGAAACGAGAACATCCCGGCAAAACTGAATCCGCTGGCCAGCATATAGCTCAGCACACGTTTATGACGAAACAGCGAGGCAAAGTTGCCAATAGTAGTACGCAGGCGAAACGGCTGGCGACGCTCTACCGGCAGAGTCTCTTTGATCAGTGTAAGGATCATCACCGACGCCAGAATAGCCGCCATGGCGAGGATCCAAAAGATATAGTGCCAGCTCAGCCATACCAGCACCCAGCCACCGATAATCGGTGCCATTAATGGCGCAATTGTCGTGACCAGCATGACGAATGACATCATGCGCGAAAACTCTTCTTTCGGATAGATATCACGCATCAGGGCGTTGATAACCACGCTCGCTGCAGCAGCAGCCAGGCCGTGGAAGAAACGCATCACGATCAGTTGATCGATGGTTTGCGCCAGTGCGCAGGCCACAGCCGCCGCCGCAAACACCAGCGTCCCGCCCAGGATCACTGGCTTGCGTCCAAGGCTGTCTGCCATTGGCCCATAGAACAGTTGCCCCACTGCGAACCCCAGAATATAGGTACTGAGGGTCATCTGCGCGCTACCTGCTGGCACACCAAACTGTTCAGAGATAACAGGCAGCGCCGGAAGATACATATCAATCGACAACGGCATCAACATGGCTAACAAGCCAAGGATAAAGACAATGGCAATTGACGAGTTCTGCCGGGTGGTCACATTTAGCTCCTGAAATTAACGCGGGGTTAAGTTAACGCTGGCGATTTCTTCTTCAGTCAAAGGACGGTATTCACCTGGCGCCAGATCCTCATCAAGCCTGATGTCACCAATCCGTTCACGGTGCAGTTCCACAACGTGGTTACCCACTGCGGCAAACATACGTTTAACCTGATGATAGCGCCCTTCGCTGATGGTCAAGCGCACCTGAGTTGGCGTAATCACTTCCAGCACGGCCGGTTTGGTCAGGTCTTTCTCATTGTGCAACTGTACGCCATGGGCAAACTGTTCGGCGGTATCATCTGCCACTGGCGACTCCAGCGTCACCAGATAGGTTTTCTCACAATGGTGACGAGGAGAGGTGATGCGATGCGACCACTGTCCGTCATCGGTCATCAGCACCAGTCCAGTGGTGTCGATATCCAGACGCCCTGCCGCATGCAGTTTGTAGGCAACCGGTTCATCAAGGAAATAGAGCACCGTCGGGTGATCGGGATCATCCGTTGAGCAAACATAACCCTGAGGCTTATTCAGCATAAAATAGCGCGGGCCATTTTGTTGAACCAGGGAATTACCGTCATATTCTACGTCGTGTTCTGGCAGCAGCTTAAAAGCGCTATTTCTGACGATTTCACCGTCGACGGTAACGCGGTTAGCACGGATCTCACGCCCGGCAATAGCGCGGCTGACGCCGAGTTGCTGAGCGATAAATTTATCAAGTCGCATGTGTGTGATTTTGCCTGTAAAAATACGAGAATCGGGTTTACGCCCGAAAAGTGGGACCGTTATCCGCCCAGTATAGCGGCGTTACACCATCCCTCAAGAGAAATGATTCATGGCATACTACTCCTTGTTATTGTTTATTATAGTGAGCCCATGATTTTTACTCTTCGCCCGTACCAAAAAGAAGCCGTGGACGCCACGCTCAACCATTTTCGCCACCACCGCACCCCGGCGGTTATCGTCCTGCCAACCGGCGCGGGCAAAAGTCTGGTGATTGCCGAGCTGGCCCGCGTGGCGCGTGGTCGCGTACTGGTACTGGCGCACGTCAAAGAACTGGTCGCACAAAACCATGCGAAATATTGTGCGCTGGGGCTGGAAGCCGATATTTTTGCCGCAGGCCTGAAGCGTAAAGAGAGCCACGGGAAAGTGGTATTTGGCAGCGTACAGTCGGTAGCGCGTAATCTGGACGCCTTTCAGGGAGAATTCTCCCTGCTTATCGTCGATGAATGCCATCGCATTGGCGATGATGAAGAGAGTCAGTATCAGCAAATCCTCACTCACCTGACCAAAGTAAATCCTCACTTACGCCTGCTCGGACTTACCGCCACACCTTTTCGTTTGGGCAAAGGCTGGATTTATCATTTTCATTATCACGGAATGGTGCGCGGCGATGAAAAAGCACTGTTTCGCGACTGCATTTATGAATTACCGCTGCGCTACATGATTAAACACGGCTACCTGACACCGCCAGAACGCCTCGACATGCCGGTAGTGCAATATGACTTCAGCCGCCTGCAGGCGCAAAGTAACGGCCTGTTTAGCGAAGCGGACCTGAATCAGGAACTGAAAAAGCAGCAGCGAATAACGCCGCATATCATCAGCCAGATTGTCGAGTTTGCCCAGACGCGTAAAGGGGTGATGATTTTCGCCGCCACAGTTGAACACGCCAAAGAAATTCTGGGTCTGCTGCCTGCTGACGACGCCGCACTTATCACCGGAGACACGCCTGGCGCCGAACGCGACGTGCTGATTGAAGAGTTCAAAGCCCAACGTTTTCGCTATCTGGTGAATGTGTCGGTCCTGACCACTGGCTTCGATGCCCCGCACGTCGACCTTATCGCCATTCTGCGCCCGACCGAGTCAGTTAGCCTTTACCAACAAATTGTCGGTCGTGGGCTGCGCCTGGCGCCGGGTAAAACCGACTGTCTGATCCTCGATTACGCTGGCAATCCGCACGACCTGTACGCGCCAGAAGTCGGCGCACCGAAAGGGAAAAGCGACAACGTTCCGGTACAGGTGTTCTGCCCAGCCTGCGGCTTTGCCAACACCTTCTGGGGCAAAACAACGGCCGACGGCACGCTGATTGAGCACTTTGGCCGCCGCTGTCAGGGATGGTTTGAAGATGATGACGGCCATCGCGAACAGTGCGATTTTCGTTTTCGTTTTAAAAACTGCCCGCAGTGCAACGCGGAAAATGACATCGCCGCCCGCCGTTGTAGGGAGTGCGACGCAGTACTGGTTGACCCGGATGACATGCTGAAAGCCGCGCTCAGGCTTAAAGATGCGCTGGTTCTGCGCTGCAGCGGGATGGCGCTACAAAATGGGCAGGATGAAAAAGGCGAATGGCTGAAAATTACCTATTACGATGAAGATGGCGCCGACGTCAGCGAACGCTTTCGCCTGCATACTCCCGCGCAGCGAACGGCCTTCGAGCAACTGTTTATTCGCCCGCATACCCGAACGCCTGGCATTCCCTTACGCTGGATAACCGCCGCCGATATCCTCGCCCAGCAGGCGCTGTTACGTCATCCTGATTTCGTGGTCGCGCGCATGAAAGGTCAGTACTGGCAGGTCCGTGAAAAGGTCTTCGATTATGAAGGACGCTTTCGTCGGGCACATGAATTACGCGGTTAATCGTACTTTTGATTGATGTACCAGCCGTTTGAGTATAGAATCTCGCCCGCTTTTGCATACGCAAAGCAGATCACTTACCTGTTGCTGGGTCGCCTGTAGCAGGAATTATTAAAGAGAGATTTAAATGTTTACTATCAACGCTGAAGTACGTAAAGAGCAGGGTAAGGGTGCGAGCCGCCGCCTGCGTGCCGCTAACAAGTTCCCGGCAATCATCTACGGTGGCGCAGAAGCCCCGATTGCTATCGAACTGGATCACGATGCAGTTATGAACATGCAAGCTAAAGCTGAATTCTACAGCGAAGTTCTGACCATCGTTGTTGACGGTAAAGAAGTTAAAGTTAAAGCTCAGGCTGTACAGCGTCACCCGTTCAAGCCGAAGCTGTCTCACATCGACTTCGTTCGCGCGTAATCGCAAACAAGTTGAAGAAAAACCCCGCCAAGGCGGGGTTTTTTTATGGGATTTTGTAATCGATACTGATGGTTCTCGTCGACCGGATAAGGCGTTTATGCTCTCACCCGGCAAACGGTTTTATTTCCCGCCCGACGTGCGACGCTGCAGCTGGTCGCGCAGGTTCGGCGGCGTACCTTTGATGGTCAAGGTGTCCGTCGCCGGATCCCAGAAAATACGTTCACCCAGTAGCATGGCGTCGAAGTTGATGGTTAACCCACCGCCGCTTCCAGCAAATTTGGTTAACTGACGCAGCGTACTGCGATCCGCCGGGAAACTCTCTTCCAGCTCGTAGCCTTTATCAGCGGTAAATTCGCTGAAGCTAACTTCACTAACGCCGGAAAGCTCTTTGGACAGCGACTCCAGCTCGATCTCTTCACCGGCTTGTAGCTGTTCGTTGCAGTAGCTGTACACCTGCTGACGCACGTTCTGGCGTTCAGCTTTATCAAGCTGCGCCTCGGCAGTAAAGTCATCGACCGCCTGCAGCAGGCCACGGTTTTGCGCTTTGGCGTTCAGACCTTCGCTGGCACCGAGGAAATCCATAAAGAAATCGGCGACTTTGCGCCCTACCCGCCCTTTCAGGAACGTCAGATAGCGCGTGGACTCCGGATTGGTTTCCCACTCGGTTAAATCAATACGCGCCACGATATCCGCATGATTGATGTCCAGATAGTGCGTCGGATTGATATCCAGATTTTCATTGACGCGCATGCTGCTTAAATTGTTCAGCACGGCGACCAACAGATACTCTACCGCCAGATAGCGGTAATGGCAGAACAGGACAATGCCGCCGTCGGCAAAAGGATATTTCGCCAGCTCGTCCCGCAAGCGTCCGGTCGCGGCACGACTAAATGCCAGAAAATCCTCTTCGCCCTGACGCTGTAAACGCAGCGTTTGTGCCAGTTCACTCTCTTCGCTAAACAGGCCATAAGCTTTATTCTTGGCGCTATATACCCGATGCAGCTCAGCCATCATATCGACAACCGTCGCTGTCGGTTCCAGTAATGAATCGCGCAAGACCAGCTCAAGGTTCTGCTCGTCACGTTTGATAAGCTGGTGCAGGGCAATCTGGTTGATATCCAGACTCATGATAAACTCTCCTTTTAGACCGGGCGGTATTCAACCACCTGCCGGGCAGTGACGCAATAGAAGATAAAAAAGCAGAAAAAAAACTGTCTGTACGGTAATATGTTGCCCTTTCATGAACAGACTGATTTCGATTTATGCCACAAATTTCCCGCTATAGTGACGAACACGTTGAACAACTGCTGAATGAGATGCTCAACGTACTGGAAAAACATAAGGCGCCGACCGACCTTTCCCTGATGGTACTGGGAAATATGGTGACTAACCTTATCAATACAAGCATCGCACCGGCCCAGCGCCAGGCGATTGCCAACTCTTTTGCCCGCGCATTACAGTCTTCGGTAAACGACGACCAAGCGCATTAAGAGCCTGCTCCGGGGAAACGAACAACAGTTTATGGTAACTCATCGTCAGCGCTACCGTGAGAAAGTCTCCCAGATGGTTAGCTGGGGGCACTGGTTTGCCTTGTTCAACATCCTGTTGGCCGTGGTACTCGGTAGCCGTTACCTGTTTGTCGCCGACTGGCCGACAACGCTTGCAGGTCGTATTTATTCCTATGTAAGCCTGGTCGGACATTTTAGTTTTCTGGTGTTTGCCACCTATCTGCTAATCCTGTTTCCCCTGACGTTTATCGTCATGTCCCAGAGGCTGATGCGATTCTTATCAGCTATTCTGGCGACAGTGGGCATGACGCTGTTGCTAATCGACAGCGAAGTTTTCACCCGCTTCCATTTGCACCTCAACCCGATCGTCTGGGAACTGGTCATCAACCCTGACCAGAATGAAGCGGCGCGTGACTGGCAACTGATGTTTATCAGCGTGCCAGTGATTCTGTTAATTGAAATGCTGTTTGCGACCTGGAGTTGGCAAAAGCTGCGTAGCCTGACGCGTCGTCGCCACTTCGCCAAACCGTTAGCCGCATTCTTCTTCATTTGCTTTATCGCCTCGCACGTGGTGTATATCTGGGCGGATGCCAATTTCTATCGCCCGATTACCATGCAGCGCGCGAATCTGCCGCTCTCCTACCCGATGACGGCGCGTAAGTTCCTGGAAAAACATGGTCTGCTGGATGCGCAAGAGTATCAGCGTCGCCTGATCGAGCAGGGGAATCCGGAAGCAGTTTCCGTGCAGTACCCGCTGAGCGAACTGCGCTATCGCGATATGGGCACCGGCCAGAACGTCCTTCTGATCACCGTCGACGGCCTGAACTATTCACGCTTTGAAAAGCAGATGCCTGCGCTGGCTGAATTCGCCGGGCAGAATATCTCCTTCACGCGTCACATGAGCACTGGCAACACCACGGATAACGGGATTTTTGGCCTGTTTTACGGCGTCTCACCAAGCTACATGGATGGGATTTTATCGACCCGAACGCCTGCGGCGTTGATTTCCGCGCTGAACCAGCAGGGCTATCAGTTAGGGCTATTCTCCTCGGATGGCTTTACCAGCCCGCTTTATCGCCAGGCGCTGCTGTCAGATTTCTCCATGCCAAGCGTGCAGACGCAATCTGACGACCAAACCGCAAGCCAGTGGATTAACTGGCTGGGACGCTACGCGCAGGAAGATAACCGCTGGTTCTCGTGGGTCTCCTTTAACGGGACCAACCTTGATGAGAGTAACCAGAAGAACTTTGCCAAACGCTATGCAAGCGCCGCTCAGGATGTGGATGCCAACATCAACCGCGTTATTAGCGCCCTGCGCGACTCCGGCAAACTGAACAACACGGTGGTGATTATTACCGCAGGTCGGGGCGTGCCGCTGACGCAGGAAGAGAACAGCTTTGCCTGGTCGCGAGGCCATCTGCAGGTTCCTCTGGTTATTCACTGGCCGGGAACGCCAGCACAGCGCATCAATAGTCTGACCGATCATACGGACCTGATGACAACGCTGATGCAGCGCCTGCTGCACGTCAGTACACCTGCTAACGAATACTCGCAGGGGCAGGATCTGTTCAATGCAACCCGCCGCCATTACTGGGTTACTGCCGCTGACGGCAGCACGATGGCCGTTACCACACCAGAGATGACGCTGGTGCTGAACAACAACGGTAATTATCAGACCTATAATTTGCGCGGCGAGAAAATAAAAGATCAGAAACCGCAGCTAAGTCTGCTGTTACAGGTTCTGACGGATGAGAAGCGATTTATTGCTAACTGATTAATTATAAATCAGTTAGCGAGACATGCTCTTGCATTCGTAGCGGAAAGCAGTAGTATTAGCAGCCATAGCGTCGGCACGTAGCGCAGCCTGGTAGCGCACCGTCATGGGGTGTCGGGGGTCGGAGGTTCAAATCCTCTCGTGCCGACCAAAAATCCCCAAAAAAACCAACCTTAGGGTTGGTTTTTTTATGTCTGAGATTCATCATTCCTGAGTATTACTACGGCTTTCAGTACAGGTTTTACTACTTACCCATGCACAAATTGGGGTAAAATTTATCCTCTCATCAGCGTGATGAATCTGGACGATTGATGCGCTGAAAACAATAATGATACTAATAAAAACTCAGGAGAATAGTATGCCTGAAGCAACGCCTTTTCGGGTGCTGATTGTTGACGACCACCCACTGATGCGGCGAGGAATTAGTCAATTATTGCAACTTGATCCCGCCTTTAACGTAGTCGCGGAAGCGGGTGATGGTGCCAGCGCTATCGACCTGGCAAACCGCCTGGACCTTGATGTGATCCTACTGGATCTCAATATGAAAGGGATGAGCGGACTGGATACCCTGAATGCGCTGCGTCGGGATGGCGTCACCGCGCAAATTATTATTCTTACCGTATCGGATGCCGCCAACGATGTGTACGCTCTAATTGATGCCGGCGCGGATGGTTATTTGCTTAAAGACAGCGATCCTGAAGTCCTGCTGGAGGCTATTCGCAGTGGTGCCAAAGGTGGTAAAGCCTTTAGTACCCGCGTCAGCGAATATTTGCGCGAGCGCGACCTGTTTGGCGCCCAGGAAGACCCATTCAGCGTTCTCACCGAACGCGAACTGGATGTGTTACATGAACTTGCTCAGGGGCTATCGAACAAACAGATTGCATCAGTGCTGAATATTTCTGAACAGACGGTGAAGGTGCATATTCGCAATCTGCTGCGCAAACTCAACGTGCGTTCTCGTGTAGCTGCCACCATTCTATTTTTACAAACACGCGGCATGCAGTAATCAGATATTGCCCGATGGCGCTACGCTTATCGGGCCAACAAGTCACGTGCATCAGTAGGCTGGATAAGACGCTTTGCGTCGCCATCCGGCATCTTTCACTCTTACTTCTCCTGCGGCGTTAGCTGCTCCATCGCCTGCTTAATGCTGCGTTCTATCACCGCCCGACGGGTATCATTGGCCGGTAATAATTTCAGCATCATCTCCCACGCCGCAACCGCCTCGCCAAAGCGCTGCTGTTCAAAAGCGTTAAACGCATACATGCTGAGAACCCGCACGTTGGCATGTTCGCCGCGTACCAACTGGCGTAGCAGCTCCCCTCCCCGACGGTTATCATCAGGATCGGAAGAACGGGTCAGCGCTTCCGCATAGCCCAGCGCAGCATCACTGTTTTTCGGATCCAGTCGATAAGCATTGGCATAGGCTTCAGTGGCCGTACTGGCGTTACCAAGTACCATGCCAATTCGCCCAAGCATGATCCAACCTTCAACGTTGGTAGGATCGGCTTGTAAGCGAGTGCGCAGACCCAACGCCAGACGCGTCATATCTTCTTCATTGAGCGGATCAGCTTTTGGATCCAACGCCCGCTCCAGCAGCATAGGTGCCTGAGCGGTGGCCTGTTGCCAGACCTGAACCTGCTTATAGTTGCCGGTTTCATAATAGCTCACTGCGCCAACCCCCAGCGCCACCACGATGCCGGGCACAAACAACCCGAACCCACCGCGTTTGCCATCCGGGATAACGTCATCAGGAAACTCTTCCTGTTTTACCCGGACACGTCGGCGAGTACGGGCGAAAATAATCCAGCCACCCAGACCAATCGCAACCACCGGCATCACCCACAAAAGTACAGTAAGCGGCGTCAACGGCGGATCGTAAGTGACGAAGTTGCCGTAGCGGGCCACCATGTAGTCGACAATCTCTTTCTGACTTTTTCCTTCCTGCATCAGTTCGTACACTTTCTGACGCAGGTCGGTGGCAATCATCGAGTTAGAATCGGCAATACTGTTGTTCTGACATTTAGGACAGCGCAACTGTTCGGTAAGCTGACGGAACTGCTGCTCCTGCGCTTCATCCTTAAACTGCATCACATCGATGGTCGCAAGCGCGGATCCAGAGATAACCAGCATCAGCAGGCCCAGTAAAAATCTCATTGCGCAGCCTCCTTACTGTACTTATCCCACAACGGTTTGATCTCGCTCTCCCACACCCTGGCATTCAAATCGCCGGCATGGCGATAGCGAATAATACCTTTCCCGTCGATCAGGAACGTCTCCGGCGCACCGTACACGCCAAGATCCAGACCAAGCATACCGTCGCCGTCAAACAGGCTTAATGAGTAAGGATTGCCCAGCTCTTTCAGCCAGACAATGGCTTTCTGACGATCGTCTTTATAGTTCAGCCCCACCACCCGCACGCCCTGCGCAGACAGCTGATTCAGGTACTGATGTTCGGCGCGACAGGTCGGACACCAGGTCGCCCAGACGTTCAGCAGTACCGGTTTGCCCTGGGTCAGCACATCGGCCTGATAATGCTGCCCCGGATTTTCCAGCGACTCCAGGCGGAATGTCGGAACGGGTTTGCCGATCAGCGCCGACTCCAGATTAGTGGGATCGTCCCCCTGAGCGTTACGCGCCAGTTGCCACAGCAGCGCCGCCGCAATGATCAGAAAAATAATAAACGGAATTAACAGTGCGTTGCGCTTCATACAGCCTCCGACGCATTTTTTTGCACCGCGGCGCGAGGACGCGTGCGCTGACGATAGCGTGGATCAAACAGGCAGAACAATCCGCCCAGCGCCATCAGCAATCCTCCGGCCCAAATCCAGCGAATAAACGGTTTGTAGTACAGACGCACAGCCCATGCGCCGTTATCCAGTTCTTCACCCAGCGCAGCGTACAGATCGCGTGTGAATCCGCCGTCAATTGCCGCTTCAGTCATCATCGAACTGGTGCTGTTATAGAAGCGTTTTTCCGCATGCAGCGTGGCTTCTGGTTTACCATCTCGGGTAACGCCAATAATGGCGACACCGCCCCGGTAGTTAGGTCCGGTAATATCTTTCACTTCGCGGAACGTGAACTGATAGTTATGGATACTGACGCTATCACCTGCCTTCATGCGCACATCGCGTTCAACACTGTAGTTCTGGCTAAAGGCAATACCGACAATAGTAATCGCCAGCCCAACGTGGCCCGACACCATGCCCCAATAGCTTGGTGTTAACTTCGTTCCGCGGGAAACACGCAGGAACGCTTCGGACACCGCCAGCACGAATATCCAGCATGCCATCGCCAGACCCACCACCGTCATAGCGGCAATGCGATCCTCAAACAGCCACGGCAGCAGCAGCGACATAACAAGCGTGGTGACAAACGCGATAATCAGTAACGTTTTCAGTTTACGCGGTCGGTCACGGCCCCAGCGCACTAATGGCCCTATTCCCAGCAACAGCGCGAACGGTGCCATCAGCCAGGTAAACATGGTGTTGAAGAACGGCTCGCCAATCGAAATGCTGCCCAGCCCCAGCTGTTTGTGCACCAACGGCAGCAGCGTACCCAATAGCACCACCAGCATGGCGGCAATAAGCAGAACGTTGTTGCCCAACAGCAGAGATTCACGCGACCACAGCGCGTTATTTACCCGCGAGCGGACCTTGTGACCGCGAACCGCAAACAGCAGCAGGGAGCCGCCAATCACTAATACCATAAAGGCGAGAATAAACATCCCGCGCGACGGATCGGAGGCAAAAGCATGCACCGACACCAGCACGCCGGAGCGCACCAGGAAAGTCCCCAACAGGCAAAGCGAGAATGCGCAGATTGACAGCAGCAGCGTCCAGGCTTTAAAGCTGGCACGCTGTTCGGTGACCGACAACGAGTGCATCAGCGCCGTTCCCACCAGCCATGGCATAAACGAGGCGTTTTCAACTGGATCCCAGAACCACCAGCCGCCCCAGCCCAGCTCGTAATAGGCCCAGGCGGAACCGAGCACAATACCCAGCGTCAGGAACACCCACGCCGCCAGCGTCCACGGACGCGAAAAACGGGCGAAGGTACTGTCCAGTCGGCCACTCATCAACGCGGCAATCGCAAACGCAAAGGCCACGGAGAAACCGACATACCCCATGTACAGCAACGGCGGATGGAAAATCAGCCCCGGATCCTGCAACAGCGGGTTCAGGTCGCGCCCTTCAATAGGGAAGTTGGGCAACGTACGGGCAAATGGATTGGAGGTAAACAGAATAAACAGCAGAAAGCCAACGCTGACCATCCCCATCACCGCCAGCACGCGGGCGACGATGTCCAGCGGCATACGCTGGCTGAATGCCGCAACGGCGAACGTCCAGCCGCTCATCAGCAGTACCCACAGCAGCAGAGAGCCTTCATGCGCGCCCCAGGTTGCTGCCACCCGATACCAGACCGGAAGCTGGGTATTGGAGTTGCTGGCAACGTAGGTGACGGTAAAGTCATTAACCACGAAGGCGTTGACCAGAATCAGGAATGCGCCCATCACACAGATAAACAACACCCAGGCAAAGGGCCGCGCGGAAGCCATCATCCGTACATCGCCGCGCGCTACGCCCCACAGCGGATAGACCGACAGCAGTAACGCCACGCCTAGCGCAAGGCACAACAGCGCATTGCCAATTTCAGGCATCATGACGTTTTATCCTTATACACGCTTTCCGGACGACGATGGTTTTCCTGCATCGCTTTTTCAACTTCCGGCGGGGTGTAATTTTCATCATGTTTGGCCAGAACCTCTTTGGCCTGTACATGATTTCCCTCGCCCAGTTCGCCCTGAACAACAACACCCTGCCCTTCGCGGAACAGATCCGGCAGAATACCTTCATAGGTTACATCCACCACACCTTCGGCGTCATAGATGCTGAAATTCACCTTTAATGACTGCGGATCGCGCTTTACGCTACCGGGCATCACCATACCGCCCACGCGCAGACGCTGACCGACTTCAGGCATCTGCTGCGTTTCGCGCTTACCGTAGAGTATCTCTCCCGGCGTATAGAACAGGTCAATATTGGAACGCAGCGCATAAAGCACCAGCGTAATGGTCAAAGCCAGACCCGCCAGTACCGCACAGGCTATCCATAACCGATTTTTACGTCGAATATTCACGCCGCCTCCCGTTGCACTTGCGCCGCACGCATACGTGCTTCTCTCGCCCGCTGCTGCGCTACACCGCGTAAAATTGCGCGATGCTGTAACGTGGAATGCACTACCAGCACCACCAGCGGGATAACGCTCATCGCTACGGCAAGCCAGACATACAAGGCGTAGCCGCCCATCGCGAAAAAATCACTCCATGATGCAAATGCAGGGGTCATTGGCGGCCTCTTTTTAAGATCAGTTCGCTCACCCACGGGCGGCGTTTTTCCATCATCAAAATCAGGTTACGCATGCGCATCAGCGCCAGCGTGACAAACAGTAACAGGTAGCCGACGATCGCCAGACGCAGCGGCGTACGCATCGCCGGATCGATGCTTTGCTGCATGCGGGTAGAACCCTGATGCAGCGTATTCCACCACTCAACCGAGTAGTGGATAATCGGTAAGTTGACGACGCCAATCAGCACCAGAATACCGGCGGCACGACCTGCCAGACGGCGGTCATCAAAGGCATGCCACAGCGCAATGGCGCCAACGTAGAGAAACAGCAGCACCAGTTCAGAGGTGAGTCGGGCATCCCAAACCCACCAGGTTCCCCACATCGGTTTGCCCCATGCGGAACCTGTCACCAGCGCAATAAAGGTAAACACTGCACCAATCGGCGCCATCGCAGCCAGCGCCAGATTGGCCATTTTCATCTGCCAGACCAGGCCGATAAACGCGGCAACGGCCATCGAGGCGTAAATGCCCATCGACCAGATTGCCGCCGGAACGTGCAGATAAATAATGCGATAGCTCTGCCCCTGCTGATAGTCTGCAGGCGCAAAACCAAAGCCCCAGACCCATCCCGTTATCAGTACCACCGCGCTGGCAATCGCCAGCCACGGGATAAACCAGCCACAGATCTGATAGAGCCGAGGGGGCATCGCCAATTGATGAAGTGTTTTCCACATAGTTCAGTCACCAGACTCCATAAATTAAAATCCGTTGTGCCGGAGCGCCTTGCCCGGCCTGCACATCTAATTCTCGTTACTGCACGCTTATCCGTAACGCCGCGGCTGTGGCAAACGGGCTTAACGTGGCGCTGCCGACCAGCAACGCACCCAGAATCGCCATGTACCCTTCAACCGGTAAGTGCATAGAAGCCGCATCCATCGCGGCGGTCGCAAAAATCAGTAAGGGTATGGTGAGCGGGAGTACCAGCACGCTTAACAGCACGCCGCCGCGCTTTAAGCCCACCGTCAACCCCACGCCCGGCGCGCCGAGAAAACCCAGCGTCGGCGTTCCGAGTAACAAGGTCAGCGCCATAATTTTCCAGCCGTACATATCCATGCCCAGCAACAGCGCCACCAGCGGCGAGAGGATCAGCAGCGGCAGACCTGTCACGACCCAGTGCGCCATCACTTTCGCCAGCACCACGGCCGGTAGCGGTAACGGCAGCAGCATCAGTTGCTCAAGGCTGCCATCCTGTAAGTCATCACGAAATAGCCGTTCCAGCGCCAGCAATGACGCCAGTAGCGCCGCAACCCATATGATGCCCGGCGCTATGCGCGCCAGCAGCTGTGGCTCCGGCCCAATACTCAGGGGGAACAGCGTAATAACAATCAGGAAGAACCATAAAGGATTAGCAATTTCCGCACTATGACGAAACGCAACTCGCAGTTCTAAACGAAAGATTCGCCACATCATTGCGTTGCCCTCTCACTGGTCAGCGCAATACGTCGCACTTTATCGGTTTCAACATTGAGCGGTTGGTGGGTGGTGAGAATAACAATACCGCCCTGCTCCGTATGCTGCGCCATACGCTGAGTCAGTCGCTCAACGCCGTTCACATCAATGGCGGTAAAGGGTTCATCGAGGATCCACAGTCGGGCGCGGGTCAGCCACAAACGGGCCAGCGCCACGCGCCGCTGTTGTCCGGCGGAAAGTTGGTTCACTGGGATATCTTCATATCCGGCAAGTCCCGCCTGCGCCAGCGCAGCCAGACACTGCGCGTTGTCGCCGTCATGATGGAAGAAACGCAGGTTCTCCAACGCCGAAAGCCGGGTTTTTATCCCCGGCTGATGTCCAATCCACAGTAGTTGCTGATGGTAGCTGTCCCGCACGTGATGCAGCGGTTGCTCTTGCCAGCAAACCTCCCCTGCGTCGGGACGCGCCAGCCCGGTAAGCAACCGCAGCAGAGTGGTTTTCCCTGCGCCGTTGCTGCCGGTAATTTGTACCCATTCCCCTGCGTTGACGCGAAATGACAACTCGCTGAACAGTATTCTGTCATCCCGCTCGCAAAGTAATTCTCTGGCTTCAAGCATACCTGGTTATCTACATCCTGTTAAAAGCCCGGTTTGACTTCGCGCATATCAGGCAGTTTGTGCGCTATCCCTTTATGGCAGTCAATACAGGTTTGCCCGTCTTTCACGGCCTGGTCGTGCATTTTGGCCGCGACGCCTTTCTGGGCGGTTAAATCCATAAACTCGAAGTTGTGACAGTTTCGACACTCTTGCGAATTGTTATCTTTCATACGCCGCCACTCATTTTGCGCCATCGTTAAACGATGATCTTCAAATTTCTGCGGTGTATCTATTAACCCCAGTGCTTTCGCGTACAGCTCTTTACTGGCCTTGATCTTACGGATCATTTTCGGGCCCCACTCGTGTGGGACGTGGCAATCAGGGCAAGTCGCTCGCACACCACTGCGGTTGTTGTAGTGTACGGTTTCCATGTATTCCTGGTACACCGTATTGCGCATTTCGTGACAGCTAATGCAGAACTCTTCTGTATTGGCCTTTTCCATACCGGTATTAAAGCCGCCCCAGAAAATAATGCCGCCCACAAAGCCGATTAACAACAGCGTGCCGAGCGCCAGACGGCTGGGGCGACGCCACCATTGCCAGACGCGCTTAATCCAGCCTGGTTTACGGTTAGAATTTTCCATAATGACCTCTTATTTCCCGTAACCTTTCGAGGGGGTGAAGGTATTTTCAACAATCGGCGCGGCGTCAGCCTGCGGAACGTGACATTGCAGACAGAAATAACGACGCGGCGCGACTTCAGCCAATACCTTGCCGTCGCTATCCATAAAGTGCGTCGGACTAATGCGCGGCGCACCGGTGGTACGATAGCTTTCCACACCGTGGCATTGCAGGCAGCGGTTGGTGTTAGTCGTCACCTGATATCCTTCAACGCTGTGCGGAACCATCGGCGGCTGATTCACATAGTTCAGCGGCATACGCACTTGCTCTTTCGGCATGCGAATCGCCCCTTCCTGTGTTCCTGAGACTTCCGGTGACTGGCTCAGATCCACTCCGTTTGCAGCCCAAACTGCCCCACTGACTAGCAAGGCCAGCGCGGCCATCCATTGACTCAGCGCTTTAATCAGGTCATGGCTTTTCATGATTTCGCTCCCGAACTCCATCGTGTTGTTATTGTAAAAACATCCTCAGAACAGACATCCACACAGCGACCGCAGGCCATGCAATCGCGACTGGTTACCTGCACCGGACTTTGCTCATCCAGCACCGGCGCACGTAGCACATGCGGTTCCGGGCAAACATGAAAACAATCCATACAGCGGTTACATCTGTTACGTTCTTTTGCCGAAACGGTTAATGCACCTTTACTTCCCACCACGCTATACAGCGCACCCAGTGGGCAGAGATGCCCGCACCAGCCATGCTCAACGACCAGTAAATCAAATAAAAACAGCGCGAGGATCAGCAACGCTCCGCTACCGAATCCCATTACCAGGCTACGTCCCAGCAAAGAAACCGGGTTTATCCACTCCCACAGCAGCGTACCAGTCAGCGCTGAACCAACCAGAATGACCACCAGCAGGACGTACCGTATATGGCGCGGCAGGGTCGCAGACTGATTCAGGTCAAACCTTCTGCGCAGCCAGCTGGCTAAATCGGTGACCGGGTTCATGGGACAAACCCAACTGCAAAACAGTCGTTTACCGGCCAGGGCATACAGCACCGTAATGATGGCTGCCCCCGTTAACGCCACCGTCGCTGGCAGATGCCCGCTGGCCAGGCTTTGCAGAGTAATCAGCGGATCTGTGAACGGGATAGCGTCCAGCAACAGGCTGCTACTGTAGTTGCCATGCAGAATCCAAACACCAAGCCACGGGCCGCTAAGGAACATCGCCAGTATCAGAAACTGACTCAGACGACGCAGCAGCAGCCAACGATGACTCTTCCACCATCCTTTTTTTGCCAGCGCTTCACGCCCGGCATCACGTTTACGATTTGCCATTGTTCCCCTCCAGCCAACCGAAGCGGTAATGGTGTCCTAACTCCCCTTTCGCCAGCGACAACGGCAGCACTTTTATTGCTGGCTGCTCCAGTACGCAGACTTTTTCGCATTTCCCACAGCCGGTACAGGCATCGCTGTGCACGGTAGGAATAAACCGCGCATGCTTGCCGGTACGCATGTTACGGTCCAGCTCCAGGGTGATCGCCTCATCGATTTTCGGGCACTCGCGATAGCAAACGTCACAGCGTAATCCCTGATAGTTGAGGCAGTTTTCGTGATCCAGCAGTACCGCCAGCCCCATACGCGAATCGTCAATGGATTCAATTTCTCTGTCCAACGCGCCGCTGGGGCAGACTTTGGCGCATGGAATGTCCTCACACATTTCGCAGGGAATATCACGGGCGATGAAATATGGCGTACCAGCCGCCAGCCCGGAGGCCAGCGTCGCCAGCTTCAGCGTGTCATACGGACATGCCTGAACGCACTGACCGCAACGTACGCAGGCGCTGGCGAATGCCTCCTCGCTCAGTGCACCAGGCGGGCGCAACCGCACGCCGGTTGCGCGTGCGGTTTGTTGTTGCAACCCCAGCGCCACGCCAACGACGGCCAGCCCGCCCGCTGCGCGAACCATATCGCGCAGAAAGCGGCGGCGGCCATTTTGGGGTTTTGCTGACCGGGACATAACGCGTTACACCTTCGCCAGTTTCACGGCGCACTTCTTGAAATCCGTCTCTTTGGAGAGCGGATCCGTCGCATCCAGCGTCAGGTTGTTCACCAGCTGTGCGGCGTCGAAGAACGGCATGTACACCAGCCCCTGCGGCGGACGGTTACGACCGCGTGTTTCAACAATCGAAATCACTTCGCCACGACGGGAAATCACTTTGACCTTATCGCCACGACGCAGATCGCGTGCTTTTGCATCCAGCGGGTGGATGAACAGCACAGCTTCCGGGAAAGCGCGGTGCAGTTCAGGCACACGACGCGTCATACTGCCGGTATGCCAGTGTTCCAGAACACGTCCGGTGGATAGCCACAGGTCATATTCTTTATCCGGCGCTTCAGCAGCAGGCTCAAACGGCAGCGCGAAGATAACCGCTTTACCGTCCGGTTTACCGTAGAACTTGTAGCTTTCACCTGCTTTCACGTAAGGGTCGTTGCCTTCGCTGTAGCGCCACTGGGTCTCTTTGCCTTCAACGACCGGCCAGCGTAAACCGCGGGCTTTGTGGTAATCGTCAAATGGCGCAAGGTCATGCCCGTGGCCGCGACCAAACCAGGCGTACTCTTCGAACAACCCTTTTTGCAGATAGAAGCCCAGCTCGCGGGATTCATCATTCAGTTGATCTTCAGCCAGTTCAGTCACCGGGAATTTTGTCACTGCTGGCGTGGCAAACAGCACGTCATACAGCGTTTTGCCACGCAGCTCCGGCTTTTGTGCCAGCAGCTCTTCGGGCCACACTTCTTCTGTTTTGAAGCGACGAGAGAACTGCACCAGTTGCCACAGATCCGACTTCGATTCGCCCGGTGCTTTAATCTGCTGACGCCAGAACTGTGTACGGCGTTCAGCGTTACCGTAGGCACCTTCTTTCTCTACCCACATCGCAGTCGGCAGGATCAGGTCAGCAGACAAGGCGCTGACCGTCGGGTACGGATCGGAGACAATGATGAAGTTGCGCGGATCGCGCCAGCCCGGCATACGCTCCTCATTGATGTTCGGACCAGCCTGCATGTTGTTGGTACACATCGCCCAGTAGACATTGAGCTTGCCATCTTTCAGCGCGCGGTCTTGCGCCACGGCGTGCAGACCGATTTTTGCCGGAATGGTCCCTGACGGAATATTCCAGTGCTTCTCGCAGATATCGCGGTGTTTTTCGTTTGTCACCACCATGTCCGCAGGCAGACGATGGGAGAATGTACCGACTTCACGCGCGGTGCCGCAGGCGGAAGGCTGGCCGGTCAGAGAGAACGGGCCGCAGCCTGGCTGGGAGATTTTGCCAGTCAGCAAGTGCAGGTTATAGACCAGGTTGTTGGCCCATACACCGCGGGTGTGCTGGTTAAAGCCCATCGTCCAGTAGGAGATGACTTTTTTCTTCGGATCGGCATACAGCTGCGCCAGCTGTTCCAGCTGATCTTTTGGTACGCCGGTCATTTCGGCGGTTTTATCCAGCGTGTACTCAGCAACGAAGGCTTTGTAATCCTCAAAGCTCATCGGTTCAGAGGCATCGGATCCCGGGTTTTTCGCCGCTTTTTCCAGCGGATGGGTCGGACGCAGACCGTAGCCGATGTCCGTCACGCCTTTACGCAGGTTGACGTGCTTGCTAAAGAAATCCTGGTTAATCGCATTGTTTTGAATGATGTAGTTCGCGATGTAGTTGAGGATCACCAGATCGGTTTGCGGCGTGAAGACCATACCGTTATCCGCCAGCTCAAAGCTGCGGTGCTGGAAAGTAGAGAGAACCGCGACGTTGACGTTAGGATCGGACAGACGACGGTTGGTGATGCGCGACCACAGGATCGGGTGCATCTCTGCCATATTCGCGCCCCACAGGACGAAGGCGTCTGCATGTTCGATATCGTCATAGCAGCCCATCGGTTCATCCATACCGAAGGTACGCATAAAGCCGACTACCGCTGAGGCCATGCAGTGACGTGCGTTCGGGTCGATGTTATTGGAACGGAAACCCGCTTTAAACAATTTGGCAGCGGCATAACCTTCCCAAATCGTCCACTGGCCAGAGCCGAACATGCCGATAGATTCCGGGCCTTTCTCTTTCATCGACGTTTTGAATTTCTCTTCCATCACGTCAAAAGCCTGGTCCCAGCTAATCGGGGTGAACTCGCCTTCTTTGTGATATTTGCCGTCTTTCATGCGCAGCATCGGCTGCGTTAAACGGTCTTTCCCGTACATGATTTTCGGCAGGAAGTAACCTTTGATGCAGTTAAGCCCACGGTTAACCGGCGCATCCGGATCGCCCTGGCATGCCACAACACGCCCTTGCTGCGTTCCGACCAATACGCCGCAGCCCGTCCCGCAAAAACGGCACGGGGCTTTGTCCCATTTGATGGCTTCTTGCTGACCGACTACCGCGCGGGCAACGCCCGGCACGCTTAACCCGGCAGCCGCCGCAGCGGCCGCAACGGCGTTAGCTTTCATAAAGCTACGACGACTGAGTTTCATGGTGTTTCCTCACCTTGCTCATCCTGCTGGTGATAAACCAGCGACACCGCCAGCACGCCCGCAACGTTGCGCACTGACTCAATTGTTTTCATTAGCGTTTCACTTTGCTCAGCTTCCACCACCACAATCAACTGACCACTTTCCACATCGCTGAGTGCAACTTCGCAACCGGGAAAGGAACGCAACTGCGTGGCGATATCGTTGATATGCTGGCTTTTGGCCTGAACGACCAGGCTGCAGACCTGCCAGTTATTGTCCATGGTTGTACTCCGCGTTAATGGCTGATACCGGGCAGATAGCGACACAGGCGCCACATCCGTTACAGTCCTGATTGTCGAGCTGCGGCTGATAAATACCGGACAGCGTGGGGCGAAAGGTTATTGCCATGGGCTCACAGCTATCCTGACAGCGGTGACATTCAACGGACTGATGTGCGAGACAGTTTTCCCCAATCGTAAAGTTCAGATCCCATGCCCTGGTGTGGCGCGGAAGAAAAAGTGATTCGGGACAGGCTTCTGCGCAGGCATAGCAAAAGCTGCACTCGCCGTGTTTGAAATTTACGCTCGGGTAACCACCCTGGCCTCGCTGCAGGATGTCGGTTTCGCACGCCTGGATGCAGGCGTCACAACGGAGGCAATGGGCCAGAAAGTGAGAGTCTTCCTTGCTCCACGGCGGACGGATCCCTGAGCTGGCGTTTCGCCAACTGCCTGTCAACATGCCTCGACGGGATAAATCAACCATGACATTGTCCTTCCATAATGACGCCCTCCCTCGGCGGGTTGAACGACATAAAAAACTGCACTATTTATGAGTAGTTATTTTTAGCCGTAAGATATTTCAGGATGTGTTAGAGGTGCATACCCCAATTGGGGTAAATGCTGTTGCCGGATCAAAGGAGTGTTGAGTTGGCGGGAAAAAATGCGCTTTTGCTCACATTTCAACGAGTTATATAGTCTCGTATATAGCGATTCAATATTAAGAGAATAATCTTCTGTTTAAGATGATTCTTAGAATATATAGCTACATTGCACGTAAACCATTGCTAGATACACTTAAAATATAAGTAAATACAGATTAATTGATGATGCGAATATGTTAACCTGCCCCAGACTCGTTCAAAAGACAGAAGAAAGGAAACACTGTGAACAATAAGATGAAGACAATTGTCCCTGCCGTACTTTTCGCCGCCTTTGCCAGCACCTCTGCATGGGCTGCCAGTAACGAAGCCGGCGCTCAACCGCTGGAAAAAGTCGCCCCTTATCCTAAGGCGGAAAAGGGTATGAAGCGCCAGGTTATCCAGCTTACCCCTGAGAAAGATGAATCTACTCTGAAAGTAGAACTGCTGATCGGACAAACGCTGGAAGTTGACTGCAACCAACACCGCCTGGGTGGCGAACTGGACAGCAAAACGCTGGAAGGTTGGGGATATGACTACTACGTCTTCGACAAAGTCACATCTCCGGTTTCAACCATGATGGCCTGCCCGGACGGTAAGAAAGAGAAGAAATTCATTACTGCGTATCTGGGTGATGACGGCATGCTCCGTTACAACAGCAAGCTGCCGATTGTGGTCTACACCCCGGAAAACGTGGACGTTAAATACCGTATCTGGAAAGCAGAAGATAAAATTCAGGACGCAGTCGCGCGCTAAGTCAGGATGTGCCGGATGGCGGCGTACCGCCTTATCCGGCCTACAGACGCATAAAACAGGCCGGATAAGCGCAGCGCCATCCGGCATTGTATTTACAGTGCGATATCCGCGACGGCTTTCTGTTCAGGCTGCGGTTGTGCCTGAGGTTTCAGCTGTGGTTTCGGTGCTTCATCAGCAACCTGCGGCTTGTCATATTTCAGACCCAGAACCTCACTGGTGTACTGCAACTCTTGTTCCGTAGCCTCAACGTTACCGTTCAGCTTAGTACCATAAGACGGAATGATGGTTTTCAGCTTCGCCTGCCACTCGGGGCTGGCCACTTTATCTTTAAACACTTTTTCCATCAGATGCAGCATGATCGGTGCCGCGGTTGATGCGCCCGGAGAAGCTCCCAGCAGCGCAGCAATCGTGCCTTCTTTATCGCTGACGACTTCAGTACCCAGACGCAACACGCCGCCCTTCTCCGCATCGCTTTTGATGATCTGTACACGCTGGCCCGCCTGCCATAAACGCCAGTCTTCTTTTTTCGCTTGCGGATAGTACTCTTGCAGCGCAGCAAAACGGTCGTCGTCGCTGAGCATCACCTGGCTCACCAGATATTTCACCAGATCGAAGTTATCCAGACCCACGTTGACCATCGGCATAAAGTTCGACGTGGTGGTCGAGCTGAGCAGATCCCACAATGAACCGTTTTTCAGGAACTTGGTGGAGAATGTCGCGAATGGCCCAAACAGCACAACGCGCTTGCCATCAAGGATACGCGTGTCGATGTGCGGTACGGACATCGGCGGCGCGCCAACGGAGGCCTGACCATACACTTTCGCCAGGTGGCGATTGACTACGTCCGGATTGTCCGCAACCAGGAACTGCCCGCCCACCGGGAATCCGGCATAGCCTTTCGCTTCCGGAATGTTGGTTTCCTGCAACAGCTTCAGCGCAGCGCCACCGGCACCGATAAAGACAAACTTCGCCTTGATATCATGTTCCGCTTCGTTATTTTTCAGATCGGCAACCGTGACCGTCCAGCTATTGTCGGCATTACGCTTAAAACCGCGCACTTCGGTGCTCAACTGCAGCGCAAAGTTGGGCTTTTTCTGCAATGAGGTAATCAACTGGCGCGTGATTTCGCCGTAGTTCACGTCAGTACCGATCTCGGTACGCGTTGCCGCAACTTTCTGCTGCGGATCGCGACCTTCCATAACCAAAGGCGCCCATTCTTTAATCTGCGCGTGATCTTCAGAGTAGCGCATACCGCGGAACAGGGTGCTTTGCTGGAGTGCCGTGTAACGGGCACGCAGGAAATTCACGTTCTCGTCGCCCCAGACAAAGCTCATATGGGGAACAGTGGTGATAAACGAGCGGGGTTCATGCATCACGCCATTGTTGACCTGATACGCCCAGAACTGGCGGGAAATCTGGAAGGCTTCGTTAATTTCGACTGCCTTTTCAATGCTGATGCTACCGTCGGCCTTTTTAGGCGTGTAGTTCAGCTCCATCAGTGCGGAGTGTCCCGTTCCGGCGTTATTCCAGCCATTTGAGCTTTCCTGCGCTACACCATCCAGTCGCTCAACCATGGTCATTGACCATTGCGGCTCCAGCTCCTGTAAATAGGTTCCCAGCGTGGCGCTCATGATGCCGCCGCCAATCAACAGTACATCCGTTTCCTGCTCTTCCGCCGCTTTCGCTTTTGCCGCCATCGAGACAACATTCAGCCCTACAGCCATGGTGAAGAGCATGGCAGTCACTTTTTTCATAATGTTAATGCCTTACTTTTAGTATCGCTTTTTTGCTTTTAATGCAGGTGAAAATCGAGCGGCATCAACGGTAACACTTAAGTAAAAATAATTAAATATTGTTTATAAATTATATTTAATTTTTAAAGATGTTATAAATACGTTGATATTTTATAGGGTTATTGGCAATCATTTCTGGAAACCGGCCCGGCAGACGGGTACTATGCTGCGCTTTGCTATTCACCGCACGGATGCCTGTCGGTCTGCTGTATCAGGCCATTTTTGACCTGAGTGTAACTATGTCTGCAACTCAACATTCCTCTGTCGCAGTCGCGGAAAACGCGACCCGTGCCGTGCTCCGCCAACCCCGTCTGCTGGTTCGCGAAACACTGGCCGGTGTGGTAACCGCCCTGGCGCTGATCCCGGAAGTGATCTCGTTTTCCGTTATCGCAGGCGTTGATCCTAAAGTCAGTCTGATCGCCTCCGTCGTACTGTGCCTGGCGATGTCCTTTTTAGGTGGTCGTCCCGCAATGGTTACCGCCGCTGCAGGATCGGTTGCGCTGGTGATTGGTCCAATGGTGCATCAACACGGCGTGCAATACATCCTGCCTGCAGTGGTACTGGCCGGGATGATTCAGATCCTGTTTGGTGTATTGGGAATGGCACGTCTGATGCGATTCATCCCTACGGCCGTGATGACCGGATTTGTCAACGCACTAGGTATTTTGATTTTCTTTGCCCAGGTCCCTCATTTCTGGGGGAAAAGCCCGCTCATCTGGGGGCTGTTTGTCCTGACGCTGCTGATTGTGCTGTGGGTTCCGCGGTTTATTAAAGCTATCCCCGCACCGCTTATCGCCATCGTGCTGCTGACCGTGTTCACTGTCACCAGCGGGCAACTGTTACCGACCGTCGGTGACGAAGGTTCGATGAGCGGCGGCCTGCCGGGTTTCACCCAGTTGTTGGTTCCGCTCAACCTGCAAACGCTGGCGATTATCTGGCCCTGCGCGCTGAGTATCGCTTTTGTCGGTTTGATGGAGTCGCTGTTGACCGCCCGTCTGGTGGATGACCTGACGGTGACGCCGTCGAATAAGAATCGCGAGAGTGCCGGGCTGGGGATAGCCAATATTCTGGCCGGATTTTATGGCGGCATCGCCGGGTGCGCGATGATTGGTCAAACCATCGTTAACGTCGAGATGGGCAAAGGACGCAGCCGCGTCTCGACGGTTGCCGCCGGACTGGTATTACTACTGTTAGTCACTGGGTTAAGCGAAGTGATGGCAGAAATACCCATGTCGGTGCTGGCGGGAATTATGGTGATTGTGGCGGTAAAAACCTTCAGTTGGCACAGCATCCAGCCCGCCACGCTGAGGAAACTCCCCGTCACTGAAACGCTGGTGATGCTGGTGACCGTCGCTGCCACGGTATCCACCGGCAACCTGGCGATTGGCGTGGTTACCGGGGTGATGGCAATGCTCATTCTGCCACGTATCGTCAGAAGCAAACGCGCGGCTACATCAGAAACAGCGTTGCCAGACCGAGAAAAATAAAGAAACCGCCGGTATCGGTAATAGCCGTAATCATGACGCTCGAGCCAACCGCCGGGTCGCGCCCGAGCTTCACCATCGTCATCGGAATGATGACCCCCATTAATGCTGCCATCAACAAATTAAGCATCATCGCCAGGGTCATTACTCCGCCGAGCGCCATGTCATCGTACAGCCACCAGGTAATACCGCCCATAATTCCGCCCCATACGAGGCCATTAATCACTGCAACGCCCATTTCGCGCAGGATCAAAAACGTCAGGTTCCCCGGCTGAATATTTTGTAGCGCCAGCGCGCGGACGATCATGGTGATGGTTTGATTCCCGGTATTGCCGCCAATTCCCGCCACAATTGGCATCAGCGAGGCCAGCGCCACCAGTTGCGAAATCGTATGTTCAAAACCGTCGATCACCCGCGAGGCGATAAAGGCGGTACAGAGGTTAACGGCCAGCCACGCCCAACGGGTTTTTACCGCTTTGGTAACGGGCGCAAACACATCCTCTCCGGCGCTTAAGCCCCCCATTCGACGCAAATCGGTATCAGTTTCTTCATAGACCACATCGACGATCTCATCGATAGTTAAGCGGCCCATCAGCTTGCCTGAAGGGTCAACGACTGCAGCACTGACCAGGTCGTCACGTTCGAAGGTACGTGCAGCGTTTTCAGCGATATCGTCCGGAGAAAAGGTGAGCGGGTCATCTTCCATCACCTCGCTGACTTTGCGTTGCACATCATTGAGCAGAATGCAGGTTAGCGTCAGTTCTCCAACCAGCACTTTATTGCGATCGGTCACGAAGAGTTTATCGGTGTTCTCCGGCATTTTGCCCAACCGTCGCAGGTAGCGTTGCACCACTTCCAGCGTCACGTCCGGACGCACGGTGATGACTTCGAACTCCATAATCGCGCCGACGCGATTCTTCTCGTAATGCATTACCTGGCGGACACGCGCCCGCTCTTCGGCTGGTAACGTCGCCAGCAACCGTCCAGTGAGGTTACGCGGGAGATGCTGCACCAGATAAATCTGTTCATCGATATCGAGATATTGCAGCGCATCCAGTATTTCGCGGTCACTCATCTCATCGATCAGGTCGTCCCAGACGTTTTCAGACGCCTCAAGCAGGACGTTACCACGCTTTTCACTTTCGACCAGTCGCCACAGGGCGTGACGCTCTTCTGAAGGTAATGCTTCGAGGGTATCGGCTAAATCGGGAGGCGGCAGGTGGGCGACCAGCGCCCCTACCTCAGCAATATCGTCGGCTAACGTACCGACGTCATATTGCTCAGCCAGGGTAAGCTTGCCCAACAGTGTTGAAATAATGGCTTTATCAGTGGTCAGCAGCCAGATAAGGCGCGCACGCTCTTCATCACGCAGCCTGGCGCTGTTTTTGTTTATTACGGACATTAATCATAAATCCATGATATGAAATATCATTAATCATGATGCCGATTTATGTAAATAACAATAAACAGTGCCGCCGGGTGGCTAAAAAACCGGCGGCACGTGGGATCAGGCTGTGCGAGCCACCGCGTCACGCGAGGCGGCTTCACGTTCATCGCCCAGCAGTTCACTCAACTGTCCGTTACGCATTTCCAGCAGCCTGTCGGCATGAATAAAATAGTGATCGTCGTGGCTAATGGCGAAAATGGTTTTGCCCATTTCCTGCATCAAAGGCAATAGCACCTGATAGAACTCCCGGCGGAAATGGGGATCCTGATCGGCAGCCCATTCGTCCAGCAGAATGATGTCGCGCTCCTCCGCCAGAGCCAGCAGCAGCGCCACGCGTTTCTTCTGCCCTTTCGACAGTTTCAGATTGAGGATACGGCCATCGCTCAGCTCCAGCTTGTGCCCCATCTTCAGATGTTCCAGCCACTTCGCGACCAACTGCGGATTAGCCTCTTTACCTTCCGGCCCCAGCAGTTTGTCGAACAGCCAGACGTCGGTAAACACGGCGGAGAATAGCTTGCGGTAGTCTTCCGGTTTTTCAACGGCAACGGCCTTACCATCAAGCAATATTTCGCCTGACTGCGGCTGGTATAGACCAGTCAGTAACATCGCCAGCGTAGATTTCCCGCTACCGTTACCGCCAATCAGAAAGATCAGTTCACCGCGATGAATCGTCAGATTCACGGGTCCAACGGAGAAGGCGTTATCCTGATAGTGGAAAACCACGTTACGTAACTCCAACGTCTGCCAGTTCGGAAACGCATTTGGACGTGGGAATTCGGCCTTAAAGGGCGCAAGGGCAAACCTGTTCAGCTTGTTGAACGCTACCTGCGCGGTGAGCAGCGTCGGTAGCGCGCCAACGGCAGAGAGCAGCGGCGTGCGTAAAAATAGCAGCGTCAGCGAATAGGTCGCCGCCACGGCGGTATCCGCCCAGCCCAGACTGTTGGCCATCCAGAACACCAAACCAATGGCGCCCAGCATCATAATGTTCGACCAGTTGACTGCGCTCAGGTGGAAAGTATCGGCGCGAATAATATGGTGACGGTACTCTTTGGCATCCGGGACGTACATCTGATTAAAGATATGCTCGGCACGCTCACGGTTGAGCGTCAGCTCTTTGCGCCCTTCCAGCACCGTTTGATAATCGTTGTACAACTTATCTTCAGTTTCGCGCAAGGTGGCCATGTGTTTATACACCCGCGCCACCAGCACAAATCCGCCCCAGATGGTGATTGCCATCCAGATTGCTGTCACCAGCAGCATTTTAGTCGACAGCATCGCCAGATACGCCGCCGATCCGACTGTCAGGATAATCCCCTGTACCAGCTCAGGCAGACGAACAAAGGCGATGGTGATGTTGCGGATATCACTGGTTAAACCCGCCAGCAACGAGGCGCTGCCAAGCTGTTCGATGCGCTCGACGTGGGTGTCCAGAATCCGTTTGATAAATTCGCTACGCAGTCGGTAGACAAAGTGGTGTCCCAGCGTGGTGAGCGCCAGTTGTGAACCGAGGGTGACGGCCATCAATAATAGCAGCAGGCCAAGAAACTCCGGTAGCACCATCAGCGTGGTGTCGACCGTTTCAATCAGACGCTGGTTGATAAACGCAATCAGCCCAATCCCCAACGCGGCGCTGGCGAGGCTGAGCGCCATCACGCTGATAAATGGCCAGCGATACTGCCGCCAGACAAGAAGTAAAAGTTCCATGCACACAACCCGGACAAGTAATAACAGCCCGCAGTTTAAACATCTCTTCACTGACAGCAATAATAATTCTTATTTTTATTCTTTTTTACCTGCCTGACGAAACGTCAGATTGTAACGACAGTCTCCGGTCAACGGATGATACCCCGTTTTAAGCGGCTGGATCCCATGATAAAACAGCCGCGAATTACCGCCCCACACCACGACATCGCCATGTTCCAGCAGCAAACGCTTTAAAGGGTCATTACGGCGCAATCCGCCAAATTGAAAGATGGCCGGTAGCCCCAGCGATACAGAGACAATCGGCGCCCGCAGGTCGGGCTCGTCTTTATCCTGATGTAAGGACAGTTTTGCCCCTGGCGTGTAGCGGTTAATCAGGCAGGCATCGGGTTGAAAATCAGCATAGCCCGCCGCCGTCGCCGCCTGTTGACACAGGTCAGCAAATGCATCCGGCAGCGGCGGCCAGTGCACGCCGGTGAGTGGATCAAACGGAGAATAAAGATAGCCATGCTGATCCGTCGTCCAGCCCAGATGGCCGCAGTTGGTCATTGCCACCGACATCGTATAGCCGCCGGGCGTTACCATCTGACGAAATGGCGACTGTCTGGCGACAGCCGCTATCGCCTGCAGTAAAGTAGGTGCAGAGTCAAAAGCGAAACGTCGCAGAATAACCGCACCTGAAGCCAGCGGCTCCTGCCAGGGTTTAGCATCCGCAAAAAGATCGAGCATTATGTTTCCTCGCCAGTAGTTTCCCGTTGCAGTAACTGCGCCTTGCGCGCAATACCCCATCGGTAGCCCGAAAGTGCGCCATCACCACGGATCACCCGGTGACACGGAATAACAATCGCCAGTTTGTTGGCCCCACAGGCACTGGCCACCGCGCGTACCGCCTTCGGTTTGCCGATGGCGCTGGCCAGCTGTTGGTAGCTCATTGTTTCGCCGCACGGAATTGCGCGCAGCGCCTGCCACACCTGCTGCTGAAATGCGGTGCCCCGGATATCCAGGGGTAGCGATAGCGACGCGTCACGCGAGTTGATCGCGGCGATCACTTCGCGCACGCGCTGCTGAAAATCGGCATCTGCAGGAACATCCTGCGCGGCGGGAAACAGCTCATGCAGATCCGCAACTAACGTGGCGTCATCATCACCAAGTAAGATCGCACAGATACCCCGCTCGCTTTCTGCCACCAGACAACGACCCAGAGCGCAATCTGCGAGGGTATAGCGTACAGAAACGTTTTCGCCACCTTTACGAAATTGCTTTGCGGTCATGCCTAATGTCTGATCCGCTTTGCGGTAATAGCTGCTGCTGTCGGGGAATCCGGCGTTGAGAATCGCCTGCGTAACCGGAACACCTTTCGCCAGAGCATCGCGCAGACGGCGGGCACGCCAGGACTGCTGCCACGCTTTCGGGGTCATGCCTGTCGTAGCTTTGAACAAGCGATGTAAGTGATACGGGCTCATTGCCACCTGTTGTGCCAACTCGTCCAGCGTAAGAGGTGACTCTTGCTCCAACAACTGGCAGGCGCGGGCAATTTTGTCCAGTCGATGCTGTTGCGCGCTGTCTTTATCCGGCTGGCAGCGCTTACAGGGGCGAAACCCGGCAGCCTGCGCCTGCTGAGCATCAGAGAAAAAGCAGACATTTTTGCGCAGCGCATGTTTTGCCCGACAGGACGGACGGCAGAAAATACCGGTGGTCTGGACGGCAAAAACAAACTGACCGTCGGCGTCGGCGTCACGAGCCAAAACGGACTGCCAACGGTCATCGTCAGTGATGCGTAAACGATTTTTCATTTCGGACTCCTTTGTTAAGCATAGCGCTTAGCCTCAGTGTGTCCCCATAGCCGGATACAAAAACCCGCAATCTTGCTTTTTAATTTTTTTCGCTGACCAGAAAGCTTTTGAACTGCGGCGACATCCAGGTGTTAAACCCCTCGCCCTCTTTCATAATCATATAGACCGCCAGCCCTTCACGACGCACAACTTCTTTGGCCTTTTCCGGGCCGAGCACCATCAATCCAGTATCCCAGCCGTCAGCTTCCAGCGCCGTTGGTGCAATGACCGTTACGGACACCAGGTTGTGTTCAATCGGACGACCGGTTTGCGGATCGATAACATGGGAAAGACGCTTGCCATCCAGCTCATAATAGTTACGGTAGCTGCCGGAGGTGCTAATGCCATGCCCGTTAATGTCTACAATCGCCTGCACCGCGTTTTCACGATCGGTCGGTTTCTGAATTGCGACACGCCACGGATGCCCTTCAGCATTCATACCGCGGCTGTTTAGCGCACCACCAACGGAAACCAGATAACGGGCGATCCCTTCCTGCTCCATTAATCGTGCCAGATGATCGGCGGCGTACCCTTCGCCAACGGTAGAGAGATCCACATACAGATCCGGCAAGTCTTTTTGCAGGTAATTCTGATGCGCTTCATTCACGACCTTTAGATGTGAAAGTCCGGTTTTCGCTTTTGCAGCGTCAATTTGCTCTTGGGTGGGAATATGCAACGGTTGCTGATCCGGGCCAAAGCCCCACAGATTGACTAACGGCCCCACGGTGATATCCATAGCCCCATCGGTTTTTGCGCCAATGCGTAGCGCCGAGGTCACGATATCCGCCATGGCGTCGCTAACCGGCCATGGTGACAAACTATTCGATAAGTTAAAGCGCATCAATGCAGAGTCATTTTTATAGGTGGAGAGCAGTTGATCATCGGCATCAAGCTGAGTCTGGATCTTCACCTGTAGTTCTGCGGCGCGTTTTGCATCGACGCCCACGACACTGACCCGCCAGAAAGTGCCCATGGTTTTACCTTCCAGAACGGTGGCTGGCGTTGTGGTCTGAGCAGGTTTCGGGGCTTCATCGCACCCGACAAAAAAAATCGTCACCGCCAGCAGCGCTGCGCGATAGAATTTCATTTCCATACGTAATTATCCTCATGCGAACGCGCGCAAGAGTACACCAAAAATCGTTGTTTGTACGGCGGAAAAACAGCATTAAAAAAGGCCCCGCAGGGCCTTTGATAACAATAAATATAGATTAGAACTGGTAAACCAGACCCAGCGCTACGATATCATCGGTACCGATACCTGCGTCACGGGTGAACTGATTGTCATCCAGCAGGTTGATTTTGTAATCAACATAGGTGGACATGTTTTTGTTGAAGTAGTAAGTCGCACCAACATCAACATATTTCACGATGTCTTCGTCGCCATAGCCACGGCCCAGGTCTTTACCTTTAGACTGCAGGTAAGCCACGGACGGACGCAGACCGAAGTCGAACTGGTACTGAGCAACCGCTTCGAAGTTCTGTGCTTTGTTAGCCCAACCCAGGGAGCCTGCACGCGTTGCGTTGTAGGTCTGAGTGTACTGAGTTGCAAAGTAGAAGTTGTTCGCGTCGTATTTAATACCACCGGTATAGGTTTCAGCACGGTCGCCGGTACCGAAGTTCAAACGGTTCTGTTCGTCGGTACGTTTTGAACTGGTGACTGCAGTACCCAGAGAGAAGCCTTCGCCGATATCATAAGTGATAGATCCGCCAACGCCGTCGCCATTCTGACGCAGTGCTTCACGACCGTTGTTGGTCACGCCGGTCATGCCTTCGCCTTCCGGGCTACCGTTTTTACCCTGATACTGCAGGGCAAAGTTCAGGCCATCAACCAGGCCGAAGAAGTCGGTGTTACGGTAGGTCGCGAAACCGTTACCACGCTGCTGCATGAAGTTGTCAGAACCGTAGGTGTCGCCGCCGAATTCCGGCAGAACGTCGGTCCAGGACGTTACATCGTAAACTACGCCGTAGTTACGACCGTAGTCGAAAGAACCAACATCAGCGAATTTCAGACCCGCAAACGCCACACGCGTCCAGGAGTTGTTCTGAGATTCAGGCGCGTTACCCTGAATCTGGTATTCCCACTGGCCGTAACCGGTCAGTTGGTCATTAACCTGAGTTTCGCCTTTGAAGCCGATACGCATATAGGTTTGGTCACCATCAGCGCTTTTGTCATCGGAGAAATAGTGCAGACCGTCGACTTTGCCGTAAAGGTCTAATTTGTTGCCGTCTTTGTTATAAATTTCAGCCGCATTCGCTGCGCCTGCTACCAGCAGTGCTGGTACCAGGAGGGACAGTACTTTAACTTTCATGTTATTAACCCTCTGTTATATGCCTTTATTGCTTTTTTATGCCACTGCATACTGATTAAGGTCATTAACCAGTCGGCAACTTCATTCTCCGCAAAAACACAGAATAATCCAACACGAATATGATACTAAAACTTTTAAGGTGTTTCATTTATCCGCATAGATGTTTCAAAATATTAATACAAGGGAACTTTTTTAAAATCAAAAAATAGGCAAAATAAGCACAAATAATCAAGAATCATATCAATAATCTTTAAAATCAATTAATTACACGAAAAAATCTTATAGCACTGAATGACAAAAAAAAATCTTCACTCGCAACTAAAATAGACCCGCTATCATCATTAACTTTATTTATTACCGTCATTCATTTATGAATGTCTGTTTACCCCTATTTCAGCCGAATGCTCAGCGTTCGGTTTTTTTTTACCCTTCTTTACACAAAACTTACCTTTCTGTGCTACCGATGCAAAACTATAACGACTATTAACTATCTCATAGCACTGCGCTCAGATATAAGCCTGACAAATAATTGATTGTTATTTAATGCTAAATGTATACTTTCCGTACGAATATTTGTACCCGCCGTTATCCACTGTACACCTTTGCACCGTCACGGGCGCAACCAAATGAGGCGTAAAAAATGCAACCTCTGCCGCGCGGTGTAAGTGTGGTAATTCATACATTACCCTTTATACTGCCCCTTCATCTTTCGCGTCGTTTAACAGGTCATAAACACGAATGAGTCAGTCTGACACAACGGTTTCCACCCGATTCTCCCTGTTGCCAGGAAGTATTACCCGTTTCTTCTTATTACTGATCGTTGTGCTGTTGGTGATGATGGGTGTTATGGTCCAGAGCGCCGTCAACACCTGGTTAAAAGATAAGAGCTATCAGATCGTCGATATTACCCATGCCATTCATAAAAGGGTCGATACCTGGCGATACGTGACCTGGCAAATCTATGACAACATTGCCGCCTCAACCAGTTCGCCGGGTGCAGAAGGGCTGCAGGAAACGCGTCTGAAACAAGACGTCTATTATCTTGAGAAGCCGCGCAGAAAGACCGAGGCACTGATTTTCGGCTCGCATGACAGTTCTACATTGGAAATGACCCAGCGCATTTCAACATATCTGGATACGTTGTGGGGCGCAGAGAATGTCCCATGGTCAATGTATTACCTGAATGGTCAGGACAACAGTCTGATCCTAATCTCGACGTTACCGCTGAAAGATCTTACCTCCGGTTTTAAAGAATCGACGATTGGGAATATTGTCGATTCCCGGCGCGCTGAGATGCTGCAACAGGCTAATGCGCTAGATGAACGTGAAAGCTTCTCTTCACTGCGCCGTCTAGCCTGGCAGAACGGGCATTACTTCACGCTACGCACGACCTTTAATCAGCCAGGACATCTGGCAACGGTTGTCGCCTTTGACCTGCCGATTAATGACTTGATCCCGCCCGGTATGCCGCTGGACAGTTTCTATCTGGAACCAGATGCCACCTCAACGACCGAGCACCTGAATGAAAAAGAGTCGCCTGACAGCGTCAGCATTAATTTCAACAACAGTAAAATTGAGATCTCTTCGGCGCTAAACTCAACGGATATGCGGCTGGTATGGCAGGTTCCGTTTGGCTCATTGCTGCTCGATACATTGCAAAGCATTCTGCTACCGCTTTTGCTGAACATTGCGTTGCTGGCCCTGGCGCTATTTGGCTATACCACTTTTCGCCACCTCCCAGTCCGTTCCACCCAAGTGGCGCCAAACCTTGCGGCAAATAATGAACTGCGCGTTCTTCGCGCAATCAATGAAGAGATTGTTTCCCTTCTGCCACTGGGATTACTGGTACACGATCAGGAAGCAAATCGTACGGTGATCAGCAACAAAATTGCCGATCACCTGCTGCCGCATTTAAATCTGCAAAACATTACCAACATGGCAGAGCAGCATCAGGGAATCATTCAGGCCACCATCAATAATGAACTGTATGAAATCAGACTGTTTCGCAGCCAGATCTCCCCGAGAACGCAGATCTTTATCATTCGTGACCAGGACCGCGAAGTGCTGGTCAATAAGAAGCTGAAACAAGCGCAGCGGCTGTATGAGAAAAATCAGCAGGCCCGCGCGGCCTTTATGCAGAATATTGGCAGCGCGCTGAAAGACCCCGCGAAAACGTTGGCTGCCAATGCCGCCGCGCTCAATACACCGGACAGCCAGAAACTGGCAAATCAGGCCGACGTTCTGGTGCGAATGGTGGACGAAATCCAGCTAGCCAACCTGCTGGAGAACGATGCCTGGAAAGGTGAATCCACACTGTTTTCCGTGCAGGCATTAATTGACGACGTAGTTCCGGAGGTTCTGCCAGCCATTAAGCGTAAGGGGCTGCAGCTACTGATTAAAAATCACCTTAGCGCCCATGATGAACGCCGTGGCGATCGCGATGCCTTGCGCCGTATTTTGCTGCTGTTGATCCAATATGCGGTAACCACCACGCAGATTGGTAAAATCACGCTGGAAGTCGACCAGGATGAGTCAGAGGCTGAACGCCTGACCTTCCGCATTCTGGATACCGGGCAAGGCGTCACATTGAATGAAGTTGATAATCTCCATTTCCCGTTCATCAATGACACGCAGGGCGATCGGTATGGCAAAGCCAACCCTCTGACGTTCTGGTTGTGCGATCAGTTAGCCCGTAAGCTTGGCGGACACCTGAATATCAAAGCGCGGGAAGAACTTGGAACACGTTATATCGTCCATGTTAAAATGCCGCTGCACGATCAACATGCTGATAGTGAAGAGCGCCTGTTGGATGACGTCTGCGTAATGGTTGATGTCACCTCAAATGACGTACGTAGCATTGTATTACGTCAGCTGGAAAACTGGGGGGCAACCTGCATCACGCCCGATGAACGGTTGAATAGTCAAGAATATGATCTCTTTTTAACGGATAATCCGTCTAATCTTACTGCTTCAGGCCTACTTTTAAGCGATGATGAGTCTGGCGTGCGGAAAATTGGCCCTGGCCAACTGCGCGTTAACTTTAATATGAGCAATGCTATGCAGGAAGCTGTCCTTGAGCTGATTGAAGAGCAACTGGCGCAAGAAGGGTTCCAGGAACTCCCCCTCGGCGGGGATGAAAACGCCGAACTTCATGCCAGTGGTTACTACGCTCTCTTTGTAGACACAGTACCGGATGATGTTAAGAGGTTGTATACTGAGGCGGCTATCAGCGATTTCGCTGCGTTAGCCCAAACGGCCCATCGCCTGAAAGGCGTGTTTGCCATGCTTAATCTGGTACCCGGCAAGCAGTTATGTGAAGCGCTGGAACATCTTATTCAAGAGAAAGATGCTCCAGGTATAGAAAAATACATCAGCGACATTGACGTTTACGTCAAGAGCTTGCTGTAGCAAGGTAGCCCAATACATGAACACTATGAACGTAATTATTGCCGATGACCACCCGATTGTACTGTTCGGTATTCGTAAATCACTTGAGCAAATCGAGTGGGTAAATGTTGTCGGCGAATTTGAAGACTCCACTGCACTGATCAACAATTTGCCTAAGTTGGATGCGCATGTGTTGATTACCGACCTCTCCATGCCGGGAGATAAATACGGTGATGGGATCACGTTAATTAAATACATCAAGCGTCATTTCCCGAGCCTGTCGATTATCGTTCTGACCATGAACAACAATCCGGCTATTCTGAGCGCGGTACTGGATCTCGATATTGAAGGGATCGTACTGAAGCAAGGTGCGCCAACCGATCTGCCGAAAGCGCTTGCCGCACTGCAGAAAGGTAAGAAATTCACCCCGGAAAGCGTGTCTCGTCTGCTGGAAAAAATCAGCGCCAGCGGCTATGGCGACAAACGTCTGTCACCGAAAGAGAGTGAAGTTCTGCGTCTGTTTGCCGAAGGTTTCCTGGTTACTGAAATCGCGAAAAAACTCAACCGTAGTATTAAAACCATCAGCAGCCAGAAAAAGTCGGCAATGATGAAACTCGGTGTGGAAAACGATATCGCCCTGTTGAATTACCTCTCTTCCGTAACGCTGAGTCCCTCAGACAAAGAGTAATTCTTTTAACACCAAAGTGCCTGATGGCACGCCGTTTATCAGGCCTACGAATGACACTGCGTGGTGCGTGTTCCGTAGGCCGGATAAGGCAAGCGCCGCCATCCGGCATCTGTTATTCCCGCGCCTTCCTCACCCTTTCCGCATAGACCGTCAGAGTTTGCTTCAATACATCCAACGTCACTGGCTTAGACAAACAGCTATCCATACCCGATTCCAGGCAACGCTGCTTCTCTTCGGCCAGCGCGTTGGCCGTCACGCCGACAACCGGCAGCGTTAACCCTAACTGGCGGATACGCTGGGTCAGGCGATAACCATCCATGTTTGGCATGTTGACGTCACTCAGCACAATGTCGATATGATTTTTGCTGAGCACATTGAGCGCATCCACACCGTCATTCGCGGTTTTACACTGATATCCCAACGATCCCAATTGATCGGCCAGTAAGCGCCGGTTTATAGGGTGATCGTCAACAACCAGGATCATCATGTCATCGTTCGTCGCACCGGCTTTATCCGGGGTTGGCAGCGCCGTGGAGAGCTCTTCACTCCCCAACTCTACACTGTAGATATGTGCCAACAGCGCAGGCAGTTCGTGCGGTGACGCCACGCTGTGTACCCATTCTCCAGGCTCTCTTTCCAGCGGAATGCCAATATGTCGGCGGCAGAAAATCACCGCTGCTCGCCCCTGCCAGGCCTGTTCCAGCACATCGTCGGCCACCAACAGGTCATCCGCATCGGGCTGTTGTCCCTCATACCGCAGCACCGTCATCCCATTACGCGTCAGGCTGGATTCGAGAAAATGGTACAGTGACGCATTACGTACTGCCAGCCAGCAACGTGTGCCAGCCAATCCTTCAACACCCTTTTTCAGCGGATACTGTGCGCCATAAAGCGGAATACGCAGCGTAAACTGGCTCCCCATTCCCGGCTCGGAATCGACGGAAATATCCCCATCCATCATGCTGATCAGTTTTTCACAGATCGCCAAACCAAGTCCCGTTCCCTGGAAATTACGCTGTACGCCAGTCCCCACCTGGAAGAAAGGATCGAACAACCGAACCACCTCTTTGGCAGGGATCCCTACACCCGTATCACACACTCGAATGCTCAGATAGTCGCCGCTGCACTGCACGTGCAACACAATACAACCGGTATCGGTAAACTTGATTGCGTTACTCAGTAGATTAGAAATCACCTGTTGTAAACGCATCGGATCGCCATTCAGCGCCACAGGCACATCCGGATCGATAAAGCAGTACAACCCCAACTGCTTGCGGACCACCAGCGGCAAATAGTTAGCCGTAATATGGTTCATGACTTCACGCGGTGAAAACTCTCGCGGTTCAATCTTCAGCTGTTCAGATTCAATCTTTGAGAAGTCGAGAATATCGCTGATAATTTTCAGCAGCAGGCTGGAAGAGTTATTCATCGCCGTTACCAGACGATCCACCCCATTCGGTAACTCTTTGGTTTGCAACAAATCAAGGTTACCGATAATGCCATACAGCGGTGTACGTAGCTCATGGCTCACCGTCGCAAGGAACATCGATTTTGACTGGCTAGCCTGTTCCGCCGCCTGTGCCATCTCCTGCAACGACTCTTCCATTTTAACGCGCGCACTGACATCAACAAGGACACAAATTGCCACGTTTTCATTACGATAGCGCGAGTGCACAAAGCTGATTTGCAGATTGGTATTGTTGCTGGTCAGCACATCAACAAAATTGACCTGTTGGCCGCAAATAATTTGCGTTAACCGCTGACGGTCTTCATGCGTCAGCATGTTCAGATAGGTGTGCGCCAGTTCGTTACTCAGGATATTAATGCCATCCATCGTGCGCAGAATACAAATACCCACCGGCGCAGAAGCCACGATTTTACGGTTAAACTGCTCATGTTCTTCCAGCCGCTGAGCATCACTTTCCGCTGGAATAAAAATGCGCCGTTCATACATGCGCGTGAGCATAAACAATGCCGCCCCGACCAGCACGTTCAGCAATATAGCGTTCAGGATCATCATGCGGATCCGCTCCAGCACCAGGTCGACAGGAACGGAGTACACGATGCTCAGGGAGGACGGAGGCAGATTTTTCTTCAGTACCAGCTCGCGGAAACCTGGCGTGTAACCAAACCAGGAGCGCTCCTGCATCCAGTGGGGCTCAGCCTTAATATTCCCTTCAGGGCCGGTGAGAGAAATTAGCGCATGGCCATTTTCGTCGAGGATGGTCACGCCCATAGGTAAACTACCCGGTGTGAAGAAATTCTCCATGCGAATAGGCTGCTCTACGCCCAACAGCGCCTGGAGACGATTGGCGAGGTAAACCGGCGTCAGTGCATAGAAATACCCTACTCCCGGACGCGGCCCCTGGCTAATCCAGAACAAGTTGTTGCCGTTTTCTTCTTGCGTAGCATTGCGATACTTAATAATGCGCTCATGCAGAGCCTTCAGGGCCTCGTCTCGTTCGACGGGCATATCACGCAAACCGAAATTGGCCATACAGAGGTTGTCGCTGCCGATCAGGAACACTCGATTTAAATCATAAGCGGCGGAAAAGTTGTCGCGCCAGTAGCGCATAAACCATGCCAGTGATTCCAGAGAACCTCGCCAGGCGTTGCCCATTACCGAACAGTCGGAGTCGGCAAACAGCGGCTCAAAATTAGGCACGACGGTTTTATCGTCTCGCGCCCGCAGCGACATCACGCCGTTTTCCGCCGTTAAGCGATTTTCGGCAATATATTTCAGCTCTTTAATCACATCAGAGGTGCGCTGAATGTAACGTTGGGCCTGATCGGAGCTGAGATTAAGCTCCTGATGGATCTCAGACTCTCGCTGGTGCAGCGCATTCACAATGTAGAACACGGAGGCAAACGCGATCAGACACCAGATAACGAGCGCCAGCGCTCTGAACAGGTAGCGTGAGACTTTTAGGGTTGAATGAACGGAAGCAAGGTATTTCAAAGGGGCGAAGCTCCGCCTCAGGGCATTAATAGAGTGTGGTTAAGGTAGCGGTAAATGTCTTTTGTCGCAATGCCATTAAAAAAAGGGCCGGAGTTCTCCGGCCCTTCTTATTACGTTTTAATTACTCTTCAGCGTCATCCGCTGCATCATCATCGCTTTCCGCTTCAGGCGCGATATCCTCGTCACCTTCAGCTGCACTTCCGTCGATGGAGTCGAGCTCTTCATCATCAACCGGTTCAGCAACGCGTTGCAGACCCACAACGTTTTCGTCTTCCGCAGTACGGATAAGGATAACACCCTGGGTATTACGCCCTACCACGCTGATTTCCGACACGCGAGTACGTACCAGCGTACCTGCATCGGTGATCATCATAATCTGGTCGGTATCTTCAACCTGTACTGCGCCAACAACGGAGCCATTACGCTCGGTGACTTTGATGGAGATAACACCCTGCGTACCACGAGACTTGGTTGGGTATTCGCTTTCCGCTGTACGCTTACCGTAACCGTTCTGCGTGACGGTCAGGATTGCCCCTTCACCGCGTGGAACGATCAGGGAAACAACGGAGTCTTCACCTGCCAGTTTGATCCCGCGAACACCGGTCGCCGTACGACCCATCGCGCGAACTGCGTTCTCTTTAAAACGCACCACTTTACCGGCAGCAGAGAACAGCATAACTTCGTCATTACCGGACGTCAGATCAACGCCAATCAGTTCGTCGCCTTCGTTCAGGTTGACGGCGATAATACCGGCAGAACGCGGACGGCTGAATTCGGTCAATGCCGTTTTCTTCACGGTACCGCTGGCGGTTGCCATGAAGACGTTGACGCCCTCTTCGTACTCGCGTACCGGCAGAATTGCGGTGATACGTTCGTTCGCTTCCAGCGGCAGCAGGTTAACGATTGGACGTCCACGCGCACCACGGCTCGCTTCCGGCAGTTGATAAACCTTCATCCAGTACAGACGACCACGGCTGGAGAAGCAGAGGATCGTGTCATGGGTGTTGGCCACCAGCAGGCGGTCGATAAAGTCTTCTTCTTTAATGCGTGCTGCAGATTTGCCTTTACCGCCACGACGCTGCGCTTCGTAATCGGTTAACGGCTGATATTTCACGTAGCCCTGATGAGACAAGGTCACGACAACATCTTCCTGGTTAATCAGATCTTCGATGTTGATGTCAGCGCTGTTCGCGGTAATTTCGGTCCGACGAGCGTCACCGAACTGTTCACGAATCAGCTCCATCTCTTCACGGATAACTTCCATCAGACGATCTGCGCTGCCCAGAATGTGCAGCAGTTCAGCGATCTGTTCCAGCAGCTCTTTGTATTCGTCGAGCAGTTTTTCGTGCTCAAGGCCGGTCAGTTTCTGCAAACGCAGATCCAGAATAGCCTGAGCCTGCTGTTCAGTCAGGTAGTACTGACCGTCACGCACGCCAAATTCCGGCTCCAGCCACTCAGGGCGCGCGGCGTCATCACCAGCACGTTCCAGCATGGCGGAAACGTTGCCCAGTTCCCACGAACGCGCAACCAGCGCGGCTTTCGCTTCTGCCGGGGTCGGCGCACGGCGGATCAGTTCGATGATCGGATCGATGTTCGCCAGCGCAATCGCCAGCGCTTCAAGGATGTGCGCACGGTCGCGGGCTTTACGCAGTTCAAAGATAGTACGACGAGTTACGACTTCACGGCGGTGACGTACGAACGCGGCAATAATATCTTTCAGGTTCATGATCTTCGGCTGGCCATGGTGCAATGCAACCATGTTGATACCGAAGGAAACCTGCAATTGGGTCTGGGAGTAAAGGTTGTTCAGAACCACTTCCCCGACCGCATCGCGTTTCACTTCAATCACGATGCGCATACCGTCTTTGTCAGACTCGTCACGCAGCGCGCTGATGCCTTCTACGCGTTTGTCTTTTACCAGTTCGGCGATTTTCTCAATCAGGCGCGCTTTGTTTACCTGATACGGAATTTCGTGGACGATGATGGTTTCACGACCCGTTTTGGCATCCGCTTCGACTTCCGCGCGTGCGCGAATGTACACTTTGCCACGGCCGGTACGGTAGGCTTCTTCGATACCACGACGACCGTTGATGATCGCTGCAGTCGGGAAGTCCGGACCCGGAATATGTTCCATCAGCCCTTCAATGCTGATGTCTTCATCGTCAATATATGCCAGACAGCCGTTGATCACTTCAGTCAGGTTGTGCGGCGGAATGTTGGTCGCCATACCTACCGCGATACCGGACGAACCGTTCACCAGCAGGTTAGGAATTTTGGTCGGCATGACGTCAGGAATTTGTTCGGTGCCGTCGTAGTTATCGACGAAATCAACCGTTTCTTTTTCCAGGTCAGCCATCAGCTCATGGGCGATTTTCGACATACGGATTTCCGTATAACGCATCGCCGCTGCGGAGTCGCCATCGACAGAACCAAAGTTACCCTGACCATCTACCAGCATGTAACGCAAGGAGAATGGCTGCGCCATACGAACAATGGTGTCGTAAACGGCGGTATCACCATGAGGGTGGTATTTACCGATTACGTCACCAACGACACGGGCAGATTTTTTATAGGCTTTATTCCAGTCGTTGCCCAATACGTTCATGGCGTAAAGTACGCGACGGTGAACCGGCTTCAGGCCATCTCGGACGTCTGGCAGCGCACGGCCAACAATGACCGACATCGCATAATCCAGATAGGAGCTCTTCAGCTCTTCCTCAATGTTGACCGGTGTAATTTCTCTCGCAAGGTCGCTCATCTAACCGCTATCCCTCTACTGTATCCCGGATTCAAAGGTCGCAAATTATAACACATACGTGAAGATTCAGGTAAATGGATTCCCCCTGACAGAGGCTTTATTCATCCCGTCAGGCTGATATACTCATTTGCATCGCAAATTTAGGAGTAGAAGCCCCAATGAATGCCGAAAAACCCCCGGTTACTCACAACGTTGACCATGAAGAAATTGCCAAGTTTGAAGCAGTCGCGTCACGCTGGTGGGATCTTGAGGGTGAATTTAAGCCACTGCACCGTATTAACCCGCTGCGTCTGGGCTACATTACTGAACGCTCAGGCGGCCTGTTTGGTAAAAAGGTTCTCGACGTCGGCTGCGGCGGCGGCATTCTGGCGGAAAGCATGGCGCGCGAAGGCGCAACCGTCACCGGGCTGGACATGGGCTTTGAACCGTTACAGGTCGCAAAACTGCATGCGCTGGAGAGCGGCATCCAGGTGGAGTACGTACAAGAAACTGTCGAAGAACATGCGGATAAGCATGCGCATCAGTATGACGTTGTGACCTGCATGGAAATGCTGGAGCACGTACCAGATCCGCAGTCGGTGGTCAGGGCCTGCGCCAGGCTGGTTAAACCGGGCGGCGAAGTCTTTTTCTCCACGCTTAACCGCAACGGCAAATCCTGGCTGATGGCGGTGGTCGGAGCGGAATATATTCTGCGGATGGTGCCGAAAGGCACGCATGATGTGAAAAAATTCATTAAGCCCGCTGAACTGTTAGAGTGGGTTGACCAGACCGTGCTGAAAGAGCGTCATATGACCGGCCTGCACTACAACCCCATCACCAACACCTTCAAACTCGGTCCGGGCGTTGATGTGAACTATATGGTGCATACCACCGCCAAAAGCGAATAAACCAGCGCTCATGGCCTTATGACGCTGGATTGTAGGCCGGATAAAGCGCGCCAGCGCCGCCATCCGGCACGACTCCGGGCTTTAACGCCTGATGGCGCTTCGCTTATCAGGCCTACGTTATTACGCATCGCCTACCAATCCTGAGTAGTACCGGTACAGCAATTTTTGCGCCAGATCATAAGAACTTTCCTTACCTTAGATGAAGAAATCAGCACTCGATCAAAATTTCTATTTTTTTTCTCAATTATTGACATCCCCGCCAGGCCTTATAAGACGCGCACTTAGCGATTCTCACCCTTTTGCAACCTCAATTTAACCTCAAAATCAACTCTTGTGCTGAAAAGAATCCCTACTAGAATACTCACCATATAGCGTCTATTTTATCAAACAACCCCTATATATAGTATTTATCCACAGACTTAGTCACAACATGACTCTGTGGATAATATGGGGGATATTTTTTCTTTCACGGACAGGTAAAAAACCACATGAATCAGAGTCTGCTGGTGACAAAGCGTGATGGTAGTACAGAGCGCATCAATCTCGACAAAATCCACCGAGTTCTGGATTGGGCGGCAGAAGGACTGAATAACGTATCGATCTCTCAGGTCGAGCTGCGCTCCCACATTCAGTTTTATGACGGTATCAAGACCTCCGATATCCATGAAACAATCATCAAAGCTGCCGCCGACCTGATCTCCCGCGAAGCGCCGGATTATCAGTATCTGGCCGCCCGTCTGGCGATTTTCCATCTGCGCAAAAAAGCCTATGGCGAGTTTGAACCGCCAAAACTGTTTGACCATGTCGTGAAAATGGTTGAAATGGGCAAATACGACAATCATCTGCTGGAAGACTACACGGAAGAAGAGTTCAAGCAGATGGACTCGTTCATCGTACACGATCGTGATATGACCTTCTCCTACGCTGCGGTGAAGCAGTTAGAAGGCAAATATCTGGTGCAAAACCGTGTTACCGGTGAGATCTATGAAAGCGCACAGTTCCTCTACATTCTGGTAGCAGCCTGCCTGTTTTCTAACTATCCGCGTGAAACACGTCTGCAATATGTAAAACGTTTCTACGACGCCGTTTCTACGTTCAAAATCTCGCTGCCGACGCCGATTATGTCCGGCGTGCGTACCCCAACGCGTCAGTTCAGCTCCTGCGTACTGATCGAGTGCGGCGACAGCCTTGACTCCATCAACGCAACCTCCAGCGCGATTGTGAAATACGTTTCTCAGCGTGCCGGTATCGGCATTAACGCCGGTCGCATCCGTGCGCTGGGTAGCCCGATTCGCGGCGGTGAAGCGTTCCACACCGGTTGTATTCCGTTCTACAAGCATTTCCAGACTGCGGTGAAATCCTGCTCTCAGGGTGGCGTACGCGGCGGTGCAGCCACGCTGTTCTACCCAATGTGGCACCTGGAAGTTGAAAGCCTGCTGGTCCTGAAAAACAACCGTGGCGTCGAAGGCAACCGCGTTCGTCACATGGACTACGGCGTACAGATCAACAAACTGATGTACACCCGTTTGCTGAAAGGCGGCGACATCACCTTGTTTAGCCCGTCCGACGTCCCGGGTCTGTATGACGCGTTCTTCGCCGATCAGGATGAGTTCGAACGTCTGTACACCCAATATGAAAACGACGACAGCATCCGCAAACAGCGCGTGAAAGCGGTTGAGCTGTTCTCACTGATGATGCAGGAACGTGCCTCTACCGGTCGTATCTATATTCAGAACGTTGACCACTGCAACACCCATAGCCCGTTTGATCCGGTTGTCGCACCGGTACGCCAGTCCAACCTGTGCCTGGAAATCGCCCTGCCGACCAAACCGCTGACCGACGTTAACGATGAAAACGGCGAAATTGCGCTGTGTACGCTGTCCGCATTTAACCTGGGCGCTATCGAAAGTCTGGACGAACTGGAAGAGCTGGCCGTACTGGCGGTACGTGCGTTGGATGCGCTGCTCGATTACCAGGATTATCCGATTCCGGCCGCCAAACGCGGTGCGATGGGTCGTCGTACGCTGGGTATTGGCGTTATCAACTATGCCTACTGGCTAGCGAAAAACGGTAAACGTTACTCTGACGGCAGCGCCAATAACCTGACTCACAAAACCTTTGAAGCGATTCAGTATTACCTGCTGAAAGCGTCTAACGAGCTGGCGAAAGAGCAAGGCGCATGCCCGTGGTTTAACGAAACCACCTATGCGAAAGGCATTCTGCCGATCGATACCTATAAAAAAGACCTGGATGCTATCGTCAGCGAATCCCTGCATTACAACTGGGAAAGCCTGCGCGAATCAATTAAAACTCACGGTCTGCGTAACTCCACGCTCTCCGCTCTGATGCCGTCCGAGACCTCTTCGCAGATCTCCAACGCCACCAATGGTATTGAACCACCACGCGGTTACGTGAGCATCAAAGCATCGAAAGATGGAATTCTGCGTCAGGTCGTGCCGGACTACGAACACCTGCACGACGCATACGAACTGCTGTGGGAAATGCCGAACAACGACGGCTATCTGCAGCTGGTAGGTATCATGCAGAAATTTATTGATCAGTCGATTTCTGCCAACACCAACTACGATCCGTCGCGCTTCCCGTCCGGAAAAGTACCGATGCAGCAGTTGCTGAAAGACCTGCTCACCGCCTACAAATTTGGTGTCAAAACGCTGTATTATCAGAACACCCGTGACGGTGCGGAAGACTCTCAGGACGATCTGGTACCGTCCATTCAGGACGATGGCTGCGAAAGCGGCGCATGTAAGATTTAATCTTTTGCCGGGTGGCGTAGCGCTTACCCGGCCTACAAATTAATTCGCGGTATTGTAGGCCGGATAAGCAAAGCGCATCCGGCAGTACATTCCAGACAGGATTCTCATCAATGGCATACACCACTTTTTCACAGACGAAAAATGATCAGCTTCTGGAACCGATGTTCTTCGGCCAGCCGGTGAACGTCGCCCGCTACGATCAGCAAAAATATGACATCTTTGAAAAACTGATCGAAAAGCAGCTCTCTTTCTTCTGGCGTCCGGAAGAGGTCGATGTTTCTCGCGATCGTATCGATTTCCAGGCATTGCCGGAACATGAAAAACATATCTTCATCAGCAACCTGAAGTATCAGACGCTACTGGACTCCATTCAGGGACGTAGTCCAAACGTCGCGCTGCTGCCGTTAATCTCGATCCCTGAACTGGAAACCTGGGTGGAAACGTGGGCGTTTTCTGAAACTATCCATTCCCGCTCCTACACTCATATTATTCGCAATATCGTTAACGATCCGGCGGTGGTGTTTGACGATATCGTCACTAATGAGCAAATCCAGAAACGCGCAGAAGGTATTTCAAGCTACTACGACGAACTGATCGAGATGACCAGCTACTGGCATTTGCTCGGTGAAGGTACGCATACCGTTAATGGCAAAACGGTTGTCGTAAACCTGCGTGAGCTGAAGAAGAAGCTGTATCTGTGCCTGATGAGCGTCAACGCGCTGGAAGCGATCCGCTTTTATGTCAGCTTCGCCTGCTCCTTCGCATTCGCCGAACGTGAACTGATGGAAGGCAACGCGAAAATTATTCGTCTGATCGCCCGCGACGAAGCCCTGCATCTGACCGGTACTCAGCATATGCTGAACCTTCTGCGCAGCGGTGTAGACGATCCGGAGATGGCGGAAATTGCCGAAGAGTGCAAACAAGAATGCTACGACCTGTTCGTACAGGCCGCGCTGCAGGAAAAAGAGTGGGCGGACTATCTGTTCCGTGATGGCTCAATGATTGGCCTGAACAAAGACATTCTGTGCCAGTACGTTGAGTACATCACCAACATCCGTATGCAGGCTGTCGGACTCGATCTGCCTTTCCAGACACGCTCTAACCCGATCCCTTGGATCAATACCTGGCTGGTGTCTGATAACGTCCAGGTCGCACCGCAGGAAGTGGAAGTCAGCTCTTATCTGGTCGGTCAGATCGATTCGGAAGTTGATACCGACGACCTGAGTAACTTCCAGCTCTGATGGGCCGCGTGACTTTGCGCATCTCTGGCACACAACTGCTGTGCCAGGATGAACATCCTTCCCTACTTGCCGCACTCGAGTCGCACGATGTTGAAGTCGAATATCAGTGTCGTGAAGGCTACTGCGGCTCCTGTCGTACCCGCCTGGTGGCGGGACAGGTTGACTGGATTGCCGAACCTCTGGCCTTCATTCAACCGGGTGAAATATTGCCCTGCTGTTGCCGGGCAAAAGGCGATATTGAAATAGAGCTGTAACGCAAGGCGGGATAAAAATTGTTACTGGTAAAAGAGCCGCCGATGAACGGCAGCCCTTTATTTCTCCTGCAGGCATGTAGGAAAACGTTAACAGCAGACGGCCTTATCTAGCAGTTAATCACGTTTCGTCCAATAAGGCCTGTGACCGGAGGTGCATCACAGGCCTTATGCCATTACTCTTTATTCAGGAATTTCACTGCTTTGTCGGGGAAGTCGGTGAACAGCCCGTCAACACCCGCTTTGTTATAAAGAATGTCATACAGCTGGTTTACGTCAGTGGTGTAATCCGGCAGTTGATCGGCGCGAACGGTATAAGGATGCACCACCATCTTATTCTGATGTGCGTCCTGCACCATGCCTGTTAACGAGATATTGCCCTTCTTCGACTTCTCATCAATCAGCATGTGGTAGTCCGGCCCAATGCCGTCCGCATACTGCGCAACCTGCTTCATGGCACCCGGTTTAAACATCCAGTCGTAGTTGTAATTAACCCAACTGCCGTCTGGCTTTTTCTCCTGAGTTTCATTCCAGTCAGTGTACGCAATCAACTGTACCAGATTGAGATCCATCCCCATCTTCGGTTCCAGTTCATTCTTAATGCGCTTTAACTCTGCGACATCAAAACACTGCAGATAGACCTTGTCGTTCTTGTCGGTGTACCCGTACTTTTTCAGTACTTCCAGCGTCTTAGCCGCAATGTCCTTCCCTTCCTGATGATGGAACCACGGCGCTTTCATTTCCGGGTAAATGCCGATGTTTTTACCGGTTGAATGATTTAATCCCTGAACGAACTCAATTTCTTCTTCGAAAGTGTGCACACGGAAATCAGATTTACCCATCGGGAAACGCCCCGGGTAGGTCTGGACCTTTTTGCCATTTTCGATATCAAAGCCTTCAGTAAACTTCAGCGACTTGATCTCATCCAGCGTAAAGTCGATAGCGTAGTAACGCCCATCTTTACGCGCGCGATCCGGGAAACGCTCGGCAACATCGGTGACGCGGTCAAGATAGTGGTCATGCAGGACGACCAGATGGTCGTCCTTAGTCATCACCAAATCCTGTTCCAGGTAATCCGCTCCCTGAGCATAGGCCATCGCTTTCGCAGGTAACGTATGCTCCGGTAGATAACCGCTGGCGCCACGGTGCGCAATCACGACTTTATCTGCGGCAACCGCCGCGCTGCTCACAACCATACCTGCCAGCATCAGCGCCACGCTGAGACTTTTCAATGTGGTTTTCATCTATTAGCCCCCGTTACGCTTGAGCTGGATCTCTTCGTGATGGCGTTTTTCGCCAATCATGACGACTACCAGCAGAATAACCGCCAGCACGCTACCGCCAATCATCACCATAAAGCCGCCGTCCCAACCGAAGAAGTCAACGGTGTAGCCGACAATGGCGCTCGCAGCCACAGAACCGCCGAGATAACCGAACAGACCAGTAAAACCAGCCGCCGTACCTGCCGCTTTTTTCGGTGCCAGTTCCAGCGCATGCAGACCAATCAACATGACCGGGCCGTAGATCAGGAAGCCGATGATAATCATACAAGCCATATCTACGTTCGGGTTGCCTGCCGGGTTCATCCAGTAAACGATGGTCGCAATCGTCACCAGCGTCATAAAGAACACGCCGGTCGCGCCACGGTTTCCACGGAAGACTTTATCCGACATCCAGCCACACAGCAGCGTGCCCGGAATACCCGCATATTCATACAGGAAGTAGGCCCAGGATGATTTATCCAGTGCAAAATGCTTCACTTCTTTCAGGTAAGTCGGCGACCAGTCCAGGATGCCGTAGCGCAGCAGATAAACAAACACGTTAGCGATAGCGATGTACCACAACAGTTTGTTCGGCAGTACGTACTGCATGAAGATCTGCTTCGCAGTAAGCTCTTCTTCCGCTTTCTCGTTGTAATCGTCCGGATAATCGTTCTTGTACTCTTCGATTGGCGGCAGACCACAGGACTGCGGCGTATCACGCATCAAAGCAAAAGCAAACAGCGCGACGACGATCGCACCGAAAGCAGGCATGTACAGCGCCGCTTTCCAGTCATTGAACCAGGCCATACCCAGCAGGAATAACAGAGGAGGCAGACCGCCACCCACGTTATGCGCACAGTTCCAAACGGAAACGATGCCGCCACGCTCTTTCTGCGACCACCAGTGCACCATGGTACGACCACACGGCGGCCATCCCATCCCCTGGAACCATCCGCAGAGGAACAGCAGCACAAACATAATCGCAATGCTCGATGTCGCCCACGGTACAAAGCCCATAAACAACATCACTGCCGCAGCCAGTATCAGACCCGCAGGCAGGAAAACGCGCGGATTCGAGCGATCCGAAACGGACCCCATGATGAATTTCGAAAATCCGTAAGCAATGGAGATACCGGACAACGCAAAACCCAGATCGCCACGCGAGAACCCCTGCTCAACCAGATACGGCATCGCAAGGGCAAAGTTCTTACGTACCAGATAGTACGCGGCATAACCAAAGAAAATCCCCAGAAAAATCTGCCAACGTAATCGACGATATGTCGGGTCGATCTCCGCTGCAGGTAAACGCGCCGTGTGTGACGCTGGTTTAAAAATGCTCAACATAGTGTAGCCTCCGTGGCCGTCTTTCATTCGAAGTAAACACTGCAGTTCGTCATTACTACCCTACCGCTCCCAGTGTGGCCGCGATGTTAAGGAAAGATACATAACAAAAATGTGAAACGCAGCACATATTGTTACAGATTTATGACAAATGTTCATAAAGGCGCACGAAATCACGTTTCATTTTCGAATAATGAGCGATTATGCGCGAAATCAAACAATCCATGTTTTTTATGTGGCTAAATGATAAAAAACGAACTGTGAGGAAAAACAATGAAAACTCGCGACTCGCAAACAAGTGACGTGATTATCATTGGTGGAGGAGCAACAGGTGCAGGGATCGCACGCGATTGTGCGCTGCGCGGGTTGCGCGTCATCTTAGTGGAACGCCACGATATCGCCACAGGTGCGACCGGGCGCAACCACGGCCTGCTGCACAGCGGTGCACGCTACGCCGTCACCGATGCTGAATCTGCCCGTGAGTGCATCAGCGAAAACCAAATTCTGAAACGTATCGCCCGCCATTGCGTTGAGCCAACGGACGGTCTGTTTATTACCCTGCCGGAGGATGAGCTCTCCTTTCAGGCGACCTTTATTCGCGCCTGTGAAGAAGCAGGGATTCGCGCAGAAGCGATTGACCCTCAGCAGGCACGTATTATCGAACCTTCCGTGAATCCACAGCTGATTGGTGCGGTAAAAGTGCCGGACGGCACGGTTGATCCTTTCCGCTTAACCGCCGCCAACATGCTGGATGCGCGTGAGCATGGCGCAGTTATCTTAACGGCGCATGAAGTGACAGGACTGATTCGCGAAGGCGCGACGGTTTGCGGCGTTAACGTGCGCAATCATCTGACGGGCGAAATGCAGTCCCTGCATGCACCGGTTGTCGTTAACGCCGCCGGGATCTGGGGTCAACGCATTGCGGAATATGCCGATCTGAGCATCCGTATGTTCCCGGCCAAAGGTTCGTTGCTGATTATGGATCATCGCATTAACCAGCATGTCATCAACCGCTGCCGTAAACCGTCTGACGCCGATATTCTGGTGCCAGGCGATACCATCTCATTGATCGGTACCACCTCGCAGCACATTGATTACGATGATATCGACAGCAACCGCGTCACCGCAGAAGAAGTCGACATTCTGCTGCGTGAAGGCGAGAAACTGGCGCCGATTATGGCGAAAACGCGCATTTTACGCGCCTACTCCGGCGTACGTCCGCTGGTGGCCAGCGACGACGATCCCACCGGTCGTAACGTCAGCCGTGGGATTGTACTGTTCGATCACGCAGAGCGTGACGGACTGGAAGGGTTTATCACCATTACCGGCGGCAAACTGATGACTTACCGCCTGATGGCGGAATGGGCTACCGATGCTGTTTGCCGTAAGCTGGGCAATACCCAGCCTTGCACAACCGCAGACACCGCGTTGCCTGGCTCACAGGAATCTACCGAGCATACGCTTAAACGCGTTATTTCGTTACCTGCGCCGCTACGCGGTTCGGCAGTCTATCGCCATGGGGATCGTACCCCAGCGTGGCTGAGCGAAGGCCGTCAACATCGCAGCCTGGTCTGTGAATGCGAAGCGGTCACCGCAGGCGAAGTGCAATACGCCGTCGAGAATCTAACCGTCAACAGTCTGCTCGATTTACGTCGCCGTACCCGCGTCGGAATGGGGACCTGCCAGGGCGAATTGTGTGCCTGTCGCGCTGCAGGTTTGCTGCAACGTTTTAATGTCACTACCGCAGCACAATCCATTACTCAGCTTTCCGACTTCCTCAACGAACGCTGGAAAGGTGTGCAGCCTATCGCCTGGGGAGATGCACTGCGCGAAAGCGAATTCACTCGCTGGGTTTATCAAGGGTTGTGTGGTCTGGAAAAGGAGCACCAGGATGAAATTTGATACCGTCATTATCGGCGGCGGCCTCGCTGGACTGCTATGCGGCCTGCAACTGCAAAAAAGCGGACTGCGCTGCACGATTGTTACCCGCGGCCAAAGCGCCCTGCATTTTTCCTCCGGCTCACTGGATTTGCTCAGCAGCTTACCCGATGGTCAACCGGTGACGGATATAGAAGCGGGTTTGAATGCGCTGTACACTCAGGCACCCGCACATCCGTATAGCACCATCGGAACGCAGAACGTTCTGGAACTGGCCCAGCAGGCGCAAAATTTACTGGAAGAATGCGGAACGCATTTGCAAGGCAACGTGCATCAGGCACATCAACGTGTTACCCCGCTGGGCACCCTGCGCTCAACCTGGTTAAGTTCCCCGGAAGTGCCGGTCTGGCCGCTGTCCGCGCAGCGTATATGCGTTGTAGGGATTAGCGGGTTACTGGATTTTCAGGCGCATCTCGCCGCGGCGTCATTACGCCAACGTAATCTCAGCGTCGAGACGGCAGAAATCGAACTGCCGGAACTGGATGTCCTGCGTGATAACCCAACCGAGTTTCGCGCCGTTAATATTGCGCGCCTGCTGGATAACGAAGATAAATGGTCGCTGCTCTATGACGCATTGCTGCCAATGGCAAAAACCTGCGACATGATAATCATGCCGGCCTGCTTTGGTCTGGCAGATGAGCGGCTCTGGCAGTGGCTTAACGAGCGCCTCCCCTGCTCGCTGACACTGTTACCGACCCTACCTCCTTCGGTACTGGGCATGCGTTTACACAACAAATTGCAGCGCCAGTTTGTGCGCCAGGGCGGTGTGTGGATGCCGGGTGATGAAGTGAAGAAAATCACCTGTCAGGACGGCGTGGTCAGCGAAATCTGGACCCGAAATCATGCCGATATCCCCTTGCGGCCACGTTTCGCCGTGCTCGCCAGCGGCAGTTTTTTCAGCAGCGGGCTGGTCGCCACGCGTGAGGCAATCCACGAACCAATCCTGGGACTGGATGTACAGCAAACAGCTACCCGCGCCGAGTGGTATCAGCGTGACGTTTTCGATCCACAACCGTGGCAACTGTTTGGCGTCACAACCGATGCCACATTGCGCCCATCACTGGCGGGAAAAACGATAGAGAACATGTACGCCATCGGTTCCGTCCTCGGCGGATTCGACCCTATCGCCCAGGGTTGCGGAGGCGGCGTGTGCGCAGTCAGCGCCTTACATGCCGCACATCATATTGCGAAACGTGCAGGAGGACAGCAATGAGCGACACACGTTTTGAAAGTTGTATCAAATGTACGGTGTGCACCACCGCCTGCCCGGTAAGCCGCGTCAACCCGAGCTACCCGGGCCCTAAGCAGGCCGGCCCGGACGGTGAACGTCTGCGCCTGAAAGATGGCGCGCTATATGACGATGCGCTGAAATACTGCATCAACTGTAAACGCTGCGAAGTGGCCTGTCCGTCAGACGTGAAAATCGGCGATATCATCCAGCGCGCGCGCGCCAAATACGACACGACGCGCCCATCGCTGCGTAACTTCGTCTTAAGCCATACCGATTTAATGGGGAGCGTTTCCACCCCCTTCGCCCCAATAGTGAATACCGCCACCTCACTAAAACCGGTACGTCAGTTGCTGGATTACGCGCTAAAAATCGATCATCGCCGTACGCTGCCGAAGTACTCCTTTGGCACCTTCCGCCGCTGGTATCGCAGCATTGCCGCACAGCAGGCGCAGTATCAGGATCAGGTCGCCTTTTTCCACGGCTGTTTTGTGAATTACAACCATCCCCAGCTTGGCAAAGACCTGATCAAGGTGTTGAATGCGATGGGAACCGGCGTGCAACTGCTGAGTAAAGAGAAATGCTGTGGCGTACCGCTGATTGCTAACGGATTTACAGATAAAGCGCGTAAACAGGCGGTCAGCAACGTGGCCTCACTCCGGGAAGCGATTGATGGCAAAGGCATTCCGGTGATCGCCACCTCATCAACCTGTACCTTTGCGCTACGTGATGAATATCCGGAAGTGCTGGATGTCGACAACTCAGGCCTGCGAGAACACATTGAACTGGCAACCCGCTGGCTGTGGCGCAAGCTGGATGAAGGTAAAACGCTGCCGCTGAAAACGCTGCCACTGAAGGTGGTCTATCACACGCCATGTCATATGGAGAAAATGGGCTGGACGCTTTACACGCTGGAACTACTGCGACAAATTCCGGGGCTGGAGCTGACAGTGCTGGATTCTCAGTGTTGTGGGATTGCCGGGACTTACGGCTTTAAAAAGGAAAACTATCCGACTTCACAGTCTATTGGCGCACCGTTATTCCGCCAAATTGAAGAAAGCGGCGCTGATATCGTCGTCACCGACTGCGAAACCTGTAAATGGCAGATTGAGATGTCTACCAGTAAGCGTTGCGAACATCCCATCACCCTGCTTGCCAAAGCGTTGGGTTAAACCTGTTGCCCGGTGGTATTTGCTACCGGGCATTTTTTTGCGTAGCCCGTTCCGCTTAATTGAATACGTTGCAGTCGGACATATTTATCTCTGATTCATCCACGCAAAGACCCCATTTCCCGCATGCAGCGCATATTAAAAGTGGATACCGTCACGCCATCTTCTCTATCAGTTACAAGCACCATTAGTTACAAGCACCGCTAATGACAGCCAGCTACAAACGCTATTTAATTACCTGCTACGGTACGGTGACGTTTCTCACGTCAGCGAATTTATCCATGAAGTTGCCGAACGTTCCCCCCATCATAAGGAGAGGTTGATGACAATCGCAGGGAGGCTAAAACAAGAAGGTCACCACAATGGGCTACAACAAGGGCTACAACAAGGGTTAGAGAAAGGGGTGCAAAAAGGAACGCAAGAAGAAGCCTTACGTATCGCGCGCATGATGCTGGAAAATCGAATTGATCGTGATTTGGTTCGGTTAATTACTGGGCTATTGCCTGACGATGTCACAGAATGAGTCAGATTGGGAAGGTTTGTAACCTTCCCTGTTAATAATTAAATCGTGAGCGACTCAACCACTTCGATCCAACCGTGCTCGCTGGCAAGATCCTGATTGTTAAGCCAACGGCGCAGCATATTTAGCGCCATCATTGCGCACACTTCCTGACGAATCGACAAGCTGTAGCGATTAGCGTTCAGCCGAACGCGCAAACCATATGTCCCATTGGGGGTGGCCAGCGCAAAGTTAATATGTTCGTTTTCGAAAGCTGATATCGCCAAAGCCAGCCCGGCATAATGTTTGCTACGTCGCTCGGTTACCCAATGCGCCGTTTGCGCCAGCGTTTCTTCCTGAGGCGGAACAACTTCGCTCGCCAACAACGGAGCATTAGCGCGAGAAAGCTGCAACGCGACCAGACCACCGGTAAATTGTTCGCTCAGCGTCAGGCTATATTGCCGTTCCTGCAACGTGCGGGCGATTTGCGCAGGCAAACCTTCCGTACCTTCAAAAATCATGTTTTGCCCGGCAACCTTTTTCACCTCAGGCCACAGCGCCAGCATCGCTTCGCGTTGGGAATCCGGCCCGGTCAGCTTCAGCTCAATAATCGGCATTGAGGAGCGATATCCCATTGTTACACCCGGTGGCAAAGTTAGCGGATCCAGGCTTTGTGCCAGCTCGCTTTCAGAACGGCCAAAGGTGGTTAATCGCAGGCATAACGGGGGCTGAGCCAAAGAGAAACGCTCACGCAAACGCGGCAGAATCTCATGCTCAACCATGACTTTGAATTCTGACGGTACACCCGGTGTAAAAAACATCAGGCAGCGGTTAAGCTTCAGGGCGAACCCGCACGCGGTACCCACCGGATTATTGATAAACTCCGCGCTGGCGGGAAGTTCAGCCTGTTTGCGGTTGCTCGGCGCCATCACGCGGCCACGATCGCGGAAATATCGCTCCATCTCGGTCAGCCATGCTTCATGCAGCACCAGCCCTTCGCCTTTTGCCGTTGCCGCTGCCAGCGCGCTCAAATCATCGCTGGTTGGCCCCAAACCGCCATTAACGATCAGTATATCGGCGTGTTCGCTACGCTCACGCAAAACGGAGACTAAATCGTTAAGATTGTCACCTACCGTGTTGCGGCGTGTTAGCGGTAAACCCTGATTAAAGAAAAAATCGGCCAGCCAGGCGGCATTGGTGTCGACGATTTGTCCGTGCAACACTTCATCCCCGGTGGATAGCATCTCCACGTTTAACATCGTGTTCTCCTGCTTTTATGATGAAAACACTATAACGCATGGAGGGGGGAAGGCGCGACTGAACGCCGCGCCAGAAATGTTAGAAGCTGGCGTTAACCCCAACGTACGGGCCATCAGCAATTGCGTTATCACGGTTACCGTCTTTACCTGCCAGGTTCAGGTAACGATAACCGGCTTCGATGCTCAGCGGACGCATAATAGTCAAACGCGCACCGGCATTTGCTTCTTCATAGCTGTCGATACCGCTGGAAAGCGAATCAGGCGAGTAATAGTACTCACCAAACAGACGAATGCTGTCGCCGATCGGCCACTGTAAACCACCACCGACAGCCGCAGCATAACCTTCATCGCCATCGTTTGGATTGGTATATACACCTTTACCACCAACGGTCGCCAACAGTGGACCCAGCGGGATATTCAGCCCCAGGCCCAGCCCAGCAACATCGCCGTCGTCATCATTATGCATCCAGTTGCCGCTGACGGCCAGACCAGTGGTCTCAGTACCCATACCGAATCCAAGGTTGGTGTAGTCTTCGCCAGCCTGACCATTGATGCTAATCGCGTTTGCCGAAGCAGAAACAAACAGCATTCCGGCAAAACCCAACAGTAAACTTTTTTTCATTTTCTATCCTTTCCTGCAAGAATCAAAACATAGCCCCAAAACCGGTGAATTGTACTGTCAGATGACGAGGAATCAATGAGCTAAAAAAGCGATGCAAGACCATATTGTAACTAAATACTACTTAATGAGATTAGATAAGGTTAAATTTTTGTATGTAATCTATCGTTTGCATCCCTGAACGCCATTTTCAACAACAATCAATTTTTCCTCGCCCGTACGGACTTAATCGTCGATGAAGCGTTTTTTCTCCAGCCAGCAAAAGGTAAGATAGGTGGATGATGGAATTCTTAATACCCGCCCCTGCAAGGACTTGACCTATGCGCCAAAGAACAATTGTTTGCCCATTAATTCAAAACGATGGCTGCTATTTACTCTGCAAAATGGCTGACGACCGCGGTGTGTTTCCCGGTCAGTGGGCGCTTTCTGGCGGTGGCGTTGAGCCGGGTGAGCGCATCGAAGAAGCTTTGCGCCGGGAAGTGAGAGAGGAGCTGGGCGAGCAGCTGGTGTTATCAGAAATTACGCCATGGACTTTCAGTGACGATATTCGTACTAAAACGTACGCGGATGGCAGCCAGGAAGAGATTTATATGATTTATCTCATCTTCGATTGTGTGGCAGCTAATCGTGAAGTGAACATTAACGAAGAGTTCCAGGCGTTCGCCTGGGTTAAAGCGGAAGATCTTGGCACCTACGACTTAAATATCGCCACACGTAAAACGTTAACCTTGAAAGGGTTACTGTAAGTCCCCCGAGTTTAAACGTAATATAAACAATGATCACATTAGCGGTATTGCTCTCAGCATTCAGCAACAGAGAACAATACCGCCATAATGACTAAAAACTCTTTATATTCAAACAAATAAACCACTCCCCACTGTCTTTGTTATTATCTCCCAAACCTTAAACCCTTAAGGATAAATTAACCTTCGGCCATTAACCTTTGTAGCCTGATGAAATAATTAACGACGCCCCTGTTTAGTCCTAAAAATAAAACTTCGGTAGCGTTAAATGGCTTGAAGGAATAATGATGTCTGACTTTTTGCCTTTCTCTCGCCCGGCAATGGGTGCTGAAGAGCTTGCCGCTGTAAAAGCGGTGCTGGACTCTGGATGGATAACCACTGGCCCGAAGAACCAACAGCTGGAAGAAGCCTTCTGTCAGCTCACAGGAAATCAACACGCTGTCGCCGTCTGCTCTGCCACGGCAGGTATGCACATCACACTGATGGCGTTGGGCATAGGTGCAGGCGATGAGGTCATTACGCCGTCGATGACGTGGGTTTCCACCCTCAACATGATTGTCTTGCTGGGTGCGACGCCAGTCATGGTCGACGTCGACCGCGATACACTTATGGTCACACCTGAGCAAATTGAAGCCGCCATTACCCCACGAACCAAAGCCATTGTTCCAGTACATTACGCAGGCGCCCCCGCCGATCTTGACGCAATTTATGCCATTGGCGAGCGTTATGGCATCCCGGTAATAGAAGATGCGGCCCATGCCGTAGGGACATTGTATAAGGGCCGTCATGTCGGGGCGCGCGGTACGGCAATCTTCTCGTTTCACGCCATCAAAAATATCACCTGCGCAGAAGGTGGACTGATTGTTACCGACGACAGCCAGCTTGCCCAGCGGCTTCGCAGCCTGAAGTTTCACGGTCTGGGCGTTGATGCTTTTGATCGACAAACCTATGGCCGGGCACCGCAGGCCGAAGTGCTTGCGCCAGGATACAAATACAACCTGACGGATATCAATGCCGCTATTGCGTTGGTACAGCTGAATAAGCTGGAGCAACTGAATTCACGCCGGGCGCAAATTGCCCAGCAATATCAGCAGGCGCTGGCTGATACGCCATTTCAACCGCTGGACCTGCCCCGGTGGCCGCACGTTCATGCCTGGCACTTATTCATCATTCGTGTTGACGAAACCCGCTGCGGGCTGAGCAGAGATGCCCTGATGGAAGCGCTGAAGACTAAAGATATCGGCACCGGTCTGCATTTTCGTGCAGCCCATACGCAAAAATATTATCGCGAACGCTTCACTACCCTTTCGCTCCCAAATACTGAATGGAACAGCGCGCGCATCTGCTCGCTGCCGTTATTCCCAGACATGACCGAAGCGGATACCCAGCGGGTCATTACGGCACTTCGCGAGATTGCAGGACAATAATCATGTTTGAAGCAGCACCAATCAAAAAAGTCTCGGTGGTCATTCCCGTTTTTAATGAACAGGAAAGCCTGCCAGAGTTAATCAGACGCACCAGCGCCGCCTGCGAGAAATTGGGTAAAGACTATGAAATTCTGCTAATCGACGACGGTAGCAGTGACAATTCCGCTCAGTTGATGATGAATGCCTCCCAGGCACCAAACAGCCATATTGTTTCTATTTTGCTGAATCGCAATTACGGACAGCACTCGGCGATTATGGCCGGTTTCAGCCATGTCACTGGCGACCTGATCATCACACTGGATGCCGATTTGCAGAACCCGCCGGAGGAGATCCCTCGGTTGGTCGCCACAGCAGATGAGGGGTTTGATGTGGTGGGCACGGTGCGCCAGAACCGGCAGGACAGCGTATTTCGTAAGACCGCCTCACGAATGATCAACCATCTGATCCAACGAACCACCGGTAAAGCGATGGGTGACTACGGTTGCATGCTACGCGCCTATCGCCGTCACATCGTCGATGCCATGCTGCATTGCCAGGAGCGCAGCACCTTTATCCCTATTCTGGCCAACATTTTTGCCCGTCGCGCTACGGAGATCCCGGTACATCATGCAGAGCGCGAATTTGGTGATTCCAAATACAGCTTCATGCGTCTGATCAACCTGATGTATGACCTGGTGACTTGCCTTACCACAACACCGCTTCGCATGCTGAGTCTGTTGGGCAGCGTGATCGCCGCCACGGGCTTTACCTTATCAGTCTTGCTTGTTGTTCTGCGCCTGACGCTCGGCCCACAGTGGGCCGCGGAAGGGGTATTCATGCTGTTTGCCGTCCTGTTTACCTTTATCGGCGCACAGTTTATTGGCATGGGTTTACTCGGCGAATATATCGGTCGCATCTATAACGATGTCCGCGCCCGCCCCCGCTATTTTGTTCAACACGTTATCCGCCCACAAACCACGCAGTCAACCGAGGAAAACCGCGCATGAAAGCCGTCGTATTTGCCTATCACGATATGGGATGTCAGGGTGTCCAGGCCTTGTTGGATGCAGGTTATGAAATCGCTGCCATTTTTACGCACACCGACAATCCGAGTGAAAAGGCGTTTTTTGGATCTGTTTCCCGCCTCGCGGCCAGCGCCGGTATTCCGGTTTACGCCCCGGACGAGGTTAATCATCCCCTGTGGATTGAGCGCATTAGCCAACTAGCACCTGATGTTATCTTCTCGTTCTACTATCGCCATTTACTGAGTGATGAGATCCTCAGCATTGCCCCTAAGGGTGCATTTAATCTGCACGGCTCGCTACTGCCCAAATACCGTGGCCGCGCACCGCTGAACTGGGTACTGGTCAATGGTGAAACCGAAACCGGCGTCACGCTTCACCGGATGGTCAAACGCGCGGATGCCGGTGCCATTGTTGCCCAGCAGCGGGTTGCTATTTCGCCCGATGATGTGGCGTTAACGCTGCACCATAAGTTGTGCCAGGCTGCGCGTCAGTTACTGGAAGAGGCGCTGCCCGCGATTAAAACGGGAGATTATGCAGAACACCCCCAACAGGAAGCAGAAGCGACCTGTTTTGGTCGCCGTACGCCGGAAGATAGCTTCCTCGACTGGAACAAACCAGCCGCAGAGTTGCATAACCAGGTACGCGCCGTCAGCGATCCATGGCCGGGCGCATTTAGCTATGTTGGTACGCAAAAATTCACCGTCTGGTCGTCACGTGTTTGCAAAAATGACCGCGCAGCCCGGCCAGGAACCGTCATCTCCGTTTCTCCTTTGCTGATCGCCTGCGCTGATGGCGCACTGGAGATTATTACTGGGCAAGCTGGCGATGGTATTGCCATGCAGGGGTCACAGCTGGCGCAGGTTCTGGGCCTGGTACCAGGTTCTCGCCTGAACAGCCAGTCAGTTACTACCGCTAAACGCCGTACTCGCGTGCTGATCCTTGGCGTCAATGGCTTCATTGGTAACCATCTGACCGAACGCCTGTTGCAAGAAGACAATTACGAAGTGTATGGACTCGACATTGGCAGCGACGCCATTAGTCGTTTTCTGCAGCATCCACGATTCCATTTCGTCGAAGGCGATATCAGCATTCACTCCGAATGGATTGAATATCATGTGAAAAAATGCGACGTCGTGCTGCCGCTGGTAGCGATCGCCACGCCAATCGAATATACCCGCAACCCGCTGCGCGTGTTTGAGCTCGATTTTGAAGAGAACCTGAAAATCATTCGCTACTGCGTGAAATACCGTAAGCGCATCATTTTCCCGTCAACCTCCGAAGTCTACGGCATGTGTACCGACAAAGTTTTTGATGAAGACAGCTCGAACCTGATCGTCGGTCCGGTCAATAAACCACGCTGGATCTACTCCGTTTCCAAGCAGTTGCTGGACCGCGTAATCTGGGCATACGGCGAAAAAGAGGGATTGCGCTTCACCCTGTTCCGTCCGTTTAACTGGATGGGACCGCGTCTGGACAGCCTTAACGCCGCGCGTATCGGCAGCTCACGCGCCATTACCCAACTGATCCTCAATCTGGTGGAAGGTTCACCGATTAAGCTGATTGAAGGCGGTAAGCAAAAACGCTGCTTTACTGATATTCGCGATGGTATCGAAGCCCTGTACCGCATCATTGAAAACGAAGGCGGACGCTGCGATGGCGAAATTATCAACATCGGTAACCCGGAGAATGAGGCCAGTATTCAGGAACTGGCAGAAATGCTGCTTACCTGCTTTGAAAAACACCCATTACGCAACCACTTCCCGCCGTTTGCCGGTTTCCGTGACGTCGAAAGTAGTAGCTACTATGGTAAAGGTTATCAGGACGTTGAGCATCGTAAGCCCAACATTCGTAATGCAAAACGCTGCCTGAACTGGGAGCCCACCATTGAGATGCAGGAAACGGTAGAAGAGACGCTGGACTTCTTCTTACGCAGTGTGGATATCACGGAACACACATCATGACCAAAGTAGGCTTGCGCATTGATGTCGATACTTTCCGGGGGACGCGCGAAGGTGTGCCCCGCCTGTTGGAGACATTGAACCGGCATAACGTTCGGGCAAGTTTTTTCTTTAGCGTTGGACCTGACAACATGGGGCGCCATCTCTGGCGTCTTGTGAAGCCACAATTTCTGTGGAAGATGCTGCGTTCAAACGCAGCATCGCTCTACGGATGGGATATATTGCTCGCGGGAACCGCGTGGCCGGGAAAAGAGATTGGCCAGGCCAATGCGGCGATCATTGCGCAAACCGCCCTGATTCATGAAACCGGTTTGCATGCCTGGGATCACCATGCCTGGCAAGCGCGAAGCGGAAACTGGAATGATAAACAGCTGATTGATGATATTTCACGAGGCATTACCGCCCTTGAAGCCATCATCGGACAACCGGTTACCTGTTCTGCGGTTGCCGGATGGCGTGCCGACAACCGCGTCGTCGAGGCAAAAGAAACATTCCATTTACGCTATAACAGCGACTGTCGGGGAACGTCGCTATTTCGCCCTGTACTGGCGTCCGGGAAAACAGGTACGCCGCAAATTCCCGTCACGTTACCAACATGGGATGAAGTGGTTGGTCAGGAGGTCCAGGCGGTGGACTTCAACGCTTATATTCTCTCCCACATCCAGATGAGCAGAGGAACACCGGTGTACACCATTCATGCGGAAGTTGAAGGCATCGCCTTTCATCAGAATTTTGACGAGCTGCTTACTCGCGCCGCGGACATGGGGATGACATTTTGCCCGCTTGGCGAGCTGTTACCAGACGATATCAGCACGCTGCCAACAGGGCAGATCGTGCGGGGAAAAATACCGGGCAGAGAGGGATGGCTCGGCTGCCAACAACCGGTGAGTGCGACACAATGAAACCTGCTGCCCGCTACACTCTGGCCTGTATCGCGTTTATTGCGCTGTATTTTATTCTCCCCATCAACAGTCGCCTGCTCTGGCAGCCTGATGAAACGCGCTATGCCGAAATCAGTCGGGAAATGCTGACGTCCGGCGACTGGATCGTGCCGCACTTTTTAGGGCTTCGTTACTTTGAAAAACCCATTGCCGGATACTGGTTAAACAGCATCGGGCAATGGCTATTTGGCGCTAATAATTTTGGCGTCAGAGCGGGGGCTATATTTGCCACCTTGCTGACGGCGCTACTGGTAGCCTGGCTTGCCATGCGGTTATGGCAGGATAAGCGTACCGCCGTACTCTCTTCTGCTATCTTTTTAACGTTTTTCTCGGTTTACAGCATCGGCACCTACGCGGTACTTGATCCCATAATTGCGCTTTGGCTGATGGCGGGCATGTGCTGTTTTTGGGAAGGCATGCAGGCCACCACCAGAACGCGCAAAATCATCGCTTTTTTGCTGTTAGGGTTAACCTGCGGCATGGGCGTGATGACCAAGGGCTTCCTGGCGCTTGCCGTTCCTGTGCTCAGCGTACTGCCGTGGGTTTTCGCGCAAAAGCGCTGGAAAGATCTCATACTCTACGGTCTGCTGGCGGTTATCGGCTGCGTCGTGATTGTGCTGCCGTGGGGAATAGCGATTGCCCAGCGTGAGCCGGATTTCTGGCATTACTTCTTCTGGGTTGAACATATTCAACGCTTCGCACAGGATGATGCCCAACACAAGGCTCCCATCTGGTACTACATTCCGGTATTCGTGGCTGGCGCATTACCATGGCTCGGGCTGCTTCCTGGCGCGCTGCGTACGGGCTGGCGTGAGCGGGATGTTCCGCGCAGCGCACTGTACCTGTTAAGCTGGATTGTCATGCCAATCCTGTTTTTCAGCATCGCCAAAGGAAAACTGCCGACCTATATTCTTTCTTGCTTCGCCCCGCTGGCGATATTAACGGCGCGTTTCGGCCTGCAGGCCGCGGAAAAAGGCTCCGCCGCACTGCGCGTGAATGGCTGGATCAACGTGCTGTTCGGCGTGACCGGCATTGTCGCCACATTTATTGTTTCCACATTGGGTCCGTTAAAGACGCCGGTCTGGTCGCATATCGAAACGTATAAGGTGTTTTGCGCGTGGGGTATTTTTATCACCTGGGCACTGTTCGGCTGGTATACGCTAAATAACCGCGAGAAGAACTGGAAATTCGCCGCGCTGTGTCCGCTGGGACTCGCGCTGTTGTTTGGTTTCTCAATCCCTGACCGGGTGATGGAGTCTAAACAGCCGCAGTTTTTTGTCGAGATGACAAAAGAGTCGCTGGAGTCGAGCCGTTACATTCTCACCGACAACGTTGGCGTTGCCGCAGGGCTGGCCTGGAGCCTGAAGCGTGACGACATCATGATGTACGGCCAAACGGGAGAGTTAAAATATGGCCTCAACTACCCGGATGCTCAGGGGCGCTTTGTTAGTCGGGAAGACTTTGCCGACTGGTTAGCGCAACATCGTCAGCAAGGAAATATTACGCTCGTGCTCACGATTGATAAGGATGAAGATATTAATCATCTCGCTCTCCCTCCCGCTGATTACATTGATAATCAGGGGCGACTGGTCCTGATTCAGTATCGGCCAAAATGATCTGGATAGCCTTAGTTCTCGCCAGCCTGCTCAGCGTCTGCGGCCAGCTATGCCAGAAGCAGGCGACCCGACCGGTGTCCGTTCGTGCGCGAAAACGCCACGTCACGCAATGGATTGGGCTTGCTCTGGCAAGCCTCGGTCTGGCCATGCTGCTATGGCTGGCGGTACTGCAGAACATTCCTGTCGGTATCGCCTACCCCATGCTGAGTCTTAACTTTGTATGGGTGACGCTGGCCGCGTGGAAAATCTGGCGCGAACCCGTCACTACACGCCACTGGCTGGGGGTTGGGCTGATCATTACCGGCATCTTTATTCTTGGGAGCGCAGTGTAATGGGCATCTTTTGGGGATTATGTAGCGTTATTATCACCTCTGCAGCCCAGTTGAGCCTCGGCTTCGCAATGGATAATCTGCCGCCAATGATGCAGCTGCTGGAGTTCATCTCCGCCGTATTATCTCTCAGTATTGGAGCGTTTGCTTTATCTGCCGGGCTGGCAGGCTATTTGCTGTCGGTTATTTGCTGGCATAAAGCCCTGCACCAGCTCGCGCTGAGCAAAGCTTATGCCCTGCTCAGCCTGAGCTATGTGCTGGTTTGGGTTGCATCAATGATTCTGCCCGGCTGGCAGGGAACATTTTCAGTAAAGGCGCTGGTTGGGGTACTGTGCATCATGGCGGGTTTAATGACGATTTTTCTGCCTGCAGACAAGCACCGGCGCTGAGCTCATTTATCTGCCGACAGTCGTAACAGGCGCTCCCATTCGTCACATATGTACTGTCTGGCATCGATTATTTTAATCACGCGGGATACATCGCGATTAACACAATACTGCGCATCTTTCAGCGGTGAAAGAAGATCGCCAGGTTTAACCCGCTCGAAAGATTGCGCCTCAGCGAGCATCTTAAGCGAACCACCACTATCGCAAAGTACGATATAGAGCCTCTCTGCTTTCTTGTGACAGCAAGACTTCTTCACATGCCATTCCATAGCGCACCTTTTGTTAAAAAATTTCACAATAGGTTACACTTCAGCAGATAAACAAAAGGACAATAGCTGCGGAATGACAAAAATGAGAAATGTAATTAATGCTTTCTTAATGTTAATGATGAAGCACTTACCCAATCCGACAACGCACGACGCGAGATTTTAATCCCTCCGGCTTTAAGCTCGGGTGGCAATGTCAACCAACATACCGGTTGCTGAAAGCGTGCCAGCTTATCTTTTACCCACTCTGCCAGATTAGTTTCTCCAGCATTAGCGTCATACTCAACGACCGCCACCGGGCGATGGCCAAATTCTTTGTCTTCTATCGGCACAATAAAGGCCTGCAGAACATGTGGATGTGCGGCAATCACGCGTTCCACCTCTTCCGGCTGTATGCCTTCCCCGCCGCTAAAGAACAGATTGTCCATACGACCGACAATGGTTAACTTGCCGTCCTTCAACACGCCGCGATCGCGGGTTGCAAACCAGCCTTCCGCGTTCACTAAAGGCATAAGCTGTCCGTTACGCCAGTAACCTTGCGCCATGCTGGCGGCTCGTAGCCAAACTTCGTCATTAACGATCCTGACTTCCCGCCCCGGTAAAGCAGAGCCCACATCCGCCAGGCCATCTGCCTCTTTCGCACAAACCGTAGAAGCAAACTCCGTCAATCCGTAACCGCACCAGCAACGAATCCCCTGTTCACGCGCCTGTTCCGTCAACTCAACAGGAATTGCCGCACCGCCCAGCAGCACCGCTTTTAGCGTGACTGGCGTGTTATTAACAAGTAAGCGCCACAGTTGCGTGGGCACCAGTGAAGCGTGAGTGCATCCAGCCAGCATTTGATCCAGCGGCTGTTTGTCGCGCACGGTCATTCGCGCTCCGGCGAACAACCATCGCCACAAAATGCCCTGCCCGGAAACATGAAACAGCGGCAATGAGAGCAGCCAGTCATCCTCAGCACCAAACGGCATTAATGACAGTACGCCCTGCGCGCTTGCCAGATGCGCCTGACAGGTATGCACCGCCGCCTTTGGTAATCCGGTAGAACCTGAGGTTAACGTCATCGTGCTCAAACGCTCGGGCAACCATGCAGCGGCGTGATCGCCTGGCAACGACTGCATCTGTAACGGACTGAGTTCCGGGAGTGCGATAGCAGCCTCCAGATCCAGCGCAAAACGTAGCGTTAAGTCCGGGACCAGCGCATCAAGCAGCGACTGAGGCAACTGTGGGTTCACAGGTAAAACCCGCGCCCCACACTGCAGCAGCGCGAGCCAGGCCAGCAAAGCGCGCGGATGATTCCAGGCGCGAAGCAGGACGCCATCGCCTTCTTCCACGCCCTGAGCGGCAAAACCGCAGGCCAGATGGTCGATGCGCGCGCAGAGCTCGCTCCAGCTTAATACCTCGTCGTTGAGGCGTAAGGCTGGCGCCTTCGCACGAACCTGTCGCCAGTGACGCCACGGCCAGTCACTGGGTTGTATCAGGCCCGATAAGCTCACGATATCGGGCCTTTCCTGCTGGGTCATAGCAGACGTTCCAGCGCATCAACGTCGATACACGGCAATGCGCTACCGGGCCAGGTGCGTACCTGCTGGCACTGCATCAGGCTCAGGGTATCCAGACCCGGGATGGTTTGCGGCGTCAACCAGGCGGCAATTCGCGCCAACTGGGTTAAGCCCAGACTCGACTCGATTGACGAACTGATAACGGCAGTAAGACCAAGCGCATGCGCAGCTGCCACCTGTTCACGGACTTTATCGAGACTGCCGGTCAGCGTAGGTTTGATAACCACAGCCTTGACGCCCTCTTCGGCTTCGAAGGTGAAATCCGCTTCACGCAGACTTTCATCCCAGGCGATGGCAATGCCGGTTTCACGCGCGAAGGCACGAGAATCATCACGGGTTCTGCACGGTTCTTCGAGGAAGGCAATGCGTCCGCGGTACTCCGGATTAACGTATTTCGCGAACTGCTGAGCTTTCAACGGCGTCCAGGCCCGGTTGGCGTCAAGTCGTAAATGCAGCTCCGGGATCGCCTCAAGTAACAGATTGGCTACCATGCCGTCGCGAACCGCTTCATACAGACCGACCTTAATCTTCGCCACTTTTTCGCCCGGCATGTCCGCCAGTTGCAGTACCAGATCGTCAGGATCGCCCGTACACAGCGGTGCAGCACGATAGTCTGCGTCCTGTGGCAATACGCCAGCCAGTTCGGCCAGCGCACAGCTTACGCCAAAGGCGACCGAAGGCAGTTGCGGTAAGGAGACATCCCCTTGCAGCCAGCCTTTCACCCAGGCCAGCAACTCGGTTTGCGCTTCTTCCCAGCTTTCCTGACTGAAGCCCGGCAGCGGGGAGATTTCTCCCCACCCTTCACGCTCACCGTCACGAAGACATACGTATAACCCGTCACGCGTTTTTAACCGCCTGTCGCGCAGAATCACCCCCGCGTCCATGGGGATCTGCCAGCGGTATACCTGCGCGCTACGCATTACGGATTCCGTTTGAATTTGCTGAAATCAGGCTGACGTTTCTGGTTAAAGGCGTTACGGCCTTCCTGACCTTCTTCCGTCATGTAGAACAGCATAGTGGCGTTACCTGCCAGCTCCTGCAGACCTGCCTGACCATCACAGTCGGCGTTCAGTGCAGCTTTCAGGCAGCGCAGCGCCATTGGGCTGTTTTGCAGCATTTCGCGACACCAGCGTACTGTCTCTTTTTCCAGATCCGCCAGCGGAACCACGGTGTTGACCAGCCCCATATCCAGCGCCTGTTTCGCATCGTACTGACGGCACAGGAACCAGATTTCACGCGCTTTTTTCTGACCGACGATGCGCGCCATATAGGAAGCGCCCCAACCGCCGTCGAAGGAACCGACTTTTGGACCGGTCTGACCGAAGATGGCGTTTTCAGCCGCAATGGTCAGGTCACACATCATGTGCAGCACATGACCGCCGCCAATGGAGAAACCTGCAACCATCGCTACTACCGGTTTCGGACAGGTACGAATCTGACGCTGGAAGTCCAGTACGTTCAGGTGATGCACACCGGAGTCATCCTGGTATCCGCCGTAGTCGCCACGTACCTTCTGATCGCCGCCTGCACAGAACGCTTTGTCGCCAGCACCGGTCAGAATAATTACGCCGATGTTGTCATCATAGCGAGCATCCGCCAGCGCCTGGATCATCTCTTTCACGGTGACCGGACGGAAGGCATTGCGTACCTGCGGACGATTAATGGTGATTTTTGCGATACCGTCGGTGGATTTCTCGTAAAGAATGTCGGTATAGCCTTCAGAGCAATCGTGCCATTCTACCGGTGCGTAAAGCATTGTTTCATCAGGATAGATCATAAAATGTCCTATAGTCAGCGACGCAGAATCTGAGCCAGACAGTCCACTACACCCGCGGGGTTGTCCCGATGCGCGTTGTGTCCGGCATTACGAATCACATGGTTTGGTACTGATATTTCCGCCGCCAGAGCGCGGAATTTATCGTCACGTTCACCACATAAATAATAAAACGGAAATGTGCGCGTCGTGAGTTGCGCACGTAAATCAGGTTGTACGGCAAGCGAGGTGGCCTCCAGCATTGCCGCCAGCGTTTGCCCATTATTCTGGCTACGCAGAGCGACCAGCGCCTCTCTTTGTGCCGTGTTCAGCGAGGAAAAAACGGGCTGTTGATACCAGTCATTAAACACCTCACGTAGCGGCTCTGCGCGAAAACGCGCAGCCCAGCGGCCATCCGAGAGACGACGCTGAACGCGCGCCTCTTCGCCTTGCAAGCCTGGATGTCCACCTTCAACCACCAGACCACAAAGCCCAGGCATCTCCTGACAGGCCGCCATCATCGCGACTCTGCCACCAAGAGAGTATCCCACCAGCCAGTAGTTGAGTATGTTGTAACTAAATAGAGTGTTACGCAGCAAAACGTTTACGTCATCGAATCCGCTCACGCTGATGTCAGCGGAGCCACCGTGTCCCGGCAGATCGATGTATAGCCGCGAATAATCCTGAAACGCTTCGCCGACCATCTGCCATTCCCGACAATCGCCAGAGAAACCGTGCAGGAAAACCAGCCAGGGAAATCCCGTCTGGCCCTCTTTCGCCTGCGCATGCAGGATCATAGATGACTTACCTGCGCCAGCAGTTGCTGCAAGGTTTGCGCCCCGTCAGTTTCATTCACCACCAGCTCAATCACCGTGGCCGCAGGAGTACGCCAGGCGTTAGTCAACGCGCTCTCCAGTTGCTCCCAGTTTTCCGGGCGCTGGTATTTAAGGTTAAACATGGCGGCAGCATGCTCGAAATGTACGTTCTGCGGCATCAGATAGAACCGTTCGCGTTCGCTGGCTGGCGTCGGCAGTAGAGAAAAAATCTGTCCGCCGTTATTGTTGACCACTATCAGGACAAACGGTGCAGAAACCTGACGCAATAACGCCAGCGCATTCAGGTCATACAATGCAGATAAATCGCCAACAATCGCCAGCGTCGATTTCGCGCTGGCACGCTGTACACCTGCTGCCGTAGACAGCAGGCCGTCAATACCGCTCGCGCCACGGTTGCTATAGACCGGGTAACCAGCCGGAAGCTGCGACAGCGCATCAATCAGGCGTACCACCAGACTGTTACCCACGAACAGCTGCCCCTGCTCCGGCAAGTATTCGTGAATACGGTGGGCTAATTGCGCTTCACCGAACGCCTCACGACGGGCTTCTACCGCCTGCCAGGCCAGTTGTGCCAGGCGAGGGATTTCCACGTACCAGGGCTGACGTTTCTCCGCCGGATGCAGCTCCAGCCAGTCGCCAACTTTCGCCACCAGCCTGCGGCCACGATGGTGAGCCGGATCGAGGCGGCCTTCGATATTATCGACAATCCAGTATTCCTGCGGATCGCAGTTAGCCTGCCATTGCAGGAGTCGTTTTCCGGTCAGGCTGCTACCAAGCTGCACCACAATCTGCGCCTGCTGTAACTCAGCTACCGCTTTCGCATTTCCCAGCCACAGGTCGGCGCACGGCAGCGGTTGTCCGGTTTGCGACAGAACATCACCAATCAGCGGCCAGCCTAACGTCTGCGCCCACTGCGCAACCTTCTTACCTTCTTCAGCGCTCATGCGGCCCGCAATGACTACGCCGCGTTTTTGTCGCCAGAAAAACCAGTCGCGCTGTTTGTCGCTTTCCAGCCGACGCGCTTCTCGCAGCCAGGGTTTATCGTCCTGCCACCAGTCGCCGAGGCGCTGCTGCCAGGCAATCCCCGTTTCGTCCATATCGCCATACAGCGGTTCCGCAAACGGGCAATTGATATGAACCGCCCCGCTATGCAGGGTTGCTAACGCATTATCAATAGTGGACACCAGCCAGCTTGCCGGAATGTCCTGAGTCGGACGCGGTAAAGAGAGCGTTTGCGATGGATGCGAGGCAAACATTCCGGCCTGACGAATCGCCTGGTTCGCACCACAGTCGATAAGCTCTGGTGGTCGGTCTGCCGTAAGTAAAATTAGTTTTTCACCGGTCAGGCCCGCTTCAATCAACGCGGGATATAAATTCGCCACCGCGGTACCGGACGTCACAATCACGGCGACAGGCTGACGGCTAACTTTTGCCAGACCTAAGGCCAGATGCCCAAGACCACGCTCGTCAAAATGGGTGTGATGGATGAATGCGGGGTTTTCCGCTGCCGCCAGCGTCAACGGTGTAGAACGAGAGCCAGGGGCAATGCAGACATGCCTGACGCCGTGGCGAGTGAGTGCTTCCAGAATGACCGCCGCCCAGCGTCGGTTAAATGCGCTTACTGACATGAGATTGTCCGGTATCAATATTGCGACACAGTATAAAGAATCGAATAAATGGATTTTTGATATGAGTCGGTAATGTGTGACTCATTAGGCTTCCATCTGTAATAAAGTACGTAAACCCGCCGCTTTGTTGTCTATTTCTTGCCATTCCTGCTCAGGATCTGAACCACGTACGATCCCTGCCCCGGCATACAGGCGCACCACGTTTGCGCTAATTTTCGCCGAACGTAGTGACACGCAAAACTCACTTTGGCGCCGTGAAAGATAACCCGCAGAACCGGCATACCACTCACGTTCAAAGGGTTCATTTTGTTGGATGAATTCACGTGCCAGCTCTCGCGGAATACCGGCGACAGCCGCCGTGGGCTGGAGTTGCATCAGGCAAAGCGTATCGTCGGCCTGATTCAGTTCCGTCCAGATGCAACGGCGCAGGTGCTGCACTTTACGCAGTCTCAGCACCTGTGGCGGCAGCACATCAAGAGTTTGCGTACAGCCTTGCAGGCGCTGGCAAATATCTTCAACCACCAGCATATTCTCACGCTGGTTTTTATCATCTTTCATTAGCCATTCACCCAACTGCCAGGCGCGATGATCCTCAGGGTGGTTAGCAACGGTTCCGGCCAGCGCCTCGGTGCGCAGCGCCGTGTCTCGCCGCCGATACAGACGCTCAGGGGAAGAGCCAAGAAAAGCGGAGTCGGCAGAGAATGCCATAAAGAAATGGTAGCAGTTCAGGTTTAAGCGACGGCTGGAAGCCATCACGGCCGCGGCATTAACCGACTGAGAAAACTGTAAGTCGGTCGCCCGTGCCAGCACAACCTTATCGAGTTCTTCCCTATTGATCGTTTGCGTGGCGAGTTTTATCAGATTTGTCCAGCCCGCTTTATCTGGCCAGTTCTGTTCTCCCGTCAAACTGAGACGCAACGCGGGTAGCGGCTTAACATTGGCGAGCGATGAGATAAACGCCACCGCCTGCGCGGCGTCGTCACGTAACGATACGTCGCTATAGAGATGTAAGCGTAAGCTCGCCACTCCGGCGCAACGTCGCCACTCCAGCCGCGGCAGCAGCAAATTGCCACGCTGTGGCTCAAAGGCATTCAGGCCCCAGATGCGCAGGTCGGGATGATTATCATGCTGGTGTAAAAATTGCTGGGCCGATTCCAGCGAGGAAAATGCGGCGACGGCCCCTAATACGGCGGCCTCTTCGTCGCCGTTACGCTGCTGCCAGTAAAATTGGGGCCAGACGGGTTGACTGGCCAGCCATCCTAAAGCGTCAAACGCATCATTCAGTGGGAAAGGTATATCGTAAATACGAATTCCAGGTGCTGCTGGCATCTCTTGCGATAAATGACGCATCAGACTTTCCAGCGCAGTAGTGATTGAATGCACGCGGACCTCTCCCTGTTAAAAACCTCACATTATACGGGGTACTGAGCAGAAAAAGCAGTACCCCCAGTTAGGGAGTACGTACAAATGCGATGACAGAACGGAATTTATCGCCGTGCTAACAATAATCCCATCACTAAACCGACTGTGGCGCCAACGCCAATCCCGCGCCAGGGTTTTTCGTGCACATAATCATCCGCCCGACAAACAGCTTTTTTCGCACGGTAATAGTAGCTGTCAGAAGCATGGCTGACGCGATTTCTCACCTCTTCTAACGCCCGTTCTGCCCGCGCTTTTAACTCAAGGTATTTTTGATCTGCTGGGTCGCCAGAAGAACGCAGCACCTCTTCCAGCGTTTCACTTAATAATTCCAGATCATCATCGACACGTGATTCATAAGAATGAAAAGACATTATATTCTCCCTTTCTATTGACGTACCCGCTAACTATAGACAACCTGGACTGTTTGCGCCTGTTTACGCCTGATGTGCTTCCCGCGCCATTCCGACGTGTGGAATACCGTCTTCGTCATAGATATCCGTTACCGGAACAAAGCCAAAGCGCGCATAGAACGATTGCAGATGCGCCTGCGCGCCCAGATATAACGCCTTGTGTGGCCAGTGTTGCGCGCAGGATGCCAGCGTCTGGGCCATCAGCTGTTGCCCCAGTTTTTCACCGCGCAGCGCTTCGCTTACAATCACCCGACCAATCACCACCGGCTCCAGCTCGTCATCGCTTTTCAGAATCCTCGCATACGCCACCAGCTCATCGTTATGCCAGCCCAGAATATGGCGATTCTCTCCAACCAGGTCATCGCCATCCACATCCTGGTACGGACACTGTTGCTCAACTACAAACACCGCGCATCGCAACTGAAGTAGTGCGTACAGTTGTTGGGTACTCAGCTTTGCATGGTGGAGATCTTGCCAGTGAATCATTGTCTGCCCCTATGTTGTGATAACCTGAACACCCTGCCTTATTGATGGCGAAAAGTGTAACGCGAAGATGGAATTACTATTTTTAGGCACGTCAGCGGGAGTCCCCACTCGCTCACGCAATGTAACGGCAATTTTACTGAATCTGCAACACCCGACTCAGGCGGGGCTGTGGCTTTTTGATTGTGGTGAAGGGACGCAGCATCAGATGCTCACCACCCCTTTCAATCCAGGAAAACTCGATCGTATTTTTATCAGCCATCTGCACGGCGATCACCTGTTTGGTTTACCGGGACTACTGTGCAGTCGCTCAATGGCCGGCAATGTCCAGCCTCTGACGCTTTACGGGCCAAAAGGGTTGCGAGAGTTTACCGAAACCGCATTACGTCTGAGCGGCTCCTGGACCGATTATCCGATGGAAATTGTGGAAATCACCGCAGGTGAGATTGTCGATGACGGCCTGCGTAAAGTCACGGCGTACCCGCTGGCGCATCCGCTGGAGTGCTACGGTTTTCGCATTCAAGAGCATGACAAACCCGGTGCGCTTGACGCTAACGCCCTGAAGGCGGCAGGTGTTAAAGCGGGCCCGTGGTTTCAGGATTTGAAAGCCGGGAAAACTATCGTGCTGGAGGATGGACGTACGATCCACGGCGCCGACTTCCTCGCCCCGGCCACCAGGGGAAAATCAGTCGCTATTTTCGGTGACACAGGACCCTGCGCGTCCGCCATTGAACTGGCTCGAGGTGTAGATGTCATGGTACACGAAACCACGCTGGATGCCTCAATGGAGGAGAAAGCGAACAGTCGCGGGCACAGCTCAACCCGACAAGCCGCACAGCTGGCGCTGGATGCCGGAGTGGGACGCCTGATCATGACCCACGTTAGCTCACGCTATGATGAAAAAGGCTGTCAGCGTTTGCTTGAAGAGTGCAAAGCGATTTTTCCAGACACGGAACTGGCACACGATTTCGCCATTTTCAGCGTTTAACGCTTTATTTTTCCGCCTCAGTGCCGATAACAGTGGAAAGGCTGGCTTTCACACTGAGGACAGGATGAACAATTTCCAGAAAGATATTGATGACAGGACAAACCTAACCCTGTCTAACCGTTTTGAACTGCTACTATTTCGCCTCGGCAAATCTGTTGAGGAGCAGAAATCAGAGCTATTTGGCATCAACGTATTCAAACTGCGTGAAATCGTGCCGATGCCGACCTTTACGCGTCCGGCTGGTATGAAGGCCCCGCTGCTGGGTATGGTTAATATTCGCGATCAGGTGATCCCGGTGATTGACCTGCCCGCCGTCGCGGGCTGTAAACCAGAGACCGGACTCAACATCCTGTTGATCACAGAATATGCCCGCAGCGTCCAGGCGTTTGCGGTGGAGTCAGTGGAAAACATTATGCGCCTGGACTGGCAACAGGTGCATACCGCCGAGAAAGCCGTCAATGGTCGCTATATCACCAGTATCGCTTGCCTGGACGACAACAAAGAGACCAACAACCTGGCGCTGGTGCTCGACGTTGAGCAGATCTTGTACGACATCGTACCGGCGAACCACGACCTGCGCGCAACCGATCTGAAAACCAATAAATTCAACATCACGCCGGGTGCGGTGGCGATTGTGGCAGATGATTCAAAAGTGGCCCGCGCAATGCTGGAAAAAGGGCTTAACGCCATGGAAATCCCGCATCTGATGCATGTAACGGGCCAGGATGCGTGGGAAAAAATACAGCAGCTTTCCGCAGAAGCACTGGCGGAGGGCAAGCCTATTAGCGAGAAGATCGCCCTGGTACTCACCGATCTCGAAATGCCGGAGATGGACGGTTTTACGCTTACCCGCAAAATAAAAACCGACGAACGCCTGAAGAAAATCCCGGTCGTTATCCACTCTTCGCTTTCCGGTAGTGCGAACGAAGATCACGTTCGCCGAGTAAAAGCGGATGGCTACGTGGCCAAATTCGAAGTCAATGAGCTTTCTTCAGTGATCCAGGAAGTGATGGATCGCACAGCAAAAGGCATCAGCGGTCCGCTGGTGAGCCGTCAGCTATTGAACTGACCGTATTTCACGCATAAAAAAACCCGCCGAGGCGGGTTTTTTCGTTACTGCATGTAGCCTTACATCAGCGGAGTCGCTAACTGCACAATGCTGATCAGCGGTTGCGGGTAAATACCCAGCACCAGTACCAGCAGGGCAGAAATCAGCACCACGATACCGCCCGCGCTGTACTGCCAGTTGGATGGCGCATCGCGGTTCAGCTGTTGCGGTGCGCTCAGGTACAGGCTCACGGCAACACGCAGGTAGTAGTACAAACCAATCGCCGAACCGACCACCACAGCGGCAACCAGCCACCACAGGTTAGCCTGCACACCGACTGCCAGTACGTAGAACTTACCGATAAAGCCCAGCGTCATCGGGATACCGGCCAGAGACAGCATCATTACCGTCATCACTGCCGCGAGGATCGGACGATGCCAGAACAGACCACGGTAGGAGAACAGGGAGTCCGCATCCGGGCCACGGTACGGGCTGGACATCAGGCTGACCACACCGAACGCGCCGAGGCTGCTGAACAGGTAACCGGCCAGGTAAACGCCAACCGCTTCCATCGACATCTCACCGCTCTGCAGAGCAATCAGCGCCACCAGCAGGTAGCCGAGATGAGAGATAGAAGAGTAACCGAGCAGACGTTTAATATTGGTCTGGCTCAGCGCCATCAGGTTACCGAAGATGATGGAAGCAAAGGCAATCACGCCCAGTACGATACGTACCGCTTCGCTATCCCCTACCGGTGCGTACAGGAACAGACGCATCACCACGCCGAAGATAGCGATTTTGCTCGCCGTCGCCAGGAAGGTGGAAACCGGAGCCGGAGCGCCCTGGTAAACGTCTGGCGTCCACAGGTGGAACGGAACCAGCGAAAGTTTAAAGCCGAGGCCAACAATCATCAGACCGAAGCCCGCCAGCAGCAGCGGTTCGTGCAGCATGCCGTCGCCGAGGCTCTTACCGAGCGCAACAAACGACAGATTGCCAGACTGCGCGTACACCAGCGCCATACCGAACAGCAGGAAGGAAGACGCTGCGGCAGACAGAATGGTGTATTTGATACTGGCTTCCAGCGAACGTTTCTGACGGAACGCATAGCCAACCAGACCAAACAGCGGCAGAGAGATCAGCTCAATACCAAGGAACAGCGCCGCCAGATGGTTAGCGTTAGCCAGCAGAATACCGCCGAGTGCGGCAATCAGCACCAACAGGTAGAACTCTTCCCGGTTGTCGTCGTAGCCTTCCAGCCACGGGTAAGCAAAGGTACAGGTGGCAAGACTGGCCAGCAGCACCAGTCCGGTGTAGAGCATGGCGAAACCGTCAACCCGCATCAGCGGGGTGACGTCCATGGCGCCCGCCTGGCCAACAAACCAGAGCGAAACCAGCGCGGCGTTAAGCCCAATGACCGATAACGTGGCATTGAGGAAGTGATTGCGTCGCCACGCAATGGAGAGCATCACAACCACCACCGTCAAGCCGACGATCAGCAGCGGTAGCAGCGCAATCAGGTGTTGTGGAGTTATTGTCATGGCGATTTACGGCCTTGTAGTAGTAACGGAATTAACAAACCACTGCTGGATGTTGCTCATCGCAGAATGCGAGGTATCCAGAATCGGCTGCGGATAGAAGCCAAGCAGTACCAGAAGCACGACCAGCAACAGGATGATAAACAGCTCACGCAGCGACATCCCTGGCAGTTCAACACTGGCAATCTGGCTCTTCGCTTTACCGAAGTAAGCGCGATGCAACATCGCCAGCGAGTAAACAGAGGCAAACACCAGACCAAAGGTCGAGATCACGGTAATGACCGGAACCACCTGGTAGCTGCCGAACAGAATCATAAATTCGCCAACGAAGTTACCTGTACCAGGCATACCCAGCGTACACACGGCGAAGAACATTGACAGCGCAGGCAACCATTTCATTTTGCCCCACAGGCCGCCCATCATACGCATATCACGCGTGTGCAGACGTTCGTACAGCTGACCACACAGAATGAACAGACCGGCTGCGGACAGACCGTGCGCGATCATCTGAATAACCGCACCCTGGTAAGCCAGCTGGCTGCCGGTGTAGATAGCAATCAGTACGAAGCCCATGTGCGATACGGAGGTGTAAGCGATCAGGCGTTTGATATCGTACTGATTAAAGGCCATCCACGCGCCGTAGAAGATACCGATAACGCCCAGCCACATTGCGATAGGTGCAAACTCCGCCGACGCGTTCGGGAACAGCGGCAGGGAGAAGCGCAGCAGACCGTAGGCTGCGGTTTTCAGCAAAATCCCCGCCAGGTCAACGGAACCTGCGGTCGGCGCCTGGGAGTGTGCATCCGGCAACCAGCCGTGCAGCGGAACCACCGGCATTTTCACCGCGAAGGCGATGAAGAAGCCCAGCATCAGCAGATATTCCACACCGTGGGACATCGGGGTATTCAGCAACTCTTCATAGTTGAAGGTCCACACACCGGTCGCTTTATAGTGCACAAACACCAGCGCCAGGATGGCAATCAACATCACCAGACCACTCGCCTGGGTATAAATGAAGAACTTGGTCGCCGCCGTGATACGCGTTTTACCGTCAGAGGCTTTATGCCCCCACAACGCGATCAGGAAGTACATCGGCACCAGCATCATTTCCCAGAAGAAGAAGAACAGGAACATGTCGATGGCAAGGAACACGCCGATCACGCCGCCTAAGATCCACATCAGGTTCAGATGGAAGAAGCCCTGGTATTTTTCGATTTCATTCCAGGAGCAAAGTACCGCCAGAACACCGAGCAGACCGGTCAGCACTACCATCAGCAGCGACAGACCATCGATAGCCAGATGAATAGAGATGCCAAAACGTGGGATCCACGGCAGGACAAACTCAGACTGCCACTGCGGAATGCCAGCGGATTGCGTCAGTGAATAGCCGCCCTGCAACCACAGTTGCAGGCCAAGCGCCAGCGTCAATCCCATGGTAATCAGCGCGATCCAGCGCGGCACCTTCACGCCAAAGCGTTCGGTCTGCCAGCACAGGAAGCCACCGATAAAGGGAATTAATATTAGCCAGGGTAGTAACATGGCGATCTTTATTCCTTGTTAAAGTCCCATCAGGACCTGATTTTCAACGAATTCTCAAACAGAAAATTCACTTCGGATTGCGGCTTTTTTTGCCCGGTGGCGCGAACGCTTACCGGGCCTACAGATTCCCGTAGGTCGGATAAGCGCGAGCGCCATCCGACATCAACCCCACAATCCTCAAACTCAACGCAGTACCATCAACAGTGCCAGCACAACGACGGCGCCGATGCTCATTGATGCGACATACCAGCGCAGATAACCGTTCTCGCTCAACAGCAGGCCTTTACCTGCAAAGCGGGAAAGGATCGCCGAAATGTTCATCATTGAGTTGAGCGGATCGCGTTTCAGCAACCAGGCAACACCCAGGAACGGCTTGACGAACACTTTGTCGTACAGCCAGTCGAAGCCCCAGGCGTTATACCACCAGGTACCCAGCAGGCGGCCCGGCGCACTGTTGGCAATCGATGTCACAAGCTGGCGTTTACCCAGCCACAGCCATGCTGCGATCAGGATGCCCGCAATCGCTACGATACCGGAGGTAATTTCCAGCGTCATGACGCGACCATGCTCAAGCTCGGTCGTCGCAGGCAGTACACCCTGCAGCGGCGGCACAATCAGCGCGCCAACGAAGGTGGACAGGATCATCAGCACAATCAGCGGCAGATGATGGGTAATCCCCTTCCCTGCATGAGCGTGAATTTGTTCTTTACCGTGGAACACGATGAAAATCATACGGAAGGTGTACAGAGAGGTCATGAACGCACCGACCAGACCTGCAACCATCAGATTAATATGACCATTCGCCATTGCACCGGCCAGAATCTCATCCTTACTGAAGAAGCCAGCGGTAATCAGCGGCAGAGCCGACAGCGCCGCGCCACCGATCAGGAAGCAGAGATACACCAGCGGAATTGACTTACGCAGTCCGCCCATCTTGAAGATGTTCTGTTCGTGGTGGCAAGCCAGGATAACCGAGCCGGATGCCAGGAACAGCAGCGCTTTAAAGAAGGCGTGCGTCATCAGGTGGAAAATCGCCGCATCCCACGCCTGTACACCGAGAGCCAGGAACATATAACCAATCTGGCTCATGGTGGAGTACGCAAGAACGCGTTTGATGTCGGTCTGTACCAGCGCAGCAAAACCCGCCAGCACCAGAGTGATGGCACCGATAATCCCCACCAGGTGAAGGATTTCTGGGGTCATCAGGAACAGGCCGTGCGTACGTGCAATCAGGTAGACACCGGCGGTAACCATCGTCGCAGCGTGGATAAGCGCAGAGACAGGCGTCGGGCCGGCCATCGCATCAGCAAGCCATGTTTGCAACGGCAACTGCGCAGATTTACCGACCGCACCGCCCAGCAGCATCAGGGTTGCCCACATCAGCATGTTGTTACCATCTGCAAAGTGCGCAGGCGCCAGTTCCACCATTTCGCGGAAGTTCAGCGTGCCCAGCTCGTTGTAGAGGATGAACAGCGCGAACGCCAGGAATACGTCACCAACACGGGTTACCACAAAGGCTTTCATTGCCGCAGCGCCATTCTTCGGATCGGTATAGTAGAAACCAATCAGCAGATAGGAGCACAGGCCCACGCCTTCCCAGCCGAGGTACATCAGCAGCAGGTTATCCGCCAGCACCAGAACCACCATGCTGGCGATAAACAGGTTGGTGTAGGCGAAGAAACGAGAATAGCCCTCTTCTCCGCGCATATACCAGGAGGCGAACATGTGGATCAGGAAACCAACGCCGGTCACCACGGAGAGCATAGTCAGCGACAGGCCATCCAGCACCAGGTTAAAACCGATGTTGAAGTCGCCGACTGACATCCAGGTCCACAGCGGCTGGCTATAAGCCTGCTGGCCATTGGCAAAGAAATCAACGCCAACAAACGCAGTCACCAGCGCGGCCAGACCAATCGACCCGACACCCACGGTAGCGGACAGATTTTCTGACCAACGACCACGGGAAAACGCCAGTAATACAAAGCCAATAAATGGCAGAATAATGGTTAAGGCAAGCATGTTCATCCACGCATCTCACTTACTGAATCGATGTTCAGGTTCTGGCGACGGCGATGAAGTTGCAGCAACAGCGCAAGTCCAATGCTCGCTTCCGCAGCCGCAAGGCTGATGGCGAGAATGTACATCACCTGACCATCGGTCTGGCCCCAGTAGCTTCCGGCGACCACAAAGGCCAGCGCGGAGGCGTTAATCATGATTTCCAGCCCGATCAGCATAAACAGCAGATTGCGGCGGATAACCAGACCGGTCAAACCCAGGACGAATAAAATCGCAGCGAGGATCAGTCCATGTTGTAAGGGGATCATGCGTGCTCCTCCGTTTTTCTTTTCGCGCGGTCATCAGTGCGATTGCTCAGCACTTCACCTGAACGCTCTTCGCGCCCCACGTGGAAGGCCACAACCAGGCCCGCCAGCAGCAGCATCGAAGCCAGTTCGACCGCCAGTACATACGGTCCGAACAGGGAAATACCGACTGCTTTCGCGCTAATTGGCGTCCCGTCGATGCCCTGATCGTTTACGCCCAGAATGGCGTAAACAATGACCACCAGCATGATGGCCGACAGAATCGCCGGACCAATCCACACCTGAGGTTTCAGCCACTGGCGTTCCTGTTCAATTTCAGAACCACCGAGGTTGAGCATCATTACCACGAATACGAACAGCACCATGATAGCGCCCGCGTAGACGATAATTTCCAGCGCACCGGCGAAGTAAGCGCCTAACGAGAAGAACACCCCGGAAATCGCCAGCAGCGAAATAATCAGATACAGCAGCGCGTGTACCGGATTGGTGTGGGTGATCACCCGCAAGGTTGCGAGAATGGCTATCAGGCCACAGATATAAAAAGCGAACTCCATTGCCCCTCTCCTTACGGTAACAGGCTCTTGACGTCGATAGGCTTGGCTTCGTTCTCTGCTTCGCCCTTATCTTTGCCGTCGATTGCCATACCTGCCATCCGGTAGAAGTTATATTCCGGGTATTTGCCCGGACCGGAGATCAGCAGATCCTCTTTCTCGTAAACCAGGTCCTGGCGCTTGTACTCACCCAGCTCGAAATCTGGAGTCAGCTGAATAGCCGTTGTCGGACAGGCTTCTTCGCACAGGCCGCAGAAAATGCAGCGTGAGAAGTTAATGCGGAAAAACTCCGGATACCAGCGGCCATCTTTGGTCTCTGCTTTTTGCAAAGAGATACAGCCTACCGGACACGCTACCGCACACAGGTTACAGGCAACGCAGCGCTCTTCACCGTCTGGATCACGAGTCAGAACGATACGACCACGAAAACGGGGCGGTAGATAGACCGGCTCTTCCGGGTACATCTGCGTTTCGCGTTTCGCGAACGCATGCAGGCCGATCATCCAGATACTGCGTACCTGGGTGCCGAAACCTACGAACAATTCTTTTAAGGTCATGGTCTTTGTGTCCCTTATTGCGCCTGCCAGAGAATGACAGCCGCAGTTACCAGCAAGTTGACGAGCGTCAGCGGCAGACAGACTTTCCAGCCGAAGGACATTACCTGGTCATAACGAGGACGCGGTAACGACGCACGAATCAAAATGAACATCATCATGAAGAACGCGGTTTTCAGCGCGAACCAGACGAATGGCGGTAAGAACGGGCCATGCCAGCCACCGAAGAACAGGGTAACCATCAGTGCAGAAATGGTGACGATACCGATGTATTCACCCACGAAGAACAGACCGAATTTCATACCGGAATATTCAATGTGGTAACCGTCGGCCAGTTCCTGCTCGGCTTCTGGCTGGTCAAACGGGTGACGGTGACACACCGCCACGCCCGCGATGGCAAAGGTGACAAAACCAAAGAACTGCGGAATAACGTTCCAGATATCAGCCTGGTTGTTGACGATGTCGGTCATGTTAAATGAACCGGCCTGCGCCACCACGCCCATCAGGGAAAGTCCGAGGAACACTTCGTAGCTTAGGGTCTGCGCAGACGCACGCATCGCACCGAGCAGGGAGTATTTGTTGTTACTGGACCAGCCGGCGAACAGCACTGCGTATACCGCGAGGCCCGCCATCATCAGGAAGAACAGGATCCCGATGTTCAGGTCAGCAACCACCCAGTTCGGACTCACCGGCACGATGGCGAAAGCCAGCAGCAGCGAGGTGAAGGCGATCATCGGTGCCAGGGTAAAGATGACGCGATCCGAGAATTTCGGGATCCAGTCTTCTTTAAAGAACATCTTGATCATGTCCGCAACCAGCTGGAGCGAACCGCCCCAGCCAACACGGTTCGGTCCGTAACGGTTCTGGAACAGACCCAGCAGACGACGTTCGCCAAAGCTCATGAATGCCCCGCAGGTGACCACCACCAGCAGGATCACCACCGCTTTGAGAATGCTCAGCAGGATCTCAATCAGATCGGGTGTAATCCAACTCATTGTTGTGCCTCCTGCAGATCCTCAAGACGCGCACCTGCCAGAACCGGCGCGATGCCAGGCATGCCCATCGGTAAACCAACCTGCCCTGCCGTTAATCCTTCAGCGATTTCAACCGGCAGCGTAACCGTGTTGCCATCGTAGCTGAAAGAAACGCGCGTACCGGCATTAACACCCAACTTCGCGGCATCAGCCGGGTTGAGTTTGATGTACGGCTGCGGCATACGGGTCTGGAAGACCGGCGCACGCTGGGACATTTCGTCACTGCCAAACAGATGGTAGTACGGCGCGACACGCCACTGACCATCCTGAGCATGGAAGCTCGCCGGAACGGTAGTGAAGTAATCCATACCATCCGCAGAAGCTTCGATCAGGCGCACGCCCGGATCGCCATGACGCAGTTTACCGCCCACTTCATCCTGGAACTTGTTCCACGCCTGTGGGGAGTTCCAGCCCGGAGCCCAGGCAAACGGAATTTGTGAACGCGGTGCAGACGGCTGGTTGTTCCCTTCCATAGAGAAAGCGAACATAGTGTCTTTGTCCTGCGGTTGACGCGGTTCGTGTACGCTGATGTTGGCGCGCATTGCGGTACGCCCACTGTAGCGGTGCGGTTCACGCGCCAGCTTCTGTCCACGGATACGGAAGCTTGCGTCCGGCGCGGCATCTTTAATGCCCGCCAGCTGCGGCAACTTCTCAACAACCGCGTCGATAACGTGGTCGAGCTGCGTCCAGTCCACTTCACGGCTCTGCACGGTGCTGTGCAGCGAGTGCAGCCAGCGCCAGCTTTCCAGCATTACGGTGTTGCTGTCGTAGTAGGATGGGTCATAAACCTGGAAGAAACGCTGGGCGCGGCCTTCGTTGTTAATCACCGTACCATCGCTTTCGGCGAAGCTTGCAGCGGAAAGCACCAGATGGGCGTTTTCCATAATTGCCGTACGCTGATGGTCAACGACCAGTACCAGCGGCGCTTTCGCCAGCGCGGCATCAACGCGAGCGGCTGAAGCATGGCGATGCAGGTCATTTTCCAGCACCACAACAGCGTCAGCGCGGCCTGTTTCCAGCTCGGTCAGCGCATCGTCAAGGGAACCACCGCCAATCATGCCGAGGCCCATGCTGTTAACCGAGCGAGCAATCATGGTGATGCCAACGTCTGCGCCACGGCCTTTCAGCGCCTTCGCCACGTTGGCAGCCGCCTGAATCACTTCGGCGCTACCGGCGTTGGTGCCGGAAATAATCAGTGGTTTCTTCGCCCCGGCTAGTGCCTGAACGATAACGTCAATTTTGTTCTGCAGGTCACGGTCAATACCGTCAACCGCCGGCGCGTTGTTATCCAGCGCGTGGGCGATAGCGAAACCTAAACGCGCCTGATCTTCAACCGGTGCGCGATAGGTCCAAGCGGCGATATCGTCCAGACGGGTGTTATCGACGTTGGTAACGAATAGCGGATGCTTAGCACGCTGGCCGATATTAAGGATTGCTGCGATCTGCCAGTCAGCCACTTTCTGTGCCGCCGCCATTTCACGCGCTTTACCTTTCACCGCCTGACGCACCGCCAGCGCAACGCGTGCGCCGGTCTGGGTGACATCTTCTCCCAGCACCAGAACCGCATCATAAGATTCGATTTCGCGCAGTGCCGGAGTATGAATCCCGCCGTCACGCAGTACGCTCAACGCCAGTTGCAGACGATCCAGTTCGCCCTGAGCGATACCGGTATAGAAGTTATCCGCACCGACCAGTTCACGCAGCGCGAAGTTACTTTCAACGCTGGCGCGCGGGGAGCCGATACCAATCACTTTCTTCGACTGACGCAGAATATCTGCCGCGCCCTGCATCGCCTGCTCGGCGTTCAGCGTGATCAGGTCATCGCCACGACGCTGTACCGGCTGACGCGGACGGTCTTTCAGATTCACGTAACCATAGCCGAAACGACCACGGTCGCAGAGGAAGTAGTGGTTAACGGTACCGTTATAACGGTTTTCGATACGACGCAGTTCACCGTAGCGCTCGCCCGGGCTGGTGTTACAGCCGATGGAACACTGCTGGCAGATGCTCGGCGCAAACTGCATGTCCCATTTACGGTTATAACGCTCGGAGTGCGTTTTATCGGTGAAGACGCCGGTTGGACAAATTTCAACCAGGTTGCCAGAGAATTCGCTTTCGAGCGTACCGTCTTCCGGACGACCGAAGTAGACGTTGTCATGTGCGCCATACACGCCCAGATCCGCACCATCGGCGTAATCTTTGTAGTAACGTACACAGCGATAGCAGGCGATGCAGCGGTTCATTTCGTGAGAGATGAACGGCCCCAGGTCCTGGTTACGGTGAGTACGCTTCGTGAAGCGGTAGCGACGGAAGCTGTGACCGGTCATGACGGTCATATCCTGCAGGTGGCAGTTGCCGCCCTCTTCACAGACCGGACAGTCGTGCGGGTGGTTAGTCATCAACCACTCCACGACGCTTTCGCGGAACTGCTTCGCTTCTTCGTCATCAATAGAAATAAAGGTGCCTTCGGTGGCCGGTGTCATACAAGACATCACCAGGCGACCACGCGTGTCTTCCGCGTTCTGATATTGCTTCACCGCACACTGGCGGCAAGCACCGACGCTTCCCAGCGCCGGGTGCCAGCAAAAGTACGGAATATCAAGGCCAAGAGACAGACAAGCTTCCAGCAGGTTGTCCGCTCCGTTGACCTCATATTCTTTGCCGTCTACATGAATCGTAGCCATAGTCAGCATGCTTCCAGTTGGCTCGGTCGTAACCGAGCGTTAATCGAATTTCTTATCGCGACACAGGGCTAACCCTGTGATCACCAGCGCTCTTTCAGCAGGTTTGGCTGAATACCACCAATAGCGTGGGTATTGCTGAAGGTCTGCTTGATGCCAGCTTCGAATTCTTCGCGGAAATATTTAATGGCGCTCTGCAGCGGTTCCACTGCACCCGGTGCGTGTGCACAGAAGGTTTTACCCGGGCCGAGGAAACGACACAGTTGCTCAAGTGTCTCGATATCCCCAGGCTGGCCTTCGCCACGCTCAAGCGCGCGCAGAATTTTCACACTCCACGGCAGACCATCACGGCACGGCGTACACCAGCCACAGGACTCGCGGGCAAAGAACTCTTCGAGGTTACGCACCAGAGGAACCATGCCAATCTCGTGATCGACAGCCATTGCCAGCGCGGTGCCCAAACGGCTACCTGCTTTACCAATGCTTTCGAATTCCATCGGCAGATCGAGGTGTGCTTCGGTCAGGAAGTCAGTCCCCGCGCCGCCAGGTTGCCAGGCTTTGAACTTCAGGCCATCGCGCATGCCGCCCGCGTAATCTTCGAGGATCTCACGCGCGGTAGTACCGAAAGGCAGTTCCCACAGGCCAGGGTTCTTCACACGACCGGAGAAGCCCATCAGCTTGGTGCCCGCGTCTTTGCTCTTCGAAATGTTCTGGTACCACTCCACGCCGTTCGCGAGGATAGCCGGTACGTTACACAGGGTTTCGACGTTGTTTACGCAGGTCGGCTTACCCCATGCGCCAGAGCTTGCCGGGAACGGCGGCTTGGAGCGTGGGTTAGCACGGCGACCCTCAAGGGAGTTGATCAGCGCGGTTTCTTCACCGCAGATGTAACGCCCTGCCCCAGTGTGGACAAACAGTTCGAAGTCGAAACCGGTGCCCATAATGTTTTTGCCAAGCAGACCGGCTTCGGTCGCTTCGGCGATCGCGCGACGCAGATGCACGGCTGCTTCGATATATTCACCGCGCAGGAAGATGTAACCACGGTACGCTTTCAGCGCAAACGCGGAAATCAGCATGCCTTCCACCAGCAGGTGCGGCAGCTGTTCCATCAGCAGACGGTCTTTATAGGTGCCCGGCTCCATTTCATCGGCGTTACACAGCAGGTAACGGATGTTCATGGATTCGTCTTTCGGCATCAGGCTCCACTTCAGACCAGTGGAAAAGCCCGCGCCGCCGCGCCCTTTCAGGCCAGCGTCTTTTACCTGATTAACGATTTCGTCCGGTGACAGCCCGGTCAGGGCCTTACGCGCACCTTCGTAGCCGTTCTTGCTACGGTATTCGTCCAGCCAGACCGGCTGTTTGTCATCACGCAGACGCCAGGTCAGCGGATGGGTTTCGGGAGTACGGATAATGTCTTTCATTTATACCGCTCCAGCAGTTCGGGAATGCCTTCCGGGGTCAGATGAGCGTGAGTATCCTCATCGATCATCATGTTTGGCCCTTTGTCGCAGTTCCCCAGGCAACAGGTCGGCAGCAGCGTAAAGCGACCATCAAAAGTCGTCTGCCCCGGCTTGATGTTGAGTTTTTTCTCAAGCGCGGCCTGGATCCCCTGGTAGCCGTTGATATGGCACACCACGCTGTCGCAATAGCGGATCACGTGGCGACCTACCGGCTGGCGGAAGATCTGGCTATAAAACGTAGCAACACCTTCTACGTCGCTTGCCGGAATACCCAGCACATCAGCGATCGCATAGATCGCCCCATCCGGCACCCAGCCACGCTGTTTCTGAACGATTTTCAGCGCTTCAATGGACGCCGCACGCGGGTCTTCGTAGTGGTGCTTCTCGTGCTCAATCGCTTCACGCTCAGCCGCACTCAGCTCAAAAGCCTCGGTTTGTGGTTGTTGATTCTCGTGCATAATTAGCGGTCCACATCTGACATAACAAAATCGATACTACCCAGATGGACGATTAGGTCGGACACCAGGCTGCCACGTACCGCTACCGGGATCTGCTGCAGGTGCGCATAGCTCGGGGTACGGATACGGGTACGGTAACTCATGGTGCTGCCATCGCTGGTCAGGTAGTAACTGTTGATACCCTTGGTCGCTTCTACCATCTGGAAGGACTCGTTTGCCGGCATAACCGGACCCCACGAAACCTGCAGGAAGTGGGTGATAAGGGTTTCGATATGTTGCAGCGTGCGCTCTTTCGGTGGCGGCGTCGTCAGCGGGTGATCCGCTTTGAACGGGCCTTCCGGCATGTTATTGAGGCACTGCTCAAGGATGCGCAGACTCTGGCGCAGCTCTTCAACTTTCAGCATCACGCGGGTATAGCAGTCGGACACACCGCCGCCAACCGGGACCTCAAAGTCAAAGTTTTCATAGCCAGAGTACGGACGCGCTTTACGCACGTCGAAATCAATACCGGTCGCACGCAGCGCAGCACCGGTACAACCCCAGTCCAGCGCTTCTTTCTTACCGTAAGCGGCAACACCCTGCGAACGGCCTTTCAGGATGGTGTTACGCAGCGCGGCTTTCTCGTAAGAATCCAGACGTTTTGGCATCCAGTCGAGGAAATCACGCAGCAGTTTGTCCCAACCGCGCGGCAGATCGTGTGCCACACCGCCGATACGGAACCAGGCCGGGTGCATACGGAAACCGGTGATCGCTTCCACGACGTCGTAGATTTTCTGACGATCGGTAAAGGCGAAGAATACCGGGGTCATCGCGCCGACGTCCTGAATGAACGTGGAGATGTACAGCAGATGACTGTTGATACGGAATAGTTCAGACAGCATGACGCGAATCACGTTGACGCGATCCGGCGTGGTGATGCCTGCCAGTTTCTCAACCGCCAGTACGTAAGGCATTTCGTTAACGCAGCCGCCGAGGTACTCGATACGGTCGGTGTACGGAATGTAGCTGTGCCAGGACTGACGTTCGCCCATCTTTTCAGCGCCACGGTGGTGGTAGCCGATGTCAGGTACGCAGTCGACGATTTCTTCGCCATCAAGCTGCAGCACAATACGGAACGCACCGTGGGAAGACGGGTGGTTAGGACCGAGGTTGAGGAACATGAAGTCCTCATTTTCGGTGCTACGCTTCATGCCCCAATCTTCAGGTTTGAAGGTCAGCGCTTCCATTTCCAGATCCTGTTTGGCTTTAGTCAGCTCAAACGGGTCGAATTCAGTCGCACGCGCCGGGTAGTCTTTACGCAGCGGATGGCCTTCCCAGGTATGCGGCATCAGCAGACGCGTCAGGTGCGGGTGACCTTCGATGTCGATGCCAAACATTTCCCAGGTTTCACGCTCATACCAGTTGGCGTTCGGGAACAGTTTGGTGAAAGTCGGTACGCGCAGATCGTTTTCAGACAAAGCCACCTTGAGCATGATATCGCGATTGCGTTCAATGGAGATCAGGTGATAGAAAACGGAAAAATCCGCGGCGGGTAACCCTTCGCGGTGCGTACGCAGACGTTCGTCCATGCCGTGTAAGTCAAACAGCATGACGTAAGGTTTCGGCAGTCTCTTTAAGAAATCGCCAACTTCCAGTAATTGTTCACGCTTGACCCAAACAACGGGTACCCCGGTGCGAGTCGCCTGAACGGTAAAGGCATCCGGCCCAAAACGGTTGCGCAGTTCGCCAATGACCGGGTCATCAAGGTGATCCCGTGTTTGCCATGCAGCGTCTTGCGCGGTTAAGTCGGTCATATTGTTCACCATTGCAAATGGTCCGTGGTGGTCGGCAGTGCTTCGCGCTATTTATGTAGTGATAAGCGAAGGAAGTGCTGCTGCCGACAGGCGCAAATTAAATCTCGTCTGGTGTACGAAGATTCGTTACAGCAATACGTTCGCCGCGTTTACGCTCGCGTTCTGATTGCATATTGGCGCGATAAACGCCCTGATCGCCAACCACCCAGGAGAGCGGACGGCGTTCTTTGCCAATGGAATCTTGCAGCAGCATCAGAGCCTGCATATACGCTTCTGGGCGCGGCGGACATCCCGGGATGTACACATCGACCGGAATAAATTTATCAACGCCCTGCACCACAGAATAGATGTCGTACATCCCGCCGGAGTTGGCGCATGCGCCCATGGAAATAACCCATTTCGGTTCCAGCATCTGATCGTAGAGGCGCTGAATAACTGGCGCCATTTTGGTAAAGCAGGTTCCGGCTACGACCATCAGGTCAGCCTGACGCGGCGATGCACGCAGTACTTCCGCACCAAAACGGGCCACATCGTGCACGGCGGTAAACGAGGTCACCATCTCAACGTAGCAGCAGGAAAGGCCAAAGTTATATGGCCAAATTGAGTTTTTACGGCCCCAGTTAACCATGTCATGCAGTTTGCCCATGAACACGTTTTTGTTAACTTCTTGTTCCAGGGGGTCGGTTACGATCTCCTGTTTTTGCAGGGGGTAACGGTCGTTCTCACCGTTAGGATCTATGCGGGTGAGCGTATAATCCATCTTAATGCCTCGCGGTTAGCGTTGACGATTAGCGATACTGTTCGTTTCCGGGTTCATACGCTCGCGGCGTGAACGCGCGGGCGTCCAGTCCAGCGCGCCAATACGCACCAGATAAACCAGACCTGCCAGTAACACAAAAATAAAAATTGCAGCTTCCACAAAGCCAATCCAACCGCTTTCACGGATAGAAGTTGACCATGCGAACAGATACAGCGCTTCAACGTCGAAGATAACGAAGAACATGGCTACCAGATAAAACTTGGCAGACAGGCGCAGGCGGGCGGTGCCGACCGAGTCGATACCTGATTCAAACGGCACGTTTTTAGATCTCGCGCGTGCGCGACCCCCTAAAAACCAGCCGCCGACGAGCATCAGGCAACACAGGCCAATGGCAACGATAAGAAAGATAGCGAATGCCCAGTGATGAGCGATGATTTCAGTGGATGTTGACATACTCATTGCTTACTCATCAAAAGTAGCGCCAAATTCTCTGCTCTTTTCGGCAGATGAACGCCACATCGATTCATGGGGAGGAATAAAAAAACCTTACAATCACTGTGAAAAATCATTTTATACAGCTAATTGATGGGGTTTTTTACTCCTTTCTATAACCTTTTGTCAACTTTAACAAAAGTTTCCTCACATTATTTTACACTAATCCAACTTCATTAACATAAAGTGCTCTTTAGACCCATTTCGATTGCATCATCGGTCATTTTTAATGTTGTTGAATCGTGTCCGTAGTGAAGTAAAAAAGATAATACACGTCTATTTTGACAGGAATTCACCCAGATGCCTCCCCCTAAATGGGAGTATTTTCTTGATCTGTGACACGCTTTTGTTAATTCACCATAAAAAACAGCAACAATTTCTCTAGTTTTTTAACATGGAAACATTTAGCAACGCGGCTGATTATTTTTCACCCTATTGTCAGTCTGTTTTTTTACCTGCTGATTTTGTTAAGTTTTAGTATATGAATGAACAGAAAGCAGTAATATTTGCATAAAAAAAGAGCCGCTGGATGTTTTTTCATCATCAGTGGCTCTTTTTTACACTTACATTTTTAAACGTTTTTTTGTGACGCTTTACTCAAAGTCGCCTTCAACAATCAGCGAGTCATCTCCCCCTTCAGGGGTAAACTGATTGTATTGCCAAGGATTTTGATATGTCTGCATCGACTTAAAGATAGCCTGAGCTAATTCATTTTGCGTGCCCGGATCGCTGCACAACAGATACTCGGTATCAGGCAGAGGTGGCAATCCGTCCGCCGCCCCCAGTACGCGTAAATCCGGGCTCATCATTTCTACAGGACGCGCAGTAACGCCAAGCCCTGCTTTTACCGCCGCGCGGACCGCAGGTAATGTTGAAGCGACATAAGCCAGACGCCACGGGATCTGTGCGGCATTCAACGTCGCCAGCACGATATCGCGAAACGGGCTGGGATCGTCCAGCAGAACTAACGGCACGGGTTCGCCTTTTTGCAGGATATATTCGGCTGCGCAATACCAGTGCGTCGGTGAAGTCCGCAAATTCAGGCATTCAAAATCGTCAGGGCGATTCGTGGTGACCACTAAATCCACTTCTTGCGACTTAAGCATCTCCACCATGTAAGCATTGCGTTTCACTCTTACATCAAGCGCAAGTTTCGGATAAACCGAACTAATGCGGTTAAGCAGAAATGGGAGTATGGTGTCGGCGGATTCATCAGAAGCACCGATAGTTAACACCCCCTGAAGATTGTTAAACATCAATGATGAGCATGCCTCATCATTAAATCGCAGTATTTTCCTGGCGTAACCCAACAGCTGGATACCATGTTCGGTCAGCAGTTTGTTGCGTCCATGACGCGCGAACAACTCTTTCCCCACAAGTTGCTCAAGGCGCTGCATTTGCTGACTTACCGCAGACTGAGTTCGACATACCGCAGCTGCCGCAGCCGCGAAGGTATTTAGGTCGGCAACAGCAACAAAGGTTCTCAGCAGATCGAGGTCGAGGTTAATTATCGGACGATTTGCATTTATCATAGTTTTTCACTTACTCGCGGGTCATACCGGGTTAATGCTGTGCATTCAGAATCAAACAACTCCATTTGTAATGTGCCTCCCTTCAGTTTCGCTTAGTGTAACCAAGTGAAAATAAGGATGTATTTGGTTTAACAAACGAAACAATTCTCTTTCTGAGCTATTTTAAGACCCGTGATATTCATCGGAATATAGCAACGAGAAAGAGCCGTATTTTTAGCTGCCGTATGATTCTGACTAATGGAAAACATGTAAATTTTGTAAATTTAAAAAATAGTTAACGAACAATAATTTACACATTAAAAACTAACTTTTCAGTATGTTATGAACAACCAACAAACATTTGAATTATCGTAAAACTCGTACTACAAACCATTTCATAGGAGTTATCTTAACCTAAAACCACTATATTTATAAGTGTTATTGCGAATAATTCCGGGCGAATTGGTGTTATGTCAGTGCAACGGTTTTCGTATTATTAGCCCACTCAATTTGATGTCGTTTAAATAATAAATAATAATTAATTAAGAATCTCTCAATTCATTAATTATGCTTAACAATGGATTCACACCGTATCACGTAGGGATCAGACCGATAACAGAATTCGTTGATGAAACCTCAGTATTTTCGAATCGCGCCGTATCACACAGATATCGACTGCATTTTGTTTTATAGGGGTAACTTTTTTCGACCAGACAAATCACCATACCAAAGCCAACAAAGCAAAACATAAACCATAAAAAACACAACAATCCAGATTATTACACTGTAATAATTGCATAATTTAGTTATTAAAAGTTAATTATCGTCCTCCTGCTTTCCAAAATCTTCTACTAAAGACCCTTCAAAACTCACCGTCGTGGGAGTACATTGTGCTGGGCTGACTTCCACGGCAGGGAGTGGCATTCACAGCTAAAAAGGTCAACGTTCATGTCCCCCATTGAAAAATCCAGCAAATTAGAAAACGTCTGTTATGACATTCGCGGCCCGGTTCTGAAGGAAGCAAAGCGCCTGGAAGAAGAAGGCAACAAAGTTCTGAAACTGAACATCGGCAACCCTGCGCCTTTCGGGTTTGAAGCACCAGATGAAATTTTAGTGGATGTGATCCGCAATTTGCCAACTGCGCAAGGATATTGCGATTCCAAAGGCCTTTATTCAGCCCGCAAAGCAATCATGCAGCATTACCAGGCCCGCGGGATGCGCGATGTAACCGTAGAAGATATCTATATCGGTAACGGCGTATCCGAATTGATTGTGCAGGCCATGCAGGCATTGCTGAACAGTGGGGACGAAATGCTGGTTCCTGCACCTGATTATCCACTGTGGACGGCGGCGGTTTCGCTCTCTGGTGGTAATGCCGTGCACTACCTGTGTGATGAATCGTCAGACTGGTTCCCGGACCTGGATGATATCCGCGCCAAAATTACGCCGCGTACGCGTGGGATCGTCATCATCAACCCCAACAACCCAACCGGCGCTGTTTATTCTAAAGAGCTGCTGATGGAGATTGTTGAGATTGCTCGCCAGAACAACCTCATCATCTTTGCAGATGAGATTTACGACAAAATTCTCTACGATGACGCCGAGCACCACTCGATTGCGGCAATGGCCCCGGATCTGCTGACTATTACCTTTAACGGCCTGTCAAAAACCTATCGTGTTGCCGGTTTCCGTCAGGGCTGGATGGTACTGAACGGACCGAAGAAACATGCCAAAGGGTATATCGAAGGCCTTGAGATGCTGGCTTCTATGCGCCTGTGTGCGAACGTCCCGGCACAACATGCCATTCAGACTGCGCTGGGCGGATATCAGAGCATCAGCGAATTCATCATGCCTGGCGGACGTCTGTATGAGCAACGTAACCGCGCCTGGGAACTGCTCAATGATATCCCTGGCGTCTCTTGCGTAAAACCGCGCGGTGCACTGTATATGTTCCCGAAAATTGACGCCAAGCGCTTCAATATTCATGACGACCAGAAGATGGTGCTCGATTTCCTGTTGCAGGAAAAAGTACTGCTGGTCCAGGGGACAGCATTCAACTGGCCGTGGCCGGATCATTTCCGCATCGTTACGCTGCCGCGAATTGATGATATCGAAATGTCGTTGAGTAAATTTGAGCGTTTCCTGTCAGGGTATCGCCAGCTGTAACCACGCAAAGTGCTACCGGGTTTGCATCCGGTAGCACTCTCTGCGCAAAATACCGTTACTGAAGTCACTGAGTAAGGGTCGTTATGAAGCAGAGCCACTTTTTTGCCCACCTCTCCCGTCTGAAACTCATTAACCGCTGGCCGCTGATGCGCAACGTGCGCACCGAAAACGTGTCCGAACACAGTCTGCAGGTTGCTATGGTTGCTCATGCGCTGGCCGCGATCAAAAACCGTAAATTTGGTGGTCAGGTAAATGCTGAGCGTATTGCCCTGCTGGCGATGTATCACGATGCGTCAGAGGTGTTAACCGGCGATCTCCCTACCCCAGTGAAATATTTCAACTCGCAGATTGCTCAGGAATATAAAGCGATAGAGAAAATTGCCCAGCAAAAACTGGTCGATATGGTTCCCGATGAGTTGCGCGATATTTTTGCACCGCTCATTGATGAACATGCCTTGAGTGAAGAAGAAAGATCGATTGTTAAACAGGCCGATGCCCTGTGCGCGTATCTGAAGTGCCTGGAAGAACTCTCCGCCGGTAACAACGAATTTCTGCTGGCGAAAACACGTCTGGAAAAAACGCTGGAGTCACGACGCAGCGAAGAGATGGACTACTTTATGGACGTGTTTGTCCCAAGCTTTCACCTTTCATTAGATGAAATCAGCCAGGATTCACCGCTTTAAACGATTTTGCCGGATGGCGGCTAACGCCTTATCCGGCCTACAGGTAACGTGATATCCGTAGGCCTGATAAGCGCAGCGCCATCAGGCGTTTACTGCGGCGGTCAAAACGGGAACAGCATCGGGATCATCACCACGCACACTGCCATGACAATCACCGTAAACGGTACGCCAATCTTCACGAAGTCGCTAAAGGTGTAGTTACCCGGCCCGAGCACCAGTGTGTTTACCGGTGAAGACACTGGCGTCATAAAGGCTGCGGAAGCCGCCATCGCAATCACCATCGCAAACGGATACGGCGAAACGCACATCGACTTTGCCGCCGCCAGCGCAATCGGCGCCATCAGTACCGCCGTTGCGGTGTTAGAGATAAATAACCCAATGGTCGCGCACAGCACGAACAGGCAGCCCAGCATCATATACGGGCCATACCCACCACCAACGTCCATTAGCCCTTTCACCACCAGATCGACGCCGCCCGTTTTCTGTAACGCCAGCGCAAAAGGCATCATCCCGACAATCAAAATAATGCTTGGCCAGTGAATGGCTTTGTAGGCGCTTTCGGCATCGATGCAGCGGAATTTTCCCATCAGCAAACATGCGATAATCGCGGCAACCGTATTAGGGATTTCATCGGTGAGCATTAACGCGACCATCAGTACCAGACAGAAAATCGCATGCGGCGCCTGGCTGTGCGCCGGAGAAGCTTCACTGACTTCCACAGGCATATTTAGCACCACAAAATCGCGCCCTTTTTGTCCAAGCAGCGTGATCAGCTTCCAGTTGCCCACCACTAAAATGATATCGCCCATCAACAGCGGCTCATCAACCACCGCCCCGGCCAGCGCCGTACCATCGCGCTTCAGCCCAACGACATTCAGCCCGTAACGCGTACGAAAAGCGATTTCCCGTACCGTTTTGCCGATCAATTCCGACTCAGGGATCAGAGAGATTTCGGCCATGCCCACATCAAGTGCCTGCTCGGAGAAGTATTCTCCACGCAGCACCATCGGTTCCAACAGTTGCTCAGCGCAAAATTCACGCAGGTCGACATCGGCCGCAGACATATCAATCAGCAATACGTCACGAGCACGAAACTCAGAAACCCCGTTTACGTCAACGATCACGCGACGAAAGCGACGCCAGCGCTCCACGCCAATCACGTTTGCCCCGTAGCGCTCACGCAGTTTCAGGTCGTCCAGACGCTGGCCTATCATAGGAGAACCCGGGCGAATCGCCAGGCGACGCGCGCGCCCGGTCAGGCGATATTCTTTAATCAGATCGCGAAAAGTCCGGCGCTTCCAGCCGTCGCCCGGCTGCCCGGAGTCTTCACCCTTCAGCATAAAACGCATCACCAGCATATAAATTATGCCAAGTACCAACACCACCAATCCCAGTGGGGTTACGCTAAAAAAGCTAAAACCATTAAGTCCTTCACGTAACAGTTCACTGTTGACGACCAGGTTTGGCGGCGTTGCCACCAGCGTCATCATGCCGCTTATCAAGCCGGCAAAACTTAGCGGCATCATCAGGCGTGAAGGGGAAATTTCCATGCGCATGGAAACACTTAAGACAACCGGAATAAAGATGGCGACCACACCGGTCGAACTCATGAATGCACCGAGTCCAGCTACGGTTATCATCAGCAACACCAGCATTTTGACTTCACTGCTACCGGCGACCTTCACCAGCCAGGCGCCCATTACTGTCGCCACACCGGTACGCACGAGGCCGTCACCGATAATGAATAAAGCCGCTATCAAAATAACGTTAGGATCGCTGAACCCGGAAAAAGCCTCTGTGATGCTCAATGTTCCACTCAGAACAAAGGCAATAATGACCAGCAAAGCGATCGCGTCCATACGCACTCTGCCAGTTGCAAACAAGACGACAGCAATCGCCAGCAATGAGAGAACCCATATCAATTCACCGTTCACAACATATCCTTGTTAAATGAGAGGGATGGACTGATTCTGCCATAAAAAAGCCCCAACAATCTGGGGCTAAATCATGATCAGGTATTTCTTATAACGACCACATTTCCGTTGGGTTGTTTGGTCACAGAAATATGTTCCAGACTGGTCAGCGAAAAATCAACCTCGTTCAGACGCGGCGTATCCGCTGGCGCGTTGACCGCGATGACATGACACCCAGCTGCCAGTCCTGAAAGCACCCCGGCGGGGGCATCTTCCACCACGGCACATTCCTGCGGCGCCAGGCCCAGAAGCTGAGCGCCTAACAGATACGCGTCTGGCTCTGGTTTCCCTCTTTTTACCCGCTCGGCGGTGACAAACACTTCAGGAGCAGGAAGCCCAGCAACACGATGGCGTGCCCGTGCGACCGGCATAGAACCTGAGGTCACAATCGCCCATGGAATACCCGCTTTATTGAGATGGTTGAGTAAATCAACAGCCCCAGGCAGCGCAGTGATTCCGGCGGTTTCCGTCGCTTCGATCTGCTCCAGACGGGTAAACTCCGCGGCGATCTCTGCCTCAGATTTGCCCACCATAAAGTGTCGCAGGGAGGTAATGGCCTGCTTGCCATGAATAAAGCCGAGCACCTCGGCGTGATCGAGGCCAAAACGATCGGCCCAGTTGCACCACGCACGTTCTACTGCGGGTAAGGAATCGACCAGCGTTCCATCCAGATCAAACAGAAAACCTTTGCACTGCACGCTCGCCCCCTCAGGCATTAATGATTTGGTTAATTTCATTCGCGCTCAGGTGATACTGGCGCGGGCAAGAGTGCCAGACGTTCAACATACGCTGATATTTTTCCCACATCGGGGTCTGGGCGTTGAAGCCATGCGTACCCGCATCAAAGTGGGTATAGCGACCTTCCACATTCACCATAAAGCGAACGTATCCGAGGAAACGGGCTTCCGTTGCGGCGTCAAAACCGAGGAAAGTCACGCGGCGCTCATCAATAGCCTGTGCATCCTTAAGATTAGTCCAGGACACATGTAATGCGTGATACATCTCCATAATATCGATAATCGTACGACAGGTTTCTTCCGTCAGTTCACCAAACTCACGATCCAGCTCACGCATCTGCAAGCCGTAACCGCGTTCAATAATCGTCTGCAAACGACGATAACGCTCGGCGTTAGTTGGGTCGAGCATAGTCATCATTTTGTACTGATTCGACAAAATCAGACGTTGAGCGTTGGTCATTTCCATTTGGGACTCCTGTATCACTACTACTGCGATGAAAAAAAAGAAGGCATCTTGTGCCTTCTTTTATATGCGTAATCAGGGGTCAATTACAAATCATCAAGGAAAGTTTTATCCAGTTGTTTGAAGGCGCGCTTAAGCGTGTCAGCCAGCGCCTGGTAATCCGGCTTTCCTTCTACCGGAGAGAGCGCCTGTCCGGCTTCTTGCAATTTACCCCGAACTTCGTAGAACCAGTTGAGTATTGAAGGCGGCAGCGGCGTCACGGAACGTTTACCCAGCCACCACATGCCCTGCATCGGCAGGCTGAGCGCAAACAGCGCGGTCGCCACGGCCGGTCCCAACTGTCCCCCTAGCGCAATTTGCCAGCATAAGGTGAAGACGGCGATAGGCGGCATAAAACGGATTGCGTAACGTGTCATACGGATCACGCGGTTCTCTACAAACACGGGCGCGAGGCGCTTTTCCATTGGCCACGTCTTCGCGTAATGCTGCCCCCTGCGAAACAAGCTAAAAAAATTGACGGAACGATTATCCGGTGTCGACATGGCGGTTACCTCAACTTCACATATAAAAATTAAAAAATTTGTGCAAAACAACAACTACAAGGGACATCGTTCAAAACATTTTGTCTTTGATACCCACATTCAGGTATCCTGTGCCGGCCTCTAAGGCCTTTAGTCCAAAATCATTGAGTCGTCAAATTGACACATAGTATGCCATTGGCTGAAAAATACGCAAAATGACATAGACTCAAAGGTATTTATTCCATCGTGCCCAAAAAGACCATGGCGCATGATGTTAATCATAAACGTCGGTGTCATCATGCGCTACGCTCTATGACTCCCTGACGTTTTTTTAGCCACGTATCATAAATAGGTACTTCCATGTCGAGTAAGTTAGTACTGGTTCTGAACTGCGGTAGCTCCTCACTGAAATTTGCCATCATCGATGCAGTAAACGGTGAAGAATACCTTTCTGGTTTAGCCGAATGTTTCCATCTCCCAGAAGCACGTATCAAATGGAAAATGGATGGCGGTAAACAAGAAGCGGCTTTAGGTGCAGGCGCCGCTCACAGTGAAGCGCTGAATTTTATCGTTAATACTATTCTGGCACAAAAACCAGAACTGTCTGCTCAGCTGACTGCGATTGGTCACCGTGTTGTTCACGGCGGCGAAAAATACACCGGCTCTGTAGTTATCGACGATTCCGTTATTCAGGGTATCAAAGATGCAGCCTCTTTTGCACCGCTGCACAACCCTGCACACCTGATCGGTATCGCTGAAGCGCTGAAATCCTTCCCGAATCTGAAAGACAAAAACGTGGCCGTATTCGACACCGCGTTCCATCAGACTATGCCGGAAGAATCTTACCTCTACGCCCTGCCGTACAGCCTGTACAAAGAACATGGCGTTCGTCGTTACGGCGCGCACGGTACCAGCCACTTCTTCGTTACTCAGGAAGCGGCTAAAGTGCTGAACAAACCGGTTGATGAGCTGAACATCATCACTTGCCACCTGGGCAACGGCGGTTCTGTATCTGCTATCCGTAACGGTAAATGTGTTGATACCTCCATGGGTCTGACCCCACTGGAAGGTCTGGTGATGGGTACGCGTTCCGGTGACATCGACCCGGCGATCATCTTCCACCTGCACGACACCCTGGGCATGAGCGTTGACCAGATCAACAAAATGCTGACCAAAGAGTCCGGCCTGCTGGGTCTGACCGAAGTCACCAGCGACTGCCGCTATGTTGAAGATAACTACGCGACTAAAGAAGACGCTAAACGTGCAATGGACGTTTACTGCCACCGTCTGGCGAAATACATCGGTTCTTACACTGCGCTGATGGATGGTCGTCTGGATGCCGTTGTCTTCACCGGTGGTATCGGTGAAAACGCCGCGATGGTTCGTGAACTGTCTCTGGGCAAACTGGGCGTTCTGGGCTTTGAAGTAGACCACGAACGTAACCTGGCCGCACGTTTCGGCAAATCTGGTTTCATCAACAAAGAAGGTACCCGTCCTGCGTTGGTTATCCCAACCAACGAAGAACTGGTTATCGCGCAAGACGCGAGCCGTCTGACCGCCTGATTTCACACCGCCAGCCTAGCTGGCGGTGCTGTTTTGTAACCCGCCTGAAACGGGCGGTAACGAAAGAGGATAAACCGTGTCCCGTATTATTATGCTGATCCCTACCGGAACCAGCGTCGGTCTGACCAGCGTCAGCCTTGGCGTGATCCGCGCAATGGAACGCAAAGGCGTTCGTCTGAGCGTCTTCAAGCCGATCGCTCAACCGCGTGCCGGTGGCGATGCGCCAGACCAGACTACCAGCATCGTCCGTGCTAACTCTTCTCTGCCAGCCGCTGAGCCGCTGAAGATGAGCCACGTTGAATCTCTGCTGTCCAGCAATCAGAAAGATGTGCTGATGGAAGAGATCATCGCGAACTACCACGCGAACACTAAAGACGCTGAAGTTGTCCTGGTTGAAGGCCTGGTCCCAACCCGTAAACATCAGTTCGCGCAGTCTCTGAACTACGAAATCGCGAAAACGCTGAATGCAGAAATCGTCTTCGTTATGTCTCAGGGCACCGATACCCCGGAACAACTGAACGAGCGTATTGAACTGACTCGCAGCAGCTTCGGTGGCGCGAAAAACACCAACATCACCGGCGTAATCGTTAACAAACTGAACGCACCGGTTGATGAGCAGGGCCGTACTCGCCCGGATCTGTCCGAGATTTTCGACGACTCTTCCAAAGCGAAAGTGATCAAAGTTGATCCGGCTAAACTGCAAGAATCCAGCCCGCTGCCGGTTCTGGGCGCGGTGCCATGGAGCTTCGATCTGATCGCTACCCGTGCAATCGATATGGCGCGTCACCTGAACGCCACCATCGTAAACGAAGGCGATATCAATACCCGTCGCGTGAAGTCTGTGACTTTCTGCGCACGCAGCATTCCGCACATGCTGGAACACTTCCGCGCAGGTTCCCTGCTGGTGACCTCCGCTGACCGTCCGGACGTGCTGGTTGCAGCATGTCTGGCAGCGATGAACGGCGTAGAAATTGGCGCCCTGCTGCTGACCGGCGGCTACGAAATGGACGCGCGCATTACCAAACTGTGCGAACGTGCATTCGAAACCGGCCTGCCGGTATTCATGGTAAACACCAACACTTGGCAGACCTCTCTGAGCCTGCAGAGCTTCAACCTGGAAGTTCCGGTTGACGATCACGAGCGTATCGAAAAAGTTCAGGAATACGTTGCTAACTTCATCAACGCTGACTGGATTGAATCTCTGACCGCAACGTCTGAGCGCAGCCGTCGTCTGTCTCCACCAGCGTTCCGTTATCAGTTGACCGAGCTGGCACGTAAAGCGGGCAAACGCGTTGTTCTGCCGGAAGGCGACGAACCGCGTACCGTTAAAGCGGCAGCCATCTGTGCTGAACGTGGTATCGCAACCTGCGTACTGCTGGGTAACCCGGATGAGATCACCCGCGTTGCGGCCTCTCAGGGCGTTGAACTTGGCGCTGGCGTAGAAATCGTTGATCCAGATGTGGTTCGCGAAAGCTACGTTGCTCGTCTGGTCGAACTGCGTAAGAACAAAGGCATGACCGAAACCGTTGCCCGCGAACAGCTAGAAGACAACGTCGTTCTCGGTACCCTGATGCTGGAACAGGACGACGTTGACGGTCTGGTTTCCGGTGCCGTTCACACTACTGCGAACACCATTCGTCCACCGCTGCAGCTGATCAAAACTGCACCGGGTAGTTCCCTGGTGTCTTCTGTGTTCTTCATGCTGCTGCCGGATCAGGTTTACGTTTACGGCGACTGCGCGATCAACCCGGATCCAACCGCAGAACAGCTGGCAGAAATCGCTATTCAGTCCGCTGAATCCGCGATTGCCTTCGGTATCGAACCGCGCGTTGCGATGCTCTCCTACTCCACCGGTACCTCTGGTGCAGGTAGCGACGTAGAGAAAGTTCGTGAAGCGACTCGTCTGGCGCAGGAAAAACGTCCTGACCTGATGATCGACGGCCCGCTGCAGTACGACGCCGCCGTTATGGCTGACGTTGCGAAATCCAAAGCGCCGAACTCTCCGGTTGCAGGTCGCGCTACCGTGTTCATCTTCCCGGATCTGAACACCGGTAACACCACCTACAAAGCGGTACAGCGTTCTGCCGACCTGATCTCCATCGGGCCGATGCTGCAGGGTATGCGCAAGCCGGTGAACGACCTGTCTCGTGGCGCGCTGGTAGACGATATCGTCTATACCATCGCACTGACCGCGATCCAGTCTTCCCAGCAGCAGCAATAATCTGCCGAGTGTGCCGGATCTCTTATCCGGCAACACATCTACTTATCAAACCGGAAATAGCTGATATTTCCGGTTTTTTTATGTCTGTTTCCCCTTTGGCATAATCTGAAATATTTGCCTGAATGCGCTGCATCAATGAATAACTATTCTTCTGTTCGCATACTTACCCTCTTTGCGTTGCAACAGGGATAGTCTTTCATGTCAGCAGTAACAGAATCACAGCCAGCCAAAAAATGGGCGATGCCCGACACGCTGGTGATTATTTTTTTCGTCGCCATTTTAACCAGTCTGGCGACATGGGTTGTTCCCGTCGGGATGTTCGACAGCCAGGAAGTGCAATATCAGGTTGATGGACAAACCAAAACCCGTAAGGTGGTTGACCCTCATTCCTTTCGTATTCTGACCAATGAAGCTGGTGAAGAGCAGTATCACCCAGTTAAGTTCTTTACCACCGGAGATGAGCGCCCAGGCCTGATGAATTTTCCGTTCGAAGGCTTAACCTCCGGCTCGAAATTCGGCACTGCGGTCGGCATCATTATGTTTATGCTGGTCATTGGCGGCGCATTTGGCATCGTTATGCGTACCGGCACCATTGATAACGGCATCCTGGCGCTCATCCGCCATACGCGGGGCAACGAGGTCCTCTTTATCCCAGTGCTGTTTATTCTCTTCTCCTTAGGCGGCGCGGTGTTTGGCATGGGGGAAGAGGCGGTTGCCTTTGCCATTATCATCGCGCCGCTGATGGTCCGGCTAGGTTACGACAGTATCACCACCGTTCTGGTGACCTATATCGCGACTCAGATTGGTTTCGCCAGCTCATGGATGAACCCATTTTGCGTGGTGGTCGCGCAGGGTATTGCGGGCGTTCCGGTGCTCTCCGGCTCAGGTTTGCGTATCGTGGTGTGGGTCGTTGCCACAATGATTGGCCTGACCTTCACGCTGGCCTATGCGGCGCGCATCAAAAAGAATCCGCAGCTGTCGCGCGTGCATGAATCAGACCGTTTCTTCCGCGAACAGCAGGATGAAGTCATTGAGCGCCGCTTCACGCTCGGCGACTGGCTGGTGCTGATGGTGCTGACGGGCGTGATCGTGTGGGTCATCTGGGGCGTTATCGTCCACGCATGGTTCATTCCTGAGATCGCCAGCCAGTTCTTCACCATGGGACTGTTGATTGGCATTATCGGCGTCGTGTTTCGGCTCAACGGCATGACGGTCAACATCATGGCCTCCTCATTTACTGAGGGAGCACGAATGATGATTGCCCCAGCCCTGCTGGTTGGTTTTGCCAAGGGCATTTTACTGCTGGTCGGTAATGGAGAGGCGGGTGAAGCCAGCGTGTTAAACACTCTGCTGCACAGTATTGCCAATGGCATCAGCGGACTGGATAACGCCATCGCGGCGTGGTTTATGCTGTTGTTCCAGGCGGTGTTTAATTTCTTCGTCACCTCCGGCTCTGGTCAGGCAGCGTTGACCATGCCGCTGTTAGCGCCGCTGGGCGATCTGGTTGGCGTCAACCGTCAGGTTACCGTGCTGGCCTTCCAGTTTGGCGACGGATTCAGCCATATTATCTATCCGACGTCGGCATCTCTGATGGCTACGTTAGGTGTTTGTCGGGTGGATTTTCGTAACTGGCTGAAGGTAGGTGCTACGCTGTTGGGGCTGCTGTTTATTATGTCCAGCGTGGTGGTGATTGGTGCGCAGATAATGGGTTACCATTAAAAAGCGCACGTCCGGCCTACTCGATTTCTCGACGCAGTAGGCCGGATGAACAGAGGTTACTCAGCTTCTTCCTGCTTTTCGGCTTTCGCCCCTTCATTCTTGGCGTTGCGGGTCATCCACAGCGCCAGGGCTTTCAGGGAGTCCGGTGTAAATTCGTCGCAGCGCGCGGTAATTTCTTCCGGCGTCAGCCAGCAAACTTCGCTAATTTCTTCTTCCTGCAGCGCGAACGGTCCGTGGGAAACACAGCTAAACAGCCCGCCCCATACGCGACAGTTCTGGTCTTCAAAGTAAAACTGACCATGCTCGGCAAACGGCACGCCCGCAATCCCCAGTTCCTCTTCTGCTTCACGGCGCGCTGATTCCAGCATCTGCTCGTCAGCCTGAACAACACCGCCTGCGGTGGCATCCAGCATACCGGGCAAAAAATCTTTTGTCTCAGTGCGACGTTGAACCAGAATTTTGCCCATACCATCATGCACAACGATATACGTTGCACGATGGCGTAAGCGTTGCGCCCGCATTTGTTCCCGGCTGGACTGTGCAATGACCTCGTTGTCTTCATTCACAATATCCACCCATTCAGTACTTGCCAAACGACGCTGTTCCACCATCAGGAAACCTTCTTTTTTCTGGCGCTCTTACGGCGCGTTTATGTTTGTGGGGTAAATTACGGATTAATCTCGACCTGTGCAATAACACTTTGATCATTGAGTGCCATTACGCTGAGAACATTATCATCCAGAATCCCGTAACTTGCCGCAAAGCCCCCTTTAGGGATGCTTACCGAGCCGGGATTGAAATGATAGATATCCTCGCGCCGCTCAGCAACCGGCAGATGAGTATGCCCATAAACCAGAACATCGCCCGCATTGAGCGCCGGCATATTTTGCGGGCCAAAAAGATGTCCGTGCGTCAAAAAGAGTCGCTGGTTTTCTGTCAGAATTTGCTGCCACGGCGCAGTCATCGGAAAATGCAGGAGCATCTGATCTACTTCGCTGTCGCAATTACCACGCACCGCAATAATTCGCGATGCCTGTTCATTCAGCCGTTCTGCAACCTGCGCAGGTGCATAGCCTTCTGGAAGCGCATTACGCGGCCCGTGGTTTAAAACATCACCCAATATCACCAGCCATTGCGCACCGTTTGCGTTAAACAGTTCGAGCACGCGTTCCGTGGCTGGCAACGAACCATGAATGTCCGATGCGAACATCAGTTTCATCACTCACTCCTCGTTGAAAAGTACCTTGTAATGATACTGGATTACGGCCCGTTTTTCAGCAGGAACGCTTCGCTGAAAGCGCGATAAAACGCTGTACTGAAGCGCGCTGCCACTGGAAGGTAGCGTATTCCGCAAGCGCTTCCGGAACCTCATCGCCATTCAGGACCAGACGATTAAGCATTAGCGCTAAATCACAGTCAGCGATACACCATTCGCCAAATAAATTCTGCTTACCGTAGCTCAGTAAACTGCCGGCAGTAGCGAACAATTTTTCCGCACTGGCTTTTCCCGCTTCGCTTAACGGTCCTTTCTTCACGCCAGCAAAAACGACATCCGTTGAGCGTTCTTCACGGATAGGCATTAAATCGCTGCGGATCCACGCCTGAACCTGGCGCGCCCGCGCGCGTTTTTGCACATCGTGCGGATAGATACGCTCCCACTGTGGCGGCGCGAAGCTCTCTTCCAGGAATTCCGTAATCGCTGATGATTCGCTCAGTTCAAAACCATCGATCTCAAGAACCGGCACGCGGCGCGTCAAGGCGTAACCTTGCCATGAAGGTTGCAAATGTTCGCCACTGTTGAGATCAACAGTTTTCAGCGTAAAAGGCAGCCCTTTCTCTTGCAGAGCGACATAAACAGACAGCACGTAAGGGGAGAAAAAATTGGCATCTGACCACAGCGTAATTGCAGGTTTGCTCATAATGTCCTCTGAAGTGTATTAGCTTGCCTTCAAAATATAGAGTCTTTCTCTCGCTGTCACTTGATGAAAACTCAAGCACGCCAACAGGCTCTATACTTGTTATGACCCGGTTCATGACAAAACGGATGCTGAAAATGATCGATCTCTATTACACGCCATCGCCAAACGGTCACAAAATCACGTTGTTTCTTGAAGAGGCGCAGCTGCAATACCGTCTGATTCATGTCGATATCAGCAAAGGTAGCCAGTTTCACCCCGATTTTCTGCGGATCTCGCCGAACAATAAAATCCCGGCCATTATCGATCATGCCCCGGTGGACGGCGGAAGGCCCATCAGCTTGTTTGAGTCCGGAGAAATTTTACTCTATCTGGCGGAAAAGAGCGGTAAGCTGCTCAGCGGTGAATTACGCGAACGCCACACCACGCTGCAGTGGCTGTTCTGGCAGGTCAGCGGTCTGGGTCCTATGCTGGGGCAGAATCATCATTTCAGTCATTACGCTCCGCAAACGATCCCTTACGCCATTGAAAGATACCAGGTTGAAACCCAGCGCCTGTACAACGTGATGAATAAACGTCTGGAATCGTCACCCTGGCTGGGAGGCGATCACTACAGCATTGCCGACATTGCCAGCTGGCCGTGGATCCACGCCCATCAGCGTCAGCGCATCGACCTCGACAACTATCCGGCGGTCAATAACTGGCACGAACGCATCCGTACGCGTCCCGCGACTGAACGCGCCATGCAGCACGCACAAAGCGAGAAGCGATGACGCAATTCGGTTCTCGTGTATCATGCAAAGGTTCATACATGGAGGAAACCTGCAATGTCACAACCTGACGCTATTATTCGTATAAAAAACCTTCGTCTGCGCACTTTTATCGGCATCAAAGAAGAGGAGATCCTTAACCGCCAGGATATCGTCATCAACATTGCCATTCACTATCCGGCAGACAAAGCCCGTACCAGCGAAGATATCAACGACGCGCTGAATTATCGCACAATCACCAAAAGCATCATTGCCCACGTGGAGGGTAACCGCTTCTCATTATTAGAAAAATTAACTCAAGATGTGCTCGATATCGCACGCGAACATCACTGGGTCACTTATGCTGAAGTGGAGATAGATAAACTTCACGCATTGCGTTACGCCGACTCAGTTTCTATGACGCTGAGCTGGCAGCGCTAAAACGTAACCCGGGAGGCGACATGCAGATTCTGATTACCGGCGGTACTGGCCTGATTGGACGTCATCTGATCCCCTGCCTGCTGGAACTGGGGCATCAGATAATTGTAGTGACACGTACCCCTGATAAGGCTCGTCAGATTCTCGACTCTCGGGTCACGTTATGGAAAGGACTGGAAGAGCGGCAGCATCTCAATGACATTGATGCCGTGATTAACCTTGCCGGAGAACCTATTGCAGATAAGCGCTGGAGCGCACAACAAAAGGAACGCCTGTGCCAGAGCCGTTGGGGCATTACGCAGAAACTGGTCGATTTAATCCATGCCAGCGAGACGCCGCCCTCAGTGTTAATCTCCGGTTCCGCTACCGGTTACTACGGCGATTTGGGCGAAGTTGTGGTTACGGAAGAAGAGCCACCGCATAACGAATTTACCCATAAGCTATGTGCCCGCTGGGAGCAAATTGCCAGCACCGCGCAAAGCGACAAAACCCGCGTGTGTATGCTGCGTACCGGCGTGGTACTAGCCTCTGCTGGCGGTATTCTGGCGAAAATGGTCCCGCCATTTCGTCTTGGCTTAGGCGGCCCAATCGGTAACGGACGACAGTATATGGCCTGGATCCATGTTGATGATATGGTCAACGGAATTATCTGGCTGCTGAATAATGATCTACGCGGTCCCTTCAATATGGTTTCGCCATACCCGGTGCACAATGAGCAGTTTGCCCACGCGCTGGGACACGCTCTAAACCGCCCTGCCATTCTGCGCATTCCCGCCACCGCTATGCGGCTGCTGATGGGGGAATCTTCAGTACTGGTCCTTGGTGGTCAACGCGCATTACCCAAACGCCTGGAAGCGTCCGGTTTTGCATTTCGCTGGTACGATTTAGAAGAAGCGCTGGCGGATGTGATCCGATAATCCAGTAGCTCTATTCACGGTCGCTGTTGTGGTGGTAAGGTTATAGGCCAGATTTCCGCAATGGCGACGTTATGGCGATAATTTCGACTCCCCGACTTACCCTCTCCTTATTTAAATTTTCTGACTGGTCATTTTTCCAGAGATTACGTGAATCCCCGGAAGTCATGCGCTATATGGGTGATATTGCCCCGGCGAAAGATACGCGGCTGTTATTCGCCAGACGTCTGGCTGCACAGCATACTTTTGTCATCCGCGAGCATAACAAATCAACACCTCTCGGTGATATTGGTCTGCAAATCAGCCATTTATACCCACACGAGGCCGACCTCGGCTACGCCATTTTGCCAGAAGCTCAGGGGAAAGGGATTGCCAGCGAAGCCGTGACGGCAGTGTGCCAGTACGCTTTCGAGCGCACGGACGTCACTGCGATAAACGCTTACGCACTCGCGGAGAATAAGGGTTCTGTTCGTATTCTGGAAAAAACGGGGTTTGTGCGTACGCAGGTACTGGAAAAGGCGTATGAGATTGATGGCATCGCCTACGACGACTGGGTGTTTCGGCTGGAGCGCGACGCGCTAAAATTGTAAGCCCGGAAAACGTAACGCCTCCGGGCAGGTGATTTACTTCAACGAACCTTTGAGGAACTGCTGCAAACGTGGACTTTGCGGATTACCGAATACCTGCTCCGGGTCGCCCTCTTCCTCAATTTTCCCCTGATGCAGGAAAATCACGTGCGTGGAAACATGACGGGCAAACCCCATTTCGTGAGTCACCACCACCATGGTTTTCCCCTCTTCGGCCAGCTGTTGCATAATGCGCAGCACTTCACCCACCAGTTCAGGATCTAGTGCCGACGTGGGTTCATCAAACAGCAACACTTCCGGCTCCATCGCCAGCGCACGGGCAATGGAAACACGCTGCTGCTGACCACCGGACAGATGCACCGGATATTTGCCCTGCGCGCGCTCATCAATGCCCACTTTAGCCAGATACTTCACCGCACGGTCGCGGGCTTCCTGTTTGCTCAGCCCCAACACCTGGATCGGCGCTTCCATGACGTTTTCCAGCACCGTCATGTGGCTCCACAGATTAAAGTGCTGAAAGACCATCGTCAGACGCGTGCGCAGCAGGCGCAACTGATTTTTGTCCGCAACCTTGAGCTGACCGTCTTTGTCGCGCACCAGACCAATGTTCTGACCACTGACTATAATCGACCCGGCGCTTGGTTTCTCAAGAAAGTTAATGCAGCGCAGGAAGGTACTTTTACCGGAACCTGACGAGCCAATAATACTGATAACATCACCCGCGTTGGCCTGCAGCGACACCCCTTTCAGCACTTCATGTTCGCCGTAGTGCTTATGTAAATCGATAACGTTTAATTTATTTTCAGACATCGTGTTACTCGAATCATTTAGAGGATACATGCTGCAACCAGCGTTTTTCCGCTTTACGGAACAGACTGATCAGGACATACGAAATAATCAAATACAGTACAGCGGCAATACCGAAGGCGGTAAACGGCTGATACGTTGCCGAGTTGATATCGCGGGCGATTTTCAACAGGTCAGGTACCGTTGCGGTAAACGCCAGCGCCGTGGAGTGCAGCATTAAAATGACTTCATTGCTGTAAGCCGGCAACGCAATACGCAGCGCGGAAGGTAAAATAATGCATCGATACAGTTTGAATGACGAGAAACCGTATGCGCGAGCAGCCTCAATCTCACCGTGCGGCACGGAACGGATAGCCCCAGCGAAAATCTCAGTGGTATAGGCGCAGGTATTCAGCGTCAGCGCCAGCACGGTGCAATTCAACCCGCTGCGGAAAAAAGCGTTGAGGAAGTCCGTGCCTTTGACTATCTCCAGCGTATACATCCCGGAATAAAACACCAGTAGCTGAACGTACAGCGGCGTGCCACGAAAAATATAGGTGAACAGCCAGATAGGGAACTGGATAAATTTATTACTGGAAACGCGGCCAATAGCCAAAAAGAGCGCAAGTATTCCGCCCATCACTACTGACGAAATCAAAAGCCACAGGGTGATAGCGACGCCAGTGTAGCGATATCCGTCGGTCCACAGCAGGGACTTCCAGTATTCCTGAATAATCTCGATCACAGGTCAGCCCTCTTCACACCCACGGAATAGCGGCGCTCAAGGTACAGCAGCACACCATTAGAAACAGTGGTAAACACCAGATAGATGACCCCGCACACCACGGCAAAATAGAACGGCTCCCAGGTACTCTTCCCGGCAAGCTGGGTCGCTTTCACCACGTCTTCCAGGCCGAGCAGCGACACCAGTGCCGTGGCCTTAAGAATAACCTGCCAGTTATTACCGATTCCCGGTAAGGCATAACGCATCATCGCCGGGAACATAATGCGACGAAATATTTGTGAGCTGGTAAAGCCAAACGCCGTCGCGGCTTCAATATGGCCTTTTGGTACAGCCATAAACGCACCGCGAAAAGTTTCGGTAAAGTAGGCGCCGTAGATAAATCCAAGGGTGATAATGCCCGCAACCATCGGATCGATATCAATCTGGCCGATACCGATGGCATCGGTAATGGTATTCAGCGCGATTTGTAATCCGTAGAAGATGAGCAGCATTAAGACCAGATCGGGCACGCCGCGGATTAGGGTTGTGTACCCTTCGAAAATAAGCCCCATTGCCCGGCTTTGCGACAGCTTAGCTCCCGCGCCGACAAGACCTATCAGAACCGCCAGTACCACCGAGCTGAGTGCCAGCTCCAGCGTAACAATTGCGCCCTGTAAAATAACACCTGAAAAGCCATACAACATGCTGCCTGTCCTGTCGTGTGTGGTGGAGTAGTAAGCCTCTTTTGATATTTTGTCTCGTCACTTTATGCCTGATGGCGCTTCGCTTATCAGGCCTACAAGCTTTCGTCGTAGGCCTGATAAGGCGCAGCCGCCATCAGGCAATAAGTCGATCAAAAATCTACGGGCTTTATCAGCACCTGCGGTAATTAACCGCCGTAAACATCAAAATCGAAGTACTTTTTCGCCAGCTTCTCGTAAGTCCCATCAGCTCGCATTTCGGCAAAGGCTTTGTTCAGCGCTTCGCGCAGCTCGTTATCGTCTTTGCGCAGCCCCATACCGGTACCCACGCCGAACAACTTCTCGTCTTTCACAGACGGACCGCCAAATTTGTAATCTTTACCGACTGGCTGTTTCAGGAAGCCTTCGCTGGCCGCGACTTCATCCTGGAACGCGGCGTCAATACGCCCGGCAGTCAGGTCAGAATAGATATTGTCCTGCCCCTGATAAGAGACAATCTCAATACCTTTTGGCGCCCAGTGTTCGTTGCCGAAAGTTTCCTGGGTGGTGCCCTGCAGCACACCAACACGTTTACCTTTCAGCGACTCAATGGTCGGCTGAATAGCTGAATCTTTAGCGACAACCAGACGCGAGTCGGCTGCATAAAGCTTGTCAGTAAAAGCGATTTCCTGCTGACGTTTTTCAGTAATGGAAAGCGAGGACATGATGGCATCGATTTTCTTCGCTTTTAGCGAAGGGATCAGCGCGTCCAGCGGGTTTTCCACGAAAGTACATTGCGTATTAATACGTTTGCACAGCTCTTTAGCCAGATCGATATCAAAACCGACTAATTCACCCTGTGCATTTTTCGATTCGAACGGCGCATAAGTAGGATCGGTACCGATACGAATTTTTTGCGGAATGGCTGCAAATGCAGCGGTAGCACTGGAGAAAGCCAGAACCAGAGAAAGAGACAACACCAGTTTTTTCATAACTATCCTCAACAGACTGTCTTTTATAGGGGATCTTTACAGGACCAGGCGCAGTTATCGTGCCATTAATCAGGCCGACAAGGCAAAGTATTCTACCCTGCCGGCGGTATTTATTTGCATGAAAAGCGCTTAAGTATGCACTCATGCTTATTAAGTCAGCGATAAAAGCACCAAAACAGTGCACTGAATGTATTATGCACCGTAATGGTTACCCGCAATGGTGCAGTCAATTCCCCACGCCGCTGTATTAATCGCCGTAGACATTAAAATTAAAATATTTGCTCGCCATTTTGTCGTAGGTGCCGTCTTTGCGCAGTTCACCCAGCGCTTTATCAAAAGCGGCTTTCAGCTCGGTATCATCTTTGCGCAAACCAATCCCGGTTCCGTCGCCAAAGTATTTTTTATCTTTCACCGAAGGACCTGCAAAGTCGTAGTCCTTACCGGCAGGTTGCTTCAGGAAGCCTTCGCTGGCCGCGACTTCATCCTGCAGCGCTGCGTCGAGACGACCCGCCGTCAGGTCAGAATAGATAAGATCCTGGTTCGCATAGGCCACCACATCCACGCCTTTGCTACGCCAGTTGTCATTGGCATAGGCTTCCTGAGTAGAGCCTTGCAGCACGCCAACGTGTTTACCCTTGAGGGAGTCCAGAGTCGGTTTAATTGGGGAACCTTTCGCGGCGATCAGCCGTGAGTCTGCTGCGTAAAGTTTGTCTGAGAATGCAATCTCTTGCTGACGCTTCTCGGTGATAGAAAGCGAGGAGATAATGGCATCAATTTTTTTCGCTTTCAGCGACGGGATCAGCGCATCAAAGTCGCTGGCAACCCAGGTACATTTGATCTGCATGCGCTTACACATCTCATTTCCCAGATCGATATCAAAGCCGACAAAGTCGCCTTTGGCATCTTTAGAGGAAAAAGGTGCGTACGTTGTATCTGTACCAATACGAACCGTCTGCGGAAGTGCTGCGTAGCTGGCCGCGGTGGCGGAGAGTCCTACCAGCAAAGACAAAGCAAGAACCGTCTTCTTCATACATAACCCTCAAGTGGCGTAATTTTATTATGTTTTACGTTGTGTTGTGTGTTTGCAGACTTTTTCATGCAGGTCTTATGCCATTTTCGCGTCGATGAGGATATTCGACGTTAAATATGTTAATAAAACGTTGCAATAATGTCCTGATTTTGAAGATAGCAGGTCTGACGGTCGAACCGCAGCGTTTCGTTGAGTTTTAACGAATTAAATGTTGAGGATATGATCGCGGTTACAAAATTGCCCTGAAACAGGGCAACGGATGTTTCTTTGCACGCTGATGGAACGGCTTACGCCCCTTGCCAGCGGGTGAACAGGTCCTGCGGAAGGGTAATATCAAACTGGTCAAGCACGCGATTAACCGTTTGATTAATCACATCATCGAGCGTTTGTGGACGATGATAGAACGCCGGGACTGGTGGCATAATCACTGCGCCAATTTCTGCCGCCTGGGTCATGAGGCGCAGATGCCCCAGATGCAGCGGCGTTTCGCGTACACACAGCACCAGCGGACGACGTTCTTTCAACACCACATCTGCCGCACGGGTAAGCAACCCATCGGTGTAACTGTGGACAATGCCGGAAAGGGTTTTGATTGAACACGGCAGGATAACCATGCCGGCGGTCTGAAAAGAGCCGGAGGAGATACTGGCGGCGATATCGCGCGTATCATGATTCACATTTGCCAGCGCCTGCACGTCGCGCACAGAGAGGTCCGTTTCCAGTGCCAGCGTCTGCCGGGCAGCGGCACTCATCACCAGATGGGTTTCCACATCGGTAACGTCACGCAAAACCTGCAGCAGGCGCACGCCGTAAATTGCCCCGCTTGCGCCAGAAATACCAATGATGAGTCGTTTCATGTGTAATAGCCCTTACTTGCTCAGGGCCGACTTTGCAGGAAATTACGGTGAGTTGCAAGCAAGGGTGCAGGTTGCGCCCTTGCTTGCGAGCAAACATTAACCTTCGTTGTGCATTTCAAGGTTTTCCGCTTCGTTCTGACGCAATACCGCTTTAGCATCATCATTACGCAGGGAGTCGAGGAAATCGAGATATTGCTGGTCGACGTCTTTGGTGACGTACACACCGTTAAACACTGAACATTCAAACTGCTGAATATCCGGATTCTCAGCACGGACAGCTTCAATCAGATCGTTCAGGTCCTGGAAGATCAGACCATCTGCGCCGATTATCTGGCGAATCTCGTCCACTTCACGACCATGCGCAATCAGCTCCGTCGCCGTAGGCATATCGATGCCATAAACGTTCGGGAAGCGAATTTCCGGGGCGGCAGAGGCCAGATACACCTTCTTCGCTCCGGCTTCACGCGCCATCTCGATAATCTGTTCTGAAGTGGTGCCGCGCACGATGGAGTCATCCACCAGCAGCACGTTTTTATCACGGAATTCCGCACGGTTAGCGTTCAGCTTACGGCGCACTGATTTACGGCGCAGCTGCTGGCCCGGCATGATAAAGGTGCGTCCCACATAGCGGTTTTTCACAAACCCCTGACGGTACGGCTTACCGAGAATACGGGCAATTTCCAGCGCGATATCGCAGGAGGTTTCCGGGATTGGGATGACTACGTCGATGTCCAGATCTTCCCACTCACGGGCAATTTTTTCGCCAAGCTTAGTCCCCATATTCACACGGGCGCTGTAGACGGAAATCTTGTCGATAAAGGAGTCAGGACGAGCGAAGTATACGTATTCAAACAGACACGGATTGCTCACCGGGTTATCAGCACACTGACGGGTAAACAGCTGGCCTTTTTCGGTGATATACACCGCTTCGCCAGGAGCTACGTCGCGCAGGAATTCAAAGCCCAACGTGTCCAGCGCTACGCTCTCAGACGCCACCATGTACTCGGTACGGCCATCGCCAATATCGCGTTTGCCCATTACCAGTGGACGGATACCGTTAGGGTCGCGGAAGGCAACCATACCGTGACCGATAATCATCGCCACGCAGGCATAGGCGCCGCGAATCTGGCGGTTGGTAGCCGCAATGGCAGCAAAAATATTGTCGGCCTCCAGCGGGTAATGGCGGAAGTTATCCAGCTCGCTGGCGAAAATATTCAGCAGAATTTCAGAATCTGAAGTGGTATTGATGTGGCGGCGCTTTTCTTCAAACAGCTTTTTACGCAACTCATGCGCGTTGGTCAGGTTGCCATTGTGGGCAAGAGTGATGCCATACGGTGAGTTGACGTAAAAAGGTTGAGCTTCGGAGGCGCTGGAGCTGCCAGCCGTTGGGTAACGCACATGACCGATGCCCATATTGCCCTGCAAACGCTGCATATGGCGCGCTTCAAAAATATCGCTCACCATTCCGTTTGCTTTACGCAAGCGGAAGCAGTTGTTGGCATCAATGGTGATGATGCCCGCAGCATCCTGACCACGATGCTGGAGCACCGTTAACGCGTCATAAATCGACTGGTTTACCGGCATAACACCGGCGATACCGACAATACCGCACATACGTCTTTTCCTCGTTCAGCAACGACCCAAAGTTTATACTTTGGGCAAGAAACTTGACGAGCTTTGCAGATAGTCAAAGAACCATCTGATGATGAAACTGAACTGCGGAATCAGCTGCGACTTACCCCAGTCTTCACTTTTCGACAGACCGGTAAAGGTATCGAGAAAGAACAGTATGGCGGCAACGATCAACGCTCCACGCAAAGCACCGAAGCAGATCCCCAACACCCTGTCGGTACCCGACAGTCCTGTTTTCTCTACCAGTTGGCCTATCACAAAGTTAACGATAGCGCCGACGATAAGTGTCGCGATGAACAGTATCGCGATAGCAATCCCATTTCGAACCAGTTCGTCTTCAAAGCCCGTAAACCAGACAGACAGGTAAGTGTAGTAATGGCTGGCGACAAAGAAAGCACAACCCCAAGTCACCAACGATAATGCTTCACGAACAAAGCCACGGATCAGGCTAACCAGACAGGAAAAACCAATCACCGCGATAATGGCGTAATCAATCCAGACCATATGTGTCCCACGATTTTACGCCCTGTCGTCCTGTTCGGGGCGCATTCTAACAGAAAAAGAAAACGTTTGCGTAGGGATTTCCTTTCCACGCGTAAATAAAAATGGCGCTGAAAAAATCTTCAACGCCATACCGTTTTATGCCTCTTCGGGCACTACCGGATAGCGGTGAAAACACCGTATCTGGCCTGAATCAGAGCTGCGCCGTAAACAGCGCAATCCCTTAATTAGGGGTGTACCCCATCACGACGCCACTCAGACCAGAGATCTTCTGCAGCTCGCCCAGCGAGTTCTTTAGCTTATCTTTGGAGGCGTCCGGCCCGACGAGAATGCGGGTTATTTTACCCTGCACCGGCGTCGACGGGGAAGTATATACCCGGAAGCCCGCGCCACGAAGTATACCCACGATCTCATTGACCTTATCCGCATTTTTCAGCGCACCGAGCTGTACAACGTACGCTTTGCCGGTTGGGGCTGGCGCTTCTTCAGCGGCCGGTTTCGGCGCTGGAGTCGGTGCCGGCGTCGGAGCGACGGCAACAGGCTGCGGTTTCGGTTTAGGTTTCGGTGGTTCCACAGGCGCAGGGACAGGATCTAATTCCGCGCTGTTTGTCGTCGTCAAACGAGATGGATCCAACGATGGCGCGGCAGCATCACCCGCACGCACCTCTTCTGCCGCCCCTTCCGGCGGCTGAGTCGGCAGCGCCTGCGTTGCTGCAGGCATCATGTCTGGTTCATCGCGATCACCGGGTTTAGGCACCAGTGGGATCGCTGCAAATTCATCCTGATAATGCTTTTTCTGCCCGTCAAGCAGCCCGGGAAGCACAATTACCCCGAGCGCGACTAGCACAATTGTGCCGACTAATCGATTCTGAAACTTACTCGCCACCGCTTCTCCCCACGTCTATTACTTCCTTGACATGTGCGACAGTGTGAAAGGATCCACACACCAACACGGTATCTTCTGGCTTCGCCTCAGCAAGTGCTGCAGACCATGCCTGCGCCACGCTGTCATAAGCGTTGCCTTTGCCCAGGTGCTCCAGCAGTTGTTCTGCCGTTGCGCCACGCGGCCCTTCCAGAGGCGCACAGTACCAGACGTCAACCACGCTTTTTAACCAGGCTAACGTACCGGCAATATCTTTATCATGTAGCATACCGATAACCGCAAGTACACGCCCGCTTTTCACTAACTTTTTCAGACGTCCGGTCAGATACTCTGCCGCATGCGGGTTATGGGCAACATCGAAAATCACTCGCGGCGACTCGCTCACAATCTGGAAGCGCCCCGGTAAAATCGCGCGTTCGATGCCGTCACGAATCGCCTGCTCGCTAACGTTCAGCCCGCTTGCGCGCAGCGCGGCCAGCGCGGTAGCAGCATTAGGTTGTGGCACCTGCGGCAACGGCAAATGCGCCAACGTTCCATGAGCATCCGTAAACGACCAGTCGTTCTCAGTAACCGCATAGCGCCAGTCTACGCCGCAGCGTTGCAAAATCGCCCCGCACTCTTGCGCGACATCCGCGATGGTGTAAGGCATTTCAGGCTCGCCGACGATAGCCGGTTTCTCTGCACGGAAAATGCCCGCCTTCTCACGACCAATACTTTCGCGATCCGGGCCCAGCCAGTCAGTATGGTCAAGCGCAATACTGGTGACTACAGCGACATCGGCATCGACGATATTGGTGGCGTCAAGGCGGCCGCCTAATCCCACTTCCAGAATAACGACATCCAGTTGGGCCTGTTTAAACAGCCAGAGTGCCGATAACGTACCGTATTCAAAGTAAGTCAGGGAAATATCACCACGAGCGTCTTCAATCTCAGCAAACGAGGCGGTATGGGCTGATTCCGGCAGTTCCCCCCCCTGCACGCGTACGCGTTCCGTGTAGCGCACCAGATGAGGCGAACTATATACCCCAACTTTATATCCTGCCGCAGTCAGCACAGATTCCAGCGTACGACAGGTCGTGCCTTTTCCGTTGGTTCCTGCCACCGTAAACACAAATGGCGCGGGTTTCAATACACCCAGTTTGCGCGCTACCTGGCTTACGCGCTCAAGGCCAAGATCGATGGTTTTACTGTGCAGGTTTTCCAGATAAGAAAGCCACGACGCCAGGGGCGACGCGGCTTGAGGAATACGTTTATTGTCCATGATGCCTGTAATTTTATTACGTAGATTAAAGCAAAAGGCAGCGCCAGTTGGCCCTGCCCTTTTTTACTCGTCGTCTTTCAAGCTGCAGGTGTGTTGGCTGCTCTCGCTCACCCGAATCACTTGCCCGTGCAAGCTCATCGGGGTTCACTCTCTTGCCGTCTTCCTGCAACTCGAAATCCATAGAGTAAGTTATCAGGCTTCTGATTCCTGATCGGGTACCGGAGATACCACCTCGCCTTCACGCGGCTCATCCGGATTCGGCGCAGGAAGATTCATCAGCTTCGCCAGGATGCTTGCCAGTTTCAGGCGCATTTCCGGACGGCGGACGATCATATCGATAGCGCCTTTTTCAATCAGGAACTCGCTGCGCTGGAATCCCGGCGGCAGTTTCTCACGTACGGTTTGCTCGATAACACGCGGACCCGCGAAGCCGATCAGTGCTTTCGGTTCTGCAATGTTGAGATCGCCCAGCATCGCGAAGCTTGCGGAAACACCACCCATTGTTGGGTCGGTCAGTACAGAAATATACGGTAAACCGCGTTCCTGCATTTTCGCCAGCGCAGCAGAGGTTTTTGCCATCTGCATCAGAGACATCAGCGCTTCCTGCATACGCGCCCCGCCAGAAGCGGAGAAGCAGATCAGCGGACAGTTGTCTTCCAGTGCCTGCTCAACGGCACGGACAAAACGCGCACCGACCACAGAGCCCATGGAGCCGCCCATAAACGCGAACTCGAATGCCGCAGCGACGACCGGCATACCATGCAGCGTGCCTTTCATCACCACCAGCGCATCTTTCTCGCCGGTTTCTTTCTGCGCAGAAGCCAGTCTGTCTTTGTATTTTTTGGAGTCACGAAACTTCAGCACGTCTTTCGGCTCAAGCTCGCTACCCAGTTCCACAAGAGAACCTTCATCTAACAGGCTATGCAGGCGATTGCGCGCCGACATGCGCATATGATGGTCACACTTCGGACAGACCTCAAGATTACGTTCCAGCTCAGCACGGTATAAAACCTGACCGCAGCTATCACACTTGGTCCACACCCCTTCAGGAATGCTTGCCTTGCGGGTGGGAGTAATGTTGCTTTTAATTCGTTCAATCCAGCTCATTGGTGACCTTTCTGCCTGAACCCTAGTCAGCTTTGTTATAAGGGGCGCATAATGCCATTTTTGCCCCTAACAGACCATGAATGTTGCACATTAAAACATAACAGCCCGAAACTTTGGATAAAAAAGTGGTCGAACCGCTGAGTTACTTTCTATTTTGCAGCCCGTGACGCAGCACGTTTATGGCGAATTACTTCAATCACCCCCGGCAATACGGAAAGGACGATAATCGCCACAATCAGTAATTTCAGGTTCTCCTGGACAATCGGCAGATCGCCGAACAGGTAGCCTGCGTAGGTGAACAACAATACCCACAGCAATGCACCTACGACGTTATACATCGCAAAGTGACGGTAGGACATATGTCCCATACCGGCAACAAACGGCGCAAATGTGCGCACGATAGGCACGAAACGCGCCAGGATAATCGTCTTACCGCCATGACGCTCGTAGAACGCATGGGTTTTATCCAGGTAGCTGCGACGGAAAATTTTGGAGTTCGGGTTACTGAAAAGTTTTTCCCCGAACAATCGGCCAATCGTGTAGTTCACTGCATCGCCCACAATCGCCGCCACAATCATCAGCGCCACCATCAGATGAACATTGAGATCATTGGTCGGCAGCGCAGAAAGCGCACCAGCAACAAACAGCAGCGAGTCTCCCGGCAGGAACGGCGTCACCACCAGCCCGGTTTCGCAGAACAGGATCAGAAACAGAATCGCGTATACCCAGATACCGTATTCCGCGACCAGCTCCGCCAGGTGCACATCAATGTGCAGGATAAAATCAATAAGAAAGTAAATCAGGTCCATAGTTATGCCTTTATACGACTCAAATTAGTCCGCCAGAAATAGCGGGCCCATAGGCGGTTTTGGCAGGTCGAACCGATCCGGGTAATCTACTGCAACCAGATACAGTCCTTCCGCTTTCGCCGTTGCCGCTGCCAGCGTTCTGTCCTTTGCCGCTAACAGTTCTGCTATCCAGCTCTCCGGCTGGTTGTTGGCGCCAACTTCCATCAGGCTGCCGACAATATTCCTGACCATATGATGTACAAAGGCATTCGCTTTAATATCCACCACCACATATGCACCGAAACGTTCAACGTTAATGTGCATCACGTTACGCCACGGTGTGCGCGACTGGCACTGTACCGCACGGAACGAGGTAAAATCATTTTCGCCAATCAGACACTGGGCTGCACGATGCATACGCTCAGCGTCCAGCGGTTCATAATAATGGGTTACCCCTTTACCCAAAACCGCAGGGCGCAACCGATGATTGTAGATGATGTAGCGATAACGGCGAGCCGTAGCGCTAAATCTGGCATGAAAATCATCAGGTACAGCTTTCACCCAGCGCACGGCGATGTCACCAGGTAAATTCGCATTTACCCCCAGTGTCCAGGCCGCATCTTTACGCTGGGCAGTGGTTTCAAAATGCACGACCTGCCCAGTGCCATGAACGCCCGCATCCGTGCGACCTGCACAAAAAACATTAATGCGTTCGTTCGCCACCTGAGAAAGCGCTTTTTCCAGTTTTTCCTGAACGCTACGCACTTCGTTCTGGCGCTGCCAGCCATAATATTTGCTGCCGTCATACTCAATGCCCAGCGCAATTTTATGGGTTGACGGCTGTTGCTGGTCAGACATTAGTACAGGTACTCCTGCACCAGTTTTTCCGCAATTTTCACCGCCATTAACGCGCCGCCAAAGCGTACGTTGTCTGCCACAGACCAGAACTGAACTTGCTCCGGCATACCGTAATCGTTATGCACGCAGCCAATAGAAAGGTGCGGACTACCTGACGCGTCGCCAACCTGGGTAGGGAAGTCGGTCTCTTCCGACAACACCACATCTTCGCCGCGTGAAAACGCATCACGTGCTTCTTCCGCCGCCAACGGGCGCAGGGCTTCAAAATTCACCATCTGCGCATGGCCATAAAACACCGGGGACTGCACGATGCTGGCGGAGATCAGCAGGCCGTCATCCTGCATAATTTTGCGCACTTCATCAACAATACGACGCTCTTCACGCACGCTGCCTTCGCGATCGGGCAGCAGCGGCAGCATATTGAACGCCAGCTGACGACCAAAGAAATCATCTTCGTCAATCGGGATGCCGTTAAGCAATTTCGCGCTTTGTCCGGCCAGTGCGTCAACGGCTTTTTTGCCGTGAGCGGAAGCCGAAATAATATTGGTCACCGTAATCCGTGACAGCCCGCCGTCATCAATCAATGGTTTCAGCGCTGACAGCAACTGGCTTGTCAGGCTGTTTGGTACCGCAATCACATTGCGGTTACGGTAATCCGCCAGCACGAACGGGTTAACGTCCGGAACCACCAGCGGAACGTCTGGCTCAAGCGCGAACAGACCGCTGCTGTCAATCACCAGGCAACCCGCATTTGTTGCTTCTTCTACCCATGCGGCGGTGGCTTCAGTGCCCGCAACAAAAAATGCCAACTGTGCCTGCGTCCAGTCAAATTCTGCAACGTCCTGCACTATGACCGATTTACCGTTAAAACGCAGATGCTCACCGGCGCTTTCATTACGCGCCAGCGCATAAATTTCACCGACCGGGAACTGGCGTTCAGCCAGCGTATCGAGCAGGGCTTCGCCTACGGCGCCCGTTGCGCCCAGAATGGCAATATTCCAGCCTTCAGACATGGTGATTTACTCCAAGAAATACGTAAGCGTCCCTGTCGCATTATTCGACAGGGAGCATTAAGAAGACATTAATGTGCCGGATGATGAACAGCGTTAAAACCCAGCTTACACAATAAGGCAGCAGCCGTTGCGTCGTCACACATCACATATAAAGACGACCACTCACGACGCTCAAGGTAATTTTTACGCAGTTTATCAAACTCACCCGGAATTCCAGCGACTTTACGCAGCGGCGCATCATCGCGGCGCACATCATACACTAAATGCACCAGCCTTTTCAGCGTTGGCTGATCTAACGGGCCATGCAGGGTGATACGACCAAATTCCGGCGCGGGTAACAGGGTACTGAGCGCAACGTGCTGCTCGTGACCAATAAACTTACTATAGGCCTCAAAGACCTGCGTGGTGCCACGCGCTTTTCCTTCGAGGGTATACCCGGCAATGTGCGCCGTGCCGATATCGGCTTTCTCCAGCAACGCCACATTGAGATCCGGCTCTCCTTCCCAGACATCCAGCACAACGCTCAGCGACTGACCGGCATTCAACCGGTTCAGCAATGCTGTATTGTCGATGACCGGCCCACGGCAGGCATTGATCAGAATAGTGCCCGGCTTCAGTCGGCTAATCAGCGCATCATCCGCCATGTGCAGCGTTTTGTAGGGTCCGTCTTTAAACAGTGGCGTATGGAAAGTCAGCACATCGGCTTGCTCTACCAGTTCGTCCAGCGAGCGGAAATCGCCCTCGTCACCGCGATCGGCTCGCGGTGGATCGCACAGCAGCGTGCGGATCCCCAGCGCTTCCAGACGCGCCTGCAAACGCCCACCCACGTTGCCCACACCCACAATGCCTACGGTACGATCGCGTAACGAAAACCCGTCACGCTCCGCCAGCATCAGCAACGCTGAAAAAACATATTCTACGACCGCTATCGCGTTACAACCGGGCGCGGCGGAAAAACCGATCCCAGCCTGCGCAAGCCAGGCGTCATCCACATGGTCTGTGCCAGCGGTTGCCGTACCGACAAATTTAACCGGTTTTCCTCCAAGCAGTGATTCATTTACTTTCGTCACCGAGCGCACCATTAAAGCATCCGCATCATCCAGTTCAGCAACGGGAATCGGACGACCGGGAACCGCTTTGACCTCCCCCAAACGACTGAACAGTTCGCGGGCATAGGGCATATTTTCATCAACGAGGATTTTCACGTCTTTCGCACCTGTTTGAGAACGAGAGTTAACCGGGCAAGTGTGCCATAATCTCGCCGCCAGGCATACTGCGAGACCTGGTCAGCACAGATTTAAGGAACAGAGATGATGCAGCCCATTTCAGGTACGCCCGCACGCCCTCCCGGCGAAGGCCAAAATGCCCCTTCCGCTGCGGGTGAACAACCGTTATCCACACAACAACGTACTGTGTTGGAACGACTAATTACCCGTTTGATTTCACTCACCCAGCAGCAAAGTGCTGAGGTGTGGGCCGGAATGAAGCACGATCTGGGCGTCAAAAGTGATACTCCGCTGCAGTCACGTCACTTTCCAGCCGCTGAGCAAAACCTTAACCAACGGCTGGGAGTTGCTCAGCAAAATCATGTTAATCGTCAGGTGCTTTCGCAGCTCACTGAATTACTGAGCCAGGGAAATAATCGCCAGGCGGTGAGTGATTTTATCCGTCAGCAGTATGGGCAAACGGCGCTCAGCCAGCTCACGCCTGAGCAGTTGAAAAACGTGCTCACGCTGCTGCAACAAGGGCAGCTGTCGATACCACAGCCGCAGCAGCGCCCAGCAACCGATCGCCCGTTGCTCCCCGCAGAGCACAATACGCTGAACCAGTTAGTTACTAAACTGGCGGCGGCCACGGGAGAATCCGGGAAGATGATCTGGCAGTCGATGCTGGAGTTGTCTGGCGTAAAAAGCGGTGAGCTGATCCCTGCCAAACAGTTTACGCACCTGGTCACCTGGCTGCAGGCGCGCCAGACGCTCAGCCTGCAAAGCGCCCCGACGCTACAAACGCTCCAGGCTGCGCTGAAGTTGCCATTAGAGCCGAATGAGCTGACAGCAATAAAAGAGTACGCGCAGCAGACGTATCAGATCCAACCACAATCGATTCTGACCACGGTGCAGGTGCAGGACTTGCTCAATCAAATTTTCCTGCGTCGCGTGGAACGAGAACGCGAGCTCAGCGATCCGCGTCATCTGCAGCCCATTTACAGCCCGTTCGCGCCGATGATTGAAACGGTTAAATCTCTGTCGGCACGACCGGGACTGTTGTTTGTTGCATTGATGATTGCGTTAGCCATTTTCTGGCTGGTCGCTTAACCTTTACGCAGCGTAAGCAACGTTACAATAATCCCCACCACGGCGGATATCGCCCCGGCAAGGAACACTGAGGGATAACCGTACGCGGTGGCCAGCACCCCGGCGACCGGCCCGCTTATGCCGTAGGAGATATCCTGAAATGCGGCGTAACCGCCAAGCGCCGTACCGCGAACCTGCGCGGGTACTCGCTTCACCACCTCGACGCCCAAGGCCGGGAAGATAAGCGAACACCCGGCCCCGGTTAATGCCGCTCCAAGCAGTGCAACCCAGGCTGTTGGGGCCTGCCACAGCAGAATCAGTCCTGCGGTTTCCACCAGCAAAGAGACAACGGCAACCTTCACGCCGCCAAACCGGTCCGGCATCCAGCCAAACAGAATGCGCATCAGCACAAACGCCCCGCCAAACGCGGTCAGGGTGAACCCCGCCATCGTCCAGCCGTTGCTGACAAAATAGAGTGAAATAAATGTACCGATCACCGCAAAGCCAACGCCCTGCAGCGCCAGGCCCAGGCCCGGTTTCCAGATAAGCCCTACCACGCTCCATAACGAAGGGCGTTCTCCTGCATGTGCAGGCACTTTACGCACGGTGCCGTTGAATACCCATGCCAGCAGCGGTAATACCATCGTGGTTCCCGCCAGCGCCGCGAAGCCAAAGTGGCTGTGGATCAGAAGGCCCAACGGTGCACCGGCGGCCAGCGCGCCGTAAATCGCCATTCCGTTCCATGACATCACCTTACCGGAGCGTGTTGGGCCGACCAGCCCCAGCCCCCAGGTCAGCGTTCCGGTGAGCAGTTGGCTTTCGCCAAAACCGAGGATCAAACGACCGACGATTAGCAACGCAAATTTTACGGGAACAGAAACGGGCAATAGCGCGGCTAACAGCCACGCCGCACCCGCCAGCCCACAGGCAAACATCCCCTGCAGCGCCGAGCGTTTGGCACCATATTGATCGGCTAACCGCCCGGCGTAGCCGCGTGTTAATACCGTCGCCAGAAACTGTACGCCGACGGCGATGCCGACCATGGTATTGCCATAGCCCAGTTCCTGGTGCACAAACAGAGGAATGACGGGCAAAGGTAAACCGACCGTCATATAGGTCAGGAAAACCGCAAAAGCGATGCGAAACAGCGAAAAGTTCGCCGAAGGTGTTTTTTCTTGTTGGGTTACAGCTGTCATGCGTTACTCCAAAATGCAGAGTAAGGCGAGGAATGCCCACGCCCCCTCTACCTGACTATCAGGATTAAGGTGCGTTGGATAACGTTAAACGCTTACGCATTATCAAGAGGATAATGTTGAAGCTGGAGTCTGCCTGTAAACCAGAGCGGTTGTCAACGATATAAAAAAGGGAGCCATCAGGCTCCCCTCTTGCACAATCTTTCAGTCTTACGCTTACAGCTTACGCATAACCAGCGTAGCGTTGGTGCCGCCAAAACCGAAGCTGTTAGACATAACAGTCGTCAGCGCCTGCTCGGTCGGTTTGGTCACGATGTTCAGACCTGCCGCCTGCTCGTCCAGCTCTTCAATGTTGATGCTTGGCGCGATAAAACCGTGTTCCAGCATCAGCAGAGAGTAGATAGCTTCCTGAACGCCAGCCGCACCCAGTGAGTGACCGGTCATGGCTTTGGTTGCGGAGATTGCCGGGCTGTTGTCGCCAAACACTTCACGAATCGCACCCAGCTCTTTCACGTCGCCTACCGGAGTAGAGGTACCGTGGGAGTTCAGGTAGTCGATCGGCGTGTCTACGCCGTGCATCGCCATCTGCATGCAACGTACTGCGCCTTCGCCAGACGGAGCAACCATGTCTGCGCCATCGGACGTTGCGCCATAACCGACGATTTCCGCATAGATGTGCGCGCCACGTGCCAGAGCGTGTTCCAGCTCTTCGACCACGACCATACCGCCGCCGCCAGCAATAACGAAACCGTCACGGTGTGCGTCATAGGTACGGGAAGCTTTGGATGGATCGTCGTTATATTTGGTAGACAGCGCGCCCATGGCGTCGAATTCACACGCCATTTCCCAGCACAGCTCTTCGCCGCCGCCAGCGAAAACGATGTCTTGTTTGCCCAGCTGAATTTGTTCTACTGCGTTGCCGATACAGTGCGCAGATGTCGCACAGGCAGAGCTGATAGAGTAGTTTACGCCGTGGATTTTGAACGGCGTTGCGAGGCAGGCAGAAACGCCGGACGCCATCGCTTTGGTGACCACATACGGGCCAACCGCTTTCAGGCCACGCGGGCTACGCATTGCGTCAGCACCGAACACCTGAAAACGCGGGGAGCCGCCGCCGGAACCTGCAATCAGGCCAACGCGCGGGTTGTTCTGGTAATCTTCTGCTGCAAGGCCGGCATCAGCCACTGCCTGTTCCATAGAAAGGAATGCATAGATGGATGCGTCGCTCATGAAGCGCACTACTTTGCGGTCAATGAGGCCAGTGGTATCCAGTTTTACGTTGCCCCAAACGTGGCTACGCATGCCGGAGTCCTTCAGCTCCTGAGAGAAAGTGATCCCTGAACGTCCTTCACGCAGAGATGCCAGGACTTCCTGCTGGTTATTACCGATGCTGGAAACGATGCCCAAGCCAGTAATCACTGCACGTTTCATTCAATACCTCTGTAAGTCGCACTATTTTAAAGTTTCGAGTGGCACAATAGCGTACACTTGTACGCCGAACAAGTCCGATCAGCCATTTAATGTGGAAATTTGCGCAGCCAGGCACTCATCGCTAAGATCGGGGCACAGCCTGCCAGACGAGTAACTTACGTGAAACAATACGCTATACAACCTGCCAACCTTGAATTCAACGCTGAGGGTACACCTGTTTCCCGAGATTTTGACGATGTCTATTTTTCTAATGATAACGGGCTGGAAGAGACACGTTACGTCTTTCTCGGCGGGAATCATCTCGCCCAGCGATTCCCTGCGCATTCACGTCCCCTCTTCGTGGTGGCCGAAAGCGGGTTTGGCACCGGACTTAACTTCCTGACACTCTGGCAGGCGTTTGCCGAATTCCTCGATACCCACCCTGACGCTACCCTGGAAAGATTACATTTCATCAGTTTTGAAAAATTTCCGCTGACGCGTGAAGATCTGACCTTAGCCCATCAGCACTGGCCAGAACTTGCCCCGTGGGCCACGGCGCTGCAAGAGCAATGGCCGCTGCCGCTGGCGGGATGCCATCGCCTGCTCCTTGATGAAGGACGCGTCACGCTGGATCTGTGGTTTGGCGATATTAACGAACTGACCAGCAAGCTGGATGACTCCCTGAATCAAAAAGTGGATGCCTGGTTTCTGGACGGTTTCGCGCCGGCAAAAAATCCGGATATGTGGACGCCAACGCTGTTTAACGCAATGGCCCGTCTGGCTCGCCCCGGCGGCACGCTGGCGACCTTCACCTCAGCAGGCTTTGTGCGTCGGGGATTGCAGGAAGCCGGGTTTACGATGCAAAAATGCAAAGGCTTTGGTCGCAAACGAGAAATGCTTTGTGGCGTAATGGATAAGACGCTGGCGCTCCCCTCCTCGGCACCCTGGTTTGCACGTACCGGAACAGATAAACGCGAAGCCGCCATTATTGGCGGGGGGATTGCCAGCGCATTGCTGTCGTTGGCGTTACTGCGCCGCGGCTGGCAGGTCACGCTCTATTGCGCCGACGATAACCCAGCCGGGGGTGCATCCGGCAATCGCCAGGGCGCTCTTTATCCGCTACTGAGCAAACATGACGCGGCCATTAATCTCTTTTTCCCCACCGCGTTTACCTTCGCCCGCCGGCTGTATGACGCCCTCCCCGTTGAGTTCGCGCATGACTGGTGCGGCGTGACGCAACTGGCGTGGGATGAGAAAAGCCAGCAAAAAATCGACCAAATGTTGTCCCTTGAATTGCCCGATGCGCTCGCCGTCGGAGTTGACACAGAGCAGGTTTTACAAACGACCGGCGTAAAAACCGGATGCGGCGGGATTCAGTACCCCGCCGGAGGATGGCTGTGTCCAGCACAGTTAACCGCCGCCGTATTCGACTATGCCGCAACGCTGGGATTACGCACCCGGTATCAACATACGCTGGCCTCACTGTCTCGACAGACAGAAAACTGGAAATTGGCGTTTGCCAGTGGATCAACCGCCACTCACGCTGCGGTAGTGCTGGCTAACGGGCATCGCATTAACAGCGTTGAACAGACGCAGTCGCTACCGGTGTACTCCGTAGGCGGTCAGGTGAGTCACATTCCTACTACGCCTTCGCTTTTAGCGCTGCGTCAGGTGCTGTGCTATGACGGCTACCTCACGCCGCACAACCCGCAAAATCAGCAGCACTGCATTGGCGCCAGTTATCATCGCGGAAGTGAAGAAACGGTGTATCGTGCTGACGATCAGCAGCAAAACCGTCAGCGCTTAATAGATTGTTTCCCGAATGCCGCGTGGGCAAAAGAAGTAGACGTTAGTGGCAATGCCGCCCGTTGTGGAGTGCGCTGCGCCACGCGCGATCACATGCCGATGGTCGGCAACGTCGCGGATTATGACGCCACGCTCAGCCAGTATGCCACTCTTGCCGAAGACAGAGAGCACGCCGTAAACGCCCCGGTTTATTCCGATTTATTTATGTTGGGTGCGCTGGGCTCGCGCGGGCTGTGTACTGCCCCGCTGTGTGCAGAAATTCTGGCATCGCAAATGAGCGATGAACCTATCCCTATGGATGCCAGCACGCTGACTGCGCTGAATCCTAATCGTCTGTGGGTAAGGAAGTTATTGAAGGGTAAAGCGGTGAAATAAGATACCATCTCATCATTGCCTGATGGCGCTACGCTTATCAGGCCAACAACCCCCGTCCACGTAGGCCGGATAAGACGCCTTCGCGTCGCCATCCGGCACAATCCACTGCAATTATTATTGCGTTGCCTTTTGAAATAAAGTGTCCCACATCTCTTTCACTAACGCCTGGTCACGCGGCGAGAGTTCGCCTGCGCTGATGGCTTTTTCCAGGCTGCTGGTCACATTGGCGTACAATGCCTCAGCGGAATGGTCCTCGCCAGCATCCAACTCAGCCACAGCCAGCGTCAGGTGTCCACGCAAATAGCCACTGGCAAACAACTCATCATCGCTGGCGTGCTCTACCATATCGTCGATTAATGCCAGAATGCGTGATTCAAACTCCGCGATCATCTTCTTTCCTCATTGTAAACGTGGCAGCGGCTTCAGTTGAGCGCTTCGGGCCACGGGAATTGTTCCGCCGTAAGTTCAGGCGTGTGATAATAATTCTGTAACGCGTTAATAAAACGCGCCGGACGTTCAGGGATCCCCTTTTCCAGGTACTCCATTACCTGAGCATGAACACGGCGCTGGAATACCACGCGGTCCGGTTCAAAGTCCCCTTCGAGGTTGTCGCAACTGACGTTAAACGGGTACCCCGCCGCCATGCAAAACAACCAGTCAAACGCCTGCGGCTTCACTTCCACATCTTCAAACTGGCATTGTGTCTTCGCGTCGCGTCCGTCCGGGCAGTACCAGTAACCAAAATCGACCAGCTCACGACGAGCTTTACCGGCGATGCACCAGTGTGAAATTTCGTGTAACGCACTGGCGTAATAACCATGCGCAAAAACGATACGGTGATACGGTAATTCCGCATCCGCAGGAAGATAGATCGGTTCGTCGTCGCCTTTAATCAGACGGGTATTAAATTCATCGGCAAAGCAGCCGTTAAAAATCTCAATTAACTGTTCGTAGTGGTGCGTATTATTCATTAATTCATCCCCAGCCAGTGGAGAATCTCCTGTCCATGATTATCATAAAGTAGCTTGGCGCTCATCACGGCGGAGACAATAACGATCATTGGCCGAATGAGTTTTTGTCCTTTGCTGAGCACCAGTCGAGAGCCCATCCGTGCGCCAATAAACTGGCCAATGAGCATCACAAAACCTGTCGCCCAAATCACTTTGCCGCCGAGGGCAAACAACAACAACCCACCGATATTCGATGTGGCATTTAATACTTTGGCGTGGGCCGTCGATTTCGCCAGGTTGTATCCGCACAGCATGACAAAGGCCAGCGCGTAGAACGACCCTGCCGCCGGACCAAAAAAGCCATCGTAAAAACCGACGCAGCCTCCCGCCACCAGCGCGAAAGGTAAACCGTGCAATCGACGCTGTCGGTCCTCTTCCCCCACTTTCGGCATCAACAGAAAGTAAAGGCCAATACAGATAACCAGAACCGGCAGGATCTGGCGCAGAACATCTGACTGCACGTGCTGAACCAATAGCGCCCCGCTCATTGATCCGACAAACGTCATGAAGATATTGAGCTTCTGATCCGCCAGATTAACCACGCCACGACGAATAAAATAGAGGGAGGAAGAGATAGATCCCCCGCAGGCTTGCAACTTATTGGTCGCCAGCGCTTGCGCTGGTGGCATCCCGGCCGCCATCAATGCCGGGATGGTGAGTAGACCACCGCCTCCGGCCAGAGAATCAATAAAACCTGCCAGCATCGCCACAAAAAAAAGCACACCTAACAGCAGTGGCGACACCATAAACAGAGAGGCAAAATGATCCATTAGAGTACATGCTCGTCCAGTAGCGCCTGGCAGGAAGGCGGCAACGGCGGCGGTGTCTTCTTCTCAGGCTTGGTGGTTCCAGGTTTTGGAGGTTCGAACCAGCTTTGCAGCTCTGCGCCACAGCCGTCACCCGGTGGCGGTAACGGTTGATCTTCGCACTCAAGGCTGTCGGCAGGGCAACGTAACCGCACGTGCATATGCGCACGATGCTGGAACCATGGCCGCACTTTACGCAACCAGTCCCTGTCGGTCCCTGCATCCAGACAAAGTTGTTGCTTAATCGCCGGATTCACGAAAATACGCGTTACTTCATTATCTTTTGCAGCCAGCCTTACCAGGCTAAAAATCTCCGGTTTCCACAGTGATGGCACAACACGTTTGCCGTCCTGTGAGACCAGATCTAACGCCTGCGGCCGCAGCAGTTGCGACTGGGTCCAGCGCGTTTTCGGCAGTTGCAGGAAAATATCCACATCCAGTCCCGTCTGGTGGCTGGCGTGACCGCCATTGAATCGCCCACCGGCCGGCATACCCATATCGCCGATTAACACCGTGCCCAGCCCCTGACTATTAGCCTGATTACTCAGACGCTGGATAAACCTCACCAGATCCGGATGGCCAAAGTAACGACGCTGATCGGTGCGCATCACCTGATAATGTTCTGACTGTACAGGCAGCGTATCTGCGCCAACAATACAGCCATTGGAAAACGCGCCGATAGACTGCGCGCTACCCGCAACCGGATGGGTAATTTTCTGCCAGGGCGTCGCCGCTAGACAGGCGGTACTGGCAAACAGAGCCAGCGCCGCAAGTGCCGTTTTTTTCATCTCTTACCAGCGTGGAATATCGGTCTTCACGTCCGCATTTTGCGCCCGCTGACGCAGCAGGTGATCCATCAATACGATCGCCAGCATCGCCTCGGCGATCGGTACGGCGCGGATCCCAACGCACGGATCGTGACGACCTTTAGTGATCATTTCGACTTCTTCACCAAAGCGGTTAATGGTGCGCCCTGGAACGGTAATACTGGACGTCGGTTTCAGCGCCATATGAGCAATGATTTGTTGCCCGCTGCTGATCCCACCCAGAATGCCGCCCGCATGGTTACTCTGGAAACCTTCTTTGGTGATTTCATCTCGGTTCTGGCTGCCACGCAGCGCAACAACGTCAAATCCGTCGCCAATCTCAACGCCCTTAACGGCGTTAATGCTCATCAGCGCATGGGCGATGTCGGAATCCAGGCGGTCGAATACAGGTTCGCCAAGACCCGCAGGCACACCGCTTGCAACAACGGTCACCTTCGCCCCGATGGAATCGCCCTCTTTCTTCAGCCCGCGCATCAGTTCGTCCAGCGCTTCGAGTTTATCCGGGTCCGGACAAAAGAACGGGTTAAGTTCCACCTGGGACCAGTCTTTGATCTCCAAAGGAATATCACCCATCTGCGTCAGGCAACCGCGAATCTCAACGCCGAACTTTTCCGCCAGATATTTTTTGGCAATCGCTCCGGCCGCCACGCGCATCGCTGTTTCACGTGCGGACGAACGCCCGCCACCACGGTAGTCGCGCAGGCCATATTTCTGCTCATAGGTATAGTCGGCGTGTCCTGGACGAAAAACGTCCTTAATCGCGCCGTAATCCTGTGAACGCTGATCGGTATTTTCGATCAGCAGGCCAATGCTGGTGCCAGTGGTAACGCCCTCGAACACCCCGGAGAGGATTTTCACCTGATCCGGCTCACGACGCTGCGTAGTGTAGCGCGATGTGCCTGGACGCCGTCTGTCGAGATCGTGCTGCAGGTCAGCTTCTGTCAGAGAAATGCCCGGCGGAACACCATCGACAATACAACCGAGCGCCAGCCCGTGTGATTCGCCGAAAGTGGTTACGCGAAAGAGTTGCCCAATTGTGTTTCCTGCCATCACGGCTCCGTTATGAGTGTTGTGTATGTGCGCGTGTAATTAGTCTTTATAAATGCTGAAGTGCTCACGAGCAGCAACTAACTGCTCTTTGGTCAGCATGAATACGCCGTCACCGCCGTTGTCGAACTCCAGCCAGGTGAACGGTACATCCGGATATTGCTCTATCAGATGTACCATGCTGTTTCCGACTTCACAAATCAGAATACCGTTATCTGACAGGTAGTCTGGGGCGTTCCCCAGAATGCGGCGGGTAAGTTTCAGCCCATCACTGCCGGACGCCAGACCCAGCTCAGGTTCGTGACGATATTCGTTTGGCAGATCGGACATATCTTCCGCATCGACATACGGCGGGTTGGTCACAATCAGGTCATACTGGACTTTCAGCAGATCGCGGAACAGATCGGAACGGATCGGCGTGACGTGATGGATCAGGCCGTGTTCTTCAATATTGTGTTCGGTCACCGCCAGCGCGTCAGTGGAGATATCCACCGCATCAACTTCGGCTTCCGGGAAGGCATACGCGCAGGCAATGGCAATACAACCGCTGCCGGTACACATATCGAGGATATGCTGCGGCTGCTCATTAATAAGGCCCGCAAAGCGGTTATTGATAAGCTCGCCAATCGGTGAACGCGGAACCAGCACGCGTTCATCAACATAAAACTCATGCCCGCAGAACCAGGCTTTGTTGGTCAGATAAGCAACCGGAATGCGCTCGTTGACGCGGCGAATCACGCGTTCAACAATACGATGACGCTCGCTGGAGGTCAGACGCGCTGTACGCATGTCTTCCGGAATATCCAACGGCAAATAAAGTGACGGCAGCACCAGTTGTACGGCCTCGTCCCATGGGTTATCCGTGCCATGGCCATACCAGATGTTCGCCGCGCTAAAACGGCTGACCGCCCAACGCAACATGTCCTGAATGGTATGCAGTTCACTCACTGCTTCATCGACGAAAATTTTATCCACGTATTCCTCCAGGGCATGCTCGTATTAATTTCGGCGGCTAGTTTGCCACGAAGACGGCGATAAATCAGCATTCACACAGGGCCTGAGCGCGAAAATTGCGTTTTAAGCGATCGGATGCCCGCCGAGTCGGGTTAAACTAATGGAAAATAAAAGTTGAGACTCTCGAATGAAAAAGAAAACATCGCTCAGCGAGGAGGATCAGACGCTGTTTCGCCAGCTGATGACCGGCACGCGTAAAATTAAACAGGACACCATTGTTCACCGACCTCCACGTAAAAAAATTGCCGAGGTTCCGGTTAAAAGACTGCTACAGGAGCAGGCTGATGCCAGCCACTATTTCTCGGATGAGTTTCAGCCGCTGCTGAATACGGACGGCCCGGTAAGATACTTGCGTGCCGACGTCAGCCATTTCGAACTGAAGAAAATGCGCCGTGGCGATTACTCTCCGGAGCTGTTTCTCGATCTGCATGGGCTGACCCAGCAGCAGGCCAAACAAGAGTTAGGCGCGCTGATTGCCGCCTGTCGTCGTGAGCATGTATTTTGCGCCTGCGTGATGCATGGCCACGGAAAACATATTTTGAAACAGCAAACGCCGCTTTGGCTGGCCCAGCATCCGCACGTGATGGCTTTTCATCAGGCACCGAAAGAGTACGGTGGCGACGCCGCGCTGCTGGTGCTAATTGAAGTAGAAGAGTGGCTACCGCCCGAACTTCCGTGATGCAGAAAAACAGAAAGAGCCGCGTTTGCGGCTCTTTGCATTTTCGGATGACGGCTGCGCCTTATCCGATACCAACCTTTTTAAATCGCTTTTGCCATTTTCAGGTTACACGGGCTCATCTGCCAGTTAAAAGTCCCCTTCCCGCTCTCATCAAGCGTTACGCTGGCAATCGCTGATGTGGTAAACATCGGCGGTGTTTCACCTGGGCAAAGCTCAGACACCAGATACCCCACTAAAGGCAAGTGAGAGATAACCAGTGCCGTGGCGATACCTTCATTGGCCAGAGCCTGTAAATAGGCACTGACCAGACCGACATCGCCGCAAGGAGTCAACTCCGGCAAAACATCCACACCGGTTGGCAGGTTCATACACTCCCCCACCACATCCAGCGTTTGTTCGGCTCGTAGGAACGGGCTCACCAGAACACGTTCGATATCCACTTTTTGACCTTTCAGCCAGTTCGCCATCAGGCGAGATTCGTCACAACCACAGGAGGTTAAGGGACGAACCGAATCACTGGCGGCATCGAGGGCCGCGTCGCCGTGACGCATGATAAAAACTTGCATATTGCACCGCTTTTGTTAACCAGAATCACCAATACCTTTATTCACAGCCCCTATTGGCTGTGCTAACGATATGGTGGCCGGCATTGTGCCTTATCCATTCACCGAATGAAACGCTGTTTTTTACCTCAACGGCGTAAGTATAGTCAATCTCTGTTTACATTTTGAGCGCGAGCCATACATTCAGTGCGGATTCATCCTACCTTTGACCTCATGAATTCAGGTCAGTTTCCCCAATATTCCAGAATTTTTCACTGTGTGCCGCCATCTGCAATAACTGTTCACACGGCGCAAACCGCGAGCCGTATTGCGTGGTCAGCCGTTGCAGAGTCGCAACCACTTCTCCCGCGCCGAGTGAATCCATATACCGGAACGGGCCGCCGAGGAATGGCGGAAAACCAATACCAAATACAGCGCCGATGTCGCCATCACGTGCGCTACGGACTATCTTCTCGTCGAAACAACGAGCAGCTTCATTGAGCATTAACATGACGCACCGCTCTGCTACCTGTGCAGCGGTAAGTCGGCCCTGACCCTGAACGCCAATAAGCGTATAAATTGCAGGGTCGACCTGTTTTTTGCTTTTACGCCCTTTCACACCATAAAGATAGAAACCCCGACCATTTTTTCTACCTTTGCGATCGTCATTCAAAATTGAAGCAACAACATTTGCAGGCGCGCTAAAACGTTCTCCATATGCAGCCTCAAGCACTGGTATAATTTTAGTGCCCGTATCAATTCCGACCTCATCCAAAAGTTGGATTGGCCCAACTGGAAAACCAAACTTAACCAGCGCGGCGTCTATGGTTTCGACCCGCTCGCCCTCGGTCAACATACGAATCGCTTCGTTAATGTAAGGCGCTAAAATGCGGTTAACGTAAAAGCCGGCCTTATCTCTGACCACTATCGGCGTTTTGCCCTGTTTTTTCGCTAACTTAACGGTAGTTGCAATCGTCTGCTCGGAGGTCGTGGCATGTGGGATCACTTCGACCAATGGCATTTTTTCCACCGGACTAAAAAAGTGTAAACCAATCACTTGTTCAGGCCTGGTAGCATTCGCGGCAATATCGCCAATGGGCAAAGATGAGGTGTTAGAAGCAAAAACGGTATGAGGTGCGCAATTTTGCTCAACTTCTGCCACCATCCGTTGTTTTAGCGACAGATCTTCAAACACGGCTTCAATAATCAAATCGCGATGCGCAAAGCCACGGTAGTCGATCGATCCCGAAATCAGCGCCAGTTGTTTATCGCGTTCGCTGGCTTTGATATGACGGCGGCGAACCTTCGTTTCAAGCTGATCCCAGCTATACTTCAGCGCATGATTGATTCCCTTAGCATTTATATCTTTGATGCGCACAGGCAAGCCGCCTTTACAGGCCGTCACATAAGCAATACCGCCCCCCATCAGACCGCCGCCCAAAATGCCAACGCTGTCCAGCGGACCGGGCTTCGCATCGCTTCCCGGATCCTTTTTCACGTCGGTGTTGGCAAAAAAGATGTGCCGTAGCGCCTGAGACTGGGATGTCATCGCCAGCTCACCAAACGCACGGGCCTCTGCGTCGTAACCACTACTGCTGCCTTGCGCTAGCCCGGTTTCGATGACCTCAAGGATACGTTCTGTTGCAGGGTAGTTACCTTGCGTTTTTTGCGCCGTCTTTTTACTGGCCATGCGGAACAACAGCGCCCGCCCCAGCGGCCCCGCCAACACTCGCTCTCTCACGGGCAGTGTTCGTTGCGCAGAACTGTCCTTTTTAGCCAGTTCAACGGCCGCTTCCAGCAAAATGGAATGCGGTACAACTTCATCCACTAAACCAACTTTCAGCGCCTGTTTTGCGCGTAATTGTTTTCCGGTGAGGATCATATCCAGTGCGGTACTGACGCCAATCAGGCGCGGCAGCCGCTGCGTACCACCGGAGCCGGGCAACAAGCCAAGTTGTACTTCCGGTAAACCCAGTACGGTTTTAGCATCATCGGTACAAATACGGTTGTGGCACGCCAGCGCCATCTCCAGGCCACCGCCGAGGCATGCACCATGAATCGCGGCGATAACCGGGATCGGTAAAGCATTAATTTCCGCCATCATCTGCTGCCCCTGACGGGCCAGCGTTTCGGCTTCCTGCGCGCTGCGACAGCTACCAATCATGTTGATATCCGCCCCGGCAATGAAGTTATCGGGTTTAGCCGAAATAAACACCACACCACGCAATGCTTTGTTATCGCGGATTTGTTTCAGAATGGCCCGCACCTGAGAAGCAAACTCTGCTTTCAGGGTGTTCATTTTCTCTCCGGGCACATCAATGGTGACAACAGCAACGTTATCCAGACGTACGTTTAGTGTAAAAGCCGATGTCATTTCCATTATTCCGCCTCCAGAACCATTGCCGCACCCAGACCACCAGCTGCACAGGCTGTCACTAAACCAAAACCGCCGCCACGACGACGCAGCTCATGGAGGGTTTGAGTGATCATGCGCGCACCGGTGGCAGCAAAGGGGTGTCCATAGGCAATCGATCCGCCCAGCACGTTAAATTTACTGTCATCAACCTCGCCAGTGGCATGCCTCCTGCCCAGCACGTCGCGGGCAAAACGTTCGCTACCCAACAGCTGAAGATTCGCCAGCGTTTGCGCGGCAAAGGCTTCATGCATATCGATCAGGGTTAAATCTGCCATCGTCAGACCGGCTCTCTCTAGGGCAAGCGGTGTTGACCACGCCGGTCCCAGCAGCATGTCCTGCCAGACATCGATGGCGGTAAAAGCAAAACTACGCAAGTACCCCAGCGGCACCAGCCCCAACTCTTTCGCACGCGACTCCGTCATCATGATCACGGCGGCAGCGCCGTCCGTTAGCGGGGTACTGTTTGCCGCGGTGACGGTGCCGTGCTTGCGGTCAAACGCCGGACGTAGTTTGGCGTAATCGGCCAGCGTAGAGTTACCGCGAATGTTGTTATCTTCTGAAAAAGGATCTTTAAACGGTGGCGCGTAGGTAGTCATTACCTCATCTGCCAGCTTTCCTTCAGCCCATGCCTGAGCGGCACGCTGATGAGAGCGGTGCGCCAGAGCATCCTGCTGCTCTCGGGTAATACCATAGGTTTTGGCCATTTGCTCAGCCGTATCCCCCATACGCAAACCGGTGGAATACTCGGCGACGGCCGGCGGCACAGGCATCAGGTCACGTAAGCGCAATCGGGAAAAGAGTTTAAGGCGTTGACCGGTTGTCCGGGCCTTATTGACATCCACCAGCACCCGCGCCAGCTTTTTACTAACGCCAATAGGCAAGACTGACGAGGAGTCCGCACCACCCGCAATTCCAGCACGAATAGACCCCGCCATCAGGCTTTCCGCGACATTCGCCACCGCCTGGAAACTGGTCGCGCAGGCCCTGCTCACGCTGTATGCATCGGTATGTACATTCATGCCGGTTCCCAGCACAATTTCACGAGCAATATTTGGTGCTTCAGGCATTTGCACCACCTGGCCAAAAACCAGTTGCTCGATCACATCGGCAGGAATTTCGCTGCGCGCCAGCAGCTCACCGACGACCATCTTTCCTAAATCAACGGCGGGAATGCCATGAAACGCGGTAGCCTGACGAGCAAATGGCGTACGCAATCCACTTACAATGGCAATACGGTCGCCCTGGCGGGTAACCAGCGGTAAAGCCTGACTCATAACACTCCCCTGTAAAAAAATAAAATAAGTGGTCTGACCTGATCATAGTCTTAACCAATTTTTTACATTTAGCCAAGCGGGGAGAAAAGAAAGTGGGAGCTAAGACACAGTGAATAATCACTGACAGTTACGAAAAAGCCCTTGCTATCAGATAGCAAGGGCTTTTGCAGAGGGGATTAACGCAGGCCCAGCTGGAAAATCAGCGTTTCAGCTTCACAGGCAAAAACAAAGTCGATATCCAGACGCACACCTTCTGACACTTCAGTAAAGGTCGAAGTGATTTGGCAAGGCTCAGATTCCACGCCACGTGCCTTTTCAGTCAGAGCGGCCAGTGTTTCTTCTGCCTCTGCGCGATTCGCGAACACACGGCTGTAGGACGCGGTGCAATCGGAGTTGTCCATGATGGTGCCAACATCCATACAGCAGCAAACCGGGGTTTCATCAGCACTGCATTTACTCATTGTAGATTTCCTCTGTATTCGCACCTGAGGTGCCAGATAAACGATAGGGATATTTTACGCTCCCATTATTCGCCTCTCCAGTCGTTAATTGTACGAAATGCGATAAGTGACCGAAATCACACTTAAAAATGATCTAAAACAAAAATCGCCCAAACAGGTGAGTGCGCACCTCCGCAATTTTGCCAGCTGGATCGCGTTTCTCTGATCAAATCTGAAAATATTTATAAACATACTTGCAACATTCCAGCTGGTCCGACCTATACTCACGCCACTGGTCTGATTTCTAAGTCGTACCTCAGACCCTACACTTCGCGCTCCTGTTACGGTATGTAACATTGTTTGTATAAAAATAAATCTATGAGGTTATGGTCATGAGCCAGAAAACCCTGTTTACAAAGTCTGCTCTCGCAGTCGCAGTGGCAATTATCTCCACACAGGCCTGGTCTGCAGGCTTTCAGTTAAACGAATTTTCTTCCTCTGGCCTTGGCCGGGCATATTCGGGTGAAGGCGCAATTGCAGATGATGCAGGAAACGCCAGTCGTAACCCGGCACTGATTATGATGTTCGATCGCCCTACTTTCTCAGCAGGTGCGGTGTATATCGATCCAGACGTTAATATTTCCGGTAAATCGCCATACACCGGACGCAGCACTGATGCGGACAACATCGCGCCTACGGCGTGGGTTCCCAATGCTCACTTCGTGATGCCTATCAACGAACAGTTTGGTTGGGGTGCTTCCGTTACCTCAAACTATGGTCTGGCTACCGAATTTAACGACAGCTACATCGTTGGTGAATACGGCGGTAAGACCGACCTTAAAACGGTCAACCTTAACCTGAGCGGCGCCTACCGTCTGAATGATAGCTGGAGCTTCGGTCTCGGTTTTAACGCCGTTTATGCTGATGCAAAAATTGAACGTTATTCTGGTGAGCAAACGGCTGCATTACCGAAGGTCAGCAACAAAATTGCCAGCCTGAAAGGGGACGAATGGGGCTACGGCTGGAACGCCGGGATTTTGTACGAACTGGATAAAAATAACCGTTATGGTTTAACGTACCGTTCTGAAGTTAAAATTGATTTTGATGGCGATTATAAGAGTGGCATCCGTACCCAGGCGAACGCCATACCTGGCGCTGGCACTACATTCCCATGGGGAACGACCAATGCCACCGTCCCGGGTTCTCTGACACTTAACCTGCCTGAAATGTGGGAATTGTCAGGTTATAACCGTATTGCACCACAGTGGGCTATCCACTACAGCATGGCCTATACCAGCTGGAGTCAGTTCCAGGAGCTGAAAGCCACAGGTTCCAATGGACAGACACTGTTCTATAAAGAAGAAGGCTTCAAAGATTCTTACCGCATTGCATTGGGTACAACTTACTATATGGATAAAAGCTGGACGTTCCGTACCGGTATTGCTTATGACGATAGCCCGGTTCCAGCAAGCAAGCGTTCCATCTCCATTCCGGACCAGGATCGTCTGTGGCTGAGTGCGGGTACGACTTACGCATTCAATGATGACGCATCCATTGACGTCGGCGTTTCTTATATGCACGGCCAGAAAGTGACCGTTAAAGAAGGCCCGTATACTTTCGATTCTGAAGGTAAAGCCTGGCTGTTTGGTACAAACTTCAACTACGCATTCTGATTTTCTTCAGACGTAAAAAAGGTGAGCTTTTTCGCTCACCTTTTTATTTGCCCAATTCCTTACTCAGAATCGATCTCTTTTAAATCGTCCTGAATGTCTTTCGCGTTCGGGTTTTCTTCTGGTTTGAGTTTCCCACCATTCGCAATAAAGTCATGACGCTGGAAGTAAGCTTCACGCACCATAATGTAAGGATCGGAAGACTGACGCAGCAGACCGTCAGAATCGAGCAATTGCGCGCGAGTTTCAATCCCTTCAACCGTCCATTTGCCTATCGACAACGGCCAGGTCAGCCAGGACAGTACCGGATACAGGGTATCGACCATATCGCCGCCGTCATCACGCAGTGTGAAACTACCGTAGAACGGAAGCTGCATATACGGCCCGTAACCCACGTCATAGTGGCCTAACGTACTGCCAAAGCGGTGTGGTTCAACGCGCTGCAACTTCGGATTAGCCATACCTGCCACATCGATAAAGCCGCCCATACCTAACAGGGTATTCAGGAAGAAACGGGTAAAGTGCACCATCCCCTGATAAGGATCGCCTTGCAGGAAATAGTTGACCATGACGGCCGGTTCTTCAAGGTTCCCCGTAAAGTTGCTTAAACCATTACGCGCCGGCTGCGGAACATAATCACGCCAGGCCACTGCAACCGGTCGAACAACATAGGGATCCAACACGTTAAAGTTGAAGTTGTACATGGTACGGTTGAACCCTTCAAATGGGTCCGAACGCCCCTGCTGTTCAGTACCGGAGCTCGCACACCCCACCAAAAGTGTGGTTCCCAGCGCAAGCGCCGACAGGCGAAGCTTCATAAGTATCTCCCTGTGTTTTATGGCTATCGCTGATTGCCATCCATGACGGAACGATGACGTATCCGCCTGTTTAGATGTGAGCGATTGTAACAGCACGTCAAATGATGTCTATATACCCTGTCTTACTGATTTGATCATAGCCTGGTAATACGCACTCCGCGGCGGTTCTATTCTAACTAACCCGATAAAAACAAACGTTACTATTTTTGCTATCTCAGACTTTCTCCCGCTGATTTTCAGAGAAAAGCCGCTACGCTTTAGCAATACGTGCTTATTCAGGATTCGGCCATGAATGACATCAAGAAAGATAAGATTGATCGACACAGCGACGAACTCGAAGTGGAAAGCGATGAAAAACTAACAGGGAAAAAGATAGAGCTTGATGAGGACAGACTCCCCTCCCGCGCCATGGCGATCCATGAACATATTCGCCAGGATGGGGAGAAAGAGATGGAGCGCGACGCAATGGCCCTGCTGTGGTCAGCCATCGCAGCCGGACTGTCGATGGGCGCCTCGCTACTGGCTAAAGGGATTTTTCACGTACAGCTGGAAGGTGTGCCAGGGGGATTTTTACTCGAGAACCTCGGTTATACCTTCGGCTTTATTATTGTCATTATGGCCCGCCAACAACTCTTTACCGAAAATACCGTCACCGCCGTACTGCCGGTGATGCAAAACCCTACCCTCGGCAATTTTGGCCTGTTGATGCGCCTGTGGAGCGTGGTACTGCTGGGTAATATTATTGGCACCGGGGTTGCAGCATGGGCGTTTGAACATATGCCGATTTTTGATGAAGAGACCCGCGATGCTTTCGTCAAGATTGGCATGGATGTGATGAAAAACTCTCCTGTGGAGATGTTTTCCAACGCCATCATTTCTGGCTGGTTAATTGCCACCATGGTGTGGATGTTCCCCGCCGCCGGGGCGGCAAAAATTGTGGTCATTATTCTGATGACCTGGCTGATTGCGTTAGGCGATACCACGCATATCGTCGTTGGCTCGGTGGAAATTCTCTATCTGGTCTTTAATGGCACGCTACACTGGAGTGATTTTTTCTGGCCCTTTGCGCTACCAACGCTCGCCGGGAATATCTGTGGCGGAACGTTTATTTTCGCGCTGATGAGCCATGCGCAGATCCGCAATGATATGAGCAACAAACGCAAGGAAGAAGCCCGGTTACAAGCAAAGCGTGATGAGCAAACGCAGAAAAACCAGAAAAAACAGGCCTGAATGGTGACTGTTTGAGCAGTCGGGCGGCCTGAGACTTACCGTTGTGAGTAAAAAACGCTATACTCGTGCCGCTTCGTCCCCTTAGTTAAATGGATATAACGAGCCCCTCCTAAGGGCTAGTTGCAGGTTCGATTCCTGCAGGGGACACCATATATACTTCTCATGTTCATCCATTAATTAGCCAGGCGATAAAACGGCACATTCCTCACTGTTGCAGTAAGATTGTCGGACACCATTGTCTGCTTTGTAGCTATCCGCATCCCTGCTTTTCTCAGCCTCAACACATCAGCGGCAATACGCTGGCTGCCAAACCAGAAAAGCCCGTCCAGTGCAGTGACATCAAGGCCTGATTCAAGTGCCAGCTTCAGACGTTCGCGTGGTGCTTTTACTGTTTTAGCAATCTGCTGAAATGGCGCTTCGCTTGAACCTGCAGGGCTAATGCGCCGGATTCGATGCGACAGGCGGTACTGAAATTCATCCGGTATCCCACCGAGACTCGCTTTCAGGCTGTAAACACAACCAAAGCGTTTGCCGTTAAAGATGACGTTTTTCTGACTAAGCTGCAGCTCTTCACGCACGCTGGCAATCAGTTGCGGGGTACGGAGTAATAACAGGCGGAAAGGCAACTCAAAACTGGTCACGTAGTCCACATTCAATAAAGCAATACGCAGACGCTCTTGCGGTCCCGCCTTCAATTCGCGACATTCAGTAATAACATCAGCCCACTGGCCGGTAAGGCGGGAGCTCTCAGTCGCCTCAGTAAAGCTGTATTTTTCAGTCTCATAATCAATACGTTCAGTCACACGGAATTCCCTTCTGGCCACATCTCGGTATCGGTTGTTCACTTTACCAGCGACAAGATTGCTATGTCAGGAATCTTTGCTTAACCCGCCCAATATTTGCTTCATACCATCACACTAAGATGACGACAACTGACCGATCCGGCGCGTTTACCGGATCGGTACAGCGGCGTCATGTCAGACAACAAAACGATTGACCAGCCCCTTCATGGTGACCGACAGATTGTCCAGCCGCTGGCTGTCGCTCGCGGCCTGAGAAACCAGCGCCGCATTTTGCTGCGTAACCTGCTCCATCGGTCGCAGAGCCTGGTTTATCTGGGTTACCCCTTGCGACTGTTCTGTCGCCACGCGCGCGATATCCGCAATATATTGCTTCATACTGGTGGTATTGTCCGCTGCCGCTTCCAGCGCGGTAGCGGACGCCGTGACCCGCTCAACGCCCTCACTAATTTTAACCATGTTCTGCGCAACCAGCTCGCGGATCTGGTTAGCTTCTTTGGCGCAACGCTGCGAAAGATTCCGCACTTCACTGGCCACAACCGCAAACCCCCTGCCCATCTCTCCTGCCCGCGCAGCTTCCACTGCCGCATTCAGCGCCAGTAAGTTAGTCTGAAACGAGATATCATCAATTGAGGTCACAATATTCGATATTTTCTCACTGGAAGCGCGAATATCCCCCATACTCTGGTTCGCCGCAGTGGCAACGTTACTGGCCTGTCGGACCTCTTTTTCCAGCCTGATTGTCAGATGCTCCGCTTCGCGGGCATTATCCGCTGTTTGCGTAATCGCAGTTGATAGCTGCTCCATACTGGCCACGGCTTGTACTATTGATGCAGCCTGTTCATCTGTACGTTGAGCCAAATCCTGATTTCCCACCGTAATACTGCTGCTGGCATCGGACAAAACCACGGCGCCTTGTTTAATCTCCTGTACGATATGCTGAATACTTTCCAGCATCGTGTTATAGGCACGATTAAGTGAGGAAAGCTCATCTTTACCCGGCGTCGCCAGACGTTGAGTCAGATCGCCATTCATCCCCGCAATCTTGCGCAGCGTGTCGCTGAATTGGCGATGCATATTGATTGCGATGGCTCCAGCGAAGGTCAATGATGCCAGTAGCGCTAACAAGCTGACGACCATATATATTTGCCAGTTTTTTCGTGCATCCTGCGCGAGTTTTTCTGCATTCGCCAACAGAAGATTCGCCGTCACATTTTCTATATGCCGCATCACTTCAATACGCTGGGTTTGTACTTTGAACCAGGTAGTAGGATCGACACCAAATCCACCGTTCTCGACATGATTAAACGCGGTTTCACGAAATGAGAGGGCTTTTGACGCTTCTGCAGATTGTAAGCGATTTTTCAACATGGCCGCCTGTTCAGGCGAGCTCAGGCGCAACGATTGTGCCAGCCAGACGTTCTGTTTACTGACGACATCACTGAGCTGATGTAACTGTCCGTCGGCGAAATGACCGGAGGAAAAGATATTTGATAACAGTGCCCGTTCAATACCCGCTTGTTCTTTCAAATTCAGCAGATTGTAGTAGGCGGCAAATGCGTTTGCCATTTCGCCAGAATCCGTCAACTGCCCCAACTTGCCGACAAAACTCAGCACATCAGCAATGGCGTTGGTGTAAAACTTAACCACATCTGCGGCCGGAAGCCCCAACTGCGTGACATTTTCCCGGATGGTGGCGAGCGAAAGAATGTTTTTCTTAAACGCAGCGACAGAGGTAGCAACATCCCCTTCCGGTAATGCAGTATCGGACAACGAGCGCACGAATACCTCGATCTCGCGATCGGTCAAAGCCCGCTGTGCGTTTAACTCATCTTTGAACGTAGTCCCTGCAGCCCCCAGAAATCCGACACTCATTCCCCGTTCTTTTTGCAGTTCATGCACCACATTTCCAGCACTGCGTGCGAGCGCTGTCAGTTGGGCAATATTCTCCATCTGCCGTTCTGTCTCAATACGCGTCAATATTCCTGAACCTGCAAACCAACACAACGCCAGTAATAGTGGTTGTAGCGCGATTATTAACTTCATTTTCATCGGCATTCGATAAACCCACCACATGCCACTTCCCTCCATTGTCCATATTTTCATTATGGTTATCGGCGTAAAGAAGCGGCTCTTTAAATTTGAGCAATGGGCAACTGTTTGTTTTTTAGATTAAATATTTACCAGGATAACTCTATTTAATTACTTCAATCAGAATAAAACGCTGTCTAATGTGAATCTGCAAACCTATGCTCCATCTTATTAACTTATTCGGCATATTATTTTTTATTAAAAAAATCAGGTAATCATCAACTGATTCAGCAAGGGAGAGAGACTCAGGACAGTGATAGCAGCCGAGATAACAGCCGTGACTACGGCCATCATTCTGGCGTCCCACCGAACGTTAAGGTTATAATCCTTACAATGATTTTTTGGATTAGAAGCGACAATGACAAAACTTACCCTACAAGAACAGATGCTTAAAGCGGGTCTGGTCAGCAGCAAAAAAATGGCGAAAGTGCAGAGAACGGCGAAAAAATCGCGCGTTCAGGCTCGTGAAGCCAGAGAAGCGGTTGAAGAGAATAAAAAAGCGCAGATCGAGCGTGATAAGCAACTCAGCGAACAACAGAAGCAGGCCACGTTGTCTAAAGAGTATAAAGCGCAGATCAAGCAACTAATTGAAATGAATAAAATCACCATTACCCGTGGCGATATTGGTTACAACTTTACTGACAATAATCTGATCAAAAAAGTCTATGTTGATAAGGTGACTCAGTCTCAGTTGATCAAGGGCCGCCTGGCTATTGCCCGTCTGACGGCTGAAAGTGGTAGCGAGAGCGAATACGCCATCATTCCGGCAGTCGTCGCCGACAAGATTGCCCAGCGCGATGCAAGCTATATCGTGCTTAATTGCGAACTGAGCCAGGAAGCTAAGGATGAAGACGATCCGTATGCTGATTTTGTCATTCCTGATGATCTGATGTGGTAAGCAAAACCCCTCAATAATCACCCGGAATTTCGTCACATATTTCGGTGAACGCTCACGCCGCCACCGAAATACTGTCAACGCCTCTTCATCCCCACATTCCGCCTGCTAAAACTTATAGTGTTCTTTGCTCAGTCCGTATTTTCTCATGCGTAAATAGAGTTTTTTACGCGGGATTTGTAAATACTCTGCGACTTCATTAATACGCCCCTGATGGATATTTAGCGCTTCAGTAATGATCTGCCGCTCGTACTCGTCGACCCGACGATCGAGCGGTGTCGGTTGAGGCAAATGCAGTTGCGGATTCGCGGTTTCAGCCAGTGGCAATAGCCCAACGGCAAAAAGCTCGGCGGCATTGGCCAGTTCCCGAACATTGCTTAACCACACGCGACGCCGCATACCTTTTAGTAATTCCCCGTCAACCTCAGGCACAGGATGGTTCAGACGCAGACAGGCTTTCTGCAGATAATGGCGAAACAGCGGTTCAATATCATCCGGGCGCTGAGACAACGGCTGGCAACCAATTTGCGTCATCGCAAAACAGTAATAGAGTTCGGCCACAATCTGGTTGGTTGCCGCCAGTTCCACCAACGAAGTGGCGCCAATGCCAATTAGGCGAAACGGACGTCGCTCCTGGCTTTGCAAATGCACCAGATGGTGCTGCTGTTCACGCGTCAGGCACTCAATATGGCTCAGAACCAGCGTTCCCCCTTGCGCCTGGGCAATAAGGTCATTGAGTTGTTCCGAGTTCCCGGGCGTCAGTTCACCGCGAATAAACGCTCCTTCAGCGCTGCGCCCAAGTTGATGTAAATAACGGGCCCCGGTCATACGCCCGGTTCCCGGCTCGCCATAAAACCAGACGGCAATATCCGTTTCCGCCAGTTGCCGTAAACGCTGGCGATACTGATTAACCCAGTCACTGTAGCCGACCAGTTCAACTTGTAGCTTTTGCTGGCAATAGTGACGACGTGCAATCACAGATTTTCTCTGACGCAACGCATCCTCTACCAACACCAGCAGTTTGCCAGGATCAACCGGTTTTTGCAGAAAGTCCCACGCCCCTTTCTTCACCGCGTCCACCGCCATCGGAACATCGCCATGCCCGGTGATCAACAGGATCGGAAGCTGATTATCATCCTGATGAAACAACGTCATCAGGTCGATTCCATTACAGCCAGGCATACACACATCGCTCAGGACAATCCCTGGCCAGTCGGCCTGCAACCAATTTCGGGCATCAAAAGGGTTACTGCATGCGAATACATGATATCCCTCCTGTTCAAGCAACAGGGTGTAAGCGTCGAGAACATCGGCATCATCATCAATAAGCAGAACAGAATATTCATCACTCAACATCGTTTACATCCGTCAGATTAAATTGCAGAACGACACAGGCATTGCGCCCCGGGGTTGACGCCAGGCGCAGTTCGCCGTTCATTTGCATCATTAACGATACACAAATCGATAAGCCAATACCGAGGCCAACATCCTTACTGGTGGTAAACGGTTTTAACAGTGATGGTAATAATGCCCCAGGCCAGCCGGGGCCGTTATCGCTGATAAATACGCACAACCGGCTGCCTTCGGCCTGCCAGTGAACATCTATTTTCGCCGCTACCGGACAGGCATCCAGCGCATTTGCCAGGACGTTTACCAGCACCTGCTGAATACGCACTTCATCACCAGCCACCCACACGCTCCGATCTGGGAGCGTCAGCGTACCCTGCTGTGGCTTATGCCGCATGGACAACAGTTCCCAGGCAGCATTGAACGTTTGTCGGAGATCGACCGGATGCAGAGGCGTACCTGGCTCGGCCCGGCGCGCAAACTGACGCAGCGAACGGATAATGGCATCAATGCGAGTAATCAGTCCCTCCGCTTTGGTTAATGTGCTTCTGGCCTGAGCGGATTGCCCCTGTTCAATTGCCCTCCCCGCCGTAAACAGGTACATCGACAGCGCATTCAGCGGTTGATTAATCTCGTGCGCCAGCGTGGTCATAGTCTGGCCGACCACCGCCAGTTTTGCGGTTTGGATCAGCTCATCCTGCGTTGCGCGAAGATCGGATTCAATCTCTTTGCGCTCGGTCACTTCCTGCTCCAGCTGATTTTTTTGCGCGCTCAACTGGCCCAGAGTATGGCGCAGCAAGCCTGCGATACGCCCCAGTTCATCGCGTCCATATACCGGGATAGTGGCATCCGTTCTGCCAAGACCAATTTGCACCACGGCCTGGTTGAGCGCAGTAAAACGTTTCACCAGACGCGAACGAATGAAAAAGTGATTAAGCCCCCAGGCGAGAAGTAGCGCCAGCAGCGTCGCCAGCAGGATAAGTCCACCGCTGACACGAACAATTTGTTCCAGCCGTTGGTTAAACGTCTGCATTTGCTGATGGCTACTCCCCAGTTGCGCTTCAAGCAGTGTTCGAAAGCGCCCAAGTGTGGCCTCTCTGGCATGGCTGGCATCAACGAGCGCTTTTTGCGCTGCGACATAATCCCGCATGGTATCGGGCATTTTATTTTTCATCATCCCGATTTCCAGCAGCTCATCGATAGTTTGTCGCAGGGTGATAGTGCTGGGCCAGTCATCAAGAGTACGGATATTTTCATCCGCCGTTTTCTTCAGATTTTCCAGGTAGCGGATGTGATTCTCCACCAGCATTCCGTCGTCGCTACCCGATTTCAGTTCATTAAGCCTGTCGCGTAAATCATCAACGATCTGGTTTTCAATTCTTGCCAGGGTGTAAACCTGCTGCTGTTCGTTTTGCACCTCTCGGGCACGTTTGAGATACAGCGCCGCATCACCATTTTTGGCCTCGATTTGATCCAGCAACGTCCCCTGCTGCCAGGTAAAATCCTGCACCAGTGAATTCAGCTCAGTAGTAAAATCATCATGTAGCCAATCAATGCGCGCGGAAAGTTCGCTCACTTTTTCGCGTACTAGGAACATGTTGTAGAGCACCCGATCCAGTTCCGCCATCAGCGCCCGGCTGTCTTGCAAAATCACCGCCAGTTGCTGCTGTTCTGCTGGTTGCAACCCCCTACTCAGCACTTCGATTTTATCCAGATGCGAGATTATCTGATTGCGCAGTTGCAGCCTTACCGTCGTATTGGGAGCCAGCAGGAATTCATTAAGCTGGTCCACAACCAGGTTGAGATTCCCTTCAATCAAAAAAGCGGAATGCACGCGCGGGAAGTAATCATCAAGCGAATAGCGTATCTGCGAGCTCTGCTCATGCCAGGAGTACAAACTGACGCAGCTTACGCTCAACGTCAGTAATGCACCCGTCAGAAAGGCTCCTCGCAGACTGCTGCTGATGCTGAGCTGACGCAGACGGTGCAGTATCGATCCACCTTTCATTTTAATTCTTCCAGTTTTGATATCGCCTGACGCTGATTTTTAAGAAACCAGAGCTGCCACTCCATCATCTGCTGTTCGGCAACGCTTTTATTATCAAACTGCGCAAGCCAGGCTTCATCTTCACTACTTTTGGCATCTATCGGAACGCTGGTCAGTAAGGCTCTGATTTCGGGTAGCGGGCGTTTCAGGCGAGCTTCCGCACTGTATAGCGCCCGCCATGCATCCTTTAGTTGCGCAAGACGAAAACTGATGGCGGTATCAAACATCCGCTGCACCAACTGTTGCCGCTTAAGGATCAGCCGATAATTAAGCGCAGGCTGGTTCATTAAAATAGCCTGCTGAGCAGCGCGGGGATTATCAGATGCGAGCTGCGTTACCGGGTATTTCCCCGTATTCGCATCCGCAAGGATCCGCTGTCCCTCCGGGCTTAACAAATAGCGGATAAAACGACGCGCTTCATTGGGGTGCTGGCTGTTATTGAGAACAGCAACATAGGTTGGCGATACCGCCGAGCGTGGAAAATAGGTAAACGCCAGGTGAGGATCGTTAAGCAACAAGTTGGCATAATTATCAATGACCGGCCCCGCAACGCCAAGGCCGCTCTTAATTTTGTCGGCTACGCCAAAACTGCGTGATGAAATCGTCACCAAATTTCCAGCACTCGCCAGTAATGTCGCCCAGCCCTCTTCCCACCCTTTTTGCTGTAGCAACGATTCAACCATCAGATGGTTGGTATCGGAACGCGATGGGCTACTCATTAACAAAGCGTTCTGATATTTAGGATGCGTTAAATCCCCCCAGTCAGCAGGAGGCGACAAATGACGCGCCGCCAGCGCAGAACGGTTAATCAACAGGCCAAAACCAGATATCGCAACAGCCACGGAGGTATAACGAATCGAGTCCGGCACCAGCCGCTGGCTTTCCGGCAGCACATTATCGAAGGGCGCCAGCTTCTGATGCTCCTGAAGATGCTGCAACAGCATGGGCGACGAGGTCAAAATCAAATCGACGTTCTCCGCATTGGCAGTATCAAGCAGTTGTTCCAGTGAACTGCTGGTCCGGTTTAATGTGCGAATCATCACCGACCCCGGTTCCGTCTGCCAACGCTGAATAATCCAGGCCGTTGCCCCCGGTGAAAAGGTTGTTGCCATTACCAGCTCTTTACCCTGCGCCAGACAACTCACCGACAGCGACATAAAACAGAGCGAGATCGCAAAACAACGCCCCCGGTCCAAAAGTCTGTTTGTGATCCCGTTCATAAATACCAACATGTGCAAAAAATAATATTGAGACAAAACTTACCCGTTTATCACTGCCAGAGTTAAGAATAAGGTTATTCGTAGAATAACCAAACGGAAAGTGACGGCATCGGTAAAGAATACCCGAAAATGCAGCCTGAATTTGTTAATATCCGCACACGCCGATGATAAAAACGTCCGTAAAAGAATAGAATTTAAAATCCATTATTTAAAAAGAGTCAAAATCAGCCACGCAATCCACAAATTGTGTCAATAGTGACTCATTTCATCAACTTGAGTTTCTCTGCCACCTATTTCACTCTTCACTGCGAAAAATCCTGATATTCACATCAATATAAATTTAGGTGATGATATGTTATCAATATTTAAAGCAGGGCCAGCGGCAAATAAAGTCCCGGCGGAGAAAGTCCAGGAAACTTATGGCCGATACCGCATTCAGGCATTACTCAGCGTATTTCTTGGCTATCTTGCGTACTATATTGTGCGCAATAATTTCACGCTCTCAACACCGTACCTGAAGGAACATCTGGATCTCAGTGCCACACAAATTGGTCTACTCAGCAGCTGCATGCTTATTGCTTATGGGATCAGTAAAGGCATTATGAGCAGCCTGGCAGACAAGGCCAGCCCTAAGGTCTTTATGGCATGCGGCCTGATTCTGTGCGCCATTGTAAACGTCGGGTTAGGATTCAGTACCGGATTCTGGATTTTTGCCGCTCTGGTCGTTTTCAATGGTTTGTTCCAGGGTATGGGCGTTGGCCCTTCATTTATTACCATTGCCAACTGGTTTCCGCGTAAAGAACGTGGACGCGTTGGCGCATTCTGGAATATCTCTCACAATGTTGGCGGTGGTATTGTTGCCCCGATCGTGGGTGCCGCCTTTGCCATTTTGGGGAGCGAGCACTGGCAAAGTGCTAGCTATATTGTTCCGGCCGGTGTGGCCGTCCTGTTCGCTTTTATTGTGCTAATGCTCGGGAAAGGTTCACCACGCCAGGAAGGCTTACCGGCTCTGGAACAAATGATGCCGGAAGAAAAAGTCGTATTAAATTCCCGACACACTGTCCAGGCGCCAGAAAATATGAGTGCCTTCCAGATCTTCTGCACCTATGTGCTGCGTAATAAGAATGCCTGGTATGTATCACTGGTAGATGTCTTCGTCTATATGGTGCGTTTTGGCATGATTAGCTGGTTGCCTATTTATCTGTTAACCGAAAAACATTTCTCGAAAGAGCAAATGAGCATCGCTTTTCTGTTTTTTGAATGGGCAGCAATCCCTTCCACATTACTGGCGGGTTGGCTTACCGATAAACTGTTTAAAGGCCGTCGCATGCCGCTGGCCATGATTTGTATGGCGCTGATTTTCGTCTGTTTGATCGGCTACTGGAAAAGTGAATCCCTGCTGATGGTCACTATTTTTGCCGCCATTGTGGGTTGCCTGATCTATGTTCCACAGTTCCTCGCTTCTGTTCAGACGATGGAAATCGTCCCCAGCTTCGCTGTGGGGTCAGCGGTAGGTTTACGCGGATTTATGAGCTACATTTTTGGCGCGTCGCTGGGAACCAGCCTGTTTGGCGTAATGGTCGACAAAATGGGATGGCATGGCGGATTCTATCTGTTGATGGGTGGGATTGTCTGCTGCATCCTGTTTTGCTACCTCTCTCATCGTGGCGCGCTGGAGCTCGAACAGCAGCGAAAAAATGCTCAGCACGAGGAAGCCTCACTCCAGTTGGCGGATGCCCGGTAATTCATTTCGCTCTCACAAAAAAGTGCCAGCGATGCTGGCACTTCAATAACTCAGATAAATAAAAAAGCTCAACGTGATAATTTATTGCTAAACGTAACATTCCAAATTATTGCTTACCGTAACCCACCATAAAGCGAATAATCAAACCGCAAGCAGGAGCAAGAAACAGGAATAACCCGGTTACCATTTCGTTACCATTGGTCAATCGCATAGTAAAAAAGTAAATTAATGCCGTAAGGATGGCCATGCCGAGAAAAGCGCTGATTGACGCCGCAGCGCCCATAACCTGCCAGATATAGCAACTGACGCACAAAATGCTCAGAGCGAGAAAGATCCAGAAATAGAGCATAGCGATACCTCCTGTTTGCCGTAAACTTAACGTAAGTCCTTACACTCCCTTAACTTTATATTCTAAGACAATTCCTATCCTCGTGCAATTTCAGCAACATCTTAGTTACAAAAATCCTTCACCTGCATACTATTACTCTCTCGGGCAGACATTTATTTAATCTGCATAAAAACAACGGATTATATATAGGTTAATTTTTGTTCTTAATCGCCTTAAAAACATTTACGAATCTTGAGTAATTATTTCTGGCTGACATTAATTTTCGGGTGTACATTGTGCGTCCGATCATTCATGCCCCCTCGTGGTTTTGTCCTGACTCAGTTTTACACTCTTTACAGGAACCAATGTCGTTCATGGCGGCCTAACGATCAGTACAGAGAGTAAAGCGAAAGACAAAGAATCTTCGCGATACATCTATTTCGTATCAACAACAGGTGCTTATGTTCCCCCAATGTAAATTTTCACGCGCGTTTTTGCATCCGCGCTACTGGCTCACGTGGTTTGGTGTTGGAGTGCTCTGGTTACTGGTACAGCTTCCCTATCCCGTATTGTGTTTTCTTGGTACCCGTACAGGAACGCTGGCTCGTCCATTTTTAAAACGCCGTGAATCTATTGCACGTAAAAATCTCGAACTCTGTTTCCCAAATTTGTCGCAGGAAGAAAGAGACAAACTGGTCGATGAGAATTTCCGTTCACTCGGCATGGGGCTACTTGAAACAGGTATGGCCTGGTTCTGGCCGGACAGTCGGGTGCGTAAATGGTTTGATGTAGAAGGACTGGACAACCTGAAACGCGCCCAGTTGCAAAGTCGTGGCGTGATGGTTGTAGGCGTACACTTTATGTCGCTCGAGTTGGGTGGCCGCGTAATGGGGCTTTGTCAGCCAATGATGGCGACCTATCGCCCGCACAACAATAAGTTGATGGAGTGGATCCAAACCCGCGGTCGTATGCGCTCCAACAAGGCGATGATCGGCAGAAATAATCTGCGTGGTATTGTCGGCGCTCTGAAAAAAGGAGAAGCCGTATGGTTTGCCCCCGATCAGGACTACGGTCGTAAAGGAAGCTCATTTGCCCCCTTCTTTGCCGTCAAAGATGTGGCAACCACCAACGGTACCTACGTGCTGTCGCGTTTGTCGGGTGCAGCGATGCTGACCGTAACCATGGTGAGAAAAGCAGATAACTCAGGTTATCGCCTGTTCATCACGCCTGAAATGGAAGGTTACCCGGCTGATGAGTGCCAGGCAGCGGCCTATATGAATAAAATTATCGAAAAAGAGATCATGCGCGCCCCCGAGCAGTATCTCTGGATCCACCGTCGCTTCAAAACGCGCCCGATGGGTGAAGCCTCGTTGTATATCTGAAAAGAAAGGCCGCAAGGCCTTTCTTTTTTTCTACGGCTGAATTACTTCACGCCCCATTTATTGTGGAGTTCAGTCATTCGTTCGCTATAGCTTCGGGCAATGCAGGCTGGCTCATCATCCTTCTCCTTCCAGCACTCGTTGCGTCCTTTGATCCAACCGCGCTGCTCTGCTTTTAACATCGGATCATTCTTCGATTTAGCCAGTGCCTGTTTAAAAATTTCGTTCAATTTCAGATCCATTGCAGAGAGCGATGGGCTCTGGCAAATAATATCTTCCGCACTTCCCTTTTGAACAGCAGAGCAGGAGTAAGACGGACCTGCGTTGGTCGATTTTTTCGCTGGAGAATAATCAATATTATCCTCCGGCAGGCAAACCCCGTGCTTACGATTAGGTCCAGTCCAGGATACGTCCGGATTTCCGTCATCTTTGCGGGAGATAGAAACGGTATTTTTACCACTTGTCGCCTCCCAATAGTTTTCATTGAAAGCCTTCACCGTCGCCTTCCCGCCATCAATCCAGACATTGCCTTTACCATCACTATTCACACCACCAATACTTGCGCAGCTGAAATTGAACGCCAGCGGCGAGGCCGCCATCGACGTAAGAGCGAGTGCTAACATCATTAACCTGGTCATTTTTAACCTTTTCATTATTAAATTCCGCGAAAAATTAACCGCATTAACATCATGGCGATATGAGAACTATCCGAGTAAGCATTCCGTCGCTCAATAGCAATTTATTACCGAAAGAAATTAAACTGTCGCCGAATCACGACACTTGTAAGTTATTAAAATTAAATAAAAAAATGCCTCTTGTCTCACCTCATTTTTAGGCGTACATTAGCGCCGTCTGGAGCATTAAAGCTCAGAATTCTGAGGTGATGCAGCCAAGTAAACGAGGGGAATTCTCCATTTCGTTTATGCGTGCATCAGCTCTATGTCAGGTAAGCATATGTTCATTTAGACATACCCAAGGTATGCGGAGAGATGAAAAGTGAAATATTTCTTTATGGGCATTTCTTTTATGGTCATCGTTTGGGCCGGTACTTTCGCCCTGATGATCTAAATTAAAAGACGCAGCAAAAAACAGGAGCCATAAGGCTCCTGTTTGCATTTTGGGGGAACATTCGGTCAGTCGGTACTTTCAGAAGCCGATTTTGCACTGGTCGGTAACAGGCCATCTGCACGGAACATTGCTTTGATACCGCGAATAGCCTGGCGGGTACGGTCACGGTTTTCAATCAACGCAAAACGCACATGCGTATCACCATAATCACCAAACCCAATCCCCGGTGAAACGCATACCTTCGCTTCGTTCAGCAGTTTCTTGGCAAACTCAAGTGACCCCATCCCGGCGTATTGCTCTGGAATTTTCGCCCAAACGTACATCGAGGCTTTTGGCACCTCGACCATCCAGCCAGCTTCATGCAGCCCTTTGACCAGCACATCACGACGACGTTTATATTGCTCTGCAATATCTTGCACGCACTGCTGATCGCCTTCCAGCGCGGCGATGGCCGCAACCTGTAACGGTGTAAAGGTTCCGTAATCGTGATAGCTCTTAATTCGCGCCAGCGCGTTCACCAGCGTTTTGTTGCCCACCATAAAACCGATACGCCATCCCGCCATGTTGTAGCTTTTCGACAGGGTGAAAAATTCAACTGCGACATCGCGAGCGCCCGGTACCTGCATAATCGACGGCGCTTTCCAGCCGTCGTAGACGATATCGGCATAGGCCAGATCATGAACCACCAGCACGTCATAGCGTTTAGCCAGAGCCACAACTTTTTCGAAGAACTCCAGCTCGACGCATTGCGCAGTCGGGTTCGACGGGAAACCTAAGATCATCATCTTCGGTTTCGGATAGCTTTCGCGAATCGCGCGCTCCAGCTCATTAAAGAAATCGACGCCTTCGACCAGCGGCACAGATCGTACCTGCGCGCCGGCAATCACCGCGCCATAAATATGGATGGGATAACTTGGGTTAGGTACGAGGACCGTATCACCGTGATCGAGCGTTGCCAGCATCAGGTGCGCAAGTCCCTCTTTGGAACCGATGGTCACAATGGCTTCGGATTCAGGATCGATCTCAACGTCATAGCGCTCCTGGTACCAGCGGGAAATCGCCCGACGCAGACGCGGAATACCGCGAGAGGTGGAATAACCGTGCGTATCCGGGCGCTGCGCCACGGTACACAGTTTTTCAACAATGTGAGGAGGCGTGGCCCCATCCGGGTTCCCCATGCTGAAGTCGATAATATCTTCGCCGCGCCGACGCGCAGCCATCTTCAGTTCAGCCGTGATGTTAAAAACGTACGGGGGAAGGCGATCAATACGCGTAAAGCAACGTTCAGGGCGGGAGTCAGCCATAATATCCTCAGATTAACGTTAGCGCCCGGACCGTCCGAGCGACGCTGCCACGATGGTGGCACGTTTAGAAAATAGCCTGAATAATTTCCTTCTGTCGAGAGGCAAAACAAAATATTTTTTCCTGACAAAAAAGAGGAACAACATAGTAAAATGAGGAAATATTCATTTTCACAACCCGCTTAAAATTACCATCATTTAACATTTTGTTGTTAAATACATTACCTTGAACGCAGCGCTGACAGGACAGGTATTGTAAATACAACAATCATGCAACAATCCCCTTTTAATATTATGGTTTTTCCTCATTAGGCACAGGCTACGTGGGCGCTGGTCATCCTGGCCCAGGTTACCTATCATAGAGGTTTAACCCTTGCGCAAGAGTCACCCGTGCACGAAATATTCAATATGCTGCTGGCGGTATTTGACCGGGCAGCACTGATGCTGTTCTGTCTGTTTTTCCTGATTCGTATCCGCCTGTTCCGCGAACTGTTGCACAAATCAGCCCACTCCCCAAAAGAGCTGCTCGCCGTTACCGCGATTTTCTCAATGTTTGCCCTGTTCAGTACCTGGTCCGGCGTACCGGTTGAAGGCTCACTGGTTAACGTGCGTATTATCGCGGTCATGTCAGGGGGGATTCTGTTTGGTCCGTGGGTCGGTATCATTACGGGCCTCATCGCGGGTACCCACCGCTATCTGATCGACATCGGCGGCGTCACCGCCCTGCCCTGTTTTATCACCAGTATTCTGGCAGGCTGTATTGCCGGGTGGATCAACCGTAAGATCCCTAAAGCACAGCACTGGCGAGCTGGCATTTTAGGCGGAATGCTTTGCGAATCCCTGACGATGATCCTCGTCGTCGTCTGGGCCCCCTCTACCGCACTGGGGCTGGATATTGTCTCAAAAATCGGTATCCCAATGATCCTGGGCAGCGTCTGCATTGGCTTTATCGTCATGCTAGTGCAAAGCGTGGAGGGCGAGAAAGAGGCCAGCGCTGCGAAGCAGGCCAAGCTGGCGCTGGATATTGCCAACAAAACCTTGCCGCTTTTTCGGCAGGTTAACAGCGAGTCGCTCCGCCAGGTATGCGAAATTATTCGCCATGACATCCATGCGGACGCCGTCGCAATTACCAATACCCAGCACGTTCTGGCCTACGTTGGCGTGGGGGAACTTAACTACCGTGATAACGATGATTTCGTCAGTCCTACCACGCAGCAGGCGATCAATTACGGAAAAATCATCATTAAAAACAATGATGAAGCGCATCGCACACCGGAAATACACTCCATGCTGGTGATCCCGCTGTGGGAGAAAGGTGTTGTCACCGGTACGCTAAAAATCTACTACTGTCACGCCCACCAGATAACCTCCTCGCTGCAGGAAATGGCTATTGGCCTGTCGCAAATTATCTCGACTCAGCTTGAAGTTTCCCGGGCGGAACAGCTACGCGAAATGGCAAATAAGGCAGAGCTACGTGCACTACAAAGTAAAATAAATCCTCATTTCCTGTTTAACGCCCTGAACGCGATTTCATCCTCGGTACGGCTTAACCCAGACACCGCACGCCAGCTCATTTTTAATTTGTCGCGTTATCTTCGCTACAATATCGAATTAAAAGACGATGAGCAGATCGACATCAAAAAAGAGCTGTATCAAATCAAGGATTACATCGCCATCGAACAAGCGCGTTTTGGCGACAAACTAACGGTTATTTATGATATCGATGAAGAGGTAAGCTGTTATATTCCCAGCCTGCTGATTCAGCCGCTGGTAGAAAACGCTATCGTCCATGGGATTCAGCCCTGCAAAGGGAAAGGTGTGGTCACCATCAGCGTGGCGGAGTGTGGTAACCGGGTACGGATAGCCGTGCGGGATACGGGCCACGGTATCGATCCAAAAGTGATTGAACGGGTCGAATCCAATGAAATGCCGGGCAATAAAATTGGTCTGTTGAATGTGCACCATCGCGTTAAGCTGCTCTACGGTGAGGGATTACATATCCGCCGTCTGGAGCCCGGCACTGAGATTGCCTTTTATGTACCGAATCAGCATTCGCCCGCAGCCGCACCGGCCACATTGTTGCTTTAACCAGGAGTGAAGTCGTGAAAGTCATCATTGTTGAAGATGAATTCCTGGCCCAACAGGAACTGAGCTGGCTGATAAAAGAGCACAGCCAGATGGAGATTGTCGGCACGTTTGACGATGGTCTGGACGTGCTGAAATATCTCCAGCACAACCGCGTTGACGCCATTTTTCTGGATATTAATATTCCCTCGCTGGACGGCGTATTGCTGGCACAAAATATCAGCCAGTTCGCGCATAAACCCTTTATTGTGTTTATTACCGCGTGGAAAGAACACGCCGTTGAAGCCTTCGAACTGGAAGCTTTTGACTACATTCTGAAGCCGTACCAGGAATCACGCATTGTCAGCATGTTGCAAAAGCTGGAAGCCGCCTGGCAACAGCAGCAAACTGGAACTTCGCCCGCCAGTCCGGTGGCCCGCGAAAACGATACGATCAACCTGATCAAAGATGAGCGGATCATCGTGACCCCGATCAACGACATCTACTACGCAGAAGCCCATGAAAAGATGACGTTTGTCTACACCCGGCGCGAATCGTACGTGATGCCGATGAACATCACCGAATTTTGCAGCAAACTGCCGGCTTCGCATTTCTTCCGCTGCCACCGCTCGTTCTGCGTGAATCTGAATAAAATCCGCGAGATCGAACCCTGGTTTAACAATACCTATATTTTGCGCTTAAAAGATCTGGAATTTGAAATCCCGGTTAGTCGGAGTAAAGTGAAAGAGTTCAGACAGTTAATGCACTTATAGCGCAGAGAAAGAGCGATGAAAGAGCCAGGCCTTCCCGCAGACCAACAGTTTTTCGCCGATCTGTTCAGTGGCCTGGTGTTAAACCCACAGCGTCTGGGGCACGTGTGGTTCGCAACCCAGCCCACCACGTTACCGACCGGCAGTTTATGTATTGATCTTCCGCGCCTTGATATCGTGCTACGTGGGGAATACAGCAACCAACTGCAAAAACAGCAGCATAACCTGGCAGAAGGCGACATGCTGTTTATCCCGGCGAAAGCGGCCAATCTGCCCGGCGGCGACAAACCCGTGATGCTGCTGAGCCTGGTTTTTTCTCCGGCATGGCTGGGACTCTCTTTTTACGATAATCGAACCGCATCGCTGCTTCGTCCGGTACGCCGTATTGAGTTACCCCATCCACAGCGCGGCGAAGGCGAGGCGATGCTCACCGCATTAACGCATTTAAGCCGCTCTCCTCAGGCCCAGGATATCATTCAGCCGTTGGTGCTTAGTCTGCTGCATCTGTGTCGTAGCGTGGTGAATACCCGCCCAGATACTGAGCGCCCACGCGCTGAATTTCTCTATCATAGTATGTGTAATTGGATACAAGATAACTATGCCCAGCCGCTGACTCGCGAAAGCGTGGCGCAGTTTTTTAATATCACACCCAATCACCTGTCAAAAGTGTTTGCCCAGCACGGCACTATGGGGTTCGTCGAGTATCTGCGGTGGGTAAGAATGGCGAAGGCGCGCATTATCTTGCAGAAATACCATCTGTCGATTAGCGAAGTCGCACAGCGGTGTGGATACCATGACAGTGATTATTTCTGCCGCCTGTTCCGGCGTCAGTTTGGCCTGACGCCGGGAGAGTACGGCGCGCGTTTTCAGTCAGCGCGTTGATTATGTCAACACCTGCCAGGGCCGCCGCATCTTTGCTTTATGGTGAGTCGTTACAGCCGATGCCTGTGTGTTTAGCCCAATTGACCATTCCCTGGAAATCAACAATCACCACGGATTCATCGCCAACCACCCAGGCATCATGGCCTGGAGGAATGCGCGACAGCTCACCGGGCTTACAATCAAATTCGCTGCCATCATCCATTTTTACCCGCAGCACACCGGAAACGTGGTACTGAAAATGAGGGGCTTCGCAACTCTTCGTTCCAGCGATAGGTTGAACTGACGTAGACCACCGCCAGCCTGGTTCCAGGACCGCACGGCCGACGATTGCACCTCCCACATCGAGAAGCTCCAGTCGCCCGTGAGGGAACTCACGAACTTCGTCTGGAAGACCAAATGACTTCACTTCTGCTTTGTCCATTGCGCACCTCCTTAGGTTGATTACGCGCATGGCCGCTCTTAAATTATATCAGCAGCGGTCATTTATTGTACGATTCGTAATCTCAGCCAGGATCGTTGTAAAATAACGGCCTTTAGCTAAACCCTGCAGGCTTACTCAATAAAGTGAATATACGATGAAGAACAGACGTGCACTCTCCCTGATGTGTTTTCAGATGCTGGAATCAGGTGCGGATCGTCGGACCGTGAAAAGAGCCCTGACCTCCCGCCGTGTTAAAGGTCGCCAGGCGGTAGTGCTGCTCTGCAAACAAGAGATGACGTTGTTGAGGGCCGGGAAACTACAGTTCTCTGATTGATAATTTCCCTTTCTGACCCTCTTATCCACTCTTGCTGTCAAACTTAAAGCGTCAGTTCTGCCTCCAGCAGCGCAAGAATGCTCTCAGCATTTTCAGCGGCAAACAACGACTGGCGGAACTGCTTGTTCACCAGCTTGCGCGCCAGCTGCGAAAAGACCTTCACGTGGTTTATGCCTTCATCGGCACCCAGCGTCAGCATGATCACCAGTTCCACATCACCCATATCAGACTGCCAGTCAACGGGCTGCAGAAGCCGGGCAATGCTGATGCTGGAATGGCGGATCCACTGGGATTTCGTGTGCGGAATAGCCACACCGAAGCCGACGGCGGTGGTGACGATCTCTTCGCGCTGCCAGACATCCTCTTCCAGTTCAAACGGATGTTCAGTCCGTCCATTAACGCCAAGATTGCCGCACAGGAACTGGATCACCTGCTCTTTGTTACTCAGAGATTCGCCGACAAAGATGTTCTCCAGCGCCAGCAGCGGACGCACATCTTTCTGCGGTGCAAACTGGTTTAGCAGATCTTCTATCTCCTGAGCGCTACGGCATTCGCAGGCCTGCATGGCGAGCTCACGACATGCCCGACCGTCCAGTTGACGAAGCTGGCTTTTTACCGCCGGAATACGTGGGCTGCTCATGCTCAGCTCGTCCAGCCCGAGGCCCAGAAGCAGCGGTAAATAACGTCCTTCACCGCCCAGTTCGCCGCAAATACCCACCCATTTACCGCGTTCGTGCGCCACGCGAACAATCTGCTGTAACATGCGCAGGAACGACGGCGTAATCGGGTTGTACAGCGGCGAAACGCGCGGGTTATTGCGATCAACGGCGTACAAATACTGGGTCATGTCATTTGAGCCAATACTGAAGAAATCCACCTCATCACAGAAATGGTCGATGATGTAACACACCGAAGGGACTTCAACCATAATCCCCAATGAGATTGTCGGAGCATGGCGTAAGCCGTCCGCTTTCAGCGCCACCAACGCTTTTTGCAGTTCGCTTTTTACCCATAAAATCTGGTCGAGGCTGTGCACCATCGGGATCATCAGTTGCGCATTGCCGAAGGTCGCCGCCCGTAAAATCGCGCGCAACTGAGTGCGAAAAAGCCCGGCAAACTCCGGATAAATCCGCACCGCGCGATAGCCCAGGAACGGATTCTCTTCCTGCGGAATATTAAGATAGCGGATGTTCTTATCGCCGCCGATATCCATGGTGCGAAAGATAACCGGCTTGTCGCCCGCGGCCAGTAAGACCTGCTGGTAGGCTTCAAACTGTTCTTGCTCATCAGGTGCGCTGTCGCGGTCCATAAACAGCATTTCAGTACGAAACAGCCCAATCCCTTCCGCACCATTGGCAAACGCTCCCGGCGCTTCCAGCGCGGTACCGATATTCGCTGCAACGTCAATACGCTGATTATCTTTGGTCAACGCAGGCTGGGCGGCATCAAGCGCCTGCCGCCGCTGGCATTCATCGGCCAGCTTCTGCGCAATCGCGTAATAGCCGCGAACGGCATCGTCTGGATTGATGGCTAATACCCCACATCGGGCATCCAGTACCGCATGCTGCCCGGAATACCGGTTAATGGCCGCCAGCGGCAAGCCGCTAAGTACCGGAATAGCTGACGCACGGGCAAGGATCAAGGTATGCGAAGTGCGCCCCGTTTTCTCCAGGATCATGCCAGACAGATGGTGCAAATCGAGGCTCAAAAACTGGCTGGGCGTCAGATCCTCAGCAACCAGAATCGTCGGTTTATTCAGCACCAGCGCATTACGCGGTCGTCTTTCAGGCCAGGTGATGTGCAGCAACTGTTCGCTGATATCACGGATATCACTGACGCGTTCGCGCAGATAATCGCTACCGGAGGCCGACAGCTTGTCGCACACCTGTTCCATATTGGCGATAACCGCCGCGCCCAGCCCCAGATGCTGCTCCAGCATTAAGCGGCGAATATTCCCGGCAAACTCATCGTCCTGAATCAGAGACAGATGCGCGCTAAGGATGGTTTTACTCTCACCATCGCGCTCGCGCAGCTGCTGATTGAGCTGTTCGGCAAGCGTCGCCAGACTATGCTCCAGCCGGGTATTGTCTTCCGCACTCGCCGCAATCGCACGATAACTTTCCAGGTTATCACTCTGCCAAAGCGTGAGCGTACCTGCTCCTACGCCCCCTGCCAGCACGCTGCCGTACAGCAGGTCCGGGTTGAGGCGAATCAGCGAACGTGGCAACGGGTGCGCCGCCAGTTCCGCCGGGGTCGGCTGAACGCTATCGCTGTCAATAAACCGGTGCTGCAGGTACTCCTCCAGCGCTCGCCGGGCCTGTTCTTCATCGCGACCAGTAATGGACAGGCTGCAACTGTCGTTAAACAGCGTTCCGGTACCTATCAGCGCCAGCGAGCTTTTCGCATCCGCCCGCGCATTCTGGCGATGATTAATAAATATCACCTCACTTTGCCACTGGCTGCATTGTTCTTTCAGCTCCCACGCCGGACGCGCATGCAGACCATTGGGTAACGGGCAAAGAAATTGAATCGTTAGCATAACAACTCCTGATTAGCGCGAAATCAGCACCTGAAATCCGTCAGATGAGCCACGGTTTCGCACGTAAGATGTGAAATAAGAGCCGACAACAGCTGCTGCGTCTGGATGATGTCCCGGCAGTCGGCAATCGACGCCGCGCAATGTCCATACCGTGTGGCGGGTCCCATGACAACCGTTGGGATCCCTGTGCCGCTTACGTGTACCGCCCCGCCGTCGGTGCCGCCGTTACTGAACATATCGAGCTGCAGGGAAATACCCGCGTCAGCGGCCACGCTTTCAACCCACGCCGTCAGCTTTGGCGGTGCAATCAGCGATTTATCGCTTAACACCAGCATCGGGCCTTTACCGAGCTGTCGGTGATTGGCCGCACTGTAATCAAAGTTTTTGGCCCAGCAGGCGGTATCCAGCACAAATGCCACATCCGGTGCGACAACGCGTGCAGCCGTTTGTCCTCCGCGCAGTCCCACTTCTTCACTGGAACTGGCCACCAGCCAGACCTCGCAAGGAAGTATGGCGTTATGCCATTCACGCAGTAGCGCCACCAGCAAATAACATCCAAGACGGTCATCAAAGGCTTTGCCCATGATTCGCTGGTGCGGCAAGACCTGAAAGGTTGTGTCGAATGTGACGCGATCGCCGGGGCGTACGCCGGCCTGGAGTACCTCATCATAAGATCGCGCGCCAATATCTACCCGCAGCGTATTGACCTCATTACCGCAGCGCTCTCCGTCGAGCAGACCGGGAATTTTGCTCTCTTCACGGGTGGTGATCCGCACCGGCTGCAGTTGTCTGGCCGCCATACGCACATTTCCCACCGGCAATACATCGATCGCCCCTTCGCTGGAAATACTACGCACGATAAATCCCACTTCATCCATATGCGCGCAGATCATCACCTTCGGACCGGTTGATTCATTGAGACGGATCAGCACCGATCCCAGACCATCAAAGCGCACCTCTTTATTAAGACGATCCGCCTCCTCAAGCAGGATCTGCCGCACTTCCTGTTCTGATGAGGCGATCGCGTCCGCCTCGCTCAGCGCCTTTAGTAACGATAAATCCATTACGCCTCCCCCGTGTGTAGCAATGTTTTCGCCATGGTATAGAGCACCTCGCCGCCGTCAGGCGTAACCAGCACAACATCTTCAATACGCACCCCCCCCTGCCCCGGCAGATAAATACCCGGCTCAACGGTAAGCAGCATGCCAGCGACCAGAGGTGTTGTGTCATCGGGGGAAAAACGTGGGTTTTCATGCACTTCAATGCCGATAGCATGTCCGGTGTTGTGACCAAACGCATCACCATAGCCCGCCTGGGTAATGACCCGCCTGGCTGCGGCGTCTACCTCATTGCATCGCGCACCTGGTCGAATTGCCGCCACCGCGGCACGCTGCGCCGCAAGGACAATCTGGTACACGACAAACAGCGTGCTTTCTTCCGCTGGCTGGTTCGCATCGGGGATGCGAAAGGTTCGCGTCATATCCGAACAATAACCCTGATACAGAGCGCCAAAATCCACCGTGATGAACTCACCCGCCTCAACACGTTTGTCGCTGGCTTTGCCGTGTGGCAGCGCGCCGCGCCAGCCGCTGGCGACAATGGTGTCAAAAGAAGCTTTATCTGCGCCGAGCGTGCGCATAAACCACTCCAGTTCAGCGGCAATTTCGCCCTCACTGAGACCGGGTTGAATAAAGCGTCGTATATGTTCCGCGCTGAGGTCAGCTATCCGGCAGGCTTCGCGGATGCAGGCTATTTCCTGCGCCGTTTTCACCTGCCGGAGCACATCCGGTACGGCGCTCACCAGTCGGGCGCGCAGTTTGTCCGACCACGCGTTCGCCGTTTCCCAGCTTACTTGCTCACCTTCGAATCCCACCGTCTGCAGCTTTTCGTGCGCAATAATGTGATTCACCTGCGAAAACAGCGTCTGCGTTCCATCGAGCCGATGGATCTGATAGCCCTGAGTACGCGCGGCAATATCGGTGTAGTAACGGGCATCAACCAGGATATGCGCACTTTCATGGCTGATAAACACAAACCCTGAACTGCTGGAGATCCCCATATGCGGCTGTTTGTTCTGCCGTGATGACAACAGCATCGCGTCGAGTTGTTGCGCAGTTAACCAGTCGCGCAGTGAAGCAAGTAAGCTCATAGTTACAATCCTTTTAATCAGAGGCTTTCAATCAGCAACTTGCCTTTGCGATACATCAGATGGCGAAGGAACACCACCATCAGCGCCGTAATCACCGCACCTAACAGGATCCCCGCCATATAGACGCCGAGGTTAGTCACCAGCGGCCACGCCCAGATAGCGGATTCCGGGAACCACTGCACGGCCCCCAGCCAGACGGCAGCCGTCGACCCAACAATGGCGCCAACCATATAAGAAGGAATTGCGGTGATGGGACTTTCCAGAGCAAACGGGATCGCCCCTTCGCTGATGCCCATAAATGCGAGGAACATTGCCGTTTTCCCCTGCGGGTAAAGCTGTGCGCTGAACAGGCGCTTGCCGGTTAAGCGACGGTCAATAAGCGTGGCCAGCCCGAGGCCAATCGGCGGAATGACAATCGCAATAGAGCGCGCGGTGACCGGCAGAACGTGATCGGTGGTAAAGCTGAAGGCGACAAAACCTGCGGCTTTATTAATCGGGCCGCCGAGGTCAATCGCCGTTGCCGCGGAAATCCCCATCGCGTACATCAGCGTGCCTTTCTCGCCAGCCGCCGTCAGCAAAGTACGGATCCCGCCGTTAATCCAGCCGCCAAACGGCGTTATCACGTAATACATCGCTAGCATGACGAAAATGGCGGAGAGAATGGGCAGTAAAAAGGTGGTTTTGAATGCCAGCAGGAAATCAGGCAGCTGGATTTTTTGGTTCATCCACTTCACCAGATACCCTGCGACAATCGAGATAATCAGCGCACCAATAAAGGTTGACGGAACCGGAGCACTGGTTACCCATTGCAGCGTTGATGGGTCAAAATTCAGTATCTGTGTCGGCTGAGTAGACATCAGCCCGCCGATGAACCCCGCCGGAAACGCCAGCTTGCCGCCTATGGAGTTGGCAACGAACGCGGCAAACATCGGAATAGCAAAACCAAACAGCACGCCGCCAAAAGATTGCGACAGCCAGGCAAACTTCAGTAATGAGAGATTAAAACCGGTAAATTTTCCGCTGTTCAGCGCATCCATGATGCCAGTGTCAGCAGGAATATCGAGCCAGCTATAGGCGATCAGTTGCGAGAAGGCGAGAATTACCCCGCCCATAATTAACGTCGGCACCATGCGTGAAATACCCGACATCACATGTTGCGGAAGTTCGCCCCAGAAGCTATTGCGGGAGGCCGGTGGATTTTTTATTGCCGCTGCCGCACCAGATGCGCCAGGCACAACGGTTGCACTGCGTTTTTTAATGGCCATACGTAATTCCCTGTCGATGATTATTGTTGTTCAGCGGCAACCATCTCTTCGATCTCTTTAATGATGCCGGCAGCATTTTTTATCGCGTCCTGTAGCGTAATTTCGTAAACATCACGCGACTCAAAACGCTCGTTATCTTCTGGAGTTACGGCAACTGAATGGATGATTAACGTCGCCTCAGCAATATCCTGCGCCGTCAGGCGATTTTGTATTCCGTCAGCGCCTTGGGTTTCGATTTTCACTTCATAACCGGCTTCAACCGCGGCTTCTTCCAGCGCCTGAGCCGCCATAAAGGTGTGAGCCAGCCCCATTGGGCACGCGCAGACGGCAATTAATTTTTTGCTCATAATCATTTCCTCGTAATAGTTAACGAGTGAAATTATGGTCCGAGGAAAGTAACAACCGTTATCAGACAAATAATGCTTTTACTGGACAAATAATCCAGCAATCAGGAAGTGTGACGAAGGTCGGAAAGGTGGGCGGCAGGCATAAAAAAACCGCGTGATTTACGCGGTTTTGCAGATTTCTGATGAAGAATTAAAGAATATGGCCCAGCGTCTGACGCAAATGCGCACCTGCGCCAAGTAGTCCAGGATTATCGTGCACAATCAGGTACACCGGAATATCCTGCACGTAGGCTTTAAAACGGCCTTTATCTTCAAAACCACCGCGGAAGCCTGAAGCCTTAAAGAAGTCGAGGAAGCGCGGTACGATACCACCAGCGATGTACACACCGCCAAACGTGCCCAGCGTTAACGCCAGATCGCCGCCAAAACGACCCATAATGACGCAGAACAGCGACAGCGCCCGACGACAGTCAATGCAGGAATCTTCCAGCGCCCGTGCGGTGATATCCTTCGGCTGCAGATTTTCCGGCAACCGCCCGTCTGATTTGACGATGGCGCGATACAGATTCACCAGCCCCGGACCGGACAGCACGCGTTCTGCGGAAACATGGCCAATTTCGGCGCGCAGGACTTCAAGGATAATTCCTTCTTCTTCGCTGTTAGGCGCAAAATCTACATGACCGCCTTCACCGGGCAGGCTCACCCAGCGTTTGTCCACGTGCACCAGATGCGCCACGCCGAGCCCGGTTCCTGCGCCATAGACGGCTATCGGTTTACCTTCAACAGGTTCCGCGCCACCAAACTGGATCAAATGCTCTTTTTTCAGCATCGGGATCGCCATCGACACGGCGGTGAAATCATTGATGATTTCCAGATGGCTAAAGCCCAGATTTTTTTTCATCTCAGCAATAGAGAATGCCCAGGTATGGTTGGTCATTGCCACCCAGTCGCCAGTAATCGGACAGGCAATGGCAATGCAGCCATCTTCGACGCTGACGCTATGCTCATCCAGGTACACGCGCACCACGGCTTCCAGACTGGGGTAATCAAGCCCGGAATAGGTTTTTGCCTGCGAAATCTCGCCGCTGGCAATATCGCACAGAGCAAGACGCGCGTTGGTGCCGCCAACATCCCCTACTAAAGCATATTTTGTCATTCTTCCACTGCTCCGCTAAAGTCAGATTAAATCTTTGCCACACTGTAAATTCATGGGGACATAACAACAACGGTCTGAAGGCTGATGCCCGTGGAAAATCGATCCAGATCACACAATTACTTTATCGTTTCAGCATCATTTGCAGCGATGCCGTCAGGCATGCTGTGCAAACTATGTCTATGACTCTGTTTTAAGGAATAGAAAATGCTCCATCCGCGAGCCAGAACGATGCTCTTGCTATCAACCCCAGCGCTAATCATTGGCATAGCGTCCAGCCTGGTGTTGATCGTTGTGATGAAAGTGGCTTCCGTTTTACAGCAGTTTTTGTGGGAACGTCTGCCTGTTAGCATCGGTATAGCCCAGGACTCTCCGGTCTGGATTATCGGTATGCTGACGCTCACGGGGATCATGGTCGGGTTAGTTATCCGTTACAGCCATGGTCACGCAGGTCCGGATCCGGCCTGTGAACCGTTAATTGGTATGCCGGTGCCAACGTCAGCAATACCGGGCCTGCTGGCAGCGCTAATCCTTGGCCTCGCGGGTGGCGTCAGTCTGGGTCCGGAACACCCCATCATGACCGTAAATATCGCTCTGGCAGTGGCACTTGGTAGCCGCATGTTTCCCCGCATTGCGAAACTGGACTGGACCATTCTCGCCTCTGCCGGCACCATCGGCGCGCTATTTGGCACCCCCGTTGCCGCTGCGCTGATATTTTCGCAAACGCTGAATAGCTCAAACGATGTGCCCTTGTGGGATCGCCTGTTTGCGCCGTTAATGGCCGCGGCCGCGGGTTCGCTAACCACCAGCCTGTTTTTTCACCCCCATTTTTCACTGCCCATCGCGCACTACACGCAGATGCACTTGATCGATATCCTCAGCGGCGCGGTTGTTGCCGCCATCGCTATTGCTGCCGGAATGGTAGCCGTCTGGTGTCTGCCACGTTTGCACCATTTAATGCATCGATTAAAACACCCGGTACTGATCCTCGGGGCAGGCGGTTTTATCCTTGGAATTTTGGGTGTTATCGGCGGGCCGCTTACCTTGTTTAAGGGACTGGACGAAATGCAGCAGATGGCGTTTAGCCAAACGTTGGGGACATCGGATTATTTCATGCTCGCCGTAATTAAGCTGGCGGCGTTAGTAGTTGCGGCAGCGAGTGGTTTTCGCGGAGGGCGAATCTTCCCGGCGGTATTCGTTGGTGTCGCCTTGGGTCTGATGCTGCACGCCCATGTTGAAGCGGTGCCGGCTGCCATCACGGTTTCTTGCTCTATCCTCGGGCTGGTGCTGGTCGTCACCCGCGACGCCTGGCTGAGTCTGTTTATGGCAGCAGTGGTGGTACCAGATTCCACCCTGCTGCCGCTGCTGTGCATCGTTATGCTGCCCGCCTGGCTGCTGCTGGCAGGCAAGCCGTTGATGGTCGCTGAACGCTCTGATAAATAGCTATCCGCCGTTGCGAGATTCCAGCGCACGGGTCACCGTGCGCAATAATTCAGGAAGATCGGCTTTCGGTAGCACCACCTCAATTAACGACAATCGTTGCGGATGGGACAGCCTGGCCAAAACTTCCTCCAGTTGTACCGCCTGCGTCACCCGCCAGCATTCCGCCTGACATTCACGACTAAACGCCTGCGGCACCAACGTCCAGCTCCAGGCGGCGATATCGTTATAGCGCTGATTTGCCCCGTGTATGGCCCGCTCCACGGTATAGCCGTCATTGTTGAGGAGTAAAATAACGGGTGATTGCCCGTCTCTGAGCATGGAGCCCAGCTCCTGAATGGTGAGCTGCGCCGCGCCATCGCCAATAATCAGGATCACCCGACGGTCCGGACAGGCCGTTTGCGCGCCGAATGCCGCCGGTAGCGCGTAGCCAATAGATCCCCACAACGGTTGAACCAGTACTTCCGCCCCGCAAGGTAATGAGAGCGCAGCCGCGCCAAAGGCGGCGGTTCCCTGATCGACGAGGATAATGTCATTAGGCGCCAGATACTGCTGCACCGTATGCCAGAAGTTTTCCTGCGTCAGAGGCCCCTTCTCAACCTGAATGCGCGCAACTGACGGACGTTCTGGCGGCAGTGAAAACGACATTTCCAGACACAGCTCCCGCAATGTGGTGACCGCCTGCTCCATCGGGATGTTAAACCAGCTGGTTCCAATCCGTGAGGCATGTGGCTGAACCTCAATGGTGCGCTCCTGCGGTAGCTGTTGCGTAAACCCGGCGGTCAGGGTGTCGACAAATTGTGTGCCGACACAAAATATCGTGTCGGCATCTTCGATAGCCAGACGAACATAATCGCTACTGGCTCCGGCACTGTATGTGCCAACAAACGCCGGATGACGTTCATCGAACAGCCCTTTGCCCATCAACAACGTGGCGTGGGCCATCGGCGTTTCCGCCATCCAGCGCTGTAAAACCGGCTGCAAACCAAAACGTAGCGCGAGAAAGTCCGCGAGCAGCGCGACGCGCGGGCTGTCCAGCAATCGTTCACGGGCATGATAGCGAAACGCTTCTGCCACACTGCTCTCCGGCTCGCTCAGAGGAACAATCAGGATGTCATTCGGTGGTGTAGCGGGCTGTTTTGCCACATCTGCAGGCAACATCAGATAGCCCGGCCTGCGTTCGATGAGCATTGCTCGCAACACGCGGTCAATTTCATAACAGGCGTTTTGTTCATCCAGTACCGCGCTCGCCGTCGTCACCGCCTGCTGCATACGGTAAAAATGTTGAAAGTCACCATCACCCAGCGTGTGATGCATCAACTCCCCACGACGCTGTGCACCGCGACAGGGCGCGCCAACAATATGCAAAACAGGAACATATTCCGCATAACTTCCTGCAATACCGTTAATCGCACTTAACTCGCCCACACCAAACGTGGTGAGCAGCGCCCCTACCCCGGAGACCCGTGCATAGCCATCTGCCGCATAAGCCGCATTCAACTCGTTCGCACACCCGACCCAACATACGTTGGGATGTTCAATCACGTGGTCAAGAAACTGCAAATTATAATCGCCTGGCACACCAAAGAGATGGCCGACGCCACAGCCTGCCAGCCTGTCCAGCAGATAATCAGCAACGGAATACGGGGTTTGCATGACAGCTATCCTTCTGACGGTAACCTCATGTTGAGTATCGAAGAACTGTGATGACTGTCCAGGAAAGTCGCTGTGAAGGGGTGGAAAGCAGGATTTACAGTTTTGGCGGTAAAAATTCATTGAAGAATAGACGGTGTAACCGTATACACTGAAAGACACACGCATTGTGGAAGGGGGTGACATGGTTTATCACGCAGATGAAAATCGTTATCAGACAATGGAGTACCGCCGCTGCGGTCAGAGCGGCCTTAAACTGCCGATTGTCTCGCTGGGTTTGTGGCACAATTTTGGCGATACCACACAGGTCGAAAACAGTCGGGCATTGTTACAGCGCGCATTCGATCTGGGGATCAACCATTTTGATCTGGCAAATAACTATGGTCCACCGCCGGGTTCGGCAGAACGGAATTTTGGTCGGATCCTGCAGGAAGATTTTTTACCGTGGCGAGATGAGCTTATTATCTCCACTAAAGCGGGCTACACCATGTGGGAAGGTCCCTACGGTGACTGGGGTTCACGCAAATATCTGATTGCCAGTCTCGATCAAAGCCTGAAGCGCCTGGGACTGGAGTATGTCGATATTTTCTACCACCATCGCCCCGACCCTGAAACACCGCTCAAAGAAACCATGCGCGCACTGGATCACATCGTCCGTCAGGGCAAAGCCCTGTACGTCGGGTTATCTAACTATCCGGCAGATCTTGCCAGGCAGGCGATTGAAATACTCGACGATTTAGGTACGCCATGCCTTATTCACCAGCCCAAATATTCCATGTTTGAACGTTGGGTCGAAGGCGGTCTGCTGTCGTTGTTACAGGAAAAAGGTGTCGGCAGCATCGCCTTCTCACCGCTGGCAGGCGGGCAGTTAACCGACCGCTACCTGAACGGCATTCCTGCGGATTCTCGTGCGGCAAGCGGCAGCCGTTTCCTGAACCCGGATCACATTACGCCAGAGAAACTGGAGAAGGTGCGGGCGCTGAATGCGCTGGCAGAACGACGCGGGCAAAAGCTTTCCCAGATGGCGCTGGCATGGGTGTTACGGGATGACAAAGTCACGTCAGTGCTGATTGGCGCGAGTAAAACGGCGCAGATTGAAGACGCTGTCGACATGCTGGCAAACCGTCACTTTACGTCTGAAGAGTGCGCGGAGATTGATGCTATCCTGAGTTGATTGAAATAAAGACACATTTATTAACAAAAAGTGCTCTCACTTGCGATTTAAGAGTTAAGGCGATGAAACGGGGCTTTACTGCCCCGTAATATTGTATTAACAGGCCGGCTACGGCTCGATCGTGAAGGAGAGAAAACATGTTCAGGTCACTGATTCTGGCGGCAGTCTTATTGGCTTTTACACCGCTGGCCGCGAACGCCGGCGAAATCACCCTGCTGCCATCAATAAAATTGCAAATTGGCGATCGCGATAACTACGGTAACTACTGGGATGGCGGCCGCTGGCGCGACCGGGATTACTGGCACCATAACTATGAGTGGCGCAAAAATCGCTGGTGGCGTCATGACAATGGCTATCATCGCGGTTGGGATAAACGCAAAGCTTATGAGCGCGGCTACCGTGAAGGCTGGAATGACCGTGACGACCACCGCGGTCGCGGAAAGGGCCGAGGTCATGGCCACCATCATTAATGTAACAAAAGGGCCCGCAGGCCCTTTTGTTTTTACAAACCGAGAGCGGTTCCTACCAACAGCCAGATATTGAGCGTCACCACCAGCACAACAATCACCCAGCCTACCTGTTTTACCCATCGGGTATTCACCAAATCGCCCATCAGCTGACTGTTGCTGGTGAAAATCAACAACGGCACCAGCGCCAGTGCAATACCAAAACTGAGCAACACCTGGCTCATCACCAGAATACGCGTTGGATCTAATCCCATCAGAATCACAATAAAGGATGGCATCATGGTGACCGTACGGCGAACCCAAAGCGGAATGTGAAAACGGATAAACCCTTGCATCACCACCTGCCCCGCCAGCGTACCGACCACAGTAGAAGAAAGTCCCGCAGCCACCAGGCTTAAACCGAACACTGTCGCCGCAGCGTGACTCAACAGCGGTTCAAGGGTCAGATAGGCTTGATCGAGATCGGCAATACCGGTATGCCCGCTAAAATGAAATGCAGCGGCAGCCGTCGCCATCATCGCCAGATTGACAAATCCGGCAATCGTCATGGCGATAGCCACATCCCATTTCGTGGCCGCATAGCGCTGTTGACGTGTTCCGCCGTGCAGATGCTGGGTTAAGGAAGAGTGCAGATAAATGACATGCGGCATGATAGTCGCGCCGAGCACGCCAGCGGCGAGGAACACCGCTTCGGAATTAGGTAGGCTCGGGATAACCATCCCCTTGCTAAGTTGCGCGAAGTTCGGCTGGGAAAAGATCAATTCCACAATGTAAGCCGCAGCCACAAACAGCAGCAAGCCGCCAATCACTTTTTCCAGCGGTTTTTGCCCGCGGCGCTGCAACATCAGAATCAAAAAAGTCGCGATACCGGTGAGCACGGCACCCTGCAATAACGACACGCCGAGGATCAACTTAAAGCCAATCGCGGCACCAATGAATTCAGCAAGGTCTGTCGCCATGGCGATAATTTCGGCCTGCACCCAGTAGAACCACACCACCGGACGAGGATAGTGATCGCGAATTTGTTCCGCCAGATTTTTACCCGTGGCAATGCCAAGCTTTGCCGATAGCACCTGGATCAGCATCGCCATCAGATTTGCCCAGACCACCACCCACAACAGTTTATAGCCAAAGCTGGCCCCTGCCTGGATGTTGGTGGCGAAGTTGCCCGGATCGATATAGCCGATCGCCGCGATGAACGCAGGTCCCATTAATGCGAGCTTCAACTTGCGCGCTGCCCGTCCACTGCTACTCTCAACGCGATCGTTAGTCATTTTAGTGCCTCAGAAACATAGCCTTTGCTATGTTTCAAGCTACGCCTATTGAGAATGATTATCAAATTCATTTTGATGGGTGAAGTTGATTTCTCTGATAGTGTTTGTCTATGGATCGATAAAGATTCTGGGAAAAACGGTAAGATGTTTAATTATTGTTATAGATTAGCACAATGACATAACTTTTCACTTCGATACAAAGCATAACGGAAGTGTATCACCGATCACTAATTTTGAATCTCGTCACAGGTCCTTATTATAGTGTGTGTTTGATCTCGTTTTCTTTATGGTTGTTACATAGAATGTGCACGAAAACTAAACCTGCCTCATATTTGGAGCAAATATGGACCGCGTCCTTCATTTTGTATTGGCATTGGCCGTTGTTGCGATCCTTGCGCTGCTGGTAAGCAGTGACCGTAAAAAGATTCGCATTCGTTATGTTATTCAACTGCTTGTTATTGAAGTGTTACTGGCGTGGTTCTTCCTGAACTCCAACGTCGGCCTGGGCTTCGTAAAAGGCTTCTCCGAAATGTTCGAAAAACTGCTCGGTTTTGCCAACGAGGGGACGAACTTCGTCTTCGGCAGCATGAATGATCAAGGCCTGGCATTTTTCTTCCTGAAAGTGCTGTGCCCTATCGTCTTTATCTCCGCCCTGATCGGTATCCTTCAGCATATCCGTGTGCTGCCGGTTATCATCCGCGCAATTGGTTACCTGCTTTCCAAAGTGAACGGTATGGGCAAGCTGGAATCCTTCAACGCCGTCAGCTCTCTGATCCTGGGTCAGTCCGAGAACTTTATCGCCTATAAAGATATTCTCGGCAAAATGTCTCGCAACCGTATGTACACCATGGCTGCAACGGCGATGTCTACCGTTTCCATGTCTATCGTCGGCGCGTACATGACCATGCTCGAGCCGAAGTACGTTGTTGCGGCGTTGGTACTGAACATGTTCAGCACCTTTATCGTGCTGTCGCTGATCAACCCTTACCGCGTTGATGCCAGCGAAGAAAATATCCAGATGTCTAACCTGCATGAAGGTCAGAGCTTCTTCGAAATGCTGGGTGAATACATCCTGGCGGGTTTCAAAGTGGCAATTATCGTTGCGGCGATGCTGATTGGTTTCATCGCGTTAATCGCTGCCCTGAACGCCCTGTTTGCCACCGTGACCGGCTGGTTTGGCTACAGCATCTCCTTCCAGGGCATCCTGGGTTACATCTTCTACCCGGTTGCATGGGTAATGGGTGTACCGTCCAGCGAAGCGCTGCAGGTGGGCAGTATCATGGCGACAAAACTGGTTTCCAACGAATTCGTTGCGATGATGGACCTGCAGAAAATCGCCTCTACGCTCTCTCCGCGCGCTGAAGGCATCATCTCTGTGTTCCTGGTCTCCTTCGCTAACTTCTCTTCTATCGGTATTATCGCCGGTGCGATTAAAGGTCTGAACGAAGAGCAAGGTAACGTAGTTTCCCGCTTTGGTCTGAAGCTGGTGTACGGCTCTACGCTGGTGAGCGTACTGTCTGCATCTATCGCAGCACTGGTGCTGTAAGCGTAAGACAACGTCGTAGTAATAAGGCCGGGGAATTTCCCCGGCTTTTTTATGCCTGCTATTCAGCAGAGCAGAGAGATATCGGTAAGAATCGACAGGATGCAGAAACAAAAAACCCCCGCTTTTCAGCGAGGGTTTAAATTTTGGTGGAGCTAAGCGGGATCGAACCGCTGACCTCTTGCATGCCATGCAAGCGCTCTCCCAGCTGAGCTATAGCCCCACGATGCTTTTACGTATATACCAAATTTGTTGGGATAAAATTTGGTGGAGCTAAGCGGGATCGAACCGCTGACCTCTTGCATGCCATGCAAGCGCTCTCCCAGCTGAGCTATAGCCCCATTACGTAAAGCTTGTCGAGTTGACGGGCGGCATCATATGAATTCCCTTCGCGTGTGTCAACGGCAAAATTAACTCATAGAATTCAATCGCTGAAAAAGCAGTCAAATGAAGAACATTGCGTAACAACTCGCATTCAGTAGTTAAACGCGTCACGGTTTCTACTAAAATGGTGCTATAAAATGAGCCACTAATTAACCCCACGACTATTCAGGGAATCGTTATGTTCAAGGAACGGATGACGCCAGAAGAACTTGCTAATCTGACCGGATACAGCCGACAGACCATCAATAAATGGGTGCGTAAGGAGGGTTGGGCTACATCACCAAAACCAGGCGTACAGGGCGGTAAAGCGCGTCTGGTTCACGTCACCGAACAAGTTCGTGAATACATTCGCAGTGCTGAGCGTTCAGCCGAAGGTTTATCAGATAATTTATCGTTATCAGGCGATACCTCTATCGAAGCTCTACTGATTAGGCTCGCCAAAGAGATGACTCCGTCAGAACAGAAAATGTTTACGTCACTGATCCTGCGTGAAGGCATTACGGGTTTATTACAACGCTTAGGGATCCGCGACAACAAATAATATGAAAAAATTACGCAGCAAAATGACGACCGAAGAACTGGCGGACTGTCTCGGAGTTGCCAAACAAACCGTCAATCGTTGGATCAGAGAACAAAACTGGACCACCGAAAAGTTTCCCGGCGTTAAAGGGGGTCGTGCAAGGCTGATTCATATCGACTCCAGCGTCCGCACGTTTCTGCTCAATATTCCGGCTTTTCGCAAAGTACCTGAAATTTATCAGGCAGAGGAACCGTTGGCAGAATACAACCACGTGGTGCGTAGCCACGCCTGTCGCCAAATAATTAGCGCACTGGACAACATGTCCCCAACGGAACAAGAAAAGCTGGCAATGTATATTTCTCGCGAAGGTATTCGCACTTTCCTTACCCGTCTGGGTATTGATGAGTCTGAATAACAGGCAAAAAAAACGGCAGGATGCGCTCCTGCCGTTGTTTCATCGCTCAACCGATCTTACTGCTGGCTTTCACGCTCAGCAATAAACGCCAGCGCTTTATTAATACGCTCAATGCTGCGGGATTTACCAATCGCATGCACTGTGACGTCTAACGCCGGAGACTGACCCGCACCGGTTACGGCTACGCGCAGCGGCATCCCAACTTTACCCATCCCCACTTCCAGCTCATCAGCGGTCGCCTGAATCGCGTGGTGCACATTTTCTGCCGTCCACTCGCTGATAACAGCCAGTTTATCGCGAACCACTTCCAGCGGCTGACGTGCTACCGGACGCAGGTGTTTCTTTGCGGCGTCCGCGTCGAACTCAGCAAAATCTTCGTAGAAGTAACGGCAGCTCTGCGCCATCTCTTTCAGCGTTTTGCAGCGCTCACCCAGCAGTTTAACCAGCTCAGACAGCTGCGGGCCGACGCGAGTATCGATATTTTCCTGCTCAATGTGCCATTGCAGATGCGTTGCCACATATTCCGGTGCCAGCGCATTAATGTAGTGATGGTTAAGCCACTGCAGTTTTTCGGTGTTGAACGCACTGGCAGACTTGCTCACCGCACCAAGGGAGAACAATTTGATCATCTCTTCACGGGTGAAGATTTCCTGATCGCCGCTGGACCAGCCCAGACGCACCAGATAGTTCAGCAGCGCTTCCGGAAGGTAACCGTCGTCGCGATACTGCATAACGCTGACCGCACCGTGACGTTTAGAAAGTTTTTTACCATCGTCGCCGTTGATCATCGACACGTGTGCATAAACCGGTACCGGCGCATTCAGCGCTTTCAGGATGTTTATCTGACGCGGAGTGTTGTTGATATGGTCTTCACCACGAATAACGTGAGTGATTTCCATATCCCAGTCGTCGACCACCACACAGAAGTTGTAGGTCGGGGAACCGTCGGTACGGCGGATGATCAGATCGTCCAGTTCCTGGTTGCTGAATTCGATCGGCCCACGGATCTGATCATCAAAAATAACGGATCCATCCTGCGGGTTGGCAAAACGCACCACGCATGGTTCATCAGCAGCATGATGTTCATGACCGTGGCGGCAGCGACCGTCGTAACGAGGTTTCTCACCTTTTGCCATCTGCTCTTCACGCAGCGCGTCCAGACGCTCTTTGGAGCAGTAGCATTTATACGCGGTACCGGCTTCCAGCATCTCATCAATCACGGCGTTGTAGCGATCAAAACGTTTGGTCTGGAAGTACGGGCCTTCATCCCATTCCAGATTCAGCCAGTTCATGCCATCCATAATGGCTTCAATAGCTTCCGGAGTGGAGCGTTCGAGATCGGTGTCTTCAATACGCAGCACAAACTCACCGTCATGGTTACGTGCAAAAAGCCAGGAATATAGAGCAGTACGCGCACCACCGACGTGCAGGTAACCTGTCGGGCTTGGCGCGAAGCGAGTTTTGATTTTCATGAAATGGCCTTACGTTTATAAAGATGCCGACAACCGGCAAATCCTGGGAAGATTATCAGGCTCGTATTCTATCACTGTGGTCTGATTCCTCAATGTTGTTCAGGTTGGAACATCACGCTTTGCCATTTTCGTATACAAATCATGCTGCATGGATTGATTTGCGATCGTTTTGTTTAAATTTACGACGAACGAACAAATTCTTTAGAAAATGCGTTGACTCATTTTCAACTCTCCCTATAATGCGACTCCACACAGCGGGGGTGATTAGCTCAGCTGGGAGAGCACCTCCCTTACAAGGAGGGGGTCGGCGGTTCGAACCCGTCATCACCCACCAACT